>Ga0302280_1000001_pt1 | contig 681072 bp, 586 predicted proteins | sample III_Fen_E1_1_FD_198771 | JGI IMG/M metagenome (GOLD analysis project Ga0302280, IMG submission 198771) | Peat permafrost microbial communities from Stordalen Mire near Abisko, Sweden - III_Fen_E1_1 | ecosystem: Environmental > Terrestrial > Soil > Wetlands > Permafrost | place: Sweden: Abisko... | reverse complement strand
GGAATATTTGGTGAAAATTTCTGATAGTTTCATATCCTTTATTTTTCAACCAAAATTATTGACGCACAACGCAATCTATTTACGCAGTAATAACAATTCTAGGTATACATACGGATAGTCATTTAAGTTTTCATAAAGTAAACTCTGTTTTAGCATTTTTCTTTCGTATTTGGCCGGGCATCAGACCTGTCAGAAGGGACAAACGGCATACTGATACATCCCACTCTAAAAATAACAGGTGCTCTGATACTATTTCTCTTATCCTTTTTTTTACTCAGGCGTAGCTTCATTTTGGCTATTGCATATTTTGTATTAATAATGCAAATATAGCAAATATTATATAAACCCCAAAGCGAATTTTTTTGGATTTTTAAGATTTAATATAAAACGATACTTGGCCCGTTTTCTTATTATGAAATAAGACAATAATAGCGAGTGATGATTCTTATTCAGTGAACAAAACCAAATTATATTTTCATTACACACAATCGTCGTCATTCCGATAAAAATTCACCTTAAAAAATAAATATCATATTTTGAGGAATCTCCTAGTGTATTTAAGCAGAAGTAATGAAAAGAGGAGGCTATGTCTATATCCTTACTAATAAATGGAAAACAGTTCTGTATGTTGGCGTGACGTCTTCACTTTCCAAAAGAGTATTGGAGCATAAAGAAAAATTACACCCCGGATCTTTCACAGCAAAGTACCAATGTGAAATACTTGTCTATTATAAAGGTTTCCAACACATAGAGGAAGCCATAGCAGAAGAAAAAAGGCTCAAGGGATTAACCAAAAGCAAGAAAGCTGAGATCATTGAGAGGCTCAATCCTGAATGGGATGATCTTTTGCCTTCTTTGGAAGAGTAGCCAAATACACTGGGAGATTCCTCAGATTTATCATACTTATTTTTACATTTTGAAAATCTATCGGAATGACGGCTATTGGGGCTATGCCAGCAGCTTTATCACCACCTTCTTGAGATGAGTACTATGCTCACCTGCTATAGCGCCGGGTGCATGGATATCCTCAGGCAGCAGTATGCAGAAGGAGCCTTCGCGGATGGTATTCCAGTCGCCGGCACCGGTGTATAGGGCGAAGTCCTTGTCGGGATTGTATGGCTGTATCTCCAGCATGTGAGACCGGTGGCAGTAGCCTATACGTTCGCTGCCGGATACGCTGTAGTGTATATCGCAGTAGCGGATATGTGCCTCCCAGCCGCAGTCGCCGATGGGCTTGGTGTCGTAGCTATTCACGATGGCATACACATTCTCTCCGTCTATCTCATAGCGGCCATTCTCCATTTGGTCCAATGCATGTTTATGAAACTCCAGCCACTGCAGGCCTTTCTCAACCCATGGGCTGAGTGTATAATATTGTGAAGCGTTGCTGAGATCGTCTATGACCATTAGTGTGATTTTGGTTGCGAATATAGAGAATAGACTAGAGATATGAGAGGCAAGAATCTACCTCACCCCCGGTTCTATCTGGCTATCGCCCGTAGAACCACCCCCTCTCCACTATTGTGGAGAGGGGGTAAAACGAATTTGCGGTGAGCAAATTTGATTTGGGGGTGAGGCACTTGCGACCTGTCCCTATGTAAGCTCACAAAATTTTATACATTCGGTTTATACAATCAATAACCATGAAGAAAATAGGCATAGCGCTCTCGGGCGGCGGGGCACGAGGCATTGCACATCTCGGCATACTCAAGGCACTGGAGGAGTTTGGCATCAAACCTGACATCATCTCAGGCACCAGTGCTGGTGGTATCGTAGGTGGCTTCTACGCTGCAGGATACAAGCCCGAAGAGATACTGGAGATCACCAAGCATGCTGACTTCTTCAATATCTTTGCGCTCAAGTTTCATCAGGGCATTTTCTCGATGAATGCTTTTGAAAAAGTTTATCTCAAATACATTCCGCACAATTCATTCGAAGGCCTCAACATACCGCTATATGTGGCAGCTACAGATATCCGACGTGGTGAGACTGTGTATTTCTCCAGCGGAGAACTGGCAATCGCCCTGATGGCTACAGCCTGCGTACCGGTGGCCTTTCAGCCGGTAGAGTATCAGGGCACAGAGTTTCTCGATGGCGGCATACTCAACAACCTCCCCATAGAGCCCCTGATCGGCAAATGCGATGCGCTCATAGGTGTGCATGTCAACTCCATAGACAGAACAGTTAGCACTGTCCCGACCAAGGACCTGATCGACCGAAGCTACCATCTGGCCGTGAGCTATGCTATCAAAGAAAAAGCGGACAAGTTTGACCTCTTCATCGAACCGCCAGGCATGAGCAGGTTCGGGATGTTTGATATAGGTGATGCAGACCTTATCTTTTCAGCCGGATACTATTATGCCATGGGGATCAAAGACCGGATAGAGCTATTTCAAAAAAATCTTTAATTTCTATTGAGTATAAACTGCAAATCGGTTGCTTTGTAGAATAATAGTCGGATCGAATCCCTGTTTACCTAATATTGTTTCTCAATACAATATATAATTCATGTCAAGATCATTCCTTATCGCTGCTATTCTGCTGAGTAGTTGCTTACCGTCTTTTGCGCAGAAGCATCTCGTTTCCTACACGCTTTATCAGACCACAACCAAAAAGGAATTTCAGGAAATGCTGAAGAAGCGCCACCTGCCTAAGGCAAGTGCTCCTGCGAAATATGATGTGGATGTATATGATGTGATATACTATACCAAATGGCATGATGGCAGCACGATCAAAGCAAGCGGGCTCTACTTCGTACCACGTGGTGTCAAGAAAGGTTCACCGGAGCTGGTTTACAATCATGGTACACGCGTCGGCAAGGGCAGGCATAAACACCTCGGCGGTGAAGAATACTTCTGCCTGGCGATGGCGATGGACGGCTACGCAGTGGCGTTGCCGGACTATATAGGACTAGGTCATGGCGATAAGTTTCACCTGTATCAGGTAGCAGAGAGCCTCGGACAGGCATCTGTCGATATGCTGCTCACGGTGCGCGAGATGGATGACAGCCTGCACATCAAAACCAACGGGCAACTTTTTCTCTCGGGCTACTCAGAGGGCGGATATGCCGCGCTCGCTACGGATAAACTCATACAGGACAAATACCCCAATATACATGTGACCGCTGCATCTCCTATGAGCGGGGCATATGACATGACGGGTGTAGAGGGGCAGGTGATGTTCAAAAGCTACACCGAGCCGCACTACCTGCCCTATCTGCTCGGTTCCTATAATGAGGTATATCACATGGTTCCAGATGTGAAAATGCTCTACAAGCATCCTTATGATTCACTCATTCCGCCTTTGGCCAGTCAGAAGCCTAACCTCGATGACATCATAGATTTCCTGCCGCCGATACCCGGCAATATGCTGAAAGATACCTTTGTCAATATGTACCTGCATGATCCAAATTTTCCTCTTATAGAAGCTGTCAAAAAAAACAATCTCTACGACTGGAAACCTGAAAACCCTGTGCAACTCTGCTACTGCGACAGCGATGAGCAGGTCACTCCGCTCAATGCATTTGTAGCATATAAGCAGATGAAAATAGATGGTGCAAAACATGTCACGCTTCGCAGAGCAGGAAAGGATTTTCATCACAATCGCTGTGCACTGGTGGCGATGCTCTATACCAAAATGTATTTCGACAGCTTCCGTCACGGGCATAAGTATGGCGCTAAGGGTTCAGCAGGCAGCCGCATCATGGCAGACATCGCCAAAATGATCTTATCCCATCAGAAGAAAGACGATCATCACGAGCACCGTCATAGGTCCTGAAACAATTAATAGCTTTTGATATTTTCAAGCCATGAAATCTTTTTTTGCTTCACTTCTTTTTATCTGCTGCACTCTATTTGCATCCGCACAAAAAGCAAATACAGCTAAGTCAGTATATGTATGCCGTGCTGACACCATCTGTCAGGTACTGCATAGCCTGAGGCAACCCGGCCCGCATCTGTGGAGACGCTCACTCTGGTGGAACTCCGCCAATATCTTCGAAGCACTGCTCGACCACGACCGGCTGACGGGGCATAGTAGCACCAAACTTTGCAAACACCTTTATGCCGCGAACTATCTGTGTTTCGGACGTGGTTTTAAAAACTGGGCATTCGATGATGAAGCATGGTGGGCGATGGCATGGCTGAAAGCATACGACCAAACCGGAGAAAAGAAATATCTGAAGATACCGGAAGGGATATTCGCCGATATGGCGGCCAAAGCATGGGAAGAAAAATGCGGCGGCGGCTGCCACTGGATGAGACATAAGCCATATAAAAATGCGATCACCAATGAACTCTTTATCACCCTCGCGGCAAACCTCGCACGCAGGCACAGCAGTGACAGCGCCCTGCGGAAATATTATCTCGGCTGGGCTGTGAAAGGCTCTCAATGGCTGGCACAAAGCGGAATGCGGAATGATAGCGCTCTATATAATGACGGCCTCGATGATAGCTGCCGCAATAACAACGGCTGGACATGGTCATACAATCAGGGCGTGATACTTGGTGGACTAAAGGAAATATACCTGCTCACCGGCGATGAGCGATATCTGATAAGTGCAAAACAGACAGCATTATCAGCTATCGAACACCTGAGTGATAAGAACGGTATCCTGACCGATCCATGCGGGCTGGGACTGACAGTAAACAGCGTACAATTCAAGGGTATCTTCATTCGCTACCTGTCAGAACTCAACGTCATACTCAAGGACGATATGATCAGCGGATATATCCTGCATAACGCAGATGGTATCTGGAATAATGCACAGGATGGCAAGCACCGCTTCGATGGTTTCTGGGCAGGGCCGTACCGGAAATGGTGGGGCGGCGCTACTGGCGTAGCCCTCGACCTGATGAATGCAGCTCAGATGCAGGAGGCGATGGGAAAATGAAAACATAAAGAAACTCTATCTTTATCCAACCCTCAAAGGGTTTAAAACCCTTTGAGGGTTATTCAATAAAAAATGGCGCCATCACCAGACAGCGCCATTGGATTTAAGGATTATTATTTCTTGTTTACTCGGCTACTATCTTTCCTTTGCCTATCAGTTCTCCTTTCAGCATCACTTCATACATATACATGCCTGATGCGAGATTTTCTCTTTCCAGATTGAAAGTATTATCCGATGATGTGAGATGTTTCACTGCCTTCCCTACTACATCGTATACATACAGTTCATATGCCTCATTGCTACCGTCCACTTTGATCACTGTATACTGACTGAATGGATTTGGCATGACGGTGATATTCGGCATGTCTGATAGCTCATTAATACCAAGCGGTATATTGACAGTCTGACAGAGCGAATCAAGACAAGGTGTACCGCTGATATATACATAGAAGCAGACATAGTAAGCACCCGGTGTACTATAGGTATGGGTGAACTGTGTTTGGCCCGGTATGGTAGTGCCATCGCCGAGGTCCCAGTTATGACTGGCTGCGACATTGCTGTCTACTGCAGTAAAACTGACACTATCGCCACCCAGATAGATAGATGTCCAAGCCGGAGTGATCGGACAGATCAGCGTGAAGCTTATATCCTGACAGAATGTGTCAGCACAGTTAGTACCAGGTATAGCGACATATAGACACACATGATAGGTGCCAAAGGTATCGAACTGATGAATGATATTGGTCGCATTGACGGTAGTGCTGCCATCGCCGAAGTTCCAGATATGGGTAGCTGCTGTGTTAGTATCCGCCGCGATGAATTGCACACTGTCAATACCCGTTAAAGAAGTACTCACAATAGTATAGGCCCATGCTGCTGTCGTAGTGCACAGCAGAGTGCCGGTCACCACTACATTGCGGCACAGTGTATCATAGCAGTTCGTGCTTGGCTTGTACACTATGAGGCATACATCATAAGTCCCCGATGATGCATAGTGATGCAGGATATTTTTTGAAGTGCCTGTATTGCCATCACCAAAGCTCCATACATAATGAGAAGCACTATTGGTATCTGATGCAGAGAAACTAACGCTGTCATTTCCCACAATAGTCGATGTCCACGCCGCTGTGATATTACACGGCACAGAGCCGGTCACCGTCACAGACTGACAGAATGAATCAATACATGCAGGACTTGTTGTATAAACTGTGAGGCATGCCGTATATGTGCCCGCCGAACTGTAGTGATGAATTACATTCCCAATCGTGGACGTGGGGCTGCCATCGCCAAAGCTCCAGATATATTGTGTACCACTGATGGTATCAGATGCGATAAAGCGTGTACTGTCATTACCCACACTGACTGATGTCCATGCAGCAGATGTGGTACATGGGACCGTAGCCGTCACAGTGACCTGCTGACAGAGCGAATCACTGCATGCCGTACCGGGCTTGGACACATAGAGGCATACTGTGTAGACACCGGAAGCAGCATATATATGATTGGTCTGTGCAGTATCCAGCAATGACGAGCCATCGCCGAAGTTCCAGATATGAGTCGCGACAGTATTGGTATCCGCCGCTGCGAACTTCACACTATCGCCGCCGAGGACAGTCGATGTCCAGTATGAAGTGATATGGCAGGTATCTATATTGATAGTAATATCCTGGCAGAGCGAATCAGAGCAGCTCGTACCTAATTCATAAGCATAAAAGCAAACATGATAGGGGCCTGCGAATGCATACGTATGGGTCACGGCAGTCGTACCATAAGCAAAAGTACCATCGCCGAAATTCCACACATGGGTAGCGGCGCTGACAGTATCAGTCGCATAGAAACTCACACTGTCACCACCCAGATTGTATGAGGTCCAGGTCGCAGTGATGGGACATGGCGGAGTGCCTACTGTCACTGCTCTGCAGAGAGAATCAGAACAGCCGGGGGCAGCTGTATTGACCGTAAGGCAAACAGTATAGATGCCCGCTGTGGAATAATTATGAACCGTATCGATCGTACCAAAGGCAGTCACTCCATCGCCAAATGTCCAGATATGGTACACGAGGCTGCTGGTATCAGCGGGTGTCAACCGAATGCTGTCACCACCGAGGCTGTATGAATACCAGACAGGCGTGAGGCCGCAGGTATCATGACTGACTGATACATCCTGACAGAAAGAATCCGAGCAGGCTGTATTGGGTATATAGACATAGAAGCAGACATGATAGATACCGGGCTCCGTATAGTGATGAGAAGTATTGGTGACCCCTGATACGAAAGTCCCATCACCGAAACTCCACTGGTGAGTAGCGAGACTGTTGGTATCCGTCGCAAATAGTTTCACGCTGTCTCCACCATTGCTGAAATAGGTCCAGTTGGCAGTGATACCGCAGGGATTGCTGCCGGCGCTTATTTTCTGACAGACAGAATCATAACAACCTGCCACTGTGAGCCCTATATGCAGGCACACATTATAAAAGCCGGATGCAGCATATGTATGTATGGGATTGCTGATCGCAGTGGCAGTCGAATCATCACCAAAGGTCCACTGATAACTCAGGAAACTGCTGTTATTGATCGCTATGAACTGTACCGTATCACCACCGCGAGCGGTATCGCTCCACTCTGCAGACAGCCCGCAGGTATTATCGGTCACTGTCACTGTTTGACAAAGAGAATCTGAACACGAAGTCCCCGGCCTTGACACATAGAAACAGACCTGATAGTTGCCTGAGCTGGCATAATGATGTGTGACAAGGGTAGTGCCATAGGCATAGTTGCCGTCACCGAAGTTCCATATATGCGTCGCCGTACTGAATGTATCTGCAGCTGTAAACCGGATACTATCTCCACCCAGCGCGGTAGGTGTCCACGCCGCAGTGATCCTGCATGTATCTCCTACCACGATGGACTGGCAGAATGTATCTGGACAGCTATAGCTGCCGAAATATGTGTATTGGCATACCTGATATACGCCCGGCGAAGCATACCTATGACCGGGGCTTGTAGTACTGTCGATGCTTCCGTCGCCGAAGGTCCACAGATGATGCACACCGACATTGGTATCAACTGAAGCAAAGGCTATACTATCGCCCGATGGGCTAGTGTATGTCCACTGGGCACTGGTCAGGCAGTTTGCCTTCACAAAGTATGAACTGCATAAAACTATTAGCAGCAAAGCAAATTGCCTGAGAGAATGGGTATGTCCTTGTTTCATGTTGCGATTTTGTTTGGTAAATGCATATTAAACCAACAAGGTAAATATAAAGTAAGTTCCAAACATTTAATACCATCCTATTCACATTATAATATTCAGATCTCATAAAATTGCTAATCTTTAAATAACACTGAATAATTGCTGCTCATGACAGATAAATTATATTTGCCATGATGAAACAAAGCTTCACTCTTATCTTTCTGATCTGTCTTACTGTATATGCTTTTGGCAAAGATCCGAAACATAAACACAGTAAGGACCAGGAGGCATATCATAGCTTCTATGACGACAGCACTATGCTAGTGAGGGCCGGGCCGATACTCATGCCATACAACCGCTACATAGACCCTGCAGGCACCACAGTGAGTTTCGGCAATAAAAATAATGAATGCCATGCACTCGACTGTGTACTACTGCCTGATGGCAAAACCCTCGCTGTAGAAGAGCGCTTTGGAGTAGCATTTATCAATATTGACAGCAAACAGCTCGTCTCCTATTGGGAATATGGTGCCGTGAAAGAGTTAAAAAAATTCCGCAGCGTATACTCCGGTATCAAAACACTGAGCATAGCCGGCAAGACCCACATATACTGGACCGGGGCCGATGACGGCAGCCAAAGCTCCTATGTCTTTGATGCTATATGGGATGGCAGTAGCGCAAAGGTCAGTGACACGATCAGCTTCGCACCTGTCAGTCCCGCACCGCTTGCCTTGGCGAATGACATAGCGATAAATAAAGAAGGTGGTGAGGACTACATGTATGTAGTGCTGAACGGCAACAACCAGCTGGTCAAACTCCGCATTAGTGATAAGCAGATAATATGGACTGTACCGGTGGGTATGGCACCATACGGCATAGTGATCAGTAGCGGCAAGGCATACGTGACCAACTGGGCAGGCCCGGTTCCTACTGACACGACAAGAGAGACCGCAGGCATCCCCTATGGCAAAGTATACATCGACCACCGCACAGGCGGCACACTGCCCGGCACAGTGTCAGTCATAGATATAAATACCGGAAAAGTTCTCAGTGAAATATCTGTCGACCTTCACCCCAGCGCCATCATCGCAAGTCCTGACGGCAGCAAAGTATACATCGCAAATGGCAATAGTGACAATGTCTCTGTGATCGACGCCAAAACTGACAAGCTCAGCCAGACGATCTCTGTGCGACTCAATGCACCTGTCAATACCTACGTCGGCGATGCACCTAATGCCCTCGCTATAGATACGGCAGCTACTACCCTCTATGTGGCCAATGGCATGGACAATGCTATCGCTGTAGTATCACTCGTTGGTACACCTGCGGTGAAAGGTTTCATTCCTACTGAGGCATACCCTGCAGGTCTCGCACTGACTGGCGATAATCTCTATGTCTGCAATCTCGAAGGCGAAGGTGCCAGGGTCAAAGAAAAAGACAACTCTTATAATTCGCATCACCAAAAAGCAACTGTATCAATTATCGCTCTGCCAAAAGAAAATGAACTGCCTGCACTGACCAAACGCACTGAGGAAGCCAATATGCAGTTTCGCACTAAACTCTCACAGCTGCTACCGCGTCCCGATGCCACACCAAAGCCTGTGCCTGACAGGATCGGCGAACCATCCAGCATCAGGCATGTGATATATATCATCAAAGAAAATCGCACCTATGATCAGGTTCTGGGAGATATGAAAGAAGGTGATGGCATGAGTTCGTTGTGTATGTTCTGTGACTCGGTCACTCCTAATGAGCACCTGCTGGCACACAGTTTTTTACTGCTTGACAATTATTATGCCTCCGGCAAATCATCTGCCGAAGGGCATCAATGGACTGATGCTGCCATGACATCTGACTATGTAGAGAAATCTGTCCGGGCTTGGTTTCGCAGCTATCCGCATGTGCAGGATGATGCGCTGGTGGAGAATAAAGAAGGTTTCATCTGGAATGATGCCCTCGATCACGGCAGGTCTGTGCGCATCTATGGCGAAGCATGTCTGCCTGAATGGGAAGGCAAACGCGAGTGGAACTATGTCTATGACCTTTTCAAAGATCACAAGCCATTTGTATTTAAGAATACGACTACGATCTCTCGCGTAGAGCCTATTATGTCAAACGAATACCCATGCGGTGATGTGATAGAGATACCTGATCAACTGCGAGCTGATGCTTTCATCAAAGAGCTAAAGGAATATGAATCCAAGCCAGGTGATACCTGGCCGGAACTGATGGTCGTGGCATTGCCCAATGACCATACTGCTGCTACCAATCCGGCATTTCCTGCACCTGAGTGTATGGTGGCCGACAATGACCTCGCCCTCGGCAGGATAGTCGATGCAGTCTCCCACAGCCGCTTCTGGGGGAGTACAGCGATATTCGTGACAGAAGACGATTCTCAGAATGGCACCGATCACGTATCGGCCTACCGTACTACAGGTTTTGTACTGAGTCCATACTCCCGTCTCAAGAGGACCATACATACTGACTACAACCAGACCTGTATCGTACGCACTATCGAGCAGATACTCGGCATCCCTCCGATGAATACCATCGATGCGACTGCGCTGCCTATGTTCGATTGCTTTAGCGGCAGTATGGATACGACACCTTTTGTTTTCACCCCTAATCTGATACCCCTCGATAGGATGAATAAGCCCGAGAGTAAACTGCACGGCCAGGAACTGCGCTACGAGCGCCTCTCTACCGGCCCGCAGTTCGCTCATATAGATACCGGAGACGAAGACCTGTTTAACCATATACTATGGTTTCATGCTAAAGGTCATAAACCATATCCCAGACACTATACCCTGCCTAAAAAAGACCGGAAGGACGATGATTGAGTGCAGGTAGTTTATTGAAAAATATTCGCTGCTCACACTCGTGGACAATTTGCAGTCGACATAGCTGAATTTCATTTTTATTGTAACAATTTTCGCTCCCAGCATATGAATTGTTGATTTATATATCAACATATTTATTAAATGTGTAACCTGATGATTTTCATTGTTATTTATGACATTTGTCATAAGAAAATATTTGCTTCGCTACCTAAATTGCATCATTATTCAACATGGAAAACAAAAAAAACAGTAAAGATATGGGTAACGAACAATTCCTTCTAGCACTCGGTAGCAGGATCAAGGCAATCCGCGCTGAGAAAAAAATGTCACAGATCAATCTGGCGGCAAAATGCGATTTTGAAAAAGCAAGTATGTCAAGGATCGAGTCGGGCAAAACAAACTCGACCATATTGACCCTTCGCAAGATAAGCAATGCGCTGGATGTCGATGTGAGCGATCTGTTCAGGAAGGGTCAGGAGAACTAACAGCTCCGATCATTTGATAGCCTGAATATACGTTTTTCTCACCTGATATCATTGGGGTGGATGGGGATATTATCCGATGCCCTCTGGCTTAAGTCTTTCGACTTGAGCTAGAGGGTATCGTCGTTTTATGGCAAAAGCATCCGCCACCTTATACTTTTTTACAGGCAAATTCTTCTCTTTTCAATTTAGAGTTTTATCTTACGGTAGTCTTACTATAAAACCATTTTACTGACCTATAACTCTTTATGAATTGTAAAACTTTACTACTACCCATATTGATTTTTACCACACTGATGTCATTGGCTCAGAATACAGATATATCAGGCCGTGTCACAGACGACAGGGGAGAAGCGATGCCGGGTGTCACTGTACTCGTCAAGGGGACATCTACAGGCACGGCTACTGACTCTGTCGGGCACTTTATGCTTTCAGTTCCTGTAGCGACCAAGACAGTCGTGTTTCGTTTCCTCGGATATGATGAGAAAGAAGTAGCCGTGACTGATATTATAAAGAACCCAAAATTCGCTCTCAAGATGGTAAGCTCTGAGGTCGGGCTAAACCAGGTGGTGGTGAGTGCCTCAAAACGGCGCGAGAAACTGCTCGATGCCCCTGCATCCATCTCCGTACTAAGCGGCGACAAGATCGTCAACAGAGTAGTGACATCTCCTGTAGAATATCTAAAGACCACGCCGGGTGTAGACATCATGCAGACGGGCCTGATCTCAAACAATGTAGTGGTGCGCGGTTTCAATGATATATTCTCCGGCTCGGTGCTGAATGTGGTCGATGATAGGATAGGCTCTGTGCCATCGCTCCGCGTCAATGCCTATCAGCTCGTGCCGACATGCGATCTGGATATAGACCGCATAGAGATACTTCGCGGCCCGGCCTCGGCGCTCTATGGCCCCAATGCCTCATCGGGTGTGATACACATCATGACCAAGTCACCGCTGGACCAGGAGGACAACTATCAGACTACTGTCTCGATGGGATCGGGATTCACCGTGCAAGGTAGTAACACCAATACCCTCGACGCCCATACCAATAGTACGAGTGAACATGTCAACTATTCCATCCTCAATCCTGAGTTTCGTACATCAGGCAAACTACTCGATGGTAAGATCGGATATAAAATATCAGGCTCTTACTTTCAGGGAGAGGACTTTACCAACTATGATCCGCGTGAACCATACACAGGTGATAGCGTGATATTTGGTACGGTTAAGAACGGTCAGGTATTTCAGCCGGATACACTTGGTATCACAAAAAGTAAAAGTCCATATACCGGTGCTGATACTTCTTTTGTCAAATACGATATACGTAAGTTTGCAAGAAATTTCCAGATACGGAAATGGAGCGGTGACGGACGGCTGGATTTCAAACCTACCAAGGACATTCTCATCACAATAAACGGCGGTGTAGCGCAAAGTTCAAATATAGAATTGACCGGCCTCGGCGCTGCTCAGGGAGTAGGCTGGATATACTGGTACGCACAGTTCAAATTTAAATGGAAAAGGTTGTTCTTTCAGTACTTTATCAATGCCAGCAACGCGAATAATACTTATCTCATCCCACAGCTCACGCCATCGAGCAGAGAGACCAGCACCTACAGCGATCCCTATCAGGTGCAGGAGCTGATAGATAAATCCAAGCTGCATGGTTTTCAGCTCCAGCACTCATGGGGCCCTGTCAAAAAGGTAAACCTGATCTATGGGGCAGATGCACTCATCACATTGCCACAATCAGATGGTACTATCTACGGGCGTTTCGACGGGCATGACAATATCTATCAGGCAGGCGCATATATACAGGGCGAATATGATCCCTTGATGTGGCTTAAACTGACAGCTGCTATGCGCTTTGACTATAATAGTATTATCAACAATGTTTCCTATTCACCGCGCCTCGCTGTGGTATTCAAACCTGCGCAAGGGCAGAATATTCGTATCACATTTAATCGTGCTTTTGATTCACCCAATTCACTGGAACAGTTTCTCGATCTGTCAAACGGCCTGATACCGAATGGGATCAATATTCGCGGTATCGGGAATCCATACGGCTATAAATACTCTTACGATGTGAATGGTAATGTGCAATTCATCACAGCGCCATACAATGGCGGGCCCGGCACCTGGGTCACCTATGGCAATACAAACAACAACTACCAATATCTGGATTCTGCAATGAAGCTCATGGCAAGCGGTCTCGCCGCCGCATCAGGGCTGAGTCCGGGGCTGGTGCAGATCGTGGTCAATCAGCTATTTAACGGGATATCAGGTCCCAATGGTCTCATACAGGGCGCCAAGCAGGAGATCATCAACTATGCTGACCTCGCGCAGAATGGGCAGATCGTAAAATTCCAACCTACAGATTTTAAGAACCTGAGCAGGATAAATAATGAGACAACACAGACACTGGAGGTCGGGTACAAAGGATTGCTGTTTAATAAACTTCAGTTCTCGGCTGACCTATACTGGACGCATAGTGAGAACTATGTCGGTGCGCTTACCTCTGCATCAGGGGCTGTGATCTTTGATCTCGTGCACGATCAGGCACTGGTCAATCAGCTCAAGGCAAATGCCGCGCCATACTATAATGTACTCTCTGCATTGACCACTTCACCCTCTCTGCAAAACCCAAATCTCGTCAAGGCAGACTCAGGCTCGGTATATAGCGAGATACTCGTGCTGCTGAGCCAACTGCCCATAGGTACCATCACTCCTAAAGATCCTAAGATAGGCTCTGACTATATACTCACTTTCCAGAACCTCGGCACACTGGATGTATTTGGTATGGACCTCGGGCTACAATATCAGGTGATCAAAGATGTAGCAATAGGAGGCACCTTCAGCTGGGTAAACAAAGATCAGATACAGGTCAGCACCGGGCAGACAGCGCCCCTCAATGCGCCTATGTATAAATCTACTGTCTCATTCGATCATACACTGAGCAAATACGGTTTCGGATACGGGCTCTCGTGGAGATGGCAGGATGCCTATCCGGGCAACTCATCCGTCTACATCGGTACCGTGAGCGCAGCCAATCTCCTCGATGCACGGGTATCATACCGTCCTAATTTCTACAAGCGTTTGCTCTTCGCCATCAATGTCAATGATGTGCTGAACTATCACTGGCAGAGCTTCCCGGGTGCGGTGCATCTGGGCACTACATTCCTCTGGAAGGCAACGATCAGTTTTTAGATTTGTGATTTAATCAGGAAAGAATTTTACATTTCTATGACAGAGTATCAAATTGATTCTGTATAATGTTATTTACTTTTACAGAAATGTAATTATGAAAACACTGATTACTTCATTCCTTATACTCTTTTGTTTTTCTGTACGAAGCCAGGGACTTTCTCAGTCTACGATCAGACAGATATACAATTTTCAGCCGGGGGATACATTTGAGTTCTCAACCGGTTATCTAACCGGCGGTATGATCAACTGTCAAAACCAAGGTTATTATTTTGAAATTATATTAGGGCGGCAGGACAGCTTGAACTCAGTCACATATCAGGCAAAGTATGATGGCATAACGTGGTTTTTACCCCCTTGTAATTATCAGCCCGGACATAGTGGCTCTTCTGTTCAGCAGATTATTTATACTAACTTAGATTCTACGATATTCTACTATCACACACATGCCTTAGGTTGTGATACCACTAATTTCTGCTATAAGGATTCAGCTTACATTGATACAGCATATTACAATGGCCGGAAGATTGATATTCATTATGAAGGAAATGCAGCTTGGGCTTCTTATGACACTTCTTTTGCTGATGGGTTGGGAGAAGTTGGTGCTGGATATGGTAGTGAAGATAACACAGCAGCTCAAGGCGGTTTCGGTTTAATATATTATCATCTTGTCAGTGGAGAAGTTTGGGGTTATCCATATTACTTTACTTTGCCTAATGGAATAGGTGAGGTTAGTAATGACATGTCAGTCACCGTCATACCTAATCCTGTGACAGGTGATTTTCAGATAAAGATCAATAATACTCCTGCCGGGCAAAACGTCTTTAACCTCTATGATGAGACGGGTCGTACCTTCATGCAGAAAACTATCACAGGCAGCAATACACAGATGAGCAGGGAAGGTATAATGGATGGTTTATACTTTTGGAGCATGACATCTGACGGGGTAGAGCTTAGTCATGGGAAGATAGTTTTTGAGTAACGGATAGTTCACTTCTGATTGCATTTGCCAACCCTCAAAGGGTTCAAAACCCTTTGAGGGTTTTCCGCGCCGTTAAGCATATAGTCCCCATACTGATCGAAGATTGTATCTATAAGTGTTAGAAACCATACTTAAACGCAGACCTGACGGCAGTTGGCAACCACCTCCACCTCATTAAGGAGGAGAGCTTGCCTGTCTTTGACAGGCTAACAGCCACGCTGTGTTTTGTATTGGTTCTCCTCATATTTTAGGAGGATTCAGAGGTGGTAAATCGGCGTACAGTGGGCACTTTCAGCATGTTTCGAACACTTATAGATTGTATCTTCGACCATAAATTATGCAGGTTTTCAACTTGCCAGGTATAATTTATGGTAAGCTGAAAGCTTACTTTATTTTAGGTCGATTTGGAAACATAGACCAGAGGGGTTTTCATACACTCTCATTATCAATTGTCAATTATCAATTATAAACTTACATTTAGCCCTGTAAAATCAAAACTATGCGCAATAAAATACTCCTGCTATCACTGATCGGACTCATCATGGCATCCTGCAAACCTAAAGCACCGGACAACTCTGCCATCCAGGCTGAAGTACAGTCTTATCTCGATACTTACAATCCCCAGTATCAAAAGCTCTACTACACCGACCAGCTCGCACAGTGGCAGCTCAATGTCCATATCGTCGATGGCGATACGATGGGCCAGCATGTGGCATCAGAGGCTGATGAGGCCTTGTCAAACTACACAGGCAGTGTGGCCAATATCGACTCGGTAAAGAGGTTCATGGCGATGAAGGATAAGCTCACCAAGATACAGGTGCTGCAACTGGAGGCTATGCTATACCTTGCGGGCAATAACCCTGCTACAGCCGGCGATGTGGTGAAGAAGCGCATAGACATGCAGAATGCAGAGCTACAGAAACTCTATGGATTTAAGTTTATGATGAATGGTAAGGAAGTAACTCCAAATCAGATAGATAATATCCTGCGCAAGTCCACTGATATGAAAGAGCGTCTCGCCGCATGGGAAGCTAGTAAGGAAGTCGGGAAAAAGCTCAAACCCGGTCTGGTACAGCTCCGCGACCTTCGTAATAAAAGCGTAGCACCGCTCGACTATCATGATTACTTCGCCTATATGGTGTCGCAGTATGGCATGAGTAGTGATGAGATGCTGAAGCTCACACGCAGTTTCATACATGATATATGGCCTATCTACCGTGAGCTGCATACATGGACACGCTATCATCTAGCTGAGCAATATAAACAGCCGGTGCCTGAATATATACCTGCACAGTGGCTGCCAAATCGCTGGGCACAGGACTGGAGCGAGTTGGTAGATGTGAAAGGACTGAACATAGATGGCTATCTGAAAAACAAAGGTGCTGAGTGGATACCACGTGAGTCGGAGAAATTCTACATGAGCATAGGGTTTGATTCGCTCTCGCCTGACTTCTGGAAGAACTCATCACTGTATCCGCTCGCTGTCAATGCCGGATATAAAAAGAACACACATGCATCCGCATGGCATCTGGATCTCGACAAAGATATCCGCTCACTGCAAAGCATCGAGGCCAATACAGAATGGTGGGCTACCTGTCTGCATGAATTCGGGCATGTGTATTATTTCAAAGCATATTCCAATCCCAATGTGCCTATAGTGCTCCGCAATGGCGCTAATCGTGGCTATCATGAGGCATTTGGTACGATGATGGGACTGGCCTCTATGCAGAAACCTTTTCTAGTTGGCCTCGGTATGATCGATTCTAATGCCACCAGCAATGATACACTGAAGCTCCTCAAAGATGCGCTGCAATATATCATACAGATACCATGGTGTGCCGGTACGATGACCGAGTTTGAGCATTCTCTCTATTCAGAAAGTCTTTCGCCTGATCAGTTTAACGCTAAATGGTGGGAGCTGGTGAAAAATATACAAGGTATAGTTCCGCCTTCGGATAGAGGTGAGGAATACTGTGATGCAGCCACCAAGACACATATCACAGACGATGCTGCAGCATATTATGATTACTGCATCGCCAATGTGCTGCTCTTTCAGGTGCATACATATATAGCAGACAGCATCCTGCATCAGGACCCTCATGCCACCAACTATTGGGGCAATAAGGAAGTGGGCAATTTCCTGAAAAAGATCATGACTCCCGGTGCGAGTGTGGATTGGCGTGAGCACCTGCAGAACTGTATCCATAGTGACCTTAGCGCTAAGCCAATGGTGGCTTATTTCGCGCCGCTCATGACATGGTTGAAACAACAAAACGCAGGCAGGAAATACACACTGCCTGAGAAAGCGCCTTATTAATTAATAGTGAATAGTTAATAATTAATAATGAATAGTAGGTGAATACTGGATTATATGTACTGTTGGTATAAATAAGGAATAGTTAACCTAGTTGATAGGCCATTTGTACAAACATTTTATTTCTTTGTAGAAATACATTTCGATCATTATATGAAGCACCTTCTGTTAGTCTCGCTGTTTGCCATCATTGTGCAGGCAGGTTCAGCTCAGGTTACTTATCCCATTTCGACATACAATACCACTCCTGATGCTTTTCGCTATCTGCTCCTGACCAATCAGCAGATAGAAGACAATGATACTATCAATGAGGAGATACTGGACCTCGTGAGCCCGATGGTGACTGACTCCATACTTGGCAGAAAGAAAGAGCACCATCAGGTTTTTCTGGTAGGATGGTTCATACATGCTTTCGGAAATTACAACTGGCGTGCCATTGACATGGTCAAACAAAAATTTGTCGGTACGATCAGAGGGGATGGGCGCAGCGGAGAGGAGGAGTTTACTGAGTACGATATCAACTTTGACCTATATTGCCATCTGCATAAATACTTATGGAAAGCTTTTAAGTCATTCGATAGACAGGGCAAGATCAAACGCCAGGACATCAGGGCCCAGTTTCACATTCATCATCATAAGCCCACTGATTACACGGTGGCTCCGTTTGTGCGCGATACCAACAAGGTAGACATGTATCAGTACCGGGAGCACTGCGAACTGACACCGCCGCGTGAGTATAGGTCGATGCTGAATTATTTGTTTTATCCTATACTGCCCGGGATCAATATAGACAAGCATCCGAACTTTGGTACACGATATCCGTCCATGGGATTCTATGGGGCGAGCTGTATGGACTGCAATCATAACTGCCATCCCGAGATACATCCATATGAGTGGATATGGTGGATGAACCTGCATAATGGCTCCGCGACTGACAAGACATGGATGGTGGGCCTGCTCAAAGACGGCAGCAACCGTTTTCACCATTGGTCACACAATCCCAAAACAGGCAAGACCACTATACCATTCGCATATAAGGTCGATGATCCCAATGCAAAAGACAGGCTCATTACCATCGAGCATCTGGTGTTTAATCGCTTTATAGATTCTAATCTTACTAAGCTGAATGTACCGCCTACAGCTTTCAATGCTGACAATGATTCACTCCAGGTAAATGTGACAAATGATAAAGGCGTAAAGATACCTATCACTGTAAATTTTAATTTCCCGATGATAGGTAGTGGTCTGAGGTATTGGTTTAGCGATGTCAACTGGGATGAGAAAAACCATATCCTGAGCGGCTATCTGAACCTGGCAACATCGGTGCAGGACCTTTACACCATGCGGGTGACATTCTCAGGGCAGTAAGTTGTATTAAACCTTCTTATATTTCGTATCTTAGTCTTACATATTTTTGAAATGAAAAAAATCTTCCTCGCGGGCCTGATGGCCGGTCTTATTTGCATTTTGCCATCATGTGCAAAGAAATGCCCTACAGCTAGCTACAATCCCTCTGCTGAAAACCAAATAAAGAAGTATTTTTTTAAAGCAGGTAGCTATTGGGTATATCAGGACAGTGCATCAGGCACCATAGACAGCCAATCAGTGTATAATTATTCTCCCAGCCTCGATGTAGTAGTGGGGAACTATTCCGCCGGCAATGGCTTAGTATGTAATAGCTATGGCGATATTTATGGTATGGGCATAGCCAGGTTTTGGAATGGGCTGCTTCATGATTCCATTGGTTTCGGCAATGATCTTAATGTCACTGATGTCCAGATCGCTTATAGTGATTACAATTCGCAATATGACATTTATGATTATCCCATCACGAATAGCAGTCAGACTCTAATTAATTTCAATGTTTCTGGTCATACATTTCCAACAGTCTATAGTTCTATTTCAAACTTTAATTCGCTGATGTACCATGTCGACAGTGTCGGTGTGGTCAAATGGGTTTTTAACGACACTATCAACGGCCAACATACCTGGAACCTGCTCCGATATCATGTTATCAATCCGTAATTAAGATTCGGTTTTAGGAGTTTCAAGTAGTTTTATTAGCCAACTTACAACTTTAGCAACATTTTATTGCACTAATAATCAATTGGTTGAAATTTATTTTAGTACTTTGTATTGCATAATACAGTATAATGTACATATCTTTGCATTGTCAATTATTAGTTTAAACCAATTAAAAAATATAATCATGAGAAAATTATTCTTCATCACCAGCTTTCTGGCCATCACGGCAGCAGCCTTCGCGGGCAATAATAACAACAGGAAAACCATCACACCCGAGAGGAGACTGGACTATTCGATCCAGCAGCAGGTGGTAGTACCGCACTTTATCATGGACCGTCCGGGTGAGCATACTGCTGAGTTACATTTCGCAGTAAACCCTGACGGCACTATCCAGGTCAAAGAAATAGTCAGCGACGAACAGGACCTGACCAGGAACCTTTTGAATCAAGTTCAGAACTTCACCGTAAATACTGATGGCCTCGACCTGAAAGATACCTACAAAGTGGTGCTGAAATTCAATATAGAGTAAGCACTCAAACATACTCAAGCTATAGGAGAGTATAGCTTGTGTTTCGTCAAAAGGGATTGTGACGATCGGCGCAGCGCGAGCTGCGCTTTTTTTTGTCTACCCTCCAAACCTCCCTAAAGGGAGGCTTAACAGCCAATGCAATAGCTTGTATTAAAGTCCTCCCTATAGGGAGGATTTAGGAGGGTAAATCCTAAAATATCCCTACTTTCGTCATTATCGATTTATAGCCCAATCTCCATTCATGCGTATTATCAGCACATTTCTTTTATGCCTCCTGAGTGTAGGTGTTTTCTCACAGCATAATGAACTCGGCCCCTTCAAACCTGAGGACCAGCCAGCAGCACCAGATTATACACTGGAGAAGTACTGGAGTGCTTTGCCGTTTCGCACTGATGTAGCAGATGTCATCCCACCCGATGAGCACTGGGTCAGTGACTCACTGAAAGATGTGGATGTATTCTACATCTATCCGACCATCTATAGCAAAGGCAAAACATGGAATGCCGACATCAATGACCGGAAGCTGAACAAGAGGATCGACAATCTGCCTGTGCGCTTTCAGGCGGGAGTGTTTAATGCCAGCTGCCGCGTATATGCACCCCGCTACCGTCAGGGTATTATCGATTGCTACTATGATACAGTCAATGGTCCTAAAGGTTTGGACTTTGCCTATCAGGATGTGAAGAAAGCTTTTCAATACTACCTCGATCATTACAATCATGGACGGCCTATCATTATCGCTTCACATAGTCAGGGCAGCAATCATGCCTGGAGACTGCTCCGGGAGTTCTTTGACGGTAAGCCGCTGAGCAAACAACTCGTCTGCGCCTATGTAGTAGGTATGGGAGTAGATGAGAAGTCCTATCAGGTCATCAAACCCTGCGGGCAGCCTACAGCGACCGGATGCTATGTGACCTGGTCATCGTTTAAGGATGGCTTTGACCCGCATAAGTCAGTGCTCAGGGGCGCGCCTAATGTCAACCCGATCACCTGGACCAGAGATTCTGCGTTTGTGCCCGCCACATCATCGCAAGGCTCGATCTTTCTCAAGATAAAACGTAAAAGATGGAAGCACGCAGCATCTGCTCAGATACATCATGACTATCTTTGGGTCCGGACCACATTGCCTATCGTGCGCTCATGGAATGTACTTCACCTGCTGGACTATAACCTCTTTTGGTACGATATTAGAAAGAACGTTGCTGATCGTGTAAAAGCATATTTAATGAAATAATTATTTACATAATGCAAAATTAGCATAATTTGTTTAATTTTAAAACTCATAAATTAAATTGATATCATGACTACTACCGAACGCAACGATCTCATCCAGTCATACGGGCATGCATACACTATACTGACAGATGCCCTCAGGAAATATCCCAAAGAGATGTGGCAGTGGAGACCTGCTCCTGAAAAGTGGAGTATCCATGAGGTGATCATTCATATAGCCGACAGCGAGGCTAACTCATATATCCGCTGCCGCCGCTTCATAGCAGAGCCGGGCAGTGGCGTCTATGGCTATGATGAAAATAAATGGGCCAGGGCAATGGACTATCATCATCAGTCTACAGATGAGGCGTTGGACCTTTTCAGGGTACTGCGCGACACTACCTATAAGCTTATAAAAAGAGTACCTGATGAAGTATGGCTCACTGCTACTGTGCAGCACTCTGAGAATGGCACCATGAGCTTCGAGCAGTGGTTAAAAGTATACGAGGAGCATATCCCCGTGCACATCCGCCAGATGGACCGCAACTATCGAGCATGGCTGGATAGTGAAAAATGATAAAATTATTTCTCCTTCGGTACTTCTATCTGTAGAGGTCGGTCAAAGCTCTCTTCGAGCGAGATCAGGGTCTCTGTGCGACTGATGCCCTCTATTTTTTGCAGGCGGTCATGCAGCACTATTCTCAGGTGCTGTGTATCGCGACAGATGATTTTGAGAAAGAGGCTATAGTTACCGGTGGTATAGTGGCAGGATATGATCTCGGGTATCTTCTTTAGTTCCTTGACGACCTTGTCATACATATCGCTGCGTATGAGGTATACACCGATAAAGGCGGTTACGTCCATGCCCAGTTTATTGAGATCGACCTGAAGGCGTGGACTGTTGACGATACCTAGTTTTTGCAATTTTGCCATACGCACATGTATCGTCCCGGCCGAAACGAATAGTTTTTTGCCCAATTCTGTGTATGGAATGAATGCATCTTCCATCAGATTGTTTAGTATCTGTATATCCAGATTATCGATTTCGTAATTCAGTGCCATTTTTGATGTCTTTTTTTAGTTTATTTTAATGAAATGGTAATTGTGTTGATTGAAGTATAAATATAAATGGTTTTTATTGATTTATTTGTAAGTTATTGCTTAGTATTTTATATTTGCATCATCGTTCTACGGTATTTATTGTTGGGTGATGAAATCGGCAGACATGCCCTCCAGTCTCGGGGGTAAGGATGACGGGATAAATCAGGCCGGGGACCATACGATCATTTCCGTAGGGTCCGCGGCCACGACTAACCGCCTTGTGCAGGTTCGACTCCTGCCTCAACAGCTCTTTGACTAAAAAAGTTTTGCCTATGCTTAGTGCAATACCTTCTATGGTTATTATGGCGCTTTGATAATTGCGGTGCTGGGTTGGGTTTATTTTGTTTTGTTATATCAGGTCCTCTGCCAATGGTGCGAGGACCTTTTTATTTTTAGTAAAATAAAAAAAGGGAAGCTGTACAGCTTCCCTTTTTTTGAAATGATTTGATCGCTTTCGATTAGCGGTGCCTTCCACCGCCACCTGCATGCCCGCCACCACCTGATGGTGCATGAAAACTAGGCGATGGACTGGAGCGGAAGCTCGGAGCTGGTGCGGACCTCTCGCTTGGTATGAAGCCTCCTGATGGGCGCTGCTCTGCCGGTTCACTTTGTCTTTGTTGAGGTTCTGCTCTTGGGCTGCTATTTTGCCTGGGTGGTGTCCAGTCGCTGTGAGATGGCTGCGAACGGGGTTCGACATTAGTATTGTTATTATGTAACTGAGTGTTATTGGAGTGTGCCGGTTCGGTATGTCCCGGATTGTTATTATTGGTATGCGCGGCATTAGAGTTATTATGAGGTACTTCGCTTGGGTTTACTACTTTGCCCGGGACTGCATGTTGGCTGGTATTTTTGCTCACTGCAGGGCGGTAGATATTGATGGTATTACCGTGTATGCCTGTTTTGTCGGCCTTAGGGGAATTTTCTATAGACATTTTGTTGATCGTACGGCCTGTTGCTCTTTGTACATCCTCTACTCTCGGTCCGGCATTAAATACACTACGCCCGAATGTATTAGTATGATTGACCATTGTCAGGCCTTTTTCAAAACCTGCTCTGTCGTGGTTGATGGCCTCATTGCTCACCACGAACCTTCCTATACCCGGCTCACCCATATGCCCGCGTGGCAGGCAGTTCCAGTGGTGATCATAGTTGCCATATCCCCAGCGTCCGTTCACATAGTCTCTGGGCCCGATAGGTGACCAGCAGTAGTAGTCTCCGTACATGCCCCAGTTGACCCAGGCTGGTGCCCAGTCATAGCCGGGTATCCACAGCCAGCCGCCGTATGCATCGTCTTCAAACCAGCGTCCGTAGTGGAAAGTAGCCCAGCCCCAGGCATAGTCTGATACCCATGTCCAGCCATAGTCCGTATACTGCCAGCTGCCATCAGTCTGGTATGGACTGAAACCTGCATTGGCCTGCGGCACCCATACATATCCGTAGCCGGGATAGTTGATCCAGCTGCCATAGGGGCTGAGCTGGTCATAGAATGTCTGATAGCTCATTCCCGAATTGTCCGCCTGGTCCTCATTATAGCTGTTGTCTTCATTATAATAACTATCGTCGCCATTGTTGGTATTATCATTGTACATGTCCTGGCCCTGTGCCTGTCCAAAGCTCCATGAGCATGATGCGACTATCAAAGATATGATCCAAAATATTTTTTTCATTACAAGGATTTTTATTGCTGAAATGTACTACCAAATTTAAACCAACATATTTTATTGAGATCTATTTATGAATAATTTAACTAAATAAAATGCTTAATACAGTATGGCCTGACTTATTGGCAAATATCTTTCTTTATGACCACTTTATTTCGTTTATTTGATTATTATTTTTTGGAAACAATTAACAGGCACTTTGTTTCTTTTTCTTCTTTGAATAAATAATTTCGTAAACCGATTTTCAGTAGATAATCTTTAATAAACGCATACTCCAAAACACTTCATTATGAAAAAACTTATTTTTTTAGCGGTTGTCGCCATATGTCTCTCAGCTTGTGATAACGATAAAGGTAAAGGCCATCATCATGTCACAGCAGCATATATGGACTCATTGAGGAATGACCTGCTCAATACTGATATTGCATTTTCAAAGTTGTCTGAAGATAAAGGGCGCAATGCTGCTTTTGTAGAATATGCCGCTGACAATGCTACCCTGCTCAGGCCATTCAGTGCCCCACTGACGGGGCGTGATACGATCAAAGCAATGCTCAGCACTCACCCTGATTCAACATATAAACTCACATGGACGCCTATCTCATCAGATGTGGCCAAGTCCGGTGAAATAGGATTCACATATGGCACATATTCTCTCGACATAAAAAATGTAGGCCATGAAGAAGGCACCTATGCTACAGTATGGCACAAAGACAGCACTAAGACATGGAAATTCATCCTTGATACTGGCAACGAAGGCCTGAGCTCTACCGAAAAGAAGACAGATGCTAAGATAGATGCCAAGAAGAAATAAGGATTTTTTCTTAAAAGAACTATTTATACACCCTGTCGGTTTTTTACTGACAGGGTTTTTATTTATGATTTAGGATTGTTGATTTATGATATTGAAAACAATGGCTGTTCAATCATACATCATATATATCAAGTCCATTCATACTTGTCAGGCTCGAAATGTTTTGTCCTTTTCATAAATGTAAAAGTGAAACCCGGCCATAGGGTCACGTTCTTTCCGCTTTTGGTCTGATACCAACTCATACAGCCGCCGGACTGCCAGACTGACCTGGCGAGCTTGATCTGTATTTCGTTATTGTATTCTTTCTCTACTTCTTTTTTTACATCTGTATACTTGGCCCCTTTTTGTTGCATTGTTTTCAATGCCTCCATGATGTAGTGGACCTGCGCCTCGATCATCAGTATCATAGAACTATGGCCGAGCCCTGTGTTTGGCCCGACTACGATAAACATATTTGGGAAACCTGAGATACTCGTGCCAAGATAAGCCTCTGCACCGGTGGTGTTCCATGTGTCATTGAGGTCTATGCCTCCTTTGCCTTTGACTTCATATCTGAGCACACCCTCTGCCGCCTGAAATCCTGTAGCCAGGATGATCGCATCAGTATCATGCTGGACACCATCTTTGGTGAGTATCCCTTTTTCGTTCACCTCCTGTATGCCTTCTGTAATTAGAGACAGATTGGGCTGTGCTATAGCAGGATAATATTCATTTGACAGAAGGATACGTTTGCAGCCCAGCACAAAATGCGGAGTCAGTTTTTTGCGGAGCTCTTCATTTTTGACACTGCTATTGAGATGGTGGATGACCAGCTTGCCACCGAATTTCAATATACCAGGATTGACCACGAACCCGATAGCCATCAGTTCATTTCTCCAGTAGAGACGCGTCCTGTATAGTTTTCGTGTGACGGGCAGATATTTATACATCCAGCGCCTGATGCCTGATATGTCTTTATCTTTTTTGGGCAGTATCCATGGCGCTGTGCGCTGAAAGAGATCGAGATGTTTGACCTGAGAGACTATGGCAGGCACTACCTGTATGGCGCTCGCGCCGGTCCCGATCACGGCGACTGATTTGCCTTTCGGGTCAAAGCTTTTGTCCCATCGTGCAGTGTGAAAGAGTTTTCCTTTGAAAGTATCCAGCCCTTTGATATCAGGGAATGCAGGTTCGCTCAGACCGCCGGAGCAGGTCAGCAGTACACGCGCTGTGAATGTCTCTCCACTCGCTGCTGTCACTGTCCATGTTCCTGTTTGTTCATCAAAGACGGACTTTGTGATATTCGTATTGAGCCGGATATGCGGCGCCAGGCCGTATTTGTCCACGCAGTGGTCCATGTAGTGTAGTATCTCCTCCTGCGGGCTAAACTGCCTGCTCCATTCAGGGTTGGGCTCGAAGGAGTAGGAGTAGAGGTGCGACTCTACATCGCAGGCTGCGCCGGGGTATGAGTTGTCGTACCAGGTACCGCCGATATGATGGTTGCGCTCGAGTATGATGAAGTTGTTCATCCCGGCCTGCTTGAGCCGGATGGCCATGCACAGTCCCGAGAAACCAGCGCCCACTATGATCTGATCGTATTGGTTAGTATTCATAAAGGTGAAAGTAATAAAAGCATGCTGATAATTTATAAGGCCATCAATGATTTACCTCATGCGCTATGCGCCCTGTTTATGTCCTTCTCCTTTACAATATCTGACTGATGCTGCTCTCTTGGCACGAATGGCAGAACTATACCCGTATCCTGTGTTTCTTCTTTTGGATTGTTTCTCCATCCGTGGGCATTTCTGAGGCTGAGAATAGCTATCCGAACGGGGATCTCTCCACGCATGCCTGCATTGAAAAGATTGACCTCAAACAGATCCTCTATCAGTTCCATCTGTTCTGTCAGGTCCTCATTGTTTTGAAATTTTCGCTTCCAGTATGACCAGATGTCCCTGTATAGCCTGAGCTTTTTTAGTTGCTGGCCTATGAATAGGTTCCCGGGCTTTGAAGCTGCTTTCTCCAGCTTCGACAGGTAGGTGAGGACTGTATTCTCTGTCCACTTTTGACCATTGGTATTTTGTCTTGGTGCTGCCATGGTAATGTTATTTTATTTATTTAATGCAAAAATAGCAAAAATAAAATAAATAATAAAATCACATTTGGGCACATCGCACGCATTTATTTACTGGCCTGAGCAATATCAATGTTTATCGGTCGGAGAGAAAATGCAGGCACGACTGAAACCCATGCTGCAAGTGGTGCAGAGCAGATTAGGCGGGATTGATTTTAGAATTGGTTTTCGCAATAAGAAAAAAAGACCGCCACTACTGGCTTTCACCATCGTGCGAAACTCAATTATCTGCCAATTTATTTTATGATAACAATGATACCCTCAGAGACGAAAAATCTTGCGTCTCTACTTTATCGTCATCATTTTGACCGTAGATGCATTTCCGTCTGATACCTTCACCATATATACACCTGATGTGAGGCTGAGGTCAAACTTATTTTCGCCTGTAAGGATAGCTTGCTTGTACATACTTCTGCCGAGCATATCTGTCACCTCAGTATTGAGCGTCGTAGAGCTGATGCCATCTACCGCTATGGTGAAACTGCCCTGATTTGGATTAGGATATACTGATACATGCTGACTGAGCTCCAGGCCCTCCATGCCTGTGAGCGGAGTGACCACTTCGGTCAGGGTATCACTGCCGCATGGGTCAGTGACGATCAGAGTGACGTGATAGTTGGTGTTATCGCTGCCAACAGGAAAGACATGGCTTGGATCACTGGTATAGGCGAGTGGGCTGCCATCGCCGAAGTTCCATGTATATGTGAACGGTCCGCTTCCGCCACCTGTGATAGAGTCACCGAACTGATAGCCAAGCCCACTGGTTTGGGTAGCGGTGATGACACTGGTAGGCATGCTGCAGGCGCAAGTATCGCGTATGCTAAAGGTGAAACTTCGGCTGATACCACAGTTGTCGTATGCTATTATATTGTATGTGCCGAGAGCTGTATCAGGAAAGACCGTTGAATTGGTATTCATGATAAAAGTATCGACTCCCTGTATCTGCACGGTGTATGGGATCGATCCTCCATAGATGGTCAGGATAGGAGGCCCTGAGGATATGCCATTGCATTTATAGGCTGTATTGACATAGGGAAAAGGTACAGTGCTGGTGGTGACATATACTGTGCCGGAATCCTGCCGGCATAGTGTATCATACATGGTAGAAGTAGTAAATGTATTTATTAATTGACCAAGGCTGTCAGTATTGTCATACTGTACGCCCAATAGGTATATTTTGTAAGTGTATAGGCCTGTATCGGTAGGATTATAGGTCAAATAAGCGCCACTGTTATAAGTGCTGTTGTAAGAGGCAGTATCAAATGTGAATACTAATGAATCATGTAGGTAAAATTCTATTGCATATTGGACTTTTCCTGAATAATTTATATCGTAGAGATTCCATATAGAAGTAAATGAATCATAGCAACTCACCATGAGCGTAGGTACTCCCTGGCAATCGACATAAGAGGTTACTGAATCGTATGTGCCGGGGATAGCAGGTAGTGTTATTTGCTCTGAGCAGCCGCTGTCAGATACGACTGTGTAGCTCGCACCCGGCTGCAGGTAGTAATATGCTTTATTATTGACACCGCCTCCTAAGATAGCTTCACCATATGTAGTGTCATTTGCAGAGGATATAAAATAGATGCGTTCTGCATCGGAAGCGAAATGGATGCCAGTCCATACCAGATCACAGTTAGGTCCGCGGGCCTGGTCAAAATAGGTTTGAAAGTTAGGTATACTGGTGTAATAATTAAAGTTGATCGCTTCTTTAGTATTGCAGCCGATATTAGTATATACCTCTACAGTATCGTGATAAGATGAATATGGATCGGGGGGGAGATCGCTGAAAACACCTGTTTTGCTCATATATCTAATGCTGTTGTAAATCAGTACTGTAGAATCAATATCTGATAATTGGACAGGCTGATAGCCGGAGTCTGTATAAACGAAATCCAAACTTCGGCAACTAAGATAGTTCCAGCCAATGCCAACAACAGGGGCTATCTTATAAGTATCTATCGTTGCATTGCCACAACCGTCAAACATCTCCAGGTAATAAGTATTGCCCGATGTTAATCCTGAAAAAATGACCTGACCGCCATATGGTATGGTCGCAAAAGTATCTCTTTGTACCGGAATACAGTTCAAACAGTTTATAATAACAGGGGCTGTAGGAAAGCCGCCCAGATATCCCGCCATGGTTATGTCTCCGTTGAAAGGGCAGTTGACAGAATAGAATGCCAAGGGGGGCTCGATATAGGGTGAGAAATTATCTGCCACAGTACCACAGGAATCAGTGGCCGACCAGATATAGGTATCGTGGCCTGATAAAGCTAATGCATTAAAGATTCCGGTTTGATTGGATGCGACGGTAGTATTGGTCGTTTGGTCGGTGATGGTGTATGTGTAGGGAGGGATACCCCCTGAGGCAATAAATGAAAGGTATCCTGTAGTGACATTCGTACAAATTTGAATGGCAAAAACAGAATAGCTGACGGTATAGGAATTAGTGAAAATATTTCCACACGAGTCTCTCAGCCTGATCCAATACGCTCCGGCACATAATTTAGGAAAAAGATTACTGCTCTGATAAGGGCCGAATCCGCTATTGGCGCCAGTGGCGGAGAGTGCATACTGATAGGGCGGTCTGCCTGTGGTGCTGTCTGCCAGGCATATCAGTGTATCAGTGAGGTTGCCGCCACCAAAATATGAATTTTGATATAATGTATCAGTCGGAAACTGGTACGTCCCACCCACACTGGCTGTGAATGTCCCGCTATGACCGGCAGCATCATGGACCACGATAGTGAAAGTGCCATGAGGCAGGTCTGTGAATACATTCTGCCCCGTGGGTAATGCGATGGGGTATGTGAGGTTGGGATTGGTAGGGCCGGAAATGATGCTGTCTGTATATGGTGCAGTGCCACCTGTGGCGCTGATGGTGAGTGTTCCGTCATTATAGCAAATAGATGCAGTATTGGTAGTGGTGATGCTGATCTGGCTATATGCCGAGAGGTTATAAGTGATGGCTCCAATAAAAAGAAGTAGATATTTTCTCATAGTTTAACTGTTTTCGGTTTCTTAATTTTTAATGAAAGTAACTGATTTGCCATACATTGTGAAATCATTCTTTGACACCATTCAGCTTTTGTATATTTGGCAGGCTAAAATTCAATAAGAGCGTACAATGGTTTTTTCAATATTGCTGAATGTAAGGAAAGTACTTTTTGGGTTAACTATGCTTGGGCTTATCCTGTGGCATTCGGACTGGTTAGCTTCTTATATCAATACACTGAACTGGCTCATACCTGTCGTCGCTGCCCTGGCAGTGGTCAATGAAGTACTATTCACACTCTATCTGATGTTTTATTTTGAAAAGGTACAGGCAGAGGTAGTGCCCGGAGCGGATACCCAGCAGCATAATGTGACCGTGAAAAACTACGACCTGAGATTTGAATTTCAGGGTGCAGCTTACACCTTGCCTCATAGCGACAGCGTTTTCGGCAGATCTATCAATGAACGTCAGACCTGCCAGATATTAGTTCACAAACGCCCGCCGCGTTTAGCTTTTATCGATTCATTTGCGCAGCGGTATATGTACCTGGTCATATCACTCTTTCTCTTCTGGAGTGTATACTCTTCGATCACTAATCCGCTATGACGGATTCTGCGGTACGGGCTGCAAGAAAAATTTTTTAATTCTAAAATTGCTTGTAGCTTTAGTAGCATTCTTTGGACCTTTCACCATTAATAAAAATCATGAGGAAAGTTCTATCTCTCTTATTGGTACTTGGCATAGCCATCGCAGCGACTGCACAGGACTCTCAGATACCCAATGACACACTGGTATGGCGCGTAAACAGACCTTTGGTGTTTGACGATTTCAGCGGTGAGCCCATAGAGTCCTCAAATCTCATGGGTGAGGCCTTTTGCCTTATCCTGACCACCTTTGAGCGGCCTACAGACTCGATGTACACAGACATATCGGCCTATGCCGTCTTTGACAGAACCAACTCCTGGATGAGCCGCCGTACCCGGCCTGATGAGATGCTGCTTTTTCAGGTGACCTTCGATGTGTTTGAAGTCTATGCCCGCAAGCTGCGAAAGCTGGCACAGGAGATACATACAGACCCCTACTCACAGATGATATTTCAGAAAGCATACTCGTCCTCTTTGCCGCAGCTCACGCATGAATGCAATGAACTCAAACGCGAAACGCGAATGGGCGCAGACAAAGTAAAACTGCAGGAGTGGGATGAAAAAGTAAAAAAGGAACTCAAGGAGTTGGACGCTTACAAGTAGCGAGGCAATCAGTAAGCAATTTTTTTATTTAATGATCACAAAGGAGTCACTAGGTTTTTTCGGCGATGCTACATTGTAATAGTCGAAGGTCATGCGCCATTGATTGCTTGACTTGATCTTTACTACAGTCACTTTTACTGCTCCGTTTTGGCGGTCAAGACAGGTCTCAAGATGAATGTCCTTGCTGTTGTCCAGTTTGCTGCCACATTTGTCGTTGTTCCTACCGCTGCATCCTATCGTGATATACTCAATATGCCTTATCGTGTCAGTCATTCGCTCGTAGTAGTGTATGTGCCCGTTCAGCACTGCGTCTAGCTTATAGCCTGCCAGATGGTCATCGAGGGCCACAGTGCCATAAGCAGACGAGTACTGCGGATGATGAAAGAAGGCAAGATGAAAGGGCTCAGTAGCTGCATTGGACTTCGTTTTCAGATCGGTGAGCACACCAGTATTGATTGTAGCTTTTACTATTCCCGGTCCGCTATTGATACTGTAGAAATGTATCGGGCCATAGCTGAAGTCATAGTTCTCCGCTTGATGCAGAAAAGGGAAAAGCCTGAAATATTCATCTATTACTTTCAGTCTCTCTGTGACTGACTGGTCATGATTTCCGAGGCAAGGGAAGAAGCGATTGCGCTTCAGGTCAGGATTGATATATGATGCGTAATACTTGCTGATATTTGTATCGATGCTTTTGCCATTTTTGTCTTCATAGTCATTGTCGCCGGTGGTGATGATGAAAAGAGGCTTCCATCCCAGCACCATATCTGCTACGAGCTGCTCTCCGTGTGAATCATCACCATAGTCGCCTATCACCGCGTAAGTGAATGAGTCCGCATCAGTCTTAGCGAGATTGCCGAGGGAGTAGATCGATGTGGAGTTTTGGCATTTTGCGCTCAGCATGATCATCATGAGGCAAAACAGAGAAGCATATTTCATTTTGAGGAATTTTATCCGGTGATGTAAATTATCTTTTTTCCAAATAAAATGCAAAGCAATACAAGCATACATTTTATTACGTAAATTACATGAAATAAATTTGCCACGTGTTATCATGGTTTTATTTCCTCACTAAAAATATTCACTATGGCTTCTGTATTTTCAAAAATAAAACAGGCATATCAGCTATTTAAACATATCGATATTGAAAAATTCGAACATCTGGCATCCAAGGTCGATCTCGGCGCGGTGATGGAAAACGTCAGTCATATGGATGATGTGCAGCTGGCCGGCCTGATGAAAATGCTCGGCAAAGGTAGTCATAAAGATAAGCCATTGCCTCCCATAGAGGGCGACTTCTATCATCTCGGCCATGCGCTCACACCCGAGGAGCGGACACTTCAGCTCAAAGTGCGCGAGGTCATGGAGACTGAGATCAAACCGCTTATTAATGAATACTGGCTGAAGGCGGAGTTTCCTTTTGAGATCATCCCTATGCTCGCTAAGCTTAATATCTGTGGTGGGACGTATCAGGGGTATGGGTGTCCGGGCCTGTCGCATACCGTGGAGGGAATGATAGCGATGGAGATAGCGCGGGTGGATACTTCGGTGTGTACATTCTTTGGTGTGCAGAGCGGACTGGCGATGGGTTCTATCTATCTGCTCGGCTCCGAGGCCCAGAAACAGGAGTGGCTGCCCGCCATGCAGCAGATGACCAAGATCGGAGCATTCGGTCTCACCGAGCCTGAGGTCGGCTCAGCTGTAGCAGCGGGACTCACCATGCAGGCTAAGCGAAACGGCGATACATGGGTACTGAATGGGCAGAAGAAATGGATCGGCAATTCGACTTTCGCGGATGTGATCATTATTTGGGCGAAGGATGTGGGTGACGGGCAGGTGAAAGGTTTCCTGGTGCGTAAAGGCTCGCCCGGACTTGCTGTAAAAAAAATAGAAGACAAGATGGCGCTTCGCATCGTACAGAATGGGATCATCACACTCACTAATTGTGAAGTAGTCGAGTCTGACCGACTCGCTAATGCCAACTCATATAAAGATACTGCGAGCGTACTACGAATGACGCGGGCTGGGGTGGCCTGGCAGGCGGTGGGCTGTGCGCGCGGGGCTTATGAGAGTGCATTGAAGTACACAAGAGAGCGGAAACAATTTGGCAGGCCTATAGCTTCGTTTCAACTCATACAAAACCATCTAGTAGAGATGCTGACCAATCTAACTGCTATGCAGACGATGGTATTCCGACTATCCCAGCTGCAACAGGAAGGCAAGATAACAGATGAGCATGCTTCTCTCGCAAAAGTATTTTGCAGTCTCCGCACCCGTGATATAGTGAGTAAAGCTCGTGAGGTCATGGGAGGCAATGGGATTCTGCTCGAGCATGATGTGGCAAGGTTCGTGGCAGACGCAGAAGCTATCTACTCATACGAAGGCACCAAAGAGATCAATACGCTCATCGTAGGCCGTGCCATCACCGGCTCGAGTGCTTTTGTGTAAAAAAAACCGCCTTGCAGACGGGCTGCAAAGCGGCTGAAACCAACCTTTAAAATTGAGAAAAGAAAATCTTATTTGAGGTTGTTGGTCAGGCTACCAACAACGGTGGCACGTCCCCCGACACTCGTCCCCCGTCCCTTGTATTTACTGAACGTTATCTTTCTTGACCAGCAGATCAAAGAACTGGTCCAGCTGAGGCAATATGATGATACGTGTCCTGCGGTTGAGTGCGCGACCTTTAGAGTCTGAGTTTTCTGCTACAGGCAGGTACTCGCTCCGGCCTGCTGCTGACATACGGCTCGGCTTGATGTGGTATTGGTCCTGAAGGATCCTCACGACGGATGTAGCCCTTTTGACACTGAGGTCCCAGTTGTCATCCAGTCCTTCGGTATGTATTGGCACATTATCTGTATGGCCTTCTACCATAAACTCTATCTCAGGATGTGCGTCGAGTACTTTAGCTACCTTGCCGAGTACCTTTCTGGCCTGCTCAGTCACTGTATATCTGCCACTGTTAAAGAGCATCTTGTCTGATATATCGATATACACCACACCTTTCTCTACCTTGATATTGATGTCTTTGTCATTTAGGTTGCCCACTGCGCTTTTCAGGTTATTGACCAGCGCCATATTGAGAGAGTCCTTACGTGCGAGTGCTGATTGCAGCCCGTTTATATAATTGTCTTTGGCTCCGATCACATCGAGTGATTTCTTTACGCTCTCTGCTTGTTTGGCAGACATCACAGATACATCCTGCAGCGTGTTTAGTATTTGTGTATTGTCTTTACTCGCACCGGCGAGGCGCTTATTTAGGTCATCGATGATAGATTGCAGTGAGGCCACCTTGGCATTTAGTTTGTCATTGTCGGCTTTTGTAGATGCCAGTTGGTCCTGACAGTTTTTCACATCTACATGGAGTTTCTGGTTTTCTTCTCCTAGTTTGGCTGATTTCTTAGTAGCGGCACACGATGATAGCATTGCTATGACTATGATGACCACTCCTGTTTTTAATGTATTCATATTTGGTGATGTTTAATTATAAAATAATGTACTTTTCTACTCATCCTATCAGAAACGTTTTTTTGAATGCGACAATTTCATTCAGGCCATAGTTGTCAATATGTATATGTAGCCGTTCTTCTTCGTTGATGACTATTTCCCTGTCTCCAAACTCCTCAAACTCACCTATCACCTCTGTATTTCTGCTCAGTTCTATAGGGTCTACCAGTTCAAAGACAGTAAAAGAACCATTCGCCAGCCTAGCTGAATACATTCCTCTTGCTACATTTGCGTGGTATATGACTCCTTTCATTTGTGCTGATTTCTGACGATGAAGATTGTTTTCGTTTTGACGATACAAACTTACACTGTGCTAAAATGGACAGATGGCACATATCATCTCACAGATGGCACTTTTTACTTTTTTACAATTTTTATGATTAATATATATTCTCTTTGTAGTGATATTTGTTAGTCACTAATTAATACCACTCATGAAAAAAAGCGATAAAATACCATCCTACAGGATCACTGATATCAAGAAGAAGAAAGGCTTTGCAGCTGATTTTGAATTTTATCGTTTTGAATATTTCGTGACAGACATTGATCATCTCACACATCCGCACAGGCATGACCACTTTGCACTATTCTTTGTCACAAAGGGTCAGGGCAGCCATCTGATAGACTTCGAAGAATATGAACTGAAGTCGGGACGTGTCTTTCTCATTGCACCAGGGCAGATTCATGCGTGGCGCAGTTTTAAAGGCGTTAAAGGTTTTGTGCTGCTTTTTACGAAAGAGTTTTTTACTCTTACACTTCAATACAAGGAACTGAGGGCTTATCTCTTCTTCAATAATATATACAAGCACGCATATCTGGATCTGGACAAAGAAGCCGGCGTGCATCTGCAAAAATTGCTGACTAATATAGAGCATGAGTATTTACATCATAGAACATACAGTCAGAATATAATCCGTTCATACATCAATATTATCCTTTTTGAGTTGACTGGCATTTATGAAAGGTCCATACCTATTTCTGCCGAGCCTCATGTGGTAGATGATAAGCTGAGGGAATTTGAGAGCCTGATCGAAAAGAACTTCAAAAAATATCATCTGGTAGCAGACTATGCGGCGATACTGCATATCACTGCTAACTATCTCAATGCTATTTGCACCCGACGGAAAGGCAAAGCAGCAGGGGAGGTGATACGCGACAGGATCATACTTGAGGCCAAGCGACTGCTCACGCATTCAGACAAGACAATCACTCAGATTGCATATGATCTGGGTTTTGAAGACAATAGTTACTTCGGTCGTTTTTTTAAGAAATATTGCGATGAGACGCCGGCAGGTTTCAGGGCTTCGCAAGTGTAATTCTGATGAGTTGCGACAGGTTGAGGCCTGCCCATGGACTCTTAACCCTCAATGGGTCCCTAACCCTTTGAGGGTTAAATGTGATAGGTAAAATGTCCTAAGCAGTAAAAAGTGACATATCCCGACTAATTAATGCCAAGCAAGCCCCGTGTCACTAATTACTTTTGTTCTACTCTTTTGGATAGTTTTTGGTATTTGAAATCATATTTCTTTTATTGAAGGGGGGAATTCTTCGATAGTTGAACTATCTTTTCAGATGCCAGAACTTCCAGAAGCGGTATAAAAACAGACGACCTTTAGGCCTGAGGGTCGCGGTCATATTGCTCATTTCATCTCCCAGCTCTACATCTACTGAGCCGCTTTTTTTAGTAGATAATATCTGCGAAGGATATATGCTACGATGGCCTGTCATCAGGAAACTTAATACACAACTGATAGCTGCATAAGAAGCTACCTCAGGTCCAAAAAGCTCCAGCCCCATTATACTTGCTGCTATCGGGGTATTGGCAGCTCCGGAAAGCAGGCTGACCATACCTATCGCTGCAAAGGTAGCATTGTCTACATGCAGCAACTGTGCGAAGAGGCTGCCGGCTGCCGCACCGATAAAGAAGATAGGGGTCACAACGCCACCACTGCCACCGAAGCTTAGTGTGATGATGGTGAAAAGCATTTTGAGCAGAAAGTCGTACCAGAAAGCCGACTGTGTGCCGTTGAGTTCCTGCTCTATTGACTCTACCCCGAGGCCTGCATATTTGGCAGAGAATAAAAAGATAAAACCAACCAGCGCTGCTCCACCCAAAAAGTTCTTCAAGTACTCATTTATACTCCACTTATGGATCCATTCCTCTATGGTGCGGAAGGACTCTATGAATATGAATGAGATGGTGCCAAATACGATGCCTGCTAACATCACGACAAGAAAAAATGAATTGGAGAAGATGGGAACGAAGTTGATATGACTGTGAAAATAAGTGATGCCGAAATAGGTGCAGACATGATAGGCTATGATACCTGCTATAAACGAAGGAAGCATCACATCATACATAATGGCGCCTACATACAATACCTCCAAACCGAATATCGCCCCCGATATAGGTGTGCCAAAGACAGCCGCAAAACCAGCACTGATGCCACAGATCACGAGCTTCTTGCGGTCGTGGTCATTCAGCTTGAATAGATCAGAAAACATAGATGCAAGCCCTGCACCGATCTGGCCACTGGGCCCTTCCTTACCCACAGAGCCTCCACTGGCTATGGTAATGATCGTGGTGAATAGTTTCACCGGAATGACAGTCCAGTCTATCTTGCCCGACCGTTTGTGGACGGCTTCGATGACCTTTTCTGTACCATGTCCTTTGGATTGCGGCGCCAGATAGTTGATCATTAGTGTGCATAGCACAAAGGTGAATGGCAAAGCTAGATAGTAGTAGTGAAAATGAGATGACAGGTCAGTCGTGATGTGTAGTAGCTTGAGAAATACCGTAGTGGAACCACCGACCAGTATACCTATGATCACAGCAAAAATGATCCATTTTACGATGCTGAAAAAAATGGCTGTTTGTTCCTCGAAGCTTTCTTTCATTATTCCTTTATTGATGTTAGACATGAGCAGTCGCTTTCACTTGAGACGAGATGCACTTTTAAAATTCAAAAAAGGGGGGAACTTGTTTTGACGGCGCAAATGTAATACAAGGCAACCAAAATCTGTGTTAACGAAATACAATTTTTATTTTTAAAAATCAACATGATCTGCTACTGTGTCCTGTTTTTTCTCTTTCATCGGCCAGAAAAATTCTTTGGGGTGTTTCCAGAAATACTTTAGCACAGACTTAGCAAGGTCGGGATAGTTCTTTAACCTCAGTCCGCGTGAACGTATCGCCACCTGCAAGGCAAAAGAAAAGCTGACAAGGAAGTTGACCAGCCCTATCAGGAAGATGCCTGAAAGCATAGCAAAGACCTGTATGGCAGTGACATGAAAACTGGTGCCGAATAATCCTAAAGCGAGATTTCCGGCAGAAAAGGTCACGTGCCTGATATCCAGTGGCAGTCCTGTGATATGACCAAAGAAAGCGGTCATTCCCAGCATAAATCCTACAGCTATATTGCCAATGATCGGCCCGAGGTTCTGCTCGGTATATGCGACTATTTTTGTGAGCCTGCTATGTGATATGTGTTTGCTCAGCCATGGATGATGCATGAGGCGGAGTCCGATATGACTTACTATTACTTTATTGTCACCGAAGCCGGATATGAGGCCAGACAGAAATAAATAGAATCCTGCGAATGCCGCATATAAAACAGACAAAGAAAAAATGGGATGTACACTATCAAGCAGCTGCTGAGCAGTGGCCTCTTTGAGAAAGTAATCACCGAAAATGACATTTAAAAAAAATATCCAAAGCAGGCTGAATGGAAATACTACGAGGAGATTGCCCGCGAATGACGCCAATTGGCTGCGGGATACGGCTGCGATCATCACCGCAAAATTTTCGTAGCCATCATCATCAGACTTGGCTTCATCGAGCGATGCGGCAATGTATGCTGCGGTCATGGCCGGTTGTTTGGTCGCTATGGTGAAACCCAATATATGCACCAACACAAAACCTCCTGCATAGTTCAGAGAGAATAAAAGTCCTTCCCACAGAGGCGGCATCTCTGCATGATGTATCATGAGTTTGAGAATGACCATAAGAGAAACGATAAGCCCGCCACCCGCAGCTGACATAAACATCTCCCAGTACTCGGCTACTCCAGATGTGATATAATGTTCGCCGGTCTTTCGTTTATTTTCGGTGATGCGATAGGCTATGAGCTGGACATTTCTGCTGAGAAAGTCCCTGAGCTGCTTAGGGCTGATCTCCATGATGACGATGTCACGTATCAGGCCGAGGAAACCTGTGATCTTGATGTCTTCCTCTATCTCATGCAGTAGTGATAGTATAATGGCGAGCCTGTCGATGAGGATGGAAGATTTGTTGACTATAAAGGTATGCTGTAATGATGCTCCATTCACTACAGCTGCTTTGTCCAGGCTGCGTATATTTTCCTTACATTGTTTCAGCATGACCATAGCCTGTGCGTAGTCCTCTGCGGCTTTGTCCCTGTCCTGCTTTTCTATAGAGACCAGCAGCTCGTTTATTTCTCTGTTCTGCTCCAGAAATGGCGTGATTAGGGCACCATCTTCGCCTGCACGGATGGCGATCTCCTCCTCTATACCGGCGGCAGCTATGCGATAGGAGAGGACCATGGCTGCGCTTTCGAGTTGGTTTTGCAATATGGCTATATCGGGTACCAGTAGCGCTGAGTCGGCCTGCAGCCAGTCTGAACCATGGAGTTGAGACAGCGCCTCGAGCATTTGAGCATCTTTCTTATGATGAAATATTTTTCTCGTCACGAGACGAAGGTCGCACTCGTCATATACATAGGGCAGTATTTTGGATTTGATGATTCGTGAGGTCTCATCGCCGAAAGAATTCCCCATGGGTATCCCACTCTCGACCAGTACATAGCTCAGGTCGACCTCAGCAAAGAGCGTAACCAATGAGGACCTGAAGAGCAAAATGTCATTGGTGCTAAATAAGGAATATATATCAGCCGGTATGAGGCCCGACTGTAGATAGGCCTGCCGCATTTTATCCGTGAGCACAGATATTGTCTTGATGCTGCTCTCAGCCTCGGGCGAAAATTTTCTGTATTCTATTTGGGCGGGCATATGGCAGAGGGGTTTTGGGATGCTATTAATTTATTGAAAGCGAATACTGTACAACTTACACCTTGTGATGTAAAGCTCAATATCATAATAAAATATAATACTATCTGCATATATTTATTATTATATTCACAGCGTACTGATAGAGTGAAATGAGTTCGATGATCAACATACTTTTGGCCGATGATAGTGTAGATGAACACTTTCTTTTCATACATACCATCAAGGGGATAGCCACTGATGTGGTGATCAGTACTGCGATGAACGGTGTCGAGCTCCTCAGGCAACTCAATAAGCCCGAAGCAGCAATGCCTGACTTGCTTTTTCTGGACCTCAATATGCCACTGAAAAACGGTAAAGAAGCGCTGGCTGAGATCCGTAAGAACGAAAAACTGGCCGGCCTGAATGTGGTCATCTACTCTACCTCTGATGAAAAGAGGGATATAGATGAGACATATGCTCTCGGTGCCAATGCTTATGTCAGAAAACCGCAGGACTATCTTGAACTCGAAAAAACACTTTCTGATCTGATCTCCCTCTATCGAGATAAAGGTGCCATACGTTTCCCCAGGTCTCAATATGTATTTTCCTCACACATCGGATAATCAAGATATCTAAAAGCCCTCCACATCCAGATTTTACCTGGCGGAAGGGCTTTTTTGTATGGATGTTATTTTATCCGTATTTAGATCAGTTTCACTGCACCTTCACCTACGACATATCCTTTCTGATATACCTGTACTTTGTATACGCCGGGGTCTGATATGTTATGGTTCCAGTATACTACGACCTTTTTACTTTTCTGGTCCCAGTCTATATCAGCCTTCTTAGTGTATTGCACAGGATTGGGTGAGTCCGCTGTAGGTATGGTACCCGAACCCTGATCGGCTACTGCTATGGTTTCACCTTTAGGATTGATGATACGTACATAGAGACTGACTGTACCGGGGTCAAGGACCTTATTGCCACCTGTCTCAAAACTGATCTTGAGTTCGTCAGCAGCTTTCACTCTTTTGACTGCTACTTCCTTGCCATTATGCCTTGTCTTGATAGCCTCTACGTCTACCTTGGCGAGCTGGAGCAGGGAGCCGGCCTCGACTTTTTGTGAGAGGCCCTTATTGACATCAGTCAGACGGGCCGTATTGACACGCTCCTGATCGAGATTGGATGCGAGGTCATGGTTATCATTGGTCAGTGCCTGATTCTGCGCTGTCAGGTCGCCGATCTGCTTGGTCATGTCGGCTATCGACGCCTCATACATAGCGATCATACCTTTGGCCTTGGAGAGCTCAGCTGTAGTCAGCTTGCCTTTGTGCAGCAGACCTGCTATTTCCTTTTTCTCCTTGTCCATCATCATCTGATTGTCAGCGATGGTTTTGTCGAGCTCTGCACTATGGCCGATGTACTGTTGAATCTCCGTTTTTTTTAGATCGAGCGTATCGTTGAGGTTTTTAAAATCCTTTTCGAGCGCTGTCTTTTGGGAGATCACATCTGTCTTTTGAGATGATGTGGTATATAGTAAGTAGAGTGTGCCACAGTTGATGCATATCAGTAAGACTATAGTGGCTACATAGATTCTTTTGCTTACTGTGCTTTTTTCGTTGCTTTCCATACTTATTGTTTTTAATGATTAAAAAATAATAAGGTATAGCTCTGCTACATAGTGGGATCGTTGTTTTATACTATTATATACGTCCCGTGATAGCAGAATATTGCCGGAAAAGGCAAATAATCGACAAACGACATCCTAAGTACTTCTCTGACAGCGGATTCATTTTTCGCTGCTAAATATTAAAAATGGAGGGTGGGAAATAACATCCCACCGTTCATCAATGGGATTGCCTTATTTATTTGTTCAAACGAAGTATGATTGAAATTACTTCCCCCCATTAATAAACATAACTACCTGATCCGAAATTTTTTGCGCTACAAACTCATTGCCAAAGGGAGTAAGGTGGCAATAGTCTACAAAAAACTCTGTGGTATCCGATAGGGTTACTATTTCCTTGTTCAAATCTATATAGTCATTACCATAGCTCCTGACTATTGAGTCTACATGAGCCGAAAAATATCTGTCAAAATAATAAGCAAACATAATATTACTTAGTGCATCCATCTTCGTCCCTAATGGATGGAGATAACTGCTTACTCCCCTTTCTTCTATTTTTTTATGTATCTCAGGGTCATTTACATCTATCAGGCTGTTTTTTTGCGAATCATCCAAAAGTTTCTTTTCGAGCAGGCTAAGTTTCTTTTGGGTAGCTAACCTGCGAAGCATAGGCTGCAATACGAATATGGAATGTACATTATCCTGTTTTAACTGCTGTTCATATGAGGCGATCAGCCATATCAATGTTTGGCTTTTTAAGATAAGCAGGGATTGTACAGTATCATAATCCCTTTCTGTAAAATCTACATTAGCTATTGCTGGCTCCGTTTGGTTATTCCGATAGTTCCTATCCTTATAATATTTTATTAAAAACAATGTAAAGGGCCATGAGGCAGGCCGTTTGGCCTTTAGTGCGATCATATCCTCCAGCTCAGGATGTTCGGCAACGTCAAATGGCTGTCCTGTGATGATAGAGCCTTCATCATTATTGCCGTCCATATTGATAATAATATCAGGCGAGAAATCATGCAGAAGCGATAGGTACTGGAGGTAACCCTGATGAAAATAATGCAGGGGTACAGCAGCATTGATCACTTCAAATTTTTTGCCCGGTAATTGCCTTTGTAGTTTAGCCTTAAGCAATCCGCTGATCGACGAGGGATAATCATAAGTCCCTGATGGATAGCTTCTGTCCCTGACCACATTCTGGTTTTGAATAAAACCAAAAGCTGCCGACCCTCCGGTCAGAAATATCCTGATAGTGTTAGCCGGCTTGATTTTATTTATTAGCGTATCTGTGATAAATCCATTGGTGTCAATAATGGTCGTAGTAGGTTTGAAATGATGCAGCCCATCGAAGGTAGAAAGGCTGAAATTCGCTGAGTTTCGGCTGATATAATAGCCACTTATGGTCCTGCTGTATATTTCCTGCTCACTGGCCAGGGGATCGATGTGGTAGTGATATCGGATAATGGTGAAAGAAAACAACTCGATGATGGCTAATAAAAAAACAACCACCCCTAAAAAGGCAAAAGATGATTTAATATATTTGCTGATTCCCCCCCCCCTTGCAGTCATAAGCGGTTAATGAACTATTTTGAAATTTATTTGTCCAGCAATATAAGATAATGTGTAATGAAGATATAAAAAGCTGCTATGATTCGAGTCATGGGAAATAAAGTGCATTGTGTTTAGCATATAGGCTTTATTATAGCTATCTTCGCAGCCCTTCGGACAAATTAATACAGGTTTTGATATGAAAAAAATAAGCATCGCCCCCTCTATGATACCCGGCTCCGGTATGGGCCTATGGGCAGATGAGCATATGCGCCGTGGCGACCTGATCGTGGAGGTGACAGGGGAGAAGTATGCCGGTGACAGTGATGTGGAACTGGCCAATGACCTCTACCTGCTCGATAGTGGAGATGGTACTGATGACTATATAGATGTGAAGGGCCCGGCGATGTATGCCAATGATGCCTGCGGGCCTGTCAGGCTGCCAGGTATGGTCAATAACTCACTCTTTCGTCTGCTGGACGACGGCACGATGTGGCTGGAGGCTACCCGCACTATCAGGCCCGGACAGGAGATATTCGCCTCTTATGGCAGGGCATACTGGACCGCGATCAGAAATATCAGGAAATGGAACCTGGCCGATGTAGCGGTGATGAACTAATGCATCTGTTTGGACCAGGTCAACAATAATTAGGATAGATGTTGAAACTCTTTTTTTAGGTATACGTATCAGTATATGAATTGCGCAAGCAACCATATTCTAATTGTAACCCTAAAATCAACAAAATGTACACAGAAGATCTCTACGCCAGCCACCTTGCAGACCATTCAGTCCTGATCATTTATTGTGCTCTTTTTAGCGTTTTATCTATAGGTATAATGTTGAAGCTTGTTTTCCACTCAGAGAGCAAGGAGTACAAATACACAGAGAACTGATCTGCATCTGCATCTGACATCGTCGGCTTAATATTTTATTGAGCAAAGATATCGATATAGAGCCGGACTGGTGATATATTGCATCCAAAAGGCGACATGGCATTTTTCAGCAAAGAAATCATAGCATCTATACGGGAGCAGTCACTCTCATCTGAATCTCATTCAGCAATATCATCTGAGGCGCTGTCGGTCATATACCGTCACCGCCTCTTTAAGCTTTTCGTACCCGGAGAACTCAATGGTGCAGCAGAGAGCCTGCCAGCGGCTATCAGGATATTCGAGGAAGCATCTCACATAGATGGTAGCTTTGGCTGGCTTATCACTATCGGCTCCGGTGGGGGATACTTTGCATCGATCTTCGCACCAGAAGTAGCTGCGGAGCTTTTCACTCCTGATGATGCTGTGGTAGCAGGCAGCGGCCATCCTATAGGTACAGTTCATAATGTGCCAGGAGGCTACAGGGCTACAGGCAGCTGGCGGTATTGCAGCGGTGCCGACTTTGCTACTATATTCACTGCTAACTGCGTGTTGCCTGATGGCACTGTCAGGTCATTTATATTCAGCCCCGATCAGGTACAGGTGACTCGCGACTGGGATGCTTATGGCCTCAAAGCCACATCCAGCCATACGATCAGTGTGTCAGATGCATTCGTGCCTGAGGGCAGGACCTTTGATATAGCAAACGGCAAACGATACTATGAGCATCCGATCTATGACTATCCTTTTATACCATTTGCAGAGGCCTCATTTGCCGCGGTCAATATCGGTATCTGCAGGCATTTTTTTGAAGAGGCTGAGTCTGTCTTAAAGTTATATCAGTCAGCAGGAAATGAGCAGCGGTATAACTTCGTACATGATCTTATACTCAGACAGCGATCATTACTGAATCAAGCAGTTGAGGTTTTCTATCTGGCTGTTGAGCGCTCATGGACAGCACTATTAAATGATAAAAAGATGGAAGATCAAATGCTAAATGAAGTAAGCCATACGGCAAAGAAATCAGTGTCTGTAGCGCTGTCAGCTGCACAGGCAGTTTATCCCTACTTAGGGCTGAGTGTGGCGATGGAGCATACTGCGCTGAACAGATGCTGGCGTGACCTTCATACAGCATCACAACATATCCTTCTTAAATCTTTTGAATAAGCCAGATTTAATATAATAGTTTCCGCAAAAAGTTTACTTTTCGATCCATATGGATCAGGCAAAGAATAACAAACTCATCTTCATTATTCCCCTATTGGTAGGAGCTGTCTCTATGGTATTATTATGGATCGGCCTGGTGCATGGCTGGTTTGGAGCCCCCAGTGGTGTGGCAAAGGAGTTCTGTGAGGCATCGCGCCCCGGACTGATCAAGCAGCCATACAATACCTGGTCCAATATAGCTTTTATCATCGCAGGACTTACCATTGGCTGGCTGCTGATGAGAGGTACTTTTGCCCACAATAATAACAGCATCACCCAGAATGCGATCTATGGTACCTTTTATGCATCTATAGTTGTCTTTCTGGGACCTGGATCTATGGCTATGCATGCGTCTCTGGGTGATCTGGGCGGATTCTTTGATATGCTGTCTATGTACCTTGTTGCATCATTTACTTTAGCGTATGCATTGGAGCGGTTTCTGAGGTTGAGCCCGGTATACTTTGTTGGACTTTTTATTGTTTTTCTTGTATTCTGCATCTGGGCTGACGGGGCACCATATCATATCATATTCGATTTTTTTGGTGATACAGTTTTCATGATTATGATCATTCTGACCATAGTTGTAGAGGCGCTGAATAGCTATGTGAGAAAGGCCTGGCACAATAAAAAATGGCCGCTCGGCGCAGTCGGGTCACTGGGCGCCGCTTTTTTCATATGGAATATATCGCAGACAGGCACATCGCTCTGTGATCCATATTCACCTATACAGGGCCATGCTATCTGGCATATACTGGATGCTGTGGCTGCGTTCTGCCTGTTTATGTACTATGCTTCAGAGCATACTCAGGCCGAATCTCAAAAGGCCACTGTCTGAGTGATCTGCTCGATCTTAGTGCTGGTTTTGTAGATAGATTCAAATGGGTCTTTTGGTATTATGGTCTCTGAAGCCTTTGCATCTGCCGGTGGTGCAGGTTTTTTATTTTCATCCACGTAGCTGATTGTCTCTTTTAGTATAGTCAAAGCCTTTTCTGTCCATATCAGGCGATTTTGATCAGAGGAAACCTTAATGGATTCTTTAGCAGCAGCGATACCGGATGACAGGAGATGGTTGAGTATGGAGAATTGCTGTATCTCCTTAGTGTTTTTTCGAGTACTTGAAGGTTCTGATTTCATCCGTTGTATGGCAGCAGAGAGATTGGATGTACTGATATAGACATCCTTTCGGATGAGTTTGTATTCGGTCACAGGGACGGACATACCACTAAGACTGTCTCGAATGGACCGGAGATAGCGATAGTTAGCATGGAGCATATGGCTCATATTGGCCCTTATCTGCCCAGACTCCCAGTCGGGCAGTATGAGGTAACCGGCTATGAGAGCGATGATACTGCCCACGATGGTATCGACTACACGCTCCTCTGCCACCTCGACGAGGCCTACATGCATGAAGTGGAAAAGGATAAGAATATATGGCGTCATAAAGATCATCGCGATCATATACCTGTGCCGCTGAAAGCTATATGTGATAAGCATGAAGGTGAACATGAGTGCAAAGAGTATATTGGTACTCTGGATAAAGACAAGAACGGCCACACCTATTATACCACCAATCACAGTACCCAATATACGCTGCCTGTTTCGCTCGCGGGTCAGGCTAAAGGCAGGTTTTAGTACAAAGATTATTGTGATCAGCAGCCAATAGGTATGATGGCCGTGCATGACCAGTTTGGACAGAAGGAAGCCGGTAAGACATGCCAGCGCCATCCTTACTGCGTGGCGGAAAGTGAGTGAATCAAACGAAAGGTTGTACCGGAATAATTTCAAGTCAAAATCCTGATGTGACACAAATCGAGTGTGCTCGAGTGTTATGTTATCGCTTTTTAGTATTGGATAGTCATCTGTAAAGTAATGCTGTAGGTCTGTCACTACCCGGTACATATTTTGGATGTTGGTGAGCAGGCCATCCAGCATGGGTCGGCGATCATCATCTACCGTACAGGTCACTGCATCGGCCAGGGCGTTCATAGCGATAGAGATGTCAGGTCTGTCTTTCGGGCTGATATTATATTGTATAGCGGCACCGGTACTATCGAGTATTTCGGCGAGTCGTGAGATCGTGATGCTTATGGTTTGAAGTACCTCCGTTAGTGCATACTGCTCCCTGATGGCCTGATAGTCTATATGTGAGGCGGAGATCTTTTCGTACAGGTCCACTACTTCGTCGAATGTCAGTACCATGGCCCTTGCCTTTCGCGTAGACTGGCTGACTATCTTTTGATTTTTAAATAGCAGCTCGCGTACTTCGTTTTGTTTGTCACTCAGTATTACTTGTTGTGCGATCAATCGGGTGTATACTTCATCAAGCGGTACATTGGTATCATACAGCAGCCCTCGCAGGGACAGGTACTCCGCTGTCTCGCGGATACATTCGCCGAGTGCCCGCTGGGCAGAGCGGAGCGGGAATAATTGCAATATCAATATACTGACAGCGCTATACCATAGGGCACCACCGGTCAGGAATAGGCAGTTCTGCAATATCTTTAACGGTTCCAGTTCTTTGTCCATCTGGAGCGCCATCAGTAGCAACACCGCAGTGCCCACGAGCCCTGCACGGACACCATACATGGTAAACATGGCAAAGAAAAAAGCAAAGAAGGTCAGTGATGCGCCCATGACATATACATTCATCCGCAGAAATCCCGTGAGCAGCGAAATCAAAAAGATAAAAGCACAGCAGATGAGCATTGCATTGCGCTTGTGATGAGCAGGGCCGGGAGTATCACAGATACTCACACACAGGGCACCGATAGACATGGTCAGCCCGATATCAAAATGTCCCAGGTACGATGCCGCCAGTGATGGAAAAAGAATCAGCACAGACATCCTAAGCCCGTCAGCGAAATGCTGCCCGTAGAGAAATCGCTGTATGTCCTGTGGGAGATTATTCATGAATGGATCAATGGGCCCTGAATATGAAATGCCAAAGGTAAGACATGGGCAGGAGAAACTACAGGCAAAAGGTACATTATGATATCAAAAGGCGATACATTATTCAACCATCCCTAATGTATATTTTGTTCTTTATTGGTTAATATAAAGCATGAGAAGATTTAATATTAGTCTTAAGAACTATGTTATATCTTTACTTGCTCTCAATTATTTTATAACAATAAAAACCCAAAACAATGTCAACCACAACCCAATCAACGACCCATCAGGTCGCAAGCAAGCTGGTAGAAATGGCCCGCAAAGGACAGATAGCAGAGATCCAGCAGGAGCTATTCGGTGATGACGTAGTAAGCACAGAGCCAATGGGAGACAACCCGGTCGTCAAAGGTAAGGCAGCAGTGATCGAAAAAAGCAAAAAATTTGATGCTAATGTGGAAGAAGTGCATGGCAGCGAGGTGTCTGAGCCTTTGGTAATGGGCAATTGGTTTTCTATCACCTGGTCTTTCGATGCTACGATGAAAGGACGCGGTCGCCAGAAAATGGAAGAAATATGTGTCTATCAGGTCAAAGACGGAAAGATCGTATCCGAGCAGTTTTTCTTTTCGATGTAAGATATACTGCTTTAATTGTTTTGTAATGCCATCGCCAAAGCGGTGGCATTTTGCTGTAAGGACATATCGCGACATGTCCCTACACTATCATTCGGAATCTTCATCTTTCGGACCTTCTTTATCTTTTTTGCGTTTCTTAGTGACCTTGTCATCCTTACCAAACTTAAATGAGAGGCCAAGTTTCGCGTAGCGTGTCTGGCGTCTTTTGCTCAGGCTCTGTATATATTCATCGGGGACATCGTAGTTATATCCATGCACATTAGAGTTGAGAACATCGCTGATGCCAAAATTGATGGTCAGCGGGCCGAGTTCTTTGCTGGCAGCTACGTCAAAATAATATACCGGCAGGGTAGAGCCCTGAGGTACCGGTTTAGGGGCTTCATACGAGCCATTGATCTGCGCAGCAAAACCCATCGGGAATTTATAGACGATGATGCCTTTGGCAGTATAGCTATAGCCTGCATTGGTGAGCAGTACTGTCTTTGTCCCTTCCGGCAGGAAGGCTTGTATATTTGTATAGAAGGCATTTATATCTGCTGTGATAGTAAGGTTCTTGACCGGAAAGAATTTAAACGTGTTTTCCCATCCATAGTTGAACTTTCCTTTGCCATTCGCATATGTGGCCAGCAATACATTCGGAGTATTGTCGAGTGTGGTGTCAATGGTGATACCAACTATAGGATGCTCGGTATATCTGGCATAGACTGAGCTAAGCCAGTCTACCACCGAGTACGTCAGGTTATAGTTGACTTCCCCCTGATTGATAAACTCAGGTTGAAGGGCAGCATTTCCTTTAGTATAATCCTGCTGGTCTATTACTTCGAGGTTGGGATTGATCTGGCCGGGACTTGGACGGTTGGTCTTGCGGGTCACATTGAGTTGAAATAAATTATGGTCATCCACTCCCTGCGACAGATAGAAACTCGGGAAAAAGCCCTCATAGAATGTAGCGTTGGACTGAGGATAATGATAGGAGAATGACTGACCTGTATTGATCAGCTGCCCTATGAAATAGTCCTCCTCATAGCGCACCCCGATCTGATACGCGAATCTTTTGATATGCTGTGAGATCGAGAAATAAGCTGCATCGATGGTCTCCTGTGTCAGAAAGTCAGAAGACAGTGGAGCATCTGATACAAAGCTGCTCAGACTATCCGAGTAACTGGATGTATTAGCGTATGAATTGGTACGCTTGTAGTATCCACGCACGCCATATTCGAGCTTGATGCTGTCGCGCATAGGATGTGTGAAGTCCCATTGGGCCGTCACCATATGGCTCTCAACGCCGCTGGGTATATTCTGCTTGAATATTTTGTTGGAGAGCAGGTTGCCATTGAGATCATAGCTGTTTGTGGTGTCGATGAATGCAGTGACTGATGTCTGGCGGTCATACTGCAGAGTGATATTGTATTCCTTGCCGCGCTTCGGGTAGGTATGTCTGAAGTCGAGCATTGTCGTATAGTTGCGGCGGGTCACGGCCTCCAGATTATAGTTTTTGCCGGTTGATGTTTCCGTCTTAGTACTGTCGTAGCTTACTTGGTTGGAGTTGATGATATTGTCAAACCAGCCAAAGACGACGGTCTGTGTGACGGATAGTGTATTCCTTTTATCTAAATAAAAATCCAGCCCTGCCCTGATATTCTCATACCTACGCTCGTTGGTCTTCTGCTGTCCCTGGTCAAAATAACTCGATGGGGCATTAACGTCATTCAGATTGATGCGGTTGTTATAACCGTATGTAGTATTGGTAGCTCCGTTCACATTGGCAGACAGCGACGCACCTATTACTCCTTTATGGACATTAATCATCGCCGAACCATTATACTGGTCATTGGTGCCTGCTACTGCGGTGATGAGGCCATTGTATCCCGGCTTGACATTATGCTTCATGACCACATTGATGATGCCGCCCGAAGCTGCTGCTTCATACTTTGCCGATGGGTTAGTGATCACCTCCACATAGTCTATCTGGTCAGATGGTATCTGGTCAAGCGTAAGCGTAGTAGGTTTCCCATCTACATATATCAGCGGGCTGTTATTTCTCAGGGTCACATTGCCATCGGCATCTACTGCCACACCGGGTAGGTTCTGCATCACATCGAGGGCATTGCCGCCGCGTGAGGAGATGTCCTTGTCTACATTAAAGACCTTCTTGTCTACTCCCAGTGTGGTCATGGCTTTCTCTGCAGTTATGGTCACTTCATTCATTTTATGCTCGGAGGTTGACATCGCCAGATTGCCTATGTTTAGCTCCGGGGTGGTGGCAGTGATGCTTATTTTTTTGATCAGGGGTGCATATCCTTCAAAGGTCGCTTTGAGTCTGAAGTTGCCTGTTGGTACATTGCTAAAGGAAAACCCGCCGTTGTCATCAGTGAGCATGCCCGCGATCAGAGAGTCTTTGCCGGCAGCTAATATGGACACCGCCACATAGCCCAGGCCGGTTTGCGTCTTTCCATCGGTTATTTTGCCATATACATGCCCTGTGTTTGGAGCCGGAACTGATAGCGCAAATGCCTCGGAGCAACCTAACAAGGAGATTAAAAATAGCAAGACATACGTCCGAAAAATACTAGCCACAATAAAATTTTTCCCAAAAAAGAGGTCTATTACTGATATATTCTATACAAAATCGGAATACACTTGTTTCCGCTCGGTGGATGGTTCAAAGAATAATTAAGGATTGTTAAATGTCCTATGAGTATTCTCTTCAAAATCTCCAATGGCATCTTTCCCTGCTTTTGTTTCTCCTTTTTTCAGACATCCTTTTTCCCACTTATACATATAAAAAATCCATTTTTGAAACTATTTGGCTAATTTTGCATAAAATATTAAATGTTTGATAATTAATGTAAAACAAATAAAATTAATTAACAGTTTAAATAATTAAATGTATAATTGAATTTGTAAATAAAACCTCATTTATTCTGCAATAACATGCTTATGCAAATATAAGCTTATTTTGCTAAAATAGCAATAACTATATTTTTTTAGTCTGTAGGCCGAGTAGGATTTTTAATAATTGCCGCTTTTCATGATATTGATATTGCCCTCATGTATAGTATTGCCGTCTCTGTCCTGTACGGCATAGCAGTACTTGCCATCATGCATGTCGGAAACATCTATTGTAGTATTACCTTCATCTATTGTAGCTTCCTTGACCTTGATACCTGCCACATCCACGAATGTGACCTTATAGCCCTGAAGTTCCGCATTGGCTTTGATATTGAGCTGGGTAGTAGCAGGATTGGGGTAGAGAAAAACTTCGTCTTCTATATCAGGGTGTACGATCTGGTCATTGGGATAGTTGAATTTCAAGTCATCGACCCACATCATATTGCCTTGCGTCTGGACATTGCCGCGCCTGCCACCGGTGATCATGATATGGACTGTATCAGCCTGTCCCGCTGCTAAATAGTTGATGGAGTCCAGATAAAAAGAGAACTGGTTCATGACAGTAGAGTCCGGGAAAATATTTCGCCTCTCATAGGCCAATGTATCAGGCTTATGTGCGCCGGGGTTCCATCTGGTCAGGAGCAATCTCAGAATAGCTGTATCTGTGACCGGATGATATATTTTGACATACATGCTCAGTGAGATGGGGCGTCCATAGATGGGCAGACCTGAGGTAATAAGCTTATCATCGACATATTTGGCGCGACCGTATGCTATCATGCCGGGTACGAGCGTCAGTGAATCCATGTGGCCCGGCAGAAATGAAGTCGTATCACTATATAGCCTGACTGCATTCAGTCCCGAGTGCATATTTTCAGGCATTGTCTCTCTAAATACCCACCTGTTTTTTTTGAGGCCGTATGCCTGATCACTGGTGGTCCAGAAATCAGGCCTTTGCAGATTATTGCCGCTCCATAATTCTAAACCGCCGTTTTGTATCTGTACCTGAGCTTGAGTTGAGAACGATAACAGCGAGAAAAAGAGTATAAGGTAAGTATATGTTTGTTTCATGGTTTGATAGTTTTAAAGTCAAAACTACAGCAACCCTCAAAGAGTTTAGAACCCTTTGAGGGTTCATTGCGTGTATTTCTATTATACAAAATTAAAGTATTTTAAGCCATAATTATTACATAATTCCGATATTCTGCCGAGTGATTTTGCTTATAGACCCAATATTTATATCAGTATATTTGCTGAGGCTCAACAAAGCTTAATCAATATGCAATTAACACTGAAAAACACTTTTGTCGCAGCAGCATTCCTGCTATCTGTATTTATTATAGCTTGTAATCACCATAATGACTCAACCACAGTCAATAATGTCCCGCCGCCTATCACCAGTTCAACCAATGTATTAGGTTATAACCTACTCTCTAAAATATGCGGCATATGGAATGGTGCAGTCACATCCACCACCCCTTTAGGCAACTATCCTGTGTGGATAGTTGACTTTCGTCCGATCAGCGCTTCACAGGTGTCAGCCAAAAATGAACTCGATTCACTCAATAATATCTTTATGTCTTTCTTTATAGTATATGACAGCTCGCAATATAAGCTGGCTTTCAGGAATGGCGGGGGGTTTGCCGGTATGGTACGGGTATCATATGCAGTGTGTGACAGCGTGACAGAGACCAGTACATATTCCTATTACCGTTTTGTCGACTTTATCAAAGGGAGCAAACGGGATATCGTGGAGGTATCTTTCTATGATGACAGCCTGCACATAAAAGCTTATACCAATGTAAATAATAGTCTGCCATCTGCCACTCAGGTGCATATGGACTGGCACGCAGTGATACAGGATACTACATCCTATCAACCTGCCAAGAATGCTTTTTCATTTCCGCAAAAGACCATGGTGAAGAACTTCAGCAACACCTTCACAGGAGATGTGGAGACAGTCTTTTATACATTTAACGGCGATCCTTATCCTGAATCCGCGCAGCCATATCTGGGGCAGTCCACCTTGTCATATACCGTGTCACCGACACTGCCTACTATCCCGTCTGGTGCACCTGTTTATCTTATCGTGACCACGCAGCCGCTGATCGGGAATACAGGGCCCATTTTTGCCAACCTGATCTACCGGTCCAGATATGTGATACTCTCAAATCCCGACAATAGTTTTCTGTTTAACTATATGCACCCGGGTAGCTATTACCTCTATGCATTCTATGATGCTGATGGCAATGGTACATTGAGTCCCGGCGACTATGTGAGTACCGCCAATACAGCTTTCACGCTGGCGCCACTGGGTACGGTCAGTGCCAGCACGCAGATCAATTATGTGATACCATAGATCTTTTATAGTATTCCCAACCCTCAAAGGGGTCTAAACCCTTTGAGGGTTAGGCTCAATGGAACAATAATTGAGATTTACAAATTCTGGATTTGTCAAATCTGACGCTAATTATTTATTGATCTTATTATCTTGCACTAAACCCTGATAGATTTATGAGGTATTTTATATTGACATGGCTTGCCTTTGTTTTGGTCATCACATCATCTCAGGCCCAGTTTGACAGAGAGATACACGATGCCTATGGCCGGGCGCTCATCCTGCACGGGCTCAATACAGGTGGTGATGCCAAACATAGCGCTGATCATCAGCCCTGGATCAAGGAGAAGGATGTGGACCGTGAGCATACGGAGTTTGGGTTCAATTCTGTACGCTATCTTATATTCTGGGGAGTGATAGAGCCCGAACGCGACCAGTATAATGAGGCCTACCTGCAGGAAGTCAAAAAGCGTGTAGAGTGGTATACCAGCAGGCATATGTATGTCATACTCGATATGCATCAGGATGTATTCGGCTATGGCGTGGGTGGCAATGGGGCTCCTGCCTGGGCCAGTGCTCATCCGCTGATACAGAACCTGATCCCCGACAAATGGCCATGGTGGATGCAGAACCTCGAACCTAAAGTAATACGCTCCTATGTACATTTCTTTATGTATAAAAAGCATAAAGACCTCCAGGACCATTATATCAAATGCTGGCAGAAGGTGGCACAGCTTTTTCATGACAATCCATATGTGCTCGGTTATGACCTGATGAATGAACCGCATGGCGGCAGGATCATAAAGACATTGGCAGGTGGCTTCGAGCGGAGACAGCTGTCGAAATTCTATAAAAGGCTCATACCTGCCATACGTTCGGTTGACACACTGCGCTACATATTTTTTGAGCCGCGTTCATTCGGCGTCAACTTTGGGATGAAGGCACATCTGCCCCAAGTGAATGATACCAAGGCCGGAAAGCCCATGATCGTTTACGCTCCGCATTGCTATCCGGCTTTTGTAGATATAGGTGGCGGCTATACGGCCAAATATCGCAATCAACTCTCCAAATGGTACCATGTCAGAGAGCAAGAACAGGTCAAACATCAGTCGCCCATACTACTGGGCGAGTTTGGGCTGTCTCCTGACAAGAAAGGATATGATGCATTCCTGCGTGATCTCAATCGGCAGGCGGATTCTATTCACATGTCGTGGAGTTATTGGTCAAACAGTCTCGGAGGATGGAGCCCTCTGAAGCAGGACCTTACTCCTTCGCCGATCCTTTGGGAGCTAGTAAGGGCCTATCCTCAGGCTACGGCCGGGAGACTGGTTTCATATAGTTTTGATCAGGTCAGCAGAAACTTTCAGATGGAGTATATAAGTGATGCAGCCATTGCACAACCTACAGAGATAGCTGTACCATCATTACTATACGGTCATGGCTATGATCTTAATATCACAGGGGCCAAGGATTATAAAACAGAAGTAGATCCGGTGACAAATACACTTAAGGTGTTTGTTTTGGCCAACAATTCAGATGTTAAAATTTCGATCAAACCGAGATAGCAAGAAGGATATTAAAACAATTTTGCATCCATTGGGTTATTCATGTATGAGATTTTTTATATGAGGTTTTGTTGCCACCTGCTTTTTATTGATATATTCGCTTTTATGCTATTTTTTTAATAATCATTGCATTGTATTTTTTGTGGGACAAGAATTTAGCTAGCTATAGTTGTCAAATTGTATTTTATTTTATTTGTATATATTGTGACTTGGATGGGAAAAAATAAAAATAAAAAGCTTCTATTACTCTTCATCGCCGGATTAATATTAGTCTCAGCAGTGTCTGCTCCTCTACACTTTGCTCCGGGTATTATTGTCGGTCTGGTGACACTTCTCCTAGTTATTATATTTTATTTTGAGCAGGAGCCAAATGTAATATTAGTATATGGGGCATTTGGGCTGCTTTATATCGGCATAGCTGCAGCCATCGGCTCTACAGTATCACCGGTCACATTTCTTGTACTATGGGCCATTGGGGCGGGAGTCTATATTGTAATATACGGATTACTTTATCTATTTACGATCTGGCTGAAAAAATTACGGGAGATAAGTAATCTCCATGAACTGGTGATAGCCGGTACTACTGCAGGTCTTTGGAAATGGAAAGATGTGAACAAAGATGAACAATGGTGGTCACCGCGATATTATCAGTTGCTAGGATATAAGAATGATGAGATCCCTGCTTCTTCTGCAAACCTGAATGACCTGATACACGCTGATGATAGGGTAAAGGTAGCTCAAGTACTTAAAGATTATTTAGCTGGTACTCGTACGGATATGGAGGTCGAATATCGCATGCGGAGTAAATCCAATGAGTACAAATGGTTTCTGGGCAGTGGCGAAGCCCAGTTTGAGAAAGATACTCACCGCCCGATCAGGGTAGTAGGCTCAATTGTGAATATTGACCATAAAAAGAAATATGAACTGGCACTCGCCAATCAGGCAGCATTATTGGAGCTGTCTCCTAATGCGATTATTACTACAGATATTGACTTTAAGGTACGGAGCTGGAATGAAGCAGCGGAAAAAATGTATGATATAAAAGCTGCTGACGCAATAGGCAGAAATGTCCGGGAACTATATACCAGTACTTACCCTTATGTCACTGAGGAGGAGATGATCTCTCAGTTTCAGGGTCAAGGCTCATGGAAAGGTGAAGCACAACAGGTCACCAGGCGCGGCAAGAATACATATGTGCTGGCTTCCATTATGACAGTGAATGATACAATGGGTTTACCCGATGGCATAGTAATAGTCAACAGCGATCTCAGTCTGCTACATATAAACAAAGAACTGAGCGCGGCTCTAAAGATGGTCGAAAACTCTACTCAGTATCTGGAGCAGCTGGCTTATGTCAGTTCGCATGATCTGAAATCTCCGATCATCACACTACAGGGCCTGATAAAACACCTTGCATCCAGCAAAGCAATAGTGCCTGGCTATGAAGCGCCATTTGAAATGATCAAAGAGATAGTAGAGCAGATGAAGAGTACCAGTGTAGCTCTTAATAGCATCCTGCAGCTTCGAAAAAATCTGATATCGAGGGATTTTGCCTCTGATAAAGTATCTGTCGCGCAGGTAGTGAAGGATGTACTGGAAATGCTAAATGGCCCGATTGAAACCAGCGGAGCACAGATCAGTGTGGACATCGAAAAAGGGCTTCAGGTTAGGATTCATCATACTTTTCTAAAAGCAATAGTTTTTAATCTGGTGAGCAATTCTATCAAATTCAAACATCCTGACCGTGCACCTGTTATTGAGATCAATGCTATTGAGATAAATGGTAATGCCCAGATCATAGTATCAGACAATGGCTCAGGTATAAATCTGTCCAGATACCAAAATAAATTATTTTCCATATTTACCAGGTTTCATGATGGAGTGGAGGGAAATGGCATAGGGCTCCACTCAGTCAAGATGATAGTTGATTTTCATAAAGGTGAAATAAATCTGGATAGTGAAGAAAACAAAGGGACTAAGGTCACTATCAACCTGCCAATAGAAAAAGAAAGCCAAAGTCGGCCGGCCAATGTTTAAACATCCTATTTAACGGTTAAATGGGAGTTTTTTTCGGTAAAAAAAGTTCCCATTCTCTTTGATTTCCCTAAAAGTATTATTTTCACCCTACGTTTTCATAGGTTCAAAAGTGGTCGTTCCGAAAGGGCGGCCATTTTTTATACCCATCGTGGTATATTAAATTGATTTTCTTCTTTTTGTTCGAATTGAGGAAAAACTGAATATTTTTTTTAAAAAATATTTCAGAAAACCTTTTGCAAACAAAATTCCCTTATTATATTTGCAATACGTTTTCATAGGTTCAAAAGTGGTCGTTCCGAAAGGAGCGGCCATTTTTGTTTTGAGGCTATGCAGAAATAGCGTTTAACTTTATCCCCAAGTCGGTGCTTTTGCCCACTCTGATTCTTCATTTATCTGATATAATATTGTCTCATGAAGAAAGCTATCATCACCATCATACTGCTTATTATCTCTAACACTTTCATGACAATGGCATGGTATGGTCATTTGAAATTTAAGGGCATGAAGGGATTTAGTAATCTGGGCCTGGTCAGCATTATTCTGATCAGCTGGGGTATTGCACTTTTTGAATATTCCTTTCAGGTGCCTGCCAATAGAATAGGGTTCGAAGGTGATGGCGGCCCGTTTAGCCTCTTTCAGCTCAAGGTAGTACAGGAAGTGATCACGCTGATAGTATTTACAGTATTTGCCTTGCTTGTATTCAAAAATGAGACTTTTCGGATGAATCACCTCATCGCGTTTGCTTTCCTTGTGCTGGCAGTATATTTTGTATTTAAAAAATAAGCCTCAAAAATGCGCCAGTCATCTCCATAGAGTCCCCTCCCACAAGCATTTCTGTCATCCACATATTGTTAATTCTTCTGCAATAGAATCTTTGATTACGCTTTATATATTTGATAATTAGATTAATAATATGGGACGGAAAATATTGAGGATCGTTGGTGGAATATTTGTCACCGTTTTGGTAATAGTAATTGCTCTTTTAGGGGCTGCTTATTTTTTTCGTGACAAGGTGGAGGCTATGGTACTCGACGAGATCAATGAGCAAGTCACCGAGCCTGTCGTGATCAAGGGGGGCATAAGTTTTTCCCTGCTTAGCAATTTTCCGTTTGGCTCGGTCACGCTGAATGATGTGAGTGTCAAAAACAAATTCAAAGGCCCGGAATACCTGCTGAATGTGCATGAGCTTTCCTGCCTTTTTAATATGATGGACCTCATTGATGGCAAGATCAATATATCCCGCATCCATATCATCAATGGAGAGGTCAATATCTGTATGAATGAGAAAGGGGATGGCAACTTTGATATCTTCAAACCATCTACTGATACGACCACGACAAAAAAGTCTACCGGTTCACTGAACCTGAAACTCACAAAAGCAGTGGTCAAAAATGTCCACTTCACTTATGTAACGGAGGGTAGGGAGGAAAACATAAAACTGAAGATCGAGAAGATGACGCTCAGTGGCAAGTTTAACGAGGACCGCTTTGATCTGGAGACCAGCGAAAAAATGATGATAGAGCTACTGCGCCTGAATGGTGAGGAGTATCTCAGTGAAAAGCAGTTCAACTCCAGTATCACGGTAGATGTAGATCAGAAGCAAAGCAAATATACACTCAATAAAGCTGATATAGAACTGGCGGACAATCGTTTTGATGTAACGGGGCATGTACTCACCAGTAAGAAGAGCGTATATGTAAACTTTGCTGCTACTGCTAAAAGCAGTAATATAGAAAAACTCATCGCGCTGATACCTGTCAAATACAGGTCCAAGCTCGAAGGCGCAGAGGGTAGTGGGGCATTCGAAGTAGGTGCAAAGGTATATGGTTATATAAAAAAGGGCATCAATCCTGATATATCCGTCACTGCAAAACTGGACAAAGCCAAGATCAGTATACCACGCGTACGCAAACCATTGATGAATGTGACCGTCGATGCCTACTATCATATGGATTCTGTGGGAGATGATGAATTGATAGTGAAAAAATTTCATTCGGAGTTTGATGGGCAGCCCCAGAATTTCACATTACAGCTCAGGCATCTCTCTGACCCTGATTTTGTATTCAATGCTGATGGTGTTGCTAACCTGCGCGATCTCCGGTCCTTCTTGTCTGACACTACGATAGCAACTGATGGTTTGGTCACATTTGAAGGATTTCATATCGAGGGCAGCAAGAAAGGGATGTCTGATCCTCACAATCCTAAGTTTAAGGCTTCCGGTAATTTCAGCCTGAAAAATGTACAGGTCAAAGCAGGTGGTGTGACCTATGGCAATATGAATGGCCGACTGGAGTATAGCGATCAGGATATAAGTATCAAGGGATTTACGATGAGCTTTTTAGGGACGGATGTAGGATTTGATGGGCGTGTGACCAATATCATAGCGTACGCATTGTCGCGAGACAGGAGCACCAATACTGCAGATGTGACGCTCGGCCTCAATGGTAACCTGCATATCAAGACACTAAATCTGGGCAAGATCATGGCAGGGTACGCTACACCTATAGCTCCTACAACCAAAGCCAAAAAGGCCGCCCCGGCTCCCGTAGCAGTGGGCACACCGATAGATCCTCGTGATATACTCAATATACAGGGCCACCTTAGTATCCTGATAGATAAATTCATCTACCAAAAGATGATATTTGATAATATGCAGGCTGACCTGGGCTTCGTACCATATCAGATTAATATTAATTCGCTCAGTACCCGCACGATGGGGGGCACTATTTCCAACAAAGGGTATGTGGCTCTGACCACAGACAAGAAGATGATATTCAATTTCGGGATGAACATAGATCAAGTGAACCTTCCTGTACTTTTCAAAGAATGTGACAACTTCGGGCAGACGACTCTCACAGACAAGAACCTCAAAGGCATACTCACTGCAGATGTATCATTAAAAACAGTTTGGAACAACTACACCAATATTGACATGGACCAGGTGGCGGGCAATCTGGATTGCCACATACTGCAGGGTGAGCTGAATGATTTCGGGCCTATCAAATCACTCTCCACCTTTGTCAAAATAAGTGAGCTTAACCATATAGTTTTCTCCGACCTGTCAAATCAGATCGTGATAAAGAATAGGGTCATCACTATCCCGATGATGGAGGTACAGTCATCGGCTCTCAATATGATGATGGCAGGTACGCATACGTTTGATAATATAATGGACTATCAGATCAAGGTCAATCTGCGCAAACTACTCGCTGCTAAGTTTGGAAGGAAAGAAAATGACAATGAATACATAGAGGACAATCCCTATGAAGGAGTGAACCTGTATCTCACCATCACAGGGAGTGTGGATCATCCTGAGGTGAAATACGATAAGAAGTCAGTCAAGAAGAAACTCAAAAATGAACTCGCTGACCAGAAGCAGGAACTCAAAGAGCTGTTCGGCAATGATAAAAAGAAGAAAAAACTGAAAGGAGATGATGTGGTCAAACGCGAGGAAAAATACTATGACACTCGCAAGAAACCTGAGTTTATAGACTTTCAGGAAGATACAACCAAGTAATTGATAGCCATGCGAGAAAACACTGAACGGTTCTCTGATAGAGTGGAGAATTATATCAAGTACCGTCCCGATTATCCTTCAGCGGTATTGGAGTATTTGAGAGATAAAACTGGCTTTAGCTCAAAGGACAGTGTCGCAGATATTGGCTCCGGTACCGGGATCTCGGCAGAGATGTTTCTGCGCAATGGCAATAAGGTATACGCGGTTGAGCCTAATAAAGAAATGCGTGAGGCAGCAGACAGGCTTCTCACTTCCTATCCCAGCTATGTGAGTGTGGATGGTACATCAGAGAATACAAAATTATCTGACAAGAGTATTGATCTTATAGTTGCTGCACAGGCATTTCATTGGTTTGATAGGTCGGCGTTTAAACGTGAATGCAAACGAATAGGCAGGGCAGGGGCTCAATGTCTGCTGATGTGGAATGAACGAAAAGTAGAGTCTGATTTCGAGAAAGCATATGAGGGCCTATTGATAAAATATGCTACGGACTATCTGAAGGTAGATCACAGAAACATCAGAGAGAAAGACCTGATTGATTTCTTTGCGCCTGCGGCTGTTTCATCAGTAGTTTTGTATAATGAGCAGTTATTTGACTATGAAGGTGTGAAAGGCCGCCTGCTGTCTTCATCTTATGCCCCCAATAGTGGCGAACCGAATTTCGCACCCATGATCGCATACCTTCGCGAGATTTTTGACAGGTATCAGATAGACGGGCGTGTCAGCTTTTCTTATGATTGCAATCTTTTCCTCGCGGAAATTTGCTGAGTCTTGTTATTTGTCCTTTAATTTGACCTCTGAATAAAGCATAAAAATGAAGATCATCTGCATAGGCCGCAACTATAGCGAGCACGCAAAAGAATTGGGAAATACCATAACTGAGAAGCCAATAGTTTTCCTAAAACCTCAAACTGCTTTGCTTAAAGACAATAAACCTTTCTACTTGCCTGATTGGAGTAGTGACATGCACTATGAGACTGAACTGGTACTGAAAGTGTGCAAGCAGGGCAAATACATAGAGGAGAAATTTGCCGGTAAATATTTCGATGAGGTGACGGTAGGGATAGACTTTACCGCGCGTGACCTTCAGGCCCAGCAGAAAGCCAAAGGTTTGCCCTGGGAGATCGCCAAAGCTTTCGACGGATCAGCAGTGATAGGGGATATAAAGAAGGTCAGCGAACCAGGCAAAGCAAAAGGTTTTCACTTTCACATGTTGCTGAATGGTGCTAAAGTTCAAGAAGGTAATACTGATGATATGATATTTTCTTTTGAGAAGATCATCTCATATGCGTCACAGTTTTTTACTCTACAGGTCGGTGATCTCATTTATACCGGTACACCGGCAGGTGTGGGTGCAGTGAAAATAGGGGACAGGCTCGAAGGTTTCCTCGAGGGAGAAAAAGTATTTGACTTTGAGATAAAGTAAAAATCCCTTTTAAAGAATGAGGATTAACGTCCCTGCTATGATACATGCAGCGCCGATGGCGGCCTTGAGTGTGAGTACCTCACCGAGAAACACAACAGACAGAATGATCGCTATCGCCACGCTGAGCTTATCTACAGGTGCTACCTGAGACACCTTGCCTAGTTGTAATGCTTTGAAATAAAATATCCATGACATCCCGGTGGCCAGACCGGATAAGACCAGAAAAATCAGGTTCTGCCGTGTGAGTGTATGGATGGAAGTAATACCACCTCTGAAGTATGCTATGCCCCACGCTAATATCAGTATCACCACGGTGCGTATAGCAGTGGCGAGGTCTGTATCTACGCCCTGTATACCGATCTTGGCAAAGATAGCTGTAAGAGCTGCAAAAAAAGCCGACAGGAGTGCAAATACCCACCACATAGTTTAGAGGTTTGTTTGAGATACCAAGTTAAGTAATAATATCATTTAGACATCAATACTGTTCTTTAGTTATTTGGGCGAGATGACGAAGGAAAGGGGACGGAAACTACGCCCCCGTCCCTATTCTTAAAATCAAAGGCCCTGTAGTATCACTACAAGGCCTTGATCTAAATTGCTTTGGGTTGTGGTTATTCTATTATGATCTTTTTTATCGTGGGAACCAGTCCTTCGCTGTCATTGATACGAACTATATATATACCTGCGCTCAGTCCGGATGTGCTGAGCTGATAGCTAAGCGTATTCAGATTATTGGTCTGCGCTACTATACGTCCAGTCTCATCTGTCATAGCTATGCTGGTGATGTATTCGTCTGACTGGATGTTTAGTACACCAGATGCAGGATTGGGGAATATGCTGATACGACTACCCGCGGTGACATTGTTCAATCCTGTATATGGTGTTCCTGTACATGTGGCATTGGGCGATTGGCTGAGGGCCATATAGAGAAAGTTGTTTATCAGGGTATCTACTGTGTACATTTCGGTAGTGCTGCTCTGCCATGGTACATGCCCTGCACCGGGAAAGGTGACACTTGACCAGTAGGGTGTGTTGGATGCTATGTATGGCTGCAGGGTGCCAAGTCCACAGAGCGTGACGGGTATGATACCATAAGGGTTGCCGCAGGTATAAGGCACTACATTGTCCGCAGTTCCCTGCGCGCTTACTACAGGCTTGCTGCAGTAGCTGAGCCATGATGGATCTCCGAGAGCACCTGCCAGATTGATCACAGCTTTGAAATTGGACGAATAGCCGGGATTACCACTGTTGCCATCCAGTCCACCTACCTGTGCCACCAGTGCCTGGTAATTACTGTTAAGCTGGTTCAGACTATCTATATAGGCATATTGCATCGAGAGCACGGCACCGGCAGAACTGCCGCCGATGAAAATATTATTGGTATCTATCCCCAGACTGTCTGCATATTCATGGACGTATCTCACAGCAGCTTTGCCGTCGCTCACAGCACGAAGTACCTCTATGATGGCAGAGTCTGCTACTGAAAGTCCCAGTACAGAGGTCAGCGTGTAATCGATGGAAATGGTCACATATCCCCTTTTTGCAAAATACGGACAGAGGTTATTGATGGTAGGGTCGCCTTCTCTATTGCCACCTGTGGTCAGGAAACTGCCGCCATGAGCCAGGACCAGCACAGGCCTGGATGTGACAGTATCGCCTGCGGGTTGGTAGATGTCCATTTTGAAGCCATACACACTTGAATAGGTCACACTATCCAATGTATACCCTGCAAACACACTATCCTGATACCGTGTCTGCGCCTGTACTCCGACTGATAGCAGACTTAATACGAAAACAAATAGCGAAAGTCGTTTTAATCTCATTTTTGGTTTATTTTATTCAAACTAAGGTAGTAAAAAAATCACTTTTGGGTAAAGTTTTTTAAGCGAAAGCTTTAAAACAAAAGCCCTGAGCATTGATGCTTCAGGGCTTTTATTTTTTTGAATAAAAATAGTTCTATTCTATGATTACTTTTCTTACGGCCGGTATTTGTCCTTGTGTATCATAAATACGGACAAAATATATACCTGGGCTCAAATGCGATGTATTCATCTGATAGCTGAGGCTGTTCATATTGCCAACTTGAGAAACTGTACGACCCATTTCATCTACTACAGATATAGCGGAGATGAAGTGAGATGACTGAATATTCAACACATTGGTCGCAGGATTAGGATATAGGCTGATAGTTGGTTGGTTATTTATATTCCTTATACTGTTAACGATAGCCGGACAGGTATCAGGCACTAAATTGGTTACTTCATGAAATAGGAAGCCTGTTACCAATGTGTCTACCTGATGAAACATACCCGGATCTGAATCCCATGGGATGTGGCCCTGTCCGGGGAATGTCAATGTGTCATAATAAGGTGTGTTTGTTACGATACTGGAGGCGCATGAACCAAGACCGCAGAGCTGCAGAGGTACAGGAATGCCCACGTTCGGGTCAGCACATGTATACGGCACCACGTCGTCTGCTGTACCCTGGGCCATTACTATCGGTTTGCTGCAGTATCCGAGCCAGTCCACCTGATTGAGGCCACCGGCCAGGCTGATACAGCCTTTGACACTGGATGAGTATCCCGGGTTGCCGCTATTGCCCTCGATTCCGCCAACCATTGCAACCAATGACTGAAAAGTATCACTAAGTTCCGTGAGACTGTCAATGTAGATATAGTGCATGGCTAACACTGCACCGGCAGAGTTGCCGCCGATGAATACATTGCCGGTATCTACGCCATAGGTAGAAGCGTATTCTTTCATATAGCGCACTGCGGCTTTGGCATCAGATATAGACCTGAATACCTCTATGGCAGCCGAGTCGTAATTTTCCAGATTGGTGAACATGGCAAGCGGGACCAAAGTGTAATCAATAGAGACGGTCACATAACCTTTATGTGCCAGGTCCTGACATAGACCTACTACTGTAGGGTCGCTTGTTCTGGTACCACTGATAAAGGTGCCCTCATGTGCCAACACTATCGTAGGTCTGGATTTGACGGTATCGCCCGTAGGCTGATAGATGTCCATCTGATAGCCGTAAACACTGGAATAGGTCACGGTGGTCACCGTATAGGAAGCAAAAATGCTGTCCTGATACCGGGTCTGTGCGTAGCTGCTCATAGCCGTCAGGCATATGATAGCCGCTGATAGTAGTAGAAGTAATCTTGATCTCATTGTTTGTTTTATATTTTAAACTAAAGTAATAAAAAAATAGTATTCAGCTAATGTTAACAGCGTCCGGATTAGTTTGTTTCAGCAAAGTCATGACATCTTCAAATAAAAAGCCCTGCTATATAAATTAGCAGGGCTTTTGTCTGGAAAATGATGGTCGATTATTCTATGATTACTTTTCTTACCACAGGCAATAATCCTGAGGTGCTGTATATGCGTATGAAATAAATACCCGCACTCAGGCCCGAAGTGTTCATCTCGTAGTTGCGGCTGTCGATATCAGATGTCCGAGATACTGTGCGGCCCATCTCATCAGACATAGTGATCGCAGAAATGATGTCAGATGACTCGATGTTAAGCTGCTTGCCGGCAGGATTAGGATACAGTTTGATAGTCGCGCTGGTTACATTCTTGATGCCAGATGGTGTAGGACAAGTATCAGGCACGAGATTGTAAAGTTCTTTGTATAGGAAAGATGTGATCAATGTATCTATCATATAGTAGTCTGTCGGACTGGTAGACCATGGCACGTGACCTGCTCCCGGGAAAATCATACTGGCCCAGTATGGAGTATTGGTAGTGATATATGACTGCATAGAGCCAAGCCCGCAGAGTTGAAGCGGTACCGGGAAACCGTCAACTACAGGATCCATACAAGTGTATGGTACGACTGAATCTAATGTACCCTGAGCACTTACGATAGGTTTGCTGCAGTATCCTATCCATGATGGATCATTGAGGCCACCGGCCAGATTGATCACAGCTTTGAAGCCTTCTGAGTATCCGGCATTGCCACTGTTTCCATCAAAGCCTCCTGCGTTGCCAACTACATCCAGTTGCAAAGCATGGGGCAATTCATTTAAACTGTCGATAAATGCATATTGATCAAACAGAACTGCACCGGCTGAATTCCCGCCGATAAAAACATTGTTTGTGTCAATTTTAAAGCTGTCAGCATACTCATGGAAATACCTTACGGCTGCTTTGCCATCACCTACAGCCCTGAATACCTCAGTAGCTGCAGAATCGCCGTTGAGGAAATTTCCCGGATCGGCTATCAGCCTATAGTCGATAGAAGCTGTCACATATCCTTTGTGAGCAAAGTCGATACATAAAGCGATAATGGTATTGTCATCTTCTCTGGTACCGGATACGAAGCTGCCACCATGTGCGAGTACTATCAGCGGCCTGATGGCAGCAGTATCACCGGCGGGCTGATAAATGTCCATTTTGAGGCCATATACGGTCGAGTAGGTCACGCTATCCATTGTATAACCGGCGAATACGCTATCCATGTAGCGCGTCTGCGCACTGCTAAACTGTGATAGCAGACAGGTCATGGCTGTAAACATGACTAAGAGTAATTTTGATTTCATACTGTGTAAGAATTTATTTAACGCTAAAGTAATAATAAATTAAGCTTGCTGCGGGAAAATATTTTTATAAGAATATACCGGGACTACTTGCCAATGATGATCCCACCGTAGGCACTGAGGACAACTTTGCCACCTGAGAAGGTATCTGTTTTATGCACTGATAAAAGTGGATTCGATCCATCATGCAGTTGAATTTCCTTAGGTGAATCACTAAAGTTTAATAACACGATCACTTCAGTATTGTTTAGTTTGCGTTTGTATCCCAGTACTCCTGATGGCAGTCCTTCACTGATCAGTGTGAGCCCGCCTTTGCTGAATACCGGCATTCTATTCCTGAGGGTCAGCACTAGTTTGATGAAGTTCAGCAGTGAGCTGTCATTTTTTTCTTCTGCCGCTACATTTACTGTGTGGTATGTACCATTGACAGGCAGCCAGGTTTTAGTGGCTATGGAAAACCCTGCATTCTGTGTGCTGTCCCACTGCATCGGAGTACGGACATCATCTCGGTTGAGGGTTTCGTCCGCCAGCTCGACGAGTCCGCGTGTCAGCCCCGGATATAGATGGGGTAACGGGTCGAGAGCGGTTTTGTAGGGCAGTTTGCCATCGCTCATACCTATCTCTTCGCCATAGTACATACACGGCACACCTCGCACAGTGAGCTGTAGCAGGTGAATGATCTTTGCTTTATCTACGTTGCCTTTCAGACGTCTCATACTCCTGCGGCGGTCATGATTGCTAAACACATATACGGGCATGAACGGATCGGGAAAATCTCTCTCGATATCGCTGATGAGATGATGAAAATAGGGCGCTTTGAATTTGAACCGCAGCATCTCAAAGTTGAAAACAAGGCCGATGCCATCATTCTTTTTCTCCCCGAGAAACCGTCTTACCATTTGATGGTTGCCATATACCTCGCCGAGTAGGATCCTGTCGCCAAAGGAATCGCAGACACTTCTTAGCTCCTTGGAGAAACCGAAACTCTCGGGCTGATTGACATAGCCTTTGATCGTACTTTTGAATCCCCTGGTATCATAAGCTGCTGAGACAGCCCGACGTGAGGCACTATTATTTCGAAAAGCAGAATCTTTGTAGATAGAATTGAACATATCCAGGCGGAACCCATCCACCCCCCTTGCCAGCCAGAACCTGACGGCATCAAACATTTTCTTTTTGACTTCCGGATTCCTATAGTTGAGGTCTGGCTGAAACTCGAGGAAGCTCGCCCAGTAGTATTGATCGCGTGCTTTGACATAGTGCCATCCTTTAGCCTTGAGTGTCGATCTCCATTGGTTGGGTTTGTCCCGCCAGAGGTAGTAGTCGGCTTTAGGGTTGGTACGTGAGGATGCGGACTCTTTAAACCAGGGATGCTCGTCGGATGTATGGTTCATTACCATGTCGAATACGATCTTCATGCCGCGTTTGTGCACTTCGTCGATGAGCTGCTGGGCATCCTTGAGTGTGCCATATTCAGGTGCAATGTCGGTATAATCGGATATGTCATATCCAAAATCGCGTTGGGGCGATCTGAAAAACGGCGAGCACCAGATCGTCTCAAACCCCAGACTATGGATATAGTCCAGATGCCTGATGATGCCCTGTATGTCACCGATGCCATCACCATTTGAGTCATAGTAAGAGCGAGGGTATATCTGATATACAGATGTGGTATGCACCCATGGCATTGAGTCGATGAGCTGTGCCTGAAGTGAAATACCGATAAGTGTAAAGGAGATGCAGAGTAGTTTTTTCATCTGCCGAAAAGTAAGGATATTTTTTATAAAATGAGTCCCTGTAAACTAAAAACCCTTCTGATCGCAGAAGGGTTTTTAGTTTACACTCATTTCTTTTTTAGCCACGTGAAATGATATTTCGTGATTCTTTAGGTGGTCTCAAGTGGTCAGAAAATTGCTTTCTTTACTCTTTCGCCCGGCGACGGTGCGAAGGGGCTAAAAGCAATACGGGACTTGTCGTTTGTCATATGTCCGGTTATTTTTCTGATGCTATCAGACTGAATTAGTTTATTGGGTATGGACGCTACAGGTGTACTGTCGAAAAGTGCTATGTCAAATATGTTTTGTGCTCTCATTGTATTAGTATTTGCTCTTTGAATAAATTGGTTCTTAGTTTAAAACATCTATTGCCAGGCTCTCGGGTGCATCGTCATGGATCATATCAGTCCTGCCCGGTTTGCCGGTGAGCATTTCTTCTGCTATCGCCGCTATTCTATATGGGGCTGTATTTTCCTGCCATTCACCTTCTCCATAACCATGTGAGAAGGCGCAGTCTTTATGAATATTGTTGACAGCATGTACAGTCTGGTGAATAAGGCTGTTTACTATGCCGCTGATGGTCCAGTCACTGCGAAATACATTGATGTGTATGAGGTCAGTATTAAATGGGTCATCATATCCATGCACTCTGGGCGATGCGATATACATGATCACTCTAATAGGGATATCTGCGTTTTGGATCAACTGGGCTATCTGGCAGGGAGAAATATCAGCCATATCAAAGCTTTCCTGTTCTTTGATAGTTTGATAAAATTTCGGGTCGTGAAGCAGCGAATTAGCACAGGTGACGGCTGTCCTAACTTTTTGTAAATCGCCTTTGTAATCTATCGTGATCATAACCATATTTACAGATACATTCTTGTTTCGTTAAGTAGAGAATTATTGCTCTCCTTAAAGAAGCATGGTAGGCGGCACACCCCTCGCGCACCGCTACCGTGCTTTACTTTCATATATCTGTATTCAAAGATGGCAAATAGAAAAACCGGATTTAGGGTCACTTTCCCAATGGTAGGTTTGGGTTTCCCAATGGTAGGTTTGGGTTTCCCAATAACATTTTGATGCTTTTGAAAACGATCAGATCTGGAGATATTTGAGGAAATCTTCTTTGCGTCCCCGGCTGATAAGTATCTCTGTACCATCACGCATTACGGCATAGCCGCCATCCTGACGCAGATACCGAAGCACGTTGTCCAGATTGATAAGGTAGGAGTCATGAATACGCATAAACCTTGTGTGCGGTAGCATATCCTCAAAATCCCTGAGTGGTTTGGAGACCATGAGGTCAGGTTTTCCCTGACGCTTTATGATCGTATAGGCCCGTTCGGCTTTCAGGTAGTCTACATCAGTGAGATTGATTATTTCGATGCCTTCCTGAGTAGAGACAGACAGCTTATTGGCTTTTGGGTTTGAGAGTAGGTCCATATTGCTAAGTAGCTGTTTCATCATATCTCCATCGGGGGTAGTGGTCTTGGATTTTTTGAATTTTTCGAGGGTCTGCTTGAGATCGGCTATATCTATAGGTTTGAGGATGTAGTCCAGCGCACTGAATTTAAAAGCCTTTACTGCATAGGTACTGTGGGCAGTGACGAAGACTACACTTCCATCAAATTTCTTTAATTTTTTGAGCAACTCAAATCCATTGATCTCCGGCATCTCTATATCGAGAAAGAGGATATCGCAGGATAGTTTTGGAAGGGCTTTGAGTGCGGATTTAGGATCCGTAAAAGCCGCCTCGACTGTGACATCCGGACAATACTTCTTTAGCAGGAGCTCTAGTGTCTTTATATTGTCTGACTCATCGTCTATGAGTACTGCTTTGATCGGGTTCATATTTACTAATATTTAAGATAATGGCAGAAGCACAGTTACTTCTGTCCCAATATTAACATTATCTTTTGTCATGAGGTCTTTGATCGAAAAATAGTTTTTGGCATCTAGCCCCTGCCATGTCAGGTCCAGCGTTTCCCGGATGATAGCCATGGCATGTGATGTATGTCCGGGCTTGGCCTTCACTTTGCCTGAGAGCCTGCCAACGCCATTGTCGCGCACCTTTATGATCAAGACGTCTTTGGATTTGGAGAAGGATATCTTAAGCTTGCCTTGTCCGTTCTTTTTGTGATATAAACCATGTACGATGGCATTTTCGGCGAGTGGCTGGAGAATCAGGCCCGGGATATAGGTGGCATCGGGATCTATTCCTTTTGTTGAGATACTATAGTCGAACCGGTTGCCCTGTCGCGCCTGCTCGATCTGGATATATAGGTTTAGCAATTCGATATTATCGCTCAAGCGGATGTTAGGTGTACGAGTAGTATCGAGAATAAGCCGAAGTAGTTTAGAGAAACGTACAAGATAAGTATCGGCTCCTTCGAGGTTTCCTTCCAGGAGCTCTTTGCGCATACTATTCAGAGCATTGAAAATAAAATGCGGGTCCATCTGCGCTCGGAGTGCTTTTAGCTCACTCTGTGCCTGTAGCAGTTTGGCCTTTTCCAGCTCACGATCTTTCTTTTCTGCTTCATATTTGGCCTGTAGATTTTGGATAGATTGGGTTGTCTCATTGTCAAACTGTTTTCTATAGTGGACCAAATACTTTTTATATGCTTCGAGTGCAGTTTTATAATTTCCTTCGGCCTCATTCAGACGGGCTTTGAGCTCTTCCAGGTCACGGTGCAACATGGTGAAATCTGCAGGTTCAGTGTTAGCCTGGACATATTCATACAGCTCACGGCTTCGTTTTAAGTCACCCTGTTCCAGCGCTATTGTACTCAGATGTATAGACGCCATCATATCAACCCCGCGTAGTTTATGTTCTTTTGCAATTTGAACAGCTTTAGTAAATTTCACTTTGGCTTTAGCCCAGTCAGAGGTCATCATATACTCGCTACCCTGATTGGCGTATGCTTTGGCTGCAGTAGTAAAGTCTTTAAATTGTAGCGCATATTTAGCGGACTTGCCATAGGCGGATAAAGACTCTTTATGAATTCCTTTTGTTTCAAATAGCTGACCTAGACCAAAGTAATAAGCAGAGTAAACGTCTTTATACTTATATTTTTTTAAATAAAAGAACGACTCTGTGAGGGCTTTTTCGGCTGCTTCAATATTTCCCATTGCCATATACCTGCCGCTCAGATTAAGCAATGTGACGTGCATATCCTTTTCATTGCCGGTTTGTTCTTTGAGCTGCCTGGATAACTCTAAGTATTCAACAGATTTCCTTAATTGATTGGATTGAGAATAGATAATAGCAAGGTTATCATATCTGCCATGAATATATACAGGGTCGCCAACCTGTTTGGCATATTCCAGAGATTGCAATAGTTGTTTTTCAGCATTCTTATAATCACTTCTGCGCAAATATATAAGACCTCTTGTATTGGTGGCTTTGGTAAGTGGCAATGGACCAATGGCATTTGTTTCTGCCAATTGGGCTAGTTTATCGAGCAAAACTGTTGCTTTTTCAAGATCATGTGAGGCAAAACATTTTTTTGCCTCTTCCGCAAGATCGTCTGCTTTGTGATTAATATCTTTAATTGCCATGATTTAATTGCTAGATGCTTATTTGAAACTAATCTATACAAAAGAGCTGTAAAAATCACTAAGTATGATTTATATGTATAAAAAAAGAAAGCCACATTCAGAGTAATCCTGAAAGTGGCTTTTCCTTTTCTAAGTATGATATATTACTGAGTACATGTGACAGTATATGTGCTGTCACATGAGACATTGATCTTTTGATTACAGCCTTTAGGGGTCGTGATTGTAGCCGGTGCTGTAGCACATGGACATGACCCGGTTCCTGAAAATTCAACGGTGCCTGTCGCATCTGTAGTTTTGGCTGGCCAACCTGTACAAGGTGCAGATACTGTTGCCCCACTGTATGGTTCGCCCTTGGAATTCTGAACCAATACTATTACATCCCAATTTCCTGCTCCAACAGGATGATGGCTTTTATCTTCTTGTTTTACTTGTTTTGTTGAGTCCTGAGTGCTTTGTTCAGGTGATGGTTGGTTATTATTATGGCAAGCGGACAAGATACTGCCTATAGACAATGCCATTATGACTAATAGGGATCGGGTGTTCTTTTTCATGATTTTAGTTTTTGTTTGAATACCTAGATACGTTTATGCGAAAAAAGTGTTTCATATATGAAATATGCATAAAGAGCCATTTGCCAGTCTTTATTATGGGTTTATGTGAGATATAGTTTGCGTAGATTGATGAAAGTTTGGACTATATAAATTGTTAAACTTATTGCGAAAGATGCGAAATAGGACTACTTTAACTTCTAATAAATCACATCTTATTTCAATGAATTTACACAGGAAGTTAACGTTGCTATTGTTTTCTGCCGTTTTATTTTCGGTATCATATGCTCAGGTGGATCAGCAGATTCGTCCTAAGAGTTTCCTTATTTCTGCAAAGCTATTTTCTTCTCCGGCCGTGTTGTCCTACCCGTTTGATCTTGTTAGCGCCTCGGAGCTCGATCACAGAGAGGACAAGGCAGGGCACATGCCCATCTTCGCACGTAGTGTACCCGCCGATATCAGCCTGACCAACTCAGGTACATGGACCTCACTGCCTGATGGCGGCAGGGTATGGAGGCTTATGGTTAGTTCACCAGGGGCACTAGCATTAATACCTTGTTATGATCAGTTTTTTATACCGACAGGTGCTACACTGCATGTCTATACTCCTTCGCGCGATGAGGTGATAGGTGCTTTTACATCAATCAACAATCCCCAAGATGGAAGATATAACACCGGGCTGATACATGGGGATGTGTGTATCATTGAGTATTATGAACCTTCATATGTAGCTGGTTTAGGCCGGATACACCTAAATGAGCTGGGCCACGCCTATCGTATGGTACCTGGAAGAAAAGAAACACAAAGCGGAATAGGGTTTGGCGGATCAGAGTCATGCGAGGTCAACGTAGCCTGTCCCGAGGGAGCCAACTGGCAGGACCAGCAGAATGCTATAGTGCGTATCATGGTCAAGACAGGCCCGAACTATGGATGGTGCAGCGGTTCAATGGTCAATAATGCCAATCAGGATTGCACTCCATATATCCTCTCGGCAGATCACTGTTATCAGAATGATATAACAGGACAGATAGCACCTACAGGCGACCTGAGCCAGTGGATGTTCTATTTCCAGTTTCAGTCACCTACATGTGCCGACCCGTCGTCACAGGGCTTATTGGCCAATAATTTTATGACAGGGGCTACATTTTGCGCAGCGAGTCTCGATACTGGCGGCAATAGCGGCTCTGACTTTGTGCTACTGAAGCTGAACAGCAGCCCACCTACTTCATATATACCCTACTATGCAGGATGGAGCAATATCAATACCCCATCAGCCAGCGGTGTAGGTATACATCATCCTGACGCAGACATAAAAAAAATATCCACCTATACGACCCCGCTGGTGTCTGTGTCTTGGGGCGGTGAGGTGGCCAATACCCACTGGCAAATACTATGGGCAGCTACTACTGATGGACACGGTGTGACCGAGCCCGGCTCGTCCGGCTCGCCGATATTTGACCCAAACCTTCATATAGTAGGTACGCTCACCGGCGGCGGTTCAGACTGTACGACTCCCAATAATAATGACTACTATGGCAAGTTCTCCTATCACTGGACGAGTAATGGCAGCCTTTCTGATAAACGCCTTCAGAACTGGCTTGACCCTTTTAATACAGGCATTCAGACACTTGATGGGGCCTATGGGCCTTGCGGTGCTAATTTCTCTCTGGATGCTGCTATCGGGTCAGTGCAGCAGGACAGTGCATTCTGCAGCTCTAGTGTGTCTCTCACATGTACACTGGTCAATTTCGGTAGTACCACGCTGACATCTGATTCGCTGACATTTATGATAGACGGCGCTATGTCACAGCAGATGCTTTGGACAGGTTCTTTGGCTTCTTTTCACTCTATACAGATTACATTACCTACTCAAAGCTTATCTCCCGGTACGCATACGATCACAGTGACCTCTTCAGCACCTAATGGGGGTGTGGATGCTAACCCTGCGAATAACAGTATGACCAATTCCTTCACAGTGGTGGCGTCGTCAGGAGAGTATTCATTTTATCTCCAGACAGGTGACCAGGGCAGTCAGATCACATGGGAGCTGACCGATGCGCAAAGCAATATACTCTATTCCGGAGGTTCATATGCAGATACACATCAGGGACAAACCATCAATGAGTCATGGTGCCTGCCTACTGGCTGTTATACATTTACCATATTTAGCGGTACAGACAATGGCCTCAGCGGTAATAATCTGGCAGGTACATTTATGATCACGGATAATAGCGGAAATATACTGGCACAACCTTCACCAGTCAACTTTGGGGCGCAGCAATCATCGCTGATCTGCCAGCCCCAGAGTTTAGGCGTAAAAAACATAGATGCCTCTCTGGTCAATATCTTCATATACCCTAACCCATCTACCGGTATCTATACGATCAGTAATATACAAGGAGCTACTGCACTCACTGTGACCGATGCTCTTGGTAGGATAGTATTGGCATCTGAAATCAAAGGTCAAACTACAAATCAGGTAAACATGAGCGGCGAAGAAAGCGGCATATACTTCTTTAAATTCTCCTCGGATCAAGGGAGCATCGTAAAGAAAGTGATATTAAGCTCAGGAAAATGATCTAGACTATTCGGTTTCTCTTTGAGTCCAGCCACTGCTCTATAAATAGCATCAGCAAAACGCTATCTATAAGAATGAAGAGCAACTTTGTCACGTTGATAAAATGTGTATTGATATGATATGAATACGACATGTTAGAATGGCTGTTTAGCAGCATCACAGAAACTATGGTCAGTACTAACAGAAAGGGCAATGCTGATACCAGCAATGGCATTAAAGAAAGTTTAATAGGAGGAGTATATTCAAATCGCGGACGTACCGAGCGCATGACATTCTCCGTGAATGCCATCGATGGCTGATCTGTATATTGAGATGCAAGTAATGAATTGATAGCATTCAGTTCATTGAACAATGCAGCAACACTGGCATCATTGGCTATGGCATATGCTACCTCACCGCGCTCTGATTCATTCAGGCTGCCATCCAGATATTCCCATATTTTCTCCTCAGTGACCATATTACAAATTTAGTGCAAAATTCTGTTTATTTTACCCCCACCCCCCTAAAGGGGTAGGTAGGACTGATTGTGTTCCTGCGCCGACCTCACCCCCGTCCTCCTTGGCTATTGCTAGGAGAACTACCCCCTCTCCACGCAACGTGGAGAGGGGGTAAATCGAATTTGCGATAAGCAAATTTGATTGGGGGGTGAGGCTCAGACCAATCCATGAACCTCCATTTTCTCCCTTAGTTTCTTTCGTGCACGATGCAGGCGGACTTTAGCTGCATTAGGTTCTATGTCCAGTACCTGTGCTATCTCATCCATACTCTGCTCAGATAGGTAATACAGCGTAATGACCGTGGCATCCTCCGGGCTAAGCAGCTCAATGGCTTTTGATACATGTTCTGCCCTGAATATCTGCTCCGCGTCATTATATACTGCCGTTCCCATCCTGTTTGCCATAGCTCCTGCTGTTTTCTCATTATCCAATGATGAAATATCAGGTCTATAGTTTCTTATTTTGGTCAATGCAGTATTGTAAACAATCCGATACAACCAGCTGGAGAACTTAGACTTTCCTTCAAACGATGACAGGTTCGCATATACTTTCATAAATACATCCTGAGCTACTTCTTCCGCCTCTTCACGCCGACCAACTATTCGAAGCGCCATTGTAAAGGCTAGGTTCTGGTAACGAATCACCAGCATCCTGAAAGCGGACTGGTCACCATTCAGGATACGCTGTATCAATATTTCGTCGGGTATAGGGGACTGCATTTACAATGTATTAGACTACATGGACGGGACTCAGGTTACCGGAATATTTTTTTCTTTTTCTGTAACCTGCGCCCAACGGTCGTAGTCTTAAACTTATAAACTTTTTTTTAAATTTATTTTTAACCATAAAAAACAAAACAATGATAGGTTTAAATGTAGACTTAGGTGTTTTGCCCGGTATACTGGGCACGATGATCCCGATAGTAGCAATAGTCGGTGGTATAGGCTTAGCTTTGGCTAACAGGTATCTCAAAAGTAAAGAACGTATGGAAATGATAAGCCGCGGCATGGATGTTTCGGCATTCAAAGACCACGATATGGCTGAGGCTATAGCTTACGGTAGGAACAGGCGCAATCGAAGCCCACTGCGCGGAGGCCTGGTAGCCATGGGTGCCGGTATGGGCCTGTTGATCTCATATTATCTCTGTCATACCGTGCTGCAGGGCAATGAAGATGAGAATGCTGCTATCTACTTCGGTGTAATAGCCATGTTTGTAGGTCTGGCATTGATACTGAGTCACCTGCTGGAGAAAAAAGCTCCTGCCGAAGACAAGCAATAGTACAGACATTAAGCAATTTATATTTAAAGGCACGTAAGGGGCCTTTTTTGTACTTACACTTTACTTGTTTAGACATTGATCTGTATGGTATTTGAAGCAAAAAATAATTATTGAAAATCTTACAATTCTTTTAAAAGATGTTCGACTTATACTTACATAAAGCTTCTATATGCAGTCGCACATGATACAGCTGATCCTTCGCTCGGAAAATATTTCCTGCCAATCTGTGCTGCTGTTTACTATGAATTCATAATTTCACATCAAACGTATATAATGAAAAAGATCATATGGCCTTTGCTGGTCGGTGTCTTATTGGTTGCCTGTTCCAATAATAGTGACAGGCCACTGCCTAATGCGACGGTGACTGTCGTCGATGAAGGTGCTAAAGATGCGGGCCTGGACCTACAGGCACTGGGTGAACTGGTCAAAAAAAGTCCCAGTCCTGCGAAGCTCGAAGAAGCATTGAACCAGCCCGGCTCCATCAATAATCTTGACCTCGACCATGATGGCAAAGTAGACTATATCAAGGTGAACGAAGAAACTGGAGACGGCGGTAAGAAGGACCTGAAATTCATTGATGAAGCTGCTGATGGAACTAAAACTGAAGTGGCAGATGTCACCATAGACCGAGGCTCTGACAATCAGGGAAATATGAATGTGGCGGGAAACCAAAACATTTATGGCAATAATAATACCTATCAGTCGAGTTTCCCGATAGGAGAGGTCCTAATGATGGCATACCTTTTCGCACCTCACCCGCTGTATTACAGCCCATTTGGTTTTGGGGCGTATCCGGGTTACTATAGGCCATATGCACCTGTGCCAATGGCATCTTATAGGACTACTGTGAATACATACACCTCGCACCCTACGGGAACATTAGCGAAACCTGCGCCAAGCAGAAGCCTCTCGGGTGCTGGCAGTTCACAGAAATCATTTGGAGTGAGGAACTCATCTAAGCCTGTCGGATCGGGAGGTTTTGGTAGTCATAGTTCATCTGGTTCATCATCTTCTTATCATTCCAGTAGTAGGAGCTTCGGAAGGTCAAGGAGGCATTGAAATTATTTCTAACAGTAAACAATTAATCAATCATAAAAACATAAATCATATGGGACTCACAGATCTGATAAGCCGTGTAGGCAAAATATTCGAAGCAGACTCTAATGCTGCACTAGATAAGGCCGAAGACCCTGCCATGATGACCAGGCAGGCAGTCAAGGACCTCAAGGACAAACTACAGAAAGCGCTCGATGCGGAGGTGCACCTCAAGGCATTGGTAATAGATAAACGCACCAATGCGGAAAAAAACAAAGCGGCCGCAGACGACTGGGGCCATAAGGCTGAGCAGATACTCGACAAGGTAGACCATAAGCAGATAAGCGATGCAGATGGTGATAGGCTAGCCAAAGAAGCTCTCGCACAGCAGGCTACCGCACAGCAGGCTGCTGACCATTATGCTAAAGAAGCCGCTGATCAGCAGGCTATACTCGATGGCATGGACAAAAAAGTAAAGGAACTCCATGACATGATCGATCAGGCACAAAATGAATCTGAGGAGCTAGCTGCCCGTGAGGAGTCAGCAGAAGCTACTACCAGTATCAGCAAAGAGCTATCAAGCATAGGCGGACCTGACAGCACTAAAGACTTGCTGGATAGAATGCGTCACAAGACAGAAGAGTCAGAGCACATGGCTCAGGCATATACTGAGCTCGACAATGCCAATAAGTCTACTAAAGATGAGATAAATGCACTGCTTGGCCCATCAAGCGCAGCTGGCAGTGATGATGCACTGGCTGCCCTGAAGGCAAAAAGAGCCGCTAAAACTGACACCAATGCCTGATAAATATAAAGTCACACCGGAGAAGGCTGAGCAGTTTACCTCGATACTGCTGATGGACTATATGATCAATCAGAACGGGGAACTGCCGGTGCTTATGGATGACAATTTTAAAACACTTGAGCCGCTGGTCATCAAACTGGATGCCGCCGGATATGTGAAGACGCCGGGGCAGACTGAAAAAGGGATGAACTACCTGCCTACGGACAAAGGTAAGGATGCATTGGGTAAGTTCATGCAGCGCTATAGCGAGTACCTCAAACTCTATGATGTGTTTTGCGCAGTTGACTTGACCAAAGGAGAGTTTGCTTTTGCAAAGTTCTTTGACTTTGATTCAGATGCTGCCTGGGATGCATATCTGAATGAAGAGAGATGGGAAGACCTGCGAGTGGCTGTAGCAGAGTATAAGAAGGTAGACCCGCTGGAGATTGTCTTTATGTCTTTCCTCAATGAAAATCGGTTTGACTATACTACTACTACCTGGCAGTTTGATGTCAGCTCCGGACTGATATATGATCAGATGGAGGAGATATGCAATGCCGCTCTTACCGTCGACCAGGTTAATCAGGGAGATGATACGGTCATGCCGGATATCATCACTCAGGGCGCCGATCTCACTGTCTCACTTCTCAAACAGGAGGAGGAAATAAGGAAAAATGATCCCGAACCAGCTGAAGAGCAGGCTGTGCCGACACAAACGATCACAGAGGAAAACTATTCATATCCCCCGCAATACTATCAACCATACTATCAGCCTTCATATATCAGCCCATTGTGGCTAGGGTTGTTGTTTTTGCTTTGATAAGGCCTTATTTGCTTTGGGGGATTGTGTCATGGAGGTAGGGAGCAATATTCTGTAGGGTTGTTTCTGCCATCATTTCGTATCCTTTTGAGTTGTGGTGTCCATTGTGCATCCAGTAATAATCAGCAGCCTTATTGTGGGCACTGGCTATATATGCGCGGTAATATGGCAGCAGGTCTATTACCTGAATATTTTTATCTGCTGACATGCTTTTGATCAGCGGTGCGAAATCATAGTTATAATTGTTATTTTCTACTTCCCTCTCTACTGGATGTAATACCACAAAAAGTTTGATGTTGTTTTTAAGACAAAGTGCTGAATAATCTCTAAACAAAGCAGCGGTCTTAGTATTTATTGTTCTTTTTTCATTCTCGGGTATGGCTTGTTTTATTGTCAGCGGGTTATATCCGGCCAGGGAGAAAAACAATCTGCTCACATAATTAATGGCATATATTGATTCCCATCGGGAAGAACTTAGTTTTTCTTTCTGAAAACGCTCCATCCCGCCTCTTGTCAGTATGTCCTGGTCCATATCACCCGAGCCGATGGATTGGATCACTATATCAGGTTTATATGTAAGCAGGCGGTCACGTAGGTTTACAAAGTTGAAAAAAGGATCACTGCCACAAGTGCCTGCATTCATCAAATAGGTGGGATCTCCCGACGAGCTTAGTAGTTTTTCCATCAAAGCCACATAATTGGAGTCATACGGAGCACCATCTCCCTCGGTGAATGAATCCCCAAGAGCAAGTATTCTTATCTCTTTTGAATTTTTTTTTAACCTCCATTCGGGATCAGTGAAACCTAATGAGTTGACATGCCTTAAATATCTAAACCCATCACCCGCCAGCCAGTGGTCTTTGCCGGCCGGCCAGATATGGTAAGGGTTTTTTTTTATCAATATCTCATAGGGGCTCACATAGCCTCCTGATACCTGTTCTATTTCCGTTTGATTTACCCCCAAAACACTAAGAAACACTTCAACTGTAAATAGCGAAAATAGAACAGATCCTAAAGTAAGAAAAATGTTTTTGACCAGATTCGAAGCTTTTGGGAAAAGGAACTTGTAAGCACAAAATAGCAATATAGCGGTGTATATGTAAAACATGAGATGGGTATGCCACTTGATAAATGTCAAGCCAACCTCGTTATACCAATATAATTCCCAGATCAAGTAGGCGATGAGGAGTAATACCACAAAGGTAATAACCGCCGATCTGATACTGTGTAGTGAATTATTCATATTGATATCATTATATCTGCATTGCCATTATATGGGCAAAGACCAATTTATTAATTTAATCTGAGCAATTCTATTAAACCACTCTGATGTGACATTTTGAGGTGTCACGGGCTAATCCACATCAGGGGGAAATCATGTCATATTGATTTCAGCGCAAAAACATTAACATTACAGCATAAATATATACTGTGGATCTTTTTAATGATAAATTTCACCTGAACCTCAAACGCCCGCTTGCTATTTTTGACCTTGAGACCACAGGTGTGGACTTTGTAAAAGATAGGATAGTTGAGCTTAGCATTATCCGTATCAGTCCCGATCAGATTCGTGATCAACTGACCATGCGGATCAATCCCACCATTCCTATACCGATCGAGTCTTCTCAGGTACATGGCATCTACGATGAGGACGTGGCTATGAGCCCCACATTCAAGGATGTCGCGAAAGAGATATTCGATTTTCTGGACCCCTGTGACTTTGCAGGGTTCAACAGCAACCGTTTTGACATACCCGTATTACTCGAAGAATTTATCCGGGCCGGTATATGGATGGACATTGAGAGCCGCAACCTCATTGATATATATCGTATCTATACTATGCTGGAGAAACGCGACCTGACCACTGCATATAAATTTTACTGCGGCAAAGACCTCACCAATGCCCACAGCGCAGCAGCTGATACCGAAGCTACAATGGAGGTGATGCTGGCCCAGCTTCAGCACTATCCTGCCGAATTGAAAAATGATATGCGCTTCCTGCATGACTTTAGCAATGATGAGCGCTACCTTGACAGCGGCAGGCGTTTTGTGTATCAAAATGGCAAGCCTACATTCAACTTTGGCAAGCATAAAGGCAAGAGTGTCGAAGCCGTACTTAAAGAAGAACCTAGTTACTACAACTGGATGCTGAATGGTGACTTTCCTGAACATACCAAGCAGAAGTTTCGTGAGATCAAGGCTGCTTTGGGCAAGTAGGTGAATTATGACAGTTTCCTTACAATGCAAAATTGCCTTTAGCCTATAATGTACTATTTTTGCAGCAATAGAATCAAGTTTTAAATGAGAAGATATGTGCTACTGAACCTTTTCCTGGTGATATTGGCTGTCCATATATATGCTGCTGACGGTGTGACGCAGGATATAGACAGAATATGCCGGCTTACTTTTCCGGGTACACCTCAAGTCACTCAGGTGCCGGGCTTGAAAAACTATCTCTATGAGACTGATAGCTGCAGTTATCTGGTGCAGGTCAAGCCTGTGACCAAGAAGGGGATTGTAGCTGATTCGACCTCGCTCTATGCATTCTATGGGGGTGTTGTGAATGGTATTCTGCGTGGTTTTCATGCCACACTCATCGGCAAGAAGCCACAGGCCATCACTGCTCTCAGAGGATATGAGGTAGAATATATAAGAGGTGATAAGGACCACAAACCTGTTTCTCTATGCACAAGGATGTTGCTATTGGGTGACCGTTTGGTAGTTTATACATTCTCCTCACCTTATAGTCGTAACATTGAGCTTAAGCCACTAAGAGGAAAGTTCTTTGATTCTTTCTACCTGCATAAAGACAGCATGCTGGCTGATGCCGTCACCGCGCCAGTCCCGGCTTCTGATACCACAGCTACCCCTGCATTTGATTCTGTCAGGGCTGGCCAGCATCCAGCTGCCGACCATCCTGAACTGGTCCGGGCTAATACCCTTAAGTTTATTATCAGTTTTGCTGCGAGTATCTTGCTGCTTGCAGGAACCTTGTATATCTTAGTAAGATGGAAGAAGAGAAAAGCCGGCAATTAAATTTTTATCATTCAAATATTTCCTCTAGTATGAAAAGGCTATTTATCATGGCACTGATAGCGGCAGCCATCACGGCATCCTGCCTGCCTACCGGCAAAAGAAAGTGTGTGGCAGACAGAGATAACACTATACCTCAATACAACTCAGTTCAGTCAGGTGGAGTGAAGATGATACCGGTGATGGGCGGCAAATACAAAGTGTGGACCAAGAAGGTCGGTAATGGCAAGATCAAAGTGCTACTGCTGCATGGTGGTCCGGGGCTCACTCATGAATATTTCGAATGTATGGAAAGTTTCTTTCCGCAGGCCGGCATTGAGTTTTATTATTATGACCAACTAGGTTCGAAGTATTCAGATCATCCTACGGATACCGCATTATGGAGTGTGGAGCGTTTCACTGATGAAGTAGAGGAGGTGCGCAAAGGACTGGGGCTTGACAGCTTCTATCTGCTTGGACACTCATGGGGTGGTATGCTCACCATGGAGTACGCTGTGAAATACCCCGACCACCTCAAAGGAGTCATCATATCCAATATGACTGCGAGTATACCTGACTATGTGGTCTATATCAATAAGCTTCGCGACAAGCAGCCTGCAGATGAAGTAGCCGCTATGAAGAAATACGAAGCCGCTAATAAGAGTGATGATCCGGAATATCAGAAGCTCGTTAAGAAGCTTTACAACCAGTATATCTGCCGTCTCGCAGAGTGGCCGGAGCCTTTGACCAGGTCGTTTGATAATATAAACTCGCAGGTATATAATACCATGCAGGGCAATAATGAGTTCGTAGTGACAGGAAAGTTTAAGAACTGGGATGCATGGGACAAGATACCCCATATCAAATGTCCTGCGCTCGTCGTAGCTTCTGTCTATGATGAGATGGACCCAAAGGAACTCGAGAAAATGAGCCAGATCATTCCGCATGGCAAACTGCTATACTGTCAGGGCAGCCATATGAGCATGTGGGACGACCAGCAGAACTATATGGAGGGCGTGATCAATTTCCTAAAGAATACTGAGGCCGGAAAATAGTATCATGCGCTACGCCAGAATGCCGATAGAGATCGAAGCGCCTGAAGAAAAAGGCTACAATACTATCCGCTATAACCTTGCTGAGAGCTCGATGCGGGATATTAGTCTGAAAGACCTTGATATTGATTTCAAAGAACTTGTACTGTTTTACGGAGAGCACCGCGGCGTGGTGAAGCTTCGTCAGGCTATCATTGAAGATAGCAAAGTACTATCCCCGGATGATGTGCTGGTCACGGCAGGTGCCGCTACAGCATTGTTTATCGTGGCTACAACCATTCTTTCTTCCGAGGACCATCTCATCGTCATTCGTCCTAATTACGGGACCAATCTTGAAACTCCAAGGGCCATCAATTGTCAGATATCCATCATCGATCTGGGTTTTGAGACGGGCTTTGAGATTGACATTGATGCTGCACGCAATGCCATAAGACCGGAGACTAGGCTTATTAGTATCACTAACCCCCATAACCCCAGCGGCAAATTGTACAGCCAGGACACTATACAGGCGCTCATCTCGCTGGCGGAAAAGAACAACTGCCATCTGCTAGTGGACGAGACCTATCGCGATCTGAATTTCCAAACACCACTTCTGCCTTATGCCGCGGAACTTTCCGACCGTGTCATTTCGGTTTCTTCAGTCTCTAAGTCCTTTGGTGCCCCCGGCATCCGCATCGGCTGGATCATCAGCCGCGATAGGGAGCTCATGAATGATTTCCTTGCTGCCAAGGAGCAGATCAGCCTGTGCAACTCCGTCGTAGATGAAGAGATCGCCTGGTACTTATTGCAAAATAAGCCTCGATTCATTCAGCCCAATCACGTTCACATACGGACCAACTTCGCCTATATCAAGGGCTGGTTCGCGGCACAGCCCTATCTGGAGTGGGTAGAACCGCAGGCAGGAGTGGTATGTTTCCCAAGGTTGAAGGCATCATATACCATCGATACAGAGAAACTTTACACCATATTATATGAGCGGTTTGCCACCATCGTAGGCCCAGGCCATTGGTTCGAGCGGGACAGGACCTATATGCGCATCGGCTTTGGGTATCCCTCACTCGATGAACTCAAAGCCGGGCTTCATTCTCTGCAGGTATGCCTGAATGATCTGGCCGTAAAGAAATGACCCAAAATGTATTACCCTCCCGCAGATTATACAGATTTTCGCAGAATATATGATCTGCGTATATCAGCGTAATCTGCGGGAATACTCCCTTTCGAAGATTTAATTATAATTAATAAATCAGCTATCCGATCTATTTATATATTTGCATCCGCTATGCGCAAAGCTACATTTATACTGATATGTCTGTCCGGCCTTATACTTACGGCCTGTGACAAGGACCACAATGTCTTTTTCAAAAAAGGCAACAAATTCGCCGGGCTTCCTGCTTCCATCCTGAAAGACACCACCACTGTCCAGTTTGAAGAAACAGAGTTCAAGTTTGGGACCATCAATGAAGGCGATAAGGTTGAGCACATTTTCAAACTAAAAAACACCGGTACTAAACCGCTCATCATAGCCAATGCATGGGGATCATGCGGATGTACTGTACCGGAATTTGCCAAAGAGCCGATACCTCCCGGCACAGAAAGCCAGGTCAAGGTCACATTCAACTCTACCGGCAAGAAAGGCGAACAGCATAAGTCTGTGACCATGCAGATGAATACCATCAAGCATAACGAAGAAGTTTTTCTCTCAGGTACCGTCACTCCCAAAGCCGATAAAAAATAACACATGGATCAAAAGGTCATTATCTTAATGTATGGCGCGATATTCGTAGTCATATATTTCTTTTTCATTCGCCCGCAGTCACAGAAGGTCAAGAAAGAAAAGCTATTCGTCGATGAACTTCAGAAGGGCGACAAGGTCGTCACTACACAGGGCGTACATGGCATCATAGACCGCGTGGAGGATACTGCCTTCATGCTCGAAATAGACAAGAATGTCAAGATCCGTATCGAAAAGTCAGGCATCTCTGCTGACCTGACCAAGGCTATCTACGCCAAAGACGCTGATAAGAAATAGTATACCTATTTTGTTTATTACCTCTCTGAAATACCGCTTTATTTGGGATGGGGTTTTTTTAAGTTATACATATGAATAATCCATATTTCCGATTATTGAGTAATTTTTTGTCCCCATTTTAGATAATAGAAAATCAATTGCTTAGATATTTACTGATTTGTTATTAATAATAAAAATATGCATAATGAATATTTAATTTGCTTGAAAATTATTTCCCGTGTAAAAATAGCTAATTTTGTTTTCTGTGACAAGCGAAGTGAAAGAATGTGATATCATAAAGTGATTGTGTATTCGTTAATGTTTGGCACGATGTTTTATAATTACCTATTAAAGGATATTTTTATCAGCATAATCAACCAACGATTAAATTAAGAATGAAAAGGAACATACTCGTAGCGCTATTGCTTTCTCTGACATTATTCTCCTGCCGGCCTAAAGTGATCTATGTAGACAGGCCTGTCAATAATCCACCAGCCAATAATAATCCGGCACCGGCTTCCGGCGACAATCAACTCTATCAACCACCTGCAGGAGCGGCATATACAGGCAGCCAGCAGAACAATAATCAGCAGTATAATAACAACGGCGGTCAGCAATATGACAATGGCCAGCAGAACAACAGTGATCAGCAGCAATACAGCAGCAATCAAATCAATAATCAACAGGAGTCTGACCAGCAGTACTATGCCAATCAGCAGCAGGTCAACTATGGCCAGCCATCCTATCAGACATTCTATGATGAACTGTCTCCATATGGTTCTTGGGTCAACTATCAGGGTTATGGCTATGTATGGTCCCCTGCACAGGGTACCGGTTTTATGCCATATGCGACCAACGGATACTGGGGATATTCAGATTATGGAATGACATGGGTGTCAAACTATAACTGGGGCTGGGCGCCGTTTCACTATGGCAGGTGGATAGATGATCCTTTTTATGGCTGGCTATGGATACCAGGCAATACCTGGGCACCGGCATGGGTCACATGGGGACAATACAATGGCTACTATGGCTGGGCACCTGTGGGGCCAAGTACATATGCAGAAGGGTACCGCCCGGCAGCTAACTACTGGACATTTGTGCCTCAAAACCACATGTATGATCGCGACTTCAGTAGCTATGCGATGAATCACTATAACAATAACGCCTTCGTCACCGGCACGGTCAATAATGTGGTGATCATCAACAATACCAATACATATAATAATGCGAGCTATAATGCAGGCCCTAAAAGGGAAGTGATAGAAACTGCTATAGGGCATAAAGTGCAACCGATGGCCATATCTGACATCAATAAACCAACGGCACCGGGACATAGCGTAATGGGCAATAGTATCACTCTATACAGGCCGGCCATCTCACAGGCCACTGCTGCCAATGCAACACCATCGCACGTGGTGCCGATCGAAAATGTGAGGGCTGTCAATGGCGCTGCTGTACATGGTGTATTCCCTCGTGCGAATAATAGCGGCACACCGGCCAGTCATCAACCGGTCAACTCTAACGAAAAGCCTTACGAGCCTGCACCAAACCATCCTTCACAGCCTGCTCGCCCTGCGGTAGAGGAGCATACTCAGCCCCAGCCTACACATACTAATAACCAAAATCAAAATCAAAATCAGCCGAGACCACAACCTAAGCCCAAGCCTCAATCTCAGCCAAAACCACCTGCAAAGCCCGGGCAACCTCAAAGAGAAAAGAAGTAAGTTGCTTATATATCAGTAGATCGCCCCGGATGAAATTCATTCGGGCTATTTATTTTTTAGTGGTGATCATTCGGTATTGCAACCCTCAAAGGGTTTTTAGCCCCTTTGAGGGGTCTTTGTTATTCTTTTTTAATATTCTTTCCAATAAAATCTACCGCCGTTAGATTTTATCGAACACTTGTCATAATAAAAAGCATGCATTACAGGCTTTAACCATGGCTACTCGCTGAAAAAAAGCCGATAAATGATATTTACCCCAAAAAAGTCCTGATTTTCAGCCTACCGACGTTAGATTTTGTCTACCGCGCGTAAATTTGGAAATTGAGAATTATGTTTTCATATTCAAAAATCGATTTAACTTGAAGGTCTGTTTAACGAAGTAATATGTCTGTTTTTAAATCAAAAATAAACCGCCACTCGGAGTCTTATCAGCGCAATCTTGAGCTGATGAAAGAGAAGATCACGGAGCTGGAGGCAAAGAAAAAAGAAGCGCTCTTTCAGGGTGAACAAAAATACCTCGAACGCACTAAGAAGGCAGGCCGCCTGCTGGCCCGTGAGCGGGTAGAATTGCTGCTTGATCAGGATTCACCATTTTTGGAGTTGCTGCCACTGGCCGGATGGGGAGTGGATGGTTTCGGTGCAGGTGGTACGATAGTCGCGGGTATCGGTTTCGTGAGTGGCAGGCTCTGCATGATCAATTCAAACATTGGCACCATCAAAGGCGGTGCTATTGATTATTCTACTTTACAAAAAGGACTTCGCATCGGCGAAATTTCTTTGGAGAATGGCTTGCCATTTATCAATATGGTGGAGTCAGCAGGGGCTAATCTCCCCGACCAGGCAAAGATATTCAACTACGGTGGCGCGAGTTTCCGGGGCATCACACGCCGATCAAAGGAAGGGCTTCCTACAATATCCATTGTATTTGGCAGCAGTACTGCAGGCGGGGCATACATCCCCGGCATGTCTGATTATACCATCATGGTAAAGGATGAAGCGAAAGTATTTCTCGCAGGTCCGCCGCTCGTCCGTATGGCGACCAATGAAATAGTAGACGAAGAATCACTCGGCGGTGCTAAGATGCACAGCACTATATCGGGTGTGTCAGATTATCTCGCCGAGGATGAGATGAACGGCATACGCCTCGCCCGCGAGATTATGGCCAATATCAGATCTCCCAAACAAAAACCGCTGACCGAAATAAAAGAACCTGTCTATGACAAAGAGGAAATACTCGGAGTAGTATCAGCAGATGTGCGAATACCTTTTGATCAGCGGGAGTTGATAGGTCGCATTGTCGATGGCTCAGAGTTTGCTGAGTTTAAGCCGCTCTATGGCAGTACGCTCATCACTGGCTTTGCCAGTATCAATGGTTATCGCATAGGCATCCTAGCTAATAACGGTGTGCTTTTCTCCGAAGCCGCCAATAAAGGCGCGCAGTTCATCCAGCTTTGTAATCAGAATAATACGCCGCTGCTTTTTCTGCAAAATATAACGGGTTTTATGGTTGGCCGCAAGTATGAAGAAGAAGGCATCATCAAACACGGTGCGAAACTTATCAATGCGGTAAGCAATAGCACTGTTCCCGCCATCACTATAATCACAGGAGCTAGCTATGGTGCAGGCAACTATGCCATGTGCGGCCGTGCATACAATCCACGTTTTCTTTTCACTTATCCTAATTCTCGCATCGCGGTCATGGGGCCAGATCAGCTCGCGGGAGTGATGCAGACCATCGGACGGGCCGCTGCTGAGAAGTCAGGCATTACATATGATGAAGAGCAAGGCAAAGCAATGGCATCATACATGGTGAAAGAAGCGGAGAAACAAAGCAACGCTTGGTATGCATCGGGGCAGCTATGGGATGATGGGGTGATAGATCCACGCGAGACGAGAAATTATTTAAAGATGTGTATGGATGTGATCCACAATGTACCCTTCGAAGGCGCAAAAGGATTTGGTGTATTCAGAATGTAAGTACCATGATTTATTTGATTTATATGATTAGTATGATTGCTATATGGTAAATGAAAATTATAAGTATTCTGAATTGACCGGGCGTATAATCAAATGCGCTATGAATGTTCATTCTACCCTAGGTAATGGCTTTCAGGAAGTCATTTATCAAAGAGCATTAGCGATTGAATTAGAATCTACTGAGATTGAATTTCAGCGTGAATTTGAGATGCAGATTTATTATAAAGAACAGCACATCGGCACAAGAAGGGTTGATTTTTTAGTGGAAGGTTATATATCAGTTGAACTGAAAGCAACTACAAGTTTGGAAAATACCCATTATGCACAGGCAATGAATTATCTTGAGGCATATAATCTTGAAATAGGGCTTCTGATTAATTTCGGAGAAACAAGTCTAGCTTTTAAGCGCTTTACAAACAAAAAGTATAAACCTATATTGACAGGGGAATAAATAATGGATCAAATAAACAGTGCAAGATGTGTATTAATCATAGCAATCAAGAAAATCATATAAATCATGGTTAAGATACTGGTTGCCAACAGAGGAGAAATAGCTTGCCGAGTCATGCGTACCGCAAAGGATATGGGCATCGCCACAGTCGCGGTATACTCTGACGCTGATAAGGATGCCTTGTTTGTTAAGAAAGCCGACGAGGCTATCAGCATAGGGGGCACTCATGCTTCGGATAGCTATCTCGTACAGGACAAGATCATAGCTGCCGCAAAGAAAACCGGTGCAGATGCCATCCATCCGGGTTATGGGTTCTTATCAGAGAATGCTTCTTTCTCAAAAAGATGCAAGGATGAAGGTATCATATTCATAGGGCCGTCTGCTGATGCTATCACTGCTATGGGTTCTAAGATCGGTGCAAAGGAGCTAATGAAGAAAGCTGGTGTGCCTGTTGTGCCGGGATATAATGGAGTTGACCAAAGTATCGCCACTCTAAAGAAAGAAGGCTCAAAGATCGGCTATCCGATTTTGATAAAGGCCTCTGCAGGCGGGGGTGGCAAAGGCATGCGCATCGTCAATAAGGAAGAAGAACTAGAAGCCGCTATACAAGGGGCCTCACGCGAAGCGGAAAAAAGTTTTGGAGATGGCACATTGCTCATGGAGAAATATTTTCCTTCAGCCAAGCATATCGAGTTTCAGATATTCGGAGATGAACATGGACACTATACACATTTTTTTGATAGGGAATGCTCACTCCAACGCCGCTATCAGAAGGTAATCGAAGAAAGTCCATCTCCCTCACTGACTCCAGAACTCAGAAAACAAATGGGCGATGCTGCTGTCGCTGCGGCCAAGTCAATCAATTATACCAATGCAGGAACGGTAGAATTTATTCTCGATAAAAGCGGTAGTTTCTATTTCCTTGAAGTAAATACCCGTCTGCAGGTTGAGCATCCTGTCACGGAAGAAACAACAGGCCTTGATCTGGTGCGTTTACAGATAGAGGTCGCTCAGGGATTGCCACTGAGTGTAAGTGCTGAAACAGTCAAACAACGCGGTCATGCTATCGAATGCCGTATCAATGCAGAGGACCCAGAGAATAATTTCTTCCCCGATACCGGCGAGATATTATTCTGGCATGAGCAGCAGCTTCGCACCGTTCGCTATGACAGTGGTGTGGCAACAGGCTCTAAGGTGGATGTATTCTATGATTCCATGATAGCAAAAGTCATATCTCATGCAGCTACACGCAGGGAAGCAATTCAGCGTATGCTGCTGGCATTGGACAAAACAGTCATACTTGGTATTACTACTAATCGCGATTTCCTGAAGGAGTTATTATCAAATCCTGCTTTTGTCGATGGTAGCTTTGATACCAAACTTATCGAAAGAGAATATACCAATTACAAGAAAACCGAAAACGAGTATGCACTGAATGGTGCTGCTATTGCATCGTTGATCTATAATTGGAATGAACGCACACAGCATGAGCCTTTCGCTCACTCGTTGAACGGATGGAGAAGTCTTTCTTATCAGCCGCAGCTTTTCGAAATAGAAAATGCAGGCGCGAAATTAAAACTGGAGTACATATATCATCAGCAGAATAAATTTGATGTCACCATCAGCGTGCAAAAGTATTCAGTTGAGTTAGTCAATACAACAAAGCACAGCCTGACCATTATCATAGATGGACACCGTCAAACGTTCTTTGCTGCATGTGGCAATAATCAGATATTTGTCCAGCATCCGACAGAAGGTACATACAGGTTTAAGGAAGTACCACGTTTCACTGAGCCTGGTGCATCTCTCAATAAGAATGGCTATATCGCACCAATGCCGGGTGAGATTATCAAGGTATTGGTGAAGGCAGGCGATAAGGTCCAGTCAGGCAAAGGGCTGCTAGTGATGAGTTCGATGAAAATGGAAACGACCATCGAGGCTCATTCGGACGGTGAAGTCGAAGAAGTATTTGTCGCAGACAAACAGTTTGTCGAGGCGGATACTGTATTATTAAAAATGAAAGAAGAATAAAATGCTCTATACAAAAGAAGAAGCACTGAAATTTAAGGAATATACTTTCGCGCATCTGCTGTCGGAAGAAAAAGATCATTTGCTTACGCTCACCCTCAATCGCCCTGAAAAAAAGAATGCCCTCAATCCTACGCTATTTAAAGAATTGGCGTATGCATTGAATTATGCTCATTACAGTCGTGGTGTTTGGGCGGTCGTCATCGCAGCAAAAGGGGATGTATTCTGTGCAGGCGCCGATCTCAAGGCTTTCGCTGGGCAGTCAGAGGGTACAGTTTCTACGGTACCTGAACCTAAAGACGAGATCGTGATAGGAGATGTCTTTAATGAATTGTATAAACCCTGCATTGCTAAAGTTCATGCACCGGTTTTTGCCGGAGGCTTTCTGATCATCTGTGGATGTACTCATGTAATTGCTTCTAATCATGCAAACTTCAGTTTGCCTGAAGTAAAGCGTGGACTATTCCCGTTTCAGGTCATGTATAGTATGCTTCAGATCATGCCGCCGCGTCAGGTGCTGGATTTCTGTATGAGGGCTAAATCTGTTTCTGCAGTTGAAGCGGAGACGATGGGCTTGGTCAGTAAGGTTGTCACCTCTGACATCCTTGATGAAGAAGTGCAGGCATTGGTCGATGATATTTTCCAATATTCGCCATCAGCTATCAGGCTTGGATTGCAGGCATATGATGATCTGAAAAAATTATCGGGTGCTGATGCGCACAAACACATGAAGAAGATGCTCGGGGAAGCACTCCAAACCGAAGACGCTGCAGAAGGTCTTCAGGCATTCATGGAAAAAAGAAAGCCTGTATGGAAGGGATGATAAGGAAATCAGTGATTCAGTTAATCAGTAATCAGAAAATCAACAGTCAATAAATACAGAAATCAAAAATCCGACGTCCGAAATTTTAGTGTCTCAATACTCAATACTAACTACTTAATACTTATTAGAAATGGCTAAGAAAATAATCATCACAGCAGCACTCACAGGTGTACTCGCACGTCGTGAGCAGTGCCCGAATATTCCATATACTCCTGAAGAAATAGCGATCGAAGGCAAGCGCGCTGTGGACGCAGGTGCTAGTATTCTGCACATTCATGCCCGTCAGGATGATGGTGCTCCGGCATATGACATCGAGACATATCGCCGGATAGGCGAGGAGGTGCGCAAACTCTGCCCTGATGTCATCATTAATTATAGTACTGGTGCAGTCGGGCTCTCTCGTGAGGAGCGTATCCACCATATTATAGCTCTTAAACCAGATATGGCAGCGCTCAACATGGGCTCGATGAACTATGCGATATACTCTCCTAAGACAAAAGAATTTTATCACGACTTTGTTTTTCAAAACCCTTTTGGTGATATAAAATTTTATCTGGAGAAAATGAAAGAAGCTGGCACAGTACCTGAGATGGAGGTATTTGATAATGGGCATATCAATAACGCTTCGCCGCTCATTGATATGGGAATCCTGACGCCTCCGTTCATATTCAGCTTTGTAATGGGTGTCCTCGGTGGTATTCCTATTTCTACTCAGAATATCCTTCATCAGGCGGCATCTGTGCCTAAGGGCTCTGTATGGCAGGTGATAGGTATCGGCAGGAAACAATGGCAGGCTGCTGCTGCCGCGATCACGATAGATGGCAACTTCCGTGTAGGTCTCGAGGATAATTTCTATCTGCCTAATGGCGAGATGGCGAAATCAAACGGCGAACTGGTCGATGCAGCTGCGGGCTTAGTAAGAATGCTTGGCAGAGATGTTTCGACTATTGCTGAAACAAGGCAGACTTTAAATATTCCATTTAGGCACTAAATAGATGCCGGATGTCGGATTTTTGATTGCGGTATTTTTGTATTTCCTGATTTCCTGTATTACTGATTCACTGATTTTGTATTTTTAAATTAACTCATGTTTCAAAAGGATCTTTTCAAAGGTAAGGTAGCTCTCGTCACAGGCGGTGGTAGTGGTATTGGTTTCGCTATCGCAAAACAATTGCTCGAACTCGGTGCTGAGGTCATCATAGCATCTCGCAAAGAAGAAAAACTGAAGACTGCTTTAGAGAAATTATCTCCGCTCGGCAAATGCCGCTATGTGGTGCTCGACATCCGTGAACCGGAGCAGGCGGAGCGTGTCGCAGCAGATATCAAAGCACAGGAGGGCAAACTGGACATTCTCGTCAATAATGCAGGCGGCCAGTTCCCTTCACCTGCGGAGGATATCTCCTACAAAGGATGGAATGCAGTAGTCAATAATAACCTCAATGGCACTTGGTATGTCACACAGGTGATGGCAAAGACTTTTTTTATCCCTGAGAAGCATGGCAAGATCCTCAACATCATTGCAAATGTTTTTCGTGGTTTCCCGGCTATGGCTCACACCGGCGCGGCACGTGCCGGAGTGGAGAATCTCACCATGAGTCTCGCAGTAGAGTGGAGCCGATACAATATCCAGATCAATGCAGTAGCACCCGGTATCATTCAGTCTACAGGGCTTGAAAATTATCCGCCTGAATTTCTCGCGGGGATAGAAGCTGAGATACCTGCTAAGCGCCTAGGCACTATCGATGAGGTAGGATATATCACACTATTCCTTTGCAGCCCGATGGCAGATTTTATCACAGGCGAAACTGTCTATATAGATGGCGGTCAGCGGCTTTGGGGAGACCTATTTAAAATGTAAAATCAATTTGACTTAAAACTTAATACTTATAACTTAAAACAAAATAATCATGTCAACATTTGCACCATTCACTGAGGAACATCAATTGCTCCGTCAGTCTTTTCGCCAGTTCGTACAGAAAGAGATCAAGCCCAATGTCAAATACTGGGAAGAAAATAAAATATGCGAGCGCGAAATATTTACCAAGATGGGAGAACAAGGTTTCTTCGGCGTTAGCTTTCCTGAGGCATACGGCGGTAGCGGTATGGATATGTGGGCGGCTGTAGCGATCAGCGAGGAGCTCTCTCAGGCCAATATCGGCGGACTGTCCATGTCGCTCTACGCACATACCTATCTGCCACTCCCTGTCATCAATGCTTTGGGTACAGAAGAACAAAAGCAGAAATACCTCGCACCTGCACTGCGCGGGGAGAAGATAGCGGCGCTAGGTATCACCGAACCCGGTGCAGGCTCCGATGTAGGCGGTATCACCACTACGGCAGAGGACAAGGGCGACCACTTCGTGGTTAATGGCTCAAAGATGTTTATCACAAATGGCACGATGGCTGACTTTATAGTGCTCGCTGTGCGTACGGGCGAGGGTCATAAACTGTCTTTGCTTTTGTTTGATACAACTACGCCGGGCTTCACTGCAAACGCTATCCATAACAAGCTCGGTATGCATTCATCAGATACAGGCCAGCTTTATTTTGAAAACTGCATCGTGCCGAAGAGCGCACTGCTCGGGGAAAAAGACCTGGGCTTCTACTATATCATGAGTAATTTTCAGGAAGAGCGCCTTATTGCCTCTATCACCGGTACTGCAGCAGCAGAGGGTGCTTTGGAGAAAGCAAAAGCTTATGTGAAAGAGCGTAAAGCATTCGGGCGCGAGATCGGTAAATTTCAGGTCCTGCGTCATAAGATAGCGAAAATGGCTATCTCGGTAGAAGCATGCCGTTCACTTTCATATCGTGCTGTAGCGGAATATATCGAGAAAGGCCCGGCTGCTTATTATATCATTTCTATAGCCAAAGCATTCGTCTGCGAGGAAGCGTTTAACGTAGTCAATGAAGCGCTGCAGATACATGGAGGCTGGGGATATATGGAGGACTATGGCATAGCACGTTCATTCAGAGACCTGCGACTAATGACGGTCGGTGCGGGAACTACAGAGATCATGCATGAGATCATTTCAAAAATAGAAATGGACGAAGTACGCCACGACAAAGTTCAGATCAAAGCAAGGGTTTAGTTATTTAAACCAACCTTTTTTTCCGATAGCCGATACTTTCGTATGGGCTATTTTTTATTATGTCAAAGAATAATTTGTATTTATAAAGCAAATATAGCATTATTTATTTAAATAGAAAAACCGGCAGGCAACCGCTGAAAGGAATTTTTCAGTGAATGTGAGCAATATCAATGTTTATCGGTCGAATGGAAAATTCGGGAAGAGGTGAAACCCTTATACAGATTGGCATTAAGACAAGTTTGAGTTATTGGTTTTCGAATTGGTTTTCGCAATAAGAAAAAAAGACCGCCACTACAGGCTTTCGCCCTCATGCGAAAATCAATTTTCGGTCAAAATATTTTGTGATAGCAATGATAGCAGGTCAATTATTTAATCAACCTCAGCTGCACACCCAGGTTCACGCCGACCTGCATGGTCAGCAGCGATGATGTGCCATTGAGGAAGTTGGACTGCGAGATGGCCGTGAGGTCATTGCTTGCAGTAATAGGAGCGTAGCTGCTCACAGAGCGACTGTTTGAAAGAAGTGCAGCCGTGATGCCAAAGAGTACATGTATCATTTTGTTGACCCGATATTCGCCGCCCAATCGCGCAATCATACCTCCACCGACATGATATGTCACTTTATTCACTTTGCCACCGGCACTTTCACCCAGCCCTACATAATATCCTCTGGAGTATAGTTGTGAGAAATAATTATTGACGTTTTGGCCGGCGGGTAGCTCGGCTGAGATAGCTTGTTTAGTCAGTAGCCAGTCCCCCGGCTGAGTATTGGGGCTGTATACAAAGCCTTTGGTTGCAGCATCATAATGATAAACTGCTTCGAAATCAATAGTACTATTCATCGTGCCACTGGCAGAAGATGACAAAGATAAGACCGGTCCTATCTGAATATATGCGCCCATCTTTTTGTCAGGGTTAGTAGAGTATTTGAAAAGTACAGGTATTGATACATTGCCGTAGGAAAGCGACTCGCTGGCCTGTGTAGCAGTGAGCAGTCTACGGAAAGTATTGCCATTGCCATCCTGTGCTTCATACTCCGCATGAAAGCCACTAAAGTCTGCTGTACCTTTGGTATACATATAAGTGAGGCCTGCGCTTAGTTCGATGTTTCTTTGTTTGCCAAATAGCATGTCAAGGTCAAATCCGATATTAAGTCCTCCCGAGGAACTGTAGGTCGCATTAGGCAGACTTTGATTGCTCACATTACTATAATTAAGACGGCTCATGTCGGGATTGCCTGCATTGGCCGATGCTATGCCGCCTCCGAAGTTTCCACTAATAGCAAAACCAATTTTGGAGGAGTGAGACAGTGTATCTTTTTTAGATATAGTATCTCTTATCACCTGTGCATTGACAGCAGCAGACAGCAGGATTAATATTAATATGTTTACAATTCCTTTCATGTTATTCTCTTATTAATTTGAGCACTTTTGTGTCTCCTGATGCTGACCTCACTCGCAGCAGATAAGTTCCTTCGGACCATTTGCTTGCATTCACTTGCCATTCTACATTCTGCTCTTTATTTGTTTGTGTTTCTAAGATCTGTTTTCCATTTATGTCAGTGATCTCGATTGACCAGCTTTGCTCTGTCGTTGATCTTATAGTCAGGGTAAACTTGTCTGAGGATGGATTTGGATATACCGTCACTCTGGCATCAGCGCCGTTTATGTCTTTGATGCCTGTGGTCGTGGTTGGTGCATTGACGAATACTTTAGCTGAGCAATGAGTATTTGTGTCCGTCACGATGACCCAGTAGTCAGCGCTGTTCTGCCCCGTATCGAGCAGGAGGTCCTGTGTTGTGGCACCTGATATTGTATTGGGTGTGAGTCCGGCACTATTATATCCCCACTGATAGATGAGTCCGGAGTCGGGTGTGGCGATGGCAATAAGTGTGGTGTCTATAAGGTCTCGAGTTTCAACTATTGTCACTGACGGCCCGGGGATATTGCTCGGATAGATCGTGTCATGGCTGGTCGCTGCGCATCCCCATGGCATATTAGTAGCTGTGACATATACTACGACAGGTGTAGTCACAGTAAAAATAATATTGCTGTACGCACTGCCCTGACCGCTGATGGGCAGAGCCGGATATGTATACCAGAAATAACTATTACTATCCGATGCATTGGTCACATCAAACTCTACAGTGCTGCTATCGCAGGTCACAGGCGCAAGGCCGTTGTTTATGATGGGTGCCACGGTATTCGGCACAGAGGTGACAGTGAGCAAAGCTGTATTGGAACAATAATGACTGGCTGTGTCGGTGACTGTGAGTATGTATGTTATGCTGCTGCTCAGGTAACCCGTAGTAGAAGACACACTGTCGATGTACGAAGCGCTGCCGGATGTAGACCACCTATAGGACGGCCGTATGGCATCGGTCACTGCTGTCAATCTGTACGGGAGGCCTGTACATATAGTGTCAATGCCCAAGCTATTTACTATCTGGACATCAGGTGTTTTGTAAATGGTCAATTGTTTCTGATAGCTGTCTGTGCAGCCGAAACTGGTTTCTACCCCTTCTGTGACCGCATATATATCCGATGTATTTTCAGGATAGCTATAAGTCGGATTCATAAAGGTATCCACCGCACTGGTATCGCCAAAACGCCATAAATAAGCGCTTACCAGATCTCCATATTGCTGGGCAGCAGGCAAAGTACTGTGATCTGTGAAAATAAAGTTATTGCCCTGATAGCATTCAGCGGTATCATTCACCGTGAAATTGACCAGAGGCAGAGGATGTATATGAATCAGGATGCTTGATGTATCCGTGCATCCGATGTTATTCGTTATGGACAGTTTAAGTCTTTTATCATTAAAAGTACTGTAAGTATGGATCAGGCCAGGGCATTGGCAACTGCTATCTGTTGCGTCGCCCCAATACCACGTGTATAAAGAGTCGGTGCCGATAAGGGTTTGTGTTATGATCGTACCATCCTGGCATTTTGCTGTATCGGATACGACAAAGGCGCTTCCCGGTGAAGGCTTGATGGTGATATGAATATCCGCACTGTCCACACAGCCTTTATTTGTGGTCACATATAGCGTGACGAGTTGATTTGATGCGGTATCAGAAAAATGCACAGTGGGAGCAGACCCCGAAGCTGTATCGGGTGTCAATGACCCGAAGGACCAATTCCAATCAGCAATGCTGCCTCCACTTACAGTACTGTGTGAACCATTAAAGTTGAAAGTATTATTAGTGAAACACTGACTGCTGTCGGCGAGAGCACTGATGACAGCTACAGGACTTGGATTGACCACTACTAAACCAGCTCCTGTGATGTCAGAAGGATGTGCGGCGCATCCGTTGGCGGTCAATGAAGTGATGTGGTAGTTCGTGGTAGTGGTTGGTGTCACATAAAAGGTCCAGGGGGAAAAATATGCAGTGATAGTATCTGGATGGGAGCCATTAGTGTATATGATCTGCCATGGAGAGCCGTTCGTCAATCCTATAAATAGGAATGCATATTGCCCGTTGCAAATGGTATCGCTATCCATCATCATAGCCTGCGGCCTCGGGATGACCGTGATCACAGCACTGTCAGTCAATCCGGATGAAATGGCAGGGCAGGTGGCATCGCTTAGACTAGCTATTGTATATGCAGTGTCGGCTGAAGGAGTGACAGGGATAATGATGGTAGTCGAAGAACTGTTGAAAGTTGTGCCGTTATTGAATGTGCCATGAAATGGCGCAGTGCCGGTCAAATGGATGGTGATAGGAGTGGAGGCGCCTGCACAGATAGTAGCTGTGCCGCTATCCACGGCTGTAGGCCGTGTCCGGACAGTCACTATGGCGCTGCCCGTCAGGCCGGATGCGCTACATAGACTGACATCTGATAGAGTCGCTATCTGATAGGTTGTATTGCCGGTAGGTGATACAGGAATGGTAATAGTGTCTGATGAGCCATAGAATGCTGTACTGTCTGATAGCTTGCCACTAAATGGACCGGAACCTGTCAGGTGGAGCGTCAGAGTGGCTGTATCTCCGGCGCAGATCGTCGCTGTGCCGCTGATCGAGCCGCCGGGATGTGGATATACTTGTAGTGATATTGTGTCAGATGTGGCTGGGCTGCCTGTCACGCCGGAGAGGTTAGATGTCATGATGCAATATATATATGGACTACCTGTAGGCAGGGTGGTAGTAGTATACGAGGCATTAGTAGCTGGTACGAGTGTACCATTCACATACCATTGATATGTCGGACTGGTGCCACCATTAGTAGGGCTAGCCGTAAAGACCACCTGCGATCCGGCGCATATGGTATCCGTGCCTGTGGCCTCAGAGATCACAACTGACGCGACAGGCTGTGCTATGGCAAAAGAGCTGCAAAGGCAAAAAGCAAAAAAAAGTATAGCCGGAAAAGGTTTTTTCATCAGGGCGATTTTATCAATGCTTAAAGATTAGAAAATTAGTCGAAATCGATGTACATATTTTCGAAACTATGCTGCTGCTATTCTATTTGTCTGCTCGCTTAATTTCCATTACCTTGCACATAAACTTTTTTCTATGCATTATATCGCACTGGTTTTGGTAGCAATCGTAGCAGTAGAGCATATCTATATTCTATGGCTGGAGATGTTTGCCTGGACCACAGCAGGGCGCAAGGCCTTCAAATCTATCCCTGCTGACCTTTTCGAACCGACCAAAGTACTCGCTGCCAATCAAGGTTTGTATAATGGCTTTCTCTCAGCAGGTTTGATATGGTCGCTCACGATCAGCGATCCTCTTTGGTCGCACAATGTGTCGCTTTTCTTTCTGTCATGTGTGATAGTAGCTGGAATTTACGGAGCGGTCACGGCTTCACGCAGGATATTTTTTATTCAGGCGCTACCCGCTATCATTGCAGCAGCTTTAGTGCTTTTATTTTAAAGGTAAATCAAAGATGGTATCATGAAAGGAGAAAAATGGTTGAAGTACCGGATCACATCAGGCAAGGGGTTTAAGCTCTCGGATTTTTCCACCAGCGTGCCTATTAAGCAACCTGAGCCAAAGGAACTGGAGCAGATATTCGCCAAACATAAAGATGAAATAGCGGACTTGCAGAATAAACTCTTTGCGGAAAACCGCCAGGCCCTTCTGATCATCCTTCAGGGCATGGACAGTGCTGGCAAGGATAGTTTTATCAAGCATATAATGAGCGGTGTGAACCCGCAGGGATTGACTATACATAGTTTCAAGCACCCGTCCGGGCAGGAACAGGCGCATGACTATCTGTGGAGGCATTATATCTATCTGCCGGAGCAGGGACAGATATCGATCTTTAATAGGTCTCATTATGAGAATGTCCTTATATCAAAGGTTCACCCTGAGATCGTGCTGGCTGAGCGTATCCCCGGTATCGATAAGCTCGAAAAGGTAAATAAAGCCTTTTGGAAAGAACGGTATAATCAAATCAATAATTTCGAAGAAGTATTGATACAAAATGGCACCCAGATCATCAAATTTTTCCTCCATCTGTCTAAGGATGAACAACGCAAGCGCTTTTTGGAACGTATCGACAATAAAGAAAAGCACTGGAAGTTTTCATCCGCTGACATATCAGAGCGAGATTTTTGGAAAGATTATCAACATGTATATGAGCAGGCCATAGCGCATACCAGTACTAAAAGCTCTCCCTGGTATATCATACCTGCAGATGATAAATGGTATACTCATTTTATAGGGGGCAATATCATTTTGGAGAAACTCCGGGAAATGAATCCTGCCTATCCGCCTGTCAACAAAGAAGAGAAAGAACTGCTAAGAAAGGCCAGGGAAAAGCTGGAAAAGGAAGGATGAATGCCGAATTCAGACTAGTTTGGACAATTTTTGGACAGTTTTGAAAATTAAATGAATAAGATTTGAAAATATTCTGACACACTATTCAGTTATTTTATACATTTACGGTGAAAAAAATATCCACTATGACCATAAGAGACAGATATATCCAGACCCTAAACTCTATAGTAGGGCGTGATAAACCTTTCCGCAACCTGGTAGCATACGTCAATGCAACAGGTGATAATTACAGCACATTGTCCAAGGTGATGAACCCCGGCACATATGCTGATCTACAGCCTACACTCAAAATGTGTGAGAACCTTTGCCTGCATTCTGACGTCAACGGGCACTGGCTTCTGGTAGGCAAAATGCCTAAAGCTTCTACTATCGTTCCTGCCGGCAAGGGTGGTAAAGATGACCCAAGGATCGATACACTGGAGAAGAGACTGATAGCTCTCGAGAAGAGCCTGATCAAAGCTGCTCCAAAGAAGAAAAGATAGGCCTTTCTCCTTACAGGTTTGCCCTCAGCAGTGATGCTGATGGTAGATAGTGCAATCTATTTTACTTACTGATCTTAGCCTTTCCTGCCCAATAGCTTACTGATATTGTCTGCATAGCTGCTGCCGATAGGTATTTCGATCTCGCCTATTTTTATCTTTTTATTGCGGACGGATTCTATCTTGTCGAGTGATATGATATAAGAGCGATGTACCCGGGCAAACTTATCTTCAGGGAGTTTCTCGAGGATCGTTTTGAGGGTCATCAGTGTCAGCACCGGCCGTGAATTGGTCGTACATATCTTGATATAATCATCCAGAGACTCTATATATCTGATATCATCATAATTTATCTTGATGACCTGATATTCGGATTTGACAAAAATATACGGATTTTTGTCTGTCACTGTCCTGCTCAGTGCCCGCTGGTACTCACTGGCCTTGTTCACTGCACGCTGAAACCTTGTGATGTCAAATGGTTTGAGCAGGTAATCTATGGCATCGAGCTCAAAACCCTGTACAGCATACTCGCTATAGGCAGTAGTGAAGATGACCATAGGCGGCTGCTCGAGAGATTTGAGCAGTTGTATCCCGTTTATGTGCGGCATTTGTATATCCAGAAATATCAGGTCTACCTTATTGGCACGGATGAATTCTGCTCCGTCTTCTGCATCATTGAATGTACCGAGTAGTTTGAGTTGAGGTTCCTGGTCCACATAGGATTGCAGTAGTTCGGAAGCCAGCGGTTCGTCGTCTATGATTATGCATGTGATCATACGGATAGATTTATTTCGAGCTCTACGATATAGTTGCCGTCTTTATCAGGGTCTATTTTCAGCCGGTATTTATCGGGATAGAGCAGTGAAAGCCTTCTTTTGACATTGATCAGACCGATGCCGGATGATTTGGCTATGAGGTGGCTAGTCTGAAAAACCCTGTTGGCTACGTTCATTTTAAGTGTTTGGTCTTTTACATCTATCAATATCTTAATAATACTGGGTTCATGAGTACTGATCCCAAATTTGAAAGCATTCTCAATAAAAGGTACCAGGATCATTGGTGCTATGATATTCGAGTTGACGTCGCCGGTGACCTGGTAGTCTATGGTGACTTTATTGGTGAGGCGTATTTTTTGGAGCTCTATGAATTTTGACAGATAGTCTGTTTCTGATTCGACCGGTACATGATTGTTTTGTGCATCGCTCAGTACATAGCGCATCATATCTGCCAGCAGCAATACTGCTTCGGATGTATGCTCTGAGCCTTTTACCGAGAGACTATATATATTATTGAGTGTATTAAAAAGGAAATGTGGATTGATCTGGGCCTTGAGGAATGACAGTTCTGCGGTGGTTTTCTCCAGCAGTATTTCTTTGGCCTTCTGTTCGGCCTCGTACCACTCACGTATGATACGTAGTGCTGTACTTACAATAAATATTATGACGAAAAGCAGTATTGAAAATAGTATATGTATTGCTACCACTTCCTTGCCGCTTTCCGGTTCTTCAAATGTTTGATGCATTGGCCAGAAAATAATACCGGCAGCTAATGGTACTAAAATTACAATAACAATTAGGCTGCCAATAATAGCAAGGCCATACGATAACTTGTGGCGCTTGCCAAGTAGCCTTGGTATAAGTATCAGCGAATTGATGTAGTAAAAAGCAATAAGTGATAAATTAAAAGCAAGTATAGGTGGGGGTATATGGAATAAACCATGGGGATGGGGTGGAGCCAGGTGTGGCATATCGCTATCCCCATGCAGTGGCCCAATCAGGCTAAATACGATCCGAGGTATAGACAGAAAGATCGCCCAACCGGTGATATGTATCAGAATATTTTGCAGCCTTGTCTTCATTACAAGTGCAAAGGTATGAGGCCAAACTGATTATTTGCCCATGTATAGGTGAAATGTAATTATCTATCGGGCTGTTTAATGAGTAGTGAAACTTACGTTGGAAACTATATATTTCTTTAATTTAGTATGTATGTATTGGTACTTATTTTATATTTGCGGTGTAAACATAGCCATTTCAGTTAATGAAAGTTAATCATGAGAATTTGGCTTAAAGTTTGAAACGACAGGTATATTATTCACTTAAAACCAATATAAAATGAAAGTCCTAAAAACAATCACTGCATTATTCATTGCTAGCGTCATTTCTTTCACGGTCAGTGCCCAGACCAGTACTACACCGGCATCCAGCAGCAGCAAAACTTCTACTACCACTACACAAACTAAATCGGCCTCTACTACTGCTGACAAACCCGGTGCTAATGATAAAATCAATAAGGACCTCAAAGGACCTAATGGTGAGGTCGTATATACCGGTCCTAAGGGCGGGGACTATTATATAAATTCAAAAACAGGCAAAAAAAGCTATATACCAAAGAAAAAATAAGAATAACCTTTAATGGTATTAATAATCCCCTGTGGTATGACTGCAGGGGATTTTTTTGTGTTTTAAGGGCTTTATATTTAAGGTATTTTATGTCTGGAAGGCATTTTGGATTGTCATTTTTTTGTCATACTTCACCTCGGATTAGGTTTTTTCAGTTATTTATCATTAATTTTAGTTAAAGGTAATTTTAATATAACATGTATCAGGTGAGTAATTAATAAAAAACAAAAGCCAATTGCTATGAAAAGATCTACTATTACTCCTATATTATTCTCAATGTTTTCGCTGCTGCTGTGGTCATGCAGCAAAGAGTCTAAAAGTGCACAGGTGTCCCCCAATTCCCCTTCTACCCCATATGATTACCGAACTGATCATAAAGATAAAGTTGTTGTAACATTGTGGCGTAATAATGGTGCAGGGATCAAATCGATTGTAAAAGGAAGTAATACCTTCACATGGCAATATTCAACAGTGACCAATAGCGGAGCTACCTTGGGACGGGTCATTTTTTATGATAATGGCACTACCGTTAATATAAATAATAACTGCAATGGTTGTCATAGTGCACCACCTAATGGTAATCCAATAAGTATGGTCAGGCACAGCGACGCAGATCTGGTTGCCATACATGCACAGGCCGGGATCGAGAGTTCCGACAGGCTGGTAGAGAAAATGCAGGCAAAGTCATACTATGCGCAGCTTTTCAAAGACGCATATGGTACGTCTGAGATCACACCGGAGCGAATCACTGATGCACTCTCTCAGTACATGACAGCTATGACAGGAGTCGGTTCAAAGGAGGAATTGGCCGCTGACCCGCGTTTTGCTGATCCTTTCAAATGATTTTAAGTAACAAGATTTCTCAAATAGAAGTTTGTCTTAGTTTTCCCACATTCTTTTTTCTGCTTGAAATGCTTTGCTATCTTCCCGCCCTAAAGCATTTCATAGATGATCGACACTACCCAAGTGGCTTTTAGGGCACTAAGTATACACTATACAGGAAATAAAACTGCCGATGAGCCTTTGGTCATTTCAGATGGCCCGATAGATATGGATGATATTCGTTTGAGAGACGGACTGCTGAAGTATTTTTTTTCTCACTTCAAAAAACCTGAGTTTTACCGGTTCACGCATAGCGCTACTGTATCTCTGAATACTGTCTATAGTTTTTGTGATCGTATCTTCAATGCTAAGGGCGATCCGCATACCATATCCGTAGCGATGGCTAAGTATCTGTATGAAAAATCAGTGCATCCACAGATAAAAGGTGGTGAACTATATGTGGCATATTTCAAAAATGTATTGCTGGAAGATGAAATGGTGGATGCTATAGGAATATTCAAAAGTGAATCCAAGAGCCAGTTCTTTAAAGTAGAGCAGGAGGGTAATCGTTTCAGAATTGCTCAAGATTATGGTATCAGCGAGGAGAAGCTTGATAAGGGATGCCTGATATTTAATACAGAGGAAAGTGAAGGATATAAAGTTTGTATAGTGGATAATGTAAGTAAGGGAGACGAGGCGCGCTACTGGAAGGATGACTTTCTCGGCCTCGCACCCTGCAATGATGACTATCATAAGACCAATAATTTCCTATCATTATGCAAAAGCTATATCAAAGAACAACTGCCCGAGGAGTTTGTGGTGGAAAAAACAGCGCAGATAGACATGCTCAATAAGTCAGTGGAATTCTTTAAAAAGCATGAGCAGTTTGACTTTAAGCAGTTTAGCACTGAGGTGATGCAGGAGCCCCTGCTGATGCAGTCTTTTGAGCGCTATAAAGGAGACTATGAGCAGCAAAATCAGATGACGGTGGAAGAGCGATTTGATATTTCAGATCTGGCTGTCAAAAAGAATGCTAAGGTATTCAAAAGCATTTTAAAACTTGATAAAAACTTTCATATATATATACACGGCAACCGTGAACTCATCGAAAAGGGCTATGATGAAGCGGCCAAGATGAATTATTACAAGATATACTTCCGAGAGGAGAGCTAGTCGCGACCTGTCCTCTAAAACAAAAAAAGCGACCGGAAATTCATCCGGCCGCCTCATAATACCTCAAACAGTTTTCAATAGGAAATATTTGGTCTATTTTTTGATGTCAAGCGGGATGATCAACTTGATACTGATATTCCTTCCCATATTAAATACACCTACGCGGTCGGTAGAGTAGTTGACAGGATAGTATTTATATCTGTTCATATAGTCCATATAGGTGGTGTTAAACAGGTTGTTTACGATGAAGTATAGTTTGGCATATGTATGTCCGTTTGCCTGGAGGTCACCGCCCCATCCGAGGTTAAATAATACATAGCCCGGTGTGGCAGACCTGCTCGCTGCATATTCAAACGGAGTGCTCACAGTATTAAGCCCGGTGTAGATAGCGTCCTGTAGGTAGACTTTGCGCTGCTCTGCATATCCTGCCACTCCGAATTTGATATAGCTGTTCTTGATCACTTTACCCATTGGATTGGACCTGCCTATTTTATTCAGATTGATCTTGAGATCTCCTGTCACTCTAAGCGGTGGCACGAAAGGCAATACTTTGATAGAATCAGGTACATTAAGAAGTCCCCCATCTACCCAGCTCAGTGTGCCATAGAAATCAAACCATGGAGCTGCACCAGGGTGTATGTCCAATGCAGCTTCTACGCCATACATCAGCGCATTCCCTTGTGTATATTTATAAACCGGTGCCGCACCGAGCCCCGCGAGGTTGAGAGTATTATTGATCGAGTCGCCATTGCCGGGTATGCTGCTTAGCAGGCCTTGGGCGTAGATGAAATCAGTGATGTAATTGGCGAAACCATCTATCTCGAAGCCTACATCTTTGCCACTCATCCCTACACTGAGGTCACCTTCGAGACTTGTCTCGGGTTTGAGGTTAGGGTTACCCAGTTCCCATACCACTGTACCGTCGTGTACACCATTTGCACCGCACTCTACTACGCTGGGTGCGCGGAAACCGCGGGCGACATTGGCCTTGATGTAAAAATCTTTTGGCAGGGCGTAGGTGGCCCCCAGACTGGCTGAGAAGCCGCTGAAAGTAGTGTTGAAGCCGGTAAATTCATGATAACCGTTAAATGCATTTGGCGCTACAGGTTGCTGTGTGGTTGAGTCCACCCAATGATCTTTACCTTCGAAGTAACGCACATCATACCTGATCCCACCACTCACGGTCAGCTTTTTGTATTTGTAGTTGCCAATGAAAAAGCCGCCGCCCTGAAATATATCATAATTAGGTATCAGCATAAGTGTACCGCGGCTCTCCGAGAGTTGTACTGAGCCATTGACGCCGACCGAGAAATCAAAGCCATTATAGTTTTGCGATACATAACGAAGGTCATATGTTCCAGCGTTGGAGAAATAATAAATATCAGGAGTATTGGGCATGGTAGGGTCATTGGTCTCCTGACGCTGATTGCGCTGCCAACTGGTCAGGAAGGTGATGCGGCCTTTGCCTACTGAGATACTATTATCCCAAACCACTTTGGTATGTCGGATGAGCTGATTGATCACAAAGGGGGTATAAGACTTTTCCTGTTGTAATGTAGGCTGTGTATAAAAGGCTGCACCGGGACCATTGCCCCCATCTACTCCGGGTATTGCCACGTTCAGCAGTTGATTGCCCAGCGAGTCACGAGTACCGTCGAGGATACCTGTGGACATCTGAAAGTAGCTGGCATGTACCTGGCTGTAGCCCCATTTGCGGTGTATGCCGAGAGTAGCATCAGTATTGAAATTGTTAAACTGTGTATTGAGAGCATAACCATCGTAGGCATTCTGATAGGCATGTGCCAGCGTATAGTCCACGCGGGCACTCCATGATATGCCGTTGTTTGTACCAGCTATGTGTACGGCTGTATTGACCAGGCCGTTATTTGTTTGATAGTTTGTCATAATGTCCCCTTTGATCTGTCCCTCCGGAAGCGGCCGCTCAGGTATCAGGTTTACCACACCTGCTATGGCATCTGAACCATAAGCCAATGAAGCAGGTCCTTTGAGTATTTCAGCACGCTCGACTGCATCGGGATCAGCCTCGATTCCGAATTCATCAAACCATGCCTGGTCCATCTGGACTACACCATCGTTGACAGTTACTACACGGTTATATCCCAGACCTCTGATGATAGGTTTTGAGATACTCTGCCCGTCAGTCATGCCCGATACACCGGGAGCCAGAGAGATAGCATCTATCACATTGGTCGCAGAGTGCTCGTTGAGGTATTCATTGCTTATTTCAGAAGTTTGTTGCGGGTTTTGGGTAGCAGATTGTGCGAGTGAGTTACCGGTGACGACTACTTCATTTTCCTGATAAGCAGACGGCACCATCGATATATCCAGTGTGGCTGCACCCTCGATCTTTACAGTCAGGGTACTACGGGTATAGCCTAGGTAACGGACCTCTAGCAGGTAGCTGCCCTTAGGTATATTATTGATAGCATAACTTCCATCGGCTTTTGAGGCTGCGCCCACCTTCAGGTCGGGAATATATACTATAGCGCCCTCCAGGGTGCCAGTCTTCGGGTCAGAGACCTTGCCTGACAGTGAGTTCTGGGCGAGACTTGTTAAACTGATAGTAATATATATAATGAGTACAAATAGATTTTTCATTGTTTTTGAAATTTGATAAACCATAAAATAACAAGTGGCTACTTCGAGAGATCGAAACAGTCACAGCAGAGGCATCACTTTGCCGCCACATTAGAGATTGGTTTATACGAACTTCGGAGGAGACTTGAGCACAGTCAGAAGTGCTGTCTCAGTAGGATAGGAGGAGGTGAAAGGTGATATTTGCTCAAATGCACTATTTGCATTGAAATCGAATTTCTGAGCAGGGATATAATCTTTTATGATAACGATCTGTTTGATAGAATGCTGATTGGTGTTTTTAGGGCTATTCAACCATCCCTCCACTATATCTTTCAGGTTTGACAATACACCTTCTTCTTTTTCATCATGCAGGACTTTGAGGGTTATATTGCCATCCTGTACGCTGCTCGATGCAATATCATAGAGATTGCCATCGTAGCGGAGCTCTTTCTCATTTATGTAAGTGGCTTTGCCGGATGCCAGGTCCGCTTCGCTGATGGTAATAGTAGAAAGATGCTCTTGCTCTGTATTGACCCTGATCGCGGCTTCCTGTTTCGCTTCATTCAGTTCCACGTAAACGCCTCCTACCTGCGCTATATTCACATAGAGCATGCCGATCAGTGCCACTAAAAGAAACAGGGTCGAGATTATTTTCACCTCCCAAATGTAATAAGCATTGTCGAATTTTAAAATACGATTGGTTAAACTTATTTTATCCTTAAACTTTAATACCCAAAATGCGGTTCAGCTTGATTTTATTATTCTGCTGATTTTCTAATTCTGCAAATTCTGATACTGTATTTGATTTTTGTTATGTTTACCCATATTAATTTAATATCATGAAAAAGATAATCTTCTTTCTATTCATCAGTACGGCAGCTTTTGCCCAAAAGGATTTCACCCAATATGTAGACCCATTTGTAGGTACAGGTGGTCACGGGCATACTTTTCCCGGGCCGACGATGCCCTTTGGGATGATGCAGCTCGGTCCTGATACCCGTCTCGAGGGTTGGGATGGCTGCTCGGGCTATCATTACTCTGACAATAAGGTCTACGGCTTTTCCCATACTCACCTGAGCGGTACTGGTTGTTCTGATTACGGAGATGTATTGCTTATGCCGACGATCGGCAAACCCAAATTCAATGAGAAAGGGCATATGTCCTCTTTTTCTAAAAAGAATGAAAAAGCTACAGTCGGTTATTACTCTACCTATCTGGATGATACCAAAATAAAAGTAGAACTGGCAGCTACCACCAGAGCAGGTATACACAAATATACTTTCCCAAAATCATCTGAGGCTAATGTCATTCTCGATCTCAACCACAGAGACGAACTCAAAGCGGGTGAAGTAAGTATCAATGGCGATCATGAGATCACCGGTGCCAGGCTTAGCCACGGATGGGCAGACAAACAATATGTGTATTTCGTTATCCAGTTTTCAAAACCATTCAAGAAATTTGGTGTCAATACCGGCCTCGGAGTGCATGAGGGCGAGCGCAAGGCGACGGATAGCGTGCTGAAGGCCTATGTGAGTTTCGAGACTAATGAAGGGGAAGTAGTATATATGAAGGTGGGTATCTCTGCAGTAAGTATAGATGGTGCCAGGAAAAATCTCGAGGCTGAGATACCGGGATGGGATTTTGATAAAGTGGTCGCTGGTACAAAGGCCGCATGGAATAAAGAACTCGGCAAAATAGATATAGACAGTAAGGATCCAGTGGTAATGCGCACATTCTACTCTGCATTATATCACTCTATGGTCGCACCAAATACCTATCAGGATGTGGATGGCAAATACCGCGGACGCGACCTGAAGATACATGAGACCAAAGACTTTAATTACTACACTGTTTTCTCGTTGTGGGATACCTATCGTGCCGAGCATCCCCTGCTCACACTCATAGACAAGAAGCGCAGTTCAGGGTTTATCAATACTTTCCTCACAGAGTATGAGCAGGGCGGTGATCTGCCTGTATGGGAACTGTCTGCCTGTGAGACCGGCTGTATGATAGGCTACCACTCTGTGCCTGTCATCACAGAAGCCTATATGAAAGGCGTAACAGGCTTCGATCCCAATAAGGCGCTTGAAGCGATGAAGCACAGCGCAATGGAGGACCGTAATGGACTCAAGGACTACAAACAGTTCGGCTATATCAAAATGAAAAGCGATAACGAAAACGTATCAAAGACGCTCGAGTATGCTTTTGATGACTGGTGTATAGCGATGTTTGCGAAGAAGCTGGGCAAGATGGATGATTATAATTATTTCATCAAACGGGCACAGAATTATAAAAATCTCTATGACGCACAGACAGGTTTCATGCGCCCTAAGCAGGAATCTTTCAAGCCAAACTTTGACCCGTATGAAGTAGACCACAATTATACCGAGGGTAATGCATGGCAGTATTCATTCTATGTGCCTCAGGACCTGACAGGACAGATGAAACTGATGGGTGGCAAAGAAAAGCTTGCTACATTTTTGGATTCTGTTTTCAATACATCTTCGGTACTGCATGGGCACAAACAGGATGACATCTCAGGTATGATAGGACAGTATGCACACGGCAATGAGCCCAGTCACCAGATAGCATATGAATATGACTACGCAGGGCAGGCATGGAAGACACAGGCCATGATCAGGAGGATATGCACCGAACTCTATCGCGACCAACCTGATGGCTTGTCAGGCAATGAAGACTGCGGGCAAATGAGTGCATGGTATGTACTGAGTGCGCTGGGTATATATGAGGTATGTCCTAGTGGTGATCAGTATGCTATCGGTTCCCCGGTGGTAGATAAAGCGGTCATCCATTTGGAGAATGGTAAAAGCTTTACCATCAATGTCAAAAATAATGATGCAAAGAATGTCTATATCAACTCGGCGAAACTCAATGGCGCAAACTATACTAAATCATACCTGACCTATGAGGATATCTCAAATGGCGGGGAGATAGAGTTTGATATGAGTGCGACACCGAATAAGAACTGGGGAACATCTGAGGCTGACGTACCTGTGACGAAGATCGACTAACCACCCCACCCTGCCCTCCCCAAAGGAGAGGGTAAATACATAATACAAACAAGAATAACACATGGCCAATAGTACACCAAAGACATCATCCCTTATCACGCTTATTTTAGTGTTCTTTTTTTGGGGTTTTGTTGCGGCATCAAATGATATACTGATTCCCGTTTTCAAGGAACATCTCCATCTCGAGCAGTGGCAGGCACAGATGGTCTCGTTTGCTTTTTATGTAGCCTATACTGTCGGTTCTATCTTATATTTTCTGCTGTCCCGCATCACAGGCGGCGATATACTCAACCGGATCGGATATAAAAATGGTATCGCACTTGGCCTGGTGATTTCTGCAGTGGGGACTATCTTATTTTACCCCGCAGCCGAGGCTTCTTCATTTGCCATATTCATCACGGGTTTGTTTATCGTTGGCCTTGGTTTTGCCCTGCAGCAGATCGCCGCTAATCCGCTTATGATAAATCTCGGTGACCCTGCTAAAGGCTCTCAGCGGCTCAGTATGGCAGGTGGGGTGAATAATATTGGCACCACTATCGGGCCTGTGATCGTCAGCTTTGCCATATTTGGGGCACTAGCCAAAGGTGCAAAATTGGAGAACCTGAGTTCTGTCAAAGGCCCATATCTGATATTAGGGCTGGCATTTATCATTGTAGCATTGCTGATCAAATTTTCATCGCTGCCGAATCACATTGTCCACGAAGACACTGTAGCAGATCGTGATAAACCCACTGACAACAAAAGTATTTTCAGCTATCCGCAACTATGGATGGGCATGATCGCCATCTTTCTCTATGTAGGGGTGGAGGTATCTACAGGCGCTAATCTGGCTGAATATCTGAAGCAACACCTGCATGTGCCTACCGATGGTGTGGCGCCATATGTGTCGCTGTTTTGGGCGAGCCTGATGATAGGTAGATGGACAGGTGCAGTTGGTGCATTTGACTTGAGCAAAGGTGTCAAGCAAGCTATGAACTTCATCCTCCCGTATGCTGCTTTTGTACTTTTTCTGGTTGTTAACTATATCGCAAACAATGATCTCGGGCCTTTCTATATGTATGCAGGTGTGATCATTGTTATTATAGCTGCGAACGTACTCAGCAAAGGAAGTCCAGCCCGGATGCTTGTTATCCATTCCGTTCTGGGTATCATCGCATTGCTGATAGGGATGTTCACAAACGGCCTGATCAGCGCTTATGCCTTTATCAGTGTGGGGCTATTCTGCTCGACACTTTGGCCATGTATCTTTACACTCGCTATCACAGGCCTCGGCAAACGCACCAACGACGGCTCGAGTTTCCTTATCATGATGATCATGGGCGGTGGTATCATCAGCAGCTTTCAGGGTTATGTAGCAAAGGACCAATACCTCGGCATACAATATAGCTATGTAGTAGGTGTTGTATGCTTTGCTTATCTGGCTTTCTATGGCTGGAAGATGCGCAACCTACTCGCCAAGCATAATGTAATAGCGGATGAGGTAGTCAGTACACATTAGAAGGGTACTAGAATAGCCTAGATACTATAATCATGACATGACTAGGGTCTTTCTTCTCATACTTGTCTAAACAAATTGCCTGATAAAACTTTTGGATCCGTGCACCTCCGACATTTTCATGAGATAATTTATTTAGTTCATCACAAGCATTTTCAAGCCTTCCCATAAGCGCTAAAATCATAGCATGCATCATTCTGGCTGCACGATAATCAGGGCTTTTATCTATGCAATCCTGGAATAAGGACAATGCAGTCGGATAATCCTTTTGAATATAAGCATCATGAGCTTTACTGAATGCAGGATCACGATCAGTGGCAATTCCAATTATATCCTCATTAGGCATCGTAATAATATTCTTGCCATCTGGCGATATTAGCTCTTTGGTAAAGTGTATAGTAACCACTTTGGTTAAGTCAGAATGCTTATTTGAGCAATACCATTTGCCCTGAGTGAGCTTAATTAATCTTATTGCTTCTTTGTTGAGGTCCTTTTGCCCGGGACCGGGTATTGTACTGGTAATCTGGTTTGATGAGTCAATGGTTACTGCTACTCTCGAATCGGCCCATAAGTTAGCTTCCACAATAATGCGGGGTATTTTTACATTCGCTTTTACAAATAAAAGAAAAGCGCTGTCTCCACCTATAAATTCTACTTTCTGTGAGACAATTTCATTTGTCGTTGTATCTATTTTAAAATTAACTGGAATAAACTTATAGGCCTTAACAGGTTTGCCGGCTATTTTACCACTTGTCCACTTTCCTGAAGTAAGGCTTATTACTCTCATTGCTTCTGAATCCAATGAAGGACAGACGCCTCTAATTGCTTTGATGCTATTTACTTCACCTTCTTCGTCTATCACAACGCGGACAAGAATTTTGCCGCTTTTCTTTTCATGCAATGCATCGGCGGGGTACTGTATGTTATCATTGATAAACTTATACAATGCCTCATCGCCACCCTTGAATGCCGGCTGCTCCGGAACAAAAGAGTAAACACCTAAACTATCGGGTGCCTGAGAGTATGCCCTTGATGGGATTAGAAAAAGAGAGAAGAAAACGGCAAATAGAATAATTTTCAAGATTCATTTTTTTGGTAAGGTAAAAATAAACTTTTACCTATTAAACAAAAATGTACAAGACATTACTTCTTGGCACTCACTCGCCACAGTACACCACTATTATCATCTGCGACAAGCAGCGAACCATCGGGCAACACGGTGACACCCACCGGTCTGCCATATACTTCTGATTTTGATGCATCGGCTATGAAGCCAGTAAGAAAATCTTCTGGTTCGCCTGCGGGCTTTCCATTTTGGAATGGTACGAATGCCACCCGATAGCCTGTCAGTGTAGATCGGTTCCACGAACCATGCTGGCCTATGAATGCACCACCCTGATACTTCTCCGGAAAGGCAGTCTTTGTATAAAAAGCCAAACCCAGTGATGCAGTGTGCGAACCCAAAGCCAGGTCAGGCACTATGGCCATCTTCACCAGATCAGGACGCTGGTCTTTGCCCTCGATACGGGGATCGACATGCAGGCCGAAGTAGGAGTAGGGCCATCCATAGAAACCGCCATCTTTGACACTGGTCATAAAGTCCGGCACGAGGTCATCGCCGAGGTTGTCGCGCTCATTGACCGCTGTCCATAGTGTATTGGTGCCTGGCGCCCAGCCCATTCCTACAGGATTTCTGAGGCCGCTTGCGAAGACGCGCTCACCGGAGCCGTCAGGATTGATCTCAAGGATATTGGCGCGGCGATGTTCATGAGCTATACCATGCTCACCGACATTGCTGCCGGAGCCGACAGTCACATATATCTTGGTGCCTTTTGCATTGGCTATTAGGTTGCGCGTCCAGTGGTTGTTGTATCCTCCTGCCGGTAGGTCGAGTATCTTTTTGCCTGTTGCCGTTATCTTCGTTTGACCTGTCTGGTATGGGAATACCAATACTCCGTCAGTATTTGCTACATAAAAGTTATTACCCAGCAGCAGCATGCCAAATGGCTGGTTCAGGTCGCTGAGAAATGTATCACGCAGTGTCGGCTGTCCTTTGCTATCCATTCCTCTGAATAGTAGCACAATGTTCGCACTGTTTTTACCTGTATTGGCACAGGCCACGAGTACATCATTATTGGGCAACACATATATCCAGCGCGGGCTTTTCATTCCATCAGCATATTTATTGACAGTGAAACCTTCGGGTGCTGTCGGTTTTTTGCCTTCAGGCCATCCGATCACATGGCTGGGATTGCTGACGGCCTTGGTAGCGTATGGGTCAGGCAGGTCATTGACATCGCTGGGCTGAGCATAGGATGTGAATGCAGTAAGCAGGAATACTACGATGGATGTAAATAAATATGGCTTTATCATATAGGAGGGATCTATTTCCAGCAAAGATACCTGATAAACTTGCTCCACTTTGTTCTTTAAAGAAGCTTAACAGTTTATAAAAAAGCCTGTCTATATTTTACGAATTCCTAAAAAAGCATTTCATGATATCTGATTTGGTTTTAGTCCTGTCATGTTTGGCAATGTATGGGATCGTGACCTTCAACGCAGCGTGGATGTCTGCATTGTAGACGTATTTCTTAGCAAATAATCCTAGTAGGTCTTCAGTACCCACGATCAGCGGCCCTATGCGCAGTGTAGCGCCCCAGCTGATATTGCCCATCACATCTACAGAGAGCGGGAGGTAGGCACCTACCCATAGAATGTCATATTTAGGCGTGACGGTAAAGGTCGAAACCTGATGCAGCATATTATGCTGAGGTGACATATCGGCAGATATCATAGCAGAGCCATTTACCCCGAAGCCTTTTGCGATATTGTAGTCAATGAACATATTGAAACGGGTAGGCAACCAGAGAGTGAAATAACTTTTGCTCGTTTGCAATGCCTGAAACCGTGCACGTATGGTGTCATCGAAACTTTGTATTCCATTTGGAAATTTCGCATTGTTGACATCCCAGTTCTGGATATTGGCATAAAAGTTCTCGCTGTACTCACCTCGCCTGAACCGCATCGCACCAAAGTCAATGACAGAAAACCCAACAGCGATCTTATATCTATTCTTGCTATAGTCACGGTCCTGATTCGGGCAGCGCATGACCTCGCCCTCAGGCCTCCACTCATATATAGCGCCCAGATCAGCCGCCGCACTCGGGCTGGCGTACTTATAGGCGAATACATTATTCAGATAGCTGGTCACATCAGATTGGATAGCCTGAGCGGAATATCCCCGTGATGTGATCAGGCCCTGAGAATAGGCATAGTTGAAACTTGAGTTTGATATACTGAGTGTACCATAGTTGCTCCACTGGTAGTTAAGGTTATTGCCATCGGCATATGCTCCGGCCAGTGGCTGCAGTAGTTTTAGCGTGCCACCTGTTTTGATCATATGGGCTCCTTTGTCGTAGACCACACGGGAGTATGTGATTCCATAGTCATTCCATGCGGCGGCCTTGACAGAGAGATTGGTATTGCTGAGTTGTTTGCCGATAAAGTGGGTGACGGTGTCAGCTTTGGTCCCTACGCCATAGTATGCTATACGGGCAAATTGCTGATTGACATGGTCGGCATCAAAAATAAAATTCGTATGCCATGTGAACGCGATAGCATTTTTGTTCTTGTTATTCTTCTTGCCAAATGAAAACATGAACGATAATGGCCCTTGTATCTGTGTACCGACGAAAGCTCTCTTTGGCAGGCCGTTTATGCGCTCCTTCAGATAGTCAGACTGAAAGTTAGGGTCATTGAAGTCAGAAGAATGATATATGGTCTGCCTGCTCAGACCTACATAATTATTGTTTACATTGGCTGCCACACCGATCAGGTTGATGTCGACGAGAAATCTATTGTCAGCTATCGCCGGATTATAATCCACGTTGGTTACTCCACTGTACGGGCTGCTCCTCAGGCCAAGAAAGAATTGTGCATGTGCATTAAATCCAACTGAGGCGGTCAATACTACTATTAAGATGCGCTGTCTGATCATACCCCATGTTTTCGTGATGTAAAAAAGAGGTAGTGAACTGTGGCATGAGAAATGTCTTTTGCGCTATGAGATAATGAGCACAGGTTCTGATTTTAGAACGCATATCTCATGATCTTAGTATTTCACTACTATAGGGTTGGGTTGTGAATATAAACTTCCGCCAGGTGAGAACATGTTCCTTTTGATAAGATGCGATCCGGATGACTGAAGGTTGCATAAAGAACTTTTTTTGCCTGAGTTGACTGCTTGTGTCAGGACGCGCTATATCTACTATTCGGCACACTTAATATATTTTATTAATTTCAGCACTGTAAATACCAATGGAAAACATAGCTGAAATAAAACAACTCATCAACAGTCCGGGTAAAACGGATACTGAGCGGGCTTCACTATGGAACCAACTCAGTGCACTTTATGCCGATTCCGATATAACTGAGGCCATACGCTCAGCTGATAATGCCCTCACTCTCGCCTTGTCTATAAATGACCAGCATAATGCCGCAGAAGCCAATGAAAATAAAGGCAAGCTTTCTATAAAAAAAGGGGATAATCTCGATGCATTATTTCGATTTTCGGAGGCACTGAAAATATGGGAAGACCTGACTGATATTCCCCGTGCATTAGCATTGTTGAAACGCATGGGGAATATAAGCCTCCGGTCCGGCAATTATCCTCAGGCCATAGAATTTTATCAGCGTGCTCTTACTCAGCTCAAGGCTAATGGTGACGATAAAGGTATGGCAGATATCAGCACGAACCTGGGCATTACTTATGGGTTTCAGGGTAAATATGCTGAGTCGCTGACCTGTCACTATAAGGCGCTATATATCTACGAGGAGCAGAAAAACACGGAACGTATCTGTCGTTCGCTGCTGAATATCGGCAGTGTGCAAAGTAATCAGGGCAATAAGGAAGAGGCTCTGAAAGTGTATCTGAGGGCGATAGTATACAGTGAAGAAAAAGATTATAAGGACATAAGTTCAAACTTGTACGGTAATATTGGTAATATATATGAATCGCAGGGAAACTTGCTTAAGGCTATGGACTATCAGACCAAAGGTCTGAAGGTAAGAGAAGAATTAGGGGATAAGGAAGGATTGAGCTTATCTTATATCAATATAGGGAAAATATACAATGCTCAGGGAGATGAACTCAAAGCATTAGATTACTATAATCAGTCAATGGCGATCAAGGAAGAACTGCGTGATAAAAAAGGGATAATAGATTGTAATATTGCGATAGGAGCACTGTACGAAAAAGAAGGAGAATATAATAAGGCAGAGCCATACATTCAAAAGGCTATAAAGCTGGCAACCAATATCGGCGCAAAAGCTTCAATCCGTGATGCTTGCAGGGTACTCACACTGATATACAGCGAACAGAAGCAGTTTGAGCGGGCATACGAGACTCAAAAAAAATATTTCGAGCTTGACAATGAACTCAACAATGCCGCTGCTGCGCATCAGATAGCGCAAATCACTACTCAGCATGAGATGGAGCAGAAAGTAAGAGAGACGGAACTGGAGAGGGCTAAAAATGCTGAACTAAAGAGTGCTTACGATCAGATAGAGGCAGAGAAGAAGCGCTCTGATGAACTCTTGCTCAATATTTTGCCTGCTCATGTAGCGCAAGAGCTAAAAGAGACAGGCCGTACAGAACCTCAAAGTTTTGATCAGGTCACAATACTCTTCACCGACATTAAGGGCTTTACAAAACTAAGTGAACGACTAACGGCAAAGGAGCTTGTCCTGCTCATCGACGAATGTTTCCGCGCATACGACCGCATTATAGCCCGATATCCCATCGAAAAAATCAAAGTGATCGGAGATGCCTATATGTGTGCCGGAGGTATACCGATAGCTAATACAACTAATCCAGTGGATGTTGTCAATGCGGCATTAGATATCCAAAAGTTTATGCTTGAGTTTGCTGAAGCAAAACGTCGAGATGGGCTGCCGTATTTCGAAGTCAGACTTGGGGTACATACAGGTCCTGTAGTAGCGGGGATCATCGGTGAGCGTAAGTTCGCATATGATATCTGGGGTGATGCTGTGAATATAGCCAGCCGCATGGAGTCGAGCGGTGAGCCCGGCAAAGTCAATATCTCAGGTACTACATATGAGTTGGTCAAAGATTCTTTTGACTGTACTCATCGGGGCAAAGTGGAGGCCAAATATAAGGGCGCTGTTGACATGTATTTTGTAAATGGCAGGGTGCATTAGACTGTTGGGAGTATATTATCCTTGTTTTACTGATTATTTACTACATATCAGTATTCTTTTATAAATGTTTCATATATTTATTTTTACTAAACAAATACCATTATGAAATCAAACTCTTCTCATGTTTTTTTTAGGGTCTTAACGGCCATAATAATTTTACCTTTTGGGGGTCGTGCACAGCATGTCAAAAGCCTGGAAACTTTTAATTCTGATGCAGTTTCTATTATTGACATAGTGAACCCTGCCAAAGTTTGGGTAGGGACGAATAGCGCCGGATGTGGTGTGTACGCAGCGGGAGCATGGACTATTTTTGATAGTACCAATACACCTATGGAGAGTGATAATGTCACTGCTATTTGTTTATATCCAATCAGTGGTGTGCTGCATTCTTTTATGGGTACGACCCATGGTGTATTTTATAAATACGGAACTACTTGGGATTCTCTTTCTGCATTACCGAATCTCGATGTAACTGGCATTGCAAAGTCGCTCAATGATAGCCTTTGGGTGAGCACAGGGGCAGGCGTCTCACTCTATAGCGGTACAGCATTACAGCATTTGGCTGATTATACTACGGCTAATTCTAACCTGCCTGATAGTGCCATCTCATGTATGCAAGCTAATATAAGCAATAGCCTCGGATATGCAGCAGGTACGCCAGCTGATGGATTTTTCTATACACTGGATGGTATTTCTTATACTCACACTACTGTCGCATCAGGCGGACTGGTAGATGATCGTGTCAACTGTATCTATACTGCAGCTGGCGGAGGTACCTATTATATAGGTACAGTAGGAGGTCTATCAGTATGCAGCTCTGGATGCACCAACTATACTATTACGAATGGCCTGCCGGCCAATGATATCTCTACACTCACTATGGACTGTGAAAACCGGCTCTGGATAGGTACCCGGAACAGTGGACTGTCTATCTATAATGGTTCTACTTTTCAGACGATAGATACATCAAATGGATTACCAACAAACAAGATCACATCTATCAGCTGTGATACTACCTGTCACTGCTGGATCGGCACGGCTGACAAAGGCATCATTATTATCGACTCATCACTCACTCAGCAAAACACTGTGAACCTGCCTACAGGGATTGCTAACCTTAGTCCAGCTAAATCCGTATCTATCTACCCTCAGCCTGCCTCTACTCAGGTTACATTTGGCCTGTCACCTGATGCAGGTCAGTTGCAGCTCTCCGTTATTGACCTAAGCGGACGGATTATTCTGAGCCAAGAGATCACTGCCCCAAAGCAGGTCATTAATGTAGAAAATATACAAAACGGACTATACTTGTACAGTATCTCTAATTCAGGCAGCTCTGTCTATAAAGGGAAACTTCTCATCGCTCATTAAATGGTCTTGATTCTTAGCGGCCAACTGACAGGTACTGCTTTTACTCGAATACGATCCACAACAAAATTGAAAAACCTCTGCATTGCAGAGGTTTTTCTTTGTCGGTAGTTGGCCCAGCTGGATTCGAACCAACACACACAGAACCAAAATCTGTAGTCCTGCCATTAGACGATGGGCCAAACTTTCCCTTAAAAGGGAGTGCAAATATAATCAGCTATTCATTTTATGCAAACTTAAAATCAGGAAATCGCTAAATCAGTGTTTCTGGGATCAGTAAATCAGATAATCACTCAACCGGAAATTCTGTTTATTCTGAAAATCCTATAATTCTGGGCTCACTTATGGGCATAAAAAAAAGCCTCCTTACGGGGAGGCCAAACCCTATTTATGAAACCTTGATATGAAGACTACCTGAGGGCCGCGAGAGTCAGCGGCGGAAACGTTTTCATTGTACCATCCTTTGCTATTGTCTTGATGCGATAATAGCAGTCTTTCTGCGCTGTCAGAGGATATTTATCCGATGTTTTATAATAACCGTCTGCCGGTTTGATCTGTGTTATTTCTATTGTTTTGCAGACAGAGTATGGACCATAGTCAGATTCACTTCTTTCTACCTGTATCTCGTCATATTGATTGAATACCGTAGATTGAAAATATAAAGCGATCTCACCTTGTTTTCTTTCTACCTCAAAATTAATGTCTCTGTCATTGCTTACAAACACATGTTTGTCAGATGGAGGTGTGGTAGCGTATATTTTTGAGGACAAGGTAGATGCCAGTATAAATAAGCCGAGGGTGTAAATCACTTTTTTCATTGCCGTAGTTTTAATGATTACTAATACGGCACATCGGGTAGGAAGGTTACACCGGAGCCGAAAAAAAATCAAAACTCACGTCTGGCTGTATACCATATATAGTAGGACGCACCCTGCGGGACGGCCCGCCTGCCGGTAGGCAAGGGCTATCGCCTTCCTTACTGCATTACGCAGACAAGGCTGCTATCTCTTTCGCACTCAAGAGGCTGTTTTGTGTCATCCTGAGCCTAGCCGAAGGATCACTTATACATATAAAAAATCCATTTTTGACAGTATACTACCCCACTAGGGGCAAAACACTAAAATATTTACCATGAATTGATTAAACATAGTATAAATTGATATTTTAGATAATAAATATGCATAATGGAAATTAATTTGCTTATTTCATTTATTGAATACAAAAATAGCAAATAGTAGTAAGATCGCCAACTGATGTGATATCAAAAATTTCCACCTGCGGTTGGTATTGTCACCATACCGCTCATAGTGCGCAAAAATTCCCATGATTTTTTAATTTCATGTATGCAAAACGGTATAGAGTTCTTTACTGCTACCTGCCTGAACTGGACAAAAGTACTGGAGCCTGATGCCTATAAAACTATCATTACGGATAGCCTGCGGTTTTTGGTCGAAGATAAGCGCATATCAGTCTATGGTTTCGTCATTATGCCTAACCATATTCATCTTTTATGGGCAAAGCAAAATGCCTGGCTGGACAAGAATGTGACCCAAATGTTTCTGAAATATACAGCACAGCAAATAAAATTTAAACTGATAGATGAGCAATCAATCATGCTGGATAAATTCAAAAGTACACAAGCTGACAGAGACTATCACTTTTGGGAACGCAGGCCATTCGTAGCAACGATGAATGATAGAGAGGTCTTACTCCAAAAATTGGAGTACATTCATAAGAATCCCGTTAAAACTGGGCTGGCACACACAGTGGAAGATTATAAATATTCCTCTGCCCGATTTTATCAGGGTAAAGAAAACCAATGGACGTTCTTAACCCATTATTCAGAGCATATATGAAAATAATCACGGGAAGTTTTCGCTATTTTAGTGGTATGGTGACAACACCAACCACAGTATAAAAATTATATTATGAAAAAGGCAATGCTATATCTCTGTATACCCATCCTACTTCTTACTGCAGGTAGCTGCAAGAAGCCCTGCTATACGTGTTGGATTTTTGTCAACAGTGCATATCAGATAGATACATTTAATTATTATGGCGTGATCAAATACGATACCACGGGTGGCAATCCCGATACGTTGTCAAAATTTGAAACATGCGAAATCAGCAGCAAATATACTTTTGGTGATCTGACCATCACACCAACGACATCAATTGACACCATTATAAATTGCCACTTAAATAATTATTAAATATGTATAAGACATTATTTATTCTGATTCTTTGCGGCGGAATCCTTTTCTCTGGCTGCAAAAAAAGCTGCTATACCTGTTTTGGGCCAACGATTATTTATTTGCCGATTCGATATGATAGCAGCTTTAGTATCTTTTATGATTCGCTGTCTCATCACAACGATACCTTGCTCGTCAAAATTGATACTATCCTTCGTGTGGATAATTCAACTATTCAGCATGTCTGCCCGGGCAATCCCCAATATTATTATGCAGCAGAGAATGACTGGGGTGGAGGTGGATGCGTCCTTGATCAATGAGTTTTTTTTAATTCATTAAATGAAAATATTATGAAAATAAAATCAATTCTTTTACTCTTTTTTATTACCACTACCATATCGGTCTTATCTCAGACCTACCCGGTTTTTAACTATATAAAAGCCGCTCAGGTCTATTGGAAATACCGCTACCGGCTGGTGGGAGATTACATCACACCCGACTCTATCACCCGCTCGACGTAGAACAAAAATAATAAATGCTGTCCGTAGATGAAGGGTGGGATGTGGGTTTGCTTCTACGGACCTACACAAAGCTGCCCGTAGAACTTGTCCGCCTATGGCGGATGAAGGCTGGCCTGCGGGTTTGCTTCTACGGATTTATCTGCCTCTGGCAGACCTACTCCCACACTTAAAATATCCTTAAAACCGGGGGTATTTACTATTTTTCTCGTGAGAATAAGTCAATTTGTATATTTTAGCAGCCGCCTGTCCCGAAATCTGTCAGGCCCTCAAAAAATAAAGAATGGAAAGATACAAGAAGATCAATAACATAGCAGGTTGGATCGTGCTATTGTTTGCTACGGTAGTTTATGCCATGACCCTCGAGTCTAGTGGTAGTTTCTGGGACTGCGGGGAGTTCGTACCCTGCTGCTGGAGGCTACAGGTGCCGCACTCTCCGGGCGCCCCGCTTTTCGTCATGATAGGACGTATATTTACCCTGTTTGCTTTCGGCGACACTTCACGCGTCGCTATCATGGTCAACTTTATGTCCGGCCTCAGTACGGCATTTGCCATGATGTTCATCTACTGGACCACCACTCACCTCGCCGGCAAAGTGTTTTTCAAAAACAAAGAGACTGACTACACTACCGCTAATATCACAATGGTAGTAGGTGCCGGAATCATAGCTGCTACCTGTGCTACATTCCTCGATTCGATGTGGTTCTCGGCGGTAGAGGGTGAGGTATATGCATTGAGCCAGTTCTTTATGGGCTTTATCGTATGGGCCATCATGAAGTGGGACAGCATAGATGATAAAGAAGATAAATACGCTGACCGCTGGCTGATATTGATAGCCTATATGGTAGGTTTGTCAATAGGTGTACACCTGCTCAGCCTCCTCGCGCTGCCATTCATAGCACTGGTTTATTACTACAAACGCTATCCTAACCCTACGATCATCGGCTTCCTGCTGTCAAATGCCATCGGCTTTATCATCCTCGGCTTTGCGATGAAGTTTGTGATCTCTTATACACAGACCTTCATGGGAGCTTTTGATAAGTTCTTTGTCAATTCTCTCGGCATGCCATTCTGGAGTGGTGCTTTTGTTTATATTATATTGTTTGCCTCATTTCTGATAGCTGGTATCTACTATACACAGTTCGTCAACAAAAAACGCTGGTGGAACCTTGGTTTCCTTTGCGTGACTTTCATGTACATAGGCTATATGTCTTATATCATGATACCTATACGCGCCAGTATCAACCCGCCGATAGACATGGGCCGTCCTACAGATCCATTCGCTATCAAGGCATATGTAGACCGTGAGCAGTATGGTGACCGTCCGCTGCTTTGGGGCCCTGACTACACGGCTACAGGCCAGGACATAGAGGGTACTAAAGAAACAGGTGAAAAATGGTACAGGGGCAAAGACAAATACATGTTTGGAGGCAAGAAGTATGACTATACTTTCAAAGATGAAGCTTGTATGTTTTTCCCACGTCTGGGATTCTGGCAGGAAGAGGGCAAAAAACAAGGGTATAAAGTATGGCTCACGCCTGGCTCCAGCCTCATAGACCGCAAGACCAATCAGGTAGTGCAGGAATTTGATCCGGGACAGTCAGAGATGGCTAATCAGGTAATGCAGCAGCATAACCAGGGCGAGCCGGGCAGATATACGCTGAAGGATAAGATCAGTACCTGGGACAACTACAGGTTCTTCTTTAAATATCAGATCGGATATATGTACCTGCGCTACTTTATGTGGAACTTTGCCGGTAAGGAAGATGATATACAGGGCACTTATGCTAATGACAATGGACGCTGGATATGCGGTATACCATTCATAGACAATCTGGGTGGTGCATTCTTTACACCAGAGTTTCCACAGGACCATCTATCGCCGACCATAGCCGCAAACAAAGGCCGCAACAAGTTTTACATGATACCATTCCTTTTAGGTCTGATAGGGTTCATCTATACATTATATAAAAATGATAAAATATTCCTCGTGGTGCTGGTGCTCTTTGGGGTCACAGGAGTACTACAGCTCATCTATCAGAATGAGCCGCCTATAGAACCCCGTGAGCGAGATTACGCGCTGGCAGGTTCGTTCTGGGCTTATTGTATCTGGATCGGGTTCGGGGTTATGGCGATCATAGAGTTCCTGAGGTCTAAACTCAAGAATATGGACATGCCGATTACGGCAGGGGTATTGGTGCTTTGTGCTTCTGCACCTTATCTGATGGGCTCTCAGGGTTGGGATGACCATTCCCGCCATGCACGCTACACTACACGTGACCTGGCCAAGGATTATCTGGAGTCCTGCGCACCAAATGCGCTCCTCTTTACACAGGGTGATAATGATACCTATCCGCTCTGGTATGCACAGGGAGTAGAGAATATCAGGCCGGATGTGCGTATCATCAACCTTAGCCTCATTGGTGTGGACTGGTATATAGAGCAGCTGAAATACAGGTGGAATGAATCAGCGCCTGTCAAAATATCTTTCAAAGATGAGCAGATCGAGGGTAGCAACCGTGATGTGACCCGGTATTCACCTGCACAGAATATACCTGACAATGTAGCTGTGGACCTCAAAAAAGTCCTGAAGTTCATAGCCAGCGAAGACCCTGCTAATAAAGTAGCAGGCCAGCAAGGTGAAATGGAAAACTACATACCATGCAAGAATGTATATATAGACGTAGATACCAACAAGGTAAGGGCATTGAACATGGTCGATCCTAACGATATGGGCAAAGTGGTATCACGTATGCAGTTTCCTATCAGCGGTACGCTGCTGAAAAATGACCTGCTCACGCTGGATATGATAGCAAATAATATCATGGACAGGCCGATATACTTTGCGGTTTCGGTATCTCCTGAGGCATATGAAGGGCTGGATAAATACTTCCAGCTCGAAGGTATGGCATACCGTGTCGTACCGATAGAGAATACTTCAAAAAATGCTCAGTCATGCCCTGTACGTACAGATGTCTGCTATACCAATATGATAGACAAGTTCGGTTTTGGCGGTATCAAAGAGAATCCAAACGTCTATCTGGATGAGAATATCCTTCGTATGACCATGAACCTGCGCGGCAACTATGCCCGTCTGGCACAGTCACTGATCGAAAAAGGCGAAAAGGATAAAGCTGTCAAAGCACTGGACCACGCACAGATAGAGATGCCTCCGAAGGCAGTGCCATACAATATCTTCGTGGCAATGTATCCTAATCTGTACTATGCAGCCGGAGATAGCGCCGCGGCCAGAAAACTATCTAAAGACCTATGGAAAAGTGCGGAAGAAGAGCTGAAATATTACCAGTATGTATTCTCCGTTATGCTTCAGCGTGCTAAAGACAGTGGTGACAAGATGGAAGAAGAACAACTCAGGCAGGGCAAGTTCATACAGACACGTGCCATACAGGAAGAGCTATACATGATGCAGGAACTCACTCAAGCTGCCAAGACATACGAGCAGCCGGAGGTCTCAGCAGCACTGGAAAAACAGTTCAGGGATTATCAGTTTAGCTTCGTGCCTGCACAGTTGGAACAAATGCGCCAGCAGCAGCAACAGCAGCAAAAAGGCACTGGCCCCGGCTTGAATCAATAATAAAATAATTTTGGCTGATGGCAGTTGACTGGTGCTGGGCTAAATCGCCAACAGTCACCTGCCAACAGTCACCTGCCAACAGAATGAAGCCCCGCGAAAATATAATATACGGCCGCAAGCCACTCCTCGATGCTATCACCGACGGCAAGCGTATAGACCGTATACTGATACAGAAAGGACTGGCAGGTGAGGAGATCACCAGGATCAAGTCTGCATCCGCACAGCATGGCATCAATATCCAGTTCGTTCCCGTCGAGAAAATAGAACGCGTAGCCGGCAGGCCGCAAGGCAAAGAGGCCAATCATCAGGGTGTGATAGGTTTCCTGTCCATGGTGGAGTATTACAGTCTCGATGATGTGATCCACTATGCTCACGAGCGTCAGGAGGACCCGCTGCTGCTGATACTCGACGGCGTGACAGATGTGCACAATATCGGTGCGATAGGTCGCTCAGCAGAGTGCTTCGGTGTGCATGGCCTCGTAGTACCTGAGACTGGCAGTGCCCAGATCAATCCAGAGGCCATCAAGGCATCGGCAGGGGCGCTTACCAAGATCAATATATGCCGTGAGAAAAGCCTTGTCACATCAGTCAAATACCTCAAAGCCCATGGCATTAAAATATTCGGTGCTGATATGCATGGCGCCAAAGAAATCGCCGCAGTAGATTTTAATCTGCCCTGTGCGATAGTAATGGGGGCTGAAGGTGAAGGAATATCAGAACCGATCCTCCGCCTCTGTGATGAGAATATCAAGATACCGATGCGTGGCAGGACTGAATCACTTAATGTCAGCGTCAGTGCTGCCGTGATCCTCTATGAGGCCATGAAGCAAAGGCCGGTTATTAATACTTAGATGAATAAGTGAATGGAATATCACTGCTCAGCGGCTGGCTAAACTTGATGCCGAATCCACCTTCTCCCTGACTGACTATAGTATAATCACTAAGGCCTGTTATGCTTATCACAGAGGTCGGCTTGATACGCGCATCTATGATGTAATAGCTCTCTATACCACGATATGCTAGAGATGAAGCGGTAAACTCCATTTGGCCTAGCTTCTGCCCGGTGAGTTGCGCCACCAGGCTCTCCAGTCGGTCTATGCGCGCTTCCAGCATTTCTTTCTCAGACTTGGTTTCTTGTCTCAGTTCCCTGATGGCACCTGTATTGAGTGAGGTGAGATTGCCCATGTCAGTGGTGTAGGCCCCGTTTTTACCTTTGACGCCGATCATTGAAGGATAGGTAGAAGCATCATTGACGAGTTCCATTTTATTGGTCTTAGGACTCAGCCTTCTCAGCGGGCGTATCCGATCTATTGAGTCAAGATCATTCATTACATCCAAATAGTTGCCATTTGCTGTAGCAGTAAAATCGTAAGCGGTCACCAGGCCTCCCGCATCTATGGTCATCAGTGTGGTTCCTGCTGTATTGGTCTGTGCAAAAGCACTCGTCTCAGCAAATATCATTTCACCGCTTCCGTTATTGTATATAGAAAAATGGTTTGTGCCAAAGTCCAGAAACTTGATCTCGGATCCGGTATTATTACCGCCTCCCAATAGCACATGTTCGCCGCCGGCCTGCAGCACATCAAACTCGCCAAAACCTGCGGTGTTATTGACGCTTACTGCTGAACCGTTATCATAGATAATGCTGCATGCTGTACTGACACCGGTTGATTTGACCACATAGTCATTGGTGGCGCAGGCGACTGAGCCTATCCCTGTCGGTCCGGTGACTCCGGTGGGCCCTGTGGCGCCATTTGTGCCATTAGTTCCGTTTGCACCAGTCGCTCCTGTGGGTCCAGTCGCTCCATTGGTCCCGTTTGTCCCGGCAGCGCCTGTGGGACCAATACTACCATTAGTACCTGCAGCACCAGCGGGACCTGTATTTCCCTGTGAGCCAGCTGCTCCATTGGGCCCTGCAGGCCCTGTCGGGCCAATAGACCCGGAACCGGAGCTGCCACCCACAGCGCAAAGATTTTGCCAGAGGATACTCACTGAATCATACACCATGACGCACCCCGTATCTATATCAAAGACCATTAGCCCATTAGCGAGTGGTGCAGATATAGAGCTGCGCTGAGAGGAGTGCATTCGTGGTATCAACAATCCCTGTGAAGTCGAATACACATCGAGTATAGCAGACTGGTGTGGATTGCTGAGACCAATACCTACGTTATTTTGACCAGATGCGGTCAATACCAGCAATAACGACAGTGATATAAGAAAGTATAGTTTCCCCATCTTTTGTAAATTTAGTTTTATTTATTATATAATAAATATAGTTATTTCACCGGTTACCTTTATGAAGGTAGGTAATATGGTCAAGGATGAGAGAGTTTAGGAAATATATTTTTAAACAACAACTATATATTCCCAGCTTACTATGCTTTGTAATGTCAGTTCTATATATACAAGACAGATATCGACATCAAGGTTGCAGTGATCGGTAGTGAGGTTAAGGCATTGGTTGGGTCTTGTAGTTTTTACTTATTTGCTCCGATACCACATAGTCCCAGTACATTATTTCCCGTCGAATCATGGAATACGAAAGTGCCATTATAGGTCAGGGCACTATCATATAGCAATGGGATGTTTTGTTGAAATGAGACGTGGTCATTGCTGGCGTATATAGGATCAAATATATAGACCGCCCCACGGTATAGGGCTGGTGTGCCCTGGTGTATATGCGCTACATAGGTATAACCCGGAGTATTCTGAACTTCGATATCAACTTTGGTCTGAGATATAGCGACCTGCTCAGTGAATGTCACAGTACCTGTTATCCCGCTATTGTTTTGGGGGATGATAGTATACTGGGTTTGACGTGTGGTCGTATCTTTTTTGCAGGAGTATAGAAATACGAACAGGAGGGAAGCCAGGATGATTTGTGTTTTCATAAATATTTTGTTTCAGCCAAAACGTGCAGGCTGAAATAAAATTGCGAAACGAACAAAAGTTTTTCAAAATAGCCTTTGTATCTATTGTATCTCGATGGCTACTATGTTATCCTCAGACCAGGCATTACCTCCGAAACCTGTGAGTGTAGCAGTGCTGCCGTTTATCGCGACATTTCCCGCTATGTAGTAATATGTTTTATTCCCACCCGAAGTGTTGTTTATAATGATCGTACCTGTGAGCATGGAGTATCTGGCCGGACCAACTAAGCCACCACTTGCAAGTGGTGAACCCACTATGTCGGCTGATGGGGTAGTGGAAGTGGCGAGGTCTCCAAAAGTACTGCGCACCCAGAAAGATGTACTGGCAGTCGAGTTGCTACCCGACGTCATCAGCATATTTACATTGACTGAGTATTCACCCGGAGGTAAGGTAAGCGTAGTGCCGGTATACAGATAGGTGGCTGTGGTATAGAGGATACTGACACCTGCACCGAGTATACTATAGGCGGCATGTACTGCAGGTTTCTGCCAGGTACCTACACCATTAGCGTCTGAGGTGAGGACATAACCGAGAGACTGTGTTCCGTCTTGTATCTGAATCGCACCATTTGTGCTGCCATTATTGATCGAGAGTTTATAGCCCGGAGAGCTGGTCCCTATGCCTACATTACCATTCTTGAGTATGACCATAGCGTCATTGGTCGCTCCTGTGACGCCATTACCTATACCAAACAACCTGTCTGTAGGTACCCAAGCAGTAGTGGAGGATGGTGTATAAGGGGTATTGAATGTACCTATGGCTGTTTCGGAATATGAAAGCGCCGTAGCAAATATGCCCATGGCGGTACTCTGAGTGCCACTCGCTACAGAGCCATATCCTATGGCTGTACTTTGAGCACTGCTGGCAATAGTATTATCGCCCATGGCAGTACTTTGAGCGCCACTGGCTGTCGTGCCATATCCCAGTGAAGTGCTTTGTGGGCCACTGGCTGTAGTGTTGTCTCCCATTGCAGTGCTTTGTGCGCCGCTGGCTAGGGTGCCATACCCCATTGAGGTGCTTTGCACGCCGCTGGCAGTAGTGACATCTCCCATGGCTGTAGTTTGCACATTGCTTGCTACGGTGCCATATCCCATCGCTATACTTTGCGCGCCGCTGGCAGTGGTATTGGTTCCTGTAGCAGTACTCTGGGCATTGCTGGCTACGGTGCCATATCCCATTGCTATACTTTGCGCGCCGCTGGCGGTGGTGTTGGTACCTGTTGTCACACTTTGACTGCCGCTGGCTATCGAGCCATATCCTGTGGCCAGACTCTGAGGCCCGCTGGCGAGGGTATTGTCTCCCATGGCTGTGGCCTCACCGTTGCTGGCAGTAGTTCCTGTACCCATGGAGGTACTATTTGTTCCGCTTGCTATCGTGTTTGACCCTAGGGCAGTACTGGAGACACCACTGGCAGTAGAGTTATATCCGAACCCAACGCTGTTTGTACCTACATTGGCATCATTCCATTGTGCACCCGATACATTTCCCGCCCTGAAAGCTGCCTGCCCTGAGTACCACATCATCCTATTGCCCGGACCGCTGGTGGGTATGGTACCTGCTGTGCCTGTATAGGTGCCTGTGGCCAGCAGCCCCGGGCCCACAACGTGGAGGGTTGTCAGCGGTGCTTCTGTTCCGATACCTACATTGCCACCACTCATGACCCGCATTCTTTCGAGGTCATCCGTCGCTATGACAAAATCTTTGGCATCAGTAGTGCCGATATAATTATTATTTACTGTCGTACCGATAGGAGATGAAGAGGCTGTGGTGCCTGTGTTGCCGATCAGTTGCCAGAATAGTCCATTGGGATTAGTTGGTGTCCAATCCGTACCGTTAAACTCCAAAATATTATTATTCACCGGTGGGGTGTTGCTGATTGGATATGTTTGCAGTCCGACTACTGTAGGGTCGGGGTATGTGCCACTCAGGTCACCTCCTGCAGCGCCCAGAGGTCCTGTGGGACCTGTGTTTCCTTGTGCTCCGGTGGCTCCTGCGGCACCATTCGTTCCATTTGCACCTGTGGGCCCAGTAGCTCCTGCTGCACCATTTGTTCCATTTGCACCTGTAGCTCCTGGTGTGCCGTTAGTTCCATTAGCACCCGTTGGTCCTGTTGCGCCAGCAGCACCGTTAGTTCCATTGGCACCGGTAGGCCCTGTGGCTCCGTCTATGCCATTAGTTCCATTGGCACCGGTGGGACCAGTCGGGCCTGCATTACCGGGTACGCCTGTAGGTCCAGTAAGACCTGTATTGCCACCACTTAAAGCGCAAAGGTTTTTCCACAAAATGACCACCGAGTCATATACCATGACGCAACCTGTATCAATGTCAAATACCAGTAAGCCATTAGCCAGAGGGGATGCTATGGTTGTTCGTTGCACAGAACTCATCCTCGGTATCAAAACTCCTTGTTTATTTGAATAGATGTCGAGTATGGCTGAGGGATGTGGATTGCTCAATCCGATTCCAATATTATTTTGCCCCAAAACAATCGATGAAAGTATGCTAGCTATGGCAAAGAGGTAAAATCTTTTTAGTATCATGGTTGTAAATCAGTATAAATATAGGTATTGGTTTCTGCAAAAAAAGTGCGATAAAGATAATACCCTTGTTTAAATATAAACTGGTTTAAATGTTAGAATGCCAGATCTCCCAGTTTTTTTCAGCCTGTAGATATAGCATCTCCAGTCCGTTTTTGATATGAGCACCATGACGCACTCCATGCTTTAGAAATGTGGTCTCTTCAGGATTATAAATCAGGTCATACAGATAATGATCAGAGGTCAGACATTCATAAGGAAGTACAGGACTGGATTCGGTATCAGGATACATGCCGATAGGAGAAGTATTGATGATCAGTTTATGTTCGCTGATGATATCGCCGGTCAGATCATGATATGTCAGCCATTCAGCCTTCTTGCGGCGGGAGACAAAAGTGAAAGGGATATTTAACTGGTAGAGTGCATAAGCCACTGCCTTCGATGAACCGCCGGTACCGAGTATCAGGGCCTTTGGCTGTGTGCCGCCAAGGTATGTTTTCAATGACTCACGAAACCCCAATATATCAGTATTGTAGCCTATCAGTTTGCCATTTATGAATTTGACACAGTTGACTGCACCTATGGTCTGAGCTGTTTCATCGACCATATCCAAATATTCTATGACTGATTCTTTATAAGGAATAGTGACATTAAGACCTGATAGGGGTTCGGTTTTTAGCAGAATTGAAAGATCTTCTATACTTTCTATAGCGAAGTTTTTGTACACACAATCGGTAATACCTTCGCGTTTGAATTTTTCAGTGAAATACTTTACTGAGAAAGAATGAGTAAGTGGAAAACCTATGAGCCCATAGGTTTTCATTTTGTCGATTTACCTTTTAATGCACCGATCACGATAGGTAGCAGTGACAATCCAATGATGGCAAATACCACTATCTCAAAATTCTTTTGCACGATAGGTATATTGCCAAAAAGATAGCCAAGTGTAGTGATGCCAATGACCCAAAGCAAAGCACCTGCGATACAGTTGACAATATACTTAGAGTAGGTCATGCTTCCCGCGCCTGCTACAAAAGGGGCAATGGTGCGGATGATAGGTACAAAGCGTGCCATGATGACTGTCTTACCGCCATTCTTTTCATAAAACTCATGTGTCTGGTCAATGTATTCCCGTTTGAAGAAGAGAATTCGTTCTTTGGATTTGATCAGGTCGCCAAAGAATTTCCCCACAAAGTAATTGACATTATCACCAAGTAGTGCTGCCATAATAAGCAGCGGGAGAATGACCCAGAAATTCAATTCACTGCCGGGCGCGGCAGACATTGCACCGGCGGCAAACAGTAATGAATCGCCCGGTAGCAATGGCATAACAATGAGGCCTGTTTCCGTGAAGATAATAAGGAACAATATCGCATAGGTCAGTGAGTGATATTGCGCTACTATATCCTGCAGGTGCTTGTTCAGGTGAATTAGAAAGTCGAGTAAGTAGTGTATTGATTCCATGATGGGGCGAAAATAGAGTAATTTACGGATTTACAGAATTACAGATTTACGGAATTTATTGCATCAACCAGTTTTGAAGTTTCCTTTGCTTCCTTCACATCATGCACACGCAGGATATTAGCTCCATTTAGCAGGGCGATGGTGTTGAGTACTGTCGTGCCGTTCAGCGCATCAGCGTTTTTGATGCCCAGTGTTTTTGTGATCATAGACTTTCTCGATAGGCCGGCCAGTATCAGGCATCCGGTCATTTTAAATAAGGATAGCCTTTTCAATAATTGAAAATTATGTTCGTTTGTCTTTCCAAATCCGAATCCGGGGTCTATTATGACATCATTGATACCTGCTATGCGACAGGCTTTGACTCTTGATGCCAGATAGTCGATAACCTCTGTTACTACATTGTCATATATGGGGGATTCCTGCATGGTCTCTGGAGTGCCCTGCATATGCATGATGATATATGGAGTGCGAAGCCTTGCGACGGTCGATAGCATCTCAGCATCAAGTGTACCTGCTGAGATGTCATTGACTATGCTGACTCCATTTGCTACAGTCTCTTCAGCTACTCTCGAATGAACAGAGTCTATTGATAAGATAGCATCGGGAAAACGCTTGCTTATTTCACATATAGGCGCGATCACACGTTTAAGTTCTTCTTCTACAGCTATAATCTTACTGCCGGGTTTGGATGACATGCCGCCTATGTCGATGATATCTGCGCCATAGGCGAGCATACGCTCCACATGATGCAGTATCTCATCGGTCCCGCTATGCAGGCCACCGTCATGAAAGGAGTCAGGAGTGAGGTTGAGTATGCCCATCACCAGTGGTGTGGAAAGGTTTAGTAAGCGGCCTTTGCAATTTATAGTCATCGCAAACAAGATATAAACATTAATAATTGTCAAAAGTCTTTATTTTTTTTTGTCTTTGAGTATTTTCGGAGCTAAATCATCCATCCTTGAGCAATACCTCCTCTCAATATGACCAGCAAGTATCTCTGTGCAGAGATGTATATGCCAAAAAAAGCAAAGACTACGGTACATCATGGAGGGTGCTTCGTGCCAAGTCACTGACCGACCAACTTTTTATCAAAGCCCAACGTATCAAGACCCTCGAAGAAACGGAAGTGCGCAAAGTCGATGAAGGAATAGAGCCGGAGTTTATTGGCCTGATCAACTACGCGGTGATGGGGCTGATACAGATCAAACTCGGCGATGACCCGCGACTGGAGCTGACCGAAAAAGAGGCCTTGGAACTATATGATACTGAAATAGCTGCTATCAAAAAACTGATGCTGGCCAAAAACCACGACTATGGGGAGGCTTGGCGTGATATGCGGGTGAGTAGTTTTACGGATTTTATTCTGATGAAGCTTCTTCGCATCAAGCAGATCGAAGATAATAAAGGTAAGACCATCATCAGCGAAGGAATAGATGCGGGATATATGGACATTGTGAATTATGCCATATTTGCGCTGATACAGATGAGCGAAGGAAAATGAAAGGCCATGTTTGAGCTGAGGGTAAATGCGGATGTCGAGTTGAGGTTGCGGGACGAGAGCCATGCAAAGGAAACTTTCTGGCTCATCAGGAAAAATGAAGATCACCTCAGGCCATGGATGAAATGGATAGATAAGGTCGAAAGTGTCAATGATTCGCTGGCAAACATCGAAGCGAATATCGAAGACTGGGAGCTGAAGACCGATCTGCATCTGGGGATTTTCAGGGATGAACTCCTGATAGGTATGATAAGTCTGCATAATATCGATTATCTCAATCACAAGGCCTATATCGGGTACTGGCTGGATGAGGATAACGAAGGCAGGGGTATCATCACGGATTCGGTACGCTGCCTGATAGAATATGGATTTACGGAGCTTGAGCTAAATCGGATCGAGATCAGGGCCGGTATTCATAATACAAAGAGCAGAGCGGTGCCGGAGAGATTGGGGTTTAAACCTGAGGGCACATTGAGGGCGGCAGAATATGTGAACGGAGAATTCATAGATATGGCTGTATATGGACTATTGAGAGATGAGTATATAAACACTAAATAAATTAAGATACATGACAGTTTCCAAATTGTTTATTTTGATCGGATCGATAGCGCTGGTGCTGACGGTACTGCGTTACCTTTTTCAGGGTTATAAGAAAGTCATATTGTCCTATCTCCAGAACTTTGTAGGTACGTTGTTTATCTTTTCGGGTTTTGTAAAAGCAGTTGACCCGATGGGCACCAGTATTAAGATGCACGAATATTTTGAGGCTATGCACATTGAGTTTTTCAATCCTATCTCTACACCTCTCACTGTTGCCATGCTGGTCGCAGAGCTGACACTGGGAGTGGCGCTGCTGGCAGGCTATAAGCCAAAGATCACAACCTCGTTGCTACTATTACTGAATGTATTTTTTCTATTGCTTACCGGTTATACTTACCTCTCGGGTTATGAACCGAACAATGCTTTCTTTTTTGTTTCTATCACTGCTTTTGCTTTGATCTGCTTCGGGGCTATTATCGAGCATGGCAGAGCAAGGTTATGGACGCTGGTTGCGGGTTTTTTGATCGTTGTCGTCACCCTTTTTCTGATGCGATATACCACGCGGCTATTTACCCATCCGTTTGACATCACTAAGATGAAGGTGACCGACTGCGGCTGTTTTGGAGATTTTATCAAACTGAAGCCTTGGGAAACTTTCTACAAGGATGTGGTGCTAACGATCATGGCATTTATACTTGCTATCCGGTACAGGTATGTGAAACCATCAGTGAATGCCATTACACGTGATAGCCTGACTTATATAGTGCTGGTCGGGTCATTCTTTTTCTGTCTGTACAATTTCGTGTGGAATGAGCCTGTGATAGACTTTCGTCCATATGCTATCGGCAGCGACCTTAATCTCAACCGCACAGTACTAAGACCGGAAAAGAAAGACATGATATTCGTGTATAAAAATAAAAAGAGCGGCGATGTGCAGGATTTTAAAATGTCTGAGGTCTGCGATGCCAACTGTGTAGTAGTTAAACATTCCGATGACTGGGAGTTTGTAGTGCGCAGGGATAGCATCATCGACGAGGGTATACCCGCACGCATCACTAATCTTTTTATCCATGATGCTGATGGCAATGAAGTGACAGATAGCCTGCTCAATGACCCTAACTATACACTGATGGTGGTAGCGCCTCATCTGGATGATACCCATGTAGCTGCATTCACAGATAAATTGAACCCATTGGCTATGGCATGTGATAAGGCGCATATCAAATTCTATGCAGTGTCTGCTGATGAGGCAGAGAATTTCCGTCATAAGAACCAAACGGCCTATCCATTCTATATGGCAGATGAGACGCCGCTCAAAACCATGATGCGCTCCAATCCGGGGCTGATGCTGCTAAAGAATGGTATCGTGATAAATAAATGGCATTATAAACATCTGCCGACCTTTGAGCAGTTGAATGAAATGTATTTTTCTAAGAAGTAAAACATTTATTGCCACTACTCAAATTCATATTAAAACGCCTGCTTAGCGGTATACTCGTCATCATAGGCGTAGTGGTCTTTATTTTTTTACTTTTCAATGTACTGCCTGTCAACTCAGCTCGCATGACGCTCGGACAGCGCACAGATGCAGCCTCAGTCAAAGCCATAGAGCGTGAACTCCGTATCAATCTGCCATGGTACACGAGGCTGATGTATTACTTCAATGATATATCACCTGTGTCTGTTCATCACCTGAGTGATGACAATCATCCGACATGGATACCACCTTCGCAAACGAAATATGTCAAGCTCCTTACGGTGGGAGAGAGGACTGTCGTGCTCAAAGAACCCTATCTCGGGAGATCGTTTCAGTCGCGACGTCGGGTGAGCGAGATACTCGCAGAGAATTTCCCGCCGACAGCTATACTCGCACTCTGCGCTATCATACTTGCATCGGTAGTGGGAATTCTATTGGGAGTATTTGCGGCATTGAAGCAATACACTATTTGGGATAATGCCATCTTGTTTTTCTCTAATGTCGGCATCTCGCAGCCGTCCTTTTTTGCAGGTTTTATCATTGCCATGGTCTTTGGATATTATCTGGGTCATTATACCGGTCTCAGCCCGCAGGGGCCATTGCTATGGGTGGATGACAGCGGCCATCTGGTCTATGTATGGAGAAACCTTTTACTGCCGGTTATCGCACTTGGTATACGTCCCATAGCCATCATCACACAACTCACCCGAAGCAGTATGCTCGATGTCCTCTCTATGGACTATGTGCGCACGGCAAAAGCCAAAGGCCTTGGCTACTATACCGTGATATTCAAACATGCACTTCGGAATGCCATGAACCCGGTCATTACTTCGATATCAGGCTGGCTGGCGGCTTTGTTTACCGGGGCTTATTTCATCGAAGAAGTATTTAATTATAATGGCCTTGGCTCGCAGACCATTAGCGCTATCAAGAATTTTGATTTTCCGGTAGTGATAGGATTGTCTTTATTTGTGGCAATAGTATTTGTGGTCATGAATATCGCCACAGATATGCTGTATGCGCTGGTTGACCCAAGAGTGCGGGTAGAATAATTTGATGCTATGACAATATTTCTGATCGGCTTTATGGGTTCAGGCAAGACCACTATCGGCAAAAAACTTGCCGGCAAGCTGGGTTATGAGTTTATTGACCTTGACGCTGCCATAGAGAAAGCTGAAGGAATGTATATCAGAGATATTATCAATGAAAAAGGTGAGGCATATTTTAGAGAAGTTGAAACCCATACCTTAAAGCTTATTGAACTTTCGAATAAAGTGATCTCCACTGGCGGTGGTACCCCCTATTTCTTTGACAATATCAAGTGGATGAAAACTAACGGCAAGGTTGTCTATATAGAACTCGATGAGGCCGTCTTATTTAGCAGGTTAAAAACCACTAATCTGGAGCACCGTCCATTGCTGAAGGGACTAGATGATGATGGCCTGAAAGTTTTTATTCATGATAAACTAGAGGAGCGTGAGCCTTATTATACGCAGGCGCACCTTAAATTCAATCCGATCAGGGACTCGGTAGAAGAACTAATTCAAAAAATAACTTTAAACTAAATATGCCTCGCCTTTGCCTGCCTTGTCGAGTTCGACCTTGATATGCTCCTGTAAGGTCGTAGATAGCGATAATCCCACAAAGTCCGACGCAATCGGAAACAACTTATGCTGCCTGTCTACGAGCACCGCTACCTGTACCTTTTTAGGGGCATATGCCATGATAGGCTTGAGGGCATAGTACATGGTCTTGCCTGTGTTGGCGACATCATCTACTACTAGTATTACTTGTTTGTCAAGAGATATTTTGTCAGTGTCAATAGTGATAGGGTGGGCGAGTGGTTCGGCCTTGTCCATGGTCAGTGAGAGGAACTTTGTACTGATCTCGCTGATAGCCTCGATCTCTTTTTTGAGAAGCTTTGCATATTCATAGCCTCCAGGTTTAATGCCAATGATGATGATCTCTTTTTCATCGTAATTATCTTCTACTATCTGGTAAGCCATACGGCGGGTCTTTTGGGCTATGTCGGCCTGATCGAGTATGAGTGTCTTTTTCATGGCAGTAAAGATATAGATATTTCGATTTGAGGCGATATTCCGAGGACTTTCTATTTTTATTTAAAACCTCGCAACAGTAAGTATATTTGGCGAAAATTTCCCTTGTGATAAAAAAGCTATTACCCGCCATTGCCCTAAGCATATTGTTTTCTTCTTTTTCCCATGCCACCTCACTGGACTCTGTCGTGAGTAGCCTGACTGATGTAGACGGACGCTACCGGGAGCACAACTGCGATTTTACCAATATCAGCCTGGATGTGCGCTTCGTGCCAAAAGAAGGCCGCGTGATCGGCAAGGAAACATTGCTGTTCTCAGCGATACAGCCTGACATCGACTCTGTGTATCTGGATGCACCTGGCATATCTGTCAGTAAACTTTTACTGGATGATAAAAGCCAGAATGTTAGTTTCGAAAGCACAAAGGATGGCCTGATCATTCGTTTCCCGAATAAACTGAAATGGGAGGAAAAACACAGCTTGTACATAGAGTATGAAGCCACTCCGCGCAGAGGGCTTTATTTTATTGGTTGGAATGATGAAAAAAACCTATCGCGTAAGCAGATATGGACGCAAGGACAGGGCATAGATAATCGCCATTGGTTCCCCTGCTATGACGATGTGGACGATAAGGTGATCACGGAGACCACTATTACCTTCGATGCAGACTATACAGTTGTATCAAACGGCACCTTGGTCGATAGCAAAAATAATTCAGACGGCACGAAGACCTGGCATTATGCCATGACCAAACCCATGTCGCCATATCTCGTCATGATCGGCATTGACAAATACAAATGGAAGGACTATAAAAGTGACAATGGTATCACATCGCGGGAGTATTACTACGCTGATCAGCCTCAGGTTGAGGCTCCTACCTATCAGTACAGCAAAGAAGTAATGGACTGGCTGGCGACCGAGATCGGAGTGCCATATCAGTGGCCTAGCTATGCGAATGTGCCTGTGCAGGACTTTATGTTTGGTGCGATGGAGAATACTTCTGCGACTGTCTATGGTGATTTCTATATGCAGGACCAGCGCGGCAATTTCGACCGCCCTTACATAGGAGTCAATGCACATGAGCTCACACATCAGTGGTTCGGCGACCTGATCACGGAGTATAGCGGTACGCATCATTGGCTGCATGAGAGTTTTGCGACCTATTATTCCAAGATATTCCTGCGTCATATATATGGTGAGGACCAATACGAATGGGCAAAACACGGTGAGGCACAGTCATCTGTACAAGTAGACAAAGAAAATCGATATCCGATAGCACATACTAAGGCCGGTAGCCAGCGTCATTATCCTAAGGGCAGTTTTGTAATAGGTATGCTGAGATATGTGGTAGGCGATGAAGTATATAGGAAGACCATACAACACTATCTTAAAAAACATGCTTTCGACAATGTGGATACGCATGATTTTTACCGTGCCTTTCAGGAGACCAGCGGTATCAACCTTGACTGGTTCTTTGATGAATGGATATATCACAGCGGTGTGCCGGCTTATGATGTGAGCTATGAAGCACAGAAAGACAAGACGGTTTTTTATGTCAAACAAACGCACATGACCGACTCGCTGACTCATCTTTTCCAAATGCCGATAGTCTTTGAAGTGAATTATACTGACAATACCAAAGACTCTGTGCGCATGATGATCGGCCAGAAAGACAACAAGGTCTATGTGCCAAATAAAGAGGGCAAGAAAATAGCCTACACGCTTTTTGATCCGGGATATAATATACTGAAGACAGCGTATGTAGCTAAAACCTATCAGGAGTGGATCACACAGGCAAATAAGGCACAGCATATGATAGACCGCTATGATGCTGTATATATGCTGCGTGATACCGATGTAGATAAAAAGCGCAACGACCTGATCGCGATCTTTGATAAAGAACAATATCACGCTATCCGCTCTGAGATCGTCAATCAGCTCAGAAAAGATACAGAGAATAAAAAGACACTTGCCCTCATGCGCAAGGCTACAAAGGATAAATACTTCGGGGTCAGAAGGGCGGTGGTAGATTTTGTGGATACTATTCCTAAGCCGCTATTGGCGGACTGTGAACAGTTGTTGAATGACTCCTCATATGTCACCATTGAGAATACACTCAAAAAACTGGTGAAGCAGCACCCTGAGAATAAGGGCCGCTACTTTGCGGCTGTGCAGAATACCTTGGGCATATTTAAAAATGTCCGTATTGCTACATTGGAGCTGAAGTGCACCGACAATATGGGAGTGACTGGTGTGAATACCAACCACGAGTTGGATGAACTCATAGATTACACTTCACATTCTTATGAATTTATGACAAGGATCAGAGCGATGGGAGTATTGGAGCGATTGAAATATGGTAATGAAGCATTGCTGAAAAACCTCGTCGATGCTATCCTGAATCCTAATAACAGACTGGCAGGCCCTGCGACAAAGACGCTGAAGGCCATCATGAAAGAAAAGCCTGAGTTCAAAGATATGGCACAGGCCTACTACAAAGGCACAAAATGGAAAGACTGGCAGCAGGATATTCTGAAGAAGATATTTGAGTAAATAATACTCATGAATTGAATGCTAATGTCAGATGAGTGAAATAATCAGTGCCACATTTAATGCAGAATGCTCATTTCTGATCACAGGAAGAGGTCTGATGTTTGCAGGTGATATTTTAAGCGGCACTATCTCCAGAGGCGATACGATCATTTTACAGGAAGACCCTGATTCTTTTCATAAAGAAATTATCGGGATTGAATTCGGCACCAATGCGAAAACAGGCCTGCTGATAAAGTGTGAAAATCTGGAAGAACAGCAAGCATTAAGACAATGGGAAATAGAAGGAAAAGTATTCCTGATATTACCCCCTCAAGTTTAGACTATGGTTTGATGTAGTCTACTTATTCAGTCTGCTGTTTCCGGCGCTATAGACGAAGTATATCACAAAGCCTATAGCCATCCATACGATGAGCCTGATCCATGTATCCAAAGGCAGGAACACCATCATAAAGACACATGTTCCGATGCCTAGGATAGGAACCAGCGGCACTAATGGTGTTTTGAAAGCCCTTGGAATGTCCGGCCTGGTCTTGCGGAGAACGATGACCCCGATACATACCAGTACGAATGCAAACAATGTACCTATGCTGGTCATTTCACCTACTACACGGGCAGGAATGAATGCCGCAAAGAGACAGACGAATAGCATAACAATGATGTTAGACTTGTATGGCGTTTTGAACTTAGGATGTACATCAGCGAATACCTTTGGCAGAAGACCGTCTTTGGCCATAGAGAAAAATACCCTGGATTGGCCCATGAGCATCACCATGATGACAGATGAATATCCCGCAAGAATAGCCAATATGACGAGCTGTTGCAGCCATGTATATGGTGTGGCGGCAATGGCCACTGCTACAGGAGCGATACCATCCTGACCCTTAAATGCTGTATAAGGTACGAGTCCTGTCATGACATGTGCAAAAAGGATGTACAATACAGTACAGATAGCCAAAGAAAGCAATATGCCAATAGGCATGTCCCTTGATGGGTTTTTGGCTTCTTGTGCAGCGGTAGAGACCGCATCAAAACCTATGTAGGCAAAGAAGATAATAGCTGCTGCCCGCACGATACCACTCCATCCGAACTCCCCAAACTTGCCGGTGTTCTCAGGGATATATGGGTGGTAGTTGGCGGGGTGGATATAGCCCCATCCGAGAAAAATGAAGACCAATACGACGGAGACTTTTAGTGCCACAATGATTGAATTGGTCAGGGCTGACTCTTTAGTACCCCTGATCAGAACGAACGACATCGCAATTACTATAGCTACTGCGGGTAGATTAATAAAACCCGATATAACGGCTCCTTCGGGCGTCGTCACACTGTCAAACGGGGACATCATAAACTGAGATGGCAGATTGATACCATAGTGTTGCATGAATTTACCTAGATATCTTGACCACGAGATAGCAACAGTCGCGGCGCCTACTGCATATTCCAGCACCAGGTCCCAACCTATGATCCAGGCAAGGAGTTCGCCCAGTGTAGCATAAGTATATGTATAGGCACTCCCCGCTACCGGGATCATTGAGGCATATTCCGCATAGCAAAGTCCTGCAAAAGCACATCCTACAGCAGCTATGACAAAAGAGATCGTGACCGCAGGCCCGGCATTATTGGCGGCAGCGAGGCCTGTGATAGAAAATAACCCCGCTCCGATGATCGCGCCGATACCCAGAGCTACCAGGTTTCCGGCACCTAGCGTACGCTTAAGGGTGTGGCTTTCTCCTGCTTCTTCGGACTGCTTTATGATCGTCTCGACCGATTTGACCTTAAATAGATTATTCATGTATTGCTTTTAATAATGGTTGCCCAAAATAGGATTTATTCTTTAAATGTGAAGGCCTGGAGCACAAAACAGCCCGACTGTCCCTTTGGAAATATTTCAGTATTAGACCGTTAAATCAATTTGTTGCGGCAAAGGTGGATTTGTCCCCTCAAAATGTTTATAAACTTTAGGCTTAAATGTTTCTAAGCCTGAAGAAAAAACTAACTTTACGAACGTTTGCTTATGAAAAACAACAGTTCGTTTAGAATTAAAGTATGAAAAAATTATACTACCTATTTATATTTTGCTTGGCTTCATTCGGTTTGGAGGCCCAGGCGACTGATAGTTTGGCTAAACAGCAATTGATACCGGCATCGACGGACAGTCCGGCAAAGCTGCCTTCGGCGCCCGGAGTAGCGACTCCCTCATCACCCAAACAAGCGGCTACTGCTACAGTTAAAGGGATAGTGACTGATGAAAAAGATAACACGCCAATGATCGGCGTGAATGTATCTGTCATAGTCAAAGGTGTTGTCACAGGTGTCAGTACCGATGAAAAGGGTTTATATGAGCTCAAAATACCCCTTGGGGACTATCAGGTCAGCTATACATATGTGGGCTATCAGACCCGGACAGAGCCTCTCATCATTACAAAGGAAAATGATGTCTTCATCCGCAATATAATGATGACTGATGCATCCAAAGAACTGGATATCGTCGTCGTGTCAGGCAATAAGGTCGAGAAAAAACTCGGTGAGCAGACCCAATCCATAGAGGTGCTTAAAGGACAGAACATTACCAACGGCGCTCAGGGTATACAGGAGGCAATCAATAAGGTTCCAGGAGTAAATATGATAGGCAATACCATCAGCGTGAGGGGCGGTAGTGGTTTCTCCGATGTGACCAGCAACAGAACATTGGTGCTACTGGATGAAGTGCCGCTGGTCAGCCCTGAGAATGGTAGTGCACGCTGGAACACTATGCCAAAAGAAGCCATAGAGCAGATGGAGATCACCAAAGGGCCTGCAACCGTGACCAATGGTGCTCAGGCTATGAATGCCCTGATGAATGTCCGTACTATTGATGCCGAAAAGGACTCTGTTTTTAATAAAATATATGTCAATTATGGCCTTTACTTCCCTTTCAAAGATCCTACATGGACATGGTTCTGGAAGCGCGACGCACTGGGAAAGATCCCGCCCATGTTTGGCAATGTGGCTTATGTCGGTTCCCGCAGGGTAGGAGATGTAGATATCGTATTCGATGGCGCATATGACCAGAATCAGGGCTATACGTCATATAATAAAGACCAGCTCGCACGTGCATTTGTGAAACTGCGCTATGTCCCCCATAGGCATCCAAGTCTGAACATAGGCGGGAATGTCAACTTCTGCTATGAGAAATACGATGACTTCTTTATTTACGCAAACTATAATGATACTCTTCCTAAGAATGTCTCCGGCCATACACCTACATATGATACCCAGGTATTAGTTCCATCTGATAGCACCTTTATCCGCAATTTTAGTTTTAACGTCAATCCCTATATCAACTACTATGATCAAAATGATAACAGGCACAGCATTAAGACCTCTTACTATTATGTGAAAAGTGATAATACAAGTGGCGACAGCAGTGTGGCTCAGAAGCTATACCTTGATTATACCTTCACCCATAAATTTAAGAAAGCGGATGCGGATATCTCTGCGGGCACACGGTTTTCATACAAGAATATTATGAGCGAGACCTTTGGTAATAAACACGCCGAATATGCTGCCTTATTTATTCAGGGAGAAAAGAAATTTGCAAAAAAGCTGACCATCAAAATGGGCTTCTCACTGGAATACAATAAACTGGATACTACCAAAGTACAGAATGATCTATCTTTCATCAATTCTATGGCGGTGCGCGATTCTGCAAATCGCTTCAAATCTATCGTCAAACCTGTCTTTAATATCGGATTGAACTATGAAGTGACACAGGGCACATACCTGCGCGCCTCATTTGGGCAGGGGTATAGGTTCCCGGATATAGCCGAGGAATATACGCTGACCCCTAGAGCAGGAGTACTGGCAGTACCTAACCCAAGCCTGCTGCCGGAGAATGGATGGACCTCAGAGGTGGGTATCAAGCAAGGTATGAAACTTAGCCGTTGGGTGTTTTATGCCGATCTCGCTGCCTATCTGAGCAGGTACACCAATCTGATCGAGTTTATTTCGGTTGATAATATATCTGAGTTGCCCGCTCCAATACAAAACCAAATATTAGAAAAATACCATTCCTATCAGTATGGTCCGTTTGAGCAGGCACAAAACATCACCAATGCGCAAATATGGGGTGTCGAAGTATCAGCGATTGGTACAGGGGCTATTTTTGGCGTACCCCTTAACTTCCTGATCGGATACAACTATATGGACCCTAAGAATCTGGACTATAATCCGAGTGTGCCCGGCTCTCATGAGTATCTTTATTATCGTATGCATCACTCAGCTAAGGCCGATGCTCAAACAACCTATAAAGGTTTTATCGTAGGGATCACATGTGTTTATATAGGTCATATATTACAGCTGGATCAGATCGCGAACGTCACCAAAATATCGGACTGGGTCAATGAGCATGGTACGATGGGTGATGTGGTGCTGGATGCACGGTTTGGATATAATTATAGGAACAGGCTGACAGCCACACTCATTGCCAAGAACGTCACTAATCATGCTTATACATTGCGTCCGGGTTTTGTAGAGGCACCGGCCAGCCTTACCCTTCAGGTCACCTACAGGTGGGGCAGGATATTCCCTATAGCTAAGAAGACTACATAAAATAAAAAAACCACTCATTTGAGTGGTTTTTTTATTGGTAGCGGGGGGGGAGCTCGAATCCCCGACCTCAGCATTATGAGTGCTGCGCTCTAACCAGCTGAGCTACCCCGCCAAAAGGGAGCGCAAATATAGCTTTTTGAGATAAAAATCACAACTGTAAACCTCTTTTGCCTACAGATTTTTTACTCTATGTGTTCTATTGTTACTATGTGGTTCAACGAAATGATGATCTTTTACAAATGTATCACCTCGCCGAATGCAGCCGCTGTCGCCTCCATGATAGCTTCGCTCATGGTCGGATGTGGATGTATTGACTTGATGATCTCATGGCCTGTGGTCTCCAGTCTCCTTGCCACCACTACCTCTGCGATCATTTCGGTCACATTGGCGCCGATCATATGCGCACCCAGCCACTCACCGTATTTTGCATCGAAAATTACTTTTACAAAGCCATCTTTAGCCCCGGCAGCAGCAGCTTTGCCTGATGCAGAGAATGGGAATTTGCCCACTTTGAGCTCATATCCTTTGGCTTTTGCTTCTTCCTCTGTGAGGCCTACTGATGCCACCTCAGGCCAGCAGTAGGTACAGCTTGGTATATTGCCATAATCTATAGGCTGGACATGCTGCCCGGCTATTTTCTCTACACAGGTGATGCCTTCGGCACTGGCTACATGCGCCAGGGCCGGTCCTTTGACGATGTCACCGATAGCGTATACGCCCGGTACATTTGTCGCATAGAAGTCATCGACTATCACAAGGCCTTTGTCGGTTTTGATCCCAGCGGCTTCGAGGCCGAGGCCTTCAAGATTGGTAGAGATGCCTACAGCAGAGAGCACCACATCGCATTCTATCTTAGTTACAGCCCCTGCTTTATCTTTTGTAGAGACTATGTTTTTCTTGCCGGAGGTATCTACACTTTCTACAGATGTACCGACCATGAATGTGATGCCTTTCTTTTTCATGATGCGCTCCATTTCTTTAGAGACCTCGGCATCTTCGCGGGGCAGTATACGGTCGAGGTATTCTACGACCGTCACCTTAGTGCCGAGAGTGGCATAGAAATAAGCGAATTCCATACCGATAGCGCCCGAGCCCATCACCACCATTGTCTCAGGTTGCGTAGGCAGCGACATCGCTTCGCGGTATCCGATTATTCTCTTGCCATCCTGCTTGATACCCGGCAGTTCACGAGACCTGCCACCTGTGGCGAGAATGATATGTTTGGCCGAGTGTTCTGTTTTTTTGCCGGTAGTATCTGTGACCTCTACTTTGCCACCTTTTTTGAGTACACCGGTACCCATGATGGCCTCGATCTTGTTTTTCTTAAATAGGAACTGTATCCCTTTGCTCATGCCTTCTGCTACCCCACGGCTGCGCTTGACTATAGCCGGAAAATCCTGCTTGGCATTGCCTACAGTGATGCCGTAATCGGTAGCATGGTTTATGTATTCAAATACCTGTGCGCTTTTGAGCAGTGCTTTGGTAGGGATGCATCCCCAGTTGAGGCAGATGCCCCCCAGACTTTCACGTTCTACCACTGCTACTTTTATGCCCAGCTGTGCTGCCCTGATGGCTGCTACATAGCCTCCGGGGCCACTTCCTATCACTATCAGATCGTATGTCATATTCTTAAGAAATTTTTTAGGCTGCAAGATAGTAACGTATTGATCTGCCAAAATAGTTTTATCCTTTGTCAGATCGGATGTCATATACTTGCGAAATTTAGGCTGCAAGATAGAAAAAAAACTGCCCTGTAAAACAGAAGCTGGCTGGTGACAGTTGACAGATGGCTGGAGATTATAAAGTCTTCGGCTCAATATTTAACTTTGAATTCAAGCCCCTTTTGAGTTTTGAGAGCCTATTTTATCCCAATCCAGTAGTACCAAACAGAAGATAAAAAGCTCAATGGAGACGATATTCATGAGCAGATAATTCATAATAAAGAATGCGATAAACAGGGCCAGATAGATGCGGTCATATTTCTTAGTAAAAAAGCCACCAAAGAAACTCAACTGGATAGCAAAGCCCGCCAGGAGAAATAGCCTCGCAATACCCGCATGCGCTATCAGGTATGAATGAAAGTGTGTAAGTACAGAATCGGGATATTCATATATGGTCTGCGCATGCTGAGACATCAGTATGGCCTGCATCTGGCCTGGCTCCCATAGTGCTCCGGATGAGAGTTTCCATAGTGCTGCCGAGGAAAAGATAAAGAAAAAATAATACCGGGCAGCTTCCCATATGTATGTAAATCGATGCCCCGGCCCAAACCAGAATGGAACACTGAGGAATAACACACCAAGCAGATTGTGATAGTGATGCATGGCATAAGTAGAGTAAGTGACCTGATAAATGCTAACCAATACGGTGAAAAGAAAAGCTACTATTCGCCGCCCCGGTATCAGCGAAGCTGTGATCGGAAGCAGAAAAATCAAAATATCCAATACAGCTGACCACAATACAGAGTGTGTCACCGTGTGAGGAATGCCCAACCAGTGAAAGAGCCAATAAGTATTGTCAATGCCCGGATCGATGAGAACCGGCTGTGATAGCTGCGAGAAGAGCGTGCTCGATACAAACCTCATGGCAAAAATAAGCACACAACCCAGATAGAAATACCGGGCCCTGATGTCGATCTGTGCTTGGGTCACCGGCTCACTCATATCTCAGTTTAAAAAGGGTCTGTGCTGTGTCATTCAATATTATGCTGCCATCGGGTTTATAACTCACAAGCTGTTTGCTTACTTCCAGAAGAGGTGTTTTGATCATTCTCATATCAGCTATGTATTGAAACAGCCATTTCTGGTACGGTGTATCCATACTCGCATTATTGAGCAATACTGATCGGGCATAATCTGCTCGTTGGCCGGACATACGCTTTGATATGACCTTATCGAGTGAATCCCTGAAGCCAAGTTGCTTTAATCCATCATAAGTAGCTATGGTATTATATACCATTTCTCTTTGAGAATCATGAAAGTCCAGGCTCCTGACAGGGTTTTCGGAAACTGCTATGTTGTATACAGTATACGTCTCGTGTGGATGATGAAGGGCAGAGTACATGCCGAAGTGAAAGAAAGGCGTGTTTTCTACATGCTTATATGTAAAAAAGAGTTGACCAAGAATAAATAAAATAAGTAAGACAAAGAGGGGCTTGTCCTTATGGAATACCTGATGTAAGAATGTCTTTCGAAGCATGGATCAGTGAGAATAAGATGCTGCAAACATACATGTTTTGATGTAAGTTTTTTTACCGGATAAAGGTACTATTTTCGGGTTTTTGAAGGAACTTTAAGTAGTTGGGTTTTTTCGGATTTAATGTTTACTTTGCTAAATGAGACATATCATAAGATTATTAATACTTGTTTTATCGGTTAGCATGGCTTCCTGTGGTCACAATAGGGGTAGTGAAAGTCAAATGACCCATGAAGACTCTGTGAGGGTTGTCACAGACAGGGCATTTCAAATACACCTTGCGGAACTGCAAAAAGTCCGCGAGACTTTTGTCGGGCCTTCGATAGAGCCGGGGGTAGCTGTAACCAAAGGGGAAAAATTCAAGACAAATATTATGGATGACTCTACTGCTGCTATCACAGCGGGTTTTGAAAAACTAAACATAAAACTCGAACACGCTCAGAAAGACTCTACTACTTTATATGGTGCACTTCTGACACGGTTCAGGCTTCTAAAGACCCAGCATAAATATCTGACAGGGACATATACCGATGATGCACATCTTCTCAGATTTACCTCCGAGGTCACCTTTGACGATAAGCACGAAGAGGATATGGATTTCTATTTTAGCGAGTCCAATCTGGTGTACTTTCGTGAGCGGCATACCTCTACCCATGAGGAGCAGGATATAATGACCGAGGATTGTTATTTTCTCAGAGACGGGAAAGTCGCCTATGCCTACCGTGATGAGGGTACTGCTCAGGATAGTAAGGACAGGATGAATGTAATGTCATTGAAAAGGTATCTGCTCAAAGGGGATCTTACAGCTCATGTGTCAAAGGCATTTGATACCTTCAAATCAGACTATGAGATACTCATAAATCAGCCTCTCGAGCCCCTCATATACCCGGGAGAAGCTAAAAGTCAATAATATAACATGGGTTTCATGGCCTGGGCAATGTGTCAGCAGATTGAACCTTATGAAGCACACAGGGATTGCTATCAATTGATGGATAGATATACATCGTATTCTTTTTGATACTGTATATAAAAGAGCGGGATTCGTATTGCTTATGCGAGTCAAATAACTCCATATAATCTTCTACTGAATCATTCTGGCTGAGCAGGTTGACATTGATGTCAAAAGAATCATATACCGGAGAACCATATATGCGGCCTATTTTTTGGGGATCGAAATATATTCTGCTCGAACCGAATATCATATTTGAATCGGCTGTATAATACTCCCCTCTGAAAAGCGCCGCTGTAGTATAGTGCCTGATCGCATAGTCAGAAGCTGTATTCCTGGGCAGGTTATCATAAAATACATAACGCACACTATCGAATGTACTAGTGTAGATAGTAAGATAAGGTGAATCTATTTTTATTCTGGTGATATTATCGACGCCCTGGCTTTGCTGTTCATTGTCAGTATTTTTTGTTTTGTTTATACCAATGGTATACTGATGCAATGAGTCCGGAGAGTCAAAGGCTATCCAGAGATCACGCTCTTCACGTCCGTTTACGAGTCCTATACAGTGGAGGGTATCATCTGCCAATCGGTTTGAATCTATAGTAAAGCTGAATATACCCTCCATAAATGCGGCAGATTGAGCTGGCGAATTTGTTTTGCTGAGATTAAGCATATACTCATAAGATATCCATGTGCCTTGCAGCTTGGCGAAAAGCTGTGGATAGTTTATGTTGGCCTTATGATGGGCTCTTGGGGGCTCTTTGTGATGCAGACAGGAGCTGAGCAGGAACGATAAAAATATGGCAAAGCATGTCGCTCTGACAGTTCCGTTATTTATCCTTGTTTTTTGCTTTTCTTCTGGATCCACTACAGTGATGTTTTTTTATTCTAGGCCCATTTGATATATATGATGTTAAAATAGAAATTGCGTTAATAGAAGGACGCCTTTATTTCAATAATTATTAGACATTAGTTTCAGTAGTGAACTATATACTATCCAAGTGGTACTAAAATATAAATGGGATAAGCATTTTCACTTTCATTCGATAGTCGGGGTATTGATCCGGAAACTCAGCCATCATAAAATCTTCTTCCATCCTGAGCTTATGCAGGAAACCCAGAAAGCAAACCAGAACTGCGATAAAGCCTTTCAGTTCACCTGTCACACAGGCCGAACCTAATATGGCCAGCAGCGCTCCGGTGTATATAGGATGCCTGACAATACTGTATGGGCCGGAGCGTATCAGTTCATGGCCAGCTTTGAGTGTTACATTTCCGCTCCAGTTTTGGCCGAGTGTATATCGTGCCCAGATAGCAAACAATATCCCTAGAGCACACATGGAACATCCGATTATTCCGCTTATGTCATTTTGGGGCAATATCTGAATTCGTAGCCAGGCTATACTCTGAGACGGCGAGTATAAAAGTTCAAACGAAATGACAAGTGCCAGCACATATGCCCATCTGAGAGCTGGATTTTGTTTGCGGACAGTTTGTTTGGTATTCCAGGCATTCACTAACCAGTATAGGCCTATTATATACCAGCAGATATGTATGAAAAGAAGATAATTATAGGTGTCCATTTGTTTGTTGTTTGCTGAAATAATTTCCCAAGGTAAATGTATCTGCAAATTTCATATTTCGGGCTCAAAAAGATATTTGCTATCTTTATCAGATAAAGTATGCTGCGGTAAAGGCTATTATGAAAGGATTTAGGATTTATTTTTTTGTTCTGCTAGGGGTGACGTATACTATCCCGGCATACTCCACCGGTTCGGGCAGATATAGCGGACACACTTATTCAAGCCATAGCTCCGGCTCCTACAACTCATCCAGCCATAATAGCTCATCCGGACACGCCAATTCGAATGGCCATAATAATACTACCAAACATTATTTTAATAGCAGCCCTGGATCCTCTGGCCACACCAGTACCTCCAGCCATACCACCGGTACTAATGGAACTCATAGTGCATCGGGTACCGGACATAATACTGTAAATGGAAGTAATATTATAGGCAATAGTACTTATTTCAAACATTCACCATCGGGAGAAAAAAGTGGGTCATCAAGCAATGTGTCTTCAGTTCAAAGGGCGTCTACTGCCAGTAACGTGAAAAAGCCGTCAAAAGAACCCCCTTCAGCTATAAAGACTAAGCCTAGCCCTTACCTTCCGGCAGCGCCTACCTTTCTGCCAAATTATGGACAATGATATGCTGACAGAGGGATATAAACATAGTATCATTGCAATATGAATTTCAACAGTAGACTCATATATGTGGCACTGCTTATACTCGCATCCTGTACTCCTAAAAATGGCCTCATGGTAACAAGAGATAAAGATGGCAGCAAAATGCTGGTAGGCAATACCGATAAGAACACCCTGATAAATGATAAAGCATTCGGTTGGTTCCGCGCAGGGTACGATAAATATCAGCCAGATGTCAAGTCCATTAAGGTCATCAGCCTGCAGGCCGGATCTCTTCGTATTGAAGTATTTGGCGGGACATGGTGCAGTGATACACATGACCTGCTGCCGGGCTTCTATAAAGTAATGGATGCTGCCGGAGTCAAAGATACCCAGATCAGCCTCCATCTGGTAGATCGGGAAAAGAAAACCAAGGACGGATATGCAGATAAATACCAGATCATTAATGTGCCAACATTTGTTGTATTCAAGGACAATAAACAGATCGGCAAGATCGTAGAGTCAGCAAAGGTATCTATAGAGGCCGATATCGCTGCAATGCTCATGATAAATAACTGATGTAATGGATGGTTATTGATGAAAATCATCAGTTTGATTAAATTAAATCATTTATTCTTAATTTACACATGTATTATTATATTTACATAATTATATAACTAAAAAAAAACAAGCATGAGAAAGATCAAATTTGCGATTGCACTCTTTTTAGCAAATTTTATTGCTGTAGGCTACATCAATGCCCAAACTCTAAAAAATGAGCCGGTGAAAGCCAAGACCGAGGTGAAAACTACAGAAATAAAAACAGCTGAGACCCCAAAAGCTAATCACACACCTACAGCAAATGAAAAGTCTGCTTCAGTCAAAGAAAAAAATGAATTAGCTGCACCTATACGTTCTGACCAGGCAGGCGGTGGCCGTGGTACAGAAGATAGCAGATCAAAGTCGGGAGAACTCAAAATGGCTCCTCTTTCACCAAAGTAGAATAATACCGACAGATATTGCTTTGCGTAATATTTAATTAAAAAATAAGTTTTGAACTTAATGAGCTAAAGAAATAACCTAATTAACCCAAAAACTCCTAAAATATGAAAAATATATTTACCGGACTTATAGCTTTCTATCTTGTTTGTACGCTTTCCTCTTGTAGCACAACACCAGCACCAGTGTATGGTTGTACCGATCCAACTGCGTATAATTATAACGCAGCGGCTAATCAGAATAACGGAACATGTATCGCAAAAGTATATGGCTGTATGGATCCTAATGCATTAAATTATAACTCTGCCGCAAATGAAAGTGATGGCAGCTGTCAATATAACGGATCTGTGGTTTTCTATACCTATAATCCCAACTATGGATATATTTATATCACCCTCAATAGCGCTACATATTCTATCACTCAATATGTCATTAGCGGTACTCCTACTTGCGGACAGTCCGGCTGTGCCAATTTCACATTGGCTCCAGGAACTTATTACTTCACGGGTGTCAATTCTGCTGGTACATATACCTGGAATGGATACGTTACAATAACTTCCAACGGTTGTTATCAACAACAGCTATCCTAAAGCAACGATCGTTTTGTGTTTTTTTAAATGCCCCAAAAGCAGTTCTAAATGCTTTTGGGGCATTTAGTTTGTATTTGTCTAAATTAGCTATTCAGTAATATGTCTATTGCTGTAGCCACCTGCTCGATATTTGGCAGTAGGGCCTTTTCCAGGTTTTCATTGAGAGGGATCGCAGGGACATTCTTTGAACCAATAATTTTGACGGGAGCATCCAGATATTGAAAGAACTCTGATGCTATCCTGCCGGCCAACGCCTCCGCGAAGGAGTGAGTGATCGTCTCTTCCGTCAGCACCATGACTTTGCCATGTTTCTTTACGGTAGCTTCTATCAGCTCATCATCGAGGGGATTGAGAGTCCGCAGGTCTATGACCTCTATCTGTCCCTCATATTGTTTAGCTGCATTCATGGCCCAGTATACACCCATACCATAGGTGATGACTGCCATTGTTTCACCGCTTGCTACTTTGTCTTCATCTGCTGTGAGAGCTATTCGGCCTTTGCCCAGAGGGATGATGTAGTTTTCGTCAGGCTCGATGGTCTTTGCCGCTTCTGTGCCTTTGACCTTACTCCAGTAGAGGCCTTTGTGCTCAAACACAACCACTGGATTGGGGTCGTGAAATGCACCCTTGAGCAGGCCTTTCATATCTGCCGCATTAGATGGATAAACCACCTTCACACCTTTGAGCTGAAGTACAACACTCTCTACACTGGAGGAATGATATGGACCACCGCTGCCATATGCTCCGATCGGCACACGGATCAAAGTCTGTACCGGCCACTTGCCATTACTTAGATAACAAGAGCGTGAGACCTCAGTGAATAACTGGTTGATACCTGGGAAGATATAGTCCGCGAACTGAACCTCTACTATGGGCTTGCAACCCACCGCACTCATGCCTACTGTGCTGCCCACGATGTATGCTTCCATGATAGGGGTATTGAATACACGCTGGTCGCCATACTTCTTTGCCAGCAGAGCCGCCTCTCGAAATACACCTCCCAGTTCACCACCCACATCCTGCCCATAAAGTAGTGACTCCGGATGATGGCTCATGATCTCATCTACAGCATGGAGTGCGGCATCTACCATCATGACCGTCTGCCCACCTGCCGGGCTTCGCTCACCGCGCTCTTCAGTCACAGGTGTCGGAGCGAAAATATGGTCCATCAGGTCGGCCTCGGTCGGATTGGGCTCGGCGAGCGCCTTTTCAAATTCATCAGCTACATACTGACGGGCTTCGTCTTCGATCCTGTCTATATCGTCCTTTGATGCGATGCGGTTTTCTTTGATGTGTTGTTTTAGCACCGGATATGGGTCGCGGGCTGCATCATTCTCCAGATTTTCTTTGGGACGATACCATTCCTTGCGTACACCTGATGTGTGATGATTGAGCAGGGGTACTTTTACATGTATCAGGTAGGGTTTACGGTCTTTTCGTACGAGAGATATGATCTTATCCAGCGTATCATAGCATTCATTGAAGTCCGTACCATTGATAGACATGACACGCAGTCCTTTGAAGCCTTTTGCATATTCATCAGCATCCATCTTGCGGATCTCTGACGAGTGCGCGGAGATATCCCATTCATTATCCTGCACGAGATAGATGATCGGATAGTCATGGAGCGATGCCATCTGAAATGCCTCAGCTACCTCACCCTCAGTGACCGATGCATCACCCAGAGAGCACAATACTATCGGCTCATCGCCACGTTTCCAGTCGGTGATATGCTGCTGCTCTTTATACTGCATGCCTTGTGCCGTGCCTGTAGCGGGAATGGCCTGCATGCCGGTCGCTGAAGACTGGTGTGGTATCTTCGGCAGGTCCTCACGCGTACTGCTGGGGTGACAGTAGTAGGTGCGTCCACCCGAGAAATAATCAGTGCGCCTGGCAAGAAGCTGAAGCATTAGCTCGTATGGAGTGAAGCCCATACCCAAGAGCATGGCATCATCTCTATAGTACGGGAAGGCAAAGTCTTGCGGGCGGAGCAGAAAACCTGCTGCCAACTGTATAGCCTCATGGCCGCGCGATGTGGCATGGACATATTTAGCGCATATATCCTTGCGTTCTTCATATAGCTCCGTCATGCTTTTGGCGGTAGCCATCATCCGGAATGCGCGCAAAAGGATATCATTAGATGGTCTCAATGCTCTGTGATTTGGTGTAGTACGACACGCAAATTAACCTAAAAAACAGGAAGTCAAAATGAGTTCGCATTTATGTTTATGCAATGCGATTTACTTCTTTTTATTCAATACAAAACGGATATATCCCGCCAGAATGATCTCTGTAGCTATGATCGGCATGATGAGGTTCATGACAATGAGTATGGTATTGAGAAAAGCAGGGGTCATCAGCTTGTCTGCCTTGTCATACAGAGAATACGCAATAGCATAGAAAAAGAAGAAAAGCAGGAAGATACTCATCAGGCTGATCATAAACTTTTCGGTAGTGTTGAGTGTATCCTTCATTCTGAATTTGAGGTAGAAATTTATCACTGCCAGCAAAAAGAGGATATATATGAGTTCTAGCATTGGGGTATCAATTGTTTACAGACCGTGAATCTAAGCAAAACCGGATTAAGTGCAGAAAAGCTCACCGGCTTCACTGATATAGAACGTATCGGTCAATCCATCAAATTGACCCTGAGATGACAATATGGGATATGACACTACGTTTTCTTTGTTAATTTTATGCGATGAAATTTTACGTACTAATAATGGCGCTCATACTCTCTTTTCAGGCACTCGATGCCCAGCGGATCAGGGTCAATGGCGATGTCAAAACCCGGACAGAAGTCCCTATCCAGGGAGTACTGGTCATGGCGTTTGACAAAGGAGAAATGCTCAAAAGCTATGTCAGCAATGAAAAAGGGGAATACCGTTTCGATGTGGACAGGATGGTGTTTGACATTCTGTATTACAAACCGGGACTGAAGACACATGCCTACAGTCTCAATAACAGGCTGGACAAAGAAACTCAGGGTGTATATGTCTATATACCCATGGATGATTCTCTGGATGAGACAGCTATCGATCTGAACATGTGGCTGAAACGGCACCACCTCACTGCGGCATATATGGACTCAGTATATACCGAAGAGATCCGGAAAGACTCCACAAAAGCAGCCACCCAGCACAAGAGCCACAAACAATTAGTGAAAGACGCACTCGCCGAGCAGAAGCGCTTCTCAAACTATAAAAAGACCACCGAGAAACAGTCGATCGATAATCAGGAAAGTGAAGTGACCACCGTGACTATCGGGCCTGATACATATGAGCTCATCACGAGTGATAAGGGCGGAAAGAAATATTTCAAAAATGATAAGCCTATCACTGAGGTTACATATCGGTTTGAGACCACCAGACGCTATGACGGTGTGCTCAAAAGCTCAAAGAGTGTAAAGAAGTTTGACAAGTACCAGCCTCTGCAGCATGTCAAGGGCTGATATTGCTATTTATTTTGCAGCGGCTACTGGGCCTGAGAGTGCCGCTATACACTCCTCTCGTATATCCCAAAGTTGTTCTGTAGTATATTTCAGTACAGCCTTATCTTTGGTTTCTTTGCGCCATTTGTCCAGATAGTTCTTGTGTGCTTTGATCTTATACGCACCTATATCGCTCGACTCTATCTCTTCTTCACTTACTATTGCTTTGATCCAGGCTGTCTGTGCCTTGGGATAGGTAGCGTCAATGATTGTGCCATTGTTTTTCAGATATACATGTGCTTCCGGTATGTATGTCAGGCGGTATTTACGCAGCACAGGCTGTATAGCAGGTGTATTCTCTGCATCCATATTGAATATACCGAGCATCAGGTTGAATCCTTGTTTGCCATTCTCCATGCAGAGAGTATGAAGCAGTGCATTTTTAGTACTGCAAGTACCCTTTTTCTCATCGAGTACACGCATTAGGCTGCCTGTTTTTGAGTTCCTGCCGTAGGGGAGATGCTGGATGTACTTCAGGGCAGCAGCAAAGTCGGTAATATTCAGGTCTGTAAAACGTAAAGAGAGCTCGAAATGTGCCGAGATCGTAAAGTTTTCGTATGTGGATTTGGCCATAGCGGGCATGTGTTTATATCTTTAAGATATACAAGTTAAGCAAATATTACCACATTTTGCCCGCTATTTTAAAGGCCATTGATAGCAACACTCTTGAGAGTTAAATTAAAATAATTAATATGTATCTGGTGATTGTAACGACTATGCTTCCAGTAGCAGTTCCTGTTGTGCTTTACGGCGTGAGCGCCACCATATGAAGCCGATAGTGCCTACTATGAGGTATGGAGAAAGGAATAAGTAAAGAACTCCTTTATTGATCCCATCGCCGGCAGAGTTGCCGTTTCTGGAGGCCTCATCTGCTACCTCAGTACACATCGCGCATTGCGAATAAGCTACATGAGCTACAACCAGTATCAATAGTGTGAGAAATATTATTTTGAAAACCTTATTCATAAAACAAAGATAAGAGAAATCAATTTTATAATCCTATGCATTTATTAATTCTGAAAATCCTGCAAATTCTGATCATAGGTGGCTATAGTAGGGTGATATAAGCAGATAAACAATAACCCCCGTAATGCTCACATATAACCAGATAGGGTAGGTGATCTTGGCTATTTTGCGATGATTAGCGAAGTCTGATGTCAACCCTCTGTATGTAGTCAATAGAATAAATGGCAGGATAGTCGCCGCCAGAAATACATGCGTGATCAAAACCGGAAAGTAGAAATACCTGATCGCACCCTGCCCGCCAAAATGAGTATCTATAGTAAAAAGATGATGCAGGATGTATGATACCAGAAACAATGAGGAGAAGACAAAAGCCGTGAGCATCACATTTCTGTGTTGGGTAAATTTCTTCTGCTTCACCAGTATCAGGCCAAATATCAAAAGTAAAGAGACGAGCGAGTTGATATAGGCATTTACCTTCGCAAATATATGCGGATCAAAGCCCAGATCTACATTCGCCAATTTAAATTCACCCAAGATGACCACTACTCCAAACACTACCACAGACAGAACCGCAATAATGGCGTATGCTGATTTATCATTTCTTTTTAATATAGGCTGTAACATATCGTTTGATTTATGTTTTTACAATTGTAAAACGCGTTTCATATATGAGCCGAATCCTTCTTTCTTTTGTTTAGGCTCTTTGCGAAAGCTGTAGTTCTTCTCGGTCTCACGCAGCACCATGACTATATCTGCCATGAGTTTATTGACACTACTGCTGTCGGTGCCATTGTAGTATCCGCGTATCACGCCATTGCCATCCACGAGGGTCAGCTTGTCACTGTGAATGAAGCCATCAGGGCCGTCATCCTGGTCTTCTTTGGCCAACAGGTGAAAGCTTTCATTGGCAAGCTTGTAAGTTTTTTCTTTGGGTGCGGTACAGAAATACCAGCGTCCTGTGATCGCATCGCGGGCCTTGGCATATTCGCGGAGCTTAGCCACGGAGTCGCGGCGCGGGTCCACGCTGAAAGATACGATGCGAAAGTTATTATCTTTGATAAAGGCCTGCTGTACACGCTGTAGCTGGCCTGACATGACTGGGCAGATACCGGGGCAGGATGCAAAGAAAAAATCCGCCACATATATATTGTCACGGAGGCTATCGAGCACCAGCGGGTCGCCGCTTTGAGTCAGGAAGGTATCATTGGCTACGGTCTGATAGAAGGAATCGATCTCTGCCTCGTGGGCATCATTCATCACCTCCTTGGCGCCGGTAGGGTAGTAGCGTGGCGGCGCCGGCGGACGTGGTATCTTGCTCAGCGGACGAAACAGCAGAAAGAAGAATACCGGTGTCGCGATGACCAGCACCAGCCCAAATATTGTCAGCGAGTTTTTGCTCATTTATTTAATTCAAGCACAAGATTAGTACACAATTGCTAAACAGTGTACTTTGGTTAATATTTTATTTCTTTTGATATAAACATAATATGGTATATTAGCTAGTGTTATAGTATAATTTCCAACCTAAAGCACATCAAAATGAACATTATCAGGATTTTAATTATTGTAATTTTAATGACAGGCTCTATTTTCTCTTTTGCCCAAGACTGTAAATATGAAATTGGTGTAGATGGAGGCCCAGGAGTAAGACTGGTTTATGGACTTCTGAATACACAGGTCAAACAGTATTCTTTGGCCTATATTGGAGGATCGGCTGGAGTTTCATTTCAATATAATATTGATAAAATATTCTCAGTCAAAACAGCTATCTCGTATGATATTAAAGGAGCTGAAGAAAGTGTAGTTTTAGTAGATCAATATGGTATAATGGATCCTGCGCTGATGTTCCATATTAATCTAAATTATTTGACCCTACCAGTTCTTGTCAAAGCATCATTTGGGAAAAAGATAAAATTCTTTATCAACGCAGGACCATATCTGTCCGTATTACTGAAAGAAGAAAATAAATTTCCTTATGCTTATCCATGGACGGATATGACAAACTCATACAAGCCCATTGACTTCGGTATTCAAGCTGGTTTAGGAATCTCTATACCAATTAAAAAAAGATTTGACATAACATTGGAAGATAGAACCAGTATTGGACTCATTGATATCCGGAAGAACTCAATTCCAGCAGACGGTCACTTTAAAACCTTTTCCTCCGCTTTGTTTTTCGGCTTTAATTATAAGTTTGGCAAAACCAAAACTACCACTAAGTCTAGTTAAAAATTATTTCACAGGTCTTTTTCAAAGAACAAATTTGTATTGTCTCATATCTCAATACCCACTACTCATGTCTATTTTGCCTTTGCCAGCTTGCCCATCAGTTCTGCCTTTTGCTCTTTCACACGGTCGCTATTGATATATTCGTCAAAGGTCATTTCCTTGTCTATGATGCCATATGGCGTGATCTCGATAATGCGGTTGGCTATGGTCTGTATCAGCTCATGGTCACGCGAGGCTATGATCACATTGCCACGGAAGTCATTCAGTCCGTTATTCAGCGCAGTGATCGACTCGAGGTCGAGGTGATTGGTCGGTTCGTCGAGTATCAGCATATTGGCGCGCATGAGCATCATCCTGGAGAACATACACCTCATCTTTTCTCCACCTGAGAGCACATTACATTTTTTCAAAACCTCTTCGCCCGAGAAAAGCATCTTGCCAAGGAAGCCACGTATAAAGGTCTCGTCTTTTTCCTCAGGAGAGTATTGTCTCAACCAGTCTATCAGGTTGAGGTCTATACCTTCGAAATAGCTTGTGTTGTCATTTGGTATGCTGCCGATATTGATGGTCACACCCCACTGGAAGCTGCCTTTATCAGGCTTGTCATAACCGGCAAGGATATTGAGCAGCGCGGCTTGTGCCAGGCTATTGTCAGAGAGGATAGCGATCTTGTCGCCTCTTTTGACATTGAAAGTCACGTTGCTGAAAAGCAATTCGCCATGTTCTGTTTTTGACAGGCCTTGCACATCCAGTATTTCATTGCCTGCTTCACGAAGTACATTATTAAAGACAAGCCCCGGATACCTGCGGCTAGATGGTTTGATGTCCTCTAGATTGATCTTGTCAAGTGCCTTTTTACGGCTGGTCGCCTGACGAGACTTAGATGCGTTGGCAGAGAATCGCCTGATGAAGTCCTGTAATTCTTTGATACGGTCTTCAGCTTTCTTATTAGAATCTGCCTTCTGGCGGGCCACGAGTTGTGATGACTGATACCAGAACGAGTAGTTACCCGAGTAGATGGTCATCTTGCTATAGTCTATATCAACCACATGCGTACACACCGCATCGAGGAAGTGCCTGTCGTGGCTCACTACTAATATGATACCTTCGTAGTCTGCGAGGAAGTCTTCCAGCCATGCTATGGTTTGTACATCCAGGTCATTCGTCGGCTCATCTAGGAAGAGAATGTCTGGATTGCCAAAGAGCGCCTGTGCGAGGAGCACACGTACTTTTTGATTGCCATCAAGTTCCTTCAAAAGTTTGAAGTGTAGGTCTTCTTTGATACCCAGATGGCTCAATAGTTCAGCTGCCTTGCTTTCTGCATTCCAGCCGTCTAGTTCGCTAAAAGTATTTTCGAGTTCACCAGCGCGCACGCCATCGTCCTCAGAGAAGTCCGGTTTAGCATACAGTAAGTCTTTTTCCTCCATCACGCCCCAAAGTATCTTATGTCCCATGAGGACTGTCTGCATTACGGGTATCTCGTCAAACTCAAAGTGGTTTTGCTTGAGCACTGCCACACGCATGCCTTTGGAGAAGGCTATCTGTCCTGTCGTGGGGTCTATATCCCCTTGAAGTATCTTTAGGAAAGTAGACTTGCCCGCGCCATTGGCACCGATGATGCCGTAGCAATTGCCGGAAGTGAACTTCAGGTTTACATCTTCAAAAAGGGTACGCTTGCCATAGCGGAGGGATAGATTGCTGACTGTGATCATTGTGCTTGATTGCTATTTAGAACTGTTATGCCTGTTTAAGGGCGCGCAAAAATAATACATTCATTTTAAGAAAACGGAAAGAACTTAGGAATTGTTGGATTAAAGCGGGATTTGTTAAAACTTCATTATACATATAAATAATCCATATTTCCGCATATTGAGTAAATTTTGAGCTTGTAATCAGGTAGAAGAAAATCAATCATTTGTATATTTTTGTAATTTGAATGCGAATTAAAAATATGCATAATGAATAGTTATTTGCTTTTATTATTTATTAAATACAAATATAGCAAAATAATTGTCAAAATCCAATTTTTCTAATGCCTGATTACAATAGGCTGTTGTCCTATTAAGACCCAGCCCTCAGTGTCGGATATGGATACTACATATGTACCATCGGACAGCCCTGATAGATCTAGTTGAGATATAGCTGAGGTCAGGGGTGTGGAATATACTTTTCTGCCAAGCATATCAAAAATATTCAGTTGGCCAGTCACCGCATCTGCTATCACCTCGAGGGTGGTATACCCATTAGTAGGATTAGGAAATGCCTGTATATACGCTTTAGTAGTGTTGATACCCGGGCACATACGTATGGGAGGGATAGTGGTCGTATCATTTCGCCCGATCCAGAAACCCACTGTGTCTGTGATATATCCCGGGGCCTCTGCTATCAGCCAGTAGTAAGTAGAATCAGTATTTCTGTTGCCAGCCCACAGGCCAAATTCATATTGTCCCCATTCGCCGCTCTTTTGATAGCTGCGCATGAGCGTATCTCCTGAGACCCTGCCCTGGCAGAAGACATGGATAGCAGCACCCGGCAAAATATTTCCCGTACTGCAGTCATATACCTTGCCCTGCCCCTGCCCGAGATAGGGGAAATATATTGAATCCAGCAATTGTGGAAGTCCCAGTGTATCCCAGAGGCCGATGCTAATCCTGTCCTTGAGCAGGAAGACGCCCGCGAATATCGTGATGCCGTTTATATCGCCCTCATCATATCGGTCCAGTGTATGAGCTAGCATATATTGGACGCTAGTAGGATTTGCCCAGTTCAGATAGCTGTTAGCGATAAATATTGCCACTGTGATGTCCTTGTTTGGAAAATTAGTATCAAGCTGTGTGATGTCGCTGTCTATCTGAGTATAGTTGGTGTCCTGCGTGTGAAAGAGAGAAAAGACCAGGCCATCAATCACAGGCATAGCATCGGGTATGGCATTGGCACTGTATATCACAGCGATGGTTTTATTATATGGTGTCGTGGCCTCGCAGTCGTTGCATACATTGCCGCTGGCATCTACATATTTGCCCCGCACTGCATCCCGCACCTGCCGGGTAATCGAAGTGTCCATATTCCAGTCGTCAAGATAGACCCCGCAGTATCCGCTATAGAGCTGAGACAAGCGCGAGAACCGCTGCCCGCCCTGGATCATGCCGGGGCCGTTTGATTGTAGAAACGGGTAAAATAGAGATGTGTCAGCCGGCTGATTGTATACCCCATGCTCGGTAGGGGGCTGTATGATGCCGAATATCCTGTTGCAGTTCCATTGATTGCAGGTGTCAAGCTCAGGGAGAAATGGCAGACCGTTGTATATAGCCTGATTGGTGATAGCCGGTTCACCGAACCTAAATACTGACTGCATGGTGACCGAATCCAGGCCTGTACTGTCGCTATAGGAATAACCCGCGACCATATCATACATACCTAGCGGTCCGGTTATTTTATTTGTGACCTGTGCGATCGACAGCTGATAGATCAGAATGAGAAATACAAAAAGGGTTTTTTCTTTATTCATACAGTGCTTGAACCCCAATAACGCAGTGTCTGTAGACTTATTATAAAATCGTTTAGTTAATATTAATGGCACCTCGCAAAATATCTGCCCGGTCATTTTGAAACAAAACGGTCATTTCGTTTACATTTGTTCAAAACCAATAAACAGGCATGAAAAAAGGACTGAAAATAATCGGCGGTATCGCCGTCGTCTTAACATTGATAGCAGCAGGGATCAAACTCAGTGGCAATGGCTACCTGCTCAAAGGAGTCTGGGCATGCTATCTGCATGGCAATAACTCCGCCACGATAGATGATGCGAAATACTTTGACTCACACAGAATTGCAGCAGCTGACAGTGTCTGGCAGTGGCCGATACATAGCCATTATAATCAAAAAGCACTGCCGGAGAAACTGGCATCTACACTAGCGAAAACAGGAAGTGTTGCTTTTCTGGTGATCAAAGATGACAGCATACTGACAGAGCATTATTGGGAAGGCTATACCGATAGCTCGCAGTCCAATTCTTTCTCCATGGCAAAGAGTATCACCACCATGATCGCTGAGATCGCCATCCAGAAAGGCATCCTCAAAGGCTGGCATCAGAAAGTAAAAGACATGCTGCCCGATCTGAAAGGGGCACATGCTGACGAGCTCGAACTCTGGCATCTGAGTACCATGAGCTCGGGTCTGGACTGGGATGAGGCATACAAAAATCCTTTTACCATCACGGCCAAAGCATACTATGGCGATCATGTAGCTGATCTGATTATGACCCTGCCTATAGTGGATGAGCCGGGTAAAAAATTCAACTATCAGAGCGGAAATACTGAGCTGCTTGGTCTCTGTGTCATGAAGGCGACAGGGAAAACATTTGCAGAACTCGCCTCCGAATGGCTCTGGAAGCCGCTACAGGCTCAGCGCGATGCCAAATGGCATACCGATCCTCAGGGCACTGAGTTGTGCTATTGCTGTTTTAATTCCGATGCACGGGATTTTGCGCGATTTGGGAAGATGATGCTCCATCAGGGCAACTGGAACGGTACACAGATACTGGACTCATCATTCGTGCTGATGGCTACGAGCCCGGCATTGTCACCCAATTATGGTTACTCATTCTGGCTGGACGATACGCATGGCACCAAAGTATTCGCTCAGCGAGGTATCTTAGGGCAATATATCATCACCATACCTGAGTACCATGTCGTAGTGGTCCGGCTCGGCCGCCACTGCCTGCCGAAACAGAACAATGCCCCTGAGGATTTTCATATCATAGTCGAGCAGGTGCTGGCGATACTGAAAGGGGAGTAGCGACCGAAATAGGCTGATAAGTATTCAGATGAGTATATGGGAATAATTTCATACATTGGATGTAAATTCCTCAAATGAAAAGCACAAAATTCCTCACCTTATTTTTACTGAGCTTTATTATATCGGCGATACATGCGCAAATCCCAAACTGGCAGTGGGTCGAAACAGCATACCAAAATCAGGGCGGCAGTCCTTTCGTCATGTGTAATGATATCAATGGCAATTCGTTTATAATGGGTGAATTTACAGATACGCTCATTTTCGGCAGCACTACCCTGGTCAATTCTATGGGTAATGGCGATCCTAATACTTATGTGGCCAAGTATGATGCGTTCGGAAATGTACAATGGGCAAAGGGATTTCTCGGGCCTGTCAATAACCCCGGATCCCTTTGCGCCGATCGAAATGGAAATGTATATGTAACCGGGAGTGGAGCTGCTCCTATTATCATAGATAATGATACATTTCAGGGATCCAGCTATCTGGCTAAATTCAGTCCCGGCGGTACACTTCTCTCGATCACGCCTAATCCCGACAAGTATATAGCTATTGATCAGAATAACGATATGTTCAGGACAGGCATTTTCGATGATTCACTATTTTATAACAATACATATATAGGCTACTCCGCCCAGACATCAGTGTATGTGCTAAAAATGGACCCAAATGGCAATTTACTCTGGGGCAAAACAGCCATCAACCATTCTCAAAATAGTTTTAACCCGACCGGTATCATCACTGATTCAGCGGGCAATTGTTATATAAATGGAACTTTTGGATATGGTGTTGCTACCGGCACCGATACTATTTCATTTGACCTGATCGATCTGATAGATACTTCGACTAATCCTGTAGGGAGCTTGAATACTTTTGTAGCTAAATATAGTGCTGCAGGTACATTGCAATTCGCGAGGCAGTCAGAGGGCAATGGTTTCTCGTCTATAGCAGGGATGAGTGCTGACAATGCAGGTAATCTATTTATGGCGGGTAGCTATGGCGGCGGTAGCATAGGATTCGGGCCATTTACCATCAGTGATCCTAATAATACCGGTACGTTTAATGCCGGCTACGCGGTCAGATACGACAGCTCCGGTCATGAAGCATGGGCAGCATCGGTATACGGCGCAGGTACCGGATGCACCGGGATAGCTTCCGATGATCAGGGCAATGCCTACGTGGCAGGATACTGGTCGGATACACTCTATCTGGGTACTGATACTACTTTGTACCAATCCTTGCCTTTCACCGGGGGACTCAATTTCATCGCGAAATATAACGCCGCAGGCCATGTGACATATGTATCGCCTATCGGTAAGGCCTCCACTTATTTTAGCGCTATGAGTAAGGATATGAATAACGACATCTTTATAGCAGGCTCCAGTGGTGATACAGGTATTTCTTTTGGCAGGGTGATGCTCATTCAGCCTGTCGGATGGAGCGGCAGCATAGCAGCAGCATCGGTTTTTATAGCCAAGTTAGCCACTGTGGCTGATGGCATTGACCCTATACAGACGCAGGCAGCCGGTATCAGTGTATATCCCGATCCTACGGATGGCAGTGTATATTTCAAAGGCCTCAGCGGAGGATACGGCATTGCTATCTACGATCTGGCGGGTGCTCAAGTGATAAGTCAGAATGCAAACAATGACAGTCAGGCGTTAGACCTTAGCCCTCTGGCTAAAGGTATGTATCTCTATCGCGTTTCCGATCAGAATCAGACAGTCCTGGGTCAGGGAAAGATCGTGGTGAGGTAAATATTGTGTTGTATGCTACAGCTAAGATACCGGAGCTTTATTTAAAAGCATCCAATACAGGCCCAGCTCATTGACCGCTTTTGCGAACTTGTCAAATTCAACGGGCTTCACCACATAGCTGTTAGCGCCCAGCGCATAGCATCTGTCTATGTCCGGGTCTTCATTTGATGAGGTAAGCACGATCACGGGTATCTTCTTTGTTCGCTCATCAGCCTTGACCCTTTCGAGCACTTCGATACCATTTACTTTGGGCATATTCAGGTCCAGCAAAATTATTTGTGGCAGGTTGTGATGGTTTCGATCAGTATAGACCCCTTCGGCAAAAATGTAATCAAGGGCGTCGGCGCCGTTTTCGAGATGTACTAATTTGTTTGCCAGGTTTTCCCTTCTCAGGGCGCGGATAGTCAGGTCCGCATCGCCCATATTGTCTTCAACCAATAGGATTTCTATTTCGCTGTTTCTCATAGTGAATTGTTTTTTGGTAATGTGAAATAAAAAGTCGCGCCCTCATCTACTTTTCCTTCGGCCCATGTGCTCCCTCCATGTTTACTCACGATCCGGTATACGATCGCCAGGCCGATGCCTGTCCCTTCAAATTCTCTGTCAGAGTGAAGCCTCCGGAATACCCCGAAGAGCTTATTGGCATATCTCATGTCAAAACCTGCTCCATTATCTTTTATAGAAAATACGATCTCGTCATTTTTGACTTCTGAAGATATCTGAATGACAGGAGAGGCTTTTTTTGAAGAATACTTTACTGCATTTGAAATAAGGTTAAACATTACCTGACAGAGTAAATTATAATCTCCCATTACATTGTCAAGAGGAAGCATTGTTATTTCGGCTTGGTGCGATACAGACCGCTTCAGTTCGCCGAGTATATCCTGTGTGAGAGCCGTCATATCAATTTTGCTCATTTGTATTTCCTTTCTCCCCAGACGTGAAAACGCAAGCAGGTCATCGATCAGCTGCCCCATTTTTGAGGCATTGTGTTTTATGTTTTCCAGGATTCGTACACCCTCCGCATCCAGCATCTTATTGTAGTCCTGATTCAGTACCTCGGTATACCCATGTATCGACCGGAGCGGTGCCCGCAGATCATGAGCTACCGAATAGGAGAATGCTTCTAATTCTTTGTTTGCTGCCAGCAATTTTTCTTCTGCCAGCTTACGTTGGGTGATGTCATTAAAGAGAATGCCAACCTGAAAATTCTTCGGGTCGCCGAATTGAAAAGCATAAACATCATACCATCGGTGGAGCTGCTCGGCACGGTTTTCAAACCTTGCGGATTGGCCTGTCAATGCTATATTCCCGTATATTTCAAACCAGTGCTCCTCATGATCCGGTGCAAACTCGCGCATACGTTTACCTGCGGCATCTTTCATTCCGGTTTGCCTCTCAAACGATGCATTAATCGTCAGAAAACGATAGTCGGCAGGTTTGCCCTGCTCGTCAAAGATCATTTCAATGATACAAAAACCTTCGTCTATAGAATTGAAGAGTATTTTATGATTGTCTTCAATTTCTTTTTCTCTTGTGATGTCAATATTCGATACCAGCATACGGATTGCCTTGCCTTCCTTATTTCTGATAGCCGTACCCCGGCATCGTATCCATACCGTAGAGCCATTTTTATGAATAAAGCGCAGCACCTGATCACAAGGGTGATTTGGGTCTTCGCAGTGTTTATGAAAGTTGTTGATGGCTGATCTCAGGTCGTCGGGGTGCACAATGTGCTGCCATGCAGATATTTTGTGTGGCATTTCGTCTGGGTCGTATCCCAGCGCGCGCCAGAATTTGGGGCTCATCCACTCATTTTCCGGATTTTCGAGGTCCCAATACCATAAGCCGTCAAGAGTAGTATCCTGAATAAGATCAAATATGCTGGTATCCGATCTGACTAATTCGTACAGTTCTTTTTTTAAATAGTTCATACATGAGGTTATGTATCCTAAAACCCTTCACATTCCCCCAGCATGTCTGAGATACGAAGCAAGTGCGCCGACGGCGTATCATTTGTATCTCTCCGAAATCTTATAATGCAATTTAACTATTATAGTTTGTATTTGTAATGTATGATCCTGCTTTCACGTAAAAATGCATTCGGAATCTGAAACTTAATGTACACGAAACCTGCCATATAATAATAGCAGCAAGCTATTTCACATGCTGATAATTGCACAACAAACTAGTTGTAACTATATTTTTCTAAAGTAATGCTTGGGTTTGAGTATAGCATTAAAAATAATATCCTTTCTTATCTGCGATATGGTCGGCTACCTCGCGGCGCAGGTTCATCGGGTTGATGGAGTATGTCCCCAGTAGGGTACGCACGAGCCTTTTCAGAAGCCACTTAGTAAGGCCTCCTGAGAAGCTGTCTATTGCATTATTCGCTGCTTTGCGAGCAGTATCAAGAGCATCGTAGAGATAGACCTGTGCCATTTTGGTTTTGATGGCGAGGGCTGCTTTGTCAGTGGTGGGATTCTCGCTGAGTTTTTTGACGCGCAGCAGTGCTGACTCCGCCATGAATGCCATCGCGAGTATATCAGCGAGGTTCATCACGATCTCCTGCTGGTCTACGAGTTTCTCTTTCAGTTTAGCACCTGCAGCGCCGGTGATGATGAGAAATAAACTTTTCAGGTTATTGACGAACATGAACTCTCTGGCCAGACTGCCGCTTTTGAATGGATTGAAATTTTGCAGGATGGCCAGAGGTACTGTCTTTCCGGCCTTGCTGATCTTGAGCTCTTTGGTAGCGAAGGCGCGTTTATAAAACTCCGCAAGGCTTAGCATCCTATTGATCTCATTCGTGCCCTCGTATATTTTGGTGATACGCGCGTCACGGTATGCCATTTCCACACCTGTCTCCTGACTGTATCCCATCCCGCCGAACATCTGAATCGCCTCATCGGCAGTATTGCAGACGGCCTCAGAGCCTATGACTTTCAGTATTGCACACTCGATAGCATATTCTCGCATGGAGTTTATCTTGGCATCATTGCCGCCGCTACCTGCTTTGAGCAGCTCTGCATGTTTCTTGTCTACCTCTGCGCCGACACGGTACACGCCGCTCTCTATCGCGAATGCCGTCGATGCGATCGTGCCGACCTTCAGCTTCATAGCACCGAATTCAGCTATAGGTTTGCCGAACTGAATGCGTTCAGTGGTATACTGTATCACCCGCTCAAGGCCATATTTCATGCCGCCCATACCGCCTGCTGCGATCTTGATACGGCCACTGTTGAGGATATTGAGTGCCATATTAAAACCTTTGCCACGTTCGCCAAGTAGATTTTCTTTAGGTATCGGGACGTTATTAAAAAACACCTGCACTGTCGATGATGCCTTGATACCCATCTTCTTTTCCTCTTTGCCTAGTGATATACCGCCGAAGTTTTTCTCTACTATAAATGCTGATAGCTTTTCATCATTCTCGATTTTCGCAAATACAGTAAACACCTCTGCGAAGCCACCATTGGTGATCCACATTTTTTGTCCATTGAGGATGTAGTGGGTGCCTTCAGCATTCAGTACAGCCCTTGATTTGGCGCTATTCGCATCTGAACCCGATCCCGGCTCAGTGAGGCAGTATGAGCAACCTTTTTCGCCGCTGGCTATGCCAGGCAGGTACTTTGTTTTTTGCTCTTCGGTCCCGTACCAGACTATGGGCAGTGAACCGATCGATGTCTGACAGCCGATAGTAGTGGCGAAAGAAAAACCAAGTGATAAATTCTCGGTAAACAAAAGGGATGTATTGAAATCGAGGCCCATGCCTCCGTATTGCTCATCTACAGATACCCCACAGAAACCAAGGTCTGATGCTTTTTTGAAGATTTCCATCACGAGAGCTTTGTCTTTTTCAGCATCGAGGCTGGCGACCTTCTCTATACCGAGGCCGTGAACTTCTTTCAGCATAAATTCCTTCACACTGTTGCTGATCATCAGTTGTTCCTCGGTGAACTCTTCGGGTATGAATAGATCGGCAGTATTTGTTTCTTCAAATAAAAAAGCGCCGCCTGTGAGTTTTGATCCTGTAGCCATGATTGTTTTTTGTATGGCTAAATATATCAAAAGATATATCAAACAAAGTTAGATGACAAATACGCTGCACGCTACCTAAATAAAATCTTATTTTTAGGCATGCTGCGAGTGGATACGGTGCCATGGTATATCAGGCCATTCTTTTTGTTATTTGGATATAGTACAGGACTATTACTATACGTCTATTGCAGATTGCTGACGCTCACATGCACGATCAGATATACAGGAGCCCTTATGCCAGTGGGACCTGCCATTTATTGTATCTGGCATCAGGACCTTGTGCTTTATTTTGCTGTTTTCAGTAAAGTAAGAAAGCAGGTCTGGATGAATCACCCTGCATGGTATATGAAACCTGTGCACGTACTGCTGCATCTCACAGGAGTAGAGCAGATCTGTCTTGGCAGCAGTGGTAACAGTGGCAAACAAGCACTCGAAAATGTCGTATCATATCTTAAACAAGGTTATTCTACCGCCATAGCCAGCGATGGACCTGCAGGGCCGCCGCATGTATTAAAGCCGGGCGCGATGTGGATGAGCCGGGATACAGGTATACCTATCGTGGCTCTTCGTTTCTCAGGTAGTCGGGGATTTCATCTGGGAGGCTGGGACAGAAAATTTGTTCCTTTTTTATTTTCTGAAATAATAGTATCGATCGGTGATGGCATTTATGTGAACGAAGAAAATCTACAGGCATCTGAATCGGCTGTCACAAAGCATCTGAATGGTAAATAATTCAATCCTTTGGAGGCCTTTTCAATAAGGGCAAATGTAAAGTTTCCGATGCCAGTTCTGAGAGATCAGCACCCTCTTTGCTGAAGTTCCATGTGAAAAGATATTTGATGGGATGATCACGACGGATGCTCTCGATAGCCGCTGTACCTATCTGGGTCGCGAGTCCCTGTCTTCTGTATTCAGGCAATACGAGCGCTGAGCAGAGATATAGGGCTTCATATTTTATGTCAAGCGGGGTTTGATCAAGAAGCTCAGTCTCCGATATTTCTTCAGAGACAAATTTATTCATCAGTTCGATAGTAGTCGGGATAAGCAGTATCCATACTACGGGGCCATTTCCAACGACATGTTCGGATAATGTGGCAGGATGAATACGCTCCAATCGCTCCATGACTTCTTCATCGACCTCCAGCTGAGCTGGATCATTATGCGCCGAGAATACCTCATCAGCAAGCGCTATCATCCTATCTAAATTTGAAGCAGCCATTTTACATACTTTATAAAGTTCTTTTTGCCTTTCACATTTTTTGCTAGCGGCACTTTCTTCGTGATCTTTGTGTGAAAACTAATTAGCAGGCAGGTTCCTCAGGAAGAAATCACGGACATTGCCGCCCATGATCTTCTCTATATCAGCGCGGCTGAAGCCTTGTTTCTCCAGTGCTTTGACAACTACTGTGAATCCCGTGATGTCATAACTAGCCTCTACATCACCATCGAAGTCCGAACCCATCCCGACTTTATCGACGCCTATCCGGTCTGCCACATATTTGATTGCCCTGGCGGTGGCATCAGCATCATTGCCACATACAGCTGTCTCCCACATGCCGATGCCAATGATGCCATTGCGCCTGCCGATCTCCTGTATCTGTGCATCGCTGAGGTTGCGGATATTGTCACAGGTGCCTTTGACTCCTGTATGAGATACCATGACAGGCCCGGTGGTCATAGCGAAGATCTCATCTATGGTCTTTGGCGAGAGATGCGCGAGGTCGATCATGATGTGGAGGCCCTCCATTCGTTTGATGAGTTCTTTTCCTTTGTCGGTGAGTCCACTCTTTTTCATGCCATGTGCCGAACCTGACCATTCATTGTCGAAGAAATGCGCAAGGCCGATATAGCGTACACCGGCCTGGTAAAACAGGTCGAGGTTATTGATGTCATTGTCCAGACAGTGTGCGCCTTCTAGCCCTAACATACCCGCAGTGAGTTTGCGATTTGAACTACGGTCCTGAATGTATTGTTTCAATTCAGCCTGATTGGTTATGACCCTAAACTCGCCTTTGGAGTCTTCGGCTGTATGATGGAGTGACTCGCATTGGTGCAGGGCACGCGCTTTGACGCTGAACCAATCTATCGGCCAGCGCAGCTGTGCGAAGCTCAATGCACCTATCATATCTGTATTCCCTTCGTTGTGGTCATAGTTGAGTCCGCGGGGACTTTTGCTTACGATGCTGAATATCTCCAGTGCCACGTTAGCCTCCTGCATACGGGGAATGTCCACATGCCCATAGTTATGGCGTGCTAGTAAGTTACGGTTCCATAGCAGGGCGTCGCAATGCATATCAGCGATGAAAGGAATGGAGTCATACCAAACCTCTCTGTCAGCAGCCGTAGCAGTGTGGATACTTTTGTTGAAAGCCTTGTCGATGTAGACTGGCACAAAACTGAAAAATGCAAAGACTACCAGCCCGATCCCGGAGAATAACTTGATATAACCTTTTCTCGTCATGATAAAAAATTAGACCATGAAGGTAAAGAAGATTTATGGTTGTGCAATGCAAAACTAATTGACAATGATGATAGATTAAATTTGCTGTATTGAGAATAATCATCAGTTTTGTTGTATCATTCTAAATACTTCAATATGGTACACTATAGCGAATCCCTACTGGCCCTGTATACCAGAGACCTCAATAAGCTAAAGGAAGAGTTGAGCCTTTATACTAATGAATCCAATATCTGGCGTATAGAGCCCAATATATCCAACTCCGCCGGCAATCTGACACTTCACCTGTTAGGTAACCTAAATCATTTTATCGGTTCTGAGCTGGGCAAGACCGGCTATATCAGGGATAGAGATGCTGAATTTGAGAAAAACAATATCAAACGCCATACGCTAATTGATGATATAGATGCCACCATCGGCATGCTGATAGATGTATTAGGCAGTCTGGGCAATACCGATCTGGATAAAGAGTTTCCGCTACATATCCAGAATAAGAAAAGCAGTACCGGAAATACACTCATACATCTATATGGTCATCTCGCATACCATCTCGGACAGGTCAACTATCACCGCAGGCTGATCGATAAATAATACAACAAGGTGGATAATAACAGAACGGAAATAAGAAAGGCGCTCATCACATGTTTGCCTTATTTTGTTATCATTTTCTTTTTGGGTGATCTGGATAAACTTTTGTCTACCATACATTCCCGCTTTGGGCATCCGCTACTTGTACTTTATTTGTTCATTGCCACAGTCATCATCATTGCGCTTTTCATAAATGACGCAATAGAAATTAAGGGCAATTACAAGACATCAGGACCTATGGCAGTCGTGCCGCTCAGCATTTATATTTTAGCGCTGGCCAATTCTTTTTGGAGTCCTGTGCGTATCTCCAGTGAGGTATTTCATAGTAAAATAGTGCACCAGGCTTTCAGGAAGCAGAAATTTGGTCATGACATCATGAAAATGCGAATGGATGGAAGTATGGATATACGCTATCCCGGTTTTTTGGGCATGACTGATTGGGAGTATGGACATTGGAGCGGGAGAGGGGATACATTCTATCTGGACTACGACAGAGGTGGTGATACTGCCGCTGCTAAACCTGATACATTGATTCTGGCAGCCGATGGATTATTGACTCCTATAGGCATACCTGATGATACTTTGAAAATCTACAGGGACAGGTTTTTCAGAATGCCTGCCAGTAAGAAGAAATAGTGTTAGATTTAAAATGTGCTGGGGGGTTTAGTTTCCCAGTGTACTTTCAGCCAGACCTTTTGCTCGCCGCTATCTGCACTGAATCTGTCGTTGGCCAGATTATTCTGACTGCTGCCACCGCCACGTCCACCGCCGCCGCCACGACCACCACCGCCCATGCCGCTTTGCATGCCACCTCTTTGTCCTCCATTGCCGCCCTGCTGGCTGCCCTGACTATTCGTATGCTGCTGCTGAGCTGTCTCCATCGCGCCGACCACAATGCCGAGTCCCATCGGATTATTCAGGTCACTGGGCAGGATATGATGCTGGTATATCAGAGACAGAGGTATTTTGTATTCTATAGCCAGTATATTGAGGCTATCCCAGTCGTATGCTATATCTATACCGTATTTATTCTGGAGCGGTATCTCGGGTTCTTTCACATCTATCATTCCTGTCACCTTCATCGAGGCCTGGGCGAATAATACATGCTCTCTGAGTCTCTGGGCCCGGGATTTCTCAGATGGCTCTCCCGATGGGTCACTGGTCCTTTGCCTTCTGGGCAGATCCCCGGGTGCACCTTCCAGTTTCATTGGGAAGGTTATGCCGATCTTATGTTTTTTCTTTCCGGTCGGATCAAACCACAGATCTACACCAGAATGCATGAGCCTGTTTTGTGCCTCCAGATCGACGGCTTTGATACACAAATAGAGGTTAGAACTATCATTATAGAAGTCAAACTGAAATTTAGCACCGGAAATATAGAACCTGAAAAATGATGGCCATTCTTTGATTTGGCCGTCCACTTTGACACCAGATGTATCCCAAACACTCATAGCATCCTGTCCAAATGTAGGAGTGTCTGTGCCTAATAAAGCGATCAGAAAAATAAAAATAACGAAATGCCTCATGGTGTTTAGATTTGTACTAAGGAGCGAATCTATCCTTTTTCACCCAGCAGTTTATAGAAACTCTCAGCGAAACTGTCTCCTACCGGAATAAATTTTTCGCCGATCTTGATCCTCTTATTACGTACACTCTCTATATGTCCCAGCGAAACGATAAAGGAACGGTGTACACGGGTGAAGTCAGGTGAGGGTAGTTTTGAGAGGATATCCTTCATCGTCATATTGGATAGGATCATTTTTTTGCTGGTGAATATTTTCACATAGTCATCCATGCCTTCTATCATAGATATATCGCTGAGGTCTATCTTGACGATCTGGTAGTCTGATTTTACAAATATAAAGCTGCTGTTGGTCACTGCCTCAGCAGGACGCTCCCTATAAGTCATATACTCACTCACTTTATTGACAGCTTTCAGAAAGCGGTCATATTCGAATGGTTTGAGCAAAAAGTCAATAGCATTGAGATTGAATCCCTCGATGGCATAGTTGCTATAAGCTGTAGTGAAAATGACCAATGGAGGTTCGGGTAGTGATTTCAGCAGCTGTATGCCGGTGATCTGAGGCATCTGTATATCGAGAAAAAGCAGCTGGACCTTGTTTTCCTTGATATACTCTATGGCTTTATACCCGTCAGTGAATGTTTTTAAGAGTTCGAGATTGGGTGTGCGGGATATGTATTCCTCGAGCACTTCGAGTGCTATTGGTTCATCGTCAATGGCTACACAGGATATTGTCATACGAGTGCTATGTTTAGTTTTACAAAATAAGTATCGCCGGTATCCTGTATCCTTAGTTCATGTTTGCCCGGATAGAGCAACTGTAACCGTCTCTCCACGTTAGGAATACCAATGCCGGATGAGTGTCTTTCCATATTTTCAAATTTACGGTTTATGACCGAAAAAACGATACGCTCTTTTGAGACCCAAAGGCTGATCTGTATCGGTGAATCCAAACTGTTGTTCAGTCCATACTTGAACGCATTTTCTACAAAAGGCAATAGTAACATTGGAGCTATATTAGCGCCGTTGATATCTCCTTCCACATCGAATGTGACACTGAGTGATGGACCGCTCCGCATTTTTTGCAGTTCTATGAAGTTATTGAGATAGGTCACTTCCTGCTCCAGTGGCACTGTGTTGTGCCCTGTCTCTTCTATCATATACCTAAGGAGCTGCGAGAGTTTTAATACGGCTTTGGGGGCATTGTCTGATTTTTTGAGTGACATACCATAGATCGTATTTAGCGAGTTAAACAAAAAATGCGGATTGATCTGCATATGCAGGAAGGACAGCTCTGTGCGCAGGTGCTCATTTTCTATATCGCGTGCGCGGCGTTCTGCTTGTCGCCATAGATCGGTGAGCTTGATACCGATGGCCCCGAAAAGTACCATAAAGAACCAGGTGCCGGAGCGTATCACATCACGTATCTCTATAGGGCGGTCTACCAGATAGAATGCTTGAATGAGCTGGCCGCGGATGAGATAGGAAATACTGAATATGGCTGCAAAAGATAAGAGGATTATGGTCGAGTAAAGTATATATCCTATAGGTCTGGACTGCAAGATGAACCTGTCAAAAAGAAAGTTATTGTGGATATAGTAGAATATGATGAGGCAAAGGTTTAATGAAAAGGATGTAAGAAATAAGTATATGTCCCAATGGGGCTGTAGTTCCCTTACCACATGTATCTGTTTGGCGGGATCAGTAGATGCGTGCGGGATCATAAAGTAAGGCAATAACAGAAAAAGGCCCCACAATAATACTTGTAGCAATGTGTTATAGAATCTTTTATCAAGCGACATTTACCAAAGTTAATAAACCCTTCAATGCGAGTATTTACAAAGTCGGTTATATATGTTTTTCATTCGGTCAATGATTCTAAAAGTATGATTTTAAACTTCATGTGCATGATTTAGTCTAAATAAAGTCATAATTTACCGTAAATGCAATGATATATTGCTTCAATGGGCTTTTTTTACAGCATATGGGGGGGAATGTAGATATGGAAGATATTATTTGGATGTTATATTTTTCTTCGCAGTATCAATTATTTTGATTGTATTTGATAGCTTAATTACAAAGGGTTGAGAAAGATCGGGCAGCATTTTACTGCTTTTGAAAAGCGAAGTCTTATTCGTACAGTATTTGTCTTGCTGATGTTTACTCTGTGTGCTGCAAATCCGTGTACTGCTTCGGGCAATATTATACAATTGCCAGATAGTACCATGCGGATCGGAAAAGATACCTCATCTGTCTGGCATCGCAAGATGGACATCATAGATGTGCTGAGGCTCATCGTTTATCCTAAAAAAGCTAACGCAACAAAGAGGGAGCCACGCAAAACGGGAGTGTTTTATACTGTCGTCGCATATCCGGGCTATGCGATAGCTACAGGGATAGCCGCGGTAGCAGCATTTAATATCTCTTATCGCCCTAAGAAACATCCCGATGGCAATCTTTCTTTTTTTAATAATAACTTTCAGTATACCCAGAAAAACCAAGTGCTGATACAGTCATTGTCGAATATCTATACCAATAATCAAAAGTGGCAGTTTCCAGGTGATATCCGTTATTTTCATTTCCCTACTACTACCTATGGCCTCGGCACGAGTACCGTATCCGGCGATGCTGACGGTATAGACTATTCCCATTTCAGGTTTTACCGCACTGCATTGCGAGAGGTGGTGCCCAGTACCTTTCTCGGTGTGGGATACAACCTCGATTATCGTTGGAATATTATAGATGATAACGCAAGTCGTGGCTATGTCACAGATTTTGCCAAATATGGGTATAGCAGGACGAGTTCCTCATCGGGCCTGACATTTAATTTCCTGTACGATAGCAGGGATAATGCAAACCGGCCGATCAGCGGCACGTATATGGACTTTCATGTGGTGTCATATCTCAAGCCACTGGGCAGTAATAGCAACTGGAACTCAATGGTGCTTGACATCCGAAAATATATTCCCCTCTCCAAAAAATGGTATGCAGAACTGGCCATATGGAGTTATACATGGCTTACACTAAGCGGGAAACCGCCCTACCTCGACCTGCCTAGTACGGGCTGGGATTCATATAACAATACCGGCAGGGGTTATGCTGCGGGGCGCTTCCGGGGCAAGGATATGATGTATCTGGAGACCGAGGTCCGGTTTGATATTATGCGCAATGGCTTGCTGGGGCTGGTTTTCTTTGGTAGCCTGGAGACCCTGTCAGAGTTTACAGGTGCTTTCTTCGGACCTATACAGCCGGGTGGCGGGGCTGGCCTTAGGATTAAATTCAATAAGAGTACTAATGCCAACTCTTGTCTTGACTATGGTTTTGGTACACACAGTTCACGAGGCTTTGCGACCAATCTAAATGAAGTCTTTTAAGCGATAACTGGCAAGGATATTGCTATATCAGTGTGATTATAGATGCTAAAGCCTATATTAGTTTTTTGATACCATATTTAATCTAAGGAGTAGCTTGCGCAATATCAGGATAAATGTCCCAGGTTCATTTTGGCGAGATGTTATTCGTACATCCATCTTCATCATATGTATGTATGCAGGTCATTCATATGCCGGGGTGAGCGATACTATCAGGCCGATAACTAAACGGCAACTGCTCAAAGATACGATCATAGGCAGAAACCCTGTAGACCTCTTTGACCTGGTCAAGATAATGATCGGTATCAAAAAGGCCCACCTGCATAAAAAAGATATGAACAGCAATGGCCCGTTCTATAATATTTATCCCTATGTAGGCTATACACAGGCTACAGGATGGATAGGTGCAGCTACTGCCAATATAAATTTCCGGCCACACAAAAATATAAGCGGCGATCAATCATATGTTAATAATAACATAGAGTACACGCAGTTTAATCAAACCATTATAGTATCCATTTCAACTTTCTATACCAATAATGGCAAGTGGCAGTTTCCGGGGGATATCCGTTATTTTAAATTCCCGACCACTACTTATGGTATCGGTAGCAGTACACTGGTCTCAGATGCCGACAATATTGATTTCTCGCATTTCAGGGTATACAGGGCGGCATTGCGCAAAGTAGCCGCTTATACCTACGTTGGCCTTGGCTACAATCTTGACTATCGGTGGAATATCACCGACTATGGTGCCCAGAGAGGCATAGTAGATGATTTTGTGAAATATGGCTATACCAGGACCAGTGCCTCTACAGGACCTTTTGCAAATTTCCTTTTCGATAGCAGGGACAATGTCAATCAAACCATCACGGGGCTATATGTGAACCTTGAGTTTAATGCTCACCTCAAATCTCTGGGGAGCAATAGCAACTGGAACTCCCTGCTACTGGATGTACGCAAATTTATCCCCCTGACAAAAAACTGGTATACCGAACTGGGTATCTGGGGTTATGTATGGCTGACATTGGATGGACATCCACCCTACCTGGACCTACCGAGTGTCGGCTGGGATACATACAATAACACTGGCCGGGAATACCCGATCGGCAGGTATACCGGTCTGGATATGCTTTATCTGGAGACAGAGTTCAGGTTCAATATCCTTCGCAATGGACTGGTAGGAGGCGTTGTATTCGGCAATCTGGAGACATTTACTGAGATGAACGGGCATTTTTTTGGGCCTATACAGCCCGGCGGAGGTGCCGGTATCAGGGTCAAGTTCAATAAAAACACGCAGTCAAACGGATGTCTGGACTATGGTTTTGGCTCACACCATTCGGGAGGTTTTGCGGGCAATGTGAATGAGTTCTTTTAGACTTCACCACCGAATAAGGATTTAATTTCCATAGCCTCCATATCCGCCGCCACCGCCCGGAGATGGTCCCGGACGTCGTTCACGCGGCTTCTGCTCGGCAGGAGGGCCCCCTCCGTCTTTGAAATATCTGAGTGTCCAGGTCACGGTCAGCAGTACGTACCGTTTGAGTACCTGACTCCTGTCATCTTCGATATAGGTCTGGCTCACAGTACGACTCAGGCCTGAGTTTTGATTGAGGACATCGTTGACACTGGCGCGTATATCGAGCGCTTTATTTTTCAGGAATTTATATCCGAGTGCGAGGTTCCATATGAATATATCCTGATTGAAGCCATCGGTGCCACCATTGTAGTAAGTGTTTTGAAGACCGGTATTAAATACAAAACCTTTCCAGAATAGCCAATTGAATTTGGCTCCGGCAGTATGCCCGAAGTAGTTATTATTAGTAGATGTCTGTATAGTGTTTTTGATCACATTGTAGGTGGCATTATAGCTTATAGTGAAGTCAACCGCCTCACTGACATTGCTGCTGAGTACTATGCCGGCGGTAGGTACATAGGTGCTGGACAGGCTGAGCGCATTATTGATCAGGCCGGGTGTGCGGCTATAGTTGAAGCCTGCCGTAAGGCTGAAGTTGCATTTCATTGGCTCAATAGCTACCCCATATGTAAATAGGCTATTCGCAGTCCAGTAGCCATTTATATTGACCGGGAGTGTGAATTGTGAACCTCTGTGCAGTACTACGGTATTGTCGATCAGTGTGTCTTCAGAGGCAATGATGGTTTTGCTTGCTACATAGCCCATCGTGTTGCTCACATTAGCGAAGGCGAAGAATGATTGTCCTTTTGGACCGCGTGCAAATCCATACCGTAAATTCAGCGAACTATTGTATGATTGGTTGAGATCAGGATTGCCTGTACTAAGCAGGAGCGGGTTGCTGTTATTGATCACGCTCTGCAGTTGCGATATGGACGGAGGGGATGTAGATGTCTTAAAGTATATGCGCAGCGTACTTGTATTGCCGAATTTATAGTTGAACATGAGATTTGGCAATACGCTATGAAAGTCACGTGTGGTAGTATATTGATAGGGAAAGACATTAATACCACTCAGGATCGCTTCCTGGCCGTTCACACCTATAGCAGCATTGAGGCTTTTGGTCCTGTATCGGTAGCTGAACCCCAGTCTTTGGGTAAAGTAAGTATTGCTGTATTTGTCGGAGAGTATGGTGTCAAGTAGTGAAAATTTATTGTCAATATGATTCAATGTGTCCGTCTCCTGATCGGATTTATTCCAGGTCATAGACGGGGTATAGTTCAACTGGATCATACTATTGGTCCCCACCGGATCAGTTAGGGCAAAGTTGGCATTGAGTGTATAGCTACGGCTGTACGAGAGATACTGCTGGTCGAGTGGTACAGTACTATTGGTAGTGTCATAGTAGCTATATGAATTCTGGCTACCATTACCATTTTTATTGCTGATGGTAGTACCTATGTCGACAGAGAATGTTTGATATTTCTTAGGGAATTTATGCTGAAAAAGTATATCGTTACTGATGTTGTACCCCGAGTTGTATGAATACTGGTCGCTGGCCGTGTGGCTCAGTTCCTTTGAATCCAGCACTGTCTGTCCTGCGAGGTCATAATATTGAGTATTCTGCTGGTAGTTGAACTTAGGTGTAAAGACGAGTGTATTGTTAGAATCAATGGAATACTCTATGCGCAGATTGATACGATGGTTTCTGTTTAAGCTCCTGCTTGAATCATTTTCATTATATAGAGAGCTGGCCTCATGTGAGACATAGTACTGACGCGTCAATGATGTAATAGTATTGTTGCCTTGCTGATTAAAAAAATAGCTTGCTGCGACCTTTACTTTCTGTTTTTTGCCCCATACATCGATATAGTTTGTACCGACAGAAGTAGTGGTATTTATACCGCCCTGCTGTCCCACCTGAAAGGGGTTGCCACCTCTGCCACCTCTGCCACCCTGCACCCCCAGCAGGTCCTGTGTAGCAAAATTCTGCTGGTTGACGTTATTTGACATACCAATGACAGATATGCGTCTGTTCCCGTCAAACCAATTGATATTACCCCCAACGGAGTACTTGGAGTCATCGAGATATCCATAGCCGGCAAATATTTTGCCGAAGACACCATTGTTGCGGCCTTTCTTTGTCGTAATATTAATAGTCTTCACAGAGTTGCCATCATCGAATCCGGTGAATGCCGACTGATCGCTGAGCCTGTCGAATACCTGTACTTTGTCTATTACTTCAGCAGGTAGGTTTTTGATGGCTGCCGTAGCATCATCACCAAAGAATTCTTTGCCGTCAACCAGCACTTTGCCTACAGTTTCACCATGAGCTGTCACTGTGCCATTGGCCGATGAGATACCGGGCATTTTATTGAGCAGGTCCTCGGCGGTGGCATCGGGATTTGTTTTGTATGTAGAAGCATTGTACTCTGTGGTGTCATTCTTTTGCTCTATGTGTACTGCTTTGGCCTCTACAGTTACCGTTTTCAGCATTTCATTCGCTGGCTTTAGTTTCAAAACACCTACATTGAGATTGCCGCTGTCTATGCGAAGGAAGCGGGTCAAATGTTCATAGCCTATATATGTTACCTTGATCTGATAGGTGCCTTTGGCGAGGTTGTTAAATTTGAACACGCCATACATATCTGTAAAAGTACCGTTGAGATTATTGGTGTCGCTGGCGGGTGCGATGGATATCGCCGCAGCTATCAGGGCAGAGTTGTCTTTGGAATCCCTGATGGAGCCTGTCAGACTGTATCTTTGTGCTTGTATCGTTTCACACATGCACATCACTACCAGCACAAGACTGAAAACTAGTTTCATTTATTTTCGGTTTTAAAACTTAGCCGGTAGCGTTTAGGTGATATCAAATGTAGCAAGCCAAATGTAGTATTTGTAAATAAATCGGTCAAAGATTAAAATGAATCGGAATTGACACTACAAAAGGTTAATTTGGCAACTTATTAGTTAAATCATTGAAAGAGTTATTAATGCGAAACCTATTTTTTTTAGCCGTTTTTATATTAGTCAATGTGTTTAGGACCGATGCACAGGAGAATGTGGTCGTGACTGATGTTAAAGTTACTTTTTTTGTACCTGCACGCACGGACGATAAGGATGTAAATACTCAGATATCAGCCACGCTATATACGGGAATGGGCAAGCGGGTCGCTATGCTCGACAAATGTTGCGGTAATATCCATTTTCCGGATGATAATTATACAAGTTCCACCTATCAGCTTGATATGCGTGCTACTATTTTTAAAAGCGATATACAGAGCGGGTATTTCGATCTGCACATTGACCCGGTGGGAAATGACAGTTGGTTTTTCGTACCTACTTTTCAAATATTTTTTTCTGATGGGACTAAGGTTATAATAAAAGGAGAAGATAGTACTGCTCCATATACCAAGCGGGAGGTCTCACAGCAGGCTCCTGATACCAGTTTCCCTTTTCACTTATAGGAAAATTTATTTACTGAATATCATCTTCATAGCAGTAATGATGAGGAACCCTGCAAATATTTTTTTAACCAATGCTTCCGGTAATGCTATAGCTATCTTAGATCCGAGATAGCCACCAAATAAAAATGTGACCGCTATGATAGCCGCATATTTGATATTGATGAATCCCGCTTTGTAATAGTTGACAGCGGCGAATAAGCCGATAGGAGGGAGCATGATCGCGATGCTGGTACCTTGTGCGGTCTTTTGGTCTGCGCCCATGAGGTATACCATAGCAGGTACGATGATGAGCCCGCCGCCGATGCCTACCATTCCACCCATAGTGCCGGCGAGCAATCCAATCAGTGCAAGTATCATTACAGTTGATATGTCCATATTGTTTGATTTAGTGTGTGCAAAAATAAGGCATAACAAAGGAGTTTAATTTTCAAGAGAACACCTAACCTCTATATACATATCTCTTTTCACTGATTGATATAAAAAAGGGTGACGATCTGTTTCGCCACCCTCTCGGTTATTTATCTGTTCATCCCTTATCTGAGCAGGGTGACGGTGCAGTTCTTTTGTGCTGATTTGTTTTTGCCGTACTCAATTGAGAAGAAGACCACATAATCTCCTACAGGTTGCGGTGTACCTTTGTAGGTGCCATCCCATCCCTGAGTGATGTCATTGCTGGTGAAAACTGTCTCACCCCAACGGTTATATATACTCATATGGAAGGTCTTTACGTCTCTGGCGAGTATGACATATGTATCGTTTTTGCCGTCGCCGTTAGGTGTGAAGGCAGTCGGTATGGCGAATGTATCTTCCTGCAGCATGGTTATGATGTCCGTGAGAGATACTGTACACTGATTGTTGTTATAGCTTACTATGAGCGTATAAGCACTCACCGAGTCTGTATTAGAAGTGGTCGGATTAGGGCAAGTCAGACAGGAGAGCGTATGTGATGTGTCTATCCATGTATAGGTACCGGTTCCCAGAGCCGATGGGCCAAACAGCGAGTTTAGTGTGATAGTATCTCCATATGATAGTGTAGTGTCAGATGGCATTATGCTCAGAGTAGGCTGCACAGGTTGACCGATCGCATTGGTGACAGTATCCACACATCCATGACTGTCGGTAACGTATGTAGTATAAGTACCCGCAGCCAGTCCTGTGGCGGAGTCTGTAGCGTCTCCGGCTACCTGAGGCCATGTATATGTATAAGGACCATTGCCGCCTGAGGTGGTCAGTACTATTTTGCCATAGCTGGAATCATAGCAGGCATTTTGAATGGTATATAATGTATCTGCTACAATAGCTGTAGGACCAGTCACCGGGACTGGCAGTGTAAAGGTGCAACCATTTGCATCAGTCACGACCACAGTATCATTGCCTTCAGTAGCATTAGTGAAAGTACTGGATGATTGCGACGGGCCATGATTGAGTGAATATGTATATGCTGATATACCGCCTGAAGGAGCTACTACTATCTGGCCATCAGCAGAATTGTAACAGGAAGTCGGAAGCGTGCTGGTGAGGCTCAATCCCAAAACGGGAGGCTGTGTGATAGTGGTGTCAAGTGTATATGTACATCCGTGAGCATCCTTCACGATAATTGTATAGCTATTGGCGCAAAGCCCGGTAAGTGAATCCCCGGAAACGAATGATGCACCTCCATTGGATGATACAGAATCAGGTAGTGTGCCGCCTGTTATATTAAGGTAGATCACACCATTGCAGAGGCCGTTACATGTCACATTGTTTACTGAAGTATAGGTGGCATTTAACACAGCCGGCTGATAAATATTGATTGGTACTATTGTGTCGCAAAGATGGGCGTCCTGCACAGTCACAGTATGCACTCCCGGAGTCAGTCCGCTAAATGTACCGGTAGATTGGAAAGCTCCTCCATCCAGAGCGAATAAATATGGCTGTATGCCACCTGTCGCGGTCACAGTCACACCACCATCATTTGCCCCAAAGCAACTGATAGTATCGAGTACTACCGTCGGCAGTATCTGCTGAGGCTGGCTAAGTGTGACATTGAGCGTGTCTTTGCATCCATGTGCATCTACGACATAGATGGTATCATTGCCAGCTGATAGATTGAGGCCGAGACTATCCGTGTTACCAGAAGCAGGGAACCATGTGTAAGTATACGGATATACACCACCTGATACTCCGAGTGTGATAGCACCTGTATTACCACCAAAGCAATTTATATTTTGTGTACTTAAAGTATCAGCTACCAATACCGCACTTGAGCCGATGTTGACACTTCCTGCTGCTGTACATCCATGAGAGTCAGTCACAGTAAAGTTATAAGGCCCGCTGCATAAGTATACTGCATGGCTGGAGTCCTGTCCATTGCTCCATAGGAAAGTATAAGGGCCTGTACCGCCCTGGCCATCTGCCAATGCAGAACCTGTACATTGACTGGCGCAGGCATTAGGTGTGCTGTCTACTATCGCAGCAAATAATTGTAGTGGCTGAGTGAGTACAGAGGTCGCTGCCGATGTACAGTTATTAGCATCGGTGATGGTCACACTATATGGGCCGCCTACCAGTCCTGTGATACTGTCTACGCCTGTTACCGTATTGCTCCAGACATATTGATAAGGGCCCTGTCCGCCTATAGCTTCTACTTTGAGCTGGCCCGAGTCTCCAAAGCACTGAGGAGATATCGAGTTGGAAATATATGCAAACAGTCCTCCGGCAGTACCTATCGATGAGGCCGCAGCGACACTGCATGATGATGAAGTAGATGTCACTGTCACTTCATAAGTGCCCGCAGGTAGATTATTGAGTGTAGCCGTGCTGCCTGAATCAGGATTCCATACATAGGTGTATGAACCCACTGGAGATGGTATAGCAGTGATACTGCCTATAGCTCCGCAGCTCGCCGGTACAGTGGTGAAAGTGACTGTAGGAGTTAAGTTTTTAGTAATAGTGACTGTCGTATCAGCACTGCATAGCCCATTGGCACCGGCAGATGTGATCAGGTATATGGTGGTAGCCTGAGGGCTCAGATAGAATGTTGTGTCATTATTAGTACTTACACCGACATTTGGTGCCCATACATAATTGGTGCCACCCAAAAGCGTAATGACAGCACTGTCGCCCTCGCAGAATCCGGGCAGACCTGTGATACTGAGTTTCGCCTGAGGTGTGACCAGCAAATATACTGTGTCATAGTTTGACCAACCGCAGCAGCTTGTCTTGATACGTGCCACTATTGGAAATACTCCCAATGAGTCAAAAGTCAAACCGGTCAGGTTCTGGTCATTTGCTCCGACATAAGTGTTGGGAGTAATAGCACCACCGAAGTTCCAATCGAAAGTATCGGCTGAAGATATTTGAATATTAAAATTGGTCGAGCTGCCCTGACAAACATAGAATGTATCTCCATTCAGCACGGAGGCTGATGACTGTATGATAGGTACGAAGGTACTTTGATTCAAAGCGATATTTACAAAACCAGAATAGATATCACCACTATAGCCGATATCCTTTCTGCCTATTGTTGTGTATTGAGTGATGATGTTGGTGCCATTACCTGAGGGTACTGTGGCACCTGCACCTGTGGTCCAGGCTGCTGAGTTGGCAGAAGAGAGTGTATCATTTTTTAATGTACATGATATATTGGTCGCAAAGATCGTAGGCTGCACTACCAGGTTGAATATGGTATCAGCACCTGTTAATGCGCTGCCGCTGGCTATATATATCCTGTCAGCAAGGCCTGGTGCGCCACTGCCGCCGGTACCACCTGTGCCACCATTACCTCCGTTACCTCCTACACCGAAATGATTTTCGCATCCTGATCCGGTAGTATTTCCACTGCCGCCGGTACCGCCGGTACCGCCGGTACCACCTGCACCACCTGCACCACCTGCGCCGGGGGTAGGAGTTCCGATATTACATTCCAGAAAGATTCCATTTGAACCGTTATTATTCATGAATACACCAAAGCATCCGCCGCCGCCATAGCCACCACCACCGCTGGTGCCACCTAAGCCGCCACTGCCCCCACTACCGCCGCCGGAGCCATTAGTATTGAGACCTGCACCGCCGCAACCGCCCCCCCCGCCCCCGCCGCTGCCATTAGTACCATTTGTACCCGGGCCTCCCGGACCTCCATCAGCGAAGAAGCCACCTGCGATCGTACCCACACTGCCTTGTGCTCCCGGAGTACCCGGAGAACCAGCCGTGCCGACACCTCCCGGAGAACCCGCACCACCATTGAATATAATAAATGAAGGGCAAGTTATACCGCCGCTGCCACCCGCACCGCCGGCACCAGCGCCGGTACCAGTCCCCGCTGTGCCTGCTGTACCGGATCCTCCGGAGACACTACCTCCACTGCCACCTACACCACCTGCACCACCTGCATTAGGGCCGGATGGCGCGGGAGCACCAGCTTGTCCATTGCCGGTAGCTGTGATTCCATTGGCCCCGGCTGCTCCGGGAGCACCTACCACTGTAGAACTGGCACCTGCAGTTGCAGTACCCGGTATGATCTGGCATCTTACAAAGTTATAATTGGAGCAATTGGTCATGTGGAATACATAATTGCTATAGCCGAATGTGTCAGGAGCTGTCAAGGCAGGACAGTTTTGTGTTTGTATAGTGATGTCCTGGAACCTGAAATACTCAGCTCCATTGAGGTAGATGCCTACCAGCCTTTTTATATTTCCGGTACCCTCCATATTTTGATTGGACCGGTATATTGTAGTAGCACCCGGCAGACTGCTTTTGATCCAGTTGTTTGTCGGATCGAAGCCACCTTCTATAGTAGTATAGCTACCAATATTATTGATCGGGTAGTTGATGTTATATGTTCCGATCGCCAGTTTGATGACTGCATTATTACACTGGGCCAATGCCAATGCATTTGCGAGATTGGTGGGATCAGCCTGACTACCCGAACCTGTACCTGTGGTAGTAGCATAGATCACCGAGCAGCTCTGCACCGGAGGTGGGCTGTTCAGGTTGATAGTGACCTGAAAAGTATCACTACCGCAGCCTGCGGAGTCAAACGCGACCACAGAGTATGTTGTGCTTACAGTAGGAGAGGCTTTTGGCGATTGACAGGTAGTACATGTCAGACCTGCAGCCGGAAACCATAAGAAACTAGCTGCATTAGTAGCGACTGCCGTGATCTGAACGGTATCTGTAGTAGAGCATATGGTAGATACAGGAGGGAATGCCGTCACGGTAGGAGTTGGGTTGCGATATACTATCACCTGATCGGTCAGCTGGCAGCCGTTTGTATAGCTGGCTGTGACCGTATAGATAGTAGAGATCGGCGGGTTGACCGTCCATGTGGCCCCTGTATGTGTATTGGTCCCATCAGACCATGTATAGCTCACGACGCTTCCTGTAGATGAGGCCGTCAGTGTGGTGGAGTCTCCGGGACAGAGATGGACATCAGGCCCTGCACTGACCGGAGGGTCTGATGATGGCGCGACGACTATCGTGTATGCTATAGATGCTGAGCCGTAGTATGGACAGTCATTATTGCGCAGCACGAGCACAAAATTATGTGTACCGACATCGGCCTGAGTAGGTGCCCAGCATATGGTCAGAAGTGGTTTGGCCCCTCCTGACGCAGAGATGGTCGCGCCTGGCAGATTTGTGTTGATCCAAGTGTAAAATATACTATCCAAAGGATTTGTACTTGAGTCTGATGTCTGTATCGTAAAGCAAAAATTAGAACAAGCGGTGGTATTATAAATGTTGGCATTAGGGCCAGTCTGTCCGTTTATACCGGCAGAACTGGGAGATGAGTTTGAACAATTTGTTACAATGATCTCCATGTCACGTTCTACGTGCGCCACGAGTACACCATTGCTGTATTCATTTACACCCACTTTCATGACTGCGACCTGAGTGGAGTTTGGAGTGAATGTGAGCTCACCTGTGAGAGAATTTATTGTCGTGCCTGTAGATGATGAAAGTGGGTTTGTGGCACTATACCCGGGATTGTAGGCTACAGAAATGCCTTGACCGGTCTCAGATGGCATCAGATAGTAGGAGAGTGAGTCGCCATTGGGAGCTATCGCTCCGTGGTTGAATTGTTGAGGATAGTTGACACAATAAACAGCAATGGGATCATTAGCAAATGTGGGAGAACTGACACAGGTTGATACTGTATTGTTCAGGTCAGCTTCAATGTACAGGTTGTCATTGCCGGGGTTGCTAAGGGTCGTGATCGCTGCGTTGCGGCAGCATAGTGTCCAACTCAGCACCCAATCTGAGCCGCAGCCCGGTGGCAGATTGAGTACCCCCTGAAAGGTATATTTCTGTATACCATATCCACTGCCCCCATTACATGCGTCAGTACTCTGGAGACAAGCCGGAGTAATGTCTATTCCCGATCCGACTTGATTGAGGTTCAGGCTTGAGTTGACTCCGCATTGGGCAGAAGAGTAATTGATAGTGAGCGGACCGTTCAGGCCGATACCATTACAATCGCGGTAGACACTCAGTGTGACCTCATATTGATTGGGCCCTAAGCAGGCGAATGTCAGGTCCGCACCCATCACGTGTGATGCGTATAAGTGCGAAAAAGATGAAAATAAAAGTGAAACAAAGAGAAGGAGTAGAGTCTTTTTCATGTGACATCATTATATTAAAATGAATGAATAATACAGTATTTCCAAATATACACTAAACAAACAAAAGCAGGCACTCTAAAGCGGTATATTTTTTGCGCTTATGTATTTTATTAAAAAAAGATGTGTTAATGCCCAACGAGGTTGCCTATGATGATGCTTTACCACTTTGTTCATGTAGTTGTCACCAGAATTAATTATGGATAATTATTTTCATTAATTACATTGCGGCTGGGAGGATGGATCTTCACAAAAATTGACCTGATGCGCAAAGTATTAATTTTATTATTTATTCCCTTGCTGTTCTTTTCCTGCCACAGGCAGCAGGAGCAAGCGCAGCAAAATAGTTTTGCCCCTAAGGTAGTGGAGGCCCATGGCTATATAATACCTAAAGACAGCATGCCTCCTCCCACGGTGGTAATGGTAGATGAAAAAAAACTAAAAAAAATACCTGCCGGCAAGCCGACAGTAGTACCCACCAATACCAATGTGCACCCGGCAGCGAAGCCCAAAGTGGCCATAGCAGGCATGCCGGATACATGTACCCCCGGGCAGGAGGGATTCGTACTTCCTCGGGTAGTGCCCGCTATTGATAGCCCTTTCGGAGCCGGTGTACCTGAGGTCGTAATAGCCAGAGACCCTGATAGCAAAGGCAGTTTTTCCTCTTATGGTAAATTGCAGGGATTACATACCTGGGTCAGATGCTCTTTGCAAGACAAAAGCGGCAACCTTTGGTTCGGCACCCATGGCGGCGCCACAAAATTTGATGGAAAGTCTTTCACTAATTTTACTGAAAAAGAAGGTTTAATAAGCAGGTATATCTTTTCTATACTGGAAGACAAAAACGGTAATATTTGGTTTGGTAACTATGAAGGCGGCGTCACAAAATACGATGGGAAATCCTTTACCAATTATACTGAAAAAGAGGGTATGGGTAAAACCAATGGGATCAATGCCATCATAGAAGATAAAAACGGAAACCTTTGGTTTGCGACCTGGGGCGAAGGGATCATAAAATATGATGGCAAATCATTCATATCTTTTACTGAAAAACAAGGCTTAAGCAGTAATTTTGTTCGTTGTTTGTTTGAAGACAAAAGTGGAAATATTTGGTGCGGCACCGAACTTGGAGGTGTCTCGAAATATGATGGCAAATCATTCGCGAATTATACTAAAGAAGAAGGCCTGATCAGTGATCATGTTTATTCCATCGCACAAGACAAAAAGGGGAACCTTTGGTTTGGTACACGTGATGGTGCCTCCAAATATGATGGAATTATTTTTAGCCAATATACCGAAAAAGAAAACCTGGTCAATAATGCAGTTTCGCGCATCTATGAAGACAAAAGCGGTAACCTTTGGTTCGGCACAATGGGCGGCGTCTCGAAATATGATGGGGAAACCTTTACCAATTTTACTGAAAGTGAAGGCTTGATCAGCAATAGTGTCTGGAACATCATGGAAGATAAAAATGGCAACCTTTGGTTTGATACCGAAAGAGGTGTTTCTAAATATGAGGGAAAATCCTTTACACACTTTACTGAAAAAGAAGGATTGAGGACCAGCTTCTTTTCAACTACCATCGAAGACAAAAGTGGTAACCTTTGGTTGGGCAGTTATAGTGATGGTGTGACCAAATATGACGGAAAATCATTTACGCAGTTTACTACAAAAAATGGATTGGTCGGCAATATGGTCTTAGGCATAGTAGAAGACAGAAAAGGGGATCTTTGGTTTGGTACCACAGGTGGTGTATCGAGATATGATGGGAAATTTTTCACACAGTTCACCGAAGCAGATGGCCTGAGCGATAATGATGTTGAGAGTATCATAGAAGACAAAAAAGGCAACCTTTGGTTTGGTACTCTTACAGGTATTTCGAAATATGATGGGAAATCCTTTGCCAATTATACTATCAGTGATGATTTGACCGGAGGTGAAGGTATCTCATATATTATAGAGGATAAAAGCGGTAACCTCTGGCTTAGCAACAAGGGAGGAGGGGTCTTGAAATACGATGGGAGATCTTTTACCCGCTTTACAACAAAAGATGGCCTCTGCGATAATACTGTCGTGGGCATGATAGAAGACAGGAATGGTGGGCTTTGGTTTGCTACTGCCGGAGGTGCCTCAAGGTATGATGGAAAAACCTTTACTAATTATACTGAAGAACAGGGCTTATGCAATAATGGTGTCAGGTCCGTTCTGGAAGACAAAAGAGGGAATTTCTGGTTTGGCACTCTCTTTGGTATCAGTATACTGAGCCGCGAAAAGCTGGCGGAGAATTCGACGGAGCACAAAACTAACGTCGTCAAAAGCGAAGTGATTTTTAAAAACTATACTTATCAGGATGGGTTTTCGGGTATAGGCTGTATGCCACATACATTTTGTGAAGCTAAGGATGGGACCATATGGATAGGTGCCGACGACAGGCTGACAGCTTACCATCCCGGAGGCGATAAGCCCGACACGATCCCTCCAAACATTCAATTGACCAGTATTGGATTGTATAATGAGAATATAGCATGGAAAAACCTACTGGCTCATTCTGCACAAAGTCATCAATATGCTCATGCTATAGATACAAGTTTCCTATTAGGCAATGGCGTAAGGGTTAGTGATTTAAAATTTGATGGTGTTTCAAGATGGTACGACCTGCCGGAGCATTTGAGTTTAGCCTACAATAATAACTACCTCACTTTTAATTTTGTCGGCATCACCTCAAACAGCCCGCAAAAAGTAAAATACAAATATAAGTTGGAGGGCATGGATGAAAACTGGAGCACCCTTACCTTCAGGTCGGAAGCAACATATGGCAACTTACCTAATGGCACTTATACTTTCACCGTCAGGGCCATGAATGGAGAAGGCTATTGGAGTAAAGACTTTTCTTACACCTTTACCATCCGACCGCCATGGTGGAAGACGTGGTGGTTTATATCACTGATGGCTTTGGTCATTATCGGTTCGATAGCACTTTATATCAAATGGCGTGAGCGGGACCTTCGGGAAAGTCAAAAAGTGCTGGAGCGCACTGTAAAAGATCGCACTGCGGAGGTGGTAAAACAAAAGGAACGCAGTGAAGAACTGCTGCTGAATATCCTGCCCTCCGAAGTGGCGGAGGAACTGAAAGACAAAGGCTCTGCCAAGGCCAAACTATTTGATGACGTCACGGTGCTTTTTACTGATTTCGTATCATTCACCAATGCCAGCGAAAGGTTATCGCCGCAACAACTGGTGGATGAACTTAATGCCTGTTTTTCGGCGTTCGATAAAATAATGGCGAAATACAATATCGAAAAAATAAAGACTGTAGGCGATGGTTATATAGCTGTTTCGGGATTACCACTGGCAGATATCAATCACGCCGAAAACATCGTAAAAGCAGCAATTGAAATACGTGAATTTATGCTGAGCAGGAGACTGGAACTCGGCGAGAACACATTTGAGATCAGGATAGGTGTGCATTGCGGCTCGGTGGTGGCCGGTATAGTGGGCGTGAAGAAATTCGCTTATGATATTTGGGGTGATACGGTTAATATTGCTGCCCGTATGGAGCAAAATAGCGAGGCAGGGAAAATCAATATTTCACAAACAACTTATGAATTGGTGAAGGACAAATTTACATGTATATACCGGGGTGAGATCGAAGCGAAAAATAAAGGGAAGCTGAAGATGTATTTCGTAAACTAGGCGTTTATACCAATATTTAATTGCCAATTAAGTAGTCGAAGACTTTCTTTTGAAGGGAGAGTTTGATGAGCGACTGTGCCTCGGCAACTTTAGCCTGTAGCAAAACTGCCTGGGCATTGGACAGGTCGATGAAAGAGGAGGAGCCTACATCATATCGGCCCTGTATTACATCGAAGCTTTGCTTGGCAGCAGTTAGTCCTCTTCTCGACGTCTCGATCTGCTGCAGTGCAGACACATAGTCATTGAAAGCCTGTCTGATGTCAGCAGTGATCTGAATACTCAGATCATTGCGGTCTAACTCTGTATTGCTTCGGTAGATCCTGTTGGCATCTACATTGGTCTTTGTGACCAGCTTGTCAAATAGCTTCCAGGATAAGCCGAGTCCCACTGTGCCATAAACTTGCCCGAAAAGTGCCTGTCCCAGAGGTTCTGTCTGTTGGGATATATCATTCACGCCGTCTACATATAGCTTGTCCAGATAGCCTCCGTATGATTCGAGACCAAAATTCAGGTTGAGTTTAGGGTAGTATCCGTTCTTGGCCTGTTTGATGTTCCAATCGGCTATTTTGATATTAATTTCATTGGACTTTAGGTCAGGACGTTGCTTTAGGGCTTTGCTTACGAGATTTTCTTCATTCAGATAGTCGGGGCCCAGCGCTACAGTATCTGTGACAGTCTGTGCGATCTCATATTTGTCAGGTTCCGTTATCATGATTTTGCGCAGTAGCAGGATCTTGTCATTTTTGACTTTTTCTTCTGACTGGATCAGAAACAATTTGTCACTACTGGTTTCTGCCTGTTGTTGATAGAGGTCCGATATAGCCTTTCGGCCTACATTGGTGAGCTCGGTGAGCTGTGCCTCGCGGTCAGTAGATGCTTTCAGGTTTTCGCGGGCGTATTCTACTATGCGCGCATCGAGGATGATCTGCAGGTAGGCCTGTGCAATATCAAAAGCGATACTCTGTTTGACACGCTCGGTGCTAAGCTCTATTGCCGATTTATTCAGGGTCGAGGCTTTCAGTGCAGCATAGTCATTAAATCCGTTAAACAGATTGATAGAGCTCATGAGCTGATATGAAAGGATATTCTGCCTGCTGTCTACCAGTGTAGGGACTGTAGTGGTATAAAGTATTTTCCCCCCATTGAAAGTATAATTGGCCCCAAAGCCAAGGTCGGGCAGAAACTGGCCGTAAGCAGCCATGAACTGTATACCAGATAGCTTCATTGAGTTATTGGCCTTGAGAATACTGGTCGATTTATCCAGGCCTATCCTGATACAGTCATCCAGCGTGAGCAGTGTCGGGGCTGCCTGTGCGGATAGCCTCGCAGCTCCAGCTACTGTCCAAAATGCTATTATGAAAACGAATCTTCTGCTCATGTCTTTTGTTATTGATCTATCCTTACCTTCTGTCCGTCCAGTATGCTTTCACCTACGCTTATGGCCACTCTTTCTCCATTTACCAGCCCATCAAGGATGGTTACTTTTTCACCGGAGTTCTCCCCCACTTTTACCGGTTTGAAGTGAATGGCATTATTACTATCCAGTACTGCTACCATTGATTTATCTTTGTGAATGACAAGTGCTGTAGATGGGATCTCTATTTTGGCGTTCTTGTCCAGCGGCCCTGTGACATGCACCTGCACATAGCTGCCCGGTATGATCTTCTGGTCCCTGTTGTCAATGTCGATCTCCACGGTCATCATCCTGGTATGCTCATCGAGTTCTCCTGCTACTCGGGTCACATTACCCTTGATATGGAGGTCAGGATTTTCGGTCAGTGTGATATCTACAGCATATCCTACCTTGAGAAACACTGCATCGTTCTGCTCAGCATATATATATACCCTAAGTCTATTGAGGTCGGCGATGGTCACTACTGGTTGTGCGCTGGTCTGCGAGTTGATGGCATTTTGTATCAAAGCTCCGGGATCGGCATAGCGCGCAGTCACCGTGCCGCTGAATGGCGCTCTGAGTGATTTGTACTGTTGCTGTTCTGTCAGTGAGCGCAGAGTTGCTTCTGCCAGGGTCACTGCGGTCTGCGACAGGTCTTCATCTTCCTGCGAAATGAATTTCTTCTCCAGTAGTTTTTTGTCACGCTCCAGGATCTTCTTTTTGTTTTCGAGATCGGCTACGGCGGCATTGTATTGTTGGTCTATTTCAGGGTTGACGACAGTAGCGAGTAGTTGGTCCTGAGCTACTCTGTCACCTTTGTCTACGAGGATCTTGTCCATATACCCGCTGATCTTGGCATATATCGTAGCTGATAAATACGGCTTAGCTTCGCCTATCAGTACTATTTGTTTGGGTGCTGTACTATACTTAGCTGTACTGACTTTTACAAGGGGGCCATCTTTTAGCTCTGTAGCACGCTGAGAAGTTTCAGTGTTTAGTTTTTTGCTTTTGGTGAGCGTAATAGCTGCTATGCCGCCACCCAATATGAGTAGTATGACTACACCCAGTATCAGGAGTTTGACGTATGATGAACGGTCAGGTGTTTTTGACATATCCGGTTATATTTTTAAAATGTTTTAGTCTGATGCCATTGCACCTTTTGCTTCCGCTTCAAACCGCTGGTCCATACCCAGTGAACTAGGCAGTCCTTTGCGCAGTATAGAGTAGAAAACAGGGACAATAAATAATGTAAATACAGTCGCTACCAATAGACCTCCGATCACAGCCCGGCCGAGTGGTGCATTCTGCTCACCGCCTTCTCCTCCGCCTATCGCCATAGGGATCATACCGAGTACCATAGCTATGGCAGTCATCAGTACGGGACGGAGACGTGTCTTGCCGGCTTCGAGTGCACCCGCTACCGAGTCCAGGCCTTTGACTACCCTTATATCATTAGCAAAGCTAACCATCAATATTGAATTTGACACCGCTATACCTACTGCTACTATCGAGCCCATGAGGGAAACTACATTTATAGTAGTATGAGTGAGTACCAGCATCCAGAGTATGCCCATAAAGGCACCCGGCAGCGCGAGCATGATGATAAACGGATCAAGCCATGACTGAAATAATACTACCATGAGCAAATACACCAAGGCAATAGCAAGTATCAATCCCAATCCCATGGTCTGAAAGGAATAATTCATTACTTCACTTTGCCCCCGCAGATCGATCTTCATGCCCGGAGGGAGTTTGCCCAGTGCATCTATTTTTTTCTGTATAGCGGTAGATACCGACCCGAGGTCATGCCCTTCGACATTGGCGCTGATATTCATCATGCGCTGCACGGAGTAGTGGTTAAACTGACTAAAGTCAGCGCTGGTGGTAATAGTTGCGAGATTGCCCAGTGTCTGTGACTGCGACATCGGCAGGTCTGTCGGCGCAGCAGTTGGGTTGCTGACAAAAGGCTGTGTGCCATAGGTAATAGGAGTAGACATGAGGTCCTTGACCGAAGTAATCTTCTGGTATGGTACCTGCACTGCCACGTTGTAGTTCGCACTATTGGACGGATTAATAAAAAATGAAGGCGATATATAGGAACTGGACGACAGCGAGATCAGTACACTATTGGAGACATCACGCTGGGTCAGGCCAAGCCTGGCGGCACGTACACGGTCTACATCTACTTTCAGCGCCGGATAGTCTAGTACTTGTTTGATCGCTACATCCTCTACTCCCGGTATGCCTTTGATACCATCGCGGATCTTTTTGGCATATTCATAGGATTTATAATAATCAGGAAATTGTATCTGTATGTCGATAGGTGCGGACAGGCCGAAGTTGAGCACCTGGCTCACTATATCTGCCGACTGGAAGTAAATGGTACAACCCGGAAAGTGGTCATTGAGGTCTTTCCTGATCTTTTTCATATACTCGACTGTAGGTTTGTGGCCTTCTTTGAGGGAGATGGTGATATCCGCATCCATGCCACTTGCATTGTCTGTCTGGACAAAGGCAAGATTATACGAGGTAGGTAGGCCGATCATGTCATTGATCGTTTCCAGCTCTTTGGCAGGAATGATGCCTTTGATCCGGGTCTCGGCCTTGTCTACCAGCTTTTCAGTTTCCTCTATTCGTGTGCCTGATGGTGCGCGGAAGTGCAGTTTCATCATGCCGGAGTCTGTACTAGGGAAGAAATCGGTGCCAATGATAGGGATAAGGAACATGGTGACCACAAAGCAAAGCCCTGCTATACTAAGTGATGTCTTTCTGTAGATCAGCAGTACATGCAATATATGGCCGTATGCCTCGGTAAAGCGGTCAAACCATTTGTCACGCCATGTGTTGAAACTATGCGCTGTCCGGCTGAAAAAGCCTGCATGCGCCGTATCAAATTCTTCTCCCAGATGTTCGCTGGCCATCAGCATGCGCGCCAATACCGGCACCAATGTCCGCGAGAGCAGATAGGAAGCCATCATGGCTATGACCACAGCCAGTGCCATCGGTGTGAAGAGATACTGTGCAGGGCCGGTGAGCAGGACTACCGGAAAGAATACTATACATATAGATAGCGTGGCTACGAGGGCCGGAGTGGCTATCTCATGAGCACCATCGAGAATGGCTACGGTGAGCGGCTTGCCGAGGTGACGGTTCCGGTGTATGTTTTCTATCTCCACCGTCGCATCATCCACGAGCATACCCACAGCGAGAGACAGACCACCAAGTGTCATGATGTTCAGCGTGTTTCCCGTTAATTTCAAACCGATGATTGAAATAAGGATGGATAATGGAATAGATGTACAGACTATGATCACACTACGCCAGCTGCCCAGAAAAAACAATATCATTAACGATACAAGGACAGATGCTGTGATGGCCTCATGGAGGACATTATTGATTGAATTTTCAACAAATACGGATTGGTCAAAGTCGATCTTCAGGTCCAGTCCCTCAGGTGCGGTTTCTTTGATCAGAGGTAATAGTTTTTTTGCTGATTCCACGACCACTAGAGTAGAGGCATTAGCTTTCTTCAATATGGTGAGATAGGCAGCCCTTTTCTGATTGACACGTACTATATTCGTCTGTTCGGCATAGCTGTCCGATACTTTTGCCACATCGCCCAGTGTCACTACTTCTCCATTTACTACCTTGATCGGTATATATTCGAACTGTTTTACAGATTCAGGGCTTGAGTTGAGGTCTATATTGTACTCGGTCTGCCCCATTCGCGCTGTACCTGCGGGGATGATGAGGTTAGACGATTGAAGCGCATTAAGTACATCATTGGCCGAGACGCCTTTGCCTGTTAATGCCATCGGGTCTATATCGACCATTATCTGCCTGAACTTGCCCCCAAAGGGTGCGGGCGTAGCGAGACCCGGTATGGTAAATAATCTAAGGCGGATAAATTGGAGGCCATAGTCAAATATCTTAGCCTCAGACATTGTTTTGCTGCTCAGTGTCAGCTGGGATACAGGTACGTTTGAAGCATTATACTGCAATATCGTGGGTGGTGTCATACCCGGTGGCATCGCTCGAAGTGCCGTACCTGATACAGCGGATATCTGTGCTATAGCCGCTCCTATATCAGTACCGGGTTCGAAATATATTTTGAGGATGGCTATACCCGGCACTGATTCGGATTCTATCCTTGATATACCATTCACCGTAGTAGAGTAAGCACGCTCGCTGAGGAAAGCCACTCTTTTCTCCATGTCATTGGCAGTGAGGCCGCCATAGTTCCATACTACGATGACCACCGGAATATCTATGACAGGGAATATATCAATGAGCATAGACTTGATAGACAGTATCCCCATCATAATGATCAAAAGGGCCATAACCCCGACTGTATACGGTCTCCTGAGTGCAAGTCTGACTATCCACATGTGCTGCTAATTATAGATAAATGTTTTCCGCCGGGGCGAATATACATGATAAGTAAATACCATAATACTAAGCCATATCCTTACTTTACGATATCAACATATGTGATATTTCAGTAAGACGGTGCAAATGTATCGTAATAATTTAGTGTTTAAACAAATAATTAGGTCAATATGTGAATTGCTTCGGACATCAACGACTTTTTTGATTGCAAAAAGAAGTACAGATAATAAGTATGTCAATGAGTTAAATCTGATGAAGAAAATTTATCCACCTTTTGTAGAATTATCATATTTTATGAATTCAGGGAAATAGGGAAAGAAGTAAAATGTCCTATTCTACTATTAAGTTTACATTTGAATTCAGATTGGTCAATATAAAATGATTGTGATGGAAACTGCAACAGCAAAAAAGACCGCACCTCCATTTCCTAAGGAGAGACATTGGCTATTTGGCAATGCTACAATGCTAAGGAATGATGCTATCGGTATGGTCAAATCCATGATCAAGGGATATGGAAATATTTTTAGCCTGTCAGTACCTTTCAATAAGGTCGTCATTGCGTCAAATCCCGAATATGCGCGATATGTACTACAGGACAATAGCAAGAACTATCGCAAGAGTCTGGCCTATGACCTGCTGAGGGCATTGCTTGGCCTGGGGCTGCTGACGAGTGAAGGGGATTTTTGGAAGCAACAGCGCAAGCTCGCCCAGCCGGCATTTCATAAAAGAAAACTCGATGAATGGACAGAAATGATGGTAGAGCGCTCACAGCATACCGCTGATAGGATCAGGAAATATGCTGACAGCGGAGAGGCATTTGATGTACTGCCAACGATGACGACGCTCACACTGGATATAATTTCAAAGGCGATATTCAGTACAGGTGTGGAGGAAAAGGCCAAGGTGGTCGGCGATCAGATCACACTGCTCAATGAATATACGATCCGGAAACTGCATACCCCTTTTCGCTTGCCGGATAGTTTCCCTACACCATTTAATATACGCCAACGCAAGGCCCTCGAGAAGCTGGACAATATAGTTTATGAGATCATAGATCACAGAAGGGCAGAAGGTGTCTCCAAAGATGACCTGCTCTCAATGCTCATTGATGCTAAGGACGAAGAGACAGGTGAGGGAATGAGCAACCAACAACTCCGTGATGAGGTCATGACGATCTTCATTGCTGGGAATGAAACCTCATCCAATGCTCTGACATGGACCCTGTACCTGCTGTCTCAGAATCCCGATGCAGAACAAAAAATGCTAGACGAGATAGATGCTAAGTTCAACAGCGGAGTGGAACTGAATTATAAAACGGTGGGAGAGTTCCACTATGTGAGGCAGGTGATAGAGGAGAGCATGCGAGTCTATCCGCCCGTCTGGACCATAGGCCGCCGCAATCTCGAAGATGATGAGATAGGAGGGTATAGAATTGAGAAGAATACCAACGTCCTTATTCCGATCATATACCTGCACCATAGTGAGCGCTTCTGGGAAGAGCCTGAGACGTTCAAGCCCGAGCGCTTCGCACCTGAAAAGAGAAATAATATTGACCGTTTTGTCTATTTCCCTTTCGGTGGCGGGCCGAGGATGTGCATCGGCAATAATTTTGCCATGCTGGAGATGGAGATCATATTGATCACGCTCTATCGTGAGTTTATTTTCAAACTCAAAGAAGGCTTCAAAGTGGAACCTGAGCCTTTAGTGACACTTCGTCCTAAGTATGGAATGATGATGAAGGCGGTGAAGAGATAAATTTATTCAACCCTCAAAGGGTTCTAAACCCTTTGAGGGTTATGATTTCAGACTAAAATTCGCTCATTACTTTCACATTCGGCGCTGTCTTGAGCTTCACTATACCGATGGAGTTGAAGAATAGTATCACATAGTACACCGGGTCTATCTCAAACCATCGTGTACCGAAGTTGATACTCGATGCATGCTGATGGTGGTCGTTGTGGTAGGACTCGCCGAGCATCAGGACATCTACCGGCAGCAAATTCTTAGATGTGTTATTGAGTTTATGATTTGTATAGCCATATCTGTGGGCATACCAGTTGATGATCGCGCCATGTACCGGACTCATGAACCACTGTACAGGCAGTAATAAGAACCACCATAGTGACGGCGCAAAGACAATATAAAACCCAAGGTATGCCAGCCCCCAGCCCGCACGCGAATACCATGAGTCACCCAGCCTGTCCATCGCTTCCCATTTGGGTATGTTTTTTGTAAAGCGTTCATCGACCGGAGTGGTTTCATGCTGGATGGACAGATATACTTTCTTGGTATGGCCCATCATGGCAAATACATCCGAAAAGTACTTTGGTGAATGCGGGTCCTTAGGAGTGTCGGTGAATGCGTGATGCATGCGATGCATGATGGCATATACGCGGGGACTGAGATAGGATGTGCCCATCGTGATGTAGGCGAAAATATAAAAGAACCGTTCCCAACTTTTGCTCATGGTGAAGGAGCCGTGTGCCGCATAGCGATGCATCAGAAAAGTCTGTGAGAATAGTGATAGATACCAGTGCGCCACAAAAAAAACAAAGATCGGCATTAGATACTTTAAGCATTGTAAAGCTAGTAATTAGTAGCCGCTGCAATTGGTAAAGTATGTTATGGAAATATTACGAGATGAGGTTTTGGTATGTTTGAATGATGGCAAATGCTTGTTCACTGAAATTATAACATACAGATATGACCTATGTACTGAAGAGTCACTAATTACGTTGCATAGTATCTGATATTGTTTATGTTATAATAATACTTCATGCAAGAAAATTTGAAGGCGGAAACCGGCGGTGTAATAAGTGCAAACGAGAAATATAAGAACTGGAACACAGGCCCTATAGGCGGACCGGAACCATTTCCCATCACCGGATTTTTCAGGAAAGTACTTGGCGCTATTGCCTCTTTTATTCTGCTAATACCGGTGCCGTGGATGGGAGCGGTGATAGGAGTGGGCCTGCTTTGGGACCAGCTCTGGCTGAGGATCAGAGAGACGGGTCTCGCGATTGCAGTGGGTAATGTTTTTGCAAAAATATCTGAGCGCCTGGCCAAAGTGATGATGCGCGACGAACGCAATGCACCATACTTGTTTAGTTTGTTTGGGATCGGACTATATACGCCGACACTTTTCGTGTTGGCTTTCATCTGGCAGATGACGTATGGATACAGTGCTGCATGGTATACTGTGATGCTTGTTGGTTTCTTGTATAATGTACTGATGATGGGGCCATACTTCAGATTTTTCTCAGTAATAGCAACATTGGTTCATAAAGAAGGACATGATACTCGTGGCATTTTCAAAGAACCATATACTTTTCTCAATAATGCCTTTGGTTGGTTCATCGGGCCTTTTTATGGTCATGTGCCGGAGACCTATCCGCTCGGCCATCAGCGCATCCATCACAAATATGACAATGGCCCCGGCGATGTGACATTCACTTATGACCTTGACCGCAGTGATCCTGCTCAGTGGTTGAAATACCTTCGCCGTTTTTCACTCTACTGGACGGGATTTTCCATCGTAGGCTACTTCATTCAGAATAAACAATGGGTACCAGCGAGAAGGATGGCTACCGGCATGCTTGTATACTATGGCCTGATAGCTATCATCACTATTTTGAATCCCTGGTTTGGATTTATGTATCTGATATTGCCACACATGAGCGTGATCATCTATCTGGCAGCGATCAACTATATCTGGCATACATTCTGCGATCCGGCTGATCCTGATAATCCCTATATCAATTCAGTCACAATCCTCAACGGGCACTATAATGTGTTCAATGAAGATTTTCATGTCACACATCATCATCATCCGCAGATGCACTGGACCAAAATGGCTAATGACTATTATATCCATGAGGAAAAATACAGAGCGAACATGGCTTCGGTCTTCACCGATACGCAGGAGTTTGAGATGTTTGTCTGGCTGATGATGGGAAAGTTTGACCTGATGGCTGAGCACTATGTGGACCTGACAGGGACACTCTCGCAGGAGGATAAGATTGCTCTGCTAAAATACAGGATGCAGCCGGTCAGAAGAGTGAAAGAATTAGAAGCATAAAATAGAATACAAGAGGCGATAATATGTATAATGGTAAGTGGGGAGTGAACCTGATGGCAGCTGTCATTCTTTTGTCAGCATTCAGGATATCGGGAGAAAAAGATGACTGGAAACTCGGCGAGGACAAAGACGGCATCAAGATATACACAAAGAAAAGTGAGCAGGGCAAGATACGGACCTCAAGAGCCGAGATGTTTCTCAATGTGCCTCCTGTAAGGGTGGTGGAAGCGCTGCTTGATTTTAATAGCTATGCGAAATGGTTCCCTAGTTGTATGGAAGCTGTCATACTCAAGCGTGTGAGTGATAAGGAATTTGTCTCGCACCTGATCTATAAGACTCCATGGCCGCTGCCAAATCTCGACTGCGTGCAGCGTATGGTCATAGACCATCAGGCTACAAATGATACTACTTTTATCAGGGTGAAAGCCGAGCCGGACTTCATCGGGCCTAGCGGTAGCTGCGTACGTGTCAAGCAGATGCAGGATACCTGGCAGATCGTAGCGGTCAATGGAGGCTCGATGCTTACCAATACTTATTATACAGATATGGGTGGGATCATTCCTTACTGGCTAGCTAATACTCAGTCGGTGGAGATACCTTATAATATCTTTCACAATATGCGTGACTTCATCATCAAGGGTAAGCCTAAAAAGTAAAAGCTAAGTCTTCTGATGACGTAACCTGATTTTTCTTTTTTTAATAGCTCCGCGTTTTAACGCGGAGTTTGTATCAATTCTATAGAGGCTTTAGCCAAAATGAGCGCCTAAGTAGTTTGGCTAAAGCCAAATCGATGTATGATCTATAATCCCCGCGTTGAAACGCGGGGCTATTTATTTCAGGTTCGGTCAGACGGTTAGTCAGGAAAAAATAAAGCCCCTTTGCAGGAGCTTCTTTCTTTTGTTAACCCTCAAAGGGTTCTAAACCCTTTGAGGGTTTTTTGTTGATTATGCGTTTGTACTTTCAGACTTTGTATCTGTGTTTTTAGCATCAGTATCAAAGTTGAACCTTCCGCCACAGCGTGAGGAGAATTTAGCGCGCTGCTCGGGACTGAGGTTTTGCCATTTGTCCTGCATTTTCTGCCTCCATTCAGCTTCGCGCTGCGGATTGTAATGACCTGCGAAAGCAAACCTGCGACGGCGCCAACCGCCCCAACCGCGGCCTCCGAAGAATAAGCGGGCGAGTGCGAATATGCCGAGTGCTTTGAGGAATGTGAGTGAGCCGACCCCGAAGAGAGATGGCATCAGCCAGTTCCAGAGGCCCATCGTGGCAAACGTAGCTGCCGAGATGAAGGCGATAGGAACGAGTATGAATAAGAACCTGAATTTATGTTTCATGACTTTTGTTTTTGTTTATTGTTTAATGAAAATTAACGCGGTATCTACGAGCATGCTATCGTTTTCTGTAGCGTTTGATTATAGAGACGTAGCACTGCGGAAAATAATTTAAACGGCATTCATTTTTTTTGAGATGACAGTCTATTTTGCTATCATATAATAGCCAAAGCCATAGTTTATATGCTGCCGATTATCAATTAGTAGCTATATTTGTATTTTATAATTTATTAAAGCAAATTAAATTCTGATTATGCTTATTTATATTTCCACCCTGATTCAAGCTATTATGTGCATGGGGCTAAACTTCATCACCAGCACAAGGGTGTGCTTATGCTTTTCGGCACAAGAGGACGTTTGCGCCGGTTTGAGGATAAGCCTCAGGCATGAGTACGATTTTCTACTCCCGGCTTCGCCGACCCCGCCAGCGGGGCACAAAAGACCATCTTCCAAAGATTATGATGGGTAAATCGAGATAAAATGAGGGAGATAGTAGCTGAAAAACTCAATTCAGTTATACATCTTTTAATTAGCAATATTAAAATATTTTATTTGTATTTTGCTAATAGTGAATAGACTAAGAAAATTCTAAAAAAACACTCAATAAGTGAAAATTAGAATTTTTTCTATGTATAAGTGAAAATCTTGTCATTAGAAAATCAAACAATAAGTACAAAAAAAGAAATAAATGATCAATTGCCTATCGTGAAGTAGAAGGTAGCGCCTTTGCCTACTTTGCCCTCGGCCCATATTTTGCCGCCGTGCTTGGTGATGATCTGGTGGACTATGGCGAGCCCGACACCGGTGCCTTCGAATTCGGCCTTGTCATGTAGCCGCTGAAACGCGCCAAAGAGCTTGTCGGAATGCGCCATGTCAAAACCTGCGCCATTGTCCCTGACATAATAGGTGATGAGGTTGTTCTTTTTGATGGTGCCGATCTCGATCTTAGGGCGGCTTTTCTTAGTGGAATACTTGATGGCGTTTGAGATGATGTTCAGCCATGCCTGTTTGATCAGTCCGGGGTCGGCTTTAGCTTCATTGATATCGTTTAGTATGATCACAGGCCGTCGGGTCACAGACTCTTCAGACAGGAGTTCGTTGATCGCATCAGACACGATCTGGTTCATATCGACAGTGGTTTTGCTTAGTTCCTGCCTGCCCAGTCGTGACAGGTTCAGCAGGTCGTCGATGAGATGGCCCATATGGTTGGCATTGTCTCTGATGGCTTTGAGAAAATCCCTTGCTTCGACATTGATCTCATCGCCGTATTTTTTGAAGAGCAGACCTGAGTATCCGCTTATGACGCGAAGCGGGGTACGAAGGTCATGCGAGACGGAATAGCTGAAGGACTCCAGGCCTTTGTTGGCTTCTTTGAGCTCTGATGTTCGTTCCGCTATTTTTCTTTCGAGTGATTCGTTGAGTTCTTTGATTGCAGCTTCGGATTGTTTGCGTTCTGTTATATCTCTGAGGTTACATACTATCCCGTTTGCACCTTCTATGTGAAAGAGGTTAGTCGCGGTACCCTCGACCCATATATAATTTCCGTCCTTTTTGGGTAATCTGATTTGCCCGCTTATTGGTTTGCCGGGATTTTTCATAACGAGTTTGATCTTATTCTGGATCAGGGACAGGTCATCAGAATGAAGAAGGGTGCGAATGTCATGTTTCCAGGGCTCATTCTCTTTATACCCGAGAGCATGAAAGGCAGCCGGACTGGCATATGTAGGTTTTAGATTTTGGTCGATAATATAGATGATATCTGTGCCGTTTTCGATCAGTGCCCGAAACCGCATCTCGCTCGTATGTAGTGCTCGCTCGGCACGTAGTGTTTTGAGTTCGCTCTCAACCTGGCTCAGTTTGACCTTTTGTAGTTCTTTTTCTTTCCTTTCATTGTCATATTTAGCCTGAATATCCAGAACTGTGCGGCTTAGTTCGTTGTCATATACTTTTTTGTAATACTCGACATATTTCTGATAGGATGCCAATGCATCAACATAGTTTCCTTCAGCTTTGTTTAGTTTGGCACTTAACTCTGCCAGGTCTTTTTGGAGGGATTCATTGTCTATTCCTACGGATTTTTTGGTTACATATTCGAAGAGTGTACGGCTCCATTCGATGTCTCTTTTTTCGAGTGCTATGGCAGCCAATTGAAGCGATACCGATAGTTCTACAATAGGCAGGTTGTGTTTTTTGGCTATTTGAAGAGATGTCAGGTATTTTTTTTCGGATTCATTCCACCTTTTCAGATGCATCAGTATGTCTCCTTGGTTGGAATATGATTTGGCAGTCACCATGGGGTCATTGAATTCTTCACTAAACTTTATTGCTCTGGAATACTCCGAGATAGAAGCAGAATATTTATTCTCCCTTTTGTATTGCATTCCTAAAGCAAAATGCAAGTGCATCAGCAGTTCTCTTTGTTTATGTTTGCGGATAGACAGTTGGGCCTTTTTTAAGACAACTTTGCCGGCTTCGATATTCTCGATATTGAATAAAAGGCTTGATAATTGTATATAACCCCGGCTCAGATCTGTCTCATTGCCAACAGATTCTTTAAGTTCGATTGCTTTTTGAAGATAATCAATAGCATATCTGAATCGCTTTGTACTAATATAAATGGCAGCCAGATTGTCATATCTGTTATATATCCATTTAGGGTCACCTAATTGCTTAGAAGCCTCTAGTGATTTTAAAAAGAAATCTTCAGCTTTGGTGAAATCGCCTTGTTTGAAATGTATAAGTCCCCTGATATTAGAGCTTTTCATCTCAAAAAATACATCTGGAGTAGACATTAATCTTTTGTCAAACCGATCTAAAATAGTGAGTGACTCAACAAATTTATTTTTTTGATATAAGCTCTCTGCATCAGCAAATATCGACTCCAGTGAGTTTTTTTGTATAACTTTTTTCATTTATGGAACATAATCTTATCTTCGCGCAAATTTTTTTAAACCCCTCAAACATTTCAAAGCTAATGAAAAAAACATTTTTCCTTTTATTTAGTGCTGGTATTCTTTTTAGTATCAATGCAAAGGCGCAATCCGTTGCGTCTCCTTCTGGAGTCGGTGGCGGTTCTGGTATTATCCCTGATCTCGGTGGAGAGTGGTCTGTTGTGATCGTGGTATCAGATTCCAAAGGCAATCCTGTATCAGGCGCTAAAGTTACTTTACCTTGTTCAGGTGAGTCTTATGAGCTCACTAATGCTGAAGGTAACGCTGACTTTTCCGGATCCGGAACCTGCCCATGTACCGAGTCTCTCGTGAATGTAAACACCTCTAAATCTAATGTCAATCAGGATGTATCTTGTGGTACCAATGATGTGACCCTTCCTCAGTAATTAATTGGAATTCTATATTAAGATTAAAGGATCAAAAGGGCAGGCCTCATCGGGCCTGCTTTTTTATGCCTCTGAGCCAAGGGTGAAATAGAAGGTTGCCCCTTTGTCAACTTCTGACTCAGCCCATATGCGTCCTTCGTGCATTTTGATGATCCGCTGTGCGAGTGCCAATCCTACTCCCATACCATCATAATCTGCCCTGTCATGCAGGCGTTTAAATACGGTAAATAGATTTTTAGCAAATTTCATGTCAAACCCTGCACCATTGTCCCTGATATAGTAAATGGTTTCCTCAGCAATGATCTCAGAGCCGAGTTCAATGATAGGATTACTTTTTTTGCCGGAGTATTTTATGGCGTTCGATATGAGGTTTATCCATACTTGCTTGACCAGAGCAGGGTCACAGTATGCCGGGGCCAGATTGTTTATAATGATATTGGCTGTGTGAATATTATCCGATTTTCTCAGATCGGAAATGATACTTTGTACCATATGGTTAAGATCCACCGGGGCCTTGTAAAGAGCTTCTCGCCCCATTCGCGAAAAGTTAAGCAGATCATCTATCAGCTGGCCCATTCGTTTTGAATTGTCAACAATGATATTGACAAATTCCCTGGCTTCGTCATTTAGGTTTTGGTCGTGATCAGAAATAAGTAGTTTGCCATATCCGCTTATGATACGCAGTGGTGACCTGAGATCATGGGAGACCGAGTAGCTGAAGGCTTCAAGGTCTTTTATGGCTTCTTTCAACTCACTGGTGCGCTCCGTGATCTTTATCTCCAGAGATCTGTTGAGGTCCTGAATAGCAGCTTCGGATTGTTTACGCTCTGATATATCTTTCAGGTTGCAGACGATCCCGTTCACAGCTTCATCCTGTAGCAGGTTAGTGCATGTGCACTCTATCCATCGGTATTCGCCATCTTTTTGAGGAAACCTGAATTGGGTACTTATCGCCACGCTGGGCGTTATCAGTACTGTATTTACTGTTTCAGAAAGAGTTGCAAGGTCTTCGGGGTGGACAAGGTCATAAATACTAATGTTTTTCAGATCGGCCTTCTCGTATCCGAATGTTTTAAATATAAAGGGACTGGTATATCTGGGTTGTAGACTGCGATTGAGTATCAGGATCATCTCAGAGCCATTTTCTATCCATGCCTTAAATTGCTTTTCACTTTTCTGCAAGGCATGCTCGGCTATGAGTGCTTTGATCTCACTCTCCATGCTTTTTACCTTGCTTTCCTGCAGTTCTCTTTCTCTTTTCTCATTTTCATAACGGGCTTTTATGAAAAGTACTATTTTGCTCTGCTCATTGTCATAGTGTGTCTTGTAATTTTGCATATATACACGATACGAGTCAAGGGCCTTTTGCGGTGTACCCTCAGCCTCATATAGTTCTGCACCAACTTCCGACAGGCTTTCTCTCAGGGCATCATCATCTCCAAGATCTTTATGATTAGAAACGTAGTCGAAAAGTTCACGGCAACGGTTTAGATTATTTTGTCTTAGAGCGATTGATGCAAGCTGTACAGAAGCCAAAAGTTCCTGTGCTACCAGATGGTTATTGCGAGCTATTTCCAATGCTCCGGCATATTTTTTTTCGGCATCGTCCCATTGTTCGAGCTCTTTCAGAAGATCCCCTTGGTTGAAATATGCCTGTGATGCCATAAAGAGGTCATTGACTTCTTTTGAATAAGAAATGATAACGTCATACTGAAGTAATGCCTCCTTGTAATTTCTCTCTCGGCCATGCAACATTGCATTGGCATAGTGATACTGCATTTTTATCTCAATATTGTCCAGTCGGGATATAAGAGCATTTGCCTTTTGAAGAACTTCTCGACCATCACCAAAATCTTCTATAGAAAATAACAAAAACGACAATTGTAGGAGACTGCGAGCGTGTGCCATTTCATCACCAGCAGTCTCTTTAAGCTCCATTGATTTTTTAAGGTATTCTATCGCTTGGTGTACCTGGTTCGTGGATGTATATAAAGCTACCAGATTGTCATACCTGTTATAGCGTAGCCGCATATCGCCGAAATTATTCGCCAGTTCCAGTGAGCGTAACAGACTGAGTTCTGCAGCTTTGTATTCACCTCTTTTGAGCATTACCAGCCCCTTGAGCATTGTTACCTTCATTTCTTCGACGGGGCTTAATGAAGGTGAATCTTTACTTTCTAATAGCAAGATCAATTCATAAGCTTCATTGAGTTTCCCTTTACTAACAGCATCATGTATCTGAGAAATATAATCCGCACAAGTAGTATGTTGTATTGTATTGTCCATTATTTGAAACCCAATCAGAATGAACTCGTAAATAAACGTTCACTAAATATCAAATGTATGAAAAAAACAATTCAATTTCTATTCGCCATGTCAATCTTGTTGGAAGGCCATAGTTCATTTGCAGGGATACCTGAATCCGCTGATAAAACACTTCCAACTATGCCATTATTAAGCCCAGTCAGAGGGCCACAAGTTCTCATCATTACAGTGCTAGACGACAAAGAGCAACCCATAGCAGGAGCTACAGTATCGGCGCCATGCACCGGACAGAGTGCTATGCTGACCAATAAGCTTGGTGTCGCTCAGTTTACACTGACGGGCAGCTGCAACTGCAATGGGGCAGAGGCCGACATCACTACATCCAGCTGTGATACAAGGATCACACTGAGCTGCACCGGCGATAATGATGCTGTCTGCCAGTAAAAGAAAGCTGACACACTATTATTACTGAAAAAATCAAGCTGTACCTGTCAAGATAACAGGTACAGCTTTTTGTATTTTATTCATTTATAGTATTTCATCAATCAAACTCATTTCATTCCCAATATACAGATGCCGGATTTTGTTTATTTGGCTTAGTATTATCCTCAAATTATCATTTCTTTGACTGCGAAAAATAAAGTCAGTGAAATATCTAATCCCCCTTGCATTCGCATCTATTCTTTTGTTGTCTTTCTCAGGTGATAAATTCGGTGCATCTGAAGATCTGAAGCTAAATCAGATACAGGTCATAGCCAGTCATAACAGCTACCATATGCGGACTGACAAAGCCGTGCTGAGGTTTCTGACTAACCTCTACAAAATGCACCTGATGCCCAAAGATCTCGATCCTAGAGGAATAGACTATACTAATGTCCCTCTCTCAGAGCAACTCGAAAAATACGGTGTTCGCGGCTTGGAGCTTGATGTTTACAATGATCCCCAGGGAGGCCGGTTCGTAGATCGCCGTGGACTGGCATGGGTATGGAAACCCTCCAAGTCAAAAGACCCCGAAATGAAACAACCCGGATTTAAACTCATCCATATTACTGACTTTGACTTTCACTCTACCAATGCTACATTCAAAGGTGCCATCACTGAAATTAAAAAATGGAGTGATGCGCATCCTGACCACTTACCTGTTTTCATCAATGTAGAGACAAAGACCGAAGCCACAGGTGATATCATTCATCAGCTTCATAAACTGGCAAAGTCTGCACCCTTTGATTCAGCTGCCGCAGATGCACTTGATCAGGAGGTCAAGAGCGTCTTTGGCGATGACCTGAATGGCGTGATCACTCCTGACCGTGTTCGCGGCAGCTATGTCACACTCGAGCAGGCTGTGCTGGCGGGCCACTGGCCTACACTGCGAGAGGCGAGGGGCAAAGTTGTCTTTGTCATAGATGCCGGGGGCAACACCCGCGACGTGTATAAGAAAGGCCATCCATCATATGCCGGACGTGCTATGTTCGTCTACTCTGAACCGGGTACTCCTGAAGCCGCCTTTGTAATATGTAATGACCCGGCCAGTGACTTTGCGCGAATACAGCAATGTGTCAAACAAGGCTACATAGTCAGGTCTCGCTGCGACGGTGAGACAGTACAAGCGCGCAGTGGTGACTATTCTCAGATGAACAAGGCCATGGCCAGTTGGGCGCAGATCATATCTACCGATTATTACAAACCGGACGATCGCGCCGGTACTAAAGGCTGGTCAAGCTATCAGGTCAAATTCTCCAACGGTGAAATAGTACGCATTGATTCTATTTCAGCATCCGGAAAGCAAAACATTGGTATGATAAAAGAGTAGTATATTTATACTAGCAAGACTAAAATCATAAACGATGCCTTTCATTCGCCGGACATTTTCTACCACACTATTAGTGATACTCGCGCTCCCGTCTTTACTCTTTAGTCAATCCATATCCCGTATTGGCAATAGTCCATATCCCTCGACTGCTACTCCTGACACATTATATATGGTCAATACCAATACGCTGACACAGACTCAGGAATTTACCGTAGTGACATTGCAGGGACTGCTGGCGCGTGTCAAACCGCAGATCATGGTAAACCTTGGTGCCACTGATTATATCCTCGACCTGAGCAGAAGATATGGCGTGACCTACGATAGTACTTACTTCAATGACTTCAATGGCCTTCTTACTCATTTTAAACCACGAATCGCCGGTTATATCCTATGCAACAGTGCAGACTCCAGCGTCAATGCTGCGATATCTATCTGTGCCATATCCGGTGGTATAGCAGTCAATGCTGCTGATACTGCTACTATGGATTCTATTGGCATCAGTCAGATATATAGTACTATCGGCCGGGGCGAGGTCTGGTCATTTGATACATTCCAGGCCAGCTATAGCAAAAGGATAATCTCTATTCAGGAACCAAGTAAATGTACTTTTCTCTCAGACTATACCATTTTCGCAGGTGCATTTTCTTTTTACGACTTTCCTTCCAATGTAGCGCCGCTAAGCTTTTTCGCCAATGAGCAGGTCAATAGTGCCGTGTTCGGATGGTCCCTGGAGAATGAACTCGTGACCACTACATCAGAGCATGGGCTTCATGTGCATGCCTCGGATTTTTCTTCCAATCTATCTACCTACAGCAATTTCAATATACCTCAACAGCACCAGGTCAATCATACCAGTGATACTATCCTCCGCCCCGGTGTCCATACAGTCTGTTTCGTCATGACCGATGGCGACAATATACAATGGATGGGCGGCGGCTTTGAGAATGTATCCAACTGGTACGGCAATCCTCATCGCGGCGAGATCAATCTCGGATGGACCATATCTCCTGCACTGGCAGAGCTGGCACCTACACAGATGAAATACATCTATGACACAGCCGCCAATAACCCCAATGGCAAAGATGGCTTCATCGCTGCTCCATCAGGTATGGGGTATTCATATCCCGATGTTTTCTCAGTGCCTGACTCCGGTGCCGCTATCACGTCGCGAATGATGCAGAAGGCTGACCTCTCTATCGTGAATGTCATCGCTAACTCATACTCCGTAGCCGAACTGATACCATACGCAGCTCAACCTAATATCGACGCCATATTTTATTATACCTATCAGGACAACTACTGGGGCGCCAATGGCTACACTACCTGCATCAATGGCAAACCTGTGATCGCAGCCCGATATAATCTGGTGCAGCCGGACTATTCTACCTATTCACTCGCGGCTGCTATCGATACTATGCCAAAGAACCCATACTCGGATGAGGGCTACAGCCTCGTGGCTGTCAATGTCTGGTCAAGCACCGTAGACAGCGTGATCAAATGCGTCCAGATGCTCGATAGCAATGTACGTGTCGTCACACCTGAGGCCTTTGTCAAACTGTATATGGCGGGCAATAACTGTATCGCTACAGGTCTCACCAGTATCAATACCTCTAATGGAGTGACCGTTTACAACCAACCTAATCCAAGCACTGACCATATGGATATCGTCTACACATTGCCGACTGATAGTAGGGTAGAGGCTGTGCTGTATGATGAATACGGACACGAGGTTCAGTCGCTATTCTCAAACTATAGCAATAGTGGCACGCATACTGAGCCCGTCGATACGCATAACCTCTCAGCCGGTTTATACTTCTATACACTGCGGGGAGATTACTTCAGCATCACCCGCAAATGCCTCATCATAAGATAAATCCTCACTTTTCTTTGTATTCCTCCCTCTCCTTTGGAGAGGGTCGGGGTGAGGATGTATTTCACCCTTCTCCTTCGGAGAGGGCAGCGTGAGGTGGCTGTTTTGTATTCTCCCTTCTCCCTCGGAGAAGGGCCGGGGATGAGGACGTATTTATTCCCCGATAGGTATTATCAGCATCGGTATCTTCGACTTATCAAATATCTGACGTGTCACCTCCTGTCCGAATACCCTCTTTAGGAAATTATGTTTATGCGAACCAAGTATCAGCATATCTACAGCGAGTTTCTCCGCCTCATCGAATATGGTCTGCACGGTCGGCCCCTGCACGAGCAGGCTCTCGGCATTGACATTGTTCGCTTTCAGTGTTTCAGAATACTTATGAAGCGTCTTATGCTCCTCACGGAGGTCTTCTGCCAGTGTCTTGCGGATGTATACAGGGCCTGCGTCAAACCCCACGAAGTCAGGGTCAGGCATGGCCACATGTACTATCCATATCTTTGAGTCAAATTTTGCGGCGAGTTTTGATGCATGGTCGAGCAGGCTTTGGTCTCCGCCCTCGAGATCTACAGCTACCAGTATATTTTTCATGTTAGTCGATTATGTGTCCGAAGGTAATAAAAAATCATTTCTGTCATCGGCTATTCAACCCACAAAGGGTTCAAAACCCTTTGTGGGTTGAATTAATAAACATCATCCATTTCCAAACAAAATCTTACCATCCTTCCATCCTAAGAATCCTTGTCTGCATTTTTCACTTATGTATTATAAAAAATCCTTTTTTACCACCTTAACCCCCCTTTTTCGGAAAAAGTCAAGAGTTTTTAAATCAATCTATTGCACATAGACGAATTTATTATTAGTAATTAAAATATGCATAATTGAATTTAAACTTGCTTTAATAGCTTACTAAATACAAATATAGCAAAATAATTTTAGACAAACAAAGGCCGTTTGTCCCCCGCTGGCGTGGGTAGGGGGTGGAATTGACCAGACCCTGCAACTTCCCGACCCTCACATACGTCTTATTTCATATTTTTAAACTGTAACTAATAACCAAACCAACCACAAACCCAAAGAACAACGTCATTGCGATAATTTTTCTCCCGTAAAAATAAGTATGTCAAAAATTGAAGCAATCCGGCAAGGAAGATTCAAATCTCAGTAGTGACAAGATGTACCCTTTAATCGGCAATTCCAGATTGCTTCGTCGCAAAGCCTCCTCGCAATGACGGGAATTTTTTGTTGTTTTAACCCTTAAACCCACAGACCCATGAAGCTACTCTCTACTCTAGCCCTTCTCCTCACTATCACCACCCTCTACGCCCAACCGAATCTCGGCACGTGGCAATGGGCCAATAAAGAAGGAGGGGTCGAAAATATCTCTACAAATGATAACGAGACTGTGCAAGATATGTGTACGGATAAATATGGCAATGTATACACCACTGGCGTAATTTATTCATATCCGTATTTTGGAGGAGTCAGATATACTCCTCCATTCTCATCTTTTGGAAGTTCAGATGCTTATGTTGCAAAATATGATAAATGTGGTCATCTCAAATGGGTCAGATTCGGAGGTAGCACATCACAAGATGAGGCTGTTGCAGTCCATGTAGACGACTCACTTAATGTGTATATACTTGGATTCGTAAGTTCAATTGCAAGTTTTCCGGACTCAAATCACACACTCACAATTAATAATAATGGCTACGGAGGTTTATTTTGGGCTAAATATGATTCCACAGGAAATATAAGATGGGTTAAGTCAACCATGGCAGGAGCAATAACAAATACACCATCCAAACTCATTGCAAAACCTAATGGCAATTTAAGTACTGTTATAGCAATTGATACAGGAGCTTTTTATCCTGGTTTTAGTTTTGTTGGTGGCTTGGGAGTTGGGTATGGTATTTTCGAATTTGATTTGAATGGGAATCCCACTAATATAGACCCTATTGATTCATTTGGTTATAATGCAACTTATTCAGCACTCTATTTCGGAGATATTGCATACGACAGTAAGGGCAATGCTGTATTAAACTATTCAATATATGATACAGTGAAATTATTTGATACCATATTATATAGTCCGTCAGGTGACCTAAGGTCTTTTTTGTTGAAAGTGAATCTTCAAAACAATAAAATAATTTGGATTAAGGAATGGCAAGAAGATCAATTTCAATCAAGTAATTTTGGTTCAATCTTAGTAGATAAAAATGACAATATAATTGCGGATGGTTCAGGTGGAATTAACGCAGTATTTAATGGAGACAGTATCAAGTTTAATTCTACCGCAGCTCTTGATATGGAAGTTTGCTTTAAACTTGATTCAAATGGGAATAATCTATGGCATTTAATTGCAGATAATACTAATAGTTCAAACACCCTTGTCTATCCTGAACCAATAGCTTTATATGGGGATCAATATATCTGTGCTCCAATTAATGTGTCGGGTCCCACTTATTGGGGCGGAGATACCTTTAATTATACGGGCGACCAATACGAAATTACTTTTATAAACACAAATACAGGTAAGGTTGATTTTGGAGATACTATTGATGCAAGTAACCCTAATAATAGCGGGATTCTAAAAGTGATATCAGATCAGCAGGGCAATGTGTATGTGGGTGGCTTTTTCTCTGCCGCCCTTATAGCTGGTTCAGATGTTATTTCATATACCGGTGGGATTAACGATGCCTTTATTCTCAAGTGGGGTGTGCCATGTGCGGAAGACTCCAATTCCCTAATACCTCCCCAGTCTGCTATAGATCTCGTGGCGTATGCCTCCGGTCTACATGCCATAGATGTAAGCTGGCAGAATATTTCCCAATATGCAGACAGGTACCGTATTTATCGCTCTACGACAGATAGTAATACGGGATATTCCCTCATAGACAGCGTGAGCAATTCAACTGTCCAATACACTGATGTCAATGCGGTAGCAAATCAAATATATTGGTATCGAGTCAGTGCAGTCAATAATGCAGGTGAGACATTCAGCAATTCAGACAGTGCCATTATCATACCCACCGGTATCGCAGAAGCCAATACTGATATTCGTCACATAGCCTTGTACCCTAACCCTGCAAATAGCTATACGAAACTGTCCGTATGGAGCGGTGCATCTTCATCATTTACGGCAACTATATCAGTCACAGATATAGAGGGCAGAGAGTTTTATAATGACCAAGCGCAAATAATGCAAGGCAAGAATGATTTTATTATAGATATATCGGACATCACCGCAGGAGTTTATATTGTCAACTTGCAAAGTATCAATCAGGTATATACCAATAAGCTGGTAGTGATAAAGTAGTGAACTCCAAACATTAACGTCATTGCGAGATTTTTTCTCCCGTAAAAATAAGAATGAGAAAAAATAAAGCAATCCGGAATGGAAGATTCAAATCTCACAGTAGTGACTAGATGTACCCTTTAATCGGCAATTCCGGATTGCTTCGTCGCAAAGCCTCTTTGCAATGACGGTTTTTGAGCATTACCCTTCTTTATGATCACATTTCCCACCCTTTTTGTCCTACCCAACAACTGTATTTTATTTTATTAAATGTGTTTAATTTGTAAATTGTTTACTAATGAGCACAAAATGTGCACATTTATCAACAATTTCGAGTTTAGAATGTTTCTAAATAGCTTGAGTCTATTGATATTACTTGGTTTGGCAGGTTTTTAGACACAAAAAAAATCCTTGTAAAATTTATTGTGTTTTTTTGCTTTTTTAATGAATGCACGTTTATATTTGCCCCGTCATTTTTTATGACAATATTATGACAAATCACACCATATAAGATGGAAAACCATAGCAGTCTGATGAGAAAATCCCTACCCCTGGCCCTACTTTTCGCCCTGTTTTTCAGCTTGTTAAGCAATGTTGCTTCTGCTGCTGACGTGGATAAGGCCAAGTGGGCTGAAGGTAAATCCCTATTCAAAAGCAATTGTGCCAGCTGTCACAATCCCAAGGTAGCCCAGACAGGCCCTGCCCTCATGGGTGTGACCAAACGCTGGGAAGATGGAGCTGAATATCAAGGAAAGCCAGGCACATACTGGCTGCATATGTGGATCAAGAACTGGAATAATGCAGTAGCTGCTAAAAACCCTTACGCAGTAAATATCCAAAACTACTCACCGTCTCAGATGAATCTCTTTCCTACACTGAAAGATGAGGATATCGACAAGATACTCTTATATGTAGAGAACCCTGATGCAGGTGGAGCACCTGCTCCGGCTACCGCAGCTACACCTGCCGGTGGAGCACCTGCTGAGCCGGCTGAAGGTAACAATACATTCCTTTATCTCTTTGCAGCTCTAATGTTCGTACTGGTTGTGATACTGGTACTCGTCACCCGCCGTCTCGACAAGATAGTAGACGAATCAAAAGGCATCCATGCTGTAGAAAAACCTTCATTCTGGACGACCAGGAGTTTCAAAGCAGCGCTTACACTGGTTGTATTTGTAGCAGCACTGTTCTGGCTCGCTGACAATGGCATCCGCCTCGGCCGTCAGAAAGGCTACCAGCCTACACAGCCGATCCGCTTCTCACACGCACTCCACGCAGGCAAGCATAAGATAGACTGCCAGTATTGCCACACCAGCGCAGCCAAAGGCAAAACATCCGGCATCCCTTCACTTAATACATGTATGAACTGCCACAAGGCGGTGACTCAGGGACCTGTATATGGCAAAGACGAAATCGCTAAGATATATGAAGCAGTGGGTTGGGACCCGGCGGCTAAGGCATACACCAAACCTCCTAAGCCTATCGAGTGGGTCCGTATCCACAACCTGCCTGACCATGTTTACTTCAACCACTCTCAGCACGTAGTAGCCGGTAAAGTAGAATGCCAGACATGCCACGGTCCGATACAGACTATGTCTGAGGTTTATCAGTTTGCTCCGCTGTCTATGGGCTGGTGTGTGAACTGCCACCGTCAGACAGAGGTGCAGTTTGCTTCTAATAACTACTATAGCACATACGAGAAACTGCATGAAGACCTGAAGAACCACAAGATCGACAAGGTGACTGTAGAAAAGATAGGCGGCACAGAGTGCGCAAAATGTCATTATTAATTAAATTCTGGTCATTCTGAAAATTCAGTAAATTCTGATAAAGCAATAAGAAAGAAATAAACGATATGGAAGATAAAGTATATTGGAAAGGGATCGAAGAACTGGAGAATACATCCCCGCAAAACGATAAAGAGTTTGCAGATGAATTGCCTGTGATCGGTTCTATTATAGAGCCTATTACTACCCAGGGGACTACCAGCCGCAGGGACTTCTTGAAGATGCTCGGCTTCTCTACGACTGCTGCGGTCATCGCTGCGGGTTGCGAGTTGCCGATTCGCAAGTCTATCCCTTATGCATGGAAGCCTGAGGAGGTCATTCCGGGTATTCCAAACTATTATGCTTCTGCTTTCTATCAGGGTGGTGACTACTGCTCAGTAGTGGTCAAGACCCGCGAAGGCCGCCCTATCAAGATCGACGGCAATAAGCTGTCATCTGTCACCAAAGGTGGAACATCTGCACGTGTGCAGGCTTCGGTACTCGGCCTATATGACAGCGCGCGTTTCAAAAATCCAAAGAAGGGCAAGGAAAATATCACATGGGAAGTAGCTGACAAGGAAATAGGAGAGAAGCTTAAATCTATCAGCGATGCCAAAGGTAAAATAGTGATCTATTCATCTTCTATAGCATCTCCTTCTACACTGGCTGCGATAGCAGAATTCAAATCAGCATTCGGCGCAGAGCATCTGGTATCTGATGCTATATCATACTCAGGTATACTCGATGCTAATGATAAAACATTTGGTGTACGTGCTATCCCTTCATACCATTTTGATAAGGCTAAAGTCATCGTAAGCCTTGGTGCTGACTTCCTTGGCACATGGGTATCACCTATCGCGTTCGCATCTGACTGGTCTGTCAACCGTAAAGTATCTAAAGACAACAAAAAAATGTCCCGCCACATTCAGATAGAGTCTGCATTGACTTCTACAGGTGCGAGTGCAGACAAGAGAATATTGGTCAAACCAAGTGAAGAAGCTACTTATGCAGTAGACCTGTATAAAGCAATAAGCGGTGGATCATCGGGAAATGCTAAGGCTGATGCAGTAGCAAAAGAACTGGTAGCAGCTAAAGGCTCAGCGCTCGTCGTATCAGGTTCAAATGATCCTAATGTACAAATAGTAGTGAATGCCATCAATCAGGCACTGGACAGCTATGGTTCTACAATATCATTCACTTCTACTTATAATACTAAGGTAGGTTCTGATAAAGCAGCAGCTCAGCTTCTCGAAGGCCTGAACAGCGGCGATATCAAAGCTGTTATCTTCTACAATACTAACCCGCTTCTCACTGACCGCTATGCAGAGAAACTCGCAGCAGCGATCAAGAAAGCTACACTCTCTGTATCACTCAGCGAGCGTCAGGACGAGACCACAGCTGCCGTACAGTATGTATGCCCTGACAGCAACTGGCTCGAATCATGGAACGATGTATCCCCTAAGACAGGTGTATACAATGTTTGCCAGCCTACCATCACAAAATTATTTGATACCCGTCAGGCTCAGCAGACCCTGCTGAACTGGTCAGGCAGCAAGGAAGATTACTATGATTTTATCCGTGCACACTGGGAGAAAAACATTTATTCTAAGCAATCCAAATACAGTGGATTCAATGCGCTTTGGGATGTAACTGTACATGATGGTGAAGTAGTGATCGAAGGCGGCTCTGAAGGTAAGTTCAGCGGCGCCGGAGTAGATGCAGCCACCAGCGCAGTATCTTCTACATACTCAAACCTCGGAGATATCCAGCTGAAACTATACGAATCAGTAGCAATGGGTAACGGTCACTGGACTGACAACCCTTTCCTGCAGGAACTTCCGGATCCTATCACTAAAGTGACCTGGGGCAATTATGTTATAGTTCCTATCTCATGGAGGAAGAAAAATAATGTAAAGAACGATCTCGAGCTGAAAGACTACACACTGGTCAAAGTAACAGCTAATGGACAGTCAGTGACCTTGCCTGCTATATCAGTACCCGGAGTCGCTGATGGTACTTTTGCCATCGCTCTCGGATACGGCCGTAATTATACGAATGAGAATGGCAATAATGACGAGCTTAAAGTAGGTAAGAATGCTTACCCGCTGCTTGCTTCTATAGGTGATAACCTTAGCTATGTGTCAAAAGCTACAATCGAAGTATTGCCACAAACTGAAAAAGTCGCGATCACTCAGTCTCACCATAATATTACACTGAAAGATCTTGGTGGTGTCAAGAAACGTAAGGTCGTAAAGGAAACAACACTGCCTGAGTATGTGAAAAGTGATTCAGCAGGAAACGAAGACCGTGCAGAGATACTAGAAGAAATGGTAACGCTCTACTATGAGCATGAGAAGAACGGTCATCACTGGAATATGAGTGTCGACCTCAATAGCTGTATTGGTTGCGGTGCATGTGTCACAGCTTGTAATGTAGAAAATAACGTGCCTGTAGTAGGCAAAGATCAGGTGATCCGCTCACGCGAAATGCACTGGCTGCGTATCGACCGTTATTTCACATATAGTGAAATGATACAGGATGGTACTGAGACACTGTCAGGTGAAGCGATAGACGTGGTTTTCCAACCGCTCATGTGCCAGCACTGTGATAATGCTCCATGTGAGAACGTTTGTCCTGTTTCTGCTACTACTCACTCATCGGAGGGACTCAATCAAATGACTTATAACCGCTGTATCGGTACCAGATATTGTGCTAATAACTGTCCTTACAAAGTTCGTCGTTTCAACTGGTATGATTATCAGGCGGCAGATGCGTTTGATGGCAAACGTGTAGGTAAATTCTGGGCAAATGAAGGCCTTCTTTCGCAGACCACTAGAAATCAGCAGGAGTCACTCGCGAGAATGGTACTCAATCCTGATGTGACAGTGCGCTCTCGTGGTGTCATGGAGAAATGCTCATTCTGCGTACAGCGTATACAGGAAGGTAAGCTCACAGCTAAGAAAGAAAACCGTCCTCTGAAAGATGGTGATGTAGTGACTGCATGCCAGACAGCTTGTCCTACCAATGCGATAGTATTTGGTGACAAGAATGACAAAGCAAGTGTGATCGCTACGAAAGTGGTGGACAAAAGGGCCTTTGGAGTGATCGAAGAGATACATACAATGCCAAATGTAACCTATCTCACCAAGGTAAGGAACAGGGAAGAAGCGAAAGCATAGTTAAATAAATAGGTGGCAGTTGGCTGGTGACTGGTGACGGTAAACAAAAAACTAATACCAATAAAAATTGATAAATAATAAAGCGAAGTGTCAAATGGAATGTGAGCAAAGGATTACCTGCCACCAGCCAACTGTCACCAGCCAACTAACAAATAAAAGATAGCAAGATGCACGCATACGAATCAGATTTTAGGGAACCGCTCATCAATGGGGACAAGAACTATACCATCATCACTGATGAACTGGTCAGGCCTACCGAAAAGACGTACAGGGGCTGGTGGTTGATGCTGCTGGTCTTCGGATCACTGGCCGGATTCTTCGTTTTCTGCCTTTGTTGGACCGTATTTTACGGTATCGGTGTATGGGGTTTGAATAAGACAATAGATTGGGCCTGGGACATCACCAACTTCGTGTGGTGGATAGGTATCGGCCACGCAGGTACCCTGATCTCCGCGATCTTGCTTCTCTTCCGTCAGCGGTTCCGTACCGGTATCAACCGCGCGGCAGAGGCGATGACGATCTTTGCTGTGATCTGCGCCGGTATGTTCCCGGTATTTCACATGGGCCGTGTATGGGATGCATTCTTTATCTTCCCTTATCCCAATACCCGCGGACCGGTATGGGTCAACTTTAACTCACCACTTCTCTGGGACGTATTCGCGATATCAACTTACTTTACTGTGTCATTATTGTTCTGGTATTCAGGTCTGATGCCTGACTTTGCTACTATCCGCGATAGGGCAAAAGGAAAATACAGAAAGATGGCATACAATATCCTTTCATTCGGATGGATGGGTACCGCCAAGCAATGGCAGCGTTTTGAGTCACTGTCACTCATACTCGCAGGTCTTTCTACACCACTCGTTCTTTCAGTTCACACGATAGTATCATTTGACTTCGCCACATCGGTCATACCGGGATGGCACACTACTATCTTCCCTCCATATTTTGTGGCAGGTGCGATCTTCTCCGGTTTCGCGATGGTGGAGACACTGATGCTGATCGTCAGAAAAGTGTTTCATCTCGAAGATTATATCACTATCAATCACATCGAGTCGATGAATAAGATCATCGTATTGACAGGTTCTATAGTAGGTATAGCCTACATCACAGAGTTATTCATCGCGTGGTACTCAGGCTTCCTGTATGAGCAGTTTGCTTTTTATAACAGAGCACTGGGTAAATACTGGTGGGCATATACGATGATGATGAGCTGCAACGTACTTTCTCCGCAGCTGTATTGGTTCAAACCTTTCAGGAGAAACCTATATATCACTTTTATCTTGTCTATATTTGTAAATATCGGTATGTGGTTCGAGCGGTTTGTGATCATCGTAACCTCTCTCGCAGATGACTACCTGCCATCCAGCTGGTCATACTTCCAGCCTACATGGGTCGACATTGGATTGTTTGTCGGATCGATAGGATTGTTCATGACTTTGTTCCTGCTATTCTCAAGGTTCTTCCCTGTCATCGCGATCGCTGAGGTGAAGGCAATCTTCAGGATATCATCTGCTACAGCTAAGGCCGAAAGGGCAAAAGAAGCAGGAAAGTCGAACGGCGGTTTTGTGGGACATACTACATTTGGTATACTGGATAAGGACGCAAAATAGGACCAGGATTAATAAGATTGTAGGATTATAAGATTAAGGAATTTTCAGAATTAATAGAATTACGGGAATTAAAAGATAATAAGCAATGGCAACAGTAAAAGAAAGCAACAACTTCATACTCGGTCTCTGGGACCATGAGGAGGTATTTCTACATGCGATAGAGCACATCCGCCATGATGGCCTGGAGATATTCGAGACATTGACACCGTTTCCGGTACATGGACTGGAGGATGCATTGGGCTATCGTGCTACGAGGCTTCATACCGCTGGTTTTATGTTTGGTGCTACCGGTACCACATTGGCTTTGTCTTTTATGTCATGGGTTATGGTGACCAACTACCCGTTGGACATAGGTGGTAAACCATACTGGCCGCTGCCTTCATTCATTCCTATTACATTTGAGTTGACAGTATTATTTGCATCAGTAGGTATGGTACTTACTTATTGTGTTAGAAATAAACTCATTCCTGGTTATGTACCACGTATCTACGACAAGCGTACTACAGACGACCGTTTCGCATTGGTGTTTGACATTGAGGGAAAATCTGCAACTGAAATAGAAAAGATCAAATCTCTATGCAGTGGCAATGGCGCAGTAGAAGTAAAAAACCGGGTTTTCACTGAGAATGAGAATTTGCAATCATAATATTGAGTTCAAAATAGAAGTATATAAGAAATGAGAAAACAAATAATATTAATAGCAACGGTGGCAGCGGTCATATCACTGCTTTCATCATGCGGATTCGACCCGAAAAAACCGGGCAGGGTATATATGCCCGATATGACCTACTCAAATGCCCTGGAGACATACTCTCCTAGTGATATTCCAAATGCAGATGGCGACTTGATGTCTGCCCGTACGCCGGTCAAAGGCACGATCCCGCGTGGCTGGATACCTACCGATGAGCGTATCAGAACGAATGAAGCATTTCTGGCATCATACATGGCAAAGAACCATTTTATCCACGATGCTGCTCACTGGGATGAAGAGTATGCTAAGGCAGCTTCTACTATAAAAGATCCACTGGAATATAATGACGACAATAAAGCAGCAGGAAAGAAACTCTATTCAATTCATTGTATCAACTGCCACGGTGCTGCCGGAAACGGACAAGGTAATCTGGTAGTAAATGAGGATGGTTCTGACGGACCATACCCTGCTGTACCGCCTGACTATAAGGCAAGGCTGCCACTCATAAAAGACGGGAATATCTTTTACTCCGTGAGCTATGGAAAAGGTATGATGGGCGGATACGGATACTCACTGAGTGTGACCGAAAGATGGCAGATCATACACTATATCAAAAGTATAGCGGGTATAGATGGCGATGATAATGGAGCAGGTGTCAAAGCTGCTACTGCTGATAAGACTGACGCTGCTAAAAAGGACACAAAGAAAGGAGCATAAGAAACCAAACTAATAACACTGAAATCAAAATAAAATGGTTGAAAAATTTGAATTTACCGACAAGCTGAAAAAAACCCTCTACTATATGGTAGGAGCGGGAGTGCTGGGGCTGATATTGGCTTTCGTATTGTATCCTGCTAATTCACACAGCCGGTTTTGGACTAACGTCCTGCTAAACGCTTATTACTTCACTGGTATAGGTATCTTCGGTATATTCTTTGCCTCGGCCAATCAGCTTGGCTATGGCGGCTGGATCACATTGATCAAAAGGATATTCATGTCCCTCTCAGGATTTATCAAGATCGGTGCCATATTTGTATTGATCATTATAGGTGGTGTATGGGCTCATTATCACACACTCTATAGTTGGTCTGATCCGACCTATATGAAAACATTGGCAAACACTAAACAAACTTTCTTTAATAGCAGTTTCTGGACGATACGTGTAGTATTGTACTTCATCCTGTGGATATTCGTCGGTGGAGCTGTCATTAAAGCGATCAATGCAAAAAATATCAACGAACCTACTGTCTACAAACGTTCTAAACTTATGGCCGCACTTTGGATCGTTATCTTTGCTGTATCTGAGTCTTTCGTGAGCTGGGACCTTATCATGGGCACTGATGCTCACTGGTACTCTACGCTGTTTGGCTGGTACAATTTCGCCAGCTACGGATGCGCAGCATTTGCATTCACTATTTTGCTCATTATTTATTTGAAATCTAAAGGTTATCTGCCGCAGGTGAACGAAAATCACCTGCACGACGTAGGCAAAATGATGTTCGGTTTCTCTATACTTTGGACATATCTTTGGTTTGACCAGTTCATGCTCCAATGGTATGGCAATATCCCTGAAGATACCAAGTATTGGGTCAAGAGGTTCGATGTGCCTTTGTTCAAGTTCACTATATTCTTTGCCCTTATCCTTAACTTTGTATTCCCGCTTTTGCTCTTTATAAAGAGAGGTGCAAAGAGAAGCTACAAGCAAGCTGCATTCATCGCTGTAGTGGTGATCATAGGCCATTGGTTTGACTTCTTTAATATGACAATGTATGAGCCAAACAATCCGATCAGGAAGGAAACAGCAGCCGAGGCTAAAAAAGAGGCACAAGCTAAAGTGGCAGCTGTATTCTATGCTCAAAACAAGACTGAAGACAAAGCCGTGACTAAAGAAGGAAAAGCGGGCACTGATGCTAAAGATGAAGTAAAATCAGAAGGCCAAGAAGAAAAAGAAGGGACAGATGCTCGTGGAGCAAAAAATTATGAGGGTAGTGAAGCATTGAGCATAAGTGGTGAGCAGGGTCATTTGGAGCACACACCGGCAGAAATAACCAGCGAAACTTATGCGGGTTTTGGTATTTGTGAGATATTGATTTTTATGGGTTTCCTTGGTGGGTTCTTACTAATGTTCTTTAATGAATTTTCTAAGGATACTGTATTCAATGAAAATGATCCGTATCTCAAAGAGAGTCTCAGGCTGCATGTGGAGTACGCATAAAACTAGATTAATAGACAATAGATATTAGACATTAGACAGGCAATGGAGATAGGACGAAATCAAAAATCCGACATCCGAAATAAATAAAAATAAGTAATTCTGTAAATAAAATAAGATGGTAGCATTTGTAACGTTCGCATTGATCGTGTTGTTCTTCACGATATTGGTTTTGATAGGCAAGGCCAATGAACTGTCAGAGGATCTGTCAGGCAGGGGCATGAACTATGACAATAAGAGCAAATGGAATGGCTATTTCCTTTTAGCCTTCATTATACTGTTTTTTATTAGTATAGTATATCAGGTCAAATTGCTGGCGCCAATCATGATACCTAAGTCGGCTTCTTATCACGGTGATGAGACTGACAGGTTGTTCTATGTTACCTTGTTCTTTATCTCTATTGTATTTGTCCTTACACAGGCTGCGCTTTTCTATTTCGGATACAGGTACAATCAGGGCAAGAACAAAGTAGCTTACTTCTACACTCACAATAATAAGCTCGAAGTGATCTGGACAGTGATCCCGTCTATCGTTTTGGCAGTACTCGTCGTAATGGGTATGAGGACCTGGTTCAAAATATTTGACGTAGAGGCGCGTGACCCTAACGCTATGGTGGTAGAAGTGACTGCAAAGCAATTTCAATGGATGGTCCGCTATCCCGGTGTGGATGGCAAATTCGGCAAACGTATCATCGACAAGGAACACATCACTCCGACCAATGAACTGGGTATTAACTTTGATGACCCTAACAGTCATGATGATTTCATGGCTGACAAACTGGTATTCATCAAGAATAAACCTGTGCTCGTGAAACTCGGTGCTCAGGATGTGATCCACTCATTCTATCTGCCTCACTTCCGTGTCAAGATGGACTGTGTACCGGGCATACCTACTCAATTCTATTTCGTTCCAAAATATACTACAGAGGAAATGAGAGAATACCTAAAAACACAACCTTGGTGGAATACGATCAATCCTGAAACAGGTGAGCCTCGTTGGAAGACTTTTAAATATGAGTTGGCTTGTACGGAAGTTTGCGGACGCTCACACTACGGTATGCAAAAAGAAGTGGTCGTCGTAAAAGACTCAGCTGAGTATATGGAGTGGGTCAGAAAACAAACTCCAATATATGTAGCTCCTACAGCTGCAGCTGATAGTACAGCAGCTCCTAAGGCAGATGATAAAGACAAAAAGGTCATGTCTGAACTCGTAGGCGGAACAAAAAATAAATCACTGAAATAATAATATACAAATAGTGCAATTTTGCACACAAACAAAGTATTAATAAGAAGTAGTATGAGTGCTGAATCAACAACAATCCCTGCAGATGTTCACGGACATGTGGACACAGACCATATACACGGCCATGAGCATCATCATGAGCAGTCATGGTTAGAGAAATATGTTTTCTGCCAGGATCATAAGACGATAGCCAAGCAGTTCCTGATCACAGGTATATTCTGGGGGATAATGGGAGGTATGCTATCGGTATTATTCCGTATGCAGCTTGGCTGGCCGAATGAAACTTTCCCGTTTCTGGAATCTTTTCTCGGAAAATGGGCTGAAGGTGGCAAGATAAGCAATGAGTTTTACCTCGCTATGGTCACCATGCATGGTACGATCCTTGTATTCTTCGTATTGACAGGAGGTCTGTCAGGTACTTTCGCGAATCTTCTTATTCCTTATCAGATAGGTGCGAGGGATATGGCATCGGGCTTTATCAATATGCTTTCGTATTGGTTCTTCTTCTCTGCATCTGTGGTATTGTTTACCTCATTCTTTATCCAGACAGGACCTGCATCAGGAGGCTGGACAGCTTACCCTCCGCTGAATGGTATGAGGGACATCGCTATCAACAAAGGTTCAGGACTTGGTTTTGATATGTGGGCATTGGCTATGAGCTTATTCATCGTATCGTCACTGACCGGTGGTTTGAACTATGTCGCTACAGTACTCAACCTCCGCACCAAAGGTATGAGCATGATGAGAATGCCTCTTACAGTTTGGGCGTTTATGTTTACAGCGGTACTTGGTATCCTTTCATTCCCGGCACTTCTCGCTGGTGTGGTATTGCTTGAGTTTGACCGTTTGCTTGATACTTCATTCTATCTTAATAATATAGTAGTAAATGGACACCTCCTTGATTACAAAGGCGGATCTCCGATCTTGTTCCAGCATTTGTTCTGGTTCCTCGGTCACCCGGAGGTATATATCATCATCCTTCCTGCGATGGGTATCGTATCTGAGGTACTGTCTATCCACTCACGCAAACCTATCTTCGGATATAGAGCGATGGTGGTATCTATCATGGCTATCGTTATCATATCCTTCCTCGTATGGGCGCACCACATGTTTGTGACAGGTCTCAATCCTAACCTCGCAGCAGTATTCGTGCTCTTTACACTCCTGATAGCAGTACCTTCTGCTATCAAGGTGTTTAACTGGATAGGTACTATCTGGAAAGGCAGCCTTCGCCTCAATCCTCCTATGCTTTTTGCAATGGGTTTTGTGTCGATGTTTATCTCAGGTGGTCTGACAGGTCTGATGCTGGGTAACTCACCTATCGATATCCAACTGCATGATACATACTTCGTAGTTGCCCACTTCCACATAGTAATGGGTGTCGCTGCGTTCTTCGGTATGTTTGCAGGTGTATATCACTGGTTCCCGCGTTTCTTTGGTAGGTTCATGAATGACACATTGGGTTATATACACTTCTACATTACGCTCATAGGCGGATACGCGATATTTTTCCCGATGCACTTTATGACTGGCCTTCCGAGGAGGTACTATACTTTCGCAAACTTTGAAACATTCAACAACTTCAACTTCCTGACACAGTTCATTTCAATAGCAGCTATCGTGGTGTTCCTTGCTCAGTTGGTTTTTGTAGTAAACTTCTTCTATAGCATATTTAAAGGAAGGAAAGTAGATGTGCTCAGAACTGAAGACGGATATACATATGGCAATCCGTGGGATGCTACCACACTCGAGTGGACTGCACCTATCGAAAGAATACACGGCAACTGGCCTGGAGAAATCCCATCAGTACACCGTTGGCCATATGATTACAGCGCAAATGGTAAGCCATACACAGCGCAAAATGTGCCATTGGCACCCGGAGAAGTAGAGCACAAATAAGACAAGAGACATTAGACAATAGATATTAGACAGGGGAATTCGGATGATATAATGAAAGATACGACTACAGCCATATCGCAAAAAGGTTTTTTAGCCCAAAAGCTAAACGACTACAAGCAGCTTACTAAGTTTAGCCTTAGTATGACCGTTGCTTTTTCTGCTGCTCTGGGTTTTCTGTTTGGTTCTGATATATCAATGCTTAACTGGGCCTCATTTGCACTCTTCGTAGTTGCAGGTTTGATGGTGGTTTGTGCTTCTAATATCCTCAATGAGATCATAGAAAAAGATACTGACAAACTGATGGAGCGTACTATGGGACGACCGCTGCCTACCGGCAATATGTCGGTACCGGAGGCTATGATCACCGCTGGTATCATGGGTGTGCTGGGTGTTTTGATCCTGTCATTCCGTTTTAACCTGACAGCCGGTGTGCTCTCGGCAGTATCACTGCTTTCGTATGCTTTCATATATACACCGCTTAAGAAGGTTTCGCCGATAGCAGTGTTCGTAGGTGCTATTCCTGGTGCACTGCCTCCTATGATCGGCTATGTATGCGCGAGCGGCAAAGGCGAGATAGATTATTTTGTGGCTTTAATGCTTTTTGCTATTCAGTTTTTGTGGCAGTTTCCGCACTTCTGGTCTATTGCCTGGATCCGCTATGATGACTATCAGAAAGCCGGTATCATGATGCTGCCTTCTGCATCCGGCAAGACGCGCATTACAGCTATTCAATCCGTGATCTACTGCGCAGGATTACTGATCATATCAATGGCCCCATATTTCATGGGAGTGACCGGTTTTAAATCTGCTGCTGTGATCGGCACAATGGGAATAATATTTTTGTGGTTTGCATTGGATCATTATAAAAAATGCACGGATGCATCTGCACGAAAAGTAATGTTTACGTCCTTCCTTTATCTGCCTGTCGTTCAGATGGCGCTGGTATTTGGTAAGTATTGAGAGAAATTGACAATTGACAATGTATAATTGACAATTAGAATGAATAGGATAAATGAAAAATGAGGGAAACCCATTTAATCGTGTAAAATAGCAATAGGAGAAATAGGTAGTTGTCAATTATCCATTATAAATTGAAAATAGGTATGAAATATACAATGGCGATGGAGAGAGGTGAGGATGAATACATGAACGACCTGAAGAAGAATACCGAATACACAGGTATCCATCCTCAGATGTTTGGTTTGTGGCTTGCTATGGCCAGTATGACAATGTTGTTTGCAGCTCTGACGAGCGCGATGATATTAAAAAAGGGAGATTTTAGGACATGGGAAAATTTTAAATTACCTGATGTCTTTATGCTCAGTACACTGCTGATCGTGATGCTCAGTGTAGTGATGCATACAGCTCTGATCAATTACAAAAAAGCAAATTTCGCAGCTTTCAGGTGGTTGATCTTCGGCGGATTTGTCCTCGGACTGTCGTTCTTGTTTACTCAGTGGAGAGGATTTGTAGCGATGAAAACGCTAGGCTTTCCGCTCACAGGCAATATCTCCGGTCAGTTCATATATATGCTCGCCGTGGTACATGGTTTTCATATAGCGATCGCATTGCTGGTGACATTGGTTGTGCTGATCAAAGCCGTTAGGTCCCGTAAAGACCCTCTGTTTGAACTGAGAAACATCATCAACCCGAAACGTAAACTGCAGATGCAACTGCTGGTTACCTTTTGGCATTACATAGACATAGTTTGGATATATTTATATTTATTTTTTTATTTTAACTATAGGTAAACGAAAGGCTTAATTTTAAACATAACATACAATTTTATCAAATGGCTTCTGCTACTTTAGAACAAGATGGTCACCACGTAGTGACAGAGAGGGAACTCTGGAAAGGTGGGAAATCCCCTTTCAGGATCAGCTACGGCAAGGTAATGATGTGGTATTTCCTCATCTCCGATACCTTTACGTTTGCATCATTCTTGATCACCTACGCTTCATTGCGGTTTACCCAGTCTGCTTCATGGCCGAACCCTGCTGAGGTATTCAGCTCGATCCCTCTGCATATATTCGAGGGAGTCAAGGCTCCGTTGGTGTTTGTGAGCTTCATGACATTCCTGCTCATCGTGAGTTCATATACCATGGTACGTGCAGTACAGGAAGGCTATCGTATGAATAAAATGGGCGTGGTGAAATTTCTTGCTCCGACTATTCTCTGCGGTATCATGTTCCTCGGCTGTCAGTATCTGGAGTGGACGCACCTGATCCATGAAGGTATGACGCCTACTACTGCAGCCCCGGTTACTAAGGTCATCAATTTCGGGCAACTATTCTTTGTCATAACAGGCTTCCACGGGTTGCACGTGTTCGGAGGAGTACTTCTCAATATCTGGCTGATGGTAAACGCTTGGAATGGTACTTTTGACAAAAAAGGACATTATGAAATGGTGGAGAAACTGGGGCTTTACTGGCACTTTGTTGATCTGGTTTGGGTTTACGTGTTCCTGAGCTTCTACCTTCTTTAATGGGTGTAAGTTGTAGGTTTTAAGTAATAAGTAAAACCTGCATCATATAGCTTAAGATGTTTTTTTGACCTATGACCTAAAACTTATAACTTATAACTTAAAACTTAGATAAATGAGTACTGAAAATCACGAAATGCCCGAAGGCCACCTTCATTTGACTGATGAAGAATATGCCAGTGGAAAAAAACTAATGCTAAAAACGATCATCATCCTGTCGATTGTGACAGTAGTTGAGGTAAGTTTAGCGATTGGATATGACCACTTCAACCCTACTGGTGGAAATTTCAAATGGCTTATCAATCTGTTTATGGCAGTCATGTCAGTCGTCAAGGTGGTTTATATCATGGGTACTTTTATGCACTTAAAAGATGAGACCAGAGGGTTCTTTCTGACAGTAGTGATGCCTTTTATGTTTTTGATATGGGCGATCATCGCATTCTCATACGAAGGTAGCTCATGGAACCATATGAGGTCTTTGCTGAATGTATTTTAACTAGCATCCCTTTAATTCTAAATATAATGCCTGCTTAATGCGGGCATTTTTTATGTCACTAACCCGTTAAGGGTTTTAAAACCCTTAACGGGTTCATTAAATAAATTTGTATTCCAACCAGTAACAAAAAAACCTTACTTTTGTGCGTGAGTGTTTTAAACGAAGAGACATACAAAGAGGTGTATAATATATTTTCCGCTTTTCTGGAGCAGAAAGGTCAAAGGAAAACAGTAGAAAGATACGCCATACTCGAAGAGATATATTCCCGCACAGACCATTTCGAAGCAGAACAACTATACACGGACCTGATCAATAAGCCGATCAATGTGAGCCGTGCCACGGTATATAATACACTGGAACTGCTCGTTTCCTGCGATCTGGTCAAAAAGCACCAATTCGGCAAAAATCAGGCACAGTATGAGCGGTCCTATGGTTATAAACAGCATGACCATATTATTTGTGTAGATTGTAAAAAAGTTGTCGAATTTTGTGACCCGAGGATACAGCAGATCAAGACAATGATGGGGGAATTGCTTAATTTTAAAATTATGCATCATTCGCTATATTGCTACGGTGTATGCGGGCCCTGTCAGATCAGGCGCGAAAAAGAACTAAAGGCATCTAAAAACTAAAGATATGGAGATCAAAAAAGAACTAAAAGACGGTATCGTCGTGATATACCTGAGCGGAAACCTGCTTGGAGAAAATGCAAACGGCCCTGTACTGGATTACCTCAAGCAGCAGCTAGATGGCGGACACAAGAAGGTCCTGTTTAATCTGACTGACCTCAAGTTTATCAATAGTACAGGACTGGGCATGCTAATGACAGCTATAGCGCGCGTGAGGAATGCAGGAGGCGAGATGTACCTGTGCAATGTACCTGAGATCATGACCAAGATACTCAAGATGATGAAGATCGATACGACCTTCCCTATCGCAGCCACGGAACAGGAAGCTGTGGCACAGTTAAACTAAATTAATTACAGCCACTATGAGAGTAAGACGGATACTGATGTGTCGGTTTCGGGTTTGTGATTTATGTAGTGGCTATTAAATCAAGATAAAAGATCAAAAATATGTATGTAGATGTACTTTTAGGTTTGCAGTGGGGAGATGAAGGCAAAGGCAAAATAGTAGACTATCTGGCCCCGAAATATGATGTGATAGCAAGGTTTCAGGGTGGTCCCAATGCCGGCCACACACTGGTGATCGGAGGCGAGAAGACGATACTCCATACTGTACCCAGTGGCATCATGCACGACAAGCCAATGAATGTGATAGGCAATGGTGTCGTGATCGATCCGGTCACACTCGTCAAAGAAATAACCACTCTGGAAAGCAAAGGAGTGGTGATACAGGGCCGTCTTTTTATATCAAAGAAAGCGCACCTGATACTCCCGACTCACAAAGTGCTCGACGCTGCATCTGAATCAGCTAAAGGCCAATCTAAGATCGGCTCTACACTCAGGGGAATATCTCCTACCTATATGGACAAAACAGGCCGCAATGGCCTCCGAATGGGCGATATACTGGCAGCTGATTTCAAAGCACAATATCAGCATATCAAAGAGAAACATCTCAGGCTGGTCAAGCAATACGATTTTGAATTTGATGTCACAGCAGATGAATTGAAATGGTTTGAGACGATCGATTTTCTTAAATCACGTGATAACCTCATTGACTCGGAATATTATCTGAATGAAGCTTTGTCTAAAGGAAAAAACATTTTGGCTGAGGGCGCACAGGGCACCATGCTTGATATAGACTTTGGTACATATCCTTATGTCACTTCATCTAACACTATCTCTTCAGGCGCATGCAATGGTCTCGGTATAGCACCTAACAAAGTAAAAGAAGTCATAGGTATCGCAAAGGCATACTGCACCCGTGTCGGTGGCGGACCATTTCCTACTGAGCTGGATGATGAGGTAGGTGAGCGTATCCGTCAGATAGGAAATGAATTTGGCGCTACGACCGGCCGTAAGCGTCGTACAGGATGGATGGACCTGCCTGCCCTGAAGTATGCCATTATGCTCAACGGCGTGACCCAGATAGCAATGACCAAGGCCGATGTACTGAACGACTTTGATCAGATAGAAGCATGTACCCACTATAATGTAGATGGCAGGATCACCGAGGATATCCCCTATGACATAGACAAGGCGGCGATCAAACCTATATACAAATCTTTTAAGGGCTGGAAGCAGGACCTGGGTGCATACTCTAATGTAGAGGAGTTGCCTGAAGCACTGAGGGCATATCTGCACTTTCTGGAGGCTGATCTACGCACACCTATCAGTATGCTGTCTACCGGTCCTGAGCGTGAGAAGCTGCTTTTTAAAAGCTCACTTGAGATGGCATAAGTAAGATTAAAAGATTGCGGTCAGATAATCGTTTTATATAAAAACATCCATGCGATCAATTTTACTCTTTTCACTTATACTTTTATTTTCCGGCTTTACTTTTTCGATTCCTTCCGATGAGGTAGAGACGGAAATATTGATACGTAATATCAAAGGGACTAAAGGCGTGTTTGTGATCTCTTTTTATGATGATGAAAAGGCATTCCCTAAGGTAGGCAAAGAACTTCTTACTGAGAAAGTAGTAGTAAAAGATACTCTGCCACATAGTGTAAAGGTAAAGGTGCCCAAAGAAGGATGGTACGCCATAGCTATGTTTCAGGACGAAAATGAAACTGGTAAGATAAGGCAGGACAAGGTCGGCATCCCTGAGGAGCCATATGGTTTCTCCAATAATATTCACCCAAGAGTAGAAGCACCCAGCTTCTCATCCTGCAAATTTTACGTAAGTAAACAACAGGAAAAGCCAATAGAGATCAGGTTGATCCAGCCTAGATTTCATGGTAAGCTCTGATAATATTTTGCCTGAGGAATGAAGCCATTTTTAATTATTCCGTATAAATCCCAATTATCGGAAAGATGTAATTCTCACTTTGGAGTTTAATTCCAGTCCTTAAATAAATACCAATCCTGTACATTTCTAAAATGAATAGATGGCTATATTTATCCATATTTTACCGTATAAGCCTTTTTAAGTGTACTTTTTTTAGCGAATTAGTATCCCTTTTTTTGTACCGTGAAAGGATGTCAAAAATATGGAGGTACAGAGGCCCACCGATATATCATTGGTGATCTGTTTTTAGGTTTTATATTAGACCATTGTACTGGACTGAATGCGTAAGGTGATTTTTAAAATTAATCAGTAAGCAAGCAACTTTAAAGTATAAATTACAATCTACAAAGATAAAACACTTATTTTTAAACAACTAAAACCCAATCAGAATGAAAAGAATATTACCTGCATTATTTCTTTTGTTTTCAATATGTTGTTTGCGATCTGAGATTCAGGCTCAGGCAAATTGCAACAGCGATACATTGTTTCTGGCTACTGGTCTAAACCACAGTACCAATCAGGTAGACACGATCGGCCAGCCGGATGCCAACTGGATAGTCCTGTCCGGACCGATGGCATCATCACTTAGTTTCCCTTCGCCGGGCTGGGTCATACCTCAATACTCTGGTTGGTACTATACTCAGCCGGGATCTCAGTGGATCTCGCCATTTAATTTTGCTGCATATGGTGTAGATAATTATGATACTCCTTATGTCTTCAGGTATACTTTTTGCCTGGCGCAACAAACAGTTATAGATATGTTTCTGCCGGTGCTCTGCGATGACCTCGCTGCCGTCTATATCGATGGAAATCTGATAGACAGCACAAACTCGGGTTACAGGTTTTACCAGAGTACCATTGATACATTTACCGCTACTAACTATACCCTGGCTTCGGGCACTCACGATCTCGACGTACATTTGTATAATGTCGGTGGCGTGGCGATGGGACTGGACTTGCAGGGCTACATCACCAGTCAGTTTCAATTGGTCACTGATACATGCTGCAATACCAAAGGATGCTGCTGTGGTGCGGTGTATGATAACCACGCATGCGACGGCGTGAGGGATATAGGCAATGGCAATGTACCTATAGATCAGGGCCTGCCCGGCTGGAAAATGTCACTCGCCGGTGCAAGCACATATACTATGAATACAGACATTAATGGTAATTATAGCTTTGTAAATGTAGATCCGGGCAGCTATACACTCACCACCAGCAATCCAAGCGGCACTCCGATGAATACGACTAGCGTAACAATAAAAAAGCTGGATGCGGTCAATAAGGATGTGGCAATATGCAGCTCATTGCTCGGAGTCAACACAGTCGATGCTGAAGCGTCATATTTCAATGCATATCCGAGCCCTGCGACAAGTCAGTTTCAAATGGATTACTACTTAGCACAACCTGCATCTGTGTCTCTCCGGATAGATAACATCGAAGGCCAGAATGTACTGAAGGTCATGCACAACGAGAATAAATCAGTAGGTCAGTACCATCAGAACATAAGTGTAGAGCAGCTTCCGGCAGGTATCTATTTCTATGAGCTGAATGCTGACAGGGTTTATAAAGGAAAATTCGTTAAGCAATAATTTTTTCATCTTCTTTATGAATCACTTATGAAGAAGATGATGGAAAAAGTTTGGATAAAAGTTTTACGTCATTACTTTTGTAATGTGTTCTTTAAATAATGCTTATTCAGAAAGACCGAGGGACTGCCCCGTTGACGTCTTGACAACCTCCTCCAGCCACAAGCTTGAGAAAGGTGCCAACTTCCCGATTATGTCGGGACAGATAAGTTAGAATGTTATAAATTAATACCTCAAAATATTAAAGAAGCCTTCTAAACTAACTGTTTGGGAGGCTTTTTTATTTTACAAATGTTTGCGCAAGCATTTGTGAGGTATAAAGCCCGCCCTCAGTCTTTTTGATCAAGTGTCGTTTACAGACACATTTTTATTCACTAAAAAAATCAAAAAGAATATGTCAACACAAACTCAGATCATCCACAGCATACCGGTCGACGAACTTACAGGCTCCATCAGCGTGCCTATTTACCAGACATCCACATTCGTACAGGATGCACCCGGCGTACACAAAGGCTACGACTATGCCCGCAGCAATAACCCCACACGCAAAGTACTCGAAGATGTCATCGCAAAACTAGAGAACGGCAGTAATGGTTATGCCTTTGCCAGCGGCCTCGCTGCGATAGATGCGGTCGTAAAGCTGCTTTCCGCAGGAGACGAGATAGTAGCAGTAGACGATATCTATGGCGGAGCGTTCAGGCTTTTCACACATATCTATCAGAAGTTTGGTATCAATGTGACCTATGTAGACGCTACCGATCACGAGAATGTAGCCAATGCGATCACGACAAAGACAAAGCTCATCTGGATAGAAAGCCCTACAAATCCTACCCTCAAAATAGCTGATATAAAGAAGATCGCTGAGATCGCTAAAGCCAATAATATCCTTCTCTGCGTGGACAATACATTTGCTTCTCCGGTATCTCAGAAGCCCATCAATCTTGGCGCAGATATAGTCGTTCATAGTGCAACAAAATACCTCGGAGGCCATAGTGACCTGATCTCTGGCCTCGTGGTGACTGCCACTCCTGAGCTGGGCGAGAAGATAAAGTTCATCCAGAATGCTACAGGGGGGATATTGGCGCCTTTTGATAGCTGGCTGGTCATACGGGGCATTGAGACGCTTGACCTCCGTGTAGAGAGGCATAGCAGAAATGCCCAGGCCATCGCAGAGTATCTGGAGACTGAGGACCTGATCGGGAATATCTATTATCCCGGCCTGGCATCACATCCTAACCATGCAGTAGCTAAAAAACAACAGAAGTATTTCGGTGGTATCATATCATTTGACCTGAAGATAGACAACAAGGAACTCGCAACTAAAATTGTAACAAGTACAAAGTACTTTAAACTCGCTGAGAGCCTTGGTGGTGTCAAGAGCCTCTGCTGTTTGCCATGTGAAATGACCCATAAGTCCATTCCTCAGGAGAAACGATATGCAGCAGGAGTGACAGATAGCCTGATACGTATCTCTGTCGGCCTCGAAGATGCAGATGATCTGATAGCAGACCTCAAGCAGGCATTTGCGACAGCAAAAAAGTCTATCCAGGTTTCAGTTAGTGCCTCTGTCTAATATCTATTGTCTAACGTCTTTAATCTTTTTTAAAATGAATAGGAAACAACTAAATATAGGGCTCTTTGGATTCGGATGTGTGGGCTACGGCCTCTATCAGGTACTGGAGAAAACGCCGACGCTCAATGCCACTATCAAAAAAATATGCGTCAAGAATAAAACCAAGCTACGTCCCATCTCGCAGGACAAGTTCACCTTTGATAAGAACGATATCCTAAGCGATAAGGACATCAATGTGATCGTGGAGCTAATAGATGATGCTGACAGTGCCTTTGAGATCGTATCGACAGCATTGAAAAATGGTAAGGCGGTCGTCACTGCCAACAAAAAAATGATAGCAGAGCACCTGCAGGAGCTGATAGACCTGCAACAGGAATATGGTGTGCCATTGCTCTATGAAGCAAGCTGCTGCGCTAGTATCCCCATCCTTCGCAATCTCGAAGAATACTATGACAATGAACTGCTCGATAGCGTGGAGGGTATAGTCAATGGTTCTACGAATTACATCCTCACTAAAATGGCTGATGAGGCGCAAAGCTATCAGCAGGCCCTGTCAGATGCACAGGCTAAAGGCTATGCAGAGAGCAATCCACTACTTGATACCGGAGGCTTTGATGCAAAATATAAACTGCTAATCATCTCCGCTCATGCCTTCGGCGGAGTGTTGAAACCAGAACAGATATTCAATGCCGGTATCGATAGGATAGGGGCATTGGAACAGCAATACGCAAAAGAAAAGGGACTGAAAATAAAACTCATCGCGCAGGCGTTTAAGAAACCGGACGGCACTATTACGGCTTTTGTTGCTCCTAAGTTTGTCAAGCCGACTGATAAGCTATATCAAGTAAATGATGTCTATAATGGAGTTACTTTGACTACCGTTTTTTCGGAAGACCAGTTCTTTGTAGGTAAAGGCGCCGGTGCTTACCCTACTGCATCTGCTGTCATCAGTGATCTCTCAGCTTTAACTTATGATTATAAGTACGAGTATAAAAAGACCAGACAAAACCATCAGGTGGAGTACAGCAATAATGTGCTACTAAGGGTGTTTGTTCGTTTCGATAAGCAAAGTACAGAGCAGATAGCGGAGTATTTTGTAGAGATAGAAGAGCAGTTTTCAAATTCAAAAGCTAATTATGCAATCGGTGTGATAAGCCTGACAGAGTATATCAAGCTGCACAGTAATGATATAGCTTCTGCTATCGTGATCGATACACTGGCTGATGCTGATATTAAGACAGTAGAGATAGAAGAACTTGTAGAGGTAAATGAAGCATAGACCAACATAGCCCTGCGCTTTAGCGCGGGGTAGGGGATAGAGCAGAAACCGGCTTTAGCCAAATCAGGGAAAAATTTGGCTAAAACCGCATTTGGAAGCTTTTATACCCGCGCTAAAGCGCAGGGCTATTAAAAATTTAGTATTAATGATTGTCCTTAGCTATTACCTGCTTTGACACTTGCTACGACAAATCTAATGTCCTCATAGGTTACGTCTTCACCTGCATTGTCCTTGATAGGTTTGAGCGACATATAACCGTGCATTTCTATTAATTTTCGCAGTAGTTCAACTTTATAGGCTGGAACAAAATCTTCGATATTCAGTTCGCCTGTTTCGACGAATTGCGACAGATGGCTGGCGATAGTTCCGGGTGACATATTCCGTTGCTCAGCTATTTCATTGATAGAAATACCTTGTTTGTACATATCACGAGTGACCTGATAGGTGTTTCTATAACCATCATCTGTCTTGACCGGGCGTGAATTTTTCCGCTCTCTTTTTGCCTGTTTCATATGGATACGGCCGGGGAGGTTTTTTTGATGGGTATAATTCAGCACCACATCCAGAAATTCTTTTCCGAAACGCTGTATTTTCACATCGCCAAAGCCGCTTATTTTGCGCATGTCTTCCAGGCTTTGCGGCAGGTAGGCAGCTATCTCGATGAGGGTGGAGTCTCCAAGTATAATATAGGCAGGAACATTGCTGCTATCGGCTATTGTTTTTCGAAGGTCCTTCAGATCGGCATACAATTCTTTTTCATAAGAAACCTCAGCTTGTGAGGCTGTAGAGCGGCTTGGCGCTATTACCGTTTTGGTCTTTACCAATTCAACTTTCACTTTCCCTTTCAAAACATCCTCACTGGCATCGGTCAGTTGGAGTTTCGGAAACTCATCATCTGTCGGTCGCAGATAGCCACGGGCAATAAGATCGCGGAAATAGGTCTGCCATTCTTCTTTTGAAATATCAGCGCCCACTCCATATGTTTTCAAAAGTTTGTGTTCTTCTCTGATCTTTTCAGACTTTGAGCCGCGCAAAAAATCAATGGTATAATTCGCACCAAAATTTTGACCCAAACGAAATACTGCTGAAAGGGCCTTTTGAGCAATGATAGTCGCATCTATCAGGTCGTATTTGCTCAGGCATACATCGCAGTTGCCACAATAGTCGGGAGCTGATTCATCAAAATAATTCAGCAGGTATTTACGACGGCAGGTGGTGAGTTGTGCCAGCTGTGCCATCTGGTCGAGCTTGCGGGCCAGTATTTTAGTTTGCTCAGGATTGCCATCGATCAGTACGAAATTTTTCATCTTGATCACATCTGCCATACTGAAATACAGAACCGCCGTACTCTGCAGGCCATCACGCCCGGCGCGTCCTGTCTCCTGATAGTAGCCCTCTATATTTTTAGGCAGGTCAGCATGAATGACGAAACGCACATTGGGTTTGTCGATACCCATACCAAAGGCAATGGTGGCCACGATTATTTTCACCTCATCACGTATGAATTTTTCCTGCGTCTTTTCACGAGCACCTTTTTCGATACCCGCATGATAGGCCATCGCATTAAATCCATCCTCGCGAAGATCATTCGCCAACGACTCTGTGCCAGCCCGCGACAGGCAGTATATAATGCCGCTTTCCTCTTTTCGTTCCATTAGAAATTCCATCAGCTTGGGATAGAAATTCTTTTTCGATTCTACATCATACCGGATATTGGCCCGGTTGAAACTGGATATAAATGTGACAGGATGGTGCAGGCCCAACTTCTCTACAATGTCCTTTCTCACGAGCTTATCGGCAGTGGCAGTAAGCGCCACGACAGGCACAGCGGGAAACAAATGTTTCAGCCTGGCCAGCTGCAGATACTCCGGCCTGAAATCATGGCCCCAACTTGATATGCAATGCGCCTCATCGATAGCAAAAAGAGACACGTTAGCATCTTTAAGGAAGCCTAGGAATCCATCGCTGAGGCGTTCGGGGGCCACATATAGTAATTTGAGTTTCCTTTCCTGAGCCTGGCGCATGATATGGTTTTGTTCGCTGCCGCCCTGACTACTATTGAGGAATGCAGCCTCAATGCCGTTTGAACGCAAGGCATCTACCTGGTCTTTCATCAGGGAGATAAGTGGTGAAACAACGACGGTCAACCCATCAAAAAGCAAAGCTGGTATCTGGTAGCAGATAGACTTGCCGCCACCTGTAGGCATCAGTACCAGGCAATCTTTCTTTTGCAGAATATGCTCTATAGCATTTTGCTGCTCTAAACGGAAACTATCATAGCCGAATTTGTGCTTTAGGAGTTCTTGTGCTTGCTGTATGGTGTACATGTGGGAAAAAATAGAGCGCTGAAATTAATAAATTTCTCATATTGGTATTATGAAAAGATTTAATAATAAAGTAGCCGTCATTACCGGCGGCGCAGCAGGTATAGGAAGGGCGGCAGTGGAAAAGTTCGCAAGAGAAGGTGCTGCTGTGTCAATATGGGATGTGAGTGAAGCCAAAGGCAAAGATCTTGAAGCACTCCTGCTGAAAGAAGGACTTAAGGTTAAGTTTCAAAAGGTTGATACAACGAAATATGTGGAGGTAGAACAAGCTACCGACGAAATCATTAAACTCTTTGGTCGAATTGATATCCTCATAAACAATGCGGGAATCACACGCGATGCTACGCTGCAAAAGATGACAGCCGAAAACTGGCAGCAGGTGCTGGATGTGAATCTCACAGGAGTGTTTAACTGCACCAAGGCTATTTCTGCTAATATGATAGAGAATAAAAGCGGTGCTATCATCAACACATCTTCTATAGTTGGTCTCTATGGGAATTACGGACAGTCAAACTATGCTGCTACAAAGAGTGGTGTAATAGGTTTAACAAAAACATGGGCGAGAGAACTAGGTAAATACAATATCACCGTCAACGCAGTGGCACCGGGCTTTATTGCTACTGATATGATCGCCACTATTCCTCCCAAAGTAATAGAGGCAATGAAAGAAAAAGTGCCGTTGAGAAAACTGGGCTCTGCAGAAGATGTCGCTAACCTTTATTGTTTTTTGGCAAGCAAGGACGCGGCTTTTATTTCAGGAGCTGTGATCAGTGTGGATGGGGGATTGACAATATAACAAGGTGAAGTAAACTAGGTATACCTGCCATCTAAATGGCTAAAGATATAGATCATGATAAGTGCAGCTACTACTGCTGCAATAATGTACGCGATCAAAAGTGGAATGGTTTTGGTCTTTTTGCCTAATGTACTATTCCATATCCCAATAAGAACTAATAAAACACACATTAAAAAGATAAATAGGATCGGAGCAAATAAACCCAATCCTATCGCCGCTTGCAATGTGACCATGCTGATTTAGTTTTTATACCTTCTTCGTAGCGTGCAGCAGATAGGCCTTGATAAAATCATCCAGATCACCATCCAGTACCGGTTGTATATTGCCGGTCTCATAGCCGGAGCGGGTGTCCTTGATGAGCTTATATGGATGCAGTACGTAGTTTCGTATCTGTGAGCCCCATTCGATCTTAAGTTTGGTGCCTTCTATCTTGTCGCGTTCTTCGTAGCGTTTTTCGAGTTCCCTTTCGTAGAGTTTTGATTTGAGCATTTGTAGCGCACGTTCACGGTTGTCATGCTGCGAACGCGTGATCTGACAAGTGACTACGATACCTGTCGGGAGATGGCGTACACGTACTGCGGTTTCTACCTTATTGACGTTCTGGCCGCCTGCACCGCTCGCGCGGAATGTATCCCACTCGCACTCAGAGGCAGGTACATTGATCTCTATAGTGTCATCCACTATCGGGCTCACAAAGACGGATGCAAACGAGGTCTGACGTTTGCCTTGCGCGTTGAATGGCGATATACGTACCAGACGGTGTACACCATTTTCCCCTTTCAGAAAACCATAAGCAAATTCTCCTTCTATCTGTAATGTCACGGAGCGGATACCCGCTACATCATCATCCGTACGTTCTGCTTCTGTGATCTTATAGCCGTGACTCTCGGCCCACATCACATACATACGCAGCAGGATCGATGCCCAGTCGCAGCTCTCCGTGCCGCCTGCGCCTGCGTTTATCTCGAGGATAGCGCCCATCGAGTCTTCCGGCCTGTCCATAGTGGATTTGAATTCCAATTTATCAATGGCGGCAAGCGCTTTCTGATATTGGGCTTTCAGATCAACTTCGACATCTTCTCCGGCTTCATAGAATTCACGCAGTACTTTTAAGTCTTCCAGCTCCCGCTCGGTATTCTCATAGTCTACCAGCCAGAACTTATTCAGCTTGATCTCTTTCATCACCGCTTCGGCCTTCTTTGGGTCGCTCCAGAAGTCCGGGTGCGACGAGGTAGCCTCATCCTGCATGATCTTCATACGACGCTCATCTATATTGAGAAATCGTTTCAGATTATCCAGGCGGCTTCTTATATCGGCTATGTTCTCTTGTGTCACGGGGTGTTAAATTGCTGCGCGAAGATAGGAGGGAATTTGAGAATTTATAGATTTGCTGACATCTTCGTTTTTTACTAACTTTATAATCATGAAATATCTGGTAGAAATAGATGCTGACAGCAAAAAAGGCTCTGAGTTGATCAAATACATCGAGCGTCTTGGTGCTAATGAAAGTGAAGTGCATATACTCAACGAGTCACCACTCACTGATGAGGAAATGGGTTTGCCACCTACGAGAAAGGTTTCAAGGGCTACGCTGGAAGCATGGCTGAAGCCTGAGGAGGATGAGGAGAGTTTTGAAGGTGATGAGATATTAGAATATATCAATAAAAGGCGTGAGGAAAACGCAAAATCTAAAAAAGGATGAACCTCGTAATGAGAAAACGTGCTTTGAATGCTTTAGCCAAAGTAGCAGACTGGATAGATAATAAAAACACTGTGGGTGCGGGAAATCGATGGGTAAAAGATACATATGAGGAACTTAGTCATTTAGCCTCAATAAAAGTCAAACACGCTATATGCAAAGACCCTAGCCTTGCTAAATATGAATACAGATGCTTCACTCACAAAGATAAATGGGTAGTAGCTTATAAAATCAAAGGGCAGAAATTTATAGTCTATCGTTTTATTTACGGGCCTTGGCTGGATTATTGATTATTTCATTTTAATCGATTCAGTCTTTCAGTTTTTCTATCAGTATCGTACTCGTATCAAGCTTTAGAGAGAGCATATTGGCTGCGTGGTATTTATTGAGGGCTATTTCGAGCCGGTTCTCCGCATTGAATATTCCCACTATATCGCTCACATCGGCATCGCTGTAGTTTTGGCTGATCTTAGTTATTTCATATGTGCCAAACTCAATCTTGAAGCGGCTATTACCTATATGCTGCTCAAACATCTGTTTAGTGATGTTCGTGATAGCATTGCCATACTGGTCAAAGTAGATCACCGTCCCTTTGATAAAACCCGGTGACTGCTGCGGTATCATGAGTCGTTGGCTTTTGACCTGCTGCACACGATTGCCAATGATGGATAGACCGAGCCCGGAGGTGATCGCATTGATCACATTACACAGGCCCTCAGCATATAGAAGGCTGCTGCTCTCTGCCACATCGTCATTGATCAGATAGGTCTCAGGGGGCACGCCATCGAATACGAGCGTTATAGCCCCATTGTCAAACAAGATAAAATAATGCTCATGATGATGAATGCAAAGCATCCTGCCTTTAGCATCTGATGCGCTGACGTTCATTATATGTATTGTGCCCTTTGGGAAATATGGATAGGCGTTTTGCAATATCGACGCTCCCTGCCTGAGTTTGAAGGGTGGGATATGGGTCGCTATATCTATGAGTTGCACATCTATGCACTTGCTCAGTAGTGAGCCTTTCAGTGCACCGAGATAGTAGTCGGACTGCCCCATGTCTGATGTGAGTGTGACTATTTGCATAGATTATGATAAAGGCAATGTGTTACTGGTGGGTAAAATATAATGCAATGACATGGTTTCTTCTTTATGTTCTTTGTGCTCTTTGTGTGAATAAATAATTTACTCCCTCAAAGGTGGAAAACTTGTGGGAAAGTGCTTTCGCCTACTTCATTTTCCAAGAGCATAAATGTATAAATTGCATAAACAAAATCTAAATCAATTGACAGAAATCAGCATTAACATAGACGGAATTGATCCATTGGACTTTTTTGGCGTCAATAATTCCAAGTTCAGTTATCTCAAAAAAGCCTTTCCTACCCTGCGCATGGTCTCCCGTGGTAATACGATAAAAGCTGAAGGTAGTGAGGATGACCTACAGACCTTTCGTGATAAAGTAGATCGTATGGTAGTGCATGTGGAGCGCCATGGTAAGCTCAATGAGGACATCATGGAGCGAATAATAGTAGGAGAGTTGGACAATCGTGTGGCTGACAAGGAGCATAAGAATGTCATTGTTTACGGAAATAACGGCCATATAGTCCGTGCCCGTACGGACAATCAGCAGCAGATGGTCACTGAGTGCGACAAGAATGATATGCTATTTGCGATCGGGCCCGCAGGTACCGGCAAGACATATACCGCTGTGGCACTGGCAGTGCGCGCGCTGAAAGAAAAAAGCGTACGTAAGATCATCCTGACCCGTCCGGCAGTCGAGGCCGGCGAGAACTTGGGATTTCTGCCCGGCGACCTGAAGGAGAAGATCGACCCATATCTCCGCCCGCTATACGATGCACTAGAGGATATGATCCCAATGGACAAGCTCGCTTACTATATGCAGAACCGTATCATAGAGGTAGCTCCGCTGGCTTTTATGCGTGGTAGGACGCTGGATTATTCTTTTATCCTGCTGGATGAGGCTCAGAATGCCACTACACCACAGCTGAAGATGTTTCTCACACGTATAGGGCCTAGTTCTAAATGTATAGTGACAGGCGACCCCACACAGATAGATCTGCCACGCTCACAGGAGTCAGGCCTGGGAGTAGCCCTCAGAATACTCTCTGATATCAGTGGTATATCTACGGTGCGGCTCAATGAGTCTGATGTGGTACGTCACCGTCTGGTCCGCGAGATCATTAAGGCTTATGATACTCTGAAGAGCGACAGGGAGCATCAATAGGGATTTATCAGAATTTAAGAATTAGCAGGATTTTCAGAATAATACAGAATACAATTTCATGCGTTCAATAATATGTGTTTAAAAATCCCGTTAATTTTGAGAATTCTATAATTCTGATTAAGTATTAGTATGGAGAAAGATGAGCTAACATATAATGTGGTAGGGTGTGCGATGAAGGTTCACAATACTTTAGGTAATGGTTTTCAGGAATTGATCTATCATAGATGCCTCGCTATTGAATTGCATAAAGCCAAAATCAAATTCATACAGGAACAAGAGCAGATAATATATTATGACGGGATAGAGGTGGGGCTTCGGCGGGTTGATTTTGTAGTAGAAAACACCATAATAGTTGAGTTGAAGGCTGTGATTGATCTTTTAGATGCACATCTTGCTCAAGCAAAGAATTACGTTACTGCATATGGTTTCGAAAAAGGGCTACTTATTAACTTTGGCTCAGTTAGTCTTCAGCATAAATTAATATTTAATAATAACAGCAAGTACAAACTTCCGGTAGATAAATAGGAGCTGTCCTTAATTCTACTAATTCAGAAAATTCTGGAATTCTGATATTGTAGTTGTTCTAATTCTGCTAATTTTGAAAATTCTTAAATTCTGATAAATGAGCGCTATTAAAGATACTGATTTTCATTTTCCGGGGCAGACCGGCGTTTATCACGGCAAAGTTCGTGATGTATATTTTGTGAATGATAAACTCATAGCCGTCGCTTCTGACAGGATCTCGGCTTTCGACCATATATTACCTAAGCCTATTCCATACAAAGGACAAGTACTTAATCAGATCGCGTCTTATTTCCTCAACGCTACACGCGACATTTGCCCTAACTGGCTTGAAGCAACACCAGACCCGAATGTGTCTATCGGAAAGAAATGCGAGCCCATACGAGTTGAGATGGTCATACGAGGCTATCTGGCCGGACATTCCGCCCGCGAATACAAACTCGGCAAACGTACACTCTGTGGTGTTGCTCTGCCTGGAGGGATGAAAGAGAATGATAAATTTCCATCGCCGATCATCACACCTGCGGCAAAGAACCTCTCAGGCCATGATGAAGATGCTTCACGTGAAGAAATACTCGCTCAGCATATCGTCACAGCGGCTCAGTATGACCTGATGGAGAAATATACTTATGGCTTATTTGCGCGGGGTACAGAGATGGCGGCTAAACAGGGCCTGATACTAGTTGATACGAAATACGAGTTCGGCCTGTATAATGGTGAGGTTATTCTAATAGACGAGATACATACCCCTGACTCTTCACGCTATTTTTATGGAGAAGGGTATGCTGAAAGGCAAGCGAAAGGTGAACCACAAAAGCAACTATCGAAGGAATTCGTACGCGAGTGGCTTATGGCAAATAATTTCGCCGGCAAGGATGGACAGATCATGCCTTTCATGCCTGATGAGTTTGTCCAGACTATCACTGACCGCTATATCGAGCTCTATGAGCGGATTACGGGCCTTGTTTTTGAGCGGACACAGACCACAAATGTACCAGCCCGTATACAGCAAAATGTAGAGAAATGGTTGCTGGAACATAAATGACCTTTATTATTAATAGGGTGATCCTCATGTGTTTTCTGTAAAAAGTCTTTTACTTTAGTCGGGTCAAAATTCTATCCTTGAAAGTACTCGGTATTTCAGCTTATTATCATGATTCTGCGGCAGCGCTTACTATCGATGGACGCATTGCTGCGGCTGTGCAGGAGGAGCGTTTTACCCGCATCAAGCATGATCCTGATTTTCCTACTAATGCAGTCAGATACTGCTTGGAATATGCAGAGTTGTCTATCGATGACCTGGATGCTGTGGTGTTTTATGATAAACCATTCGTCAAGTTTGAACGGCTCATAGAGACTTATTACGATTACGCTCCCGCCGGGATCATTTCATTCCTTATGTCCATGCCCGTGTGGATGCGTGAGAAACTATTTCTCCGCAATGTTATCCGGAAGGAACTGAAGAAGATCATGCCGTATGATAAAAAAGCTTTGAAATTGCTTTTCCCAGAGCACCATCTTTCACATGCTGCCAGTGCCTTTTATCCTTCACCATATAATGATGCCGCAATTCTGACCATTGACGGGGTTGGCGAGTGGGCTACAGCTTCTATCTGTCACGGCAATGGCGGTGACATTACAGTCCTGAAAGAGCTTCATTTCCCCGATTCATTGGGGCTACTATATTCGGCATTTACTTATTTCCTCGGCTTCAAGGTCAATAGCGGCGAGTACAAACTCATGGGACTCGCTCCCTATGGTATTAAAGGTTCCGATAGGGTAGAGGCTTATAAGAAATTGATAAAAGAAAAGCTCGTTGATATTCGCGATGACGGCTCTATTCAATTAGATCAGTCATATTTCAACTATGCAGTCGGCCTCAGAATGGCTAAGGATGCTAAGTGGCAGCAATTATTTGGCTTCAAAAAAAGAAGAGAAGAAGATGCACTGGCACAGGAGCATTGTGATCTGGCTTTAGCTATACAAGAAGTGACTGAAGAGATCGTCATAAAAATGGCGAAAGAAGCTAAACGACTTACTAATTCCGAAAACCTCTGCATGGCAGGTGGTGTAGCACTAAACTGTGTTGCCAATGGCAAACTGCTGCACGAGAATATTTTCAAAAGCATCTGGATACAACCCGCATCAGGTGACGCCGGAGGGGCGCTGGGTGCGGCTTTAGCTGCCGAATATATTTGTGGTAAAACAAATCGAGTTGTGGATGGTGTCAACGATACTATGCTTGGCTCATACATCGGGCCCCAATACTCAGATGTAGATACAATAGCAGACTTAAAGCGATATTCACCTATCTATAAGCACGCTTCTAACGCTAATGAACTATGCAATGCTATAGCCGAGCTGATAGCCTCCGGCCATGTGGTAGGCTGGTGTCAGGGCAGGGCGGAGTTCGGGCCACGAGCATTGGGAAATAGAAGTATACTAGCCGATCCCCGTAATCCTGCCATGCAGCAAAAACTAAACCTCAAGATCAAACAACGGGAGGGCTTTAGGCCTTTTGCGCCAAGTGTGGCTGAGGAGGACGTGGCTAAATACTTTGACATGGATGTGCCGAGCCCCTATATGCTACTCGTAGCTGATGTGAAAAAGGATATCTGGAAGCCTTTGCCGGCTGACTACGGTCGGATGCCTATGATGGACAGGCTCTATGTACAGCGTTCGGAGCTACCTGCTATCACTCACGTAGATATGTCCGCACGGGTCCAGACAGTCAGTGCATCGACCAATCCGCTTTACCATAAGTTTATTAAGGCTTTTGAAGCTAAAACAGGCTGCGGGGTGCTGATCAATACAAGCTTTAATGTACGTGGCGAACCGCCCGTATTGACTCCTAAAGATGCCTATCGATGCTTTATGACCACTGATATGGATGTCCTGGTCATCGGCTCACTTATATTCATGAAATCAGACCAGCCAAAATGGACTGAAAAAGAACGGAAAAAAGACTTTATTTTGGACTAAAATTTTGAAGATGGAGTTTTTGAAAGAATTATGGGATTTCCTGAAGGTGAGAAAGAAATGGTGGCTTTTGCCCATTATTATTGTTCTGCTTCTGATCGGTGTACTGATAGTGGTTGGAGGCAATACAGCTGTAGCACCTTTTGTCTACACTTTATTTTAAATAATGACTGAAGAACGCAAAGAGCAATACAAAACGCTGCTTATCATTTGCGGAGGCTTTGCCCTGATAGGCTGGAGGCTCCATCATCCCTATTTAGTGGTGATCGCTGGAGTGTTATTGGTCCTTGGATTAGCATCTGTCTATATGCTGGCTAAGATTGCAGAAGCATGGATGTGGATAGGTGAAAAGATAGGTGCTGTAATGTCGCGGGTAATATTGAGCGTTGTTTTTGTTTTCTTTCTGACACCTGTCTCACTACTCTACAGGTCTTTCGGTAGGAAAAATAGAAAACAGAATAAAGAAAGTTATTTCGTCGAAAGAAATCATACATACACTGCAGCTGACCTGGAGAAAATATTTTAATCAACAGAAAGAAAAAGATACACAAACATTTCCATGCCCAAAATGAACGTCCCTGCACTCGTGCGCCGTGCCCACCAAAAAAAGAAAAAGTTAGGCCTTTTTCTCAAAAAGCTAAGAAAGCAACAACCAAAAAATATTCAGACTCTTATCAAACAGGCTGATAAAGAAGCATGGGCCGAGACCGACTGCCTGGATTGCGCAAACTGCTGCAAGACAATGACTCCTACCTTCAAAAAGGCTGAGATCAAAGTCATAGCAGAACGTGTCGGCATGAGCTATCAGAAGTATTTTGATAAATATCTCAAGGTCGATGATGACAACGGTGACATTGTCAATCAGAACACCCCCTGTCAGCATCTCGGCAAGGACAACAAATGCAAGGTATATGACATTCGCCCCTATGACTGCCGAAATTTTCCGCATCATGTTCGCAAAGATTTCTTCTATCAGGTAGAGGAAAAAACATATCTCAATAATATGCCCCGTTGCCCCGCCACACTTATGTTTGTAGAAAATCTGGAGCGGATAGTGCAGGAGGGCAAATGATTACTTCACTGGTCTTACATGTTTTATTAAAAACTCCTCAGCAGTGAGTGTTTCCAGTTTAGAGAAATAGAAATCATCTTTATCCTGTGTGATGATACATTTACATTTGGCATTCAGCGCAGCATAGTATTGCATCCCATCTTCGAAGTCACTGATCGATTTATTTAAAGCTGTTTCCCTTACGGTGGTTTCATCCACTATAGCTATTTTGATTTTACTGCTGAGCAGGCTTATTTTTCTTTTTGCCAGCTCTGTACCGTTCTTCTTTTCAGCAAAATAAAATCCAATAGCAAGACAGATGGGAGAGGTGAACACCTCAAACTTGGGATTATCACATAAACTCAATACGCGAGAGCAATAAGTGAAACGCGGATATTCATTGCAAAGGACTGTCACGAGGACATTGGCATCGAGAAAGATCCTCATTTTTTCTTTTTGCTTTCATAGAATTCATCTTTCAGTTTCTTTCTATTGGATGGTGTGCGCACATACTCTACATCACCTTCTGCCAGCATACCCACCCAATCAGACACAGGCATATCATCCAGAGATTTGTAATTTTTGCTGGTCACCTTGCTCAAAAGAAATTCTGTGAGTCTGGAAAGGCTTATGTTATTCTCTTCTGCAAATTTTTTTGCTTGTTCAATGACTTGATCGTCAAAACTTAATGTGATCTTTGCATCCATATTTCTTATTTATACGACAAAAATAAAAAATCTATACGTATTAGGCAAATATATCTGATGATTTTTCTTTTTTCATTCATCATGTTGCTGTTACTTATTAAGTTGTAAACACTAATCAGGTTCGGCTTTCTCTTTTAAATTTAGATATTTACCTCCGCTAAGCATTTAACACGCAGTCATGAAAGTATATAACAACATATTGGAGACCATCGGTCATACGCCATTGGTCCGTCTCAATAAGATCGGTAAAGACATCAAAGCAAACCTGCTGGTCAAAGTAGAATATTTCAATCCGGGCAACTCCATCAAAGACCGTATCGGCTATCAGATGGTCATAGATGCTGAGAAGGAAGGTAAGTTGAAACCCGGAGGCACGATCATAGAGTGCACCTCGGGCAATACAGGTATGGGCCTGGCATTGGCAGGTGCAGTGAAGGGATACAAATGCATATTCAGTACGACTGACAAGCAAAGCAAAGAGAAGATAGACATACTGAGAGCTATAGGCGCAGAAGTGATCGTATGCCCCACCAATGTTCAACATGACGACCCCCGCAACTATCACATGGTAGCGGAACGCCTGGCACGTGAGATACCTAATTCATTTTTTATCAATCAATATGAGAACCTTTCTAATCTCAAGGCGCACTACCTGACCACCGGACCCGAGATATGGGAGCAAACAGATGGCAAGGTGACCCACTACGTCACAACGATTGGCACTGGCGGCACAGTGACCGGGACATCGAGATATCTGAAAGAGCAGAATGGAAATATCAAGACTTACGGCGTGGATGCTTTTGGCTCTATTCTAAAAAAATATAAGGAGACAGGCGAGAAGGATATGAAGGAGGCATATCCATATCTGATAGAAGGCATCGGGCAGGACATCGTACCCGGTAATTTTGATTTTAGTGTGATAGACTATGTGGAGCAGGTATCGGATAAAGACGCTGCAATCATGTGCCGTCGCCTTGCCCGCGAGGAGGGTATATTCGGGGGCTACTCTGCCGGTGCTGCTGTGCAAGGCGTGCTTCAGATGGCTGACAAGTTTAAAGAAGGAGATGTAGTAGTAATTATACTTCACGATCACGGCAGCCGCTATGTAGGTAAGGTCTATAATGATGACTGGATGCGGGATCGCGGGTTTCTGGTTGATGAAGTTATCACCGCGAGGTCTATCATCGAACGTAAGAAAGACATTAAGCAATTGGTGTCGGTATTGCCAACACATAAAGTCTCAGAGGCTTTCAAGCTGATGAAAGAGATGGGACTTACACAACTCCCGGTCATGAACGGCAATACATCGATAGGCTCTATGTCTGAGAATCTGATTCTTCACCTGCTGATGGAGGACAATCAATCGCGCGAGAAAGATGTCTCACAGGTCATGGGCAAGCCATTTCCTGCGGTCAGCTATCATGCTACTGCGTCTGAAATATCAAAACTCATCTCAAAAGATAACACAGCCGTTATGGTTCAACTACCGACCAGCGACTGGACCATTATTACTGAGTTTGACCTTATCGAGGCAATGGCATAAGAGATGATATGGCCCATACTGTCATAGATCAAATGGGGCAGGAAGTAATCCTGCCGCTTCACCCAAGGAGAATTATTTCATTAGTTCCCTCGCAAACGGAGTTGCTGTTTGATCTGGGGCTGAATGATGAGATCGTCGGTATGACGAGATTTTGTATTCATCCTGCCGATAAGATTGGTGAAAAAGCAAGAATAGGAGGTACAAAGAACTTTGACATCGATAAGATAAAAGAATTAAAGCCTGACCTTATTATCGGCAATAAAGAAGAAAACTACGAAGAAGGTATCACTGAACTGAAAAAGCATTTCCCGGTTTGGATGAGCGATATATATACTCGCGATGATGCCTATCAGATGATGAAAGCTATCGGTGAAATAACTGGCAAGCAAAACGAAGCAACAGCAATAATTAATGAGATCAAATCAGGCTTTCTTGCCGCGCCACCCGCCACCCGTCACTCGTCACCACTTTCCTGTGCCTATTTCATCTGGCGAAAACCCTATATGGTAGCAGCTTCAGGCACCTTTATTGATCATATGCTTGGGGTCTTCGGTATGAAGAATGCATTTTCTGATCTCTCACGTTACCCAGAGCTCACAGCTGAGCAGATTGCAGAAAAGAAGCCAGACCTCATTTTCCTTTCATCAGAACCATATGCATTTAGCGATAGACATATCGGGGAGTTTAAGACAATATCACCAAGTTCTAAAGTCATTATTGTCGATGGTGAGCTATTCTCCTGGTATGGCAGCCGCTTAAGGCATACTGCTGCTTATTTTAAGGAGTTGCGGCGCAGTCTGATGTAATAAAAGCTAAACTCTTGAAACGAAAGGAATTATTTCTGCTATCACAAAGTTTTCATACTTTTGTGGTCTATTTAATCCTTTCATGCTCAGATACAAAGCCGACAGGCGTACCGTTTTGACGGTAATGATCTACTATACAGTTGCGATATTGCCATGGTTCCTTTGGCAAAATATGGCGACATGGCAGATAGTCCTTTGGGTAGCGGTCAATTGTTTTTTCTCTTTTTCCTGCGCAGTCATTATTCATAATACTATTCATGCTCCGATCTTTAAGAGTAAGATAATGAATAAGTTATTTCAATTTATCTTGTCATTCACTTATGGGCATTCTGTCAGTGCCTATGTGCCGGGCCATAACTTCAGTCATCATAAATATACACAGCACCTCGAGGATGCCATACGCACCACCAAGATGCGCTACCGTATCAATTTCTTCAATCAGCTTTTCTTTTTCCACTCGATGAGTGGTGACATTGTCAAGGGCGAATTTGCCTTCGCAGCCAGAATGCGCAAAGAAAAACCGGAGTGGTTCTGGCAGTATGCACTGGAGCTTGGGCTCGTGATCGCTTCTAATATTGTCCTTCTGATCATCAACTGGAAATGCGCATTGTTATTCTGGATAATCCCCCATCAGTATGCAGCATGGGGTATCGTTGGCACAAATTACTTTCAGCATGACGGATGTGAGGAGGACCATGAGTATAACCATACCCGCAATTTCAGCAGCAAGTCATTAAATTTTCTGTTGTTTAATAATGGCTATCACGGAGCACATCACCTGAAGCCAAACCTGCACTGGAGCCTGCTGCCGGAGTATCATGACAAGCACATACGTCCTCATGTTCATCCTTCGCTCGACAGGGTTTATCTTTTGTCATATCTCATAGAGGCGCATATCTATCCGGGCAAACGCCTCGACTATCTTGGAAACCCTGTGGTCCTGCCACCCAAGAGCAAGGACAAGGACTGGGTAGCCGGTGTCAATATCAAAGAGCACAAAGAGGATATGGCTGCGGTGGTGTGAGGATTAGTAGTGAGTAATGAGTATTGAGACAATACAAAAGTAATAGCCCTTTTCTGTAAAAACTTTTCGTTTAACATAATCAGTTTAATAGCTCCGCGTTTTAACGCGGAGTTTAAATCGGGATCATAGCAAGGCTTTAGCCAAAATCAGCACACTAAGTATTTGGGCTAAAGCCAAATTTAAGAGCCATCTCATTCCCCGCGTTGAAACGCGGGGCTACTGGCAACAAGAGACTTATCATTCCTTCACCACCTTTCCTGTTTTGATGATATTGTTGTCTGCCACTACCCTCCATGTATACATCCCTGCTGATAGCTTAGAAATATCGTGTGTGGTCTCGCTTTGAGTCACCGGCGATGAGTAAACCTCCTGCCCTAAGATATCTGTCATGATAAATTGTGCATTATACGCTCCTGCATCACTATATGATAAATGGAGTTGGTCAGATGTGGGGTTTGGGTAGAGGCATATTTCCGGATTACTTGAAACTCTACTTGAAATCCCGGTCAGTAGACCACATTGTCCTGTGGCTGTATCGGGGTATAATGTTTGACCACATACGCAAAACGATTGCAATGCAGGTGAAAATGTGACAGTACCCTCATAGGGATTGTTGTATGTGCCGGGTGAAGGAAATAGGCCATACTCTGCCCCAATTCCTTCTATAGTTACTGCCGTGGTCACATCACCCAATGGAGACTCCCAATAATATGACCATTCGGTCCGCTTTATCCCACCTATCCGGACAGTATCAAGGCTTAATTGTAAAAACTCAGGGGTTGCGATTTGGGCACTATCAATTTGATTGAAATTGTAAAGGATTGATTCATTCATTCCCGGCTGCTGGCTATAGTAAACGATACGACCAGTCGTATCGTTTCGGAAATATCCAAGTATTGTATCAGCAGAAAGAACATTATTTATAAAAGTCCGATATAACAACTCCACATAAGTATGACTATTTGCATAGACCTTATTGCCTGTTCTGATCTGGCCTGTGTTTTGAAAATCTTGATAACTAAAAAGGTAATTCCAATATGCACACTCTTCAGGAATAGGAGTAAAATGTGGCAGGGCTGAGCGATTTGCTATGTAATAGGGCGTACCATATTGATCTGCACCTTTGGAGTAATATATCAGAGTTCTTTCATAGTATTCATCCAGGATTTCTTCATCTGGGTTGATCTCATCATAAAAAATAGGAATAATGGTATCTATTACCCCCAGTCCTTGCCCAAATTCACTATAGTCTGAGACAGAAGTATTAAGGTTATTATAGCTCAGAGTATTTGTAATTCGTCCATCCGGTATGCTACTTATATATATACTGAAATAAGGAGTGTCAATCAAAGTGTCAAATGCAAGCCATACAGGACTATCTAAATTAAAGTATTGAAGATAATCTATCTGATTTGAATGAGGATAAAGTTGCAATCGGGTATATGTGACTGTATCATTATTGTTTGAACTGTCTTTAGCAATTATAACATACCTTTCATAATTACTTCCAGAAAACCAAGGAGCCGGATCGATTGAATTTAAGAACTCAAGATTGAGTGCGATTGAATAATCAAATGTATCTCCAACATTGAAATTATATATCTGACGGATAGTCAGCGTATCAGATGCTTTAGCCTGCGACAGCGAGAATACAATAAAAAGAAAGAGTAGTATTCTTTTCATAAGGGAGTGTTATGTCATAAAGATACAATGCTTTAGGTCAATAAAGAACACCTTGGGACAAAGACATATTTTATGACATTACAATGACAGACCATTTTTAGTTTTTCAGTCAGTGCCATTTGGTTTTGACCTTATTATTTGCTATATTTGTATCATTGAACCTATTAAAGCAAATTAAATATCAATTATGCATATTTTAATTTAAAATGAGAAATCGGTCTATATGCAATAGATTGATTTAAAAACTCTTGACTTTTTTCAAAAAAGGGGGGTTAAGGTGGTAAAAAAGGAAAATTTATAATACATAAGTGAAAAAAATGTGCAAGCTGTTTTCAACTAATTATCATCCTTGCTTAAGGCCGATCTAGCTGCGGAAAAATGAATAGAAAAAAGATATTAATATACTTATTACTGATACTGCCGATAGTAGCCTTTACATTATTACTCATTTTTATTGGTAATAGCAATGAAACCAGTCAGCAGGCCACTCATTTCGGCAAAGAGTTTATACTCCTATCAGTGCTTAGAAATGCATTTCATGGCCCGCTTTCTACTATATTACTCCAGCTTATTATCATTCTCTTTGCTGCCAAAGGATTGGGCTGGGCCTTTTTACGTATAGGTCAGCAGTCTGTAATGGGAGAGATGACTGCCGGTATTTTACTTGGGCCATCTTGTTTGGGATTGCTGGCACCTGATCTGTTTCAAGGGCTTTTTCCGGCTGCATCGCTTACTTATCTGCATATATTGAGCCAGCTGGGATTGCTGTTGTTCATGTTTGTGATAGGGATGGAGCTGGATATAGATATGCTGCGATCTAAATTCGGAGAGTCATTGATCATCAGCCACAGCAGCATTGCGTTACCATTTTTTCTCGGTGTTGGGTTTGCTTATTATACATTCGACAGATTTGCCGGGCAGCATGCGTCGTTTACCATGTATGCACTTTTTATGGGTATAGCCATGAGTATCACTGCTTTTCCTGTGCTGGCGCGGATACTAAAGGAACGTCAGATGACGGCTACTACACTAGGCAGCATGGCCCTGATATGTGCCGCTATCAATGATGTGACAGCCTGGTGTATATTGCCGGTGGTAGTAGCTATATCAAAGGCCGAAAGTATGGCAGGAGTGGCTATCACTATTGTATTGACCATAGTATTTGTATTGCTGATGCTGCTGATCGTTAATCCTGCACTACAGCGACACTATGACAGAACATTAGATAAAAATAACCGGGGGATACCATTTATTGCTATTGCTGTTTTTGTAATGCTCGCGTCGGCACTCGCATCGGAGATCATCGGTATACATGCACTGTTTGGTGCCTTCATAGCAGGAGCTGTACTGCCGAGAAGCAAACCATTGCGGCATAATCTTACTCAAAGACTGGAAGATGTGAGTGTCTCACTGCTATTGCCGGTATTTTTTGCATTGACCGGTTTAAGAACCAATATCGGATCTTTCACCGACAGTGGACTGTTACTTACTCTGGCTGTGATCGTCGTGCTGGCTGTAACCGGTAAGCTATTCGGAAGTGCCATAGCCGCACGTATCACCGGTTTGACATGGTCTGATAGCCTGCGTATAGGCGTGCTCATGAATACACGTGGGCTCATGGAGTTGATCGTACTCAATATAGGATATGATCTCGGCGTGCTCAATCAGCAGATATTTACCATACTCGTATTTATGGCATTGCTCACTACACTCATGACATCTCCCATGCTCAATTTTTTAGAGCGTTTTAAGCATTCAGCATAATAGGCTCATATTTTGCATTTACCCCATTTGTGGTATATATTTTGATTTTGTCGTATCAGTAAGGGTTTGAATGATAATGTCAATGAAAAATAGGCTCAAAAAAGTGACTTCTAAGCTATTTTTGTCATTATATTTACTTAGGAGCATTGACCAGTGTATGATGATCTGATCACAAAAAAGGAAGTATGGAGCAATACCTTGTAGAGATTTTTTTACCTGAATTCACAGAAGAGTTTTTTGAGTTGGTACCCGCGCAAAGAGAATATATAGATAAGTGTCTCTCTAAAGGGCTCATCAGCAGCTATTCTCTGTCTGCGGACAGGTCAAAACTTTGGGTAGTATTTACGACTGCTTCTGAGGCTGAAATGTCACGTACCTTAAATCGCTTTCCTATCATCAAATGGATCACATACAAGGTATACCCTCTTATGTTTCACAATTCTAAGGAAATGCTTATGCCGGCTATTTCTTTAAACTAGAATTGAGTAGTGGGTAATGAGTATTGAGACAAGGGAATTTCTGTTTTTTGATTTTCAGTCTTCCAGATTTGTATTTCATTAGCATATTATCACATTGGCATATTGGCACATTACTCAGGCTTTATACCCCCTAAGGAATTCTTTTATGCTCATTCTTTTTTTGCCTTCGAGCTGGATATCCTTGAGAGAAATATAGCCATCAGCACAGGTATAGCGGAGGTAGGTCTTGCCATCGGTTTCTATTTCGCCAGTGGGTTTAGAGTGAGATTGGATGAGCTTTTCTGCTGTATATATCTTGAGGGTTTTGCCCTGCAATGTGGTCCATGCAGCGGGGTAGGGGCTGAGCCCGCGGATGAGATTATAGATGGATGCTGCATCGCGACCCCAGTCTATCCGGCATGTCTCTTTGAATATCTTAGGAGCATGCTTGACGTCAGTGATGTGGTCCTGAGAAAGCAGAGGGTATTCGCCGGAAGCAATGGCGTCAATGGTTTTGAGCAGGACATCTTTTCCTATGTCCATCATCTCATGATACAACTCACCGACAGTCTCATCATCGCGAATGGATATTTTTTCACGGAGGATGATCTGTCCTGTATCTATCTCATGCTGTAGTTTGAAAGTGGTGACGCCTGTTTCTTTCTCGCCGTTGATGATGGCCCAGTTGATCGGTGCGGCCCCACGGTAGTTTGGCAGGAGTGAAGCATGAAGATTGATAGTACCAAGTGGCGGCATATCCCAAACTACCTCGGGGAGCATTCGGAAAGCTACTACTACAAAGAGGTCGGCATTCAGCGCACGTAGTTCGGCGAGGAATACTTCATTCTTGAGTTTCTCTGGCTGTAGCAGGTGAAGGTGATGAGTGACAGCGTACCTCTTGACATCTGACTCTGATAGCTGCATACCGCGTCCTGCGGGTTTGTCGGGCGCTGTGATGACTCCCACTATCTGATGCTGTGAGTGAAAGAGTGTATCGAGCATAGGCACAGCAAACTCCGGCGTACCCATAAAGACTATTCTGAGAGACTTGTTCATAATAATTGACAATGGATAATGTATAATTGACAATTAAAGGCAAAGTAAAGAGGCAATATTAACATGTTTTGAAATGATACACTACCTTTATTCTCAGAATCTATAAAGCAATCAATTATTCACTATTCATTATTCATTAATTGAATACCGAACTTTTTATCGTCCGCAAGATCGCATTCAGCAACTCAAGGTCGTTTTCGTCCTTTATCATCCGTATAGCCATAGCTGCGGTGGCATTGAGTGTCGCCGTGATGATCATTGCCTCTTCTTTTATCAATGGTTTTCAAAAAGAGATCCGCAATAAGGTCTTTGCTTTCTGGGCGCATATGCATGTCCGTCCGTATAGCCTCGCCGACAGCTATGAGTCGAGTGGCGTATACAAATACCAGGATTTTTATACGAAACCAGACATGCTGCCCGATGTGCGCCACATCCAGGTCACTGCTATGAAGGGCGGCCTGCTGAAAGCTAAAGGCGACTTTGATGGTATTGTGCTAAAGGGTGCCGGTGAAGACTTTGACTGGGCTACTTTCAGCCCATACCTCAAGCGTGGCAGCCTTATTAGCGGTGATAGCGCCCATATGATGAAGCAGATAATAATTTCCAAACTCACTGCCGACCGGCTGCAGATAGATACCGGAGATAAGGTAGTGGTCAACTTCATAGGGCGGGACCTGGTCTCACGGGCTTTTCGCGTAAGGGGAATATATGAGACAGGTATCGAAGAATTTGACAAGGAGATCGCACTGGTCGATATACGCGTGATACAGGATGTCAACAATTGGGGCCGGGATACAGTAGGTGGCTTTGATATTTTTCTCAAAGAGAACCATCTCTTCAAAAGCCGTTCAAGAGCTTATTTCCTGACCCTGTTTGGTGGTTTCCTTACTAAAGAACACTTTGAGGAATTGAACAAAGACCCTATAGATGAGCTGACCACTAAGATCAATCTTGATATTCATTCACAAAACCTCGATGTGATGTCTATCAAAGAAATGAAGCCGGGATTGTTTGACTGGCTGGACCTCCAGACCATGAATGAACTCATCATTCTGGCACTGATGATACTAGTGGCTGTCATCAATATGATAACGACATTGCTTATCCTCATACTGGACCGCACCAATATGATAGGATTACTCAAGGCACTCGGGAGCACCAATGCTTCTATGAGCAAATTATTCCTATACTACGCCATGGCTATCGTGAGTACAGGGCTTATACTCGGCAATGCTTTTGGGCTTGGTACATGCCTTATACAGCAACACTTTCATGTCATCAAATTACCACAGGAAGCCTACTATATCTCATATGCCCCTATCAGTATCAGTTGGTCATGGGTAGCCGGAGTGGATATCGGTACCATAGTGGTTTGCCTGCTATTGCTGATATTACCGTCAAGACTGGTAGGACGCATTACACCCGTTCGCGCTTTGAGATTCAAGTAAATTAGAATAAGTTTTTATAATGCTCCTGATGCCAATGTTATATCTGCCGCCTCTTTCCTATATGGCACTCGTATGTACAGCAGAGGAGGTCTATATTGAAGCTCAGGAGAACTATATCAAATCAACGTATAGAAACCGCTGTGAGATCATGGGCTCAAATGGTACCATAGACCTCAGTATCCCACTGCGTGGCGGACGGGATCATCATCAGCTTTATCGTGAATCGCAGATTATATACATTAGTGATTGGCAACATAGACACCTCATGTCGATATTGTCATGTTATGCTAGTGCACCATTTTTTGAGCATTACATGCCTTATCTGGAGCCATTTTTTGAGAGGCGCTATTCATACCTTTTCCAGTTTAATAAAGACCTGTTGGAGCTTATGATAAAGCTCATGAAGCTAGATGTGATGATCAGCTATACCGATGCCTATAACATTGCCCCGGATGGGGTAACAGACCTGCGCAAAGCTTTCAAACCACGTAAAGAAATAGAAGGGCTTATGGTCGGACAAAAAAAATGGCAGCTACGAGAAGTTCCTTATATGCAGGTCTTTGAAGGGGTCAGCGTTGGTCTTTCTGTGAGTTGTCTTGACCTGCTATTTAATGAAGGTCCTCAGTCAAAAAATATTTTGAAGCAAATGGTCAGTATATCTTAGAGATTAAATTTTATTTTCATTTAGGAATTAGAGTCATGCAGAAAAAGAAAATTCTTATCACAGGTGCGTCGGGGTTTCTCGGCTATCATCTGCTTAGATCTTCTTATGTCAAAGGCTTTGAGGTGTTTGGTTTGTATAATTCGGGGACTATTTCTTTTGAGCATTCTACGAATCTGCAGGTAGACCTGCGAAATTATATCGACATGGGGAATATCGTAGATGATATCGAGCCCGATATAGTGATACATGCTGCGGCACTCACTGACGCTAATCGCTGCCAGACGGACAAAGAACTATCGTATGAACTGAATGTAGAAGTTACCCGCAATCTTGCGGGAATTTGTTCCGACTATCAGGTACCTTTTTTATTCACATCTACTGACCTTGTTTTTGACGGATCACGAGGTAACTACCTAGAAGAAGATTTTCCAAACCCGCTTATGATTTATGGAGAGCATAAGTTGCTGGCGGAGCAGGAAGTGCAAAGGGTATATCCATCGGCACTCATAGCAAGATGCCCGCTGATGTTTGGTGCGTTGGAAGCAAGCAATAAAAACTACTTCTCTAATTTTATCAAAAGCCTTCATGAAGGGAAAATCAGTAAGCTTTTTGACGATGAGTTCAGATCTGTCTGTGGCGGTAAAAGTATAGCTGAAGGGATGCTGCATCTGTGTGAAGAGGTATCAGGTATCGTGCATTTGGCTGGACCGGATCGGGTTTCACGATTTGATTTTGGTGTGGCTATAGCTGAGGCCTTTCGTTTGGATAAAAATCTGTTGGAGGCATGTTCGCAAAAAGATATACAGATGTCAGCCCCGCGCCCTGCTGATGTTTCCTTAAACATCCAAAAGGCCATTTCATTAGGCTATGCACCGATGTCCTATCAGGAAGAATTAAAACAAATTACCAGCGGCAGTTATTAAACCCAATTTGAGTCAATGAGAAAACTATTCCCTTTGTTAATTGCACTGTTTTGTCTGTCACTATCCGGATGCACACAGGAAGTCAATAGCGGCAGGATAATGTTTTACAATACAGAGAATTTCTTTGATACGATCAAGGATCCTAAGACAGATGATGCGGAGTTCACCCCCACAGGCCTGGCAAAATGGACATCTGAGCGCTACCAGCATAAACTGGACAATATATCAAAGGTACTCGCTGCCATGTCCGAGGCAGAAGTACCGATCGCGATGGGCTTGAGTGAGGTAGAAAACAAAAAGGTATCCGAAGACCTGACTAATACACCTGCACTCAGGAAATATAACCTAGGTGTGATTGAACAGGACTCTCCGGATCCCAGAGGTATAGATGTGGCATTGCTATATAATAAGAAGCTATTTACGGTTATAATTACAGAGTTTATTACTGTCAGGCTGCCCTATTCAGATGTCAGTACGCGAGATATTCTCTATGTCAAGGGAAGGATAAACGGAGGGGAGCTTCATCTCTTCGTCAATCACTGGCCCAGTAGAAGGGAAGGCCCGATCACCTCTAGACCAAAGCGCTGTGCGGCAGCTATGGTGCTGAGAAATAAAATAGCTCAGATCATATCAGCGGATAAAAATGCCCGCATCATCGTGATGGGCGATCTCAATGACAATCCTACAGACAGTAGTATAGTAAACATCCTAGGCGCAAAAGAACCGGTCGAACCATACAATACAAGCAGCCTATACGACCTTATGGCGAAACCCTATAAAGATGGCAAGTACACGCTCAAATACCATCAGGAAAATGATGTCTTTGACCAGATGATAGTCAGCGAAAACCTGATCGATAAAACATCAACTGTCCACGTCAGAGGCAATGAAGGCAGTATCTTCAAAGAAAAATGGATACTCTTCAATCATCCCAAATATGGAGAAATGCCAAATCGGACATACAGCGGACCGAGATACTACGGAGGCTTCAGCGATCACCTGCCGGTATATATTGATATTGATTTCACCAGATAGATTTACTTTACTCCAGTGCTATTCGTAGCAGATCTCGCCCGAGAAATTTATTGTCATCTTTGAAATAAACTGTAAAGGTTTTTGATTGAGATGCAATTAAAACCCGCACCGGTATAGCTAAAATGACTGAGAAACCGTTCAGTGAATCAACCCTTTCTCTCACCGTATATATTTTATGCAAGTCACCATCTGTTATGATGGCACCATTTTTATATCCTGTGTCATTGAAATAATAGATCCTGATCGTATCACTGGTTTTCAATGAGTCTCTTTGTAAGGTCAAAATACAATGCTTGCCTTCATTGCATTCTATTTTCTTCTCCTTATTATAGTATACATGCCAGAAGTCTATGGTATCACATTTAGCTGAAAAAGACGTTATCAGCACCAAAATTGAAAGGACAGCTTTAATGATGTATTTCATTTTCAAATTTTCAAATCAGCACATTTTCAAATTCCTCAGATTCCTGTATACGTAAACGGACTGATCTGTCTCAATTCAGCCTTGATACTTTCACTCACATCCAGGGTCTCTATAAAGCTCTTGATACTCTCCTCAGTAATATGTGTGCCGCGTGTCAGTTCTTTCAGTTTCTCGTATGGCTTAGGATAACCTTCCCGGCGAAGGATAGTTTGTATCGCTTCTGCAGCTACTGCCCAGTTGTCATTCAGGTCGGAGACTATCTTGGCTTCATTGAGTAGTAGCTTGCTGAGGCCTTTATCTATACTTTTCAGGCTGATAAGTGTATGTGCTATCGGCACACCTATATTGCGTAGTACAGTAGAGTCGGTCAGGTCGCGCTGTAGGCGGGAGATAGGGAGTTTGGCTGACAGGTGCTCAAATATAGCATTGGCGATACCCAGGTTACCTTCTGCATTCTCAAAATCTATAGGGTTCACCTTATGCGGCATGGCGGAGGAGCCGATCTCGCCGGCCTTGACCTGCTGCTTGAAATAATCCATAGAGATATATGCCCACATGTCACGGCTCAGGTCTATAAGGATAGTATTGATGCGCTTCAGATTGTCAAACAACGCTGCGAGATTGTCATAATGCTCTATCTGTGTTGTATAACGGCTGCGCTCGAGTCCCAGCTTTTCATTCACGAAGTGATCGCCAAATTTGATCCAGTCTATCTGCGGGTATGCTACATGATGTGCATTGTAATTGCCTGTAGCCCCACCAAATTTCGCACTATAGGGCACATCGCCGAGCTGGGCTACCTGTTTCAGCAGGCGCTCGCTGAATACCAATAGTTCTTTCCCTAATCTGGTGGGTGATGCTGGCTGGCCATGTGTACGTGCCAGCATTGGTATATTGGCCCACTGGTGGGCTAGGTTGGTCACTATTGAGATGATCTTATCTAACTCCGGACCATATACCTCTGTGATAGCTTCTTTCAGCGATAGCGGGATAGCGGTATTGTTGATATCCTGAGAGGTAAGGCCGAAATGTATGAACTCAATATGCTTCTCAAAGCCCAGTGCTATCATTTTATCCTTCAGAAAGTACTCTACAGCTTTCACATCATGATTGGTTACTTTTTCATAGTCTTTGATGGCGTGTGCATCAGCCTCAGTGAAACTCTGATAGATGAGCCTTAGTTTTTCGATCTCATGATCGCCGAGCTTTTTGAGCTGTGGCAGCGGTATCTCGGTCAGCGCTATGAAATACTCTACTTCCACCCGCACCCTGTACTTCATAAGGCCATACTCCGAGAAGTAAGGCACGAGTTCATCGACTTTAGACCTGTAGCGGCCGTCTACAGGAGATATAGCAGTAAGTGGCGTCAGTGGCATGGATTTGTTTTGGATTAATGGCAAATGTAAGGATTTTGGGAAAGTAGGGGGTTTGTAATTTCAGTTATACATATAAATAATCCATATTTCCGCATATTGAGTGAATTTTTACCTTTCACATTTGATGTTTAATATTAGCAAAATATGTATAAAATATATTAATATGGTTATTTGTAAGATGTATAACTGAATTTTGATTTTTAGCAATTATAGTGAAACAATATATGTCTGTGAAGGATAAATTGGTGGTCAGGCGGCCCATAATTTGATATGAGTTTTGTATTTCGCGGGCATATCCTGTTTTAGCATAGCACCCAAACAGAAGGCCATTTTGAAGCTTTTTAAGCATAGAAAATAAATACAAAAAAGCTGATGCTAACATCGCTATTATAATAGCGGCTATTAGCCCCTCTCTTTTGATACAGCTGAGTAGGCCGGAATTGTCAAGAATATTATTAGTCATAAATGCAAATATAGCACAAATTGGTTAATAATGCAAGTCCTGGGTATAAGGGGTCTAAGAAAATTGCAGAATATTACCTCATCCCAAACTAATTTGCGACAAGAAAATTTATTTACCCCCTCTCCACGCTGCGTGGAGAGGGGGTAGTTCTCCTGGCGATAGCCGGGAGGACGGGGGTGAGGTCAGCACAGAAGCGCAATTTGTCCCTGCACCCTCATTGGCTTATTAGTACTCATTTTAAAATTTTCAAATTGCCGAATTTTCAAATTATTAAGTTTGCACCTTAATTTGGCGATGTTGCGGTACCGCTTACTATTATTATTTCTTGTCATTGCTTCCTTCTCCTATTCGCAGACACTGGTCGTGAGTGGTACTGTGTCAGGCGCAGGAAAGCCGCAGGATGGAGTGCTGATAGATGTCTATGAAAACACATCTGCTGTCAAAACACTGCATACTGATGAGCATGGCCGATTCGCCTTCAGACTGGACAAAGGCAAAGAATACATCATCGTCATCTACAAACCTGGTTATATTTCACAGAGTATCAGTTTGACAGATAGTAAGGATAATATACTTACTAATTACAATCTTACACTTGATTTAGACAAAGACGAAAATTCTCCTGAGGGGCTGTATTTCAAGTCACCCGTCAGGCGTATCACACCCGATGTCACCCATAAAAGCTTTACCGATTCCAAATTTTCCACTGACCGTATCAAACCAAGGCAAAGAGGTGATTCGGTGCTGGTGCTGCTAAATCGCGCCCAGGCCAATCAATATATACTCGTGGGCAATATGAAACTGGTATCCACCAAAACGGACACAAAGTATTCGCGACAGATAGAGAAGAATATTCAGAAGGAAATAGCGTCCTACACCGATAAGATCAAACAAAACAAGGTCCAATATGATTCTATATATAGGGAAGAAGATAAGCATCAGCAGTCTACAATGAATACGAAGGATGATAAACAACTCGGCGAGATCACGGAGACCCAACGCCTACTCGCTGAGCGGCTCGCCGCTATCACTGATCACTATCTGCTGGAGCAGCAGCAGATGCTGGCCCGAGCCAGGCTGGATGAGATGGATGCGCTCAGATATGACCATGAACGCGATGTCACTACTGATACGATCAGCATCTATATATATGATAGGGCAAAAAGGGCCAGGTCAAGAGCTGTGAATGACCGCTATATGGCGATGGATGCTAACAGGAAGTTTAGACTTTATAACAAATATCAGGAGGATAACTATCAGGAATATATTGAGTTGCTGCGATATAAGGACCAAAAAAGGGACACATTACGTCCTGCCGCAGCGACAGATATCAGGCCGAAACCTAAGCCCCTTGCAACCATAACGCCTGCGGATACATCTGATAATCTGTCAAAGATGACGACCGAGCAAAGGACCGATGTGATACAAAAAGCATTAGACGAGGAAGAACGATTTAAAAACTATCAGGAAAAAACAGAAGAACGAGGTGATCTGTCAGTAAAAGAGATCCGTATAGCAGATGACAATTATGAAATGCAGGTGGATAAAAAGAACAATGCTAAGTATTTTAAAAACGGGAAACCGATAACAAAAATTACATTTGATTTTGAAACTAAGCGTAAAATGGTGGATGTGCTCAATACGATCCGACAGGTGGACAAGTTTGGGAAGTAAGTCTGATTTGATTTTTGAACAGGCGTTATTATATATAAATGAAGGGATGGAAGAGTCCAATTGCGAAAATTTCGCTATAAGTCTTAACCGAGTAAATTTGAGCGAAAAATAGCTTTATTGTGTTTTTTGATTTGAAATCCTTTCTTTGCACCCTCGAAATTTTTGTGACCAAATAAAAATATGTCAAAAAACTTAATCATAGTCGAATCACCTGCGAAGGGAAAAACCATCAACAAATTTTTGGGTGATGATTATATTGTGTCTTCGAGTTACGGTCATATTCGTGATCTGCCTGACAAGGGTATAGCTATAGATATCAAGAATAACTATACCCCTCAGTACGAAGTCAATGAGGATAAAGAAAAGGTGATCAAAGAGCTGAAGAAGCTGGCTAAAGGGGCTAAAGACATCTATCTGGCGACGGATGAGGACCGTGAAGGAGAGGCCATAGCATGGCATCTTTGTCACGTACTCGACCTGGACCCTAAGGTCGCAAAACGTATCACCTATACTGAGATCACTGAGAAAGCGGTCAAAAACGCTGTCGCTAATCCCCGTACCATAAACCTCGATCTGGTCAATGCTCAGCAGGCCAGGCGTGTACTCGATAGGTTGGTAGGATATGAGTTGTCACCTGTTCTTTGGCGTAAGGTGCGCCCGTCTCTTTCTGCCGGCCGTGTGCAGTCAGTAGCAGTTCGTATCATAGTAGACCGTGAGCGTGATATCAAGAAATTCAACAGTACATCTTCATTTAAGATCACTGCCCAGTTCTTTGTCAAAGATGAAAAGACAGGCAAAGTGGTAGTTCTAAAAGCAGAAAGCACCTCTAAATTTAATACAGAAGGTGATGCTGAGAAATACCTTACTAATCTGGTTGGAGCTGCTTTTTCTGTCAAGGACATTGAAAAAAAACCTACTAAACGTACGCCTTCAGCGCCATTTACTACATCCACTTTGCAACAGGAAGCGAGCCGTAAGCTAGGCTTCTCTGTAGCTAAGACCATGCTTGTGGCTCAGAAACTATATGAAGCAGGTCATATCACTTATATGAGAACTGACTCCACCAGCTTGTCTGAAACGGCACAGGCAGCTATCGCAGCGGAGATCAAATCCAAGTATGGTGAAAAATATCACAAGAAAAGGCAGTTCGCAACTAAGAATGCCAGTGCACAGGAAGCGCACGAGGCTATACGTCCTTCATATATAGAGAACCAAAATGTCGAGGGCGAGCGTGACGAGCAGAGACTATACGAACTGATCTGGAAGCGCAGTATCGCTTCGCAGATGAGCGATGCAGAGCTTGAAAAGACGATCATTTCAATAGGCAACAATAAAAACTCAGACCTACTGCAAGCTACGGGTGAGATCGTGGTGTTTGATGGATTCCTGACAGTATATACAGAGTCTACAGATGAAGAAGAAACTGATACAGAAGAAGAAAGCGCTACGCTACTACCTCCGCTAAAGACGGGCGACAAACTCGATCTGAAAGAAATGATCGCTACAGAGAAATTTACAAAGCCTCAGCCTAGATATACTGAAGCAAGCCTTGTAAAGAAACTCGAAGAACTGGGAATAGGCCGTCCATCTACCTATGCGCCGACTATCAGCACAATACAGAAGCGTCAGTATGTGGTCAAGGAAACCCGTGAAGGTACAGAGCGCAGCTATCGTGTCCTGACATTGGCCAAGGACAATATATCTAAAGTAGAAAAGACTGAAATAACGGGTGCTGAGAAAGCAAAGCTATTTCCAACCGATATAGGCAATCTGGTCAATGACTTTCTGGTAGAGAATTTTGGTGCGGTACTGGATTTTGGTTTCACAGCTGATGTGGAGAAGCAATTTGACGAGATCGCCGAAGGCCATAAAGTATGGACCCAGATGATCGATGAGTTCTATAAGCCTTTTCACCAAACCATCGAAACTACCACTAAGGAATCAAAGAAGGTCACCGGTGAACGTCAACTAGGAGTTGATGCTACTACAGGTGAGCCGGTACTGGCTAAGATGGGACGCTATGGCGCTATGATCCAGATAGGAGCGACGGAAGATGAAAAGAAACCCCGATTTGCGAAACTCCGAGCCAATCAATCTATAGAGACCATCACTTATGAGGAGGCGATGGAGTTGTTTAAGTTGCCACGGGTGGTGGGACAGTTTGAAGATAAAGATATTAAAGTGAGCATAGGCCGCTTTGGGCCGTATGCGCAGCATGATAGTAAGTTTATATCCCTGAAAAAAGAGCAGGATCCATATACTATCACGCTGGATGAAACTATAGAACTCATAAAGGCTAAACGTGAATCTGATGCCAATAAATTCATCATGGAGTTTAAAGAACATGATATACAGGTACTGAATGGACGTTTTGGGGCATATATCAAGAAAGGTAAAGACAACTATAAAATACCAAAAGATAAAAAGGCCGAGCTTCTCACTGAGGCTGAGGTGCTGGACATAGTCAGCGCAGGACCATCAAAAAAATCACCACGGAAAGGTGGTTTTGCCGCTAAAGCAAAGAAGTAGATGCTACCTGAGTCAGAAATACAAGCTTTGGTCCGACTGCTGGATGATGATGACAGAGAGGTCCTTAAGCATGTATACTCTACGATCAAGAGTTTCGGCATAGAGATCATACCTAGTCTGGAAAATGCCTGGACCACCGAACTGAATCCACTACAGCATGATAGGCTTGAGGAGATCATTCATGATATACAGTTTGAAACTGTGAGTGATGAACTCATAGCCTGGGTAGAATCAGATGAACAAGACCTGCTGAAAGGATTCTATATAGTATCTAAATATTTTTTTCCCGATCTGAAGTTTGATGAGATACAGAAGCAGGTCTTTAAGATCAAGCAATCTATCTGGCTTGAACTAAATTATAATCAGACACCGCTGGAGCAGATACAGATATTCAATCAAGTGTTTTATGGATACCATGGGTTCAGCGGGATACAACTTTCCGAGAAGTTTGAACACTACTGTGTCAATAATCTGCTGCACTCTAAGCATGGGTCATCTATTTCTTTAGGCATCCTCTATCAGGTGATAGCACGTGAGCTGAACCTACCTGTATATGGTGTACCACTCATCAAATACTATGTGGTATGTTTTTGCAAAAGAACGATTACAGACTTCAGTAACACGGATGATCTGGAGCGTGAGATCATGTTTTATATCAATCCTGTCAATCGCGGCTCATTGTTCTCCCGCAATGAGATCAAAGAATATCTCGAAAAGATGAAGGTCGATATTGATGCACGGTTTTTCACTCCGGCGAATAATAAGACTCTCATTGCTGAACTACTCACTTACTTTATAGAATTGTCATCTCTCAAAGAGATACCTGAAAAAGAAAATGATTTCAATAAACTGTTTCAGATAGTCACAGGACAGAGCTTTAAATAAATTATTCAATAAAAAAGCCCCTTTCGGGGCTTTTTTATATATCAGAATGACTGATTTTAGTTTCCATTACCACCCGGCTGACCTCCACCTTCATTTCTTCTTTGATCACCCTGAGCTTTTCTGGCAGCCTCATATTTTGCGTACAGGTCAGGACCCATAGCAGCTTTCAGGTTTGCTTTATGTGACTCATTGAGCGACTTTAGTTGTGCTTTTTGATCTTCTGTCAGATCGCTTCTTCTTGCGCCATTCATGATGCTTTCTCTTTGCTTGGCAGTCTGGGTATTGACATCAAGTACTTTTGTGAATGCATCACCTAGTGGAGTGAGGGAGTTCATTTGGTCTGTCTCACGTTTGGCCCTTTGATCTGCTGACATAGGAGGTCTGCCACCTCTGGTTTGTTGTCCACCAGGAGGAGGAGAGTCATTAGATTGGGCAAATATAGCTACTGAAAAAAGCAGAGCAGCTGCTGCGGTCAGGATTCTTTTCATTTTGATTGATTTTTTGTTTGTTGGTATGATTGCAATTTAATGACCAAGTTAAAAAAGTACTTGTGAATTAACATTTATTTTAGGTGAATTAATTATAAAATGGTGCTAATCCCTGATTAGATAATGTGAATAATCATGAACTCAAAGCCCCATCTGCCCGCATCTTTTCATGACTATCAGCACTGAATCAGCCTTATAGTGCTTATTGACATGGACCATATCAGAAGCTAGATAATTGAGAAGATTGGCCATTTCCACTTCTGACATCGATATAGAGTACATGGTTTGCTCATATTTTTTTCCATTGACTGTGATGGGAGTATTCATTCCGTGAAACAACCAGCATGGCAATGAGTCCATGTTTTGTTTGGCCATATCTGCATCAGCGAGAGGTGGCACGAGTGACTGAGTTCCCTCACCATTATCACCATGACAAGATGCACATCGGCTTTTGTATACATATTTGCCCGGATGGTCATAGGCCGCATTGAAATAGGTCATGTAGAGGAAAACAGCAATGCAGAAGAAAGGAAATCCTATAAAGGCTATCTTTCTGAGTTTATTTTTCATGCAGCAGGTTTTGTATATCAGCTATGAGTTTGTCCGTACCGTCATCAGTAGTGCCATCATAGTATCCGCGTATATGCCGCTGATGGTCTACTAGTATGAAATTGCCATCATGGATGAAGCCACCTGCTGCGTCTTTATCTTCCTTAGCTGACTCGAGATAGTGATCTGCTATGGCATAGATACTGTCCTTATTACCTGTCAGAAAATGCCACTTATGACTATCCAGATTTAGTTTACCTGCATAGTTTTTAAGTATTGAAACAGAGTCTCTTGCGGGATCTATACTATGGGAAAGAATGAGGATGTCAGGCTGGTCCTTGTATTTCTCATAGACCCGGTGCATCTCCGCTTTCATTTTTGGGCAAATAGAAGGACAATGCGTAAAGAAGAAGTCCACGACATATATTTTCCCTTTTACGGTATTGGTATCAATAATTACACTGTCCTGATCTATAAATTGAAAAGCAGGGATCTGTGCAGTCACTGTGTCATACTCCACCTGGCCGTTTACGGTCCGTTTCTCCACGAGCTTCTGGCCCAGTACCTGTACCTTGGGCGGAGGTGCATCTACGCAGCCTGATAGCAGTGCGCAGAAGCTTATAACTGTTATTAACCATTTCATGCCTCAAATGTATAACAGCGAAACCAATATTCTATTAGTTTTGTTGTGAAAGAACGATAAATGTCAGATACCACAACTATACAACCCCTCGAAAACAAGCGTATACCTAAACCAGACTGGCTCAAGATCAAGCTGCCATCGGGCGTCGAATACTCCGAGGTCAAGAAAAACATACAGGACAACCGTCTGCATACCATCTGCGAAAGCGGGCAGTGCCCCAATCAGACCGAGTGCTGGGGTGCAGGTACAGCAACCTTGATGATATTGGGCAATGTATGTACTCGTTCCTGTATGTTCTGCAGTGTGGCTACTGGCAAACCTGAGAATGTAGACATCACCGAACCATTACGTGTAGCTGAATCTATCAAGATGATGGGACTGAAACACGTGGTTATCACCTCTGTAGACCGTGACGACCTGATAGATGGCGGATCTAAGATATGGGCAGCGACTATCCGAGCTATACGTCGCCATGCACCTGGAGTGACGCTGGAGACACTGATACCGGATTTCGCGGGCCGATGGGAAAACCTGCAACAAGTCATAGATGTCAAACCTGAAGTAGTCTCGCATAATATAGAAACAGTCAAACGTCTGACCCGCGAGGTGAGGATACAAGCTCGCTATGAGCGTAGCCTCGAGGTGCTGTTTCATCTCAAGAGCGGCGGCATTGAGCGCACCAAATCAGGCATTATGCTTGGTCTGGGTGAGACTGAAGAAGAACTCTACGAAGCCATGGATGATCTCCGTGCGAGCAAGGTCGATATTCTTACTATGGGACAATATCTGCAGCCTACCCGTCAGCACCTGCCTGTAGCTAAATATGTTTCTCCCGATGAATTCGCTAAGTATAAAGAAGTCGCATTGAGTAAAGGCTTCCGTTATGTGGAATCGGGGCCTATGGTGAGGTCATCGTATCATGCTGAAAAGCATATGATATAGTCAATAGAGAATAACGAATAGAGAATAGTTAGATATACTATGTTGCCAGAACCTAAAAGATATCACTTTATTGGAGAGCTTAATATAAAAAGAGGCCGACTCTTGAAAGAAGAAAGCCAGCCTAAAGATGATGTTGTGAATTGGCTATTTTTAAAGGATGGAATGAGGCAGTTGAGTTTTACATACAAATTAGAAGCACCTCTAGAAGCTAAGTATAACAATCCTTTCTTAGCGAAGTTGAGTTTTCTGGTTGAAGATGCGATGAAAAGTTTCCATCTAAATCATATATATGAAGTGATGAGAGGGCAAGAAGATATCGGAACAATAAAGCTAATTAGTATCATAAAATAGGTTTGCATTTACACTATTCTCTATATCACTATTCGTTATTCTCTAAACAGCTAGTATCTCATTTATCCGGAATGTCTCCAGATTGATGACTTTTTTGGTTAAGACTGCCTCTTCAAATGAAGTTATGGAGAGGTTATTATTGATAATACCTACCATCACACCTGTTTTACCCATCAGGATGGCCTCTACGGCTGCTACGCCTAGTTTACTGGCTATCTCGCGATCTGCACATGATGGACTGCCTCCACGCTGCACATGGCCCAGTACAGTGACCTTAGTATCATAGTGCGAGAACTGCTGTTCGACTTTCTGAGCTATCTCCATCGCATTGCCGCTTTTGCCACCTTCGGCTACGACCACGAGACTGGATGTCTTTTTGTTTTTAGCGCCGGTTTCCAGTTTGGTGATCAGCTCCGGAATAGTAATGAGGTTCTCGGGTATCAATACGGCTTCTACACCCGCCGCTATTGCTGCCCTGAGTGCTATGAAGCCTGAATCGCGGCCCATGACCTCAATAAAGAAAAGCCTGTTATGCGATGAAGCAGTGTCGCGTATGGCATCTATGGCAGTGATGACGGTATTGCATGCTGTGTCATAGCCTATGGTGAAGTCAGTGCCTGCGAGGTCATTGTCTATGGTGCCCGGGATGCCTACTACATTGATGCCATGCTCTTCGTAGAGTCGTGTGGCACCTCTGAATGTGCCATCGCCACCGATAACCACGAGTGCATCTATGTCATGCGATCTCAGATTGGCTGCTGCCTGAGCGCGGCCGGCTTCCGTCATAAACTCTTTACTACGGGCAGTTTTGAGTATAGTGCCACCGCGTTGTATGATATTACTTACCGAGCGGGCTGTCATTGGCTCATAGTCGCCGGCTATCAGGCCGTCATAGCCGCGATAGACGGCTACTGATTCTTTGCCGTAGTATATAGTGGCCCTTACCACCGCTCTGATAGCGGCATTCATACCTGGTGCATCACCGCCCGATGTGAGGACGGCTATCTTTTTGATCTGTGGATTTTCGTATAGCATGCGTGCTAAAATAGCTAGAAAGTCTGTGAATCTATATAAGAGATATCAGTGAATTAGTAAAGTGGAAATTACTTATGCGGGAAAAACAGTCCCTATGATCTTATTTTCATCGACCATATACCATCTGAAATATAGAGGGCCTGATGGATATAATTTATGCCTGAAGGTCACTTGCTGGATACCGCCTTTTTCCCATATAGCTCTTACATCTTTCCTTACCTGCTCGGGGTCTTCTATATATTGGAGATTCTCATCTATAGTGATATATTGTTTTTCCTGAGGCATATTAAGGAGCTTCAGAAGGTGGTTGGAAAGATAAAGGACCCTTTTAGAAATATCTGCCTCTACATAACCGGCATTTAGAAGTTTCTCAATATTCGAAAATCTTTCCTCTCCTTTATTGAGTTCTGATGATACGCTGGAAAGTTGTTTATTGAGATTGAATCGCTCAAAGGCGAACATGATCGACGATATGAGGACCTTGCCGTCAAATTTGCCTTTGACCAGAAAGTCCTGCGCACCAAAGCGCACTGTCTCCAGGCCTACTTTCTCATCTACCAGTCCGGTGAGTACTATGACCAGATTGTTGGGGTATTTTTCTAAGAGCTTCTTGATTGTATCCAGGCCCACACTGTCAGGCAGGTTAAGGTCCATGAGGATGATGTCAAAATTATTCTTTGACATCAGTTCATTCGCCATTTTCATATTCTCTCCATGAAAGAAATTGAATTTGGGCGACATGGACTCTCCCAAATAGAATTTTATCAGAAACGCATCCCCGGGATTGTCTTCTATCAATAATACTTTGAGCTCTTGATTATTCATTAGTTTTTACTCGGTCGAAAGTTTTACGGTGCGGAACCAAAATGCGTCCATTTGTTGTATCACACGAGTGAAGTCATCAAAGTCAACAGGTTTCAGGATGTAAGCGTTAGCATGGGTATCATAAGCCTTAAAGATATCGTGGTCAGCCTCGGAGGTAGTGACTGCTATCACCGGTATCCTTTTTAGTTTAGGAGAATTTTTGATCTCTCTGAGTATCTCTATTCCGTTTCTTTTAGGCAGGTTGAGGTCGAGCATGATGATGTCAGGCCTCTCGGCGTTTTGAAACTCTCCTTCTTTGTAGAGGAAGCTCATCACCTTATCTCCGTCAGAGACCACGTCCATATCTATTTCTATCTTACATTCTTTGATAGCTTCAAGGGTCAGGCGTATGTCTCCGGGGTTGTCTTCTACTAGGAGTAGTCTTTTTCTCTTTTTACCTTTTTGGGGTGTTATTTCCGTCATTAACAGTTTTTTTTCTCTTTCTTAAACGAAAATCTATATACTAAGTTCGAATGCTAAGTTCACAATTTTAATGTAATATAAAAATAAAAAACGTCCCGTTTCAACTCGGGACGTTTACCTTTCTCATATCAATCTTTCAAAAATACTAGTTGGCCGGCATTACTTTTTCGATCATTATCCCGTTTGCAGATACGCTGAGAGCTGGATTGCTTTGTGAAGGAAGCTGATTGAAGAAGTCTTTGTAAGTATTTCCCAGGATAGTGTAGCCACCTGTGTTCAGATCGAAAAATATATTGTTAAGCAAGTTGATGTTAGCACCTGAACCTGCGTTTTTGTAGTATGCTTGGTTAGAGGCAGTTTGTTTAGCCGGGGTCAGTTTGATACGGTTGAAGTTGAATACTACATTGTCAGTAGATCCGCTCAGATACACACCGTACATGGCGTTCTCACCGCCTACATTGACTGAATTGTTAGTTACAGTAGCGTAGTTGTTATTTTCTCCTGTGCTGTTTGCCATTGCGATGCCATAAGTACCGTTTACCGCGTTGATGACATTGTTGCTGATGATAGTGCTGCCGTTCACTTGGTCAAGGGCGAGAGCTTTATAGTTTTTGTAGTTAGATACTGAGCTTACTACGTTGTTGCTGATGATTGGTGCTGTTTCGTTGTTAAGGCTGATAGCGCTTTCGTATTGGTTGAAGAAGAGTGTACCTGTGATCACTGTCCTTGTGTCAGCTGATGCAGAACCACCTTTGTAAAGGCCTACGCTACCATTGTTTACTTCGCAATCTTCAAAGCTGATGTTGCTTTTTGTGCCGTTGGCAGTAGAGTAGATCACTGCGCTGTTAGCACCTGTAGCAGGGCGGTCATTGCCGTCGAATACTACATTTTTGAATTTAATATTTTTTGCTGCACCGTCGATCTTTACTGCGTTGCCTGTGTTGCCAGTTTTGTTATCTATAGTGATGTTCTCAAAAGAAACATATGCAGTGCCATTGAGGCCTACTGTGAAGTCTGCGTCAGCAGAAGTAGATGAGAGGATGACATCTGAATTGTTGCCTTTGGCAGATTCGAAAGTCACGGTGTTTTGAGCAGATACACCTGATATAGTAGATAGGTCCATCTTTTCAGAATATTTGCCGTCTTCGAGCAGGAAGGTTACCGGTCCGCTTACACCACCACATTTGAGGGCGTTTACGGCTGCTGATACTGTAGAGTAGTCTGCGTCACCTTTACCGATCCTGAATTCACCGGAGAGAGGATTGCAGTCACCTGCAAATACGCTCAATGATACCGGAGAGATCATAAGGGCTGTGAGAAGTTTTTTGAAAGTTGTCATTTTGTTGAAATTTTGATTTTTGAAAAAGGTTGAAATTATTGTTGATTGATGTATACAAGATATATCCGCAACAGCTCCTTGTCAACACCTTCTCATGAAAAAGTTACATGTTTTTTGTAAATAATTGATTTTCAATAGGTAAAATTTCAATTCGAGCCTTTTAAACGACTATTGATAGCTATAGGGCTACCATTTCTATAGACAAATATGGGTATTTATTTCTTAAAATCAAGCATCTCAAGGCCAATAATTCAAATGTATACCATATTATATATAGAAAGGAGTCGAAATCTGTAAATAACTGGAAATCGTATTTAAATTGCATACTAGATCAACTAATTTACCTTTATCTTTGTTTGAAATAAAAAACTAAAACATCATGAAAAGCATCTTTCTGCTCACAATAGCACTATTATTCGCACCTGCCAGCCGAACCATCTACGACTTTAATATGAAGAATATCGACGGCAAGGACGTTTCTCTGGCTGACTACAAAGGTAAAGTGGTCCTGATAGTCAACGTGGCGTCCCTATGCGGCAATACCCCACAGTACAAAGACATAGAGGCCATGTATGAGAAATACAAAGACAAAGGCCTCGTCGTGCTGGGTTTCCCGGCCAATAACTTCATGGGGCAGGAGCCGGGCAGCGATGAAAAGATCAAAACCTTCTGTACTACTGAGTACCATGTCACATTCCCGATGTTCTCCAAAATATCTGTCAAAGGCAGCGATATGCATCCTCTATACAAGTACCTGACCAATAAATCAGAGAATGGCGTGATAGATGCTCCTGTCAAATGGAACTTCCAGAAGTTTCTCATCGGTAGAGACGGTCATGTGATCACTTCTATAGGCAACCATACCTCCGTCACCGAGCCTGATGTGGTCAAAGAAGTCGAAAAAGCACTGGGATTATAATATCCTTTTACCCCAAACCCCTAAAGGGGGCTTTAACAGCCAGAGCGCTTACTTGTATTAAAGCCCCCTTTAGGGGGTTTGAGGGTAAGCCCTTTTATCTATGAAACGATACCACGCAGGGTGGCCCGCAATTGCTATCGGCCTTATTAATGATATTAAACTTATTATTCGTGATCTGCAGGATATGGTACTCGAGGCTGGTCTTGAGGCTATCCCATGTGTTTATCCCGTTAAACCCAATCTGATCACACTGGTCATCTATATAGTAGGAGGAATAATAGGACCTGAAAGTATCTGAAGCGTGAAATTTATAGAACTCGTGGACAGAGTCCCCCTGATAGAAAAAGACCGAGTCCCTATATAGATAGGAGGAATCTGCCGGGTAAACTGCTATCCAGGACCCTTGCAGGAAGGTCTGGCAGTCGTTTTTCTGGCAGCCGCACAGGAACAGCATAAGCACACAAGAGAGCCCGAAACACAGTTTTTTCATGTCCCTATTACTGCTTTAGGGTTTTGATATAGGCCAGGAGGCCGTTTAGCTGGTCGTCGGTCAGGTCAGGGAAGGCACTCATGCCAGTACCAGGCTTTCCGTTCTTGATTATATCTTTCTGCTGGTCGTCAGTCAGCTGGGTTATCCTGAGGTTCTTGGCTCCGGCGAGTCCTGCATCACCTTTGTCACCATGACAGGCCACACATTTGGCAGAATAAACTGTTTTGCCTACTGCGACAGGATCGGCAGCCTCTGTGCTGGTATCTACAGGGGCTTTGTCAGCCTTGGCATATTGGGCTTTGCTCATTTCGGCCAGTCCATATGCGAGAAAGAGGAACAGGATAGCCAGCATGGCCAGCGGTTTCTTTTCTCTCTTAAAGCCGATTATAGCCAATGGGATGGAAGCAAAAACCAGGGCTATCTTAACATACATCAATACAGATAGCGACGGTCCGGCATATACCAGATAGATACCCGTGGCCAGAAACAGCACGCTCAGGATCATTTCAGCGGCCCGGGTCTTGGCAGAATACCCCGCCAGTGTTTCTTTCTTGCCGCTAAGCAGAAAATAGCCTTTAACAACATAGTGCAAAAGAAAAAGCGATACTACTATACGGTGTAGGAGGACGATTTTGTGATATTCCATATTGATGGGTGATTAGTATGACAAATGTATGATTATAGTCTGAAATAAGGGAGCGAAAATTAAGCCCTATCCCTTGATTTGGTGCATCTTCTTGAAAACAAAGGGTGTTATTCCTCCTTATAATGCAAATTTAGCAAAATTAGGTAAAATTGCAAACCCGCAGGTATCTGCTCTGGGAGCTTTTTAGGGTAAATGTGGGCTATATCAACATTTATCGGTCGAATGAAAAAATGCAAGGGGCTTGAAACCCTTGAAGCTATTGATATGGGGGCATAACCGGCAGTATTGGTTTTCGAATTGGTTTTCGCAATAATAAAAAAAGACCGCCCTTACTGGCTTTCGGCCTCGTTCGAAAATCAATTTATAGGCTAAAAACTTTGTGATAGCAAAGATAGCATGGGCAATTGCCATTTGATTGATTTAACATTCATTTCATCAAATGAGGATTCTTTTATTGTTTAAAATTTATATTTTTCAAGCTTAAACCAAAATTTTACATGAAAAAGATATTTACTCTTGGACTTGCTTTGACAGCGTTTATCGTGTCCTCATTCGGACAGTGCGTGCCTAATACTTCCGGATTCGCAGCCGGGCAATACATTTCCCCAAACAGTCTGCCGGGTATCCTGCAGAATAGCGCCTACTCTGGTGTGATGAGTATCCTGGTGCCTGATAGCCTGCCCGGACGTGATTTTGGCAATCCTGCAGTAGCAGCATTTACCATCACGATAGACTCTGTACAGTTTACTTCCATCACAGGTACACCAAATGGCATTACTGCCAATCCTAACCCGACATTAGGGGGAGCATGGACATGGGCAGGTGGATATAGCTGTATAACATTCGCCGGTACTACCAGCGACCCTATCGGCAACTATCCACTCACTGTATCAGGCGTAGGATGCGGACACTTTACCTTGCCTGTGATCGGGACGAGGGTGGATTCTTGTATGCCTTTCAACTTTAGCTCGGTGTACCCTTATGACCTACAAGTCTGCAATGTACAATGCACCAATACTTATGATACTACCTACCAGACCATCTGCCGCGGCGATAGCGTACTTTGGGGCAACACATATGAGAGAAGGACTGGCCAATATGTTGATACTGCTCTTCAAAGCATCGGATGCGACAGCCTGCATATCCTGTTCCTTACTTCCCTTAATCCCGCTATCAGCCGTGACAGCGCAGTAGGCTGCGGATCTGTGAGCTACGGAGGTAATACTTATGCCAATGACACTGCAATCAATACTGTCATTCCCGGAGGCTCAGTCAATGGCTGTGATAGTATCGTCCGTACCAATATCGTAGTAGGTGGAGCGATACCTACTATCACCTCATCATCCGACACTCTCACTGCCAATGATCCTGCAGCGGCTGCATGGCAGTGGCTGGAAAACGGTACTGCTATCAGTGGTGCTAACTCGGCTACTTACGTTGTGTCAGGTAGCACAAATAGCTACTCGGTAGCGGTCATTGATGTACATGGTTGTGTAGATACATCGGCAGTACTGGCGATATCCGGTATCACTGGTATCGCGGTACAGAGCATCAAATTATATCCTAATCCTAACAACGGCACATTCATCATGGCGACTCATAATGCCAAAGGAACAGCCTACACGATCAGCAATACACTCGGTCAGATCGTCTCTGAGAGCGTGATCAGCGCTGACCAGCAGGCCATCGACCTCGGCAATGTAAGCACCGGTGTCTATACCATCTCAATGAAAGGTATCGACCCGATACAGTTCACCGTGACGAAATAATAAACGTCATCATACTAAATCAAAGGCCTCTATTGAGAGGCCTTTTTGTTTTGGGTCTATGTCCTCGGTTTGTGTCCCCACAAACCGAAACGTGGGTTTGTAACGGTTCGTGGGGACACGAACCATGGTGAGAATTGCAAAAAAAGTAAGTACCTTAACGTTAAAATTGAATTATGAAAAAGGTAATTGCATTTGTAGTGATCCTGATTTCTTTATCATACTGTTCCTGTAATAAGTGTGGTAGCGGTGACAATCCCACTGATCCACATATATCGAGCTGCTTTTTTAAGGTTGGCTCTTATTTTATATATAACGATACCACTGATCACATTATTGACAGCCAATACGTATTTCAATACAGCTATCAACCTAATTTTATTCCAATCATGTATGATATGTGCACTGAATATGACAATCAATATCAAATGTGGGAGACATCTTTTAGAAACGGGCTGTTTTATGATACTATCGCTACAAAGGCTAACGATCCTTATAATCTATGCTGGTCTCAGACTGAAGGGGTAATTTCAAGCAACTGTTATAATCCAACATATGATACATTGATTAATAACTTTATGATGGGCGGGCATGTTTACCCAACAGTTTATATTGATCTTGGTGGCGAACGACTGTCTGAAGGTACTATAGTAGGTACTGACCTCTATATAGCAACGGGATATGGTATCATAAAAAGGGTAGAGCACAGACTGACCGGTGACGTGAGTTGGGACCTGATACGCTATCATATTGTGCAATAATTTCAAACTCACTCCGCATGTCTAAGCGTCGTCGCTTAGTAAAGAAAAGGTTCATGCGAGGACACATAAACCTGCATAAGGATCAAATCCTGCTAATCTTAAAATCTTATAAATCCTAGTAGATAGTTACTTTGCCCTTATCACCTCCAGCGCTTTTTCCACTACTTTATCATCCTGATTGAGGATATAGTAGAAGCCATCTGTCTGCCATTTCTGCTGAGCGAGATAGGCTTTGAGTTCCTGATTGATCTTGGGCTGTATCTTGGCATAACGCTTTTCATCCACGACGAATTTGTTCTCCTTCAGCATCTGCTTGAATGCTTCCTGCATAGAGGCAGGCACAATATACCGTGTGCTGAAATCAGCCATAGAGCTATAGCTATCCATCATGCCGGGATTCGCTGAATACTGCCTGTAGACGAACTCACGGATGAATATCCTGACCTTATACAGATAGTCGTAGTCCTCGGTCGTATCAAGCGGCACGAATACATCCGGCCTGATACCACCGCCGCCATAGACGATGCGGCCTTTGGATGTGCGGTACACAGTGGTGTCGCGTATCATGGTGCTATCCTCATGCATGAATTCGCCCTTTGACATACGTGCATAAACTTCATCATAATATGCCTCAGTGCCCTTGTCATACGAACGCTGAATGCACCTGCCTGATGGGGTGTAGTAGCGCGCCACAGTGAGCCTGAGCGCAGAACCGTCAGGCAGTTCATACTGCTCCTGTACGAGGCCCTTGCCGAAAGAGGTACGTCCGATGATCGTACCTCTGTCCCAATCCTGCACTGCGCCTGAGAGTATTTCTGAAGCCGATGCGGAGCCCTGATCTATGAGTATGGTCAGCTTGCCATTCTCAAACTCGCCTGGGATATTGGCTTTGTATTCTGCCTTGCTAACTGATTTCCCTTTGGTGAAAACGATCATTTTATTGTCGTCGAGCAGTTCGTCAGCGATCTGGGTAGCTGCATCGAGGTAGCCGCCCGGGTTCTGACGCAGGTCTATGATGAGGCTTTTCATGCCTTTTTCTTTCAGCTCTATCAGTTTATGCTTAAACTCCTTGTGCGTGGTCGCGCTAAATCGGTTGATCTTGATATAGCCGGTCTTTGCGTCTACCATATAGCCTGCATCGATACTATATAGAGGTATCTTGCCGCGTGTGATGGTAAAGACCTTAAGGTCAGGTGAGCCGCTACGTAGGATGCTCACGTTTACCTTGGTGCCACCTATGCCGCGTAGCTTGTGGACCACATCTTCGTTCTTGATTTTGATACCTGCTACGATGGTGTCGTTGACTTTGATTATTCGGTCGCCTGCATGTATGCCTACCAGTTCGGACGGACCTCCGGATATAGCAGAGACCACGGTGATCGTATCCTGTACGATATAGAATTCTATCCCTATTCCTTCAAAATTGCCATCCAGGGACTCATTGGTCTGTTCGAGGTCTTTCTTGGGGATATACATGGAGTGCGGATCGAGCGTGGTGAGCATCTTCTCGATAGTGGTCTCCGTGAGCTGGTCGGTATTGACCGTGTCGACGTATTTGAGTTTGATAAAACTCATTACATCCTCGATCTTGTTGTATTTGCCACCAGACATTGGGCCTTTCTTGTCTGCCGTGAGATTGGCCAGGGTAAAGCCCAATATCAGCCCGAATGCTACCAGCATGGCAAATATCAGGGGCATGTATGGGTTGGACGCCGGTTTATTATCACCCGGCTTATAGCTTGTATAGTCTTTCAGATCTTCCATGTACTGTTTTAGGAGCGGCAAAAATAGAATACATTTTCTTTAACAAGCCAAAAAAGAAAAGGATTTAAGGATTTGTGAGAAAATAGCATTTCTTATTACTATTAACGAAAATCAGGCCATTCTAATTTTGGGATTAACTCTAATTTGCAAATAGAGAGCATTTTTTTGAGTAAAGCAGATAGGGAATAACGGCTTATACAAAATTGTCAAAGCTCTATAATTATAGCAGAAGGATTTTCTTTTTGAAATAGGCTAGGTCAATGATTTGGATCTTACCGATGTGCTTTAGTTCCAGAAGGCCATGGTCCATTGTGACCAGGTAATCAGCCTTGACAGTATAACAGAGGTCTATCAGGTATCTATCTTCTATTGGCCCTTTGTCATATCTTTCCTCTATCTCAGTCAGAATGGTTACATCATAGAAAATTCCGGCATCAGGTTTAGTGGTATATCTTTCAGCTATTTTTTTTCGTTTGACTACATTGAGGTATTCGTCAATTTGCTTTTGGCAGGAGTATATTGTTTTCCCATATTTAAAAAAGATATCCGCAATAAAAGCCCTCTTTGACGATATATAAACATTGGTATCTAAGACTACCCTGTGGAAACTCATTTAAGCGTCTTTTTTCTTACATCCTTTACTATTTCACATAGCTCCTCATTAGTCATTTTAGGTGGGGTATTGGCTTTGTCATATGCACGGGCGCGTGAGTAGATCTCTTTTCTTCTCAGATGCATCAGTAGTACTTTTTGCTGCTCGAGAGAGAGTTTCTTGACCTCTGTGGTTAGTTGCTCGGTGGTATCGGAAGGTGGTGTGATAAACATATCGTGCAGTTTATTCCAAAATTAGAAAGAAAAGAGAATATTACCTAATCACTCCTCCGCCCTGTCCACGAGCCCCTGCGGCAGTTGCTTACTGGCCTTGATGCCCAGTTTTTTCATGTTCTCCGCACGCCTGACGAGATTGCCTTTGCCATCGTAGAGTTTGTTCATGGCTTCTGAGTATGTCTTTTTGCTGTCATCCATTAGTTTGCCGACCTTGATCAGGTCCTCGGTGAATGCCACAAACTTATCATACATATCTGCACCTTGCTTGGCTATCTCCATAGCGTTCTGGCTTTGGTATTCCTGTTTCCAGACGTTGGCTATCGTACGGAGAGTAGCGAGCAGGGTAGTAGGGCTGACTAGGACCACGTTTTTATCAAAGGCATCATTGTAGAGATCATTGTCAGTGCTGATTGATAAAATAAAAGCAGGCTCAATGGGGATAAAAAGCAGCACAAAGTCCGGCGAACCCACACCATAAAGGTTCTGATAGTTCTTGCCGCTTAGTCCCTTGATATGTGTACGGATAGAGAGGATATGCTCCTTGAGAAAAGCATCCTGTGAAGCCTTATCATCATCATCACTGGCGATATAGCGCTCATATGCCACTAGGCTCACCTTTGAGTCCACGATGAGGTTTTTGCTATCTGGCAGGCGTATAATGACATCGGGCTGCAGACGGGAGCCATCCTCCATGGTGAAGCTCTGTTGTACGTCATATTCGCGGCCTTTAGTGAGACCTGATTTCTCCAGTACTTTCTCCAGTATGAGTTCACCCCAGTTACCTTGTTTCTTGCTGTCGCCTTTTAGGGCTTTGGTGAGGTTTAGCGCCTCTTCGCTCATGCGCTTATTCATGTCAGACATGATACGCAGCTGTTCTTTCAGCGCGCTGCGCTCTATGGCAGACTCATTATGGGTCTCGTTCACCCGCTTCTCAAAGTCCCTTATGCGGTCCTTGAGCGGGTCGAGGATATTCTTGAGCTGTGCCTCATTCTGCTCGGTAAATTTCTTGCTCTTGTCATCCAGTATCCTGTTGGCGAGGTTTTCAAACTCTTTGGTAAAGCGCGCCTGCAGGTCCTCGAGTTGTGTCTTTTGCTCGGTCAGTTTCTCGATGAGATTGTCATTTTTGGTCTGAAGAGTTGCAATATCCATCTGCAGCGAACCACTTTTGCTGCGTTCCAGTGCCACTTCATCTTTATAGTTTTGGAGTTCACGCCTGAGGTTGTCAGCTATAGCCTCCGCGGCCCTGATCCTTTCATCAGAGACCAGTTGGCCTGAGTCATCTTTCTTCTTGAATGCAAAAAAACCTATCGCCAGTCCGACAGCGATGCCAATAATGAGAAATATTATTTGTGTTACCATTTATGCTCAAGCAGATTGCTTGGCGTAAATTTAACCGTTAATCTGAATTTTAATGAATACAGTTTATCACAGAGGACACAAAGATTTACAGGAATACAAAGAGCACACAGAGAAATACAGCGTTAACATTCTGTGTGCTCCGGCTGTTTCTCCATTAATTCTCTGTGGACTCTGTGATACAGGCTGTTTATTTTGAAAGCAATCTTTCCTGAAAAAGATTAATCTTTGCGCCCATGACTTCCATTGACAAAGATATTTTCGAAAATACAGCAGTGGCCTTTGCGCACAAAACCGATACCGAACTCCAAAAAGCAAAATGGCTCTTTTCCCTCATCGGCAATAACAAGCTCGTCAGCCTGGGTACTTCTCTGGCAGACTTTGCGCTGAAGATACACCTGCCTATATCGCCTTTGTTCCGCATTACTGTGTACGAGCATTTTTGCGGTGGTGAAACATTTGATGAATGTAAACAGACCATTGCCAAGCTTCATAAAAGCCATGTCTATGCCATGCTTAACTATGGAGTGGAGCTGAAAGAACGTGAGGAAGACTTTGATAAAACAATAGAGAAAAATCTTGAAGCATTGGAGTTTGCGGGCAAGAATAAGGATGTGAAAGTCCTCTGTATTAAGATCACAGGCTTCGGCAGGTTTGGATTGTTTGAAAAAATGCAGGCAGGAAAGAAGCTCACCAAAGCTGAAACTGAAGAACTCGAAAGAGTAAAAGACCGACTCGATAAGATATGTCAGTCCGCAGCGAAGAATGATGTGTCCGTATATGTGGATGCAGAGGAGTCGTGGATACAGGACCCGCTCGATGAGATGGTCGAGGACATGATGGCGAAATTCAACCACAAAAAAGCAGTTGTATTTAATACCCTGCAACTATACCGCTGGGACAGGCTGGACTATCTGCACAAACAACTCAAGGCGTCAAAATCTAAAGGGTTCATTCTCGGTGCAAAACTTGTACGTGGCGCCTATATGGAGAAAGAGCGTGACCGTGCCGCGCAGATGGGATACAACTCACCGATACATGCCGATAAGGATGCTGTGGACAAAGATTTTAATATCGCAATGAACCTCTGCCTCGACAATCTCGATCATGTCTCTGTCTGTATCGCTTCGCAGAGTGAAGAATCAAATATGCTGGCTGTAAAACAAATAGACGCTAAGAAAATAGATCGCAAACACCCACATATTTTATTCTCCCAGCTATATGGTATGGGCGATAATATCACTTTCAATCTCGCACGTCTGGGCTTTAATGCCTCCAAGTATTTGCCATACGGCCCGGTCAAAGATGTGATACCTTACCTCATACGCCGCGCACAGGAGAATACCTCTGTATCTGGCCAGATGGGTAGGGAATTGAGATTGCTGACGACTGAGATACAACGAAGAAAACAGAAATAATAAAGACCGTAGGGACAGGTCGTGACCTGTCCTATAACGACAAGGACAAGTCACGACCTGTCCCTACATGTATATTTCTAAAACTGCAATTCACTCAGCTTGACGCTATGTATGATGCGCTCTTTGGCCTGATAGTCGAAGGCGCGTATGAGTATGGTCGGATCTGGTTTGCTCCAGTCTATGTCGAGCATGCCGAAGTTACGTGTATTGATGGTTTTGTCTATGCGATATTGGTTTGGACGGGCTTTTAGTTCCACCTGTGTGATACCGCTGGATGTCATGTCATAGATAGGATAGAGGCCCGGTTGTTTCTGCATGGATAGCTCAGCATAGTGCACATCACCGCTGATGAACAGTACTCCCGCAGCCCTTGTTTCCTTGATCATGTCAAACATTTTCTGCTGCTGCAGCGGGAAATTTCCCCATGTCTCCCATCCGTTCTGCTGAGTAGCAAACTCAGTGCTGCTGCCGATGATACGGATGCGGGCAGGTTTGAGCAGTTCACGATGCAGCCATGCCCACTCCGCTGAGTCCATCATGGCAGCATTGGGGTCGCTGTTTGGTAGGTAATGATCTTCTTTGCCCAGCATAGCCGTGCGGAAATAACGTAGGTCAAGCAGAATGATCTGAACCCGGTGAGCTGTGTCTCCGTAATAATATGATGTATAGACGCCCTCATGCTTATAGCGGTCAGAGTTTTTAGGCTCATTCCAAAACTCAAGGAACATTTCCTTTGATTCTTTTTTCATCGGGTACTCCATACCTGCATCATCCTGGCCGTAGTCGTGGTCGTCCCATGTGGCGATGACATGTGTGGCCTCGAGCAGCATCCTGAATTCCTTCTTGCAGCTCAACATACCATATTTCTCACGCATTATGCGCATGTTCCTGGTGTCGGCGTAGATGTTGTCGCCGAGGTATACCATGAGGTCCGGTTTGAGTTTGGCGATATCTGCGAGCAGGTATTCCTGCTTTTTCTGATGGGCGCATGAGCCAAAGCATATGCGCTGCAGCAGTGGGATAGGTGTGGTCTTGAATGGGCGATTGCACCAGAGTACCTGGTCACCATTGAAACTCATCAGTCCTATGCTAAGTCCCATTCCAATGACAGCCGCAAAGAGAAAAGTCGTTGTATTCTTCAATTTCATACGGTGAATTTATAAAACTCTGCGTGAATACAAGTATCACAGAGTGCACGGAGGAATGGAGGAATACATGGAGGACACAGAGTGAGAATGGCGTTGTGGCCTCTGTGTGCTCTGGCTGTTTCTCTTTACTTCTTTGTGACCTCTGTGATAACAGGCTGTTTATTCATAAGTCCAATATTTTTTTCATGACATAGGTTTAATGAATCCCCTTTTGCTATTTTCGTCATTGTGAATCCAAATCTTGATCCGGACAAAGAAAATTTCTCATCAGAAGATGCAGAGGTAGAAAAGGCGCTGCGCCCGAGAAGCATTGACGACTTCAAAGGGCAGCCCCAGATCATAGAGAACCTCTTTGTCTTTATCGAAGCTGCCAAACGCCGTGGTGAAGCGCTAGACCACGTCCTTCTGCATGGCCCGCCGGGACTCGGCAAGACCACCCTCTCGCACATCGTAGCCAATGAGATGGGGGTCAATATGCGCATCACATCCGGCCCCGTGCTGGAGAAACCCGGTGACCTCGCCGGCCTGCTGACCAATCTGGAGCCCAATGATGTTCTCTTCATAGATGAGATACACCGTCTCTCGCCGGTGATAGAGGAGTACCTCTATAGCGCTATGGAGGACTATAAGATCGATATCATGATCGACACGGGCCCCAATGCCCGCAGTATACAGATAGGGCTGAATCCCTTTACCCTAGTGGGTGCTACCACGCGCTCGGGTCTGCTCACTGCGCCATTAAGGTCACGTTTTGGTATCACATGCCGCTTAGAATATTACGGCCCTGAGGTGCTGTCGAATATTATTATCCGTTCGGCGGGTATACTTGAGGTAGTGATAGACGATCAGGCTGCCATAGAAATAGCACGCCGCAGCCGGGGTACACCGCGTATCGCCAATCTTCTCCTCCGCAGGGTGCGTGACTTCGCACAGATCAAAGGCGATGGCACGATCACACTCGATATTTCTAAATATGCCCTCGAGGCGCTCAATGTCGACGCACTCGGCCTTGACGACATGGACAACCGCATCATCACGACAATTATAGAGAAGTTCAAGGGCGGCCCGGTAGGAATCAATACCATCGCTACGGCAGTAGGCGAGGAGAGTGGCACACTGGAGGAAGTCTACGAACCCTATCTAATCATGCTAGGCTTCCTGAAGCGCACTCCGCGCGGCCGCGAAGCCACCGAACTGGCATACCGCCATATCGGCAAAGTGCCGCCGGGAAGTATGAATGCGCTGTTTTGAGTTCGATAATGCTCTCGCTCGCCTCCGGCGAGTGTGAGTTGCATTCTTAGGCCTCCGGCCTATAATGATAAATCGCTTTTATTACCTTCACTATATGTCTGAATATAGAAAAACGCATCCCGCTGGTTTATTTTTTGTAACGCTGACAGTAGTCGGTTGGATCAATGTATTTGACAGAAGTATTTATAAGGACATCCTAATTTCAAACCTGAAACATTGTCAGGAAAAGGAAGGGTTGCAAATATATGCTTATGTGATCATGTCTAATCATTTTCACATGGTTGCCGCGCGGGAACCGGATAAAGACCTTACGGAATTATTAGGGAGGTTCAAAAGCTTTACAGCAAAAAAGATATTGAATGAAATAAAGGAAAATAATCAGGAGAGCCGTCGTGAATGGCTACTCAAGCTTTTTGAATACTTTGCCCGTGAAAATAAACAGTATGATAAATACCATTTTTGGCAATATACCAATCAACCTACTTTACTGTACAGTGCAGATGTGATCAAGCAAAAGATAAACTATATCCATCAAAATCCTGTACGTGCAGGTTTGGTAAATGACGCTGCGAATTATATTTATAGTAGCGCATGTTTGGATAGTCCTTTGAAGGTGCTGGATATTTGACTTAGATTTGTATAAGCCGGAGGCTTGATAATGCAACTCACACTCGCCGGAGGCGAGCGAGAGCGGGGGAGCGGGGTAGTGAGATAATGCAATAAAAGTGCTGCAATTGTCAGAAATACTATATTTAATCACTTAAATTGACATATGAAAGAATATAAGGGGTGTTTCATCGTTATAGTTGTTCTTGTCTTGTTAGTATTTGCAATTGATAAATGTGATTCTTACAGTCGAACTCCCGAAGCAATAGATAGCAATCAAAAAACAGAAGCCTATGTATATGCCACACAATTTGTAGAAGAGAAAATAACATCTCCATCAACTGCTATTTTTGGGAAAATGTATGATAGCCAAGTAACCAAAATAGCAGAAAATACTTATCTGGTCAAGGGGTATTTGGATGCGCAGAACCGTTTTGGAGCTATGGTTAGGATGAATTACAAATGTGAGGTATTAGTACTTTCTAATAAAGGTCAATGTAAAAGCATAACCATTACAGAAAGATAATCGGTTCCTTAACATCCATAGCTTTGCTAATCAAATAATGCTGTTCGTAGTCTGAAGGTGGGCTATGGGTCGGCAACTACGAACCTACATCATCACTTATGCTGGCGGGGATTGCTTCGGTTTTATCTCGTTTATTTTTTAAGATGAAAAACCTCGCAAAGACGCACCTTTTAAGCGATGCCATCCTTCTAAAGGATGGCATCGCTATTTATCAATATTCCTTTCTCACTGACCATGCCTCGGTCTTAGCGCTGAAGAGCGGTTTGACCAGTGACCATGTGGAGCGGAAAAGTTCAGAGTTCCTGTATTTTTCCAGTGAGGCTTCATCATCCCATTCTGAATAAGTAAAGAAGATATTATCTCCGTGCAGTAGTTCGAGTTTCGAGCAGCCGGGGAATGATGCTATGCGCTCTTTTCTTTCCTCAAATATATGTCTGAAGGTTTCGATATGCTCTTCGTGGAAGGTCATTTTTACGATACGGATGAGGGACATGGTGTTTGTTTCATGCAAATATAAATATTGCCACCGCAGAGGCACAGAGACGGAGAGATTTTATATTCGACTATTGCATTTCCTGCGACTCAGCGCCTCTGCAGTATGAATCATCTGTTGTCTTGCATTGCATCCACCGTTTTGTATTTTTATTTTATCTTTATTGTTATGAAAAGATGGATACTAATACTTTCGGCAGCAATGTTTTATGTCTCTGCTTCAGCACAATGCACTTCTGACAGATACACTGCGCCGATATTCCCGAATGTCACTACTAATTCCGGTATACTGTTCGGTTCGGCAGTGCCTTACGGTTCCATACTCCCTGAGAACCTCTACCTCGATATCTATTCACCGACAGGAGATACGCTGACCTCACGGCCGGTTATTGTATATGCGTTTGGTGGAGGCTTTCTGATCGGCACACGCGTTGATCCACCTATTCCTACTTATTGTACCTATCTGGCACAGTGCGGCTATGTAGTGGTGTCTATAGATTACAGGATCGGATTCGATGTAGTAGATAGCCAGAGCGCGGAGCGCGCAGTATACCGCGGTGTGCAGGACATGCGTGGAGCAGTGCGCTTCCTCTGCCAGAACTATGCGCAGTATGGCATAGATACTACAGCTGTATTTCTGACCGGATCGAGTGCAGGTTGTTTTTCAGGTTTGCATTCTACTTTTGCAGAGCAGTCAGACTGGCCGCCATGTATACATGGCACACTGCTGGAGCCGACCGATCTGGGCTGTATGGACTGCGCTGACAATACAGATAACAACAGCACCATGCCTGAGATCAAGGGCATCATCAGTCACTGGGGCGCTATATTTGACACCACTTTTATTCGCACTACTCCTAAAGACAATGTCCCAACCATCTGCCTGCAGGGCGATCAGGACCCAATCGTGCCTTACAATGTGGGGCCGCCGTTTTCACTGCCTATATTTCCCGATGTATATGGATCACTACCTATCACAGAGCGTATGACAGATATCGGCATCAAGAATGAACTTCACGACTTTGTTGGCTATGGTCATGAACCATGGCTGCTCGCACCCCAGCTGATCGATACATGCTATGTCTATGAGATACCATTCCTGTATTCTATACTCCAGCCTAAACCGCTCGCGGTGACGGGCGACTCGACGGTATGCCTGAATGATATAGGACACTATAGTGTGGTTAATACTCCCGGTAGCACCTACTGCTGGAATGTGACAGGTGGCGCTATTCTGACCAATACAAGTAATGCCATCACTGTAGAGTGGGTCACACCCGGTCTGCACATCCTGACTGTACGGGAGCTAGACCGCGATCAGGTCAATGGCCCGCTTGATTCATTTACCGTCAATGTCATCAATCATCCGGTGGCTGCTTTCGGAGACTCGGTCTTTCATACACAGGCTACGTTTAGTGACAGTTCGATAGGTGCAGTCTCATGGTTATATAGTTTCGGTGACAATACTAGCTCACCGCAGCCCGACCCGACTCACAATTACAGTTCCCAAGGTACATTTATCGTCAGGCTCATCGTCAGCAATGGCTATTGCGCAGATACCACTACCAGAACAGTCACGACCGATACATGCCCGGCAGGAGCTACTATTAGCTATACTACATCGGGAGATACGATCATTTTCAGCGCCCTGCCGTCAGGTGGAGTATCCTATGACTGGCATTTCGGCGATGGTGATTCGGCCACTGGCATCAATCCATCTCATATTTACCACAATACGCAGAACTATCTGGTATCTCTCACGGTGACGACGAGCAATGACTGTAGTCTGTATACCACTGTCATTATAGCATTCAGGGCCATCAGTACAGGCGTGAATGAGATCAATGACAACTCTGTCAATATCTATCCAAATCCTACGGATGGCATAGTTCATATATCTCCGCTGAGTGAGGCTACTGATATAGCGGTACTCGATATGACCGGGCAGAAGGTGATTGAACAAAATGTCAATGCGGGGACTAATATATCGCTGGATTTTAGTGGTTTATCTTCCGGGGTCTATATCCTTAGGATAAATGGTGATGCCAGCAGCCTCAATCTGAAAATAGTCAAGCGGTAGTTCAAATTCGAAAATTGAAGATGAAGCAATTTGAAAACAGAATACAAAATACCTTTGATTACAATTTGGTTTAATAACTTATATTTGTTTACTGAAATTTGTTGTTCATTTTCAAATCTTCAAATTGCCGAATTTTCAAATTAACTTATGTTGAGCTATTGGGAGAAGCAGCATTTCCTTCAATATGATCATATCATCATAGGGTCGGGGATCGTGGGGTTATCGACAGCCTTGAGCATCAGAGAACGTAAACCACATGCGTCTATACTGGTAATGGAGAGAGGCATACTACCTACAGGCGCCAGTACCAAAAATGCAGGTTTCGCCTGTATAGGCAGTCTCACTGAGATCTTAGATGACCTTAGCACCATGAATGAAGATGAAGTACTTCGTCTGGTAGAGCTGCGCATGAAGGGTCTGGAGAAACTTCGCAAACGCCTCGGAGATGATACTATCGGATATGCAGCCAATGGCAGCTATGAACTGATATCCGAGCATGAACTCAGCGCTATAGATCAGTTTTATGAGATCAATGATATGCTCAGGCCTTTGCTTCACCGGGATGCTTTCAGTCGGGCAGATCATAAGATAAAAGAGTTTGGGTTCAATACTGGTCTGGTAAAACATGTTCTCCAAAATAATGCTGAGGGAGAATTGGATACAGGCAAAATGATGAAAAGTCTCCTGAAACTATGCATGGAGTCGGACATCGAGATCAAAACAGGGGCTGAGGTCATCAGGGTGCTGGAGGAAGGTAATGAAGTGAAAGTATTTATCGATCATAAACATCTCGCCCAGCACATCACATTCTCATGCAGGCAGTTGGCCATCTGTACCAATGCGTTTACTAATCAACTGGTACCCGGCCTCGATATACACCCCGGCAGGGGTCAGGTGCTCATTACACAGCCCATTCCGGACCTGAAGATCAAGGGGATATTCCATTTTGACAAGGGCTATTATTATTTCCGTGAAGTAGATGGGCGTCTATTGTTTGGCGGGGGACGCAATATGGATTTCGAAGGCGAAAAAACGGCGATACTATCTTATAATGAATTGATACTCGCCGATCTGCTGGAGAAGCTCGATACCATGATACTACCTGATACTCACTATGAGATAGACTATGTCTGGACAGGGATTATGGCTTTCGGCAGTGATAAATTCCCGCTGGTCATGTCTCATAGCAAGAATGTGTTTCTGGGTGTGCGTATGGGTGGCATGGGAGTAGCCATGGGCAGTGAAGTAGGAGAGCGGCTTGCTGCTATGATGACGGAAGAATAATTAAAAATTAATAGGTAATAGTTAATAATGAATAATTGAATACAGATCCCGGAATTTGTAATCTGTAAATCCGTAATTCCGTAAATCTGTAAATTAAAATATTTCCCCTTATCCATCGTCTCATAATAAACTTTATGTTTATACGTTTTTACCGACGTATGTTTAAATTTAAAGCGATCCAAGCTGTATTAAAACTCGTAGATTTGTAATGTGAAAGTAAGGGTCATACATCTTTTGGTTTTAGTGGTCACTTTGTCTTCGTTTGAATGGCGTTTTCAGGTGGATGACTGGCTATTAGAGCGCGAGAAAAAAGGGATCAAGGTATTTACTAAGAAAAGCAGATGGGGCAGGTTAAAAGACTCCAAGGCCGAAATGCTATTGCCCAATGCCAAGAAAGATGAACTCGTAAAATTTATCTGTGATTTTGATAACTATCCTAATTGGGTGCCGCGGTGCCGCGAGGCCAAAGTACTGGCGAGGATCAGCGACTCGGAATTCATAGCCTATATGATATTCAAGTCTCCCTGGCCTGTGGCTGACAGGGATTGTGTGCTCCGGGTCAGGATACAGCGCGATCCTGAGACGGGGACCATTACTATAAATGAGACTTCAGAGCCCAGGTACGTGACCCGAAGGTCAAATGTGGTCCGTATTGAGCAGATGTTTTCTATTTGGCGTATAGTGCCTCAATCGGATGGGTTGATGGTGAGCAATGAAAACTCGACCAATCCCGGTGGCAGTATACCTGACTGGCTGACCAATACCCAGTCAGTAGATAATCCTTACGATATTTTTACTACTATTCAAAATACGATACCTTCAGCCAATAAAGGCAAAAGCAAAACAAGCAAATAATCAAATGGAACAAACAATCTACGACTACACAGCCAAGGACCTCTCTGGTAAGGATGTAAAACTATCTGACTACAAGGGCAAAGTCCTACTGATAGTCAATATAGCATCTCAATGCGGCTTCACCCCGCAGCTCGGAGGCTTGGAGGAGATATATGAGAAATACAAGGACAGGGGATTTGTGGTATTAGGTTTCCCGAGCAATCAATTCGGAGGTCAGGAGCCACTGGAGAAAGAGCAGATATCGGACTTTTGCCAGGTCAACTATGGTGTATCCTTTAAGATCATGGAGAAATCTTTGGTCAGGGGGTCAGAAAAAAACGACGTATTTAAGTTTCTGACCACAAAAAAACTCAATGGCAAGGTCGGTACAGCACCGCTTTGGAACTTCTTTAAATATCTTATAGACCGGAATGGTAAGGTAGTCGATTACTATTCGTCTATCACTACGCCGACAGATGCCAAATTAATTAAACAGATCGAGGCATGCCTGGGGTAAAAAGTGTTAACATGTCAATAATCCCTATAGCTTAATCGTCTATAGATTGGTATCTTTGGTTTACTTATTTTAAAAACAATATAAATCGTCACACAATGGCAGCTACATTCACAGATTCAACATTTGACAAAGACGTTCTCAAGTCAGATAAATTAACCGTCGTAGATTTTTGGGCAGAGTGGTGCGGACCCTGCAAAGCACTCGGACCGGTAGTGGAGCAACTCGCTACAGACAATGCAGGCAAAGTAAACGTAGGCAAACTCGACGTAGATTCAAACCCTGAGGTATCTACAAAATATGGCATTCGCAGTATCCCGACCATACTTTTTATCAAAGGCGGACAGGTCGTAGATAAGGTAGTAGGTGCAGTGCCTAAAGCACAGTTGCAGTCTACTATCGACAAACACATATAATAAACAAGAGAATTATATATCTTAGACGTCTCGGTCATCGTGCCGGGACGTTTTATTTTAGCGCATGGAGCCACTATCAGAGATACATGAGTTTGACAATCTGGAGCTACTCGCCAATCAGGTGGTGGAGGGTTTTATCATTGGTCTGCACAAGTCACCTTTTCATGGGTTCTCAGTTGAGTTTGCCGAGCACAGGATATACAACCCCGGTGAGCCGATGAAGAACCTTGACTGGAAGGTATATGCCCGCACAGACCGCATGTATACTAAACGCTATGAGGAGGAAACCAATCTGCGCTGCCAGATCGTGATCGATGCTTCGTCGTCGATGTATTTTCCCGAAGATGCCAAAGGTGGGATGAATAAAATGAAGTTCTCTGCATATGCGGCGGCGGCACTCGTCAATCTGCTCAAGCGACAGCGTGATGCTGCAGGGTTGAGCATATTCAGCGATGAGGTCAAAGTCAACACCGCAGCACGTAGCTCAGCAGTACATCAGCAGATGCTATATGCCCAGCTGGATAAGCTACTAAAAAATAAACCCGTCAATGTCCGTACCAATGCAGTCAAAAGCCTGAATGAGATAGCAGATACTGTGCATAAGCGTAGTATGGTCATCATATTCAGTGATATGTTTGAAGATATGGGCCCTGATCGGATGAATGAACTATTCTCAGCGCTTCAGCACCTTAAGTTCAACAAGCATGAAGTGATCTTATTTCACGTAGTGGATAAGGAAAAAGAACTGGACTTCAACTTTGAAAATCGCCCATATGTATTCATCGATATGGAGACCGGGGAAAAGGTAAAGCTACAGGCAGGGCAGGTCAAGGACTACTACATCTCTCAGATGGCAAAGTTCGAACATGACCTTAAACTACGCTGCGGACAATATAAAATCGAATTCGTCGAAGCGGATATAAACAAAGGCTATAAGCAAGTGTTATTGCCCTTTCTGATGAAGCGGGCAAAGATGTTTTGATGAATTTTCTTTCTCCTGCATTTCATTATTGTTTATATTGCAATAAAATAAATGTTATGAAAGCATTCTATCTACTACTGACGGCTTTATTACTTTATCCGGCCTTGTCCTTTTCTCAATTTTTTACAATTGATACTCTCCGTGATGAAAGCCCATACAATAAGGAATTCTCTTTTGTTTTTCCGGTATTGAAGAGCACAGCAAAGCAGGATGTGGCTACTGCGATAAACAATGACTTGATAAGTAACGTTCTCAAGATTGAGCCAGGTGAGCAAAAACGGAGCCTTTTTGAAAATATCTGGGGCAAGAAAGAAATGGATATCCCTGAAGTAAGTGATATTTCATTTAAGGTGATTAACAATGATGCTGATTTTTTATGCATCAGCATATCAGCTACAGAATGCACTGATGTCTGTGAAAACTGGACCAGATATTATACATATGATGGGGCGTCGGGTAAGAAAGTAACACTCGGAGATGTTTTCAACGGAGCAGGAGTACAAATGTTGGTAGATTCTGCAAAAGGGCTTAAAGGTCAACGAATACAGGAATATACGGATACGCTAAAATTTGCTCTGAACAAAAAGGCACTTTCAGATGACGATAAGAAGGCTTATAATGATGCTATAGCTGCTTATGACAGATGTAAGCAAAATTTTGACCCGGCAAATGTTTATTCTATGGATAAGGCACAGGTTACTCTGCATATTGCTCATTGTCTGCCTTATGATATCCAATTTTTGGATAAGATAGATCGGTCCTTTACTTTTGATCTCCGTGGACTTCAAAATTATTTGACTGACTATGGCAAGTCGCTGACAAAGTAATGAATCTCAATTTTAAAACTATTGGCTCTGGGTTCCCGCTCATTATTTTGCATGGCCTGCTTGGCTCGCTGGATAATTGGCAGACCATCGCGAAGCAAATGGGTGAGCACTTTCAGGTATTCATCATAGATCAGCGCAATCATGGCCGTTCACCACATACTGCTGAGTTTAGTTATGACTTATTGGTAAATGACCTGCTGGAATTTATGCAGCAGCAGAGGATAGATAGGGCGCATTTTATCGGACACTCTATGGGTGGTAAAGTGGTAATGGATATCGCTCTGGAACATCCAGAGAAAGTAGCTAAGCTAGTCGTGGTAGATGTGGCTCCGGTAGAATATGAAGACAGACACAGTACAGTCTTTAAGGCATTGTTTGCGGTAGACCTGAGAACCCTGCAAAGCCGTCAGCAGGCTGAAGGGACATTGAGAAGTATACTAGGAAATGATGAATCGACGGTCCAGTTTCTGATGAAAGGGCTATATCGTGATGATGACAATAAGTTCCAGTGGCGATTCAATGTACAGGCGCTCTATGATGCATATGATGAGATATCTTCGGGCATTACATCAGATAAGCCATTTGAAGGGGATACACTTTTCGTAAAAGGCGAGAAATCAGAGTACATCAATGCTGCCAATTTCTCTGAGATCATCGACCTTTTCCCTAATAATCAACTCGTAGAGATAGCAGGTGCAGGGCATTGGGTCAATGCAGACAGGCCGGTTCAGTTCATTGATGCAGTTTTGAAATTTCTTTTATCGTAGCGACGCAAGATATTGGGGGTACTATTTGTTAATCCTTTGATTTTATTCCATATCCTCAAAAAAGCGCAATAAATACCCATCAGGGTCTTGTACCAGAAATTGTCTGTTACCGGTTTCATTATCATTTATTCGGTACCACTTTTCTTCGACTTCCTGATAGATGGGATACCCGGCAGCCTTTAGCCTGTTATACAGACTTTCAATATTTGGTATTTCGATTTGAATATTAATGCCACGCCCGAATGGTTTATCCATCGCACCAACCTTCCATGAGCGATTTACATCAGAAAACCCTTCGATCATTAGTTGGGCGCCATTGATACCCAGCATCGCGAAGTCGTCTTCAGGTCTGTCATATAGGATGGCAAACCCTAATAATCTGGTATAGAAATCCAGGCTTATTTTAAAGTGAGTTACTTTTAACTCTGGAATGAGAGTTGGTTTTATCATTGTTATGAACTTATACCCCATTATCAAACCAAACAGGCTTCTGATCGGTGGGATCATGGTTGTAGTTCACCGTTAGTTCTTCATCCGGAGCTATGTCTCTGATAGCGATAAAATGTATCACTTCCTCGTCATAATAGGTTTCGTATTTGCAGTTTGGAGTGTAACTGTGATTGTAGAGTGATCCATAGCCTAGACAGATGGCATAGTTCTGATGCTTATCACCCCAGAGGAAATAGTAGTTATACAAAAATGATTGGTCTATTAGCGGACCGTCTTTCTCCGGCAGCACGATCACAGGGGCTATCTCAACCAGTGTGCCCGCTTCGATCGGTTCAGATGAGAAGATGCCTTTGCCCTTGCCGGGGCTTTGTTTAATGTGTAATGAACCTAATAGCATAGAAATCGATTTAAGAAATCAGGCGCCAGCCCATTATTAATTATTCACTTTTCATTCTTAATTAATAAAAGTCTCCTTTATATGCCCTTCTGTTGGCTTTCTTTTCAGATGATTTGATCTTGCTCACTTTGATCTTTTCTTTTACTGCCTTTGGCATTTTAGTGGGTTTCCTCTTTTTCGGTTTGATGAGCGCTTTCTCTATTGTATGATAAAATTTTTCCAATACATTTTCCCGATTGGTAGCCTGTGAACGAGACTCGCTGTCACTTATCTTCAGGTATCCATCTTCATTTATTTTTGAAGTAAGTTTCTCTGATATGATCTGTTTCTCCTCATCATTGAGCAGGTTTGAGTTATTGACATGAAAGGCCAACTCCACCTTAGTAGCCACTTTATTTACGTTCTGCCCGCCCGGGCCGCTGCTGCGCACTGCGGTGAATGTACATTCTCTATCCAGTCCTCTCCGTCTGATCGGTATCATCGTACGAAAATACAATTATGATGTAAATGGGAAAATAAATAACGGTATGGAACAAGCTCAATCCGAAACAGTATTGAAGACATCCGTTATTTTAATGAATACCTTCATAACAAAAAGATATATCGTAATACAAACTCTCGCTATAAACTTTTGTTTCTTTGGCATGGGATCTATTTTGCCATTTGTTATCAATCATAAAGTCAGTCAATAGTCCTGCTGTGGAGGAGGTGCAGTAGCAGCTGGTTTTTGCTTGAAATCGCCATTTTTCAGGGCCTTTATGAACTCAGCCCATGCGAGTGGGTTAAAGATATTTTGTGGAGCCTGCTCCCCGTAGTAGTAATATTGTGCAGCATTATACTGGAGTACTCGCTCTGATACCTCGCCACCATCCACAGGCAGTGATGCCCCGATAGCAGCCAGTAGCTGCCTGTCAGTATTCGCACGTGCCAGGTCCTGCAGGGTCTTGGGTATTTTGACATGGACAAAGTAATCGTGAAAATGAGTCCTGTCACCCCAAGGATAAATGACTACATCTTTAAGGGCATAATCACGTTTATTCATCGATACAATGGTTGAGATCTTATTGTCATCATTGCCGAAAGGCACAATGTATGTAGAGGGATAGAAACCTATACAGGTAAAGATCAGTGTGTCACCCTCAGCCACGGCAAAGGAGAAGAATCCGTCTACGCGAGCTGCACCGTAGCGGTTTGTCCCTTTGACACCGATATGGACGAAGGGTATGCCCACCATCGAGTCAGAGGCCATCGCAAAACCCGAGAACTGAACTATTTGCTTTTCACCCTTTTGGGCCCATATGGTCATGGGCAGGATGAAAGTCAATATCATAATATAAAATGACTTTTTCACTGATGTAAAATTAGGCATTATTTAGCAATCAAAACGTACTTTGTCATGAATATTAAGTGACAGTCATCAGCTTTTGAAGTTTTAACAGTACTTCGCTTATTGTTATGATCTTGCTCTTTTATTTCTATCCACTCTCGTCTGTGGAAAAACTAAAGGCTAAAAAACCCGAAAAAATTGGCAATCCCCTACTATTCAACTAGGTTTGATTTTGGTATTTAATATGAAATCAATTTCAGCTTACTTTTATTCTGTTTTTGCTACTACTCTGGTTCTGGTAGTGCTCGGATCTGTATGTGTCATGGCCTATGAGGCCCGCCAGGTATCGGTATCACTCAAAGAAAATCTGATAGTGGAGGTGGTGCTCGCAGATGATGCTACAGCTGATTCTATCAATGCAGTCAAAGTAGCCATAGGTCAAAAGACCTTTGTGAAGAAGCTGACCTACGTATCAAAAGAGCAGGCTGCAGAGTCACTTAAAAAAGAGTTGGGTGACAATTATCTTGATATATTGGGGTACAATCCTCTCTATCCATCTTTTAGGGTCAATCTCAAAGAAGCCTTTGCCAATCAAAAAAGTTTTGAGCGTATACAGCGTGAGCTGGCCTCCATTTCTGGTGTACAGCAGGTGAATATGCAAAAAAGCGTTCTGACCGAACTGGATAAAACACTTAGAAATTTCACTTTTATAGGCCTGATCATCGGAGCCCTGTTTCTGGCTTTTGCAGTATCGTTGATATTCACTGCCATCAAACTGGATATTTTTTCACGCAGGCAGACCATCAAAAGTATGCAGCTTTTTGGCGCGACACGATGGTTCATTATTAAACCATATCTTGTCCGTTCGCTGTTTAACGGATTGATTAGTGGGATTTTAGCTTCAATCACTATCTATGGTATCAGCTACTATCTGGACTATCAGTTTCCGATGCTTGGATTGACCACAGATTTGATTATTTTCGCCCTGCTTTTGGGTGTATTGATATTATTAGGGATATTTATATCCTTTTTCAGCACCCTGATCGCATTGACCAGGTATTTGAATTACAAACTCTACGATCTGTATTAAACTATTTTATGGCAACAACAAAACCACAGAAAGGCAAGCCTGCTGCTCCGGCTGCACCTGCCACTCAGTCTAAACCTAAGATGACGACGACTACGGTCAGTAATTTGCCGTTTCTTTTTTCTAAAGAGAATTATCTAATCATGGTGGGTGGAGTAGTGGTGGTCATCATCGGATTCCTGCTTATGACAGGTGTCGCAAACGATAATCCTGCTGTATTTCCCAAAGAAGAGATATATAGTTTCAGGCGCATTACCCTTGCTCCCATAGTGGTGATGATAGGATTTTTAATTGAGGTTTACGCAATTTTAAAACGTCCTAAGACAGCATGAGTACAGTAGAAGCTGTGGCACTGGCGATCGTAGAGGGCCTCACTGAATACCTCCCTATATCGTCCACAGGCCACATGATCATAGCACAGGCTCTACTGCATGTGCAGGAGACCAGTTTTGTAAAAGTATATCTCATAAATATCCAATTTGGAGCTATACTGGCTGTATTGGTGCTTTATTTCAATCGTTTTGTCAATTTCAAGACTACACAACAAGCGCTTGGACTCATGTTTCAGATATGGTCCAAAGAAAAGCGTAATGAGCTTATTCACCTGATCTTTGTCAAAAACGATTTTTATATTAAACTGCTTGTAGCCTTTATACCGGCTGCTGTAATCGGTTTTTTGTTTAATAAAAAAATCGAGGCACTCTTGGAAAGTGTGACAGTAGTGGCTACTTCGCTTATCATAGGTGGTATCGCTATAGTGGTGAGCGACTATTTTTTTAAGTCTCAGATCGAGCATGATGATCCACCGACCATATCCGAAAAATATATCGATGAATTTGGTATAGAAAGGCAAAGAGAAATACAGCCGTCTATCAAGCTGAGCTATTTTCAGGCCATCATAGTCGGCTTATTTCAAACCGTAGCTATGGTCCCCGGAGTATCCAGGTCTGCAGCTACGATCATCGGCGGACTGACTCAAAAGCTGAGTATGCGCCAGGCAGCGGAGTTCTCATTCTTTCTGGCAGTACCTACTATCACAGCTGCGGCGCTATTAAAAACCTATCAGCATATCGAAGATATACATGGTACTGATCTGGATAGCCTGGTATTGGGCAATGTGGTCGCTTTTATTGTGGCTATGATCGCCATCAAATACTTTGTCAACTTTATATCAAGGCATGGCATGAAAGTATTCGGTTATTACCGTATCATCGTAGGAGTATTGATACTCTTGTCTCCTTATCTTTTCCACGTTACGCTACACATATCCAAATAATGGATTTTGCACAAGGTGAAGTTCTGCTGGTCGATAAGCCTCTGCGCTGGACTTCTTTTGATGTGGTAAATAAGATCCGCAATGCCCTCAAAAAGAAATACGGGAAAATAAAGGTCGGTCATGCAGGCACTCTGGATCCGCTCGCTACGGGTTTGCTCATAATCTGCACTGGAAAATTTACAAAAAAAATAGACGAATATCAGGCACAGGAAAAGGAATACACCGGCACCATCATGCTTGGAGCTACTACGCCTACACTCGATGCTGAGATGGAGCCAGATCGTATTTTTTCGACAGAGCATATCACACCGGAACTTGTACATGAAGCTGTGATGAAATTCATCGGAGAGATCGAGCAGATGCCGCCGCAGTTCTCTGCTCTCAAGGTAGGAGGCGAGACGGCATACAAAGCTGCCCGGGAAGGCCGGGAGCTGGAGCTAAAGCCAAGGCTGGTCACTATACGGGAATTTGAAATTACACACATCACTCTACCTGAGGTCGGATTCAGGGTGGTGTGCAGTAAGGGGACATATATCCGCTCATTGGCCCGTGATCTGGGTACCGCACTCGGCAGTGGAGGCTATCTCACATCTCTGCGGCGTACACGTATAGGAGACTATAAAGTAGAAGACGCATGGGAGCTGCAGAAGCTAGGAGAGAAGTTAATCGAATAAACTTCTGTATTTCATTATTTTTGCCCCATGCGTGTGTTTCGTGATCTGGATCATTTACCATCTTTCAAAAATGCTGTCGTAACCATTGGTACTTTTGATGGCGTGCATCTGGGCCATCAGAAACTCATAACTCGTATCAATACTTTGGCCCGCGAGCATGATGGAGAGAGTATCATCGTAACCTTTCACCCCCATCCGCGCCTGGTCATAAACCCGGAGGATACAACACTAAAACTGCTCAATACCACAGAAGAGAAAGTTCATCTGCTGAGCCAATATCAAGTCGACAATGTGGTAGTGGTTCCCTTTTCCCGTGACTTCTCAGAGCAGGAAGCTGAGGAGTATATTTCCGATTTTCTGGTCAATAGTTTTCACCCCTCTTATATTGTTATCGGCTATGACCACAGGTTCGGGCGAAATAGGTCTGGAGATTTTGCTCTCCTGGAGAAGTGTAAAGAGCGATTTGGTTATCATCTTGAGGCGATAACCAAAGAAATGCTCGATGATATTGCGATCAGTTCGACCAATATCCGCCACGCACTACAGCAGGGGAATGTGACAATGGCAAATGATCTGCTCGGTCATCACTATACACTGAGCGGGATAGTGGTAAAGGGTTTGCAGAATGGCCGCAAGCTTGGTTTCCCGACTGCTAATATCCAGGTGGCGGATACGAATAAACTTATCCCCGGTACAGGAATATATGCGGTAAGGGTACATTATCAAAATGTTGTTTACAATGGTATGCTGAGCATTGGGTTCAATCCGACATTCGAGGGCAAAGAGCAGACCATAGAGGTAAATATCCTCGATTTCGACAAAGATATATATGGCGAATCACTCACACTGGAGTTTATCCAATTCATTCGGCATGAAAAAAAATTTGAGTCAATCGAAGAACTGATCAAAGCGATCGATAATGACAAAAAGCAAACAATGGCTATTCTGGCCTGAAAGCTCACCTTTTTTATTAGGTATTCTTTTCTTTTAGGACTATCTCATCGTTGACATACTTAGAAGGGCATTTGAGTAGGATCTCAGATGCATGAAACTGACTACCGTCCATACGACCTGTTATTACGACCTGCTCTGACCGCTCAAAGTCCTGAGGTTTGGAACCTTTATACCATACCTTTTGCAGATTACCATCCTTGTCAGCCATTGTAAAGGCAAAATAGTTAGGGTCTTTCTGCGGATCATATACTACTTCCTTATCCTTAGCCAGATAGCCCACGACCTTTACGGTCACGTCAGGCTTAGACTGGGCCTGTAGAAAGTTAGAATAGGTCGTGTAATCTCCCGCCATATAGATGATCACTCCGACAGCGACAGCCATGATTACCAATATGACGATATGAATCTTTTTCATTTAGTTAGAATGATATTAAACCGAAAACAAATTTAGGGCAAAAATACTACTTTCTACCCATGGATGACTAAAATCATTTTAGGCTACACTGTCATAAATAACCTTAAATCCAATAAGTGGTTTGGTTTGCCTTTTCGCTAAGTTCCCGATTTTAATCATACCTTACACAAAAATCAAGCATTGAAAAAGATCAGCATCCTAGCGTTGGCCCTGTTTATAGGGTTGGCTGCACACAGCCAGTACAGTCTTAGCTTCTGTACTTTCGTTAATAGCGCAAATCAGGAATGTGTATTTGACAACACCAAATTTATCACCACACCTGACAGTACTCGTGCTAAGATTTATATGATGATGAGAAGCACTCAGCTGTTTGGTACTACCAAATTTACCTTTAAACTGTTTGCTATCGACAGGCTTGGCGCAGAAGTAGCCATTAATACGATAGTACAGGATGTCCAATCTGACTGGATGAATGCCTGGCAGCCTGCTATATTCACCACTCCGGGCAAATATCTGGTCAAAGTATACAAAGATGACGGCAGTCTGATCACCAGCAAGGGATTTGAATTGTTTAATTATTAGATATTAATTTTATAGAAAATAAAAAGGCCCGACAGATAAATTCTATCGGGCTTTGTGTTTGTGATCTGAGTAATGAATTAGTGCTGAACAGAGATGCGTCTCATGATCGTAGAAGTGCCATCTGATATTTTCACAAGATAAATACCTGAGGAGAGACCGGCTACAGAAGCCTGGTGCACATAGTTTCCTGCATTTTCGCTTCCGGAGAATATGGTTGAGACCTCATTGCCAATGATGTCAAAGAGACCAATACTGATATTGCTCTTTTCGTTAGTATTGATTGCCACAGATATAGAGCCATTTGCCGGATTGGGATAAACAGACACCTGTGCGAAATCAGATATAGTACTGACACCGTCTGCATCGAATGGAGCCGAGAGTTGGGTGCATCCATTAGAGTCTGTCACGAGCACACTATATGTGCCCGTAGACGGGGGTGTATATGACTGCTGTGTAGCTCCGCTGATCAAAGTTGTTCCGTTGTACCATTGATATGAGAGGCCTGCTGTGGCTACGAGTGAGGTTCCCGATACGTAAATCACCGGAGTAGTGACATTATAATTGCCTACTGCCAGAGGATTTGATATTCCTGTACATCCTGCTCCGCTGACCAATACGGTATAGGTCCCCAGGACATTGGTATAGAAGGTATCCATTGTCGCGCCGGTTATATTGTTGGCGTTTAGTTGCCATTGGTATGTAGAACCCGGATTGGCTACTACATATACATAGAAACTGTCATTAGGACATACAAGGCCGTTGGCATTGCTGACATAAGCAGCAGCAGCCGGCAGGGGCAATACAGTGACATAAATACTGTTTGATGTGTCGCTACAGCCGTTTTGGCTTAGCATGACATTATATGATCCGGAGTCCATTGTCGTAATAGTTGCATTGACCCCGTTACCGATAGGATTATAGTCATTCATCCATTGATACGTATATCCGGCACCTGTTGCGGCATTGAGCGTGACACTATCCCCACCACAGAAAGTTATTGCGCCTGAAGCCGTAATATTAGCATTAGGGTAATAGTTTACGGTCACAGGTATAGCAAGCGAAGTCTCACTGCAACCGAGAGCAGTAACGATCACATTGTAAGTGCCGGTACTGTCTACTATGAGAGAATCACTAGTTTGGGCAGTGATATTAGTGCCATTGTTTTGCCATACATATGCGTAGCCTGCCCCCGAAGATGCATATAAGGTGACGGTATTACCCACACAGAAGGTCGTGATACCACCTGCACCGATGGAGTCAGCAGGATTAGGTATCGCATAAGTAGTATCCGGATCGGACATGGCAAAACAACCATTTTCTGTGACCTGTACAGTATAAATACCCGAGTCCTGTACCCCTATGAACGTACTTGTATCACTTGTTATTAATTGGCCATTTTCGTACCATTGGTATGTATAATTCAGGCCGCCGGTTGTGAATAAGGATACTCCAACCCCCGCGCAGAATGTCAGGGATCCATGACTATTGATGCTTGCTGTAGGTACAGGTCTTATTGTCACCGGAATTGCAGTAGTGGTGGCACTACATGTACCTTCTGTCACAGATACAGAATAGCTGCCGGCAGAGCCAGCAGTAAAATTGACATTGGTCGCTCCACCGATAGGATTGCTGTTATTTAGCCATTGATATGAGTAGCCCGCACCGATGCCAGCTGTGAAATTGACACTATCACCGTTGCATGGTGCAGTGGTATCATTTGCGGTAATGCTTGCTATCGGTTGAGGGTAGATATTAATTGTGACGCTCGTGCCTGCCTGACAGCCTGATCCATCAGTAGCCACTATATTATAAATATAACTCCCAACAGCACTTGGGGTGGCTACAGTAGTGGCTGTATTGTTAGAGCTGAGAAAAGCTGATGGGGTCCAGTCGTATGTTATAGGGTTACTTCCGCCGTTGAGAGTGGCTGCCATCTTCAGGCTATCATTGGCACCAAAACACCATGCTGAATCGCCTGTCAAAGCTAAAGAAATAGTGACACTAGATCCGCTCACTGTGACGGTAGCAGTGCTGCTACCCATACAACCATTAGCATCTGTGACCAGAAGTGTATAGGTCTGTGTAGATCCCAGATGACTGACTGTAGGGTCAGCTACAGTATCAGAGCTCAATGATGATGATGGGGTCCACAGGTAGTGATAAGGCGCTGTACCACCGGATGCAGATGGGGTGCTGCCCAGAGTAGTTGTTGCATTACATCCTACGAGTGAAGCTCCCGGACCTGCATCGGCTGAAGGGATAGGATTCACCAGGACTGACTGTGATGATGATGTACCACTGCATCCCAGAGCTGTGATCGTGACTCTATATACTCCTTGATTTTTTGCATAATAAGTCTCAAATGTAGCTCCGGAGATAGTATTGCCATTCAATAACCACTGATAGGAGTATCCTGACCCGCTCTGAGTAGTAAGCAATACACTGTCACCTGCGCATATGGCATTAGAGCCTGATATTACGATGATAGGAGATGGGGTAGGATTGACTGTCACTGTGATGCCATTTGAGATACCTGAACAGCCATATCTGGATACGTACACTGTATATGTGCCTACTGAATGCGCATAAAAGATATGGCTTGTTGCACCGATTATATTGTTGCCATTTAGTTGCCACTGGTAGGTATTTGCCGTATCAAGCCCTGCTGTCAGTCGTAGGCTATCACCCGAACATATAGTAGTGCTACCCAATGCAGTGATAGTTGGTGCAGGTGTTGTATTGACTGTCACAGCGATTATATTGGATAAGCCGCGGCATCCATTTGAAGTCACATTGACAGTATAATTGCCTGTGATTTTGGCTTCATACGTACTTTGTGTGGCGTCGATAATGATCTGCCCGTTTCTTCTCCATTGATAAGTGAGTCCGCTGCCTGTGTTGGCTTCGAGCAATACACTGTCTCCACTACAGAATGTGAGTGGACCGGCCGAAGTGATGGTATCTACGGGCCTGTTTACAGTCACAGTGATAGGCGTAGATACAGCAGTGCCACAAGTGTTTTGAGCTGTCACCGTAAATGTGCCACTCGCACGGACAGTGATCTGGTCGGATACCTGTCCATCTGACCAATGGTAGACATTCCCACCAGAGCCAACCAATATGACCGAATCACCATTGCAGAATGTAGTAGGTCCGTTTGGAGTGATGGTAGCTGAGGCAGGAGGTTGTATGGTCACCGTACGGGTAAATGTATCATTAAGGCCGCCACCGCTTGCGATCAATACAACATTGTAGACCCCGGATGCGATATAAGCATGAGTAGGTGTTTGCAGTGTGCTGGTTGTATTGTCGCCGAAATTCCAGCTATATGAGGTCGCATTGGTTGAGTTATTATGAAAGTGTACGGAGTCTCCGACACATGTCACGGAGGGGATGGCTATAAACCCTGCACGTACCTGTCCTGAGTCTACTACTTTGACCGTAAAGAAATCCGTATCACATCTTACTGGCCCGCATACAGTATTACAGGCTATCAATTCACAGGAGTATGTACCGGCTGTGGTATATGTATGTGTGGCGTCAGAGCTTCCTGATGTGTTTTGTGCACCACTACCGGGATCCCCAAAGGTCCATGTGTAGCTATTGGCATTAGTGCTGGCATTGTTGAAGTTTACACTTACACCACCTAATACTCCAATGGTAGGTACGGCTGGATTGAAAGTCTCTCTGGCTGTAGGTGTCAGGCAATGAATGGTATCCAGATAGTCAATACGCGTATAATATTCCTGCCCCCCGGCTATATAGCCCTGAGCAATAAAGACCGGTCCGGTCTTTATTGGTGCGAACCAGGAGTAGGTTACATTTGTCGTAGGTGCTATCGGAATAACGGAACCATCATAATAGAGGGTATCTATATGAAGAACAGTGCTCCTCTGACGGACTGTAGACGCATAAGTAGTATAAGGAGTGGTAATACTACCCCAGGCATCGTCATGATTGACACGCCTGCTATGCGCACGGTATATTAAATTGATGCCTTGAGAGGTCAGGTCAATCGTATACCCACTCACGGAACTGTCACGACTGCCGTATGCGATAGGAAATGTATACACTACATCAGGGCTGGTCAAAGTAGTTGTAAAAGGAACATTGATCCCGTTTAGCCTGCTTGTATAGCCAATGATATTTGTTTTAAGCGAACCCGTAGTCAGTTCGTCCATGTCAATAATATTCGTAAATGTATAAGATGAAATAGTCTGGTCCAGGTTGGTAGGTAATGCCAGATTAGTGAGTGTGTTGAAATCGTTTCTACAGGTGAGAAGTGTATTGCCGCCTGCTACACATTCTGTCAAAAACGTAGGCCTGTACCCTGCAGTGTTTGGGTTAAGATAATCTTCATTGTACTGAGTGGTCGGGGTGAAGGTCGGGTAGGTCCATGTTTGATTGGCCCCGGCCTGAAAAAAATAATAGACCTGAGAAGGCGAAAGAGTGACTTTGGTATAGAAAAGTGAATCACCTGCCACACCAAAATCTGATGAAGGGTATGTCGTTTGTGCAGTTGAACTATTGGTAGCCATAATCGCTACCATTAGACCGAGTAATAGTTTTCTCATATCAAGTATTTTAGTTGTTATTGTCCGTATGAGTTAGTTTTAACTAAAAGGTTTAATATCTCGTATGTTAATTTATTCGTGCATTTTGTACAAGATATAGCACGTATTTCGTGTAGAATGATTGACTCTGCAAAAAATCTTTGATAATATCCATTCATCTTATTTTTTATTTTTGGGAAAACTATAACAGTATCATGAAATTTGCACTCATAGGATATGGCAAGATGGGCAAGGCTATAGAGCAGGTCATAGTCGACCAGAGCAAAGGCGATGAAATAGTTCTCAGAATAGGAGAGGATAACCTTCATGAGCTCACTGCCGCCAATTTGAGAAAAGCTGATGTAGCTATTGAGTTTACTCGCCCTGATGCAGCTATTGATAATATTTTTTTGTGTTTTGAAGCCGGTATTCCTGTTGTAGTGGGTACTACCGCATGGCTGGAGAGACTCGATGAAGTAAAAAAAGAATGTGCCGATCAGAAAGGAGGTTTGTTTTATGCTCCTAACTTCTCCATTGGGGTAAATATATTCTTTGAGATCAACCGCAAGCTCGCTGCTATTATGAATAGCCAACCTCAATATGATGTAGCCATAGAAGAGATACACCACATAGAGAAACTCGATGCCCCGAGTGGTACTGCTATTCGCACTGCAGAGGTGATCATGGACCATATGAACAGAAAGTCAAAATGGGTACTCGCTAATCCTTTTGACAGTGCTGCCGATTCGGCTAAGAGTTTGTTAATTACTGCTAAACGTGAACCTCATGTACCGGGCACTCACGTAGTCACATACAGCAGTAGTGTCGATGAGATACAAGTCATCCATCAGGCCAAAACCCGCAGAGGCTTTGCAGAGGGAGCGGTGATGGCAGCCCGATGGATGGTAGGTCGCAAAGGAGTCTATGAAATGAAAGACCTGCTTTCATTCTGATTCAATTCCACCTTTTTCAAAAGGTTTGTCCATATTTACACTATCTATATATTCGCACACTAAAAGAATCACCTAAATGATATTTTTCCTTGTTGTACTGATCTATGCAGTAGGTATCCGTGTCGGCACCTATAAAATATTTGAAAAAAGAGGTATACCCGGATGGAAGGCATTTGTACCAATACTCTGCTCTCTGGAGTGGCAGAAGCTGATAGATAAGCCAACCTGGTGGACGATCATGCTATTTATTCCGGGCGTAAACCTTTTCTACTGGGCAGGACAGCTCACCAGAATGAGCACAGCTCACGGCAGAACGAGTTTCCTCGACCATACGCTGGCTATTCTTGCCGCACCATTATATTGGCCATGGTTGGGGTTGAATGATCAGATCAAGTATATCTCTCCTACAGGCCTAAAGCCGGGTCAGAAGCCTCTGCCTAAAGGAACCGTGCGTGAGTGGGCTGATGCACTGATATTCGCTCTTGTGGCAGCATATCTGCTTAGGATGTTCGTATTTGAAGCATACACTATCCCGACACCATCTATGGAGAAGACATTGCTGGTAGGTGATTTTCTTTTTGTGAGCAAATTCCACTATGGCGCAAGGATACCTCAGACACCTTTGGCATTGCCATTGCTCCATCATAGTTTACCTTATTCCACTACCCAATCATATCTGGAGTGGATCAAGCTGCCATATATGAAACTGCCCGCACTGCAGAAGGTCAAACGATATGATATGGTGGTGTTTAACTTTCCGGCAGGTGACACAGTCGCGCTTCAGATGCAGGATGTGACATACTATAATCTCGTGCGTGCTGCCGCATATAGGCTCGCACAGATGGGCGACAAGACGACTAATCCGATAGATATGGTCAAGCAGGAATTTCATACGGAGATAAAGGCACGTCCCGTAGATAAAAGGGAAAACTATATCAAGAGATGCGTTGCTATACCGGGTGATAAACTGGAGATGAAAAACGGCACCCTCTATATCAATGACAAAAAGGCATATGAGCCTGAGAATATATACCTGCCATACGTGGTGACTGTGCAGGACGGCCTGAATGTCACTATGGCGCAGCTCAGCGATTACGATGTGGAGGATATGAGTGGTAACTTCAGCCTCCCCAATGGACATAATAACAATATACTTATCCTGAGAATGACCAATGAGACAGTAGATAAATTCAAGAAGTTCTCATGGGTGAAGGATATCAGGCAGTTCACATACCCACCAAATGATCCTATGGAGCCAGTGGCGGATGTCTTCCCGAATGACTTCAAATACTATCATTGGAATATTGACAATTTCGGCCCGATTCTTATACCTCACAAGGGTGGAACACTTCAACTCAATGATAGCACGCTCTGCCAATACAGGAGGCTCATCGAAATATATGAAGGCAATAAACTGGAGGAGAAGGACGGAAAGATATTCATCAATGGCAAAGAGACCACACAGTATACCTGCAAGATGGACTACTACTGGATGATGGGTGATAATAGGAGCAACTCTGCTGACTCACGTTTTTGGGGTTTCGTACCAGAGGACCATATAGTAGGCAAAGCATGGTTCATATGGCTGAGTATAAACTATAAGGCCGATGACCTGCTGCATAAGATCAGGTGGAACCGCATACTGACCAATATCCACAATAAGTGGGCACCTAAGAGCGAGTAGCATGATGCTTCAATGAATAACAACTACTGAACATAAAAAAAGAGACCAGAAATACCCGGTCTCTTTTTTTATGTAACAGTATGATTAGTTTAATAGAGTTTGAGTGATTTTGCCGGTTAATAATCCGCTATCGGTCCCTGAAGGATAACCTTGGAGTGGTGCGAGGGTCTGATTTTGCACGTTAACCATCATTATTGGTGGAAGACTGACTGTAGGTATGCTATCGTTCGATATAGTAACAGTGACCTGAGTAGTGGTAGCACTGGCAGTAGGAATATAAATATTTGTTCTGGCAGTATCTGTCAGTTGGATATAAACATGCCCGGCTGGAATGAAAAGGTTATTACCATATGAGTTTACTATAGTATAAGTTCCTGCCCTTGCTATTGTATCTGGAAAATAGAAAGTAAGGGTACCCGAAGGTGTGGAAGTTTCGGTAGATGCACACAATCCACCTAAAATATAACTGCAAAACGATGCGGTATACGTGGTTGATTTGAATGTCCAACTTCCACCACTGGTAGCCCCATTAGGCTTATGGCAGGATGATACGGCGACGCCAATAAATAATAAGGACAAGAAAATTGAGTTTTTCATTCTATTGTTTTTCTATTTTTAAATTATACAGCAATCCTATTCATAACTTAGTTTACAATGTCTGGGATTTAGAAGTTATAACGGACCTGAAATGTAAAGTTTCTTATTGGCTCAGGCCTGCCCGGACGTAGCATATAGAACCTGTTGGCCACATTTTTAATTATGAATCCGACATTAAAGTGTTTGTTGATGATATATCCTACTCTCACATCTCCTATGAAATCACCATTTTTATGTATGTTGAAATATTGTGAGTATGAATCGTTTCCGGATATGAAGTTGACAGCAGTGAGGATAGTGGCTGGTATTTTTTCCGGTAAACTGCCATAGCTAAAAGTACCACCCACATATATACGCCAATACTTAAGTTCCAAATCACTTCTGAATAAATGCCTGACCCTATATTCCAGCATGTGTATATATTGCGGTGAATTTTGATTTTGTACCCTGTGGACATTGTAAGTGAAGGCATCTTTGAAGAACTGTCCTTCAGAATATGGCGAAGAGGAAGTGCCGGGAGTAGCGCCATAGTTATATGAATAGCCGGCGCTTACTGTGATGCCAACCTTTCCGATTTGTCCCTTGCCTCCTAAACTAAATTCATAACCAAATATTTGTGCATCTTCAATATTACTGGCACGGATACCAAATAACTTTAATTGATTGATAGCAGTACCGGGTGTTGGTGGACCGCCCTCTGATATATGATTAAGAAGGGAAGTATCTGTTGTGATGACTTGGCCGCTGCCCGGGAACCTATTTTGATAAAATCCAAAATCATACTCTGTAAATTCATTATACCGGTTATAGAATACAGCCAGGTCCACAAAACCTATAAAATGATTGCCGATCTTAAATATCTGATTGATACCGATCTCTGAACCCCATCCACGTTCAGCATGAAGGGTGTCATTCGGAATGACGAGTATCCCTGAGTAGAAGTTCTGCAATATATCACGCTCGCCGATACTAGGGATCCGGTATGCCTGACCAAGGGAGGCACGTATATGTGTAGATTTACTGGCCTCAAAGTTTAGACCTCCTCGCACTACAGGAATGCTTTTTTCGAAATCTTCATCTACTTTCTGTATTTCATATCTTACACCAACCTGTGCTGACAACCATTTATAATTAAATTCTAACTGAGAAAATGCTGCCGCCGCAAGGTTGATGTGGACATCAGAATATAAATTACTCCGCGAATCACCGATGGTAAACGGCACACCTGCTGTATATACGAACATTCCCTTCCATCTGTACTGATATTGGTTATCTACCATTACCTGATGTGAGACCGCGGTAGGGGCGGGAGTCGGTGCTCCAACTGAGAACGTGGAGGGACCTATGCTGCCCGGGATTCCAAACCGATCTATATTCATATACCTGACCTTGAGGTTATAGATATGCCCTTTTGATGTGGCATATGTCAGGTGGGGGTCAAAATTAACACGTACATAATCACTGGTCGATCCTGCGCCCGATTTAAAAGCGGATGAGTCAGCATCTTTACTGATAAAGAACTCATCTATCGATTCAAATTGGACTGATCCATCTGCTCCAAAGTTTAAGCCTTCAATTTTTGGGCTCAGATAACGTGTTTTAAAAAAGCCCTGTACCCGCCAGTCATTGGCCAACTGGATATAGCTGTTCAATCCTGTCACGTTTCCCCCTGCTACCAATTGCAGGTTGTCTATTTTGCGCCTGTGATTGACATTGATATTATAACCCCATGGTTGCTGGGCATTGGTCCACCATCTCTGATATGCTTTGGGAGTTCCTCCATAGACGGTGCTGTTAAGGTCTATTGTTGTTCTTGGGGTGTCTTCCACCGGCCACGATGTGACCATGTTTACCACTCCATTGAGGGCAGATGATCCATACAGTACTGACGATGGACCTTTGATCACTTCTATCTGTTTAGCATTTTCGATTTCTGCCATGCTGTTCTGGCCCTGCCCCAGATCGGCGCTCATCAGCGACTGCCCGTCCTGCAGCACAGCTGTACGGCTTCCCACACCATATGAGTAGCCGCTTCCACCGCGTATAGTGATCTGTCCATCCTGCACGAGTACACCCGATGTCCTGCCGAGGGCATCACCGAGGTCCTGGGAATTATTGTGTTGTATACTTTCGGCAGTCACGACATCTGTTGATACAGTTTCTTTTGCAGCATTCTTTTTGTAGGTGCTTACGGTACTTATCTCACTAAACTCATAAGCATCAGTAGCCAGCGAAAAGTTAATTGTCTTTTTTTCACCGATTGCAAGGTTTATACTTTGCTTTTGTTTTTTGTATCCGATTGAAGTGATCACCAGGTCATACTGGCCTTCTGCCACGGAGATCTTAAAATATCCATTTGCATCAGTGATTACGCCACGGCCTCTGTCATATCGTACAGAGGCACCAGCGAGAGGCTCTTTAGTATTCAGATCGGTTACTTTCCCGCTTAATTCTGCATTTTGTGCAAAGGAACACCAAGCGGTAAATAGGGCAAGGACGGTGAAGAGTTGTTTCATTAATCTTTGGTTTATTTTTCGAATTTATCGTTTAGTATAAAAGTATCGTATCTTGAACTGTTATGAAATAATTAAATTAACTGATATCTCACTGATTCTCTATGGAGATTTATGTGTCAGGTTTGATTGCGTAATACTCATCAAATATCTTTTCTGCTATAAACTTATGATTGTTTTTCTAAATTCAAAATAAACATGCGAATTTTCGCTTTTAGCGTATAAGTACTTTCTTGTTTTTTTTACAAATTAGTTTCTTCGCATATTAATCTAAAATCATGAAACATTTCTCTGTTCTCTTTATTGTTTTGTTAAGTTTTTCGGCTTTGTGTCAGCAAAAGGCTAAAACCGAAAATGTAATTCTTGTGACCTTTGATGGATATCGCTGGCAGGAGTTTTTCGGTGGTCCGCAGAAGAAGGTCCTTCGGGTCAAAAAGTATGTCCATGATGCCGACAAGTTGAAGTCGAGATTCGAGGATACAGATCCTGTCAAAAGCCGCGCAAAACTCATGCCATTTATGTGGGATGTGATAGCAAAAAACGGACAGATATACGGCAACAAAACGATCGGCAACAAAGTGACCTTAACTAATGGGTATAAGTTTTCTTTCCCCGGTTACAATGAAATACTATCAGGATGGGGAGACCACAGGGTCAATAGCAATGACTATCCTGACGATCCCAATTATAACATATTCGATTTCCTTGCATCAAAAAAAGGATTTGAGAATAAGTTGTTCGCTGTCGGCACATGGGATGCTTTCCCGCGTATCATAAATGATAAACGCAACCATGTACCCGTCTATGTGAATATGAAAGCCGATGCGAATGGTGGTATTCATATCAAAAATGTTAATAGGCCAATTGACTTTGATAGTTGGCAGACACATATCCCTGCTCATAATCCCTATGCCAAGACAGATACTTTCACTTATCAGTTTGCGAAGGAATACATCGCGCGCTATCATCCACGGTTTTCTTTTATAGGTTTTGATGAGACTGACGACTATGCTCATGAGGGCAACTACGATGCTTATCTTAATACTGCAAATACCCTCGACTCTTATATGCAGGACCTATGGAACTTTGTGCAGGGCGATCCCCAATACAAAGATAAAACCACCATCATTATCACTTGCGACCATGGCCGTGGGGATGTGCCGATACTGGAATGGCGCCATCATGGTCATGTATATGGAGCTGAGTATATCTGGGTGGCAGTCATGGGTCCCGGTATTTCACCCAAAGGTGAGGTAATGAAAAAAATGCTCCTTCATCAGAATCAACTCGCATCTACTATCGCAGCATTACTCGGTTACGAGTATAAACCGGATCATTTCGCAGGAAAGCCTATTGATAGTATTCTGGACAAATAAACTACTGGCAAACATTTTTTAACTATCCCCTTTTATCAAAATATCTACTTTTATCGGGTTGATATAAATGATAATAATGAATAGGATTGCTTGTATAATACTTTGTCTCGTGGTGTTAGTTCTCTCGGAATGTAAAACTACTTCTAGATCCACTGCTGCTATAGTCGCTGCTCAGCCTCCAAAAGCCTCAGTAGGGGTCAAGGAAGAGTCTAAACCCCCACTGGATTCTACAGCTACAGCTATTGTACTAGGACAGACTGTTTATACCACCAAATGCTACCAATGTCATGACCTACCTCGTGTAACCGATTTTAGCCGTGAAGACTGGTCTGATATCATGATCAAGATGTCTCGCAAAGCTCACCTCTCCAATACAGAGACAGATCAGGTATTAGCTTTTGTAAATAACATCGTAAAGCAGTAGTTCTTTTCTATTAGCTGGATAAATCGCTTTCTTTACTCTATAAATAATTTTAAACATGGACCAGATCAACCAACCGGATTGTGATGTCATATTGATAGGTGCAGGAATCATGAGTGCCACTTTGGGTGTATTTCTCAAAGAACTGGACCCATCGCTCAAAATAGAAATATACGAGCGGCTGGATAAAGTCGCTGCTGAGAGCTCCGATGCCTGGAATAATGCCGGCACCGGACACTCTGCACTCTGCGAACTCAACTATACTCCTGAGAACCCCGATGGCACTATAGATATATCAAAAGCACTTAAGATCGTTGAGTCCTTTGAGGTGTCAAAACAGTTCTGGTCCTATCTCTTCAGGCAGGGTTATATGGGTTCATCACGCGATTTCATCAATAGTGTTCCGCATATGAGTTTCGTATGGGGCAATGAGGATGTCGAGTACCTCCGCAAGCGCCATGACGCGATGGTAAAACATCACCTGTTTCGCGGTATGGAGTATGCTACAGACCAAGCCACCCTGCAGGAATGGATACCACTGGTCATGAAAGGCCGTACTGAGGGTCAGAAAGTTGCGGCTACTCATATGCCGATAGGTACTGATGTCAACTTCGGTGTACTAACGCGAACACTCTTTAATCATCTCAAAGGACTGCATGATGTCGATGTGAACCTCAAGCATGAAGTACACCATCTGCATCGCGAGAAAGACTCCACCTGGAGTGTGGGCGTGACAGACCTTACAAGCGGTCACAGTAAAAATATCAAAGCACGTTTTGTCTTCATTGGTGCGGGTGGTGGTTCATTGCCTCTGCTCGAGAAATCCAATATCCACGAGGGTAAAGGCTTTGGCGGCTTCCCTGTCAGCGGGCAATGGCTGATCTGCCGAAATAAGGAAGTGATAGAACAGCATCACGCCAAAGTCTATGGCAAGGCCGCCGTTGGTTCTCCGCCCATGTCTGTTCCGCACCTCGATACACGTGTCATAGACGGCGAGAAGGCATTGCTGTTTGGCCCTTATGCAGGTTTTTCGACACGATTCCTCAAAGAAGGCTCATTGATGGATCTACCTTTATCAATTCACTTTGATAATATCGTCTCCATGCTTGGTGCCGGCGCTCACAATATTCCCCTCACCAAATATCTCATTGACCAAGTGCTTCAATCACCAGAAGATCGTTTCAAGACTTTGCTGGATTATTTTCCTGAAGCCCGTACCGAGGACTGGGAACTGGCCACCGCAGGTCAGCGTGTACAGGTCATCAAGCACGATCAGAAGGAGGGTGGCTTCCTGGAGTTTGGTACAGAGGTCGTTCATGCTGAGGATGGCTCTATTGCTGCCCTGCTTGGTGCTTCACCCGGTGCTTCCACTTCTGTTTCTATCATGCTTGGCCTGATCGAAGTTTGTTTTGCCGCTCGGGTCAAAACTCCTGAGTGGCAGACCAAACTTCGTGAGATGATCCCGTCTTACGGACAGTCTCTTTCGCATGATGAAGCGCTGGCTGCTGATACTCGTCGCCATACTCATGAGGTATTAGGGCTTACTCAAATTTAATTATTTTGTTGTCGAGAACCTATATATACATAGTGAATGATAGGTTTCGCCCGGCTTCAAAATAGTAGATGGGAAGTTTGGCTGATTGGGTGAATCAGGATAATGTTGTGCCTCCAGACAGAATGCTGACCGGTACAAATAAGGTTTACCTGATTTGCCCACATCCTTCCCATTCAGAAAATTGCCTCCGTAAAATTGGAGGCCCACTTCAGATGTACATACCTCCATCACTCTTCCACTCATTGGTTCTTCTACGATAGCTGCCTGTACCAGTCCTCTCGAATCAGGGTGGTTTCTGATCAGGACAAAATTATGATCATATCCTTTTGCGAGATCGAATTGCTCGTTTGGCGTATAAAGATCGTGCCCTATGGCTTTCTGATTTTTAAAATCAAAAGGGGTTCCTTCGACTTTGGCAAGTTCACCGGTAGGGATGAGGCCTTCGCCCACAGGAGTGTATTTGTCAGCATTGATGGTCAGCAGATGGTCATTGATAGTGCCATTACCTTCGCCCTGGAGATTGAAGAATGAATGATGAGTGAGATTGATAATGGTTGCTTTGTCGGTCGTGGCCTCATAGCTGATCTGCAGTTCATTGCTGTCAGTCAGTTGATAGGTCACTTTGACATTTAGATTGCCGGGATACCCTTCTTCATAATCAAGTGAGAGGTAGCTGAGTTCAAGAGTCTGAGAGTTTATCTGTTTTGCATCCCAAACGACGGCATTAAATCCGACCTTGCCTCCATGGAGATGATTTACTCCATTGTTCGTTGCCAGTTGAAAAATCTGCCCGTCTATGCTGAAACGACCATTTGCGATACGGTTGCCATATCTGCCGATCAGCGCACCGAAGTATGGGCCTGCCTTCAGATAATCTTGAATACTGGAGAAACCCAAAACAACATCAGCTATTTTGCCGTTTCGGTCAGGAACGAGCAGCGATACTACTTTACCTCCATAGTTAGTGATCGCAGCTTCCAGCCCGTTTTTGTTTTTTAGAAAATAGAGTGCGGTCTTCTTACCATTGATCGTGGTGTCAAAGTCAGATGCTTTGAGCTGTGTCTTTACATCCATGTTGAATATGTTCTTTTTAAAAATATTGATCTCATCTATCATATAGGGCCTGCCATCTGCATACAGCAGGTCATGAAACCACACCTTTGGCGGGTCATGGGAGGTTTTAGAACCCCATGGATAGATGGTATTTGTCTTGCCTGATACGAAACCCCAATTGATACAGCCGACCTTTTCTGATTTGAAAATGGGCAAGTGCGTCTGGCAAATGCTTTTTCTTGTCCTGGCCATCCACTCAGTACATATGATGGGCCTGCCATATTCCCTTAATGAATGTATTTGATTTGTCAGATCCGTGGCATTTCCATAATTGTGAAAAGTGATCACATCAGAATTTTCTGACTGAAATTTGTTAAGTTTTTTATTGCCGGTCCAAAGCCCTGCAGTCAATGGTTGGGACGGATTGACCTCGCGGGCCCATGCGAAAACCTTTTTTAATAAGGGCAGGGTCTTATTTCCCTGGCTGGAGTTTCCCGGTTCGTTATACAGGTCCCACATCAGGATACGTTTGTCTTTGCTGAAAGTCTTTATTATGTCCTTTACATAAGTTTCCAGACGCGGCCATTCTGCGGGATTATTGACTACAGATACACTTGGGCTCTGCACCCAGCCTGAGTTATGAACTCCAGGTATCGGATCAGGTTGTTTGCCGATCTTAGGGCTTCCATTCCAGCAGTCATCAAAGATCACAAAGGCTATCCTGATGCCATGTTTGTCTGCTATCCCAAGCACTGTGTCCATGCGCTTTTTCATTCCTTCGGGATCAGCCTTATATGCGAGATCGTGAAGGAATACACGCATACAATTCATACCTATGCCTTGCGCCCATTCCATCTCACGGTCTATGGTCTTTGCATCGAAAGATTCCTGCTGCCACATCTCCAGCTGATTGATAGCAGTGCTGGGAATAAAATTGCAGCCCACAAGCCAGGGCTGCTCTGCATACCATTTGTTGGCTTGTTCTGTCGACCATCGCTGAGCATATATAGAGCCACAGGTCAGACAAAGAAGCAGGAAAAAGAATAATAGTTTTCTCATGCCGATAAAGCTATTTATTTTTTTGTTTGAAGGCTCACTTTTTTCCTGCTTTAGTCGCAGTGCACTTTTTTCAGTTATGTATTAAGAAAATTTCTTTTTTACCACCTTAACCCCCCTTTTTTGAAAAAAGTCAAGAGCTTTTAAATCAATCCATTTCACATAGACCGATTTCTCATTTTAAATTAAAATATGCATAATTGAATTTTAAATTGCTTCAATTATCTATTAAATGTAAATATAGCAAATTGTAGTTTCTCATCCAAATTTCCGACGGTGATATTACAAGTACTTTTTCAGGTCATCGTCAGGCCTTAAGGAGCCGGTGCGAAATTGATATGCCCTCAGACGTTTCTCATTAAAGACATAAGATAGCAGGACAAATATGCCGTATCGCTCATCGATCTCAAATCCTGTAATGACAAATCCCGCCTTCAGCTTCGGAACCAGTATGTTATTGTTTGAAGCGTGGTGTCGGCTTACTGCTTTTTGAAATCCCTTTTCTTTAAGCATCTCCAGCATTTTTTGCAAAAAGACCCTGTAGATCCCTTTGCCCTGATGTTCTTTGAAAATGCCGGTATTGCTCATGTGGTATTGCTCCTCGTCCATCTGCCTGCCTATATGCCAGCCTACGATTTCATCACCTTTCATGATAAAAATGCGGAGTATGAATTTGCTTTTGATCAGGCTGAACAATTCCTTGCGCTTTTGTTTTTCCTCATCCGTCATCCAGTCCTCCACGTTTATAGTGATATTATCCCCGAAGACCTTTGGCCTGTTCTCTTCAAAGAAAGGCCCAAATTCCGCTGGTGTAGCTTCGCGGAAATAGTATGAATCGAAAAGGTGAATGGATTCCATAGGTTAAATATAGTTTTTGACTTTGAGATTTGACAACTTTTTAAATTTGTCAAATCCGCCTTAAAACACAAAACCCACAAGTGATTAACACATGTGGGTTTAAGTTAAGTAGCGCGTAGGGGAGTCGAACCCCTCTTCCCTCCGTGAAAGGGAGGTGTCCTAACCGATAGACGAACGCGCCATTACCTTTACGGGAGCGCAAAAGTAGAAATTTCTCCGAAATGCCCTACTATTTTCCGCAAAAAAGTAATTTCGTGCTCAAATAATCTGAAACAGAATATCATGGAACTAAAGACTGTCGACAGTTTCGACTTTAAAGGAAAAAGGGCGCTCATCCGTGTAGATTTTAATGTCCCGCTTGACAAACAATATAATATCACCGACGATAGCCGTATCCGTGGGGCCCTGCCCACCATCCGGAAAATACTCAATGACGGTGGTTCGGTGGTCCTGATGAGCCATCTCGGCCGTCCACTGAAAAAACTCAAAGAAGATGGCACTGTAGATACGGAGAAATTCTCTCTGCGACATACTGTGAAGCATATTTCCGAACTGCTGGGCATGGAGGTGAATTTCGCCGCTGACTGTATAGGAGACGAGGCTTTTGCCGCATCATCTGCTATGAAACCCGGTCAGGTGCTGCTCCTGGAGAACCTGCGTTTCTACAAAGAAGAGGAGAAAGGCGATGCAGCTTTTGCAGAAAAACTTTCCAAACATGGCGATGTCTATGTGAATGATGCCTTTGGTACAGCTCATCGCGCGCATGCATCTACGACCATTGTGGCCAATTATTTTGATGCGGAACATAAGATGTTCGGCTATCTGATGGCTGCCGAGATCAAAAACGCAGACAAGGTCATACTGGATACGCAAAGGCCTTTTACGGCTATATTAGGAGGAGCCAAAGTTTCAGACAAAATCCTCATAATAGAAAATCTGATAGAGAAGGCCGGCAATATTATCATTGGCGGTGGGATGGCATATACATTTTTCAAAGCGATGGGTTTCGATATCGGGAGCTCACTGGTAGAAGAGGAGCGGCTGGATACGGCAAAAGAAGTGATGGCAAAAGCAAAAGCCAATGGCTGTATGCTGCTGCTCCCGATGGATTCGGTGATAGCTGATAAGTTTGCTGCAGATGCGCAGACCAAAAACTGCAAAAGTACAGAGATACCTGATGGCTGGATGGGACTGGACATAGGAGAGAAGGCGATACATGATTTTCGTGAGGTGATACTAGCATCAAAAACCATCCTCTGGAATGGCCCGATGGGCGTTTTTGAGATGGAGAAGTTTCAGACTGGTACTGTGGCCATCGCTAAAGCTGTGGCTGAAGCTACTAAGAATGGGGCATTCAGTCTCGTTGGCGGCGGAGACTCTGTGGCTGCTGTGCATCAGTTCGGGCTGGCAGATCAGGTCAGCTATGTCTCTACAGGTGGCGGCGCGCTGCTGGAATACTTCGAAGGCAAGGAACTACCGGGGATAAAAGCTATCAGAGGCTAATTGATAATTGACAATTGATAATTGGCAGAAACTACCACATTCACTCTCACTGACGAGGCTGCTTTTAGGCTTCAGGCACTCGAATGGGCGTCTCAGTTTAGTGTGGTATGTCTGCTGGACAGTAATGGCTATAAGCTGGATAAATATTCTTCTTTGGACTGGGTACTAGCGGTAGATGCACTCGATTTCGTCAGTACGAAAGAAAACAGCTTTGATGCTTTGAAGAAGTTTGTGAATACAGCACAGGACAATGTTTTTGGCTTTCTGACCTATGACCTTAAAAACCAGATCGAGGACCTCACGAGTTCTAATGTTGATAATATAGATTTTCCGCCACTTTATTTCTTTAAGCCACGCTATATCATTGAGGTCAAAGCGGGCAAAGTGACTTTCAATAGAAACTATCCTGAGTCTTTTGAGATGTATGAGAGGATCATGACAGGGGACGAAGGACTAGAGACAAAGGATAAGACACCGCCGTCGACCGTTGACCGTCGATCGTTGACTCTTTCATCACGAACCTCAAAGGAAAAATATCTTGCTAATGTCAAGAGCATCAAGGATCAGATCACAGCCGGGGATTTTTATGAGATGAATTATTGCTGCGAGTTTTATACAGAACATTCTCGTATTGAGCCTTTAGCTGTCTTTAATAAACTCAATGCGAAAGCAAAAGCGCCGTTCAGTTCTTTCTTTAAACTCAATGATAAATATCTGCTGTGCTCTAGCCCGGAGAGGTTCTTGAAGAAAATTGATGGCAAAATCATATCCCAACCCATAAAAGGAACTATAAGAAAAGGCGCAACTGATGAAGAAAATGAACGGCTTCGTGAGCAACTACTCAGTAGCGAAAAAGAACGCGCAGAAAATGTAATGATAGTAGATCTGGTGAGAAATGACCTTGCCAAACACGCCCAACCGGGAACTATAAAGGTTGAGGAGCTATTTGGTATATATGAATTCCCCACCGTGCATCAGATGATCTCTACTGTCGTAGCAGAATTGCAGGAGAATGTACATCAAGTCGATGTCATCCGAGATGCTTTCCCGATGGGTAGTATGACTGGTGCACCTAAGGTAGAAGTGATGAAAAATATCGAAGCCTATGAGGATCAGAAGCGCGGACTCTACTCAGGTTCGGTAGGTTATTTCACTGCTGATGGGGACTTTGATCTCAATGTGGTAATCCGTAGTATCTTTTATAATGCAGCGAAAGAATATGTCTCGATACAGGTAGGTAGTGCGATCACATATGATGCTGATCCCGCTGCGGAGTATGATGAACTATTGCTAAAAGCAAAAGGCATGCTGGATGCCCTTAATGCGAGTATCTGATCAAGGGAGTACTACAATACTTTTGGTCACAGAGGCAGACTTACCTGAGTTGCCAACTACGAGGGCCACTGAGTAGGTAGCCACTGTAGTGTATGTGGTATGAGCAACTACCGAATTGGTGTCCATCCCGTTTCCGAAATCCCAATAGTATGCTGTCGCGTCGCTGCTACAGCCGGCGTTGAACATTACTACTGTGCCCACTTTGATAGAATCTGCCGGTGTGGACACTGTGAAGCATGCCACAGGTACATTCTTACATGAGCTCAGTGCTGTGAGAAGCAAGAGAAACAGCAAGAGGATAGTGGTGGCTTTGATCATTTTTTATTCAGCTATCAGCAGATAGTAGTTCTTTTTCCCTTTTTGAGCAATGATGTATTTGCCTTTCAGCAGGCTGTCAGATGTTATTTTAGTTTCTAAAGTTACTTTATTCTTATTGATGCTTACGGCATTTTCCTGAAGGCTCCTTCGTGCTTCGCCTTTTGATGGGAAAACTTTTGCTGATTCGGATAATAGCGACAAAACATCAATGCCTCCGTTGATCTGCTCTTTGCTGACAGTGAATGTTGGTACTCCTTCGAATACGTCCAGTATGTCCTGCTCACTGAGTGATAGCAATGCTTCTGCCGTAGAATTGCCAAACAATATCTCTGAAGCAGCGATAGCTTTCTGAAGGTCGTCTGCAGAATGAACTCGTGTAGTGATGTCCTCAGCCAGTGCCTTTTGTAGTTTGCGCAGACCCGGATTGACTGCATGCTCGGCTTCGATACTTTCTATCTCAGCTTGATTTTTCAAAGTGAATATTCTGATAAAACTCTTAGCATCTTCATCAGATGTATTCAGCCAAAACTGATAGAACTTATATGGAGATGTTTTAGACGGATCGAGCCAGATATTGCCGCTCTCCGTCTTGCCAAACTTAGTGCCGTCGGCCTTTTTGATGAGGTAAGTCGTAAGTGCAAATGCCTCACCACCGTCTTTTCGGCGGATCAGTTCGGTGCCGGTCACGATATTTCCCCATTGGTCCGAGCCACCCATCTGAAACTTGACACCATTATTTTTCCATAAGTAATAGAAATCATAACCTTGTACAAGCTGATAGGTAAACTCCGTAAATGACATACCATTCTCCAAACGGTTTTGGACTGAATCCTTTGCCATCATATAGTTTACTGAGATATGCTTGCCGACATCCCTGATGAAATCGAGGAAGCTGAAATTCTTGAACCAGTCATAGTTGTTGACGAGTTCAGCACTTCTTTCTCCGCAATTGAAGTCAAGAAATTTCTCCAGTTGTTTTTTCTGGCATGCTATGTTGTGATTGAGTGTGGCTTCATCCAGTAGGTTGCGTTCGGCGCTTTTACCCGTTGGGTCTCCTACCATGCCAGTAGCGCCGCCTATGAGGGCTATCGGCTTGTGTCCTGCCTGCTGAAAGTGTAGCAGGTTCATGATCTGGACCAGATTGCCCACACCTAGTGAATCAGCCGTAGGATCGAAACCAATATAGCCGCGTACCATGCCTTTGTTCAATAACTCTTCTGTGCCGGGCATGATGTCCTGCAGCATTCCTCTCCATTTCAATTCATCTACGAATCCCATTGCGATTATTTTTCTTAAAAAAGTTACAATGATAAAGTTGTAACAAACAGTGCATTAAATTAACTGAATTATAATTGTTTTGAAGCGAATTAATTATAAACCCCCGGTGGTGGAATGTTTATGTACCAATTCATTTGCTAAAATATACTTTCGTAATAGAATTAAAACCTTATCGATGCACTTTCTTTCCCATTACTATGTGGACAGAAATAAATACAACCCGCTATTTGTGTCAGGTGCCTTGCTGCCAGACATCGCGCCTCATTTTACACGAACCTATAACTCTAAAATCCGTAACAGGCTGTGGAATCTGGATGAGCCTGTGGCCTCAGTTCACAGAGGTATACTGAGGCATTATGAACTGGATGCTGCATTTCATAGTTCATTAGTTTTCAAAGAATCGTGCTCGAATGCAAGTGCATGCATGGAGAAGGCCGGATTGGACAGGGAGCGGTACAGGTTTTGGTTTTTGGGCCATATAGTGACGGAAGTATTATTGGACCGACAGTTGATCTTATCAGAGCCTGATCTCGTAAAAGAATATTACGATGTGCTCAGTTCTGTGGACATTAACAAATTAAGTGCCTATTTGAATTTAATGGTCGATGAAGAGGAGAAAAGTAAAATTTTGACTAATTTTATAAAGTTCTTGGACGTAAGGTTCCTTAGGTATTTGGAGCAGATGGATGGTGCCGCAGAGGGTATAGTCCGGACGGTGCTCAGGGCTACTGGTGTTACCTTCACGGATGAGGACAGAAAAAGATTAATAGCAGCGCTTCACAATATTGAAAACGATATGCGTTATAGAAGCAAAAATTTACTGAATTTATGAGCCTGATGAATATTAAAACTGAAGGAAACAGCATGAGGAAGAGCGCACTTGTACTTTTATTATCAATGGTTTTTTTGAATGTCTTTTCTCAGGCCGAGATGAGAGTGTATACCAATGAATTTCTAAACATAGGTGTGGGTGCACGTGGGCTCGGAATGGGCAATGCTCAGGTCGCATCGACAGAAGACGTCTATTCGGGTTATTACAATCCCGCAGGCCTGGCCAATATGCCTAATAGTTTTCAGGTGGGATTGATGCACTCAGAATATTTCGCCGGTATAGCTGTATATGATTACGGTTCTTTTGCGATACGGATGCCGGACAAAAAACGTGTGCTCGGCTTTTCTTTCTTCCGTTTCGGTATTGACAATATTCCCAATACACTCTTTCTCTATGGACCTGACGGAACTATCAACTATAGTAATATTACTAGTTTTTCCACTGCAGATTATGCCTTTATGCTGCATTATGCGCAGCAGTTCAATATTCCCGGTCTGACAGCCGGTGGTACGGTCAAGATCATCTACCGCTCACTGGGGCCATTTGGCAATGCAGTTGGATTTGGTATAGACCTCGGCTTGCAGTACCGCAAGGGAGGATGGAGAGCCGGACTGATGCTGAAAGACATCACTACCACTTTTGATGCATGGTCATTTACCCTCACAGATGCACAGAAGCAAGTATTGCTTCAGGATAGCAATCAACTCCCCAAAAACTCTATAGAGTACCAGGCACCTTCGATTATCATCGGTGGAGCGTATGAAGTAAATATCAAAAACAAGTTTTACATACTGCCTGAGATCAATATAATACTCTCTACCGATGGCAAGGAGAATGTACTGCTGCCCGGCAATCCGATCAGTATGGATGCAGTGGCCGGCCTCGAGATGAACTACGCCAAGATAGCCTATATACGTATAGGTGTGTCAAATTTTCAACACTACTCTGCTATAGATGGGCATACTGCGTACAGCGTATCTCCCAGTATCGGTGCCGGTGTGCGCATCAAGGTGATATCTATAGACTACACGCTTACAAACCTTACGGCTATACAAGGGTCCTCTCAGAATAATGGACTGTACTCGCATGTCATCTCTCTGAGGCTGGATATCAATCTGAAGAAGAAATTGGAAACGAAAGCAGTGAACTAATGAGAAAACTATTACACTTATTATGTTTTATCGTGTTGGTCAGATTTGGTTATAGCCAGCCGACCCGCTATGGTAATGAGTGGATAGACTATACCAAGACCTATTACAAAATGTATATCAACACGGATGGGATATACAGGATACCATACTCTCTGCTCAATACCTCCATACCTAATCTGTCTTCGGTCAATCCCAACAATTTTGTAATGGTCCACAATGGGCTGCCCATACCTATCACAGTCCATCTGGATACGGGCGGTGTGATAGACTCTACTTCCTACATTGAGTTTTTTGGGATGAAGAATATAGGGGATGTGGACTCTGTACTCTTTCCCCAGCCCGGATACCAGCCGTATACTTGGTATAGTTATTTCTCAGATACTTCAGTTTATTATTTGTCTGTCAGTAGTCAGGCCCATAATCCACGGTACAGGCCCATAGTAAATGACACACTTGCTATCCCCACTATCACAGAGGATCAGTATTTCTGGTACAGTTCACATGTATTCTATACAGCTACCAGCGGGACCTTCACAGCTGGCAGGAACTTCTTTACGGGCGGCGACTATCTCTATAAAGCTATATATGATCAGGCCGAAGCATGGACCAAGGCATGGATCAACTATAGCTCTGCCAGTCCGCTCAGTGTTTCATTGCCTGTTAGTTCGATATACACAGCGGGGCCATCGGCCATCTTCAATTCTGCCATATTCACCCGAACATGGGAGCCGCACAATATTATACTGGCACTCAATGGTAATACCCTTCAGAACCTCATCTTTGATAATACGCAAGGGTGCTGCTCTAATAATCTGATCTCAGTGCCGCTAAGTAACTCAACGCTGAGTGCTTCGAATACACTAAAGGTCAGTGAGACCGGATACTCTACCAGTACCGAGGAAAATGGATTGATATACTCTGAGATCTTATATCCGCGAATGTTTGCGTTTGATTATGATCAATCATTTGAGTTTGTTTTGCAACCAGGAAGCAGTAGTCAGCGCTATTTTCAGGTGACGAACTTTAATGACGGAGGTACTTATCCTTTACTGTATGATGTGACCAACGGCTATATCATCTCGAGTGTGGATGCGCCGGGTACCACCAGCAAAAGATTTGTCATTCCCGCTGCCAGCGGACCCAGGGAACTTTTTATCCGCGATAACAACTCGTCTACCTATACCACTATCACTCGTATGGATACGGTGACCTTTCAGAACTATACCGCTCTCGACGCGCAGGGCAACTATATGGTACTCTCTAATAAAGTACTCAATACCGATAGTTTCGGGCATAATTGGGTACAGGATTATGTGAACTACAGGAGCAGGACCACTAATCCCGGCGCTGGACATCTGGATGCGCGGTTGTTTGATTATGACCAGATCGTAGACCAGTTCGGATATGGGGTCAAACAGTCACAGCTCGCTATCAGAAATTTTGTTGAATATGCCTATGATCACTGGACCAAAAAACCAGAATACCTCTTCATCATAGGCAAAGGGGTGATGTACTATCAAACCCGCGGCGCATCAGCAGACTATAGTATGAATCTGGTGCCTACATTCGGTCAGCCGGCATCGGACAATCTCTATGCCTGTCGCAGAGGCAGCAACCGCCCGCTCATAGCTACAGGCAGACTAGCGGCCAGATCGGGCGCAGACGTAGAGAATTATCTCAATAAGGTGATGGCGTATGAAAAGCTTCAAAATACCTATGGTGATCCACACCAGAATAAGGCTGAGAAGCTCTACATGAAAAAGATACTGCACCTATCGGGAGGCTCTGATGCTGATGAGCAAACCGAATTTGCAATGAACCTGGCCAACTACGCTTCTTTTGCTACAGATACATCCTGGGGCGCTAATATATTTACGGTATATAAAACGGTATCGGACCCGGTTGACAATTCGCAGGTCAATGTCATATCACAACACATAGACAGTGGGGTGAGTTTAATGACTGTGTTTGGCCACGCTGCAGCATCTACCTTTGATATCAATGTCGACCAGCCCGAGCAATGGACCAACTACGACAAATATCCTATCATATATTCCAATGGCTGTGCCGTTGGTGCTATCAGCAGCTATTCGCTTCCTATTGCCGAGAGCCTGAGTGAGCGGTTTGTATTGCTCCCAAATAAAGGGGCAGTGGCTTTTATTGCTACCTCTGACCTCTCTGTGGCAAGCAGTCTGGACAATTATGCCGTCTACATGTATGCCAATATCTGCCAGAATTATTATAATAAGCCATGGGGAAAAGCCATGCAGTATTGTCAGAAAGATATGGATTCTATCTATAATACGGATGACTTTACGATGCTGGCGGCATATGAAATGACATTGCACGGTGATCCTGCACTCTCTCTAAACCAATATAATCTGCCGGACTATCAGATCGACCAGTCATCGGTTTTCTTTACACCTCAGACCGTCACTGCCAATCTTGACTCATTTACGGTAAATGTGGTCGTCACTAATCTGGGCCGTGCTATCAAAGACTCTATGTTGATCACCGTTAGTCGCAGTTATCCTAATCCGGCTAATCCTCTTGTCAATTTATCCAATTCATATACATGGAAAGTGAGGTGTACCTACTACATGGATACATTTTCGTTTAAGATACCGACCCTGCCCGGTCAGAATCAGGGCTACGGTCAGAATCAGTTCAGCGTATTTGTAGAGTCGGGACAAAGAATTCAGGAGATATCCGAGACCAATAATGGAGAAAATTTGCAATACAGCCTCTACATCCAGTCCAATGATATCCTGCCTATCTATCCCTATCAGTTTGCTATCGTACCAAGACAGCACATCACGGTCAAGGCATCTACCGCCAATCCTTTCGCTCCTTTACAAAACTATCGCCTTCAGATCGATACTACGGCATTGTTTGTTCACCCGCTCGCTCAGACCACTATCAGGCAGATAGGAGGGGTCATTCACTGGACGATTCCGATCACGTTTAAGGATAGTACTGTATACTATTGGCGTGTGAGCCGTGACTCGATCAATGATTCTACTTCCTACAACTGGCATGTGAGTTCATTCATCTATATCAAAAATGAATATCCCGGATGGAACCAGTCACACTATTATCAATATCTGCAGGACAACTATCCTGACTATGTATATTTAGACCGAGATCGTATATTCAAATTCAAACCGACAACAAACCAGATCAAAGTAACTAACGGTTGGTGCAATGCTGTATCAGGTTACCCGCCGTCCATGGCAGGATTCGCCGCTACTCAACTCAACTGGACACTCACGAACTCTACCAATAGTAACGCAATACAGTATGACTACCGGATGGGAAACTGTACGAACGTAACCCCTGGGGTATATTTTGCCAATCCGAATCATTATGGCGGTTTTACTTTTGCAGTCATAGATACGATCACGGGCACTCCATGGATGAGTTATAACCCTGCATGCATTACCGGCAACTCAGCTGATGCAAATCAGTATGGGCCGCTATACGGCAATATACACTGCTATGGACAGGCTGCCTATCAGGCAGGGTTTGATTTTGATATCGAGAGCTACAATACTTCGACTCCGTTTATGCATCCTTCTTATGTAGGTACCAATGGTACATTAATGCCCAGAATTCCTTGGGCGACTGTGATCTCCAATTTTTTGGATGCCATACCAAATGGATGTGTCGTCGCCATGTACTCGGTCAATAATGTGCCATATAGCTCTATGTGGCCGCAGGATAGTGCACTGATCAATAAACTCGCAGCTATGGGCGCAACCGGCCTCTATAATCTCTGCCGCGATACCGGCTCAGCTGCACATCAGCCCGCACCATATGTATTCTATACTATAAAAGGTAATCCTTCGAGCAGCTATCAGGCCATAGGACATGATTATACCACCCCTTTGTTAACGACTTATAATTATACCACTCTCCTGAACCATGGTACCTATGTATCTCCTACTATAGGCCCTGCGGAGAACTGGGGCTCATTTCACTGGCGCTGGAGGCCGGCATCACATCCGCTGGCAGACAAGCAGCACGTGGATATAATCGGTATACAGACCAATGGGACACAGGTGCCACTGCTCTCGACCACCACACTCGACACGTCACTCAATTTTATTAATGCGAAAATATTTCCGAATATATTTCTGCGGATGAATGTCGAGAATGATACAGGGCACGTTCCTTCACAGCTGTATTACTGGAGAGTGCTTTATAAAAATATGCCTGAAGCGGCTATTAATCCTGCAGCATACTTTCAGGTGCAGAGAGATACCATCGGTCTGGGTGATACGCTAAATATAGCTGTCGCATTGGAGAATGTAACGGATATTTCGATGGATAGTATGCGTACGAAATTCACAGTGAGCAGCCTGCAGAATGGCTATCAGCAAAGTGTGATAATCAAGGAGGATTCCCTCAGGGCAAATGATACGATCATACTCAGATATAAGCAGCAAATGCTCAATACAGCATTCGGAGGCAAAGATCAGCTCACGATAGAGGCCAATCCGGAGGATGCACTTCACCAGCCGGAAGAATACCATTTCAATAATTATGCAGTGGTGAATTTTTCTGCAGCCGGAGATAATATTAATCCGCTTCTCGATGTGACATTTGACAATCGCAGGATCATGAACGGGGATATCGTATCTGCGAAACCTGATATTGTGATCACAGTGAAAGATGAAAATAAATATCTGCCGCTCATAGATACCTCCGTGGCACTGGTGTATGTCCGATATCCGGGCCAGGTCTCACCGACGCTGATCAATTATGACAATAACATACTGACATTCTATCCGGCCACCGGAAATATAGCGCAGCGCAATCAGGCCCGCATCGAATTTAAACCCACTTTCCTGCTCGATGGATCTTATGACCTCCTCATCAGAGATAAGGATATGAGCGGCAACTATTCCAGTAGCAGTAATAACCGCTATGAGGGGACTGTGTATAATGGCGTGTATTATGATTATAAGATCACCTTCAATATCATTACAAAATCAATGATCAGTAATGTACTGAACTATCCCAATCCATTCTCTACACGTACACAGTTTGTCTTTACGCTCACAGGCAGTCAGGTGCCGGACTATATGAAGATACAGATCATGACCATCACCGGCAAGGTGGTCAAAGAGATCACGCAGGACCAGCTGGGACCTATACATGTCGGGGTCAACCTTACAGATTACTATTGGGATGGGCACGACCAGTATGGCAATAAGCTGGCTAATGGCGTATACTTCTATAGGGTAATAACGGATATCAATAATAAACAGTTGGATAATTTCAGCAGTACCGCTAATGGTGAATACTTCAATAATACCAATATCGATAAGTACTTCAAGAACGGCTTTGGTAAGCTGGTGATAATGCGATAGGATAAAAAGATTACTCTCTCCAAACCTCCCTAAAGGTAGGCTAAATGCCAATGGGAATTTGTATTGAAATCCCCTTTAATGATTTAGGGATGGATTATTTAGCCGCTATTAATGTGTCAATGATCTCATCTGCGGATTTGCCCGTACCATATAGGTTTATAGAGAAATCATTTTGTTTCGCGATCATGGTACGATAGCAGGAGACTATCTTTTCGGTATTAGTCCCGGCAATCATATTGAATCCATTATCTACCAATTCCACCCATTCCGTCTGCTCACGCATGGTCACACAGTTTTTATGAAAGAAGAAAGCTTCCTTCTGCAGGCCGCCGCTGTCTGTGATGATAAGGGATGAATTGGAAATGAGCTGTACCATGTCCAGATAACCCACCGGATCGATGATGGTAAAAGATGGGGTTAGGTTATTCTTTTGCAAAATATTTTTTGTGCGCGGGTGCAGGGGCACGACCACTCTTTGCGTTGTATTTATCTCATTGAGCGCAGCGATGATATTTTTCAGATTATTGAGGTCATCTGTATTTTCCTGTCTATGGATGGTAGCGAGCACATACCTGTTGGGTTCTAATTTCAGGTCTTGGAGAACTTTTGATTTGCGTTTTGCTACGGCAGCATAATGCAGTGCAGAGTCATACATTACATCTCCGGTCTTGAAGACCCGGCAGTCGAAATTGTCAAATCCTTCTTTTTTTAGATTCTCAATAGCTGCATCAGTAGGGCAGAAGAGGAAGTCCGATATGCGGTCAGTGAGTATCCTGTTTATCTCTTCGGGCATCTGCATATTGAATGAGCGCAAGCCTGCTTCTATATGCGCCACTTTGACGTGAAGTTTCTTTGCTGCCAATGCACCTGCGAGAGTGGAGTTTGTGTCTCCATATACGAGCACATAGTCGGGCTTTTCATCCTGTATGATCTTTTCGATGCCTTCGAGCATGCGCCCTGTCATAGCCCCGTGGCCGACTGAGTGGATCTCGAGATTGTATTTTGGTTGCGGTATCTCCATTTCCTCAAAGAAAATAGCGCTCATATTCTCGTCAAAATGCTGGCCTGTGTGCACTATCACTTCTGTCACATTTTTGTGCAGCAGGATAGCTCGACTGATGGCCGATGCTTTAATGAATTGAGGCCTTGCCCCTATGACAGTCAGTATTTTCACTTAGTGAATATTTGTCGGCGAAGATAGAAATTCCTTGTATTAAGCAATTGGAATACTGTATCTGTACTCTTGTATTTCATTTTCAAATCCTCAAATTATCAAATTGCCGAATTATCGAATTACTTACTTATTTCATTCAGCAGTCCCGACATCCTTCCTGTGAGTGCCCTGCGCGAGTATTTCTCGATGCCCGAAGCCTGAATAGTGAGTGAACCGGTCTTGTATTTGGCATAGTAATCCGTCAATACTTTTTTCATCTCTGCTACTTCTTTATAGTCTATCACTATGCCCGCGCCTGACGTATTGATGATCTCTGCGGCATCGCCGTCGTGTGGTCCGATACATAGTACCGGACGGTTTGATGCTATGTATTCGAATATCTTTCCTGTCAGGATACTCTTTGCATTCCAGGTATCATTGATGACCAGTAGCAGTATTTGTGCTTTATTCTGCATTTTGAGTACCTGGTCATGAGGCAGGTATTTGATATGGGTAATGTAGCTGTCCAGCCCTGCGTTTCTGATAGATTCAAATACTGAGGCTTCGATTCCTCCCACGAGCCTTACTTCTAGTTTTTCAAATAACTCATGTCCTTCTTTTTTTAGCTCATTGAGCGCATTCCACATTACTTTCGGGTCACGGGCATTGTTCATCGTGCCGACATATACGATGCTGAATTTTTCATCGAGTGATATCGCCTCGTCCTGCTTTTTATCTTCTTCATCATATCCATTAGTGACTACCTCTACACGCGTATTGGTTAGTTTGTGAAGGTCTTCCTTCATGGTCTTTCCGATGGGAGTGATAATATCACATGTGTCGAGCACTTCTTTTTCCATGCGCTTGTGTTTACGGTCGGCCCATGCGCTGAGATTCAGTTCATCGTAGAAGTCTATCTGAGTCCAGGGGTCGCGATAGTCCACTATCCATGGCAGATTATATTTCTTCTTGATGCCGTAGCCGATGCGGTGGCAGGTGTGTGGTGGACCGGTAGAAATGATCGCATCTATTTTGTGGTCTTGCAGGTACTTACTTAGGTATTTGACAGATGGTTCTATCCAAAAGCAACGCGCATCAGGTATGAAGAAATTGCCTCTGATCCATACGGCGATGCGTTTTTTCCAGTCTAGTTTTTTCCCCTGAGATAGAAAATTTGCGTCGATCTTTTCGCCTTTCTTTTTGCCGGTCAGTTTATTGTAGAAATCATAAGGCTCCCAGATAGGAGTGCGGATCACTTCTATGCCTTCGGGCAGGTTTTTCGCGAGCGAAGGGTCAAGCAGAGGATAGTCACCGTTTGATACGGTGTAGATCACTGGCTCCCATCCGAAGTCCCGAAAGTATTTGGCGAATTTGACCCACCGCTGCACCCCGCCGCCGCCGGCAGGCACCCAGTAGTATGTGATGATAAGGACTTTTTTCACTTGATATCCTCTTATGCTGCAGTCAGTTTTTTGGGCCTGAATTCAAGGAATAGCGCACTGCCCAGTAATATAAGTATCAGAACTGATGTGGCCAGTGATACTTTCTCGCCGGTATAATAGGAACTAGGCTGGAATTTCATTTCAACCTTGTGGCTTCCCGCAGGCAGAAGCATTGCTCTCAGTACATAGTTAGCACGGAATATCGGTGTTTCTTTGCCGTCTACGGTCGCTAACCAGCCCGGCTGATAGTATATCTCAGAGAATACCGCTACTTGTTGCTTCGGAGCTGTGTATTCGTAGTTCAGGTCGTTTGGCTCATATGTCACAAGGTGTATCTTAGAAGAAGAATCTTTGCCGGCTGTGTATCCTGTCAGGTCATTTGAAAATTTCTCATCGACAAATGCCGTCTCAAGCGGATCGAATTTTTCCAGCGAGTCCATTTCTTCATCCGCACTTTTTACGAGCCTGACATTATCTACAAACCATGCATTGCCGCAGGCACCCGGATTCTGGCCTGCTGCCGGCATGCCATTAGGCCCTTTTTGAATAATATACTTAGTGTTGAGCATATTGAGCACAGCCATATTTCCTTTAGATATATGGTGCTCTATCAACTCCTGATACCTGCGGAGTTTGGCAGCATGGTATCCGCCGACAGATTTGTGATAGTATGATGTCGAGGCGTCATTGAAAGTATTGACGGTAGTATTAAAGACCCTATAGTCAAGAGATTGGTCATGTGAGATGGCCTCATCAGCCGGAGACTGAGCGAACCTGCCCTGTTTTTCTTTCTGATCGGCAAATGAATCACTATTTACAAAACGTTTCCCTACTCCGATATAATCAAACAGACAAGCGACTATGACGATACCAATTGCAATGTTTTTGGAAATTTTATCCTGTATCAATGCCCAAACCGTACCTGCGCCGATCAGTATCAGTATCAATGAGCGCAATGAATCCATACGGAGGAGAGAGACCCTGTCTTCTTTCAGCAGAGGTATCAATTCCGCTTGAAGCTGCTTATCACTGCCTCCCGTGAAATTCAATAATGAGGAACCAAACAAAAGGAATATCAGGCAAAGGCCACCGGTAATGCCACCAGCTATGTAGATGCCATTCAGCACCCGCTCTTTAGGTACTTCATTTTTTATGACCCTGTAAAAGGCGATCATAGCCAGCAATGGCACTGTGAACTGGCATATAATAAGCGACATGGTCACTGTCCTGAATTTATTGTAACCCGGGAAGTGGTCGAAAAACGGGTTGTTGAATATTGCGAAATTGTGCCCTGTGGCCAGTATCATAGCTAAAAATGTAGCAGTCCCGAGCCACCATTTGAATGGTCCGTCTACGATGACCAAACCTAAAACGAATAGAAATACCATCAGTGCTCCAAGGTAACAAGGGCCGGATGTGAAAGGCTGGTCGCCCCAGTACATCGGCAGTATGCGGGTTTGGCCGTGTATAGCTTGTACGGTCTTTGAGTCCTCATCCATCAGCTGGTTGGATGAGCCACCCATAAAGTTCGGTATCATGAGGTTCATCAGTTCCATCTTGCCGTAGCTCCATCCGAAGGCATAGTCGCGATCGAGGCCACCTTTTGATTGGGTATTGGTGGTCAGGTCTGATTTGCCACGGATAGTGGCATTGCCATATTCGTAGGTGCTCCAGAGCATGGAGAGATTTGAGGCTACGCCCAGCACACCACATCCTGCGAATAAACCGAAGGCGAGAATGTAATGCTTGATATCTTTATTCATAATAGAATAGATCCCGAACACGATGCCTGCTACCAGCAGCGTGAGAAACAGATAATACGCTATCTGTATGTGATTTGCGCTGATGAGCAGCGACAGGCTGAGCGCACTCACCGCTGTACCGAGCAGATACCGGCGGTTCCAGAGCAGTAGGAACCCCGATACTACATACGGCAGCAGGGCAATGGCATTCATTTTTGAATTATGTCCCGCTTCCAGTATGATAAGGTTGTAGGAGGCGAGGCTATAAGCTATGGCCCCTGCTATCGCCAGCCATGCATCGATTCCCAACACAAGCAATAGAATATAGAATCCGACTGAAGCGATAAAAAGATAGTCAGTGATGGCCGGAAGTCCCAGTCCGAGCACTTTCTCCAGATATTGGATCAGGTTGCCTTTATATAAGGTAGATATCTGAAATGCCGGCATACCGCCAAACATAGAGTTGGTCCAGAGTGGCTCTGTATGGGTCCTGTCGCGAAAGTCCACGACTTCCTTTGACATGCCGTCAAACTGGTTGATATCACCCTGAGACAATGTCTGATCGCCCAGGATAGCGGGGCTGAAAAAAATCAACGTAATGACCAGAAATGTCACAAAAGCAGCTATATACGGAAGGAATTTTGAAAACTTAGACGGTTCAGAAGATACAGCTGCTTTTGCAGCTTTGGTCTTGATCTCAGGTTTTGTTTTTGCCATATTTTTTGGATTGATACGGGTAAAAATAAAATTTATTGTCTAATGCCCTATTATCGATCCCTTATTTCACATTTATGGAGGAAAAAGATGTTATTAAATAACCATATACCGAATCAACCTCACAGTTGGATACTAAAATACTATTTCTACTTTTGACCTGCCTGCTGCTGCAGACACAATAAAGAGATACTACATGCAAAGTGATACGATACTGGTGACAGGGGCCTGCGGGCAGATAGGAAGTGAACTCGTCCTCGCCCTGCGAAAGATACACACTAACGTCATCGCCTCCGACCTCAAAGATCCCATAGGAGAATTAAAAGATTCAGGCCCGTTTGAGCGGCTCGATGCCCTGCACAAAGCAGGTATAGACGAGGTAGTCAAAAAGCACAAAGTCACCCAGATCTACCATCTGGCAGCCATCCTTTCTGCCACAGGAGAGAAAAATCCCGAGTTCGCCTGGCGGGTCAATATGAAAAGCCTTCGGAATATATTGGACGTCAGTATCGAGAATAAGCTAGCGAAGGTATTTTTCCCATCTACCATTGCTGTTTTTGGCCCAACTACACCCCGTGTCAATACCCCCCAGTATACAGTCATGGAACCGAATACGATCTACGGCATCAGCAAGCAGGCCGGAGAGCGATGGGCAGATTATTACTATCAGAAAAAAGGCCTCGACATCCGCAGTATCAGATATCCGGGCCTGATCAGCTATAAGACAAAGGCAGGCGGCGGTACAACCGACTATGCGGTGGATATTTACTTTGAAGCCAAGGAAAAGAAAGCTTATGAGTGCTTTCTGAAAGAAGATACTGTCCTGCCCATGATGTATATGCCGGATGCCATCAGGGGCACTATCATGCTCATGGAGGCACCATCAGAGAAGATCACCATACGCTCATCATATAATTTTTCAGGTATGAGTTTCGCGCCAAAGGATGTCGCTGTGGAGATACAGAAGCACATACCCGACTTCAAGATGACATATAAGCCCGACTTTCGTCAGCAGATAGCAGACTCATGGCCGCAAAGCATTGATGATTCCTATGCTGCCAAGGATTGGGGATGGAAACCGGAGTTTGACCTCGCTAAGATGACGACGGACATGTTGGCTAATGTAAAGCTACATTAACATTTTAACGGTTCGTACTAACATTCATTCCTGCCCTATTATTGCCACCACTTTAGTAATTTGTAGCCCAAATGTCCGTTTATAGGTATCAGTTTTGGGAATAAGGGTCTACATCATCATTTTACTTTCATTCGTTTTCATCGACGTACAGGGGCAGTATGTCTCCAACCTACGGACCAGACATATCTCTATGGCCCGTGATACGGTCAAACTCGACAGTGTCAGCATACTGCCGAATACCCTAACGCTTACTACTATCTCAGGCAAGACCATTGATACTTCGGCATATATATTATATCCGGCTTCTTCCATATTGATATGGAAAAAGAAGCCTGCGGGAGACACGGTGGTTGTGGCTGCTTTTCAGGTTGCATTGGTATATCCTAAGGTAGAAAAACCATATGTATCCAACCTTCGCACTAAGCATATCTCCATGGCCCGCGATACTGTCAAACTGGATAGTCTGAGCGTGGTGCCCAATACCATGGAAATTCATACTGCATCAGGGCAGCCTTTAGATACGAGTGCTTATGTCTTTTATCCGTTTTCATCTTTGCTGATATGGAAGAAAAGGCCTCAGGGCGATACGGCTGCTGTTGCTACATTTCGCGTGTACCCTTTTGCTTTTGCCAATAAATACTTCAATAAAAATCACGATGAGTATATCAAAGCCTTTAAGAATAGAGCATTGACGCCATTCACCTATGTGCCTAATGAAGTATCGGCGGACAAACTGATAGACTTTGGTGCGCTGGACTACAACGGTAACCTCTCACGAGGAGTGGGTTTCGGAAGTACACAAAGTGTCACACTGAGTTCATCTTTTAACCTACAGCTGCAGGGGCAACTCACCAAGGACCTGGAGATCACTGCTGCTATAACGGACAACAACATTCCCATACAGCCCGAGGGCAATACCCAGCAGCTACAGGATTTTGACAAGATTTTCATACAGCTGCGTTATCAAAAGAACCATACGGTGATAGTAGGAGACTTTGATATGAATAGTCCGCTGGATTATTTTTTGCATTATGCTAAGAAAGCTGAAGGCGGCGGGTATTCCGGAGGGTTTGATTTCAAGAAGGCAGGAACACTTAAGACACATGTGGCAGCGGGTATATCCAAGGGGGTTTTTGCGACCAATACGATCACCCCTACAGAAGGAAATCAGGGGCCATACAGTCTCACCGGAACAAACGGCGAATCATTTGTGATCGTTTTGGCGAATTCTGAAGCTGTCTATATCAATGGCACCAAGCTGACACGCGGCGCCAGTCAGGACTATGTGATAGACTATAACTCCGGCAGGATCACCTTTACTCCCAAGAGGATCATTACGGCTGACCTGCGCATCATCGTAGAGTTTGAATACTCCCAGATGGCATATGTACGTTCGATGGTAGACGCTCGGTTAGATTATACCAGCAGTGACAAAAAGCTGAATACTTTTTTTGATCTCTACAGTGAGCAGGATGCCAAGAATCAGGGACAGAACCAAACGCTGTCTGATAATCAAAAAAGCTTTCTGGCGGGACTGGGAGACAGTATACAGAATGCGAGGTATACCGGTGTGGATACGGTAGGCTATAACGCAAATCAAGTGCTATATGCTCGTCATGACACATCCTATCAGGTCAATGGCCATACTGTGTATGATACTGCGTATGCATATAGTACTGACTCGACCAAGGCGATCTACTCAATCACGTTTGCGCTGGTAGGGCAGGGGTTGGGTGATTATAACCCCGCACAGAGTACCGCTAATGGCAGCGTTTATGCTTATTCACCCAAGTCGGTGACAGGGGTGACGCCTAATCAGCAGCTGACCCAGACGGGCAGTTATCTGCCTATTGTGACACTGGTGGCGCCACAGCTTCATCAGATGTATACGGTCGGGGCCAGCTACCAGATAGATAAGCACAACAAGGTCTCAGCCGAAGTAGCCATGAGCAACACGGACGTGAATGAGTTTTCAACTACCGGCAAAGAACACGACCTGGGTGCGGCTGCCAAGGTCGGGTATAACAGCGAAATAATCCTCAAAAGTGATTCAGGTAAACCTACTGAAAAACTGAACCTTGACTTTAGTTATGAGTTTTCTCAAAGCACATTCCGGGCCATAGAGCGCTACCGGACCGTTGAGTTTGCGCGGGATTTCAACTTGAATCCAAACCCTACTTCCACTTATAATGAGCATCTGGCCTCATTTGTCGCTACATATAGCGTTCTTAATTTGGGTACTGTAATGTATCGTTTCAGGACTTTTATTCAGGATTCTGTTTACAAAGGTTTTGAGAATTACATCGCAGCTGTATTGCGCAAAAAGATCTTTAATATAAATCTCAATACCAGCTATCTGCACACGGAGTCACAGCAGGGCAATTCGGATTTTATCAGGCCCAATGGCGATATCTATCTCGTGCTTAAAGCGCTCAAAGGTATACGGACCGGTATTTCTTTTAATGATGAAGTAAATATCTATAGAGATAAAAATACTGATACACTCACCAGTGTCAGCCATATCTGGCAGGAGTATCACTACTATATCGGATCTGCCGATACGACCAAAACACAATATCGCATTGAATATTCACTCAGGACCCAGGCGGCGGCGGCACAGCAGGTGTTTAAAGCAGTCGATGAGATAGCCAATCAGGTGAGTGTTTCAGGGTCTGTGATACCTGCCAAAAACCAGAACCTATTATGGAACCTCACATACAGAAATGTGAGTGAGACAGACACGGCTATCGCCAATCAGGAACAGAAAAATTATTATCTCGGCAGGATCAATTATTCTTTCAATGTGCTCAAAGGCCTGATAAAATCATCTACACTATATGAGCTCGGCGCCGGACGCGAACAGAAAGAGCAGATCGTGTATCTGGTCTCACCCAACAATACCGGCAACTATGTGTGGATAGGTAAAGACCCGACTCAGCCTAAGCAAATACAGGATTTTGTACCGCTCACTTATACTGTCGATACATCCTATGTTCGTTCGTATATCACCACACCGCAGTTTTATGCCGTCAATACGAATACACTGAATGAAGTGCTGAATGTCACTCCGGCCACGCTTCTTCATAAGGCAAAGGGGTTCGGTAAAATGATTTCCAAGTTATCTCTTACATCTAACCTTCAACTGACAAAAAAGATATACGCCAATAAAGATGTAGCCCTGAGCGATTATTTTAATCCATTTCCGACGGGTAACACCAGCAAGGATACCAATATAGTAACGCTCAATATGAATAGCCGGAATTCACTCTATATAAATAAGCTCGACCCCAAGGTTGGAGGCCAGTTCGATCTCAATTATACCCGAGGGCGTACATTGCTTACAGCCGGTCTTGAGAATAGGCTCACGCGAACACTGGGGCCGACTTTTAGGTGGAATATTTACAAGCAGCTGAACTTGCAAAGTAGTTATACGAATGGACTCAAGGTCAGCGAAGATGACTATGACCTGACCGAGGCATATCACATCATATCAAATGAGACCACTACTGAACTGAGTTATCTTTTTAAGGGGGCAATGCGCCTTGCTGCATCTTATTATTATGGCTTCAAATCAAATAAGGAGTATGAGTATGGCGGACAGTTTGCGGTGATCCATACGGTAGCACTCGATTTTAAATATAACCGTCATAATAAAACAACTCTGGGTGCGAAAGTCTCTTATTCAAATATCGGTTATGGTGATGCAGCCTATGTCAATAATCAGGCTCAGTATGCCATGCTGGAGGGATTGGAGAACGGTAACAATCTCGTGTGGAATGTAAGTTTCGAGCAACGCCTATCCAGTGCTATACAGCTGATCCTGACATATGATGGTCGGAAAACAGGTGGCGATAAAGTGATCAATACTGCTCACGCTGAGATCAGGGCAATATTTTAATTTACAATTGACAATGGAAAATTGATAATGGGAATACAAAAGGAATTCGCATTCTGTTTTATGTTGTTCTTGTTAGTATACATCCATCGCCATAACTGAGAAATCTGAATTCATTCGCTAAAGCATAATCATATACTCTTCGCCAGTCGTCACCGATAAAGGCTGCAACCAATAAAAGTAGAGTGCTATCCGGCTGATGAAAGTTGGTGACAAGTTCATTGACTATCTTCCATTTATAGCCGGGAGCTATCAGTAGTCTGGTTTTAGTGATAAGCCGAGGTAGGTCGTGTTTGGTTAAATAAGTAGTCAACGCCCGGAGTGCAGTCAAGGTGTCGATGTCGCCATTTAATTCATATGCATCCCATTGATGAACGGTCAGCTCTGCTGTATCAATGTCTGGATCGAGGTAGACTTTCACACCAAGCCAGTATAAACTCTCTATAGTTCTAGTCGCTGTTGTGCCGATTGCTACAATATTTTTGTTTTGACTTAATGCATCTACCAGGTGATTGATATGGCTAACAGATACATCCAGCCACTCAGCATGCATGGTGTGATCTGCAATGAGTTCTGACTTGACAGGTTTGAATGTACCTGCTCCTACGTGCAGAGTGACAAAATCCCAGCTTACGTTTTTTCTTTTGAAGTCCTCAAATATTTGTGGTGTGAAATGTAAGCCTGCTGTCGGTGCAGCTACTGAACCTTCTATTTTTGAGTAGATGGTCTGATAGGTCTCGCTGTCGTTCTTGTCTGCTTTTCGCTTGATATAGGGTGGGAGCGGGACTGCGCCTGCGATATAGAGTATCTCTGCAAATGTCTTGTCACTATCCCATCTCAAATGTATCACAAAGCAGTCACTCTGTTTCTCATGAATGGTAGCCGTGATCGTAATATTGTGATCGGGGATGGACAAGTGCAGTTCTTTCTCTTTCCACTTGTCCGCTTTGCCTACGAGGCATTTCCAGTAGACCTCATGTGTCTTTATCATGCCGGTGGTGATGTCCTTGTATCTGCTATCGGGCTCAAGGCAGAAGATCTCTATAAAAGCGCCTGTATCTTTCGGGAAAAGCAATCGAGCATGAACAACCTTTGTATCATTGAAAACTACAAATGATCCGGGAGAAATGTATTGACTGATATTCCTGTATATATCCTCGCTGATATTTCCATTATTGTAAATAAGCAGCTTCGACAGGTCCCGCTCCGCCAGAGGATATTTGGCTATCATGTCCTCAGGCAGTGAGTAGGTATAATCCGCTATTCGTATATCGCGAGGATGCAAGTTTTTATTTCTTCTTTTTTGCTGTGGCCTTTACTTTCGACTTTTTGCTTACATCCTTCTTCACTTGCGACTTGCTGCTTGCGACTTCTACCTTTTTTTTCACTTTCGACTTACTCAATATCTCATGCCCCATCTTGTCGCGCTTGGTCTGCAGATAAAAGAGATTATGCGGATTGGGATGAACTTCGAGTGGTACATTCTCTACTATTTCCAGTCCATATCCTACGAGTCCGACACGCTTCTTAGGGTTATTGGTCATGAGTCGCATTTTCTTTACCCCGAGGTCATTGAGTATCTGAGCGCCGACACCATAGTCCCTCACATCCATATCAAAACCTAATGCCAGATTGGCTTCTACAGTGTCTTTGCCTTTCTCCTGCAGCTTGTATGCATGCAGTTTATTGATCAGGCCTATGCCGCGGCCTTCCTGTTGTACATAGAGGATCACGCCTTTGCCTTCTTTTTCTACACGTCTCATCGCCGCATGGAGCTGGTCGCCGCAGTCGCAGCGCTGTGAGCCGAGTATATCACCCGTCGCGCAGGATGAATGTACACGTACCAATATCGGCTCATTGGGTTTCCATGTGCCTTTGACGAGCGCCATGTGAACTTCATTAGTATTGGTCTGAGTATAGGCTAAGAGTTTGAAGTCGCCGTATTCCGTTGGCATATTGATCTCTTCTTCTTTTCTGATCAGACGCTCATGCTTCATTCGGTAAGCTATGAGGTCCTTGATAGAGATGATTTTCATCTTGAGTTTCTTCGCCAGTATCAGGAGATCCGGGAGACGCGCCATAGAGCCATCTTCATTCATGATCTCTACGAGTGCACCAGCTTCTTCGAAACCTGCTAACCTCGCGAGGTCCACCGTAGCCTCTGTATGCCCAGTACGCCTGAGCACTCCGCCATCTTTGGCTATTAGCGGGAATATATGCCCGGGACGAGCCAGTTCTTCGGGTTGATATGAGGGGTCTATCATGGCCTGAATGGTCTTGGCACGGTCATGTGCAGAAATACCTGTGCTGCAGCCATGTCCACGTAGATCGATAGACACCGTAAATGCCGTCTCATGTGCAGAGTTATTGCTGCCGACCATGAGGCTGAGATTGAGATGGTCCGCTATACTTTTGGAGATAGGAGCGCAGATGAGTCCGCGTCCCTGTTTGGACATAAAGTTGATGACCTCAGGTGTTACATTACGAGCAGCAGTAACAAAGTCGCCTTCATTCTCGCGGTCCTCATCGTCTACTACTATTATCAGCTTGCCTTTTTTGATGTCGGCTATCGCTTCTTCTATTGTATTCAGTTGTGATTTCATTTTCTTTTTATTTTCCTGCAGATTTCGCTGATCAACGCAGATTAAATGATTTTATCCGCGATTATCCGCGTGATTTACGGGACTTGTTTAATTGCGGCGCAAATTTGCGAAATCTACACCACAATATTCTTAAATATTCCTTTTTGTCGGGCTCCAGGCACTCGTCTCGACCCCTTTCAGGTATTTAAAGAAACCATATAGCAGGGCCCAGTTCATTAGGTTGAAATAAGCTACCAGTCTCAATATGCCTATGTTTATGCCTATTACTTTTAGTACACTATCAATCAATGGACTGATGAGGAATAGTACCATCAAAGCTGATACCAATAAATAAAATGGCAGCTGCACTGCCAGTATGGCACTGGAGAGGAACATCAGGATGATAAGAAATGGCCCTTTCCAGCGAATGACTTTGTGAGAATAAAAGCAAAACGCCACCGCATCAAATCTGAAAAGCCTCGTCCAGTAAACAAAGAGGTTCTGGAAATTGCCAATAGATATTCGTGTTTTGCGCTTAAACTCCTCTGTAACATCGTTTGATACATCCTCATAGCAGACAGATTTGAACTCCGAAATGGCTTTTTTGCCCTGACTTAGGATGCTCATGCTGAGATAGAAATCCTCCATGAAGAAATTGGCCGGAATAGGACTGAAGCAGCTTGCTCTCATGGCATAACATGCTCCAAAAGCCCCCTGCATAGCGCCCCATATCAGGCCCTCGCGGTATTTGATGAGGTTCTCGCGCTGGATATAGCTCGTCTCTTGTATAGAGATGCCGTCCTGCCGCTGGCCTTTGTTGAGCACATTGGCTGCTACCTGGCCTATGTCTGTATTTTTGAAATGCTTGACCATTTCATAGATACAGCTCCGTGTGAAGAGTACATTGGCGTCGGTCAGGATAAAGACATCGTCAGGCTTATAGCCATTCTCTTTGATGGCTGCGAATAGTTTGTTCAGTACACCTGACTTACCATTACGCTCGTTGAACGGGAAAAACTTGATTTGCGGATGCGGCTTTGCATATTCCTCAATAATAGTATTGGTTTGGTCGGATGAATTGTCGGAACCGATATAGAAAAACAGTTTGTCGAGAGGGTAATCTGTATCAAATACTGAGTCCAGTTTCTCACGAATGACCTTCTGCTCATTATAGGCGGACATAAGGATAAAGACATGCGGTAGATCGGCGGACCTGTCGTATACTATTGCATTATCCTTCTTATTTCGTGCCAGAACTTGTAGTATCAGTGGAAACAGCACATAGGAATGGAACATAAGCAGTACGCAAAACCAGAATAATATTTGTAGGACTAATTGCATAATTGTTTATAATGTTCGATGAGCCTTGCGATCACTTTTTTGTTTTGAAAATTATCCAGGGCGAAATTCCTAGCGTTTTGAGAAAGCTTTGCCAGCAGTCCCGGTTCTTCTTTCAGCCTTTTGATCTGGCCGATATATTCATCTGCATTGTCTGCTATCAGTAGATGTTCCCCGTCCACAGCTCCGCTGCCCTCTGCCGATACTGTGGTCGAGAGGATGACCTTGCCCATCGCCATCGCCTCTATGATCTTGATCCGGACGCCGCTGCCCGATACAAGAGGCGACAGTAGTACAGAGTATTTATTCATAAATTCCACCGAAGAAGGCACTTCGCCATGAGCGACCACGTTCAGCCCGCCAAAGGTATGGAATTGTGGAGGCATTTTTTTCCCTGCTATATGAAATGTCAGGTCAGGAAAGACAGCATTCACCCTCGGCCAGACATCTTTCATAAACCAGTCCAGCCCTTGCAGATTGGGCAGCCAGTCAAGAGCTCCGATGAAAAACAGGCTCAGATCCGCCGGCTGAATCACGGGTTTTGATTCATCTATGTCCATTCCTGCGGGTACGATGATGGTCTTTGCATCGGGCTGGAGGGCATGTATGAAGCCCTGATCTTCTTTGCTTATAGCAAGTATCGTATCCACAGCGCCTAGAGCCTCTGCCTCGAATGCTTTGAGACGTCGTGCCTGAATGTTAAGATACCAGCCTTTCAGCGGATTGGCATCAGCTCCGGAAGCGCGCTCCCATATCTTATATTCCACATTATGAGCTCGATATGATATTTTAGCTGAACTATTTTGTCGGATGGTATCGATATAAAGACATGGCGGCAGGCCATCCACATGTACGATGTCGAATGGCTTGTCTCTCAGTAGTTTGATCAAGGTTTTTTGATATTCCTCGCTCCGGAAGCGCTCTATCACATAAGAACGGTCTGTAACGAGGTTCAATAGTGCATCGAGAGGCTTGATACGATTGTCGATAGGTATTGCGATGAACTCCCTGACCCCTGAGAACGCATCTCCTGTGGTACTGAGGTCGACATAGTGTTTAGTGGTATTCATGGCCAGACAGGTCACATCGCAGCCTGCATCGGCATATCCCTTCACAAAATGATAAGAACCGATGGCCCCGCCGTCATTGAGCGGCCAGGGAATACGGTTCAGTAAGACTAAGATCCTCAATATTCTTATTTTGGGGCAAATGTAGTATTTCTGCTTATGCTTTTGCCTCAACGATGAACGGTATATTGGAGATTATTTTGTATCTGTTCATACCCACCATTTCTTCTTGGTAGTTTAATAATTACAGGCACTGTAAAGGTTCCAACCTTATTTGTTGTAACTGTATAAAGAGCTTGACCATCTTTTACCTCCATTTGTTTATCTCCTACAAATATCTCAGCAGGAACCGTCGAGCTGAAAGCGCCAAGTCCAATAAGAGCCTCATAATTTTCTCCCAAATGGATATGAGATGATTTAGTGCTAACCAAAGGCATGAAATGGTCAAGAATAATTTCTAATGCTACTGCTTCTTTAGCCAGACGGTCAACGCACATGGCCTCAGTGGTCTTGACATCATTATCAAACTTATTTAGGATAGTAATAGCAGCTACTTTGGGTACATTTTTAAAAAAGGCCTTTTGCCATGAGGAGGCAGCCCTGCCTTCTTCTGTGTCAGGAATGGAAATGTCTATTGGTATTATTGGTATTCTAACAGGCAATTGATACTTGGATCCCATTAGTACAGCTATATCCATACTATAAGTTTGTAACTTAGCTCTAAGCGAATCGCCATCTTTCCCATCGGCTAATAGTCTGCTTACGACTGACACGTCTCCATCGTTTTCGGACTTGTTTAGTTCTGTTATCAGTCCCTTGATATATGTATCAATATCACTTGATTTTATGCGGACATCTTTCAGGATACCCATCAGTTCATTTACTTTTCCGGGTTGAAACTTTTTTTCAGCCTCCATCGCCCTTTCCATATGATTATTTCTTTCATCAATCATTGCGTTTGATCGTTCAATGGATTCATTTATTGTCTTAAATGCATTTAATGAATTGGTGTCATTAGAAGAACGATGAGTACAACCGCCGAGCATTGCTGCCATAATTGCGAAGAGTAAAATCCAATTTAAACTTTTCATTAGATTTGAGTTTTGAGAATAAATCTAGTATCTCTAATAATATGTTCAAGTCTGGATCAAATAATCAGGAAGTAAAGCCGGAGCAATTAGCTCCCTCTAATGTTCAAAGAAAGTTGACGGCCCGTGATATAGCTCTTGGAATAGGAAGGAAAGCCACTGATATGGAAATGGAAGAGTATCTCAATAGGCCTTCTGGAAAGAGCATTCCCCTCAAGCAAGCCATTTCACAAATTAAGGATAAACTGGTAGGTATATAAGAGAGAGTACTATATATATTTTTACATTTTCCTGTGGTATTCTTTTTCTTTTTGGGGATAAATGCTATATTTGCGCTCCGTTTTTAACAATTTCATCACCCAGACCTTAAATTTGCTTTAAGACATGGCAGTAAAAATAAGACTTCAAAGACATGGACGCGGCAAGCGCCCTTTTTACCACATCGTAGCGTCAGATTCACGTACGAAAAGAGATGGTAAATACATCGAGAGACTCGGCGATTACAACCCGCTCACATCTCCGGCTACTATTCACCTGAACGTAGACAAGACCGTAGAATGGCTGCTGAAAGGCGCTGAACCTACCGATACTGTTCACGCTATCCTGAAATACAAAGGGGCTACCTACAAGAAGCACTTGCTCCGCGGTGTGGCCAAAGGTGTCATGACTGCGGAAGCAGCCGAAAAGAAATTCGCTGAATGGGTAGAAACTCACCAAAATGCGGTCCTCGATCACAAGAAGAAAGTACACCTGACCAAGGAAGACCGCCTGGAGAAACTGATGGCTGAAGAAACCAAGAAGAAACACGACCGCGAAGCTAAACGCCAGGCTGCATTGCAGGCTGCTAATGCTCCGGCTGAAGAGACTGCTACAGAGTCAGAAGCTCCAGCCGCAGACGCACCAGCAGAAGCAGAAGCTCCCGCTGCAGAATAAGAAATGTCTGATAGTTATACATCAGTAGGAATATTAAGAAAGCCCCATGGATTAAGTGGGGCTTTTAGTTTTATGCTCACCAGAGAGCTGAAATCCCTCAAAAAGTACCCCACACATTTCTTTCTGGAGGTCAAAGGCACATTCATACCCTATTTCATCTCCAAGGTTGATTTTAAGGACATCTTTTCAGGTTATATGAGCTTTGAAGATGTGAGTAAGGTGGAAGATGCCAAAGCATTGGTCAACTCGGAGCTATACCTCGATGAGAAAACAGTCAGCACTTTCTTTAAAAAAGCTGCCGATGAGTATGACTTCCTGATCGGGTATACTGCCTATGATAAAGAAACCGAATTGGGCCTCGTGACAGGTATTCTCAGCCATCCGGCGCAGATACTGGCTGAGATCAATGTCAACGGCAATGAGGTGTTGATTCCGATAGTAGATGACCTGGTGATAGAGATCGATAAACGTAAGAAGAAGATCGTATTTGATGTGCCGGAGGGCTTAGTATAATCTTGGCTCTTGATTCTTGATTCTATTTCCTACTCAACTCTTCACTTTTGATGGTATAGTTCCATTTGAGTTTTCCGCCTTTGCCATAGGTCTCCAATCGCATTGAACGATTGCCTTCCGGCCCGGTGATCTTGATCCTGCCATAGTTTTTGCGATAGACCACGGTGCCTTTCACACTCAGTGGATTTCTATATGGCTTTAAGCCTTTGCGCGGGAGCACAGGACTGGATATGGGTGAAGAAGTAAAGTCATAGAAGGGATAACCACGCCATTCTCTTTTTGACAGCTCTGTGTAGTGTTTGTCACCCGTCAGGAAGATAACACCCTTGATATTATTATCCACTATATAATTGAGCAGGTCGTTGCGCTCCTTTGGATAGTGGGCATATGACTCTCCGTGATTATTGTCATTGAGTATCTGAGAGCCCATACAGATGAATTTGAAAGTAGCATTGCTTTTGAGAAGCTTTTCTTTGAGCCATTTGATCTGCTCCGGGCCGAGGAAATCACCAGTTGTGTCACCTGGTGGGTTGCGCCACCACCTGCCATCGGTCATAAAAAACTCCGCATCATTATACCGGAAAGTAAAGTAGGTCTGCTTGATATTGTCTTCATAAGTATTTGGCCAGAAACCTCGGAAAACCTTGAGGGCAGTATCTTTGAGAGGGAATGTCCTGTCGGCATCATTCCAGCCGTAGTCATGGTCATCCCATATGGCATAGTTTGGTTGCGTTGCCAGAAACTTTCTCATCAAACTGAATTTACTTCTCACTTCGAGATTCCGCGCAAACATATTTTCATAACTTTTGTAATCCTTACCCAGATAGTAGAGATTGTCACCGAGCCATACCATGAAATTGGTTTGTGTGTGGGCCATCCGGCGGTATATCCTGACATCAGCTCCCGGGAAAAAAGCCCTCCAGAAGCCTGTGGTCAGGAGTGCACAGGAGCCAAAGAGGAAATCAAGGTCCTTGACCGGTACATCTATTTGAGTGGTGAATTTGCAGTCAGGCGTCCATTTTGCATTGAGTGTATGAGAAACCCTGTAACTATGACCTGCCTTGAGTCCGGTATAGTCCAGTATCAGAGATGTATCGCCGTATTTATCAGCTATTTTGTGAGAAGCGATGGGATTTGAGATGGTTTTATCTACTGTGTCGACCAGTGTGACTGAGAAAGGACCTGCACCTTTGTAGGATATCCATACTTTAGCAGTAGTCGGGGTAACCGAACCGATGAGCGGACCGGCAGTGAGAGCAGGGGAGGCGGTTTGTGAGAAAGCGATTTCCGGTATTATCCAAAATATCAGCGCATAAAGACAATATTTCATCAGGAAAATGGGTGAATGGGTAGAGAAAAAGAAATCGGGTGCAATAATACCTAGTAAATCGCAATGTATACCCTATGTTAGATTATTTTAAGCTATCCATTCAAATAAATCCACGAACTAATAAAGGAATAACTAGCTATTAACAATAAAGAGTGTTTGAGCATGCAAAATGATAAATGAAAACCCTCAATCGGTTGCTTTGCTTACCGTCATCCATTTCAAATATGCAATAAGCCAATTGAAAAATATCAGGCGTATTTCTTTTTTGCCATAAGTTTATATATTTACTACTAAATAATCTAGTTTGTACTATGCATAAGTACAACATTTAAAACCTTTTTTTAACAATTAATACCCATTAATTATGAAACAATCATTGCTAATTCTATTTCTGGTGTCAATTTTTCAGATAAGTTATGGTCATACCAAGAAGGTGAAATTATCTACAGACGAGGGGGCGAAAATCTTTCTCGATGGTAAGGAAACGGGTACCGGCTCTACAATTGTTGTTGTGCCAGCCTATGCAACGGTAAATGTGCGAATAGAAAAGGTAGGGTTCATCACAGAAGAAAGAAATTACATTAACGATAGCAAGCACTTTTTGCCGTCGACTGAATATATACAACTCAGAAAAGATGAGGCCTATGAAAGTTCAAAGAGTACAGATATAGCCAACAATGATATTGATATTAAAACTGATAAACCAGAGGATGAAGCGTGGAAATTGCTTAATTCTATTGTCACCAGTACTTTCGATGCTATCGAGGTGACTGACAAAAATACAGGTTATCTCAGGACAGCCTGGGTCACAAAAACATTTGAGAGTGCTACTGTCAGAACGCGGTTAATCGTAAAATTAGGAAATTCAACACCACTTAGCTATAAAGTGAAATTAGTATCTGAAATAGCTCCATCTAAAACAAGCGTAAAGTCTGATGAATTTTTTAAACCTTGGGATAGGATACTTAAAACTTTTGATGGCATCATACCTGAACTTCAGAGCCGTTTGTCCAAACAGCATTGATTTTATTCTCTGCTTTTGCTTACTGTCAGACTTTGGTTATTTTCCTTACTATTCCCAGATCGATTTGATGATCTTCTCCGCATTGGACTGATTGGAGAAGTGGCTGTCGAGTAGAAGTTTCCTTTTATTTATATCATGTATATCAAACTCCATAGCCATCATGTCTTCTATCAGTCTCATAGTTGCATTGGGATTGTCCTCTATGATACATAGAGATTCCAGGCCTGTGTTGTTGACCATTTTAGAGTTGACCAGACAGAAGCGTCCACGGTAGAGAGAGTTGAGTAGTTTTAATTTAATACCTGTATTCTGAAATGTGGTCAGAAAATTAATGTGCGCATTGGCCAGCAGGTCGGCTATTATTTCAAAAGTAGGATTCTCTATCAGCTGTATATGAGAGTGTTTTTTTACCTCCTTTTTTAGCGCATCGGTAGGATTCTTGCCAGCTATGATAAATGGGAGCTTGAGCCCTGCTGCGATCTTTTTGACAATAAAAAGGGCAGCTTGATTATTTTCCACTACACCGAGATTGCCGTGATAGAGGATGTAGTCACCTTTTCCGGTCTTGGAGGTCACTGTTTGATTGGAATGGAAAGCTGAAACGAATTCAATACTTTCATACGACTGACGGAGGTATTCATAGTCACTCTTGCTGATGGCAAAAATCCTGTCGGCATTTTTTAGTTCTTCTTCAAATTTCTTCAACCTTTTGGCTTCTATGTTGAAGTAATATTTGATCAGGTAGTTGCGTTCGGCCTCTTTGAGGCTTTTATAATATTCCCACTCCACATTGTGCATACGCACTGACTTGATCTTGGTGCGGATAGAGGGATGTGAGAGATACAGGCATGTGTGTAGTCCTTCAAATAAAATAGGGTAGTCATCTGCTGAGAGGTTTTCAAGCAGTTCCCCTGATCGCCTCGATCCGACTATGTATGGCACAGAAGAGTATAGGGCCTGATAAAATTTCTTTCGCTCATAGTATTGTACTGATTCGCAGATATTCTCCAGTTCGGCAGACTCTTCGCGGCCGTAATGAAAACAATGAAGGTGGACTTTGACACCGAGATCGTAGAGAGCCTTTATCTTGTAATACACATCTATGACGCCGCCATAGTCCGGCGGATAGGGGATATTAAACGATACTATATGCAGATGTTTTTCAGTTGAGTCGCTCATAAAGTGAGATCAGTTTTTTCTCCTCGGATTGCCAGTTTAATTCCCGCCTGCAAACCAAACAGTTTTCTTTGAATTCCCCATACATTTTTTTGTCTTTCAATAGACGCTCGATTGCCGTTTTTATGGTGTTTTGATCCAGGTTTTCAACCAACAGCGCAATATTATACTCATCGTTGATCCGTTTGTATTCGGGAAAGTTAATGCATATCTGTGGGATACCTGCATGAATGTAGTCGGAAAACTTATTTGCCAGCGAATAATAATAGCTCAGGCCTTTCTTTTCGAGCAGGTTCAGGCCAATATATGCCTGAGCAGTGATCTGCTTGAGTTCGGCCGGCTTCCTGAAGCCGAGAAACTTTACCTTGTCCTCCAGCCCGAATTTGGACACCAGTGCTTTCAGTTGATCTGTTATATCCCCGTCGCCCACCAGATAGAGATCAATATCCAGATCCGTCATAGCGCTGGTCAGGTGCTCCAGTCCACGGCCTTCGTTGAGCGCACCCTGATAGAGCAGGTATGGCTTGCCTGGTGGAACTGCTATGGGACTGTCTTCTAAAAAGGGTAGATTTCTGATAGTGTAAACCGGTCTTTTATATTCTTTTTCGAAGACCTCAGATATGCTCTGAGTGGTAGTATAAACGAGATCGACCTTTGGGGTGTAGGTGCGTTCTACCCATCTCCAGATACGCTGTATCAGCGGCCTGCGAACGACCTCCGGCACCTCAGGAAAATACTCGTGTGCATCATAGACGATCTTGGCGCCTTTGAGCCGGGCTGCATAATATCCAGTTACAATTGTGTCCAGATCTATCGAGCAAATAATGTCAGCCTGATTAACAAGGAGATAAAAAAACAACCTGAGATTATATTCCAGATAGAAAAACTTGCCTTTATTGTACCAGCATTTTAACCGGGTCTGTACGAAAGGATATTTATCAAGTGGTTTCGATGTGCTAAGCTCTCTGCCGACGAGTTCTACCTCATAGCCTGCTGATGTCAGCGATGTACAGATACGCTGCATCCGCTGATCGTAGCTCAGGTCATTGGTGACGGTAAGGATTATTTTGTGAGACTTTGTCACATCTGGGTTTGTTTCGTCATAGATAACGAAATTAGTAATCTTATTTTTTCAAAAAAATCCTGCCGTCTTCGGTTCTGCCTATCTTACCATTGTCGGTCAGCCATTCTATTACCTCTTTGGTTTTTTCCATACTGGCATCGATATTAATATCAATATCATGGAATGTCATCGGCTCTTTTACCATCTCAAGAATAGTATTGGCTATGGTTTCAAACTCAAGATTCGATAATGCCTCTTTCTTTTTGCTCAAACAGACAGAGCAGATACCGCAATCCTCTGAATCTGTCTCGCCAAAGTACTGCACCAGGTACCTGCTCAGGCAGATGGTTGTATTGGCGAGATAGGCACGTACACTTTCTATTCTTTCCTTAAATCCCTCGATTCTGTCTTCGATGAATTTCTTGTCCAGTATCAGTTCATCTTTTTTCATCCTGTTTTGCAGGAGTTCTATCTGCGGCTTCTCGCGGCGCGGTATGTAGGAGAATATATTCAGGTCATTCAGACGTTGTAGGGTCGAAACCGTTTCCGGCCCCGAGAGTTTGACCTTGGTGCCAATAGCAGCTTCATTAAAGTTGACATAATCCTCAAAGACCCCGCTACATGTACGAAGGATCATTTTGATGAGTGGCTCGAAATTGCGATGCTCCACTTGAAATTTGTACAGGACATCTTTGCCTACTACCACCTTTATCCTGGCTGAAGACTGAAAACCTTCATTGACGAAAAGCAGCTCCTGTGACTCAAGCAGTTTAAGCACATTCATGACCTTGATAGGGGAGTAGTCATGCTTTTTGGCATAGACGGACAGATCAAAATCAAACAACCGGCCCACGCCGGTATTGAATGGGATATTTGCTTCGCCGCATATGCTGTCATACATTTCTTTGACCTCTTTGTATGAAGGAATATGTTCGGTCTTGCTCTTTAGCAGGTCTTCATTGTCGGCAGGAGTCGTGAGCTGAATAGCATAAGCCTTTTGTTCATCACGGCCTGCGCGACCTGCTTCCTGAAAATATGCCTCAATGCTCTCTGTTGGTTCTATGTGTATCACTGAGCGCACATCGGGTTTGTCTATGCCCATGCCGAATGCATTGGTGCAGACTATCACCTGTGTCTTATTGGTGATCCAAGCCGTTTGTCGTTTACTGCGCTCGTCATTATCGAGCCCTGCGTGATAGAAGTCCGCACTGATGCGGTTACGCTTCAGATAGTCGGATATTTCTTTCGTTTTTCTGCGGCTGCGAACATAGACGATTGCTGAACCTTTGACTTTTTTGAGGATATCAAGCAGCTGTTGGTTTTTGTCATCTGCTTTTCGTAATACATAACTCAGATTATGTCGTACGAAGCTTTTCTGAAATACTTTCCCATTTGTGAAAAGCAATTTGTCCTGGATGTCTTTTACTACCGGCTTTGTAGCAGTGGCTGTGAGGGCTATGATGGGTATATTGGGCAAGAGTTCCCGTAGTGCAATGATCTTGAGATAAGCAGGACGAAAATCATATCCCCACTGCGAGATGCAGTGCGCTTCATCGATAGCGATGAGGTTCACTTTCATATCCTTTACCCTCACTTTGAAATCCTCTGTGCCAAGCCGCTCGGGAGATACATAGAGGAACTTAATATCGCCAAAGACAGCATTATTCAGCAGACGGTCTATCTCGCCTTTAGGCAGGCCTGTATGTATCGCTATGGCCTTGATGCCGCGTTGGTTGAGGTTCATGACCTGATCCCGCATGAGGGCGATGAGTGGTGAGACAACGATACATATACCGTCCATGCACATGGCTGGAACCTGAAAGCATAGTGATTTGCCGCCGCCCGTGGGTAGCAGTGCGAGCGTATCATGTCCGTCGAGGACTGACTGCACGATCTCCTCCTGCATCGGCCTGAAGTGGTCAAAGCCCCAATACTGCTTTAATATTTCGTGAGGAGTGTGCATGTATCTTTCTTCATTCAACCCGTAAAGGGTTTCAAACCCTTTACGGGTTATTATCTGGAGTAGTTATCTTTCCATCTTTCATCACTATCATGCGGTCGGCCATTTTGGCGAGTTCTTCATTGTGCGTCACGATGATGAATGTCTGCCCCAGCTGGTCGCGCAGGTCAAAGAATAATCTGTGCAGGTCGCGGGCATTGTCGGAGTCGAGATTGCCGGACGGCTCATCTGCCATGACGATAGCAGGGTTATTCATCAGCGCCCGTGCCACAGCTACCCGCTGCTGTTCGCCGCCTGAGAGCTCCGTAGGTTTATGATTCATACGTTGCTCTAGCTTCAGTAGTGATAGTAATTCCTTAGCGCGCTTTTCTGCTTCGCTTTTTTTCTTCCCACCGATAAATGCAGGTATACAAACATTCTCCAGCGCCGTAAACTCAGGCAGCAAATGGTGAAACTGAAAGATAAAACCCAATCTCGCATTGCGGAAAGTAGCCAGTGTCTTGTCCTTCTTAGCAAAGATACTCTCGCCGTCTATGCTCACCTCGCCGCTGTCAGGCCGGTCGAGCGTGCCAAGAATATGTAGCAGGGTGCTCTTGCCGGCACCCGAGGCACCGACTATGGATATGATCTCACCTTTCTGCACTGCGAGCGATACCCCGTTGAGTACACGCAGCGGTCCGTAGCTTTTGGTAATGTTTTTAGCGTCCAGTATCATGCTACAATAATAATCCCTTATTTCTGCAATTTGTAAATTTTCGGAGTAGACGTCATATACTATTATAAGCATAACTTGAGAAAAAAGTACTCATAATATGACATTGTTTTATTTTATGAGTATCTTAGATTTATTGCTCATCATAGTGGGTGTCCCTAAATATGCGGTATTGATGTATGGTATGTTTTAGCAATTAAACAAGAAGAGATCTTTTTAATCATATAAAAACTCCAATATGCCAACTAAAAAAAAGAAAGTAGCGCCCAAAGCAGCCAAAAGCGCGGCTAAAAAAGTAGTAAAAGCTGCTAAAAAAATAGTCAAGCCGGCTGCAAAAAAAGCAGTCAAAAAAAGTACTAAGAGTGTCAAAGTCGCAGCCAAAGCAAAAAAACGTGCAGCAAAAAAGGTAGCAAGAAAAGGAGCACCCAAAGCTAAGAAAGCAGCTAAAAAGGCAGTTGTCCTAAAGAAAGCAGCAGTGACAAAGAAGAAGGCCAAGGCTCCCGTAAAAAAAGTGAGCAAGCCTCAGGCAAAGAAAAGCAAGGCACCGGTAAAAGCTAAATCAGCAAAGATCACTCCTGTAAAGAAAATTAATAAACCGGCGGAACAAGCACCACAACACAATAGAATCCCCGGAAAGGATATGCATTTCATCCCATCTTATCAGACGCAAGCGCCAAGCACTATCCATGACAGTGTAGTGGAGGAAAAACTATTTCACAATAGAGAAGAGGTAGCCCTGCATCAGGAAAATGAAAAAGTGAAAGATGAATTAGGAAAGAACATAAACCAAAAAACGGTTTTCCACAATAAAGGCGGAGCGTAAGACTCAAGATATTGGGAGAATATAAAAATTTATAGTTCGGCGGCACCGAGGAACAATATATGTACTGTGGTGCTGTAATTGTACGTAAATACACGCTCATTATCAAGATTTTTTGCTGAAAATTCCGTATACTGTGGATAGGAATAGATAAATGAACAAGCCAAAAGACTGGAGAGAGTTGTTTTTGCCGCCAGCTGCATATCAGACTGAGGAGACGCTGCGTCTGCACCGGTTTTTTATTGCTACCTGCTTTGTCACAGCTGTTTTCGCAGCAGGCTACTGTGTCATGAGTGTCTACATGGATGGCCCGCTGTTTGCAGAGGCCATGGCAGCCTCTATCATACTTTTTATTTGTATGCCATTTGCCCTTAGGTTTGGGCTCAGCCTAACCATTTTGGTCAATCTTTTCCTTTCGGTCATCGCTTTAGTAGCGGTCTGTCTGATATACTGGGAGGGAGGTATACGGCGGGCAAATGTCGCTCCCTGGATCATGGTGCTACCTGCTTTTGCGATCATGCTGCAGGGTGTCAGGCAGGGTGTGATTTGGCTGATCATAGGCTTATGCATCATCGCAGGATTTTCCTATTTCACTTTTCAGAGTGTCACCTTTCCGATTCGGTTTGATGTGTCAAAAGACCCATTGTTTAGTACTCTTTCAATGAATGGCCTTGTATGTCTGGTCACCTTTATATTTTTCATCTCAGAGCGGGAGAGAAAGAAGTCACATCATGCACTTCAGTCGCAAAACATTACCCTGGACATGCTGAGCAAAGAGAAAACGAAATTTCTCCAGATAGCAGCTCATGACCTTCGAAACCCATTGATCTCGATACAGTCTCTGGCAGAGCGATTCTCAGACCCGGACCTCAGCGACGAGGAAAGAGAAATATGCCTGAACTATATCATCTCATCGGCAGACCGGATGTCTGAACTGATAAAAAACCTGCTCGAAATACAGGTAATGGATGCAGGCAGAATGAACATAAACAATCAACAGGTCTCTCTGAACAATATTGTAAATTCATACGTCAACCACATGTCGCATCTGATGGAAGACAGACAAGCAGAAATAGAAGTATCTCTGCCCGAAAAAGAGGTAATGATCATATCAGATCCCGCTCGTATCACGCAGATACTGGACAACTATGTCTCCAATGCTTTCAAATACAGTCCTGAGGGTTCAAAGGTATTCATTCACCTGCTTGAGCATGAAAAACAGATCATACTATCTGTAAAAGATGAAGGCCCCGGTATAAGCGAGAAGGATATGGATAAACTTTTTAAACAGTTTAGTACTGTGTCATCAGTGCCTCGCTCGGGGGAGCATGCTACAGGTCTGGGACTTGCCATAGTCAAAAAGCTCTCAGATGCATTGGGCGCAGAGGTCGGATGCAAATCGGAAAAAGGTAAAGGGTGTACTTTTTATGTGCAGTTTCCTAAAGAAAGTCAAGCTAACCCTCAAAGGGTTTAGAACCCTTTGAGGGTTCCAGTCATGATATTAAGTATGCAATCCTCCATTGATATGAATGACCTCTCCGGTCACATAGGATGCCTCCTTTGATGCGAGGAAACCAACGACTGCCGCTACTTCTTCTGCCTCACCGAAACGCTGCATAGGGATGATATTCCGATAGGGGGTAGGATCGATCGACTCCGTCATGTCAGTTTTGATAAAGCCCGGTGCAACACAGTTGACCGTCACGCCTCTGCGGCCTACTTCCTGCGCCAATGCTTTAGTAGCGCCAATCACACCTGCCTTGGATGCTGAGTAATTGACCTGTCCGGGCAGGCCCTTGACGCCAGAGAGCGATACCACATTCACGATACGGCCATAGCGTTTCGCCACCATATGCTGAAGCAAAGTCTTGGTCACATAAAAGAATGAATCCAGATTGGTCTTGATGACGGCTTCCCAGTCATTGTCCGGCATCATCATCATCAGGTTGTCCTTGCGGATGCCGGCATTATTGACGAGAACCTCTATCACTTTGTCCGGATTCAGCTCCACCCAGCCGCCGAGTATCGCCTCGATCTCGGACTTAGATGCGACATTGAACTTCAGCAGCTCGGCGTCTGAGCCATTTTCTTTGACGAGTGCCAATGTCTTGTGTGCTTCGGCCTCGTTGCTTTGAAAATTGATGATGACATAATAACCCATCTGAGCGAGCTTCACACTTATTGCTCTGCCGATGCCTCTCGATCCTCCTGTCACTAATGCGTATTTCATATTGCTATATTCAATTCACTAAATCAAAATGTTTGTCCAGCAGATATGCTTTGATAGCGGCTAACTCGCCGAACCTCGCTTCGTCTGAATCTATCTTTTTTGATACTTCCCTCATCTCGATATAAAACTCTTCGATCTTAGGCGAGAGGTTTTCGGATGCATTCAGACAGTCTATGGCCTGTGCCACCGCCATACTATGAATAGACAGCACATCAAAGGAGTTGTCCACCACGCGGGCACACATCAGAGCTGCATTGCTGCCCATGCTCACGATGTCCTGATTGTCATTATTGCTTGGTATGCTATGGATATACATGGGATTGGAGAGGGTTTGATTCTCCGCTACGGTAGAAGTCGCAGTATACTGTATGCCCTGCAGACCAAAATTCAAACCGATAGTGCCTGTATTGATAAAAGGCGGCAGTTTGCCATTTAGTTTATCATTCAGCAGATAGTTGAGCTGTCTGTCTGCCAACATAGATAGCTTCGTAATGGCAATTTTGAGTTTATCCATCTCAAGCCCTACATAGTCCCCATGGAAGTTTCCACCATGATATATATCCTGTCTATGGTGATCTACCACAGGGTTATCGCTCACGGAGTTGAGTTCATTCAGCAGGACCTCTTCGGTATATACTATCGTATCGTGTATCGGACCCAGTATCTGTGGCACGCAGCGTATAGAGTAGTATTCCTGTACCTTTTCCTGAAAATGTGTCTCATCAGTTTCCTTGTATAGATGCTCCTGCCTGCTGCGCATTAGCTTGCTATCTGCGAGTATACCACGCATCGAGGCTGCTATGGCGTTCTGGCCTTTGTGTTTTTTGACCTCATTGAGCGGGGCGGAGATATGATCGCCGTAGGCTTCAAATATTTCATTGATAGCTGACGAGAGTAGTACAGACAGATCGAGCAACTGCTTAGCACGAAACACATTGATCAGGCCGATGCCTGTCATGCAGGAGGTGCCATTCATCATAGCCAGTCCCTCGCGCATCCTGATGGCAAAAGGCGTCAAACCTTCAGCTCTCATTGCTTCTCCGGCATTGGTGATTTTCCCTTTGTATGTCACTTCACCTTCACCGATGATAGCCAGCGCCATATGTGCGAGCTGCACCAGGTCGCCGCTGGCACCTACACCGCCATGTGTGTATATGACAGGCAGGATATCGTGGTTGATCATCTCTGCGATGAGGATGAGCAGGTCCGGATGCACACCACTGCGGCATTTCGCAAAGGTATTGAGCCTGTCGACCAGCATGGCCCTGGAGTATACCGGTGGCAGGGGCTTTCCCATGCCTGATGCATGACTACGAATGAGGTTGTACTGGAGGGTCAGGCGCTCTGCATAGGGTATCCTGTACTGTGCCATAGGGCCGAAGCCGGTATTGATACCATATATGACCTTATCCACAGAAAAATCCCGCAGGAAGTGAAAATTCTTGTCAGCTTCATCCAGCAGGGAAGCTGAGATCTTTATTTTACCGCCATAGTGAACTATCTTGTAAAAATCTCCCGCACTTAAAAGGTTTTCATTCAACTCGACCATCAAAAAGTAGTTAGTATTGAGTATTGAGTATTGAGACAATGCAATGGCATTATATCCCATCACCAATACGAAATGTTAAAGTTCAAATATATCGAAAACAGCCGTTATTGGAAACTTTACTTACCCCTAGATTCCCTGAAGGGGACTTAAGTACCCCTATTAGGCGTCATTCCGAAGGTTTTTCCAGTAATAAATATAAACATCATAAAACCGAGGAATCCCCTAAGCACAAATGCTTCACTTAATGCTGTGGGGATTCCTCCACTTTGACATATCTATTTTTTAAGATGAAAAGTGTTCGGAATGACGTGCTTTTATGGAGTGGTTATTTCGTTTCCTCCCGGAGAATGACACTGCTCGTAGTAGCGTAATATCGGAAAACGCGCTTCTCGCCATCAGAATGAGTGAATGTAATGATACAGTTATTGGCGTCACTCCAGTCAAATTTGACATTTGAGGCGTCGAGTGTGGATGCTGTGATCTCAAACTGCAGTGAACCCATGGATTCTTTGCCGGATTTCGCCTCCAGCGTCACCGTAAAAGGATCAAGTGACGAAGCCTTTTTGCCATCAACACTGATGGTGGTCTTCCCATCCGGCGAAGTGCTGGATAGTGAGCCGGTGACTGGCTTCCGTCCGCAGGCTGTGAATATTAATGCTACAATGAGTAGAGGAGTTAGTTTCTTCATGAAATGAATTTAATATAAAAATCTATATGGTGTTTTTTTGATATCAAAGTGTTTGGGATAATAGTATTAGTTTGCTAAATTTGTATTTAGTTATTTATTAAAGCAAATTAAATTTCAATTATGCATATTTATTTTCTAAAATATCAATTTAATTTATGCTTAATTAATACATAATTACAGTTTTAGTGTTTTGACACTAGTGGCACCAGTACTATTAAAAATGGATTTTTTATATGTATAACTGAAAAAAATGCACGGATCGCAATTCACTTAAGAAACTCAATATTCCTCTTCAATCCGGAGTATTTAGTACGCTTGACAGCAGAGTTTTTGAAAAGCTTTTTGAATTGCTCTTCGCTGAGTGCCTCCCATTCAGCTTTAGACATATCAAGTAGCTCGGGAGTGGGTTCAAAATCAGGGGTAGTGTGAGGTTCTGCTTGCGAATTGATAGGGCAGACCTGCTGGCATATATCGCAGCCATACATCCAGTTGTCAAACTTGCCGCGATATTCGTCAGACAGCATCTGGTCCTTGATCTCGATAGTGAAGTAGGAGATGCATTTGCTTGCATCGAGCTTATATGGTTCGTAGATGGCTTGTGTCGGGCAGGCATCGATGCAGCGGGTGCAGGAGCCGCAGTAGTCTTTGACAGGAGAATCGAAGTCCAGCTTCAGATCGAGTATGATCTCCGCGAGAAAGAAATATGAGCCTTGACGTTTTGTGAGCAGATTGGTGTTCTTGCCTATCCAGCCTATGCCCGAGCGCTGTGCCCATGCCCGCTCCAGCACCGGTGCAGAGTCCACAAAGCAACGGCCATTGACATCGCCGGCCACTGAGCGTATATAGTCGAGTAGCTGCTCCAGGCGTTCACGCACCACTGTATGATAGTCCTGGCCGAGGGCATACATAGCGATCTTAGGTGCATCGGGGTCAGATTGATGCTTGTCGGTGTAGTAATTAAACGATAAGGAAATGACGGACTTTGCGCCGTCGACGAGCTTGGTTGGGTCTATGCGTTTGTCAAAGTGATTTAACATGTAGTTCATCTTGCCCTGCCTATCCTGATTGAGCCATGACTCCAGATAGCGGGCCTCTTCGGTCAGTTCCTCGGCATGTGCTATACCGCAACTGCTGAAACCGAGCTCTGCCGCCCGCTGTTTGATATTAAATGAAAGATCAAATGACTTTGACATGGAAAAAACGGATGCTTGTATAATTTACTTATCCTTTACCGAACATAACTTAACGCTTAACGAAAACTAACAATAAGATAATATTAAAGCTGTTCCTTTGCAATCAATTAAAATCCCGATATGAACTCCAAATTCTTCTGCTTTATCACATTGTTATCGCTACTCACCGTCAGGACTTTTGCCGCAGGCAATACAGAGACTGACAGCAAGGATAGCAAAAATAGGGATTTAAGGATACTGTCATGGAATATCTACATGCTCCCGCCGATTGCGCCTGTAGTAGGCAGAGTGGATAGGGCACATGCTATAGTAGATACACTGGAGCATTCGGGGTTTGACATCATCGTATTTCAGGAGGCATTCAACCACAGGGCTGTCAAGGTCATCAGAGACAGTCTCGCAGCTATCTATCCATATATGTATGGCCCGTTCAATCCACGCAAGAACCCGTTTCAGATCAGCAGCGGTGTATGGGTGATCAGCAAAATACCTCTCGATCTCAAAGGCACTATCGAATATAAGATAGCTAAAGAAACCGACAGGGTAGCCCGCAAAGGCGCAGCATTGCTCGAAGGCAGCTGGAATGGCAAGAAATTTCAGATCATCGGTACTCACCTCCAGGCGCAGAATCATCCTGACATACGCAATCTCCAGATACGACATATGTATGACAGCCTCATCATCAAATACAGAGTGGAGGGAGTACCACAGATCATCTGTGGTGATATGAACACTGAGATCGAGATTCAAAAGAACTACCGGGCAATGCTCAAAGGTCTGGATGCTGAAGATGGCGCCATATCAGGCACACAAACCATGACCTACGATGGCACTAATAATGCACTCGCACTATCAGTGTGGAAAAAGGACAAGACCACTCTCGATTATATCCTGCTAAGAAGGAACGGTACTCATACCAATGTCATCAACAGGCATGTGGGTGTATTCAAACGTACATGGAAGAAAGGACATACTGATCTGTCTGATCATTATGCCATGGCCTGTGAGGTGAAGTTCTGAGAGGAGTAAATGGCATTACTAGGATTTTTAGGATTGATATGATTGGCAGGATTAATAGAGAATGAAATGCAATTGTATTCAATCATAAATCAACAATCCGCAATCATAAATAGCATCACTCCCACTCAATGGTAGCGGGCGGTTTGGAGCTGATATCATAGACCACGCGGTTTACTCCTTTGACATTATTGATGATCTCATTGGAGGTCTTCGCCAGGAATTCATAAGGTAAATGCGACCAGTCTGCGGTCATGCCATCGGTAGAGTTGACAGCACGGAGGGCTACGACATTCTCGTAGGTACGTTCATCGCCCATGACACCGACGGCTTTGATAGGAGTAAGGATCACTCCGGCCTGCCATACCTTGTCATAGAGCTCATACTTCTTGAGATTGCTGATAAAGATATGATCTGCGTCCTGCAGTATCTTGACCTTGTCCTCTGTGATATCACCCAGTATCCTGACTGCGAGGCCCGGACCGGGGAAAGGATGACGATTTAGAATATCGGGATGCAACCCAAGTTCTTTACCAGCTCTGCGTACTTCATCCTTAAAAAGGAAACGCAAAGGCTCGACGATTTTGAGTTTCAATCTTTCAGGTAGCCCACCGACGTTATGGTGTGACTTAATAGTCTGAGATGGGCCATTGACGGAGACAGACTCTATGACATCAGGATAGATGGTGCCCTGTGCGAGCCATTTGATATCAGGGAATTTATGTGCTTCCGCCTCGAACACCTCGATGAAAACACGTCCTATGATCTTGCGTTTCTGCTCGGGATCTGATACACCTTTGAGTTCACGAAGGAACAGCTCACCGGCACGGACACCGACGACATTCAAGCCCATGTCCTTGTATTGATGGAGTACGTTCTCGAATTCATCTTTGCGCAGGAGGCCATTGTCAACGAATATGCAAAGCAGGTTGGCGCCAATAGCTTTCTGTAGCAGCATGGCAGCTACGGATGAGTCTACACCACCTGAGAGGCCGAGCAGTACATGTTCTTCGCCTATTTGTTTTTTGAGTGAGGAGATGGTTTCATTGACGAAACTGGCCGATGTCCACACATGGCTCAGCCCGCATATACCAAAGAGGAAGTTGTTCAGGATTTTAGGGCCATCTACAGAATGATAAACCTCGGGGTGAAACTGTATGGCATAAACAGAATGGGGAAATGCACCATCTTTGGCTACGAATCCTGCTATCGGTATGGAATCAGACTTGGCTATGATATTAAACTTATCGCCTACCGCAGTGATAGAGTCGGCATGACTCATCCATATCTGAGAGTGGTTAGTCACTCCCGAAAAAAGCGGTGATTTTTCATCGGTCACATCGAGATGAGCGCGGCCATATTCACGTTTATCGCTTTTCTCGACTTTGCCGCCGTATTTCTGGGCCAGCAACTGTGCCCCATAACAGACCCCAAGGATCGGTACATGTTTGACTAGGGCCTCTATATCCACATCCGGGGCATCAGTATCTCTGACCGAAGCAGGTGAGCCTGAGAGGATGACTCCCTTGATGTCGGGTGTGATGGCTGGTATTTTATTGTAAGGAACTATCTCGCAGTATACTTCTGACTCCCTGACGCGCCGTGCTATGAGCTGTGTATATTGGGAACCAAAGTCTATGATCAGTATTTTCTCTTGCATGGCGCAAAATTACATTTTGAACCGGATACTAAAAGGAGAATTTATCAGCCCTGTGGGTAATTTGATTGGAATGCCGCAAAATCAATAAGGCTAATGGTCTATTTTATGTTATATCCTTCTATTTTTCTGTAGAGTGTATTCAGTCCGATATCGAGTTTCTTTGCAGCCTCAGCCTTGTTTCCTTTGGTGATCATGAGGACCTTTTTGATATGCTGCTTCTCTACTTCCGCCAGTTCGAGAGAGTTTGGAGCATTTTCCTGATAGGTAAACTCTAAAGGGAGAAACTCCGGACGCAGCTCACCATCACAGAGGATCATGGCTCGTTCGATCACATTTCTCAGCTCCCGTATATTGCCTTTCCAGCTATGTGTCTTGAGCGTATCGAGAAAGTCTTTGGATATCTTTGGATATTGGACCGCCATTTTATCCGTGAAAATATTGATGAAATGAGTGGTGAGAAGGTCAATGTCATCAACCCTTTCGGACAGTGATGGCAGATTTATCTTGAATACAGACAATCTGTAATAAAGGTCCATTCTGAATAAGCCTTTGTCTATTTCCTGTTGCAGGTTGCGGTTTGTAGCAGTGATCACACGTATGTCTACACGGGTTGGCTTGGAGTCGCCTACTTTATAAAACTCCTGTGTTTCCAATACTCTCAGTAGTTTAGCCTGAAGGTCTATGCTCATTTCACCTACCTCATCCAGAAATATACTCCCGCCGCTGGCTTCTTCCATCAGGCCTTGTTTATCCTTGAGTGCACCTGTGAATGATCCAGCTTTATGGCCAAAAAGCTCGCTTTCGAGCAGTTCTTTCCCAAGGGTACTACAGTTGACCGCTACAAAAGGCTTGTTTTTTCTCTTGCTGGCATAATGAATGGACTGAGCAAACACTTCTTTACCGGTACCCGTATCTCCGAGCAAAAGAACCGTCGCATCTGTCTGTGCCACTTTGCCTGCCAGATTTTTTGCAACCTGAATAGCTGCAGAGTTGCCTACGATATTCTCAAAGCTGTATTTGTCTGATATCTTATTTTCCAGCTGGCTGATCCTGCTCTGTAGTTGTGATTTCTCAAGGGCCTTACTGATCAGAGGAATGATCTTTGTATTGTCATCACCCTTTACCAGATAATCAAAAGCTCCATTTTTTATAGCCATGACACCATCAGCTATAGTGCCGTATCCGGTTATTACTATTATTTCAGTAAGGGGGCGTTTTAATTTGATAGTTCCTACCAGCTCTATGCCATTGGCATCAGGCAGATTGACATCACTCATGACGACAGAGACGTCTTCTTTGTCCAGCAATTTGAGGCCGGAAGCAGCATTGCTTGCGGTCAGAACATTGAAGCCTTCTTTTGATATAATCCGGGCAAGCAATGTCTGCAATGCTATATCATCATCTATTATGAGAACTGTGTTGTTCATCGGAATTAAACATACACAAAATCCATATAAAATTTCAGAAAGATTTTGCAAATCAAGTCTGATGGTGGGTCGCGGGACTACATCATTACCGGACAATACCCTTGTCTTGATTTATGCCTTGTGTTGATCGCATACATTACGCTGATTTCCGGGGCGCCAAATGTCGATGTAGAGACCTGTAACTTAGATATATTTACATCATATGAAAGACCTAGGGTCAGGCTTTTATAGTCGAAACGACAGTGGATGATGACAGCATCAGCCATCGGGATGTCCATAGCATTGGCTATACGGACCTGAGCACCCAGATAAAGGAAGTTTTTGGTCAGGACCTTATTGCCAACTTGTATCTTCAGCATGGCCCCTGCATTATACTGGCTGGCTGGCCCCTGGATAAGCATAAAGAAATTAGGGATGACCCAAAGTTTTTTATTGAGAACTATAGTAGCCCCGCCATGAGCAGTGAACTTCATATAAAGCTTCTCGTCGAAAATGCTTGTATTAGTTGAAGCTGAGAAGAAAGATATCTGAGGTTGGTTGATATGGCTCAGGCCCGTACCCAGATATACATCGGTTCCGCTTTTCAGGGTCACTGAATAAAACAAACCGGCACTAACATCACCATAATAAACCTTTGTTCTGGCGAAAGCTTCCCTTTGAGAGGTATTGACAGTACCTGTGGCCTGATCATAGTTGAAATCATATGTTGCTTTACTTGGGTCAAATCCTCTGGTATTAAACCCACCCTGTATACCCAGAGATAAAGACATGTTTTTCTTTCTGCTCATCATGAAGTGGTAAGCTGCTGTCAGGGCAATATTATTGGTTTGGAACCCTGCTTCACCTGACTGGTCAGAGAAGAAAGACATCCCGATTCCTGCAAAACTGGTATAAGGGCTTACCTTGCCTATGGCCATGTCCACACCTGCGGCCTCAGTCCTGTATGCATTGCCACCGGCTATTGTGTTCCATTGTGTCCGGAAGTTAGCATATGCTCTGAGATCACCCTGGCTGAAACCCGCCAGAGCAGGATTGAGCAGTAGCGGAGACATGGCAAACTGTGAAAAATGAACATCCTGTGCCTTTATATTCAGCATCGAGCAAAGTGCCACAAGGATCGTTAAGTATTTATATGATTTCATTTCGTTTTATTGAGATTTTGTTGTTTGAATATTATCTGATCAAAGTCACTGTACCACTGGTCTCCACGTCATACCCGTTTTCACATTTGCCTTTGACCTGATAGACATACGTGCCTTCCTCAGCTTGTTTTCCATTGATATAGCCGTCCCATCCTTCGGTGACACTGCTGGTCTCAAATACTATTGAGCCCCACCTGTTAAATAATTGGAAGTACTCAAGGTGTGATAAAGTTTTGGAACGTACATAGAGTTTGTCGTTAGTGCCGTCACCGTTTGGAGTGAATGTGTTAGGAACGAAAATGGATGCCGGATCACAATTCAATATATGGATCAGCATAGAGTCCTTTGTGGTACAGCCATATTGATTTTCGCCATTGACATATACCACTTGTGATTCGGTAGGAATAAGCGTGGTCGTACCACACTCGGTGCATGAAAGCTCATTTTTTGCTGACCAATGATATGATGTCAGGTCTCCTGATACCGGAGATATGGAGACCTCTGTATATGGAGTGGTATAGATATTAGCAGGCAGTTTAACGGCAGCGGCGGGATTCAATCCGACGGTCACAATGGCTACTGCTGCAGGACAGCTGCCACTGGTAGCTGTGACACTAAAAGTTTCTGCCTCTGAACCTATAGTCGCCATTGGGTCAGCTATAGATGTATTATTGAGCTCAGGAGAAGCGTCCCAGGTATATGTGACCCCATGAAAAAATGTATCTGTCACTGAGGCATTGAGCTGAACTGATGATCCAGCGCATACCGAAGTGTCTTTGCTCAGGATCAGCGGGATGAATTCATATACTCTGACCGGAATGGTCTCTGATACAGTGCATCCGAGCCTATTGTATGCTGTCACAGTATAATCTATGCTTTCGGCTGGGGTGCAGACAGGCTGGAATGAATTAATACTGCTGAGGTATGTAGCAGGGGACCATGTAGCGCCAAAGGCCTGCTGTACCACATTCATCTGGACATTTGCATTCTTGCATAGTTTGATAGTATCCTGAGCATGCAGGATTGGCAGTGGATCGACCATCACTTTAAACCCTCCGGTAGCGCTACAGCCGAATTCATTGGTAGTGGTAACAGTATAGTAAGTAGTGTCATTCGGCTGCAGGATCACAGATGTGCAGGTATCGCATATGTTCAGGACCTTAGTACATGTATCGCAGTCATTTACATTACGGTCTCTCCATTGATAGTGGCCATTTGCCATTGTAAAAGTGACTTGCTGGCCTGCGCATATAGATGTATCATTCATGTTCAACATAGGAATCGGATGTGTAACGATAGAGTCGAGTGAATAGGGTACAGAGCATCCTACCTGATCAGTAAGGATAAACTTGGGATGGAAGATACTGACCGAGGTATATGTATAGTTGAAATTTAATGAATCGTTATATAGTGTGCCATTGCCCAGGTCACAGATAACGCTTTGGGTATTTGAAGAAGTAGTCGCCGAGAATGTCACATCCAAAGGTACGCAGCCGGTATTGGGAGTCATACTGAAATTGCCTGATGGCCCTTCTACTACTATCAGATTTGAATCGATCACAGTGTTGCTACAGCCATACTTGCTGACCCCGGTCAGTTTGACAGTATATACTCCCGGATGAAAATAAATATGTGTAGGATTGGCGGTAGTGTCAGTATAGCCATCGCCAAAATCCCAACGATATTTTAGGTCAGGACGATTAGCGTGACTGCTGAATACAGATACCAGAGGCGGGCACAGTGAGAATTTTTCATCTACAGAAAAGCCGACTTCTGTAGAATCAACATTCATGTAATTAGCTTTGACGTAAGTGGAATCACAACCTATGCTATCCCATGCAGTCAGCGCTACACTATATAAACCATATCTCTGGTAAGTGTGGACGGGGCTTAATTGGGTAGAGGTGTCGCCGTCACCGAAATGCCAGAGATATCTGGTAGCATTGGAGGTCCTATTAAAAAACTGTACCGGTACTCCAGGACAGAGCATAGAGTCTGAAACGAACTTCACGAATGGAATTGATGTATTGATAAAACCTGGTACGGAAGATACAACTGTGCATCCGGTTGAGTCAGTAGCAGTCAGTGAAACTGAAAATACAGAGGCGCTGGTATAAGTACTGGTCGGATTAGTAGCTGTAGAGGTACTACCATTACCAAAGCTCCAGGTCAGTGATACTCCGCTTGGGGCATGACTTGTAAAATTGACATCCAGAGGGATCGTGCATGAATATTGAGTATCGGCAGTGAAGCTTACTGAAAAACCCGAAGTGACTTTGATGTAAGCCAGTTTGGTAAGTGAGTCCTTGCAGATGGCGTCAGTGACTACAAATGTGACAGGATATATGCCGGGCTGACCATACACTTTGGCAGGGTCAGGATGATTAGATGTGGTGCCGTCGCCAAAATTCCAGCTCCAATTCGTTCCTAACATGGGTGACATATCAAAAAAATAGATAGTTTGACCTGCACATACAGTTGTATCACTTGCAAAAAAATCGGCTTTCAGGTTGATGACAGCTATATTTTGTTTGAGTGAATCAATACACCCATTACTATTGGATACTATTAGGTTAGCAATATAATTGCCATATTGATATAAATGACTTGGATTAGTTAGGTTGCTGAAAGTACTGTCGCCAAAACGCCAGTTACAGGTCAATCCATTTCCGGTAGATTGATTAGTGAAATTGACAACCTGTGAAGCTGCACAGCTCACCAATGGTGAAGCGGTAAAGGCGACTGTAGGTTGAGGCCAAATGGTCACATAGGCTGTTTGGGTCAGGTGAGCGTTGCATCCGTTAGTATCCTGAGCTACCAACGTAACATCATAAATACCGGATTGTGTGTAGCGATATGATGCATTGATGTCGCTACTCGCTATACCATTCCCAAAACCCCATGCATACTGTGTGACTGGCGATGAACCTGCTGTCACAAGATTGGTGAAATTGATCGAATCTCCCGGACATGCAGTAGTCCTGTCGCTGGTGAAATTGACTACCGGCGGGCTGAAAACGGTAATGACCTGAGTGGATGAGTCGCTGCTGGTACCATTATAAACAGTTAACTTGACTATATATGTACCAGGAGTGAAGTATGTAGCAGACGGGTTCAGTTGGTTAGAAGTATTTCTATTTCCAAAGCTCCACTGCCGGCTGGTGATACTGCCAGTCGAATGGTCAGTAAAATTTACCACCAGAGGAGAGCAGCCTTTTATTTCACTGGCGGAGAAAGAGGAATGAACAGTTGCATTTGAAGACAATGAGACAAGGATCAGGATTAAAAAGGAAAGTTGTTTCATTTCAAAAGATTTTTGATACCGTTTACGGCTCAAACTCAATCATAGAGCAACTTTCCGCATTGTATTAAACAGCGCTTTTTTTGTTATATACAAGGGTGAACAGTATGCTACAATCGACAACTTGTTAACCTGTCGTTTTCAAACATATCCAGTAGAACAACGTATATACAAGACCCGGCAAAGAGCGGATAAGTAGATATATTGTTAATATGCCCCGGAGGCTTTGTTTGTGACAACGCATAAATTATATTGCACAACGAATTATAAAATCAAAAAATGATAATAGGCGTATTGAAAGAAAGAGCCCCTGAGACCAGGGTGTCAATAGTACCCGAAATCGTATCCGCTCTTGTCAAAATGAATATCACCGTATGGGTAGAATCAGGTGCAGGATCTAAATCTTATTATAATGACAGTTCATATGTAGCTGCCGGAGCTCTGATCAAAGACGAAGAGTCCATAATAAATGAAGCTTCAATTATCCTGACCATTCATGCAGATAATGTTCCTGAAAATACCAAAGCGGAAACAGTGTTAATGGGTGTTTATCAGCCATTATATAAGCCGCAACTGATGCAAACATGGGCCGAAAAGGGCTATAGTGTATTCAGTCTTGATACTATCCCACGGACTACACGTGCCCAGGCTATGGATGTACTTAGTTCTCAGGCCAATATTGCCGGATATAAAGCCGTACTGCTCGCAGCAATGGAGTATAGCCGTTACTTCCCGATGTTCATGACTGCCGCTGGCAGTATCGCACCCGCTAAGGTGCTTATACTAGGTGCTGGTGTAGCTGGCCTACAGGCCGTTGCTACTGCTCGTAGGCTTGGAGCGGTGGTTGAAGTATTTGATACACGTCCGAGCGTGAAAGAAGAAGTCATGAGCCTCGGGGCAAAGTTCGTGGAGGTAGAGGGTGCAGCAGATGCATCAAAGGCAGGAGGCTATGCCGTAGAGCAGAATGAGGACTTTCAGCGCCGCCAGAGAGAGAAGATACACGAGCATATCAAGAAGTCTGACATCGTGATCACCACGGCCCAGATAGCGGGAAAGAAAGCACCAATACTTATTAAAACAGAAATGATCAATGATATGCGCCCGGGTTCTGTCATTATAGATATAGCAGCAGCTACCGGTGGTAATACGGATTTGACTAAGGATAACGAAACCGTCATACATAACGGGGTCACTATAATAGGGAACTCAGCCCTCGCCTCCGCGCAAGCCGCAGATGCGAGCAAAGTTTATGGCAAAAATGTCCTGAATTTCTTAAAACTTATTGTCACCAAAGAAGGGGACTTAAACCTGAATTTCGAAGATGATATTGTCAAAGGTACCTGTATAGTATATGATGGTAAGATCGTCAATGAGAGAATCCAGGCACTGATCACTCCACAAACTGTAAAAGCATAAATCAATATGGAAAACCTGACCAGTCTATTTACGGATGAAAGTACATATCGGCTCATCACCATAGTTATGTTATCGATCTTTCTGGGTATTGAGCTCATCTCCAATGTGCCTTCTGTACTTCATACTCCACTCATGAGCGGCGCCAATGCGATACATGGGGTCGTGATAATCGGTGCCATCATTGTGATGGGTAAAGCAGCACCTACTGACTATCTGGCCCTGGCCCTTGGATTTATGGCTGTGATACTTGGTACTTTGAATGTTGTTGGTGGCTTTGTGGTCACTGATCGTATGCTTGAAATGTTTAGCAAAAAGAAAAAGAGTGCTTAATGTCTTGGTTTAATAAATTTCTATAAACTCAAACCTTTGGATTCAAGCTTCTTTTTAGGAGTTTGGGTGAAAAAAAATAAACTATGTCGCAGTCTTTACTACTCCTCAGTTATCTCATTGGTTCTATCACTTTTATTCTTGGACTTAGGATGCTCTCAAAACCCGAGTCAGCCCGTCGGGGAAACCTGATAGCAGCAGCGGGAATGACCGTTTCCATTCTTGCCACTATTTTTCTTTATATCAATCCCGATAGCCACGAACATCTTCATAATCATCTTTGGATATTCGGCGGACTGGTGATCGGGACTATATTGGGTACATATGCAGCCCGCAAGGTCAAAATGACAGCCATGCCAGAGATGGTCAGTCTTTTTAACGGTATGGGTGGTGCCTGTGCTATGCTGATCTCTGTTGTAGAGTTTCATGGGGACAGTGCCGCTCATATGATCAAAATGCTTGTTATTGTTCTTGGGGCCATGATAGGCACAGTTTCTTTCGTAGGAAGTATGATAGCCTGGGGTAAGCTGAACGGCAGGATCAAAGACAGAACAATACCTGGTGCCCAAGTGATTAATTTCATACTCTTCGCCGGTATTGCCGCTCTGGCTGTCCTCGTGATCGGAGGATATGTGAGTGTTCCGGCTTATTACTTCTATGCACTTCTTCTCCTGGCGGCGATATATGGAGGCTTATTTGTCATGCCTATCGGCGGAGCGGATATGCCGGTCGTGATCTCGCTGCTTAATTCTTTTACTGGTGTAGCCGCTGCATTCGGTGGTTTTTTATATAACAACCCGGTCATGCTCACAGGCGGAATACTAGTGGGTTCGGCGGGCACTATCCTCACTATGCTGATGTGCAAAGCCATGAACCGATCACTGAAAAATGTACTGATTGGTTCTTTTGGCGGTCAGAAGGCTGCTGCTGCCGGTGCTCCGAAAGAGAAAATATCATATAAAGAGATTCCGCTAAATGATGCCGCTGTCCTGATGGCCTATGCTCAGAAAGTTATGATCGTTCCCGGTTATGGGCTTGCTGTAGCACAGGCGCAGCATACCTGTCATCAGTTGGAATTACTGCTGGCAGAGAAAGGTGTTGAGGTATACTATGGTATACACCCTGTGGCTGGTCGTATGCCCGGCCATATGAATGTCCTGCTCGCAGAAGCAAATGTGCCTTATGAAAAGCTCCTTGAAATGGAAGATGCCAATGATATTATGAGTAGCATCAATGTTGTCCTGATACTTGGCGCCAATGATGTGGTCAATCCGGCTGCGAAAGACAATCCGGCCAGCCCTATCTATGGGATGCCAATACTCGAAGTAGAGAGAGCTGAGCATGTCATAGTCAATAAACGAAGTATGAACCGCGGCTATGCAGACATCGAGAATGATCTGTTCTCAAGGCCTAAGACCTCTATGTTATTCGGCGATGCCAAATCTGTTTTGCAAGACCTTATAGCAGAGTTGAAATTGCTTTAGATTTAAGCATTGCCTCAGTATATCCTATACTAATAGGGGTCATTCGCTATTTTCAAATTTAGTTTTCAAATTATTTATATTTTAGCCCGAATATGAATCGGGTAGTTATCACAGGTTATGGTATTTGGTCCTGTATTGGCAAAAATGCTGATGAGGTCAAGGCTTCCCTGCACGAAGGCCGTTCGGGGATTGTTTTCCTGCCTGAGCGCAAGGAGTTTGGCTATCGCTCTGGCCTCAGCGGGCATGTGGGCCGTCCTGAGTTAAAGGCCCTTCTGGACAGACGCTCACGGCTCATGATAGGCGAGCAGGGAGAATATGCCTATATGTCTACGCTGGAAGCGCTCAAGATGGCAGATATAGATCAGGAGTACCTTGACCACCATGAGACAGGCATTATCTTTGGCAATGACTCTACTGCCAAGTCTACTACCGAATCAAATGATATCATTAGAGCAAAAAAAAACACCTCTTTTGCAGGCTCGGGGGCTGTGTTTCAGACTTTGAACTCTACGGTCAATATGAATCTCGCTACGATCTTCAAACTCAAGGGCATAAACTTTACCATCAGTGCGGCCTGTGCCAGCGGGTCACACTCTATTGGTATGGGTTATATGCTCATCAAACATGGCTATCAGGACCGCGTGATATGCGGTGGGGCACAGGAGATAGATATACTGACCATGGGCACTTTTGATGCATTGGCGGCATTCTCGGTCAGGGAGAATGAACCAACCGAGGCCTCAAGGCCATTTGACAGGGACAGGGATGGCCTGATACCAAGCGGTGGTGCGGCTACTGTTATTATCGAGTCGCTGCATTCTGCTCAGAAGCGCGGTGCTAAGATATTGGGTGAGATAGTTGGTTATGGCTTTTCCTCAAATGGCGGCCACATCTCAAATCCTACCGTGGACGGCCCTGTGCGGTCGCTGATGATGTCCCTGTCGGAGGCCAATATGAAGGCTGGTGATATAGATTATATTAATGCACATGCCACATCGACACCGCTCGGCGATGCGAGCGAGGCACAGGCTATCAATGCCGTATTTGGCGCATATAAACCGCTTGTGTCCAGTACGAAATCCATGACAGGCCACGAATGCTGGATGGCAGGGGCCAGTGAGGTAGTATATTCTATGCTTATGATGCAGAACGGATTTATTGCTCCAAACATCAATTTTGAGAACCCGGATGAGTTTTCCGCCAAGCTAAAAATCGCAACTACTACAAAACAAAAAAATATTGATGTATTTTTGTCAAACTCTTTCGGCTTTGGGGGGACCAATTCGACCCTGATAATCCGGAAGTGGAAGCCTTAAAACCACCACCTAGTGCTATGACCAACGAAGAAATAATCGGAAAGATCAACGAATTCCTGTCTGAGGAATTTGAAGTCGGACAGGACAGGCTCATGCCCGATGCCACCTTAAAGGATACATTGGAACTGGATAGCCTCGACTACGTAGACCTCGTAGTCCTGCTCGAAAGCAATTTCCCAATCAAAGTGAAACAGGAGGATTTTATCACTATTCGCACCTTCAACGATCTCTATACATACGTCATCCACAAGACCGCTCAACACGTATCTGTATAATGACTCAGTGGGAGGGCAAATCAAAAGGTACGCCACTCGGGTATAGAATATTTGTAGCCGTACTAAGTACTGTCGGCCTTTATCCTGCATATTTTCTGCTGGTTTTTGTAGTGTTTTACTATTTCCTTTTTTCTTTCAGGACATCCAAACACAGCTATTTATTCTTCAGGAAACGCTGTGGCTATGGCATGATCAGGTCTATCGCTATGGTCTATTGGAGTTACTTTATGATCGGGCAATCTCTGATCGATAAGGTAGCTGTCATGTCGGGACTGTCAGATAAGTTTACCCATACATCTAATGGCTCCGAGAATCTCGTCTGTATGGCAGAAAAGAAGCGTGGTGCCATCCTGCTGGGTGCACACTTGGGAAACTGGGAGATAGCCGGGCATTTCATAACAAAATATGATACGATGGTCAATATTCTGATCTTCGATGGCGAACATGAGAAGATAAAAGGCTACATTGACAGTGTCACAGGCGGCAAAAGATTTAAGATGATACCTATCAAAGGCGACCTTTCGCATGTGTACCTGATGAGTGAGGCGCTGATGCGTGGCGAAACGATATGTATGCATGCTGATAGGTTCCTGCCGGGAAACAGGACACTGCCTGTACCGTTCTTTGGTGAGGATGCCTTGTTTCCGATGGGCCCGTTTCAGCTTGTCCGGGCATTAAAGGCGCCATATACTTACGTCTATGGGGTCAAAACAGGGCCGATGCACTATGACTTTTATGCCCGTCCGCCCAGGGAGGTGAATGATTTCGCCAATATCGAGAGTATGATGAAGGATTATGTGAGTGATCTGGAAAGTATGGCTCGAAAATGTCCCGGACAATGGTTTAATTATTACGAGTTTTGGGCTAAGTAATGTGATTGGTAATTAAAAATTGATAATTGAATATTTCGAACTATTTTATATGTTTTTTGTTTATGTTTAGTCAGTTATTGTCTCACGTTTCAATACTCACTACTCATGGCTCCTAAACAAAAAGACCTGATAGCCACTGCACGGATCACTGTGAAATTCAATGAATGCGATCCGCTGGGCATAGTCTGGCATGGCAACTATCTTAAGTATTTCGAAGAAGGCAGGGAGGCTTTTGCTGACAAATATAATTTCGACTACTATTCATTTTACAATAAGGGATATTCTACACCACTAATTCATTCAGAGGCAACTTATAAAAAACCACTCCGCTATCGTGATGTGGCATTGGTAGAAGTCCATTTCAAAAAGACAGACGCAGCCAAGATCATTTTTCATTATACTGTAAAAAATGAAGCTACCGGTGAACTGATATGCACTGGTTCTACTACACAAGTATTTGTGACCAATGGCACTATGGAGCTGTCCCTCATAGTTCCTGATTTTATTAATGCATGGATGAAAGAAATGGGCTTGAAATAGGAATGCAAACCTTCATTATATCCAATAATATCATTTCCCCTTTAGGTTTTTCTACTCAGGAGAACTTCAATAAAGTATCTAAAGGGGAAAGTGGTATTCGGCTGATAAATAATAAGTTGTTGCCAAGTGGGTCAATTTATGCTTCAAAGATCGATGATAAGCAAATAGAGGATAAAGGTCTTTCGGATACTTATACTCGTTTTGAGAAACTGTGTATCCTGTCCATCACTGATGCACTCAACAAAACTGGTATCAATGGCTCCGAAAAGGATACGATATTTATCATGTCCACCACTAAAGGTAACATCGAGCTGATACAAAATGCCCGGTTAGTATCAGTCAAGGATAAGGTCTCTTTGGAACATTCCGCACAAATCATTGCCTCATATTTTCACGCTGCCAATAAACCTGTCGTCGTCTCCAATGCCTGTATATCAGGTGTGCTGGCCATCATCATGGCAAAACGTCTCCTTGAGTCCGGCAAATATCAGAATGCGATCGTAGTAGGTGCTGATGTACTATCTGATTTTGTGGTTTCGGGGTTTCAGAGCCTGATGGCGATGAGCGATGAGCTTTGCAGGCCCTTTGACAGTGCCCGCAAGGGTATCAATCTGGGTGAAGGTGCGGGAACAGTGGTGATGACGAGCAATAAGGCTTTGACTGATAAAAATAGCATCCGGGTGATGGGCGAGGGCCTCACTAACGACGCTAACCACATTTCCGGCCCGTCACGTACAGGTCAGGAGCTGGCGGATGCAGTAAGCAAAGCGCTCAATAGAAGTAATATTAAAGCAAATGAACTTTCATTCATCTCTGCGCATGGTACTGCCACTATGTATAATGATGAAATGGAGTCCAAAGCCTTTGACATAGCAGAGCTCAATGATATTCCACTGCATAGTTTGAAAGCTTACTTCGGACACACTCTTGGCGCTGCAGGTGTGATAGAGAGCATTATGACCATTGAGTCTTTGAGAAATAGAGTGGTATTGCCCAGTGGTAATTTTAATCAATCGGGTGTGCCGAAGAATTTACATATAAATACAAAACTCACTGAAAGTGACAAACATCATGCATTAAAAACCGCATCAGGATTTGGCGGATGCAATGCGGCTTTAGTATATTCGAGTCTCTAATTTAAAACCACATAGAAAACATAGATGAATACAGAGCAGATAGACGTATTAGTGATTGGCGCTGGTCCCTCGGGGACAGTAGCTGCGTCTATTATCAATAAGGCCGGTTATACGGTCAAGATAGTGGAGAAGGAGCAGTTTCCCCGCTTTGTGATCGGAGAGAGCCTGCTGCCTAGATGCATGGAGGCATTGGATGAAGCGGGCTTCCTGCCTGCACTGAAAGAAAAGGGCTTTCAGGAGAAATTTGGCGCTAAGTTCATCAACTCTCAGAAGGAAGTAATGGATTTCAATTTCTCCGATCAGTATACTAAAGGCTGGACATGGACATGGCAGGTCAAAAGGGCTGATTTTGACCACGCACTTGCTCAGGAAGTGGAGAAAATGGGCGTGCCTGTGGAGTATAAGACTGCGGTGACCAATATCGAATTCTCAGGCACCGACTCTGTCACCACAGTGACCACTCCTGATGGTGGTACGAAACAGATCAAGGCGCGTTTTATAGTCGATGGCAGTGGTTATGGCAGGGTCATTCCTCGCATGTTCAATATGGAGCGTCCGTCGGAACTTCCTTCACGCAAGGCGCTTTTTACCCATGTCCGTGATACAAGGAGAATGAATTATGTCGAGCCTAACCGAATATTGATAGTAGATCATCAGCCGGGTGTATGGATATGGGGTATCCCTTTTTCTGATGGTACTACATCGTGCGGGGTGGTGAGTGATGCTAAGTTTTTTGAAGATTTTCCTGGAACTCCTGAGGAGCAATTGAGAGCTATAATCGCGAGTGATATAAATATCAAAGAGCGTTTTGAGGGTTGTGAATTTCTCTTTGAGCCTCGTGTACTTCAATCCTGGTCTGCTAGCTGCGATAAATTCTACGGCGATGGATTTGTGCTGACCGGCAATGTGACGGAGTTTCTTGATCCGGTTTTCTCATCAGGTGTAACCCTGGCTGTCACATCATCTCAGATCGCGGCCAATCTTGTCATCAAACAACTGAATGGCGAAGAAGTAGACTGGCAGAAAGAATATATGGACCGGATGATGATCGGAGTGAATGCTTTTCGCACATATGTGTTGGCTTGGTATGATGGCTCATTACAAAAAATATTCTTTAACGAGGACCGCCCGCAGGACAATGTCAGGAAGATATGTTCTGTGCTCGCAGGCTATGTGTGGGACGATACCAACCCTTTTGTCAGGGATTCTCAAAACTGTGTCAATCGCCTGATCAGGATGATTGACCTCAATAAAAAGATAATCGCCTTCAATAATTCCTAGGCTATTGCTTATCCCTCTTGAACTTTAGCAGGTAGGTGTCGGGATTGGGTAGTTGAAGCACGACATCAAACTTGTCCATGTTCTTCTGCACGGCTGGTACGAGGTATTTGGCAGTTGAGGAGAAGCCCAGTTGCTCTATCACCACATAGTCTACATTGTTCTTTCTGAAATAATCCATGACCTCTTTATCATCCAGGGATGGTTTATCTCCTATACATGTGCGGTCAGCATAATAGATGAACATATCAGGTTTTCTCGCACTGATGATAGCATCCTTTGGGGTGTTTGCCTTTACCCATTTTGCCAACTCAAAGTAGTTGGTATAGTTGGATGGCATAGCTTGATTAGCTTGCTCTTCAAGTGCCGAGATAGGTTTGGTGTATAGTAAACCAAATAACAGGAAAATATACGGCACAAAGGTCATGTTCTTTTCTCCGAGCGCCAGTGCAATAAGTTCTTTGATCCCATACAAAGCCAGAAAAACAGCTATCGGTATCAGCGGCAGGATAAAACGTATGCCGCCCCAGATGTCAGGCCATATCATCAGTATAGCGAGCGTGCCGCCGATATACCCCAGAAACATAAGCCGAAAATCCCTGAGCTTAAATATGCCCCATAGCACTAATCCGATGATCAGTATGCCCATCAGCCAAAAGCTTGTTGGGGCTTTTTCGAAATTGGCTTCCAATGAGAGAACGCCTGATGGAATATCTGTAGATATATAACGGACGAAATTATGATGAACTCTATCAATGAATGTACTGCTTGTTAAATTGCCCAATTCCGGTTTATATGGATTGACCTGCATGAGTTGCCCCATATGTGAATCACCGAGGCCGCTGTTTCTGAAATGCCAGGGTAAACACAAAACAACAAAACCTGCCACTACCACAGCAAGGCGCTTCCAGTCTTTCGCAAAAAGAAGATAGACTGCTACACCGCCGATCAGCGCCAATGCAGTTGTTTTGGTATGATAGCATATCACAATAGAAACTATGGATACATATAGCCAGGGGCTCTTCAGGCTTCGCGGATCATCGACCGCCCTGATGAATGCATATATCGCCAGAAAGCTGATGAACAAAAACGGGATCTCACTCATGGTAATGGTGGAACTTCGCAGCAGGTGTGAGTTCAGCGCTGAAACAAACGTCGCCGCAAAGGCCAAAGCTGAAGAAGCTGTCAGGCGTTTGATCATAAAATACAACAACAATAAAGAGCCGTACATCATCAGGCCATTCATGAAATTCAGCGTGTCCTGATCGTCGCCCACTGTCTTCATAAACAATGCCAGCAGCATAGGGTAACCGGGAGGGAAGTGAGTGTGCGGCAAGTGGTGTATCTCAGTCGCATTGGTATAGCCCTGCCCGGTGGCAAGTCTTTTGCCGAGCAGGTAATAGGCGAAATTATCGCCGTTCATGTCCGGTTTTTTATCAAAAATATTGGAATAAACTATCCAGAAAAGCAGCGTGATGATGATGATATGAGTCCAGTCAGCAAATTTGGCAAATGAGAATGAAGAGGCTTTGGCTTGCGTTGGTTTGACTTCTCTTTTTTTGACTGGTACAGGTTTGGTTTTAGCCATTTGTATCTTTTTGTAAATGTAAAATTATTGTAGAAAACCTCCGGATACTATTTGCGCTGCTTGAATTTATCAATTGTAACTCCAGAATAGTTGAAGAATAAATCAGGACAAAATAATTACTCTATAGGAGGAACACCGCCGCTGCTTTGCTCATTCCAACTGAGATAGTAAGTAGGATCTTCGAGCTCCAGTGCGTCCTTGCAGATCATCAGCGGGTGAAAGGTATCTACCATTACCGCCAGTTCTTTTGTTTCCTCTTTACCAATGCTTTTCTCCACCATGCCCGGCTGAGGACCGTGCGGAATACCGATAGGGTGCAGCGTGATCATCCCGCGCTCCACATGTTTACGGCTCATAAAGTCGCCATCTACATAGTATAGCACTTCATCACTGTCCACATTGCTGTGAAAGTATGGTGCAGGAATAGAGAGCGGATGATAATCATATTTACGGGGTACGAAACTACATATCACAAAATTCCGGGCCTCAAAAGTCTGATGTACCGGAGGTGGCTGATGTACACGCCCTGTGATGGGCTCGAAATCATGTATCGAGAATATAAACGGATAATGGCAGCCATCCCAACCCACTGCATCGAAAGGATGATAGGCATAATGATACGGATACAGCATGTCATCCCGTTTGATATACACTAAGAAATCGCCTTTCTCGTCGTGCGTCTGAAGGTTCTCGGGTCCGCGGATATCACGCTCGCAGTAAGGTGAATGCTCCAGCAACTGGCCGAACTCGTTTCTGTATCTATGCGGATAGGTAACAGGTGAGAATGATTCGACTATGAAAAGCCTGTTTTTGTCAGTATCAAATTCGAGCTGATATATTGTACCACGTGGTATTACCACATAATCCCCATAGCTGAATTTCAATTCACCATATGCTGTCTTTAGTTTCCCTGATCCCTCATGTATGAATATCACTTCATCTGCACCTGAGTTTTTGAAAAAATGTGCCATGCTCTGCTGAGGCGCAGCCAGAGAGATATAGACATCTTTATTGACCAATACATATTTACGAGAGTGAAGATAATCCTGCTCCGGCCTTACTTTAAAACCTTTATAACAACGGTGCTGCATGTTTTTGTCAGCAGCTATGACAGGGGTTACATTCATCGGGTGGTCTATCTTTGTTACGACAGTAGGCGGATGGACATGATAAATGATAGAATAAATATTGGAGAAACCCTCCGTGCTGACCAGTTGCTCGGAGTATAGGTTGCCGTCTGGCTTGCGAAACTGTGTGTGCCGTTTGTGAGGTATCGAACCGCGCGTGATGTAGTGAGGCATGATATTATATTTTAAAAGGTGACGGTCGGTTTCAACGACAATGTGAAATTAAATAAAATTTGGTTTTACTTCTTTGCCAAAAGCGAACCCGCCATTCCCGAAAAGCCTGCTACCAATCCGCCTATGACCCCGGTCATAATGACCAGTGCGAATGGCTTGACAGATTTAAAGAATAAAACCGAGACCCTGTCAGAAAGTATATGTTCATTGGCGTGATCGATCAGGAATGCCATCCCCGCCCAAAGGATAAATAAGCCAAGGAACCCGGCCAGAAAAGCAATATGCCATTTCAGTTTGAATAAATAACAAACTACAAACGCTACCGGTGCTATGATCCACCATGGCAGGAAATTCTCCAGTATGGCACTGATAATAATGACAGTAATAATGGCTGATATAAGTTTCATTTTTATCAAATTGATTTTTAATTATGCTTGCGACTCATTACTCATGACTTGCGACTAGCTTAAATAATTTCTCTTTCTCCAACTGCTCTTTGGGTTCAAATTTTGCCATATAATATTCTCCCTTAGCCCATTTGTCTATCATATCATCATAGAACTTGCTGCCGGGATTGCCAGACTCACCACCCGGGAACAGGCAATATGCTTTCATATCCCCAAAGTCCACTATCATCCGCCAGCTAGGCCCGTGGTCATGGGTCGTGGCATTCACAATGCTGGCATTACCTCCGCAGTATACATTCATCCTGCTAAAAGCATCCAGCTGCGGAGATAAATGATGCACCATTGTGGCCTTATGCGTTCCCCAGTCGGGTATCTGACTCAGCGAACCATGCTTTTGCTTAAGATTGTTCATTGCTTTGTCAAAACTTTCTAATACTATCATTTCACGGGTCTCTTTTTCGCCTGTTTGTTGATTATCGTAGAATGAACTTGTGCTATCATTCTTGAGAAAATATGCTGTCCTGAAAGAATTAGGTTTGCGCATAGGTAGTGATGGGTCACTCATCTCATCCCAAAGCATGTTCTTGAATTCAGTGGCCCACTCTTCATAATAGACAGTGGCCTTTGAATCTTTATTGTCATTATAATCCCATTTGTCGAGAGCTTGGAGTGCATCCAGTTCTTCACCCTTTAGTTTGCTGCGGTCTATCAAGCGGAGCATAGTAGGCAGTAGGAGGGAAGCGTAAACATTATAGTTGTCCGCCTGTATTTTCATCATGTAGGCAGCGTCCATTTTGTTTGTATCTGATAGCAGCTTATTGATACGAATGGCACGTGAGTCCTCATAGATACCGACGTGGGTCACCGGATATGGATATGTCTCATCTACAGGAAATTGATTCGCACTTGACACAAAACCACGCTCCGGATTTTTGACTGTTGGGTTATGAGCTGTTGGTATTATCTGGTTCCAATCGTTTTCTGACTTGCTGCCATCTGTCACAAACATCTTTGTAAGCGGGTGTGTGCCCTGCTCTTTGATCGCTATGTCGCCGCTTCTTGATGCGAATACGAAATTTTGTGTAGGGCAACTATAGTTGGTTAATGCCTCGATATAGTTGTCATAGTTCTTACCCTGATTGAGCAGGTAGAAAGTTTTAAACTCATTAGAACCCTGGTGGGCTGTCCATTTCATAGCGAGGTACTGTTTTGACTTCACATCTCCGAAACTTCCGTCAAATACAATAGGCCCATAGCGGGTATACATCACCGTATCGAGAAACTCCTTACTACCTTTGATCTTGATATGCTCAATGCGGCGCTGTATCTTTTCCCATTTGCCATCTACGAGGTATTCATTATGGCTGTCATCCTTAAAGGTGATCTTGAACCAATCACGCACATCACGCCCTCCATTGGTCACGCCCCATGCAATGGAGTCATTAAAGCCACTAATTACGCAAGGCGCGCCGGGCAGTGTAGCTCCATATACATTCATTGTTGGTGAAACAAGGTGCATCTCATACCAGATAGAGGGCAGGTTGAGTTGCAGGTGGGGATCATTGCAGAGAAGTGGCCTGCCCGATTTGGTCTTGCTACCTGACACCGCCCAGTTGTTGGAACCATTGAGTTCTTTAGGCTTCTCTATTATCCTGTCATACGACTCTTCGCTCCAGTCATGGTCCATGTCAGATATCTTATCGCCTTTGGGCATAGCCTCAGGCATAGCTTTGAGTGCGCTGTCCGGTGCGAAAGCCCATTTGGTTCCTTTGGGAATAATATAGTCCGAGAATGAATCTCGCTCAGGATATAGATATCGAAATTGATCCTCACCGAATTTTGAAACAAAGTTTGTATTCTCAATATCAAACTCATAGACGGAAAGCATATTGGCCATATTCTTGAGTAGCAGTGCGACTTTGATCGGTGTCCACTCCTCCGGCGCATAACCGAGCAGTTTGTATTCGATAGGATAGTCTTTAGGTTTCAGGTTTTTTATGTAGGCATTGACTCCTGCGCAATAGGCTCTCACTAGGTCATTACTCGCTGCATCTTTTTCGATAAAAGCCTTAGAGTTTTCCGCTCCGAACCCCAAACCTATCCGCCTGTTTAGCCTGTCTACCGGCAAGGCTTTGTCACCTGCTACTTCGCATACTCTTCCTGCCGCGTTTTGGGTCTGTATCTCCATTTGCCAGAGTCTATTCTTAGCGGTAATATATCCCTGCATGAACATGAGGTCCTCATCATTTTTGGCATAGATATGTGGCACCATTCTGTCATCGAAATAGACCTCTACCATATCTCGTAGACCGTCGATATTTAGATTGATGTCTTTGAAATGGTTTGTGCTTTCGGCGTTTTGCCAGAAACCATTATAAGGGTCAAAAAATTTGCCGAGGGCAGGTGCGCCTGGTGCCAGGTTAGGATGGTTGAGGATGACTACCAGCGCAATGGCAATGATGGATGAAGCCAGGAATCCTATTCTTCTCACGTGGATTAATTTTGAGTGAATATAACAGAGAATAGTGAATAGAGAAAAATTTATGAGTGTTAAGAATTAAACCTCAGGACATACCTCATAGAATATCTAGTATCCATGTTTTTATATAAATTGCGATACATCTTTACTTTCCCCAAGAATGAATAAGGAACTGCAGCAGATCAGAAATAGTTTGTACGTCACTGTGATCTTTACCTCTGTGCTCTGGGTGGCGTGGCTCAGTGATATATTGTTTAACCTCGACCTGCCTCAGTATGGCATCCTGCCTAGGACACTCATTGGCCTGAGGGGTATCATCTTTTCGCCATTTATTCATGATAACAGGAACGTATCTCACATCCTGTCAAATACGGTTCCATTTATGATGCTGCTTTTTGTATTGCAGAATACCTATAGCAGGATAGCTATACCAGTGTTGATCTTGATACATTTGCTCACAGGGTCTTTTGTGTGGCTGCTCGCTCCTGCAGATACGATCCATGTGGGGATCAGTGGGGTGATATATGGTATGGCTGCTTTCCTGATCGGCTCGGGCCTTTTCCGCAGAAATATTGCTTCTTTGACCATAGCTTTACTTGTTATCTTCTTTTATGGAGGCATGGTGGCGGGTTTCATACCTCAGCCGGGTATATCCTGGGAATCTCATGTCTGCGGGGCAGTTGTAGGGTTCTTTCTTTCATTCAATTTCAGAAATTTCAATAGAGAACCGGAACCTCAGAGACCTTTTGAGGAACCGGAGGATGAAAGGCATTTCTTTGAGCGGCACCCATAGATCACTTCACCATCCTGATACTTATGATACGCACCTCTTTTTTCGGGCGATCATTGCTATCAGTCTCTACTGAGGCTATTTTGTCTATGATATTTATGCCGGATACTACTTCGCCAAAGACTGTATAGCGTGAGTCCAGATGAGGGATACCGCCATCGGTTCGGTAGACATATTTGTGTGCTTCAGGAGTCTCATAGCCACCAGTTCGTTGCTTCGACTTAATGAAAGTAGAATCATTGGCCACTTTGCCCTGTACGATATAGAACTGACAGGCAGATGAAGCCTTAGCGGGGTTCTCGTCACGTGCCATACCGACAGCGCCGAGCTTGTGGTAGTATTTATCAGGCATGATCTCGGCCGGTATGGTATAGCCGAGGTCGCCGTCTCCGAGTTTAGCGGTATCGCTGGCATGTTTTGATGTCGGGTCACCGGCCTGTATCACAAAGTTCTTTATCACTCTGTGGAATAACAGGCTATCATAATAATGATCATTGGCGAGTTTAATAAAGTTGTCACGGTGGAGTGGCGTACTGTCGTAGAGCATGATCTTGATAGTGCCATAATTGGTGACGATCTTAGCGATATGGGTCTGTGAATAAGCTGCTGTGCCCATCACTATCAGGGGAAAAAGAAAGAAGATATTTTTCATAAGGTGAATTTAATTTTATTTTAAAGTAATGTGATTGAAAATGTAGGCAATTTAACTACCTCTCTGAATAACTCCTGACATACATTAACTAGCGGGAATTGATTTTTATATAAATTGTGATATCATGAAAGGATATGCCCAGAGGGTACTTATAGCATTGAGTATCCTTTTTACTTATAACGTAGAACTGTCAGCACAGAATACCTTTCGTGCTGAGGTCACAGATAGTGTTACACTTGAGAAACTGGCGGGAGTCGTGATTGTGGTCAAAGGTACCACCAACTCAGCTGAGACGGATAGCATCGGTAACGCAGAGATCAAAAATATTCCTGGTGGTCCCCAGGTCATAGAGGTGACATATATCGGCTATCAGAAGCAGCATATAGCTGTACAATTTCCTCAGATGAATGGCAAAGTTATTGCTATCAGACTTCAATCTGATCAATCACAACTGGAGGAAATACTGATCACATCAAATCGAACTAACTCTCGCATTGAGGACGCACCTATCAAGGTCGAAGTACTTGGTCTCGAAGACCTGACAGAGGAGAGTTCTATCGAGCCGGAATCTGTAGCTGGGATACTCGGAGATGTGTCAGGAGTGCAGGTACAGCTTACCTCTGCCGTCAGTGGCAACTCTGTAATAAGGATGCAGGGGCTCGATGGGCGCTACACATTATTGCTACGCGATGGTATGCCTTCTTATGGTAGTCTATCAGGAGGATTAGGTATACTACAGATACCACCGCTGGACCTCCGGCAGGTAGAGATCATCAAAGGCCCGGCATCTACTATCAATGGTGGCGGCGCTATCTCAGGCCTTATCAACTTTATAACAAAAGAACCAACTGATACTCCTGAGGCGACCTTCCTGCTAAACCAAACCTCTCTGCTGGAGACCAATCTCAATACGTACTTCTCAGGCAAAAAAGGTAATATAGGCTATACTTTCTTTGCAGGGGGCACTTATCAAAAAGCACTCGATGTAAATGGCGATGGATTTAGTGATGTCCCTAATACACAATCTGTGATGCTTCATCCGCAGCTTTTCTTTTACCGTGATCCATCTACCCATATCCGATTGGGGTTCGTGGGCAATTATGATAATCGCCTCGGAGGAGATATGAAAGTGATCCAAGGTCAGACCGATTCAGTACATCAGTATTTTGAAAAAAGTGTCCTGCAAAACTATGGTGTGGATGTGATCGTTAGCCATGATTTCGCTAACAAACAAGGAATTTACTTCAAGGCCAGCGGCAATTACTTTGACCGTAGCCTGACCACTAATTATGCTGAGCAGGCAGGATACCAGGGCACTGGTTATTCGGAGCTATACTATCAGATACCTAAGGGTAGACATAATGTTATAGTCGGAGGTAATTACCTGCTAGATATTTTTCATCGTTCTCCCGGTGATACATCAGCCTATAGCAACTACAGTTATCATACAGGCGGATTGTTTGTGCAGTATTCATACAATGTGGAAAATAAGCTCAACTTCCAGATGGGCGTCAGAGGGGACTATCAAAATAAATTTGGATTTTTCATTCTACCATCTGCTGCCATATTGGTTCATGCTACGAAAGAATTTTCAATCCGTATCAACGGCGGGACGGGATATAAAATCCCCAATCTAGTGGAGATACTTGGACTTGAGGAAGGCATCAATACCAGTCCAATCACCACTAACCTTGTCCCTGAACGCTCATATGGAGGTACTGCCGAATGGAACTATAAAAAGTATTTTGACAAGACGGGAGTTTCATTATTTATTAATCAGACATTCTTCTATACATGGGTGCAGCATGCGATCATCTCCACTCAGGATACTCTTGGTGACTATAACATAGCCAATGTCACAAGTGGGGCTACCTCATTAGGTGTGGATAATTATATGCGTCTCAAAAAAGGGCCTGTTGAGTTGTATATGGGGTATACCTTCGTTTATCCGCGAAAAGATTATGACAAGGCTCAGCCATTCCTCACACTCACTCCATTGAATCGTGGCGCTGCAGTTATTTCATATGATATAAATGACCATTGGAAAGTAGGTGTAGAAGGTTCTATGATAGGCAAGCAATATCTTGATTTCGGTGGCCCGACCAAACCATATTTCCTGATGTCATCATCTGTACATTACAAAATAAAAAAGGTCACGCTTGTGTTGAATGGCGAAAACTTGCTTAATGTACGTCAGTCGCATTATTCACCTGTCGTCGAGCAGCCATACACTCGTCCAAGGTTTGCAGAACTATGGGCACCGGTAGATGGGGTGGTGGTGAATTTTTCTATATTAATCAAGATATAATCATCTTGGAAATGAGTACGTATTAAATCATGTGAAAACTGTATTTTTGAAACATAAATAACAAGTATGTCACTAAGTAAAATTTTTAGATTTGTTCTATTATTGTTGGCGGTTTCATCTTGCAATATAAACGGGCAGAAGTATCAAACCCTTTCAGTCGCTGACTTTGACAAGAAACTACACGAAGGCAATGTGCAGATCGTAGATGTCCGTACTCCTGAGGAATATGCGGAGAAGCATCTGAAAGATGCTGTGAATATCAACTTCAATGGTGATGATTTTGTGGATATGGTGGTGAAGTTGGATGAAACGAAACCAGTATTAGTATACTGCCTTTCAGGTGGGCGTAGTGCTAAGGCTGCGGCCCTGATCTCAAAGAAAGGCTATACACAGGTGTATAATCTTGATGGTGGGATATTGGCATGGACAGCTGCGGGTCAACCGGTAGAAGCTGCCGCTGGAGCTTCCTCAAAGGGGCTTGATATGGATGGCTATCTGGCACAAGTCAAATCTGATAAACTTGTTCTGGTAGATTTTAATGCTGTCTGGTGCGGCCCTTGCAAAATTCTCAAACCAACCCTTGACAAAATTGCTGAGAAAGACAAAGACAAACTGATTCTGCTCCCTCTGAATGTCGATCAAAATTCTAAGTTGTCAGATGCTATGCACATATCAGGCATACCATTGATAATACTTTATAAGGGAGGTAAAGAAGTATGGCGTAATCTTGGTCTAGCCGATCAGAAAGAGATCGAAAAAGTAATAGCTGATAACAGTAAGTAATAGCTACCTGATCAAAGCCCCTGATAGATATGAAGCGCCTCGGTAGTGTACTGCTACTTATTTTATTGGTAGTAGTTGTTGTGTTTTATTTTTGTGCTAAGAAAAATTACTTCTCCGGCTATTTCGGTAGTTCACAAACTGACAGCCTTGCAGTTTATGCGGTCTTTGATAATTGCCCGCCACAGGGTGATGCTATATCCGAACGCGCTATCGAGCTCAATAAGTTTAAGAACCGCTATGCCTTTCCACACCCTTCAGATTTTATAGATGATATTTCTTTGGCTAAGATATTAGAACCGGGTAATGATAAAGACAGATGGCCTATAGGCAAAGCAACCCGTATCAAAGGGTATGTGTATGAGGTCAAATCCGGAGGTATAGAGACATGTAACTGCAGAGAGCGCGAAGAGCTGGATAAAGACACACATATAGAGTTGGTCGCTGACCCGATGCAAACCGGCAAGGTACAGCGGATGATCGTCGAGGTCACACCGCGTATACGGGACATCATGGAGCATAAGGGACTAGACTGGTCTACAGAGACGCTGCGAGATCGGTTGCTGGGTAGATGGGTAGAGGTCGAAGGTTGGCTGCTATTCGATGACGAACATGAGCTGAATGCAGAAAATACTAATCCCGGCCATCCGCGAAACTGGCGCGCTACAGCTTGGGAGATACATCCTATCACTGGTATCAAAGTAATGGGTCGACCGATCCCATAATGCTAGATGACTGTCTCTTTCACAATGTGATATTGCGGCTTGAAGAAGAAAATAAAGATCAGCCATCCTATCAATAGACTGAGACTACCCGCCACCACGGGCAGCCTGTAGTCTATCGTAGATATCAGGCCGGCTAGTATCGGCGGTATAGCAAATGCCAGCGACTGTACAGACGCCTGTATGCCCAGTATCTCGCCTTGATTCTCTGAGGTGCCGAGAGAGGATACAATACTGGTGATATTGGGCTGTGTGAGGCCCTGAAACATTGCTATGAATGGCTGTACTGCAAAGAGCCCATAAAGTGTGGTCGGAAGCAGTGTAAGCAGCAGCGCAATGCCTAGTCCGATGATAGTAAAGCGTAGTATCTGTTCGGGTAGCACCCGGCCTGATAATGCGCGTGTGAGTCCGCCCTGAGTTAGCACCATACATACACCAGAGAAGCCGAAAATATATCCGATCTGCTGAGTGGTGGCGTTAAATTTATTGATCATAAAGACCGAGAAGAACTGTGTGAAGAAGGTAAAGCCGAAAGCGAAAAGAAAAAGCACAAGCAGGATCACCCGCATATTGGTATAGCTGAAAGCCTTGGCAATATTATGAAAGCCAGCCATCAACGATATAGGGCGAACTGTCTTGGGCTTGAATGTTTCAGGGAACTGGACATAGACAAGGATGATATTGATAAAAGCGAGAAAAGCTGTAAAGAGCAGCGGGTAGGAATAGTCATATTTACTTAATATACCTCCGATCGATGGCCCTAAGATAAAGCCCAGGCCAAATGCCATACCTATCAGCCCGAAGTTCTTTGCCTTTGATTTGTCATCACTCAGATCGGCGAGTGCCGCCAGTGCAATAGAGATATTGCCACCTGTGAATCCCGGTATGGCACGCGCGAGAAATACCAACAGCAGTATTTTCATATGGACAGCGCTTGCGAAGAGTAGATAACCCAGAAATGTTCCCACCAATGTAAAGTTTAGGACTCGCTTCCTGCCATGCCTGTCTGCCAATGCCCCAAGTATCGGCGCACCAAAGAACTGGAATATAGAAAATGTCGCCGCCAGAAAACCATAGATGACCTGTCTCTCTTCTTTACTAAAGTGGGCAGGCACGATACCGAGGTCATTCTGTACGATGAGTGGCGCGAATATCGGTATGATGATACCCACACCAAGCATGTCTATGAAAACAGTAATGAAAATAGATAGTATCGGGTTGCGTCGGGTCTGTTGTTCCATAAGCCTAAAGTAAGGAGATTCCTGAGTTTAAAAAGTAGCTGGAGAAAATAAATTACTTGCACAAATAGATACTTTTGTACAAATATAGCTAACTAAAATTCATTTTTTGTATTTCAACCTAGTGGGGTTTTTGGTTTTGATATCATTGATATCATTTCACCCATTCTTATTGAAGCGGATGTTATATCCGTGCCTTATTGTTTCTGTCATCGAAATATGTTCCCCGATAGTAAGAATATTTGGGAGTTTCAATGTAGCCTTTTTGATATTACTTCTTGCTCTTGGTATTGAAAATAAATCCTATGTGAAACTGAAAGCATGGGGAATAAGCTGGGCTAGCAAACTTTAAGTCAGCCGGGGATAGATCTATATAACTTATTAGTTCTGTTTCTTTTGTTATGCTCTTGCGAATTCCTACCCCGACATTCAAAAGATCCATAAACCCTCTGGTAATAGTTTGCCAGCCATTATATAGATATGGAGGGCTCGCCATCCCTTCATCCGTGAATTGAGTACCCCAACCACGGTATATATCTACCCCTATTCCCCAGCCGAATTGAAAAAAGTATCGTACTTTACTTCCATAAGTCCATCTGAACCAAAGAGGAACCTCAAATATCCTTTTTCTATATAGATGTAATCAGGATCATTAGTTATGGTCAGATAGTTTTTTGCTAGAATATAATTTACGGAAGCTCCAATTAATACAGAAAAGTGTTTCCCTTTTCTTATTTCAGGTAGTATAGAAAGCCCAACACCGGAGGTGGTGGATTCAGTACCACTGCCATTATCAATTTTCCGAGGATCTATTTGATATAGTATATATGATAAAGCCAGCTCTATGCCGAAGCTCAGATTTTTCCGTTTAATTATTCTCTTGACACACTTTATACTATCCTGAGCGGCTCTATCCAATACCATAATTTTTTGCTCTTTGGTGATCTTTTGGATTTCATTGCCGGATAGAAGTATTCTAGAGCCTCCATAGATTTCTATTTTGTATAAGGAGTCACGAACTTGTTCTATTATATTGCCCGGTATATGGTCCCGTTTTTGAGGTATATCACCTCCTCTGCATTCGTTTGTGCTGATATGAGCATAGAAGACAATATGGCTAAAAGGGAAAATATCAGCAGGCGCTTTTTCATAGCTTCCGTATTATTTATTTCATATCATTCATGTATATAAAAGTAATGAAATTTCTTTCTTTAATTACATTCGTATATGGATTCTGCTATCAACTATCTCACCCCGGATGTGCCTGGCACTCTGCCCTGGCATAAGGTCAAAACTATTGTCGCAACTAATGAAACACTGAAGGGCTATGGATGCCTCGTACCTCGAAGTGAGTACGAGACCTTTCCTGTCGAGATCGTCCGGTGGCCCAAGTCTGGAGGCAGGCCTGTGGACAAAGGTACTGGCGATGAAGCAGGAACCAAAGAAGGCATCTTTGATTTCTGGTGGGAAGGTGAGGTGCTCTTCGGTCGCAATAATGCTGTCAAGGATGAATACCTCCTCGGCTGGAGTGTGAATCCTGATGACGCAGACAGAGAAAAGCACTCAGACGAATTGCCTGAACGCGTTTTACTTTGGCATGCCAACTACCACCCGGATGGGGGACAGCTTTTCTTTCCGATAGATGGTTCGCCTTTCGTCACGCCGCTCGCGCTGCCGGGTGATGATGTGACGCCGGATAAGTTTGTTAACTTTTACTTCGATGGCTCACATGGACTCTATATTCATCCTAATATCTGGCACGAAGGGATATTCCCTTTGGCGCGAAAAGCTCATTTTTATGACAAACAGGGAGCCATACATGCACGAGTCAGCGTCAACTTTGCTAAAGAGTTTGGGGTCTTTCTCGATGTACCATTTAGTAAGTGATACTAACTTTTCTCGTCCAATGACTTTATACCATTATCTGTGTCCTGTTGCATTGCGATAGGGTCGAGGAGTTTTCCCTTTTCCCGTGACAGAGCATGAGTAAACTCAGCTCCGAAAAACAATACCTGTGAAGAGTAGAATACCCATGTATATATCAGAACTATGGATGCCGCTGCGCCATATGTATCCACAATATTACTTTTGCTGAGATATAGCCCGATCAGGTATTTTCCGATGGCAAATAGCAAAGCCGTAAAAGCAGCTCCCGGTAATACGCTCCCCCAATGAATTTTAGCATCGGACATGTATTTATATACAATGGCAAAAAGCACACTGGTTAGGGCGAACGTAAAAATGAAATCCGTGACCTCAAGTGTGAAAGTTGAAATGTTGGGATTATGCTGATTGAGATAATTGGCAAGCGCCGCCAGACCAGCATGGATAGAAAGTGAGACAAGCAGCAAAAAGATTAGACAGGCTATCATCGCAAATGAAAAAAGACGGTCGATAAAAAACTTTAGTATTGGTTCTTTGGATTTGTCTTTGACACACCATATGGTATTGAGTGAAGTGCGCAGCTGGATAAAAACACTAGTTGATCCGATGATGAGCAGGATAGATGCCACTGAGGTTGCAAACATATTGTGCCCGGGCCTGTAGGCGGCCTTGATGATATTCTCAAGCTGCCCAGCGGGTTCCGTGCCCATGATATGCAGCAACTGTCTTTTGATCTCGCCCTGCACAGCGTCGGGGCCGAGTAGTGCACCCGCGACTGAGATCACGATGATCAATATTGGTACTAACGAGAAGCCAGTATAATACGAGAGTGCTGCACCAAGCGTCAGGGTGTCATGATTCTTAAATAGCTTGAAACTATTTTTAAAAACATTCCAATAAAGCATTACCCAATGTTTGAACTTCATTTAATGTGATTAGGCTTTTGATAAAAGACATTGGCCAGAGAATAAAGACAGACTGCTCGTTATTTTGCTGCCTTAGTCAAATAGCAGATATGGGGAGTAAATGCTTTCTATAAAGTTACACATTTTTGATCAGTAAAGACAATGAATGAGAAATCAGTCACAACATCCTCAGATATGGCCTGCTCACCAGCGGTGAGAATGGCCATGGGACAGAAGATAAGATAATAAGCAAAGCCAGAGTATAGCCTATGGCTAGAGTTTTGAATTTAACCTTATCATTCGTTTGCCTCTTTGCCAGTATGGATGAGATCGTGATGACAATGATTCCCAATATCATCATGCTACTATGCTCCATACCAAAGAATCTAATTTCCCTTTCATGGACTGCTTCCTTATAATGGTGGAGGAAATAATCTATCACAGGGCTTATAAAATAAAGCCATAGCCCAAGGATCAATTGTACATGTGCGATGGTCGCGCTCCAGTGCCGTACTCCATTGTCAAAGAATGAATATTCTTTACTGCCCAGCCAGCCTCTGTATGAACGATAGATGGCATAAACTAAACTTACAAGCACCAGCCAGCGTGTAAATGAATGAAGAGCTAAAATGACAACATACATATTTCTGTTTAGACTACACTTATCTTACCAAGGTTACATTGCCCGACTGAGTGTATGATTTATTGGTATAAGGGTCAGTATATTTCATCACATAGACATACACTCCGAGTGGCTGGTCATGTCCATGATATGTGCCATCCCAGCGCGTATTGATATAGTTGGACGTAAAAAGCTTTTGCCCCCAGCGGTCATAAATTTCCAGAAGGAAATCGAGCGGTATACATGGTGCTATAGCTCCATAGGTATCATTATGGCCGTCGTGATTGGGTGAGAAGGCTGTCGGTATCTGCACGATACAGGTGCAGTAGTCCACTGTTACATTGATAGAGTCAGTTGCTTTACCGCATTTATTTGAGTCTGTCACTACATACTCACCCGATTGATCTACGTACATGAATGCCTGCGTAGATCCAGTATTCCAGAGATAGTATGCATCGGGTTGATACGCTTCGAGCAGTAGGGGATAGATGGAACAGATAGTAGTGTCTTTACCCAAACTAAATGGCACCGGTATATGAAGGAATGTCACTATTACCCCACTTGATGCTGAACAGCCGTTTTGCGTGACTGTGACCACATAGGTGCCACTTTCGGATACACTTAGTGTTTGGCCTTTGGAACTATCAGACCAGATATAGGTATCGCCGGGGTCTCCTGCGTTGAGTATGACCAGTCCACCCTGGCATAGTGTTGTATCGTTACCGAGGCTTACTACCGGTATAGGTTTTTCGGTGAGGACGATACTGGCAGAGGTATTGCCGCATCTGTTTGATGCATCCGCAGTATAGGTGCCTGGTGTATCGACGATGATCTGTGCTGCAGTCTGTCCGGTAGACCACACGGTAGAGCTGATGCCGGTGCTTAGCTGCCTGTTGAAGGCCCCGCAGTAAGTAGTGTCAGGACCGAGATTGATGACATATGGGGCCAGCACATTGATGCTGATCGTCTCGCTTCTGGTACAGGCCGTAGCTGATGTGACACTTAGAGTGATAGCATCATCACCCTGGGCTGTCACTATGTAAATTGTATCCATTGCGGAACTGTATGCCTGTCCATTGACCGACCATAGATAGGATATGCCGCCAATGCTACCACTTGTGAGCGTCACAGTATCTCCTACACAGTAGAGTGTATCGGGCATCGAGATAGATGGATAGGGGCAGCCATTGCAGGTATCGGTAGTATGCGCATAAGCCGTATCCGCGCATCCGGTGGATGAAATAACGATCAGGCTAATGGTGTTTCCTCCGGCGCCGGATATCAGAAATGTATCCTTAGACAGACTATATAGTTGACCATTCACATACCATTGATAGGTTTTACCCTGAATGCTTGTACTAACCAGTTGTACCGTGTCTCCTGCACAGGAGGCTGTATCAGGCAGGGTGATAACAGCATAGGGACATCCGGAGCAGGTATCTACGACGGCAAAGGTCATACTTCGGCTTATTCCACAGTTGTCATATACGATCATGGTATAGGTGCCCGGCTGATGTGTGGGAAATACGCCCGTGTTTGTTGTGAGTGTCGTGGTGTCGTATCCCGGTATCTCCACTGTATAGGGCGCTGAGCCTCCGTATACATGATATAATATTGAGTCGATGACAGTAGCTGTATCACATACCAGGCCTACACTGGAGTAGAGATAAGGTACCTGCGTATTGTCCATGAATACCGATCCTGTATCTATCGGGCATATGGTGTCATATTTCAAAGCTGATGATGTGTCACCACTATTGACTGTATAAATGGTATAGTGGTACCAGCCTGATTGAGTGATATTGGCAATAATTGGGCTGCTGGTATAGGTGTCAAAATCATAAATGAGCGAATCACCGTAAAAGACTTTGACCAGTACCTCGGAGCCCAGCGTCACATTGCTATTGCTGCAATAGGTAAATGCAGAGCCGTTAAACTGAATGACAGGCTGGCCCACACAGGGCAGATAGGATACTACACTAATAACCGGAGCTGAAGCTGGCGGGGTGGTGAGTATTTCTGTGCAGCCGCTGTCTGATACCAGTGTATAAGATGTGCCGGGAGTCAGTCCGTAAAAGTTAGCATTAGCGTTTGGCCCCGGTATGGAGGCCACTGAATTGCCCGAAATGATGAGTGAATACCTCTCCGGCAAAATTGAGTTGGTCGAATACTCCCACGTATTCTGGCAGCTAGCGTCTTTCATTAGTGTGTAGCACCCTGATCCGAAATATGGTATCGTGATCGGCGCACGGGGTGTATCATTGCATAAGTTTCCTATGTATGCTGTGACCAGATAGGTACTGTCAGGCAGGTTCTCAAAGAGCCCTGTGGTATTCCACTCAATGGTAGGACCGTATGCTACATAACTCAGGACAAATGAATCTACAATGATCGGAACACTTCCACCGGTCACGGTCACCTGTACACTTCGACAGCTCAGGTATGTCGTGCCGATCTCGATATCACTTGATATACTGATAGGAGGGTGCTGTATGGTGTCGCCACCACAGGCAGAACTCAATATGACAATGTTATAATTCAAGCCCGGTGGCTGATGTGCAAATAGAGCGTCGGGCCCGATGGGACTATTATAAGGTAATGTGACAGTCTGAGGCGGTACACAATTGGTACAGATGAACGTGAACATGTCTGGGCTGAAAGGGAAGTTCAATCCTGAGAGATAGATCACACTATCGAATGGACAGTGCTCGACCAGATCTAACATAGGTGGTGTGATATACTCGACGAAACGTACTCCGCAGGCATCTGTGATCACAAGCGAATCTGAGAAATAGGAGGGCAGGCCGGAGAAATTTCCGGTTGTATTTGTCATGCTACCTATCGTATAGGTATATGGTGCAGTGCCCCCGGAGGCAGTGACATTTAGTGTGCCTTTGGAGAAGTTATCGCAGCTGATATTCGCGTTGATAGTGTCAGCATAATCTACTTCATCTGTATATATATTACCGCATGAATCAGTGACCCTGATCCAATATAGGCCTGGGCAGATATGACTGAAAGTATCAGAGGATTGGGATGGCCCAAAGCCGCTATTGGAGCCGGTAGAGGATATAGAATATGAAAATGGTGCCCGCCCGCCTGAGCCGGAGGCTATGATATTACCATTGACGATATTGAAGCTAAGGCTGGGAAACTGATAGCTGCCCGGTACTGTGCCCGTCACTGTAGTGGTATTGCCCGAAGCATCAGTCACCTGTATACTATAGCTACCCGCCGGCAGGCCTGAGAAAGTAGTAAGGCCGGCAGACAGTGTGACAGGATAGGTGATATTAGGATCGGTCGGACCTGAGAGGAGCGTCAGCGTATATGGCCCCGTGCCACCAGATGGAGTCACGGTCATAGAGCCGTTATCATAGCACAGGGCCGTAGTAGATGTGATGACTGCAGACAGGCCGAGCGCAACCGCACTGGCTGACCACATCAGCAGCAAAGTCAGAAAGCTTGAAAAAAGTAAACTTCTCCTGATGGTGGACATTTACAACTAAGACAGTTAAAAGTGTGATTTCGTTACATTTAGCTGCCTCAATTTAACAAATAAATCATGCCATTTTCAGCAAACTGAGGTCAAACCTATATTTTCTGCGGGTTTCAAAGTGTAGGATAAGCTTATATTTAAACCACTTGCAATATAATCCTTATTGAAAATCACACTGACTGGCTTAATGCACTTGGTTTTTGCCGTGAGTCATATAAGTTTTGAACCCAGTATTAACATTGCCATAAGTAGCCTCTATCAATGAGTATACTCCCATTGCAGCATACGTACCAGATCTTTATTGGTCACTATGCCTTGTATGATACCATCACGCGTCACGGGCAGTGCCTGAAAACTACCGCTGCTCAATAGGTCGACCACCCTGCCTATGCTGTCTTCAGGAGTGATGGTGACAGGCCCGTCGGTCATTACTTCCGATATTTTAAAGGATTCATTGAGTGTGAGAACGTCCACTCTTTTTCCTTTCAGTTCTTTGAAGAGGAATGACAGCATATCGTTGACACTGATTATACCGATGATCCGGTCACCATCTGCCACCGGCAGGTGCTGGATCTTGTATTCGGTAAAGAAACGCATGACCTCCGTGAAGGTGCTGTTTGCATTTGCTACTACGATACCCTTGGTCATTACTTCTGAGACTTTGATGTTGTTGGTCATATGGATGTATTTTATGCCAAAATTATCAGGCATCACATCATATCTACATGATGGAAATCATCTAAAGAGCTAAGTTTAGTTAGCCTTCAAATGCCTCGGAAATGATGTCAGATGACCCACCCAGTTTTTTTACTTATACATATGAAAAATCCATTTTTGACAGTATTCCCCCCACTAGTGTCAAAACACTAGATCTCATATTCTGTATCGATTAAATATGCGATAAATTGATATTTGAGAAATATTTTATGCATAATTGATATTTTAATTTCTTTAATTGCTATTTAAATGTAAATATAGTGAATAATTAGCAAATAAAACAGGGCTGTAATAGGTTTGAGCGATTTTATTGATAGCATGTATTGTATATCGATATCGGAAATAAATTGTCTATCTTGTATTAGTTGATCGATAAAACAAATAGACATGAGAAATCTATTTACACTTGGCCGTGTGTTTTATGGGATAGCAATCGCAGGACTTGGTTTTCAGACCATCAGTGACAGGGATTTCCCATATATGCTGATACCTGCCGAACATGCATGGATCCCCGGTCTTGCAGTGATCGCTTGTCTTCTTGGTGCTGTATTGGTCCTGGCAGGAGCTTGTATCGTTTTTGAGATACAAGCCATGTCTGTTTCCCTCATATTGGGAACCTTACTTCTATTGATCTTTTGCTTTTACTTTATCCCTTTTCAGTTTATAGCTAACCCCAATTATATGCACTTCGGTGAATGGGAGAATGCCGAGAAGGAGCTGGCATTGTCCGCCGGGGCCTTTGTGATCGCGGCTGGCTTCAAAGAACAAAATGAAAATCCCCTAACAGGGATTCTGGCTAAGCTCATACCTATAGGAGCTATTATATTTTCCCTCACGATGATCTGTTTTGGAATTGATCATTTTCTTTTCCCCGGCGGCGTAGCTGAATACATGCCTGTATGGATACCCTTCAAAGCATTCTGGGCTTATTTCACCGGAACTGCATTGATCGGCTCAGGCCTTGCGATTATCCTAAAGGTAAAGCCTGAGTTATTTGCTGCACTCTTGGGTGTCATGATCTTCATCTGGGTCATTATTCTCCATATCCCCAAAGTCATTGCTGTACCTGTAGCAGACAGGTCGGGCGAACTAGCTAGCGCATTTCTGGCGCTGGCTTATTGTGGGATCGCTTTTGCTATTGCAGGAACTACAAAAAAACAAAGCTGTTCTCAATTTTAGTATTCACATACTAAATAAAGGACACTAAGTGATAAATTTATACCGGATTTTGAAAAAAAATATGCTTTCATTGAATAGGTATCCCCATTAATGGGGATAATTAAATATTATTATTTTTTATCCGCAATGAGACATTTAGGTTTGTAAGAAATTAGATTTTCCCTCATCTAAAATATTACAAGCTATGAGTAAGATTAAATTTAGAGCATTATATCTTTTACTGGTAATAACTTTGAGTGTTAATGCTCAGGATGACCTCAAAACAATAAACGTACCCGATCCTAATAACCCAGGTGAAACAATCCCTTGCGGCCCGGAGGGGACGGCCAAAGATGGTAAGGCGAAGACATCACATCTGGCTTTTATTGGAAACCCAAACAAGAACAGGTTTGATATGCCAGATCCATCCAAAATCAATCAGGTACGTGTAGCTGACTTGGTCAAGGCAACCAAGAGTTCAAACTACCAAACCGGAGAAGCTGTACAAGTAAGTGGATATGTCTATGATGTCAAACCCGGTGGAGTAGAATCGTGCAACTGTGGCACCAAAGATCAATCATTTATTGACACGCATATCGAGATAACACCAGATGAAAACAACACAGATGTGGCGAATAGGATGATAGTGGAAATAACACCCCGAATGCGAGAGATTATGGAAAAGCAAGGAATAGACTGGTCTACCGCTACACTAAAAGAAAAGATATTAAATCATCATGTCACGGTTCAGGGCTGGCTTTTTTATGACGAAATACATGAGCCACAAGCTGTATCTACAAACCCATCTAACGCTTCCGATTGGCGTGGAAGCTGTTGGGAAATACATCCTATTACTGCACTTAACATAGATGATCCATCTACAGCGGATGCAGACAATGTACCAGAAAATGGCGGAGGAATGATGCGGGTACAATTTCAAGCACCAAAACTTTCACCTAATATTAATCAAACTAACACCAATACTATGCAAAGTACAAATTCACCACTTAATACCCTTGTGATCATCCTGATAGGAGCAATACTTGGAGCTGTAGGACAAGGAATTCGGATGATCATTGGCCTGAAGAAAACATATGATGAAGCTCTTAAAACCCAAACAGCTCCAGCAGACCTATTAGTATATGAACAACTCGCTCTTAGTATTTTCATTGCCTTTGGGGTAGGGGCTATAGCTGGTGTGTTGGCTGTTGTGACTACTGACAATATTCAGTTTACCAAGTCTACTATATTAGCTTTTATCGGATCGGGTTATGCAGGCACAGATTTTATCGAAGGGTTTATGAAGAAATATCCAGACGTTAAATCTACCCCAACAGCTAACTAAGAGTAAGATACTAGTCTACTTTCTTTTGAATAATTTTATTTGCAGGTGGGTAGTAATATCGACCTGTTTCTATATATGTTTATAGCTGAAGATTATATTTCAATGCCAGTGGTTGGCGTCTTCGCCTATCATAAAATTTCCCGCCATTTGTATTCACTCATAGCTCACGACTTGAGACTACTCCAACATCTTCTTCAGCTCATGCAGTTTCATCAAGGCCTCGATAGGAGTGAGGGCATTGATCTCGAGTTTGTCGATGGCGGCGGCCACACCTTTGAGCTTAGGGTCGCTCATGTCAAACATCGTCATCTGAAAATTCTTTGCCTGCATGCCTTTCATAGTGTCCTTGATGTCGGTATTGACGCGTTTGCTTTCGAGCTCTATGAGTATTTCATTAGCTCGGTCTACGATCAGGCGCGGCATGCCCGCCATCTTCGCCACATGTATACCGAAACTATGCTCTGAACCACCGGGCACCAGCTTGCGAAGGAAGATCACTTTATTGCCTACCTCTTTGGTGGAGACATGGTAGTTCTTGATGCGGTCGTATTTGTCTGCTAGTTCATTCAGTTCGTGGTAATGCGTAGCGAAGAGCGTGCGCGGATGTGCCACAGGATAGTTATGCAGAAACTCCGCCAGCGACCAGGCGATAGAGATGCCATCGTAGGTCGATGTGCCCCGTCCGATCTCATCGAGCAGTATCAGGCAACGGGGCGTGAGATTATTCATGATGCCTGCGGTCTCGTTCATCTCTACCATGAAGGTCGACTCACCGGAACTGATATTGTCGCTCGCACCTACCCGCGTGAATATCTTATCGACAAAGCCGATACTCGCCGATGCGGCAGGCACATAGCTGCCTATCTGCGAGAGTAGCACGATGAGCGCTGTCTGTCTGAGTAGCGCTGATTTGCCTGACATGTTAGGCCCCGTGATCATCAGTATCTGCTGCTGCGTATCGTCGAGATAGACATCATTTGGCACGTATTTGTCGCTTACGTCGAGCTGTTTTTCTATCACGGGGTGGCGACCGTCTTTGATATAGATGGTCAGGCCGTCATTGACCTCCGGCTTGGTGTAACAATTGCTGATGGCCACCTCTGCGAGAGATAGCAGGCAGTCGAGGTATGCTGCTGCATGGGCATTCTGCTGTATGGTATTGGTAAATTCCTTCACTGTCCGCACCATATCGGCAAAGAGCTTTTCCTCCAGCATCTGTATCTTGTCTTCCGCACCCAGAACTTTCTGTTCGTATTCTTTTAGCTCCTCGGTGATGTAGCGCTCTGCATTGGCGAGGGTTTGTTTTCGTATCCAGTCGTTAGGAACTTTCGCCTTATGTGAGTTTGTTACTTCAAGAAAATATCCGAATACATTATTAAAACCGATCTTCAGCGAGTTGATGCCAGTGCGTTGTATCTCTTTGGTCTGAATGCCGACGATGTATTCCTTGCCGGTATTTTTGATGAGACGTAGTTCATCGAGGTCATTGTCCACGCCGTCATTGATAAAGTTGCCTTTACTCAGCATTGGGCCAGCTTCTTCTTTCAGCACGTGCGCTATGCGAGCTGTAAGCGTTGGGAGTAATCCTATTTTATCAGCGAGCTTCGCCAGGCTCTGATGACCGGACTTGCTCAGGGCTTCTTTGATCGGCTCCAATGCTAGCAGGCCACGGTTGAGTTGCACGATCTCGCGCGGATTGGCTTTTTCGAGAGATACTTTCGAGATCAAGCGCTCCATGTCGCCCATCTGGCGCAGATATTTTTTTAGCTCTTCTGACTTTGTATCATTTTGTACGAAGTACTCCACCGCATCCAGCCGCTCCTGTATGGCAGGCAGGCTCACGAGTGGCATCAGTATCCAGCGTTTCAGCATACGGCCACCCATAGGAGAGACAGTACGGTCTATAATGTCAAGCAGAGTCTTCCCCTGTGGGTGCGGACTGCTCACGAGTTCAAGGTTGCGTATCGTAAAGCGGTCGAGCCATACATAGTTTGACTCTGTGATCTTGGTTAGTCGGGCAATGTGCGAGAGATTGTGATGCTCAGTGTCTTTGAGGTACTGTATCGCGCCGCCTGCAGCAATGATGGCGGTTTCCTCATCCTCTATGCCGAAGCCTTTCAGCGAATTGGTCTCAAAAAGTTTCAGCAGAATGTCGTAAGCGTTCTCTTTGGTATAGACCCAGTCCTCCATGCGTGCGCTGACGACCTTTGTACCAAAGCGCTCGGTGAATTCCTTCTGCTTGGAGCGCGGATACAGGACCTCAGCAGGCGACATGCTCTGCATGATCTTGTCGATATATGCGAAGGTGCCTTCTGCGATCAGAAACTCACCCGTAGATATATCGACGAAGGCAGCGCCGTAGATATCCTTATCCCAGTAGACTGATGCGAGAAAGTTGTTGGCCTTGGTCTGGAGGATATTGTCACCTGTCACCACGCCGGGTGTCACCATCTCTGTCACACCGCGCTTGACGATGCCCTTGGCGAGCTTGGGGTCTTCGAGCTGGTCGCATACTGCCACTTTATATCCTGCGCGAACGAGCTTGGGCAGATAGGTGTCGAGCGCATGATGAGGAAAGCCCGCCAGCTCCACGTCAGTGGCTTTGCCATTGGCGCGACGGGTGAGGGTGATGCCGAGGACACCCGCAGCCACCTTGGCATCGGTCGAGAAGGTCTCATAGAAGTCTCCCACCCTGAACAGCAGTATCGCATCGGGATACTTCGCCTTGAAGCTGTTGTACTGCTTCATCAGCGGGGTCTCCGTCTCAGCGGTGGCGCTTTTTATCATACTGCGGTGAACGGCCATCAATCAGAATTAAAGAATTTTCAGGATTAACAGAATTAACTGCCTGTGGCAGAACAGCCAAAATAAAATATTATATGAAAATCGGGGAGAGAAGAAGTGAACAGGGGAGATAAAGTAACAATCAATACTATTTGTTTCTTTTACTATCAATTACATCTGTATACCTAAAGTCCATATAAGTTAATGATGTACTGCCTAATAAATCCTTTCTCATTTCAAGTATAATATTCCCAATAATCTCTCTTCCCTTTTCGGGATCAGGAGCTTTTCCTTCTTCTGCAATTAATAAGAAAATTAAATTATTGATAGATTTCACAACTTCGTCCGAGCTATACAGCCATGATTTATATTGTTCTTCAAAAAACTTTCTTTTAGTATCTCCAGACGTAGTCGAGCCGACAAAGCCTTGAAGGGCGATTACGAGATTGGAATATTTTTCTTCCTTAAATTTGATCATGGCCTCTGTTTTCTTAGAACTCATTGCAAAGTAATATGTCAAATAGCTACTTACCACAGCAGTAATCAGTGTCAGTACTAATAAGAGTATAGTTTTAATATCCATTGGTTTGAAATTTTGTAAGTATTACAAGATGAAATTAAATAATCTTTGCATTCTTTGTATTGTCTCAATACTCTTATCTCACTACTCATGTCTATTTCCATGCGCAAACTTCAAAACTCAGAACTTGACCGCCTCAGCCCTGAGGAGTTTCGGGCGGGAGATAAGACTCCTGTCATCATCGTCCTCGACAATGTACGCTCACATCTCAATGTCGGCTCGGTGTTTAGGACGGCAGATGCCTTTCTGATAGAGGCGATCTATCTCTGCGGTATCACCGGCACACCACCTCACCGCGATATACAGAAGACAGCCCTCGGCGCTACAGAGACAGTGGCATGGCGCTATTTTGAAACGACAGCCGCTGCTATCACAGAACTCAAATCAAAAGGCTACAAGATAGCCTCCATCGAGCAGGCAGAGAACGCCACTATGCTGAATGATGTACACTATGACGGCAAAGAAAAGTTGGCGGTGGTATTCGGCAATGAGGTAGAAGGAGTGGAGCAGGCCATAGTCAGTGCCTCAGATATGGTGATAGAGATACCGCAGTTTGGTACCAAGCACTCGCTGAATATATCGGTGTCGGTGGGGATAGTGATCTGGGAACTGGTGAGAAAGAGTGAATAATGAATAGTGAAGAATGAATAATGGGAACAGTCATTTACAGTTGCACTTTCACTTCCGCGAATTCATATTCTATCGGTTCATTCGAGCAGATGATGGTGATGCGTTCTTGTTTATCTGATTTGATCAGATCCAGCGTCCAGTTGCGCCAGTGGTGGTCCATGTTGGCAGTGGGCTCGTCGAGTAGTAGGATCTTACTTTCTGTATAATATGCCAAAGCAAATTTCACTCGCTGCTTCATGCCTGAGGAACAGTCGCGTATCTGTTTGTCGGCAGGTATGTCGAGTATTTTTAGTAGTTCACTTGCTGTAATGCCTTTAAATGATTTCATGCTTTGATGAAAAGCAATGATCTCTGCGATGGTTAGTTCTTCGGGCAGGTCGAGATAAGGTGCACTATAGCTGAGTTTTGTATATATCTCATCAACAGAGATAGCTTTGTTATCATCATAGGATATCTTGCCTTCATTAGGCGTGACGATACCGGATATTATCTTGAGAAGGGTGCTTTTGCCTGAGCCGTTAGGGCCGGTGATGGCATATGGTTTGTTTGAATCAAATGTGACAGAGATATTTCTGAATATCCACTGATTGCCAAATTTCTTGGAGACCTTGTCTAACTCAATCTTCATATTTACTGTTGAAGCCTTTCATGATGCCGCGTACGGAGTCGCGTATGAAGGTCACTATCTCGTCTTTCTCAGGGCTGTCGCTGATCTCTGTCTCTACGAGTTTGAGGGCGTTGGAGACGTTGAGCCCGCGTACATAGATGATGCGATATATATCGAGGATATGGTTGATCTGTTCTGTGCTAAAACCTCTTCTGCGCAGGCCGATGGAGTTGACACCCGCATATGATGATGGATGCCTGGCCGCACGTACGAATGGTGGGATATCTTTATTGACCAGGCTGCCACCGGATAGGATGGCATGACGACCTATCTTGACGAATTGCTGGATATTGCAGGCGCCGCCTAGTATGGCGAAGTCTTCTATTACAATATGTCCCGCGAGGTTAGTGTTATTGGCTAGTATACAGTTATCACCGATGATGCAGTCGTGCGCTACGTGTACATATGCCATGAGCATGGAGTTGTTGCCGATCTTAGTGGTCATGGAGTACTCGGTACCCTTGTTGACCGTTACGAACTCACGTATGGTGACATTATCGCCTATTTCTACGATTGATTTTTCGCCTTTATATTTCAGGTCTTGTGGTACTGCAGAGACGACCGCTCCCGGAAATATCTTGCAGTTTTTTCCGATACGTGCGCCCTCGAGTATGGTGACATGCGGGCCTATCCATGTACCTTCTCCGATCTCTACATCCTTGCTGATACTTACGAAGGGCTCAACTATCACGCTTTCGGAAAGTTTAGCACTCGGGTGTATGTATGAGAAGGGTTGATTCATTGCTATTTATGATTTCTGATTGTTGATTTATGATTTACCCGTTCGGATTTTTGAATGTAAGTAACAGCATTCTATGGTTTTTATTATTGCAGTATTGTCTCAATACTCATGTCTATATACTCACTACTGTTTCGCTGCCAGTTTTTTGCGGTCTACGATCTGTGCCATTAGTTCTGCTTCTGCTACGAGTTTATTGCCGACAAAAGCAGTTCCTTTCATCTCTACTAATCCCCTGCGTACAGGCGATAGAAGTTCGAGCTTAAATATTATTGTATCTCCCGGCACTACTTTGTGCTTGAATTTCGCTTTGTCTATTTTGAGAAAGTATGTGTCGTAATCCTCAGGGTTTGGTACTTCCTGCAATACCAATATGCCACCTGTCTGCGCCATTGCTTCTATCTGGAGCACACCCGGCATGACAGGATTGCCCGGAAAGTGGCCGTTAAAGAATTCTTCATTGACAGTTACATTCTTTACTCCGACCACCGTTTTTTTATCCACGTGAATGATCTTATCGATCAGCAGAAATGGGTAACGGTGTGGAAGTAACTTTTTGATGCCCTCAGAGTCATATACCGGAGGCATGTTAGGGTCATACTCAGGAGGATTGTCATGCTGACGGGTCTTGCGGATATATGCTTTTACTTTTCTGGCAAACTCTATATTCGACTTGTGACCGGGCCTTGTAGCGATTATGTTTGCGTTGAAAGGGGTGCCTATCAGGCCGAGGTCACCCACTACATCGAGCAGCTTATGACGGGCAGGTTCATTGGGATGATGCAGTTTTACATTGTTTAATATCCCTTCTTCGACTACATTAATGTCTGGCTTATTGAAAAGCTTTTGAAGTTTGGCTTTCTGTGAATCACTCACCGGTTTATCTACGATCACAATAGCGTTGTTTACATCGCCGCCTTTGATCAGCCCTGAGTCATAGAGTGCTTCTAATTCATGCAGAAAACAGAAAGTACGGGCCGATGCGATCTCTTTTTTAAACTCCGCTACCCGATTGAGTGAGGCATGCTGCTGACCCAGAACGTCGGATTTATAATCCACCATGGTAGTGACACGATAGTGGTCACTCGGCATGGCCAGTATCTCGACACCATTTTCCTTATCGACGAAATTCATCGTAGTACGCAACTCAAATACATCTCTGTGCTCTGATTGTTCCTGTAGGCCTGCTTTTTCGAGAGCTTCGATAAATGGCTCAGAGCTGCCATCGAGAATAGGAACTTCGGTACCATCCATAGTGATGAGTACATTGTCTATTTGCAGTCCGACGAGTGCAGCCATCAGATGCTCTACCGTGGCGATCTTGACACCGGCTTTTTCCAATGTAGTGCCACGCTCTACTGAGGTCACGAGATCACAATCTGCAGGTATGATAGGCCTGTCAGGCAGGTCAATACGCTGAAATTTAATGCCGTGATTAGCTGCGGTGGGTTGAAAAGTGACAGTGACTACCTGTCCTGTATGTAGGCCTACGCCTTTGATCGAGACGGGCTGTTTTATAGTTTGCTGAAATGAATTCATTAATCGTTTTTCAAAACAGTCCAAAAGTATGATTTTTTTGGAAGTATGAGGGCTAATCTGCGAGTTTCGGGAAGTAAATAGGTCAGTTCACTGATTTTAGAGGTTGAAAATGTCTTATTGCTTTAGGTAAATATTATAATTTCATTTTGTGAATATAAAACTGCATCCTTACCAGCTCGAATTTGTTTTCCCTTTCAGAATAGCACATGGCATCCGTACCCAGACTGATGCACTTTTTATAGAGCTGGAATCAGATGGATTTACAGCCTTTGGCGAAGCGACTTTTCCTCCATATCTGCCATATACAAGAGAAGCTGCTATTGAGGATTTATCAAGAGTCGACCTGCAAAAGGTAAATGGCATAAGCGATCCTGAACTAATCCTTAACCAGCATGGAATTATGGAGCCACCGGCATTGGCAGCACTCGATATGGCATTGTGGACGCTCAAGGCAAAGCTGGAGCATACTTCTGTCAGATCATTATTGGGTATCAGTGAAACTTTTAGTCCACCACGATCTTATACCATCTCTGTCTGTGACCGGGAGGAAATGAGCAAGCGTATTGATAATGGAATGTCGAATGGCTTTTCTTTCTTTAAATTGAAACTGAATGGAACCGATGATGCCCGCATGCTTTCTGACTTTCGTTCGCTTACTAAAGCTTCTTTTGCTGTTGATGCAAATCAGGCATGGACAGATGTGGGATATGCCCTTGAGTTTTCAGAAGAATTACAGTTTCAGGGCTGTGTATTGATAGAACAGCCGTTTCATAAAACTGATCTGATCAATACACAAAAACTATCTTCCGAACTTTCTATTCCCATCATTGCAGATGAAGCATGCCAGACCATCAGTGATTTAGATAAAGTACAAGACGCATTCTCCGGTATCAATGTCAAACTGCAAAAGTGTGGTGGTATTGCACCTGCTTATGAAATGATAAAGTACGCGAAATCCCTCGGGTTAAAGGTCCTCATCGGCTGCATGTCTGAATCTATTGTTGGATGCGGGGCAGGAGAGGTGCTGTCACCCTTATGCGACTGGAATGACCTGGATGGGTCCTATCTGGTGAAAAGAGTTCCATTTGGAAATTAATAAAGCTGATGATAGATGTTACTTAGAACATATTTTTAACCCAACCGATCACGTTGATGTTAAAAAAGAAGTAAGGTACAAAGAATACCGCTGACCAGAAGATACATGAGAAGACCATGCTGGAGACTACTTTGGTCTTGTGCGTATTGAGGTCTAAAGCAAGAAGCACACCCACAGGGATAGAAAGCAGTATCGGCGTCAGGAAGGCAATACCGGTAAGGCCACCATGCTGCCTGACCTTGACCAGAAAGCGTGTGCCACGGGAAAATCTCTTATTAAGTTGTTTGGGAAAGGTCTTTAACAACCAGATACGGATATAGCCTCCGAGATAAGTAAAGATGATGATTCCGGTAATGCCGCCGAGGATATTTGATACTGTACCTGAGATACCCATATTACCAGTTACTACAGCAGAAGATGCCAGAGTGAACTTCACAGTAGAACTGAGGAAAATAACAATATCGGATATAAATTTGAGTATCATTTTTTTGAGCGTTGCAAGTCTAATGTTTTGTACGGAGAACTGACAGAAAAAGTTCCAAACTTTTCAGTGAGCGTACTAAATAAAACAGTGTTTGAACATTAGTCATTTTTTCTACTATTTATTTGATAACGTGCATTAGTCCGATTTTTAAAATAAAATACATAGGTTTGCGCCTCCATTTTAGAGAGGTAAATACAACATGGAAAACAAAAACACGCTCATTGGTACTATTTTGCTGGCTTTCCTGATATTCGGGTTATTCTGGTATTCTAATAAATTTAGCAAACCTACCACTCCAGCTGCCAAGGCTGGTACGACCCAAACGCAATCTACACCTGGTACTTCAGCGACCAGTGATAATACTACCCAGCCCAATACAGGCAATGATACGATCATAACATCAGCTCCTGTTGCATTGGATTCGGCTGCTGCCCAAGGTCAGTTGGGTCCCTTCGCTGCCGCTGCCAATGGTACAGATAAGGACTATGTGATAGAAAATGAGGTCCAAAAGATCACTATCTCCTCACGCGGTGGCGCCATCAAGAGTGTATTACTCAAAAAGTATACCACATGGGACAAAAAGCCATTATATCTTTTTACAGACAAGACACAGCAGTTCAGTTATCAGTTTGTTATAGCCGGAAATAGGATTGTCAATACCAAGAATCTCTATTTCGAACCGATAGGAGAATCATTTGCGGTCAAAGGAGATGAGCAGAAAACGATCACTTTCCGTCTCAAGGCCGGTGACGGACAGTATTTCGAGCAGAAATACACACTCAAGGGAAATGACTATCATGTAGGCTATGATGTCACCGCAGTAGGCCTGGACAAGATCATGCCTAATAGCAATGATATTCAGCTGACATGGACCAATACCCTACAGAACCTGGAGCATTCGGTCGCGACTGAGCGCCGCTATTCGGCCTTATATTATAGATACAGCAGCGGGGATGTGGCCCATCTCGATGAGGATAAACCAAACCAGCAGGATGCTCTGACTGGCAAGGCTGACTGGATATCATTCAAACAGCAGTTCTTTAATGCTACAATATTTGGCAAGGGCCTGTTTAAAGGAAGTGTGAAGGCGGACTTTAATAAAGATGAGAAGAACTATGTCAAGAAATATGATGCTACGCTCATCATGGACTATCATCCGGCACAGACTGCTACTTATGCGATGGGATTCTATTTCGGACCAAACAGGTATTCTACACTGAAAAAATCCGGCGACGATTTTGAGAGTATCATCAAGCTTTCCCCGGACAATTTTGTTTTTAACTGGATAAAATACATCACCAAGTTTGCCATCATACCGGTGTTTAATATCCTTGATGCAGTACATTTGAATTATGGCATTATCATATTGATCCTCACTATCTTATTGAAACTTGTCTTAACTCCTTTGACATGGAAGGCCATCAAGTCAGGCGCTTTCATGAAAGTATTGAAACCTGAGATAGATGCTCTGAAAGAAAAGTACGGAGACGACTCACAGAAGATATCTACCGAGCAGATGAAGATCTATCAGAAGGCCGGAGTGAGTCCATTCGGAGGTTGTCTGCCGATGCTTCTTCAGATGCCGATCCTGCTCTCGATGTATTACTTCTTTCCTAACTCTATCGAGCTCCGTCAGCAGCCTTTCCTATGGGCGTCTGACCTGTCCAGCTATGATGCCATATTCACTTGGGTCACACCGATACTAGGGCAGGACCACTTGAGCCTTTTTACAGTGCTAATGACCATCACGTCTATACTCTCAGCTGTATACAACCAGAATCAGAGCGGTATGGCTAACACCCAGCCGGGTATGCAGTACATGCCATATATCATGCCGGTGATGCTGATGTTTATGTTCAATAGCTTCCCTGCGGCGCTCACTTACTATTATCTCCTTCAGAATGTACTCACTGTAGCTCAGCAATGGGTGATGCAAAAGTACTTTATAGACGAGGCTGCACTCATAGCTAAGGTAGAGGAGAATAAGAAGAACCCTGCTAAGAAATCAGGCCTGATGAAGCGCCTCGAGGACATACAGAAGCAGGCTGAAGCTCAACAGAGAGGTGCTAAGAAGAAGTAACAACTTCAGCATAAAGCTTATGTTATCAAGTAAGACAACTAGTATGTTTGTGGTGAAATAATTTGAGCTCATAAAAGCTTTTGTGAAGCTATATGGAGTGCTTTTTGATATATTAGCATTACACTACTAAAATCGACCCCTACATGAAAATTCTCTTTTGCATATACCTTGTTTGTTTTAGCTACATAGCACAGTCGGAGAAATATAATCATGGCATCCCTATTACTATAGAGTCAGCTATTAAGTTTAAGACATTAAATGAAGCTTTAATACTTTCAGCTGATTACGAAGTAGTTGAGTGCAAAATTGTATTTATCACAAAAGATGGGATATTTCTCCCGTCAGGGCCACAGACCTTGAAGAATCCTATCATTAGAAATATGCTTTCTCTGTCCCAATCAGGCGATAAGCTTATATTTTCAGAAATAATCGTTAAGCATGGAGATCAACAGCTCAAATTGGAGGATAAGGCCTATGTCATTCAATAGACAAAATCGCTACGAATCCATTGTTTTGGATTTCTGTCAACTGTCAACCGAATCTCTTCGATCAATGTGCAAATGTAAAAATCAACAGAAGTACCACCCCGATTAGAGCCAATGCTCCATGCAGGATCGCGAGACCTTTTGGTGCTGGCCGACTTGTGACATCATAATATAACAGCGCTATACTGGATAGCCCCGCCAATACTAGTATGGTCAAACAGACAGTAGGAAGGGATTGGTAAATGCTAAACACGACAAGCAATGTCATCGCGGCTGTGACCAATATAGCATGCAGCGCAGCTATAAAAGGAGGCCTCTTCTTGTCTCTCAATAGTAGTATAAACAGATAAATACTCAGGAAAAATGCTAGTGCTAAAAAACCTATGGCATCATAAATGAAATTCATGCCGATGCAGTCGCATGTAGCAGTTGAGATAGCGGCTACTATCAAGCCTGCCGTAGCTTGTGTACTTTTCTGAATAAGTGCAGATGCTGCCTGAGCAGTAGTGTCGGACACAGTAATAGTTGAATCCTGCTGATTGGCAGATCCGTTCGGATGTTTCTTTGATAGCAACTTAGCCGCTTCCTCAGGGGTAAGTTTTTTTTCTTTGATGATTGTCACCGATTCGTGTGAATGCATTCGTGGTTTGTCATCATATTCAGTGATCGTATCCCCCTTTTTATATGATCCATGTATAGCAGAAGGGTTAGAGCTGATCTGCGCATTGACTGATATATTGAATAGTATTAGTATCGGGAGTATTTTGAAAGCGATAAATTTCATAAATGATGTTTTCTGGTTATCCGTCAAACCCTATGCCAATACCTTTTAAAGTGTGAATTATGTAATTGATATACAGTTAATTGTTTGGTGTTGGGAATTTTATTTGGAATGCATTGTGGATATAATTTCCTATTGACTTTATGGCATAAAAAAAGCGGGGCATTTACTCCCCGCTTTGTATTCCTGACAACTGATTCTTAGTTTTCTCCCTGTCCGAGAAGTACTTTCCTTGACAGTTTGTATTTTCCTGTCTTTTTGTCTACGTCGAGGAGTTTTACTTTGATCACTTCGTTCTCTTTCAGTACTCCGTCCATTGTTTCGAGACGTTTGTTTGAGATCTCTGATATGTGGAGCAGACCTTGTTTGCCTGGCATGAACTCTACGAATGCGCCGTAAGGCATGATAGATTTCACAGTAGCCTCATATACTTCGCCGATCTCCGGTACAGATACTATGCCCCTGATGATAGCCAGAGCTGCATTGACTGATTTGGCGTTCGGTCCGAATACTTCCACGCGGCCTCTGTTATTTTCTTCTGTGATAGCGATAGTGGTACCTGTGGTTTTCTGCATCTCCTGGATGATCTTGCCACCCGGCCCGATGATCGCGCCGATATACTCCTGATCTACGAACAGTACTTCTATCTTAGGTGCATGCTCTTTGTAGTCAGCACGTGGAGCAGCGAGAGTTTCAGTGAGCTTGCCGAGGATGTGCAGACGGCCTTCTTTAGCCTGATTGAGGGCTTCAATGAGAAGTTCATTAGACAGTCCTTCGATCTTGATATCCATCTGACAGGCAGTGATACCTTTAGATGTACCGCAAACTTTAAAGTCCATGTCACCCAGGTGATCTTCGTCACCGAGGATGTCGGAGAGTACGACACTTTTGCCTGAAGCATCAGTGATCAGTCCCATTGCGATACCGGATACCGGTGTTTTGATCTTGACACCTGCATCCATCAGCGCCAGTGTGCCTGCGCATACTGTAGCCATAGATGATGAGCCGTTTGACTCGAGGATATCAGATACGACACGTACTGTGTATGGAATGTCAGCAGGCATTACTTTCTCCAGGGCGCGGAATGCGAGATTGCCGTGGCCTGTTTCCCTTCTGCTGGTGCCGCGCGGTGTGCGTGCCTCGCCGGTAGAGAAAGGAGGGAAGTTATAGTGCAGCATAAATTTCTTTTCGCCGCTGATCACCACACCATCTACTGTCTGTGCATCGAGAGATGTCCCAAGGGTGATCGTGGTCAGTGACTGTGTCTCACCACGAGTGAAGAGCGCCGAGCCGTGTGGTGAAGGCAGATAGCCTACTTCGCACCAGATAGGACGGATCTCATTCATTTTACGGCCATCGAGACGTATTTTCTTATTGAGCATGACCCAACGTACAGCTTCTTTCTCTTCATGATGGAAATATTGCTTGATCAGGAAAGCTTTTTCTTTTAGTTCTTCAGGAGTGAGTGTCGCTTCAAATTCAGTTTGCACTGCACCAAACAGGTCACCGCGGAGGTGCTTGTCAGCCAGGCCCTGAGAGGCGATGTCTACGAATTTGTCATAAGCCCATGTATGTATCTTAGCTTTCAGCTCTTCATCATGTTTCTCGTGGCTGTAGGTACGTTTTACAGTTGTTCCCTTTTCAGTTTCGAGTTCTTTGATCACAGCTACTTGCTTTTTGATAGCCTCATGTGCGAATGCGATAGCCTCGACCATTTCAGCTTCACTCACTTCACACATTTCGCCTTCTACCATCACGATAGATTTGTCGGTAGCAGCTACGATCATGTCGAGCGTAGTGTCCGGGCCTTCGATCTCAGATTTAGAAGGATTTATTACGAGCTTTCCTGCGATCTTGCATACACGTACCTCAGATATAGGGCCAGCGAAAGGTATAGTAGATACTGCGAGGGCAGCTGATGCCGCGAGGCAGGCCAGTGCGTCTGGCAGTTCATTCAAGTCTGCAGAGATGAGCATGATCTGAACCACCACGTTAGCATGATAGTCATCCGGGAATAGCGGACGAAGCGCCCTGTCTACGAGCCTGGAGGTCAATATTTCCACTTCGCTAGGTCTTGCTTCACGTTTGAAGAAGCCACCCGGGAATTTACCCGCTGCAGCGAATTTTTCGTTGTATTCAATGGTCAGTGGCATGAAGTCTACGCCATCTTTGGCCTGAACATCAGCACAAACAGTAGCCAGGAGCATGGTATTGCCATACTTTACTACTACGGAGCCATCGGCTTGTTTAGCCAGACGGCCTGATTCGATCTCTATGATACGGCCGCCACCGAGATCGATTGTTTTCTTAATTACTTTCATCTTTGTTGGTTTTTGATTGCCGGGCGGAATGCCGGGCAGTTTTTATAATTAAATTATTGTTACCAGGTAAATACTGAGATCAAAGGTTATTTTCAGAAAAAATACCAAAAGGGTCGTAAGCTAAAAGGCTGAATGGAGCGTAAAAACCACCCTTCTTAAAATGAAAAAAGGTCGGTGAATGCTCACCAACCTTTTTCGGGTAATTTATTTTCTGATTCCCAGCTTCTCGATGAGAGAACGGTATCCGTTGAGGTTTGTTTTAGAGAGATAGTTCAGCAGCCTTCTCCTTCTGCCTACCATCTTCAGTAGAGAGCGGGTATTGGAGTGGTCCTTCTTATTGGTAGTAAGGTGCTGTGAAATGTGGTTGATACGATCGGTGAATAACGCGATCTGAGCTTCGGTAGAGCCTGTGTTTTTTTCAGAACCACCGTAAGTTTTAAATAGTTGTTGTTTTGTTTCTGTAGTCAGTTTCATCTTTTATTTCTTGACTTGTTTTCTTTAATGAGGCGCAAATATAAGGGAAGAGAACGAGAAAAGCAAATAGGGCTTAAATTATGGCTAAATGATATTTTTCTGTTCAAAACACTACATTAATCTTAAGGCCTCAAATATTAATATGTTGTTTAATTATTCTACTATTTTTAAATTTGTATTATGGATCTGTTTAGAGATTGGTACGCAAATGTAATAGCCAACTGGCATGAGGCCCTCAGTGACGAGAATTTTAGGCGATATTTTCCGCCTAATTTCATCGTCTGCGTCATTGTGTACTATATGGTCATCTATTTTCTCAACCAAAACAGCGGCCGTCCGGGCATTATCATCAACGATCCGGTATACAACTACCTCACACCGCACGACTTTTCGGCTGGGATATTCTTCTTTACCTATTCAGCTACTTTGTTGATTATCATATATATAGTGCAGTTTCCGTTTCTGCTACAGCGAGCACTTATGGCTTTTGTGGCCGTATTTCTGGTCCGGGCCTTATGTATACACCTTGTACCTTTGTCACCGTCTCCGGGTATTATTCCGCTGGTAGATCCTGTCACAGATACACTGGGGCATGAGGGACGTATTATGAATGACCTGTTTTTCTCAGGGCATGTGTCAGATATTGCCACTTTCTATTTATTGTGCAGGCCTCCAAAGTTGAAACGGTATCTTATGTTATGTATGGTCATGGTGGCTTTATTACTCGTTTGGCAGCGTGTACATTATACTATAGATGTGCTGATGGCACCAGCATTCTCATATGTCTGTTTCTGGTTTTTTGTTGAGAAAGATTTTATCTGGAAACCTTTTTTAAAGCAGCCTCAATTTGAGCGTAGTCAGGATCATTCCTTAGCTGAGTGAACGATGGCTCTGCATCCATTTTCTGCCGGTCAGAGAAACCATTATCGACTGCTTTCTTCAGATATTTTATCGCAAATGCATTGTTATTTTTCTGTGCATAGAGCATAGCATGAAAGTATAACTGGTCAGTATTGGTGGGGTCAGCCAGTTCATAGATAGATAGTATTCGCTCAGCTCCGTCGAGGTTGTGTTGTTGTAGAAGCTGGTTACTGTATGAGAATGAAGCCAGGCTGATAAATCCGAGCAGTCTTTTGTCAGAAGGATTGGAAGATGATCTGTAGCCATTGATAACTTTTGTCCACCATTCAGAACCCTGATTCTGAAAAGCCTGCAGCAGCATTTGTTTTTCATTAGATTCTTTGCCGAGTATTTTATTTTGCTGCACCAGAGCCTTTTTATAGAGATCATTATTCTCCAGCGATGCCATTTTGCTTTTATAAGAGGAAACGTCAGCGAGTCCATTTAGGAAAATAAATGCAGTGCGGCTCTCCTGATATGCTTTTATCCAATTGGATTTGTGTTCGGCGTCTGATATGGATTTGTCACAGCTTATGATAAATGCCTTGATGAGTGTACTATCTTTCATGGTTGGATTTAGACTGTATGACTGGAATGCCAGCCAATAAAATGCATTCTCAAAGGTCTGGACATCCGGCCATTCATGCTTACCGCCAAAAATGATGAGTGTGCTATTGGGATTGGTGCCTCTGACCGACTCATCGAACTGAAGCAGGTCTGTATAGTTCATATCCTGCTCTCCGGCGAAGCCGAGTATATTGATAGGGCGAGAACTATTTAATTGGGTCACAGCGCCTGCATATATCAGGTTTGATATTTGTCCATCAGTTGATAAGGCACTGATGGCTACTTTAGATCCTCCCGAGAAACCGCAGAGCGTTATATACCTTTTATCAAACCCAAGACGGCTGCTAATATCAGCTATCATATTGCCTGCTATCTGCTGGGTTTCAGGCCCGCTTAGTCCGTTTCTGGAGGAATTAGATCCTGCTATCGCAATCCCGAATTTATCTGCCCATTTTTTGTATTTATCTATAGGTATCCTGCCAGCGCCATGCGGATCAAAACAAAGCAGGATAGAACTGGCTTCGGGATTCCTGGCCTTAACCGGATAGTAGATGCTGTATGATTGGGTAGGATCAGTAGGAATTTGCAAGGTAATTACAGAATCTCTGGGAATGTCCAGCCTAACTATTGGTGCGGCTGCTGCTACCTGCGGCTCATGTGTGGATGTTGGTTTCTGGCTACCACCGCAGGAAGTGAAAAGACAGCAAACAAAAGCTATAAGGATCAGGTTTCTCATGCGTGATGGTATGGTTCATTATTTAATATTGTAAAGGCCCTGTATACCTGCTCCATCAGGATAGCGCGAACTATCTGATGTGAGAAGGTCATGGCAGACAGGCTCACGAGCCCATTTGCGCGTTTTTTGACATCGTCTGAGAACCCATAAGCCCCGCCGATTGTCAAAATAACTGTTTTTTTTGAACTGGTCATCCAGTTATTTACCTCATTGGCGAACTGCACACTGGTGTATATCTTTCCCCGCTCATCCAGCAGGATCAGATGGTCGGTCGGGCTTACACGTTTCAGTATCATTTCACCCTCTTTTTGTCTGATGATCTGCTCAGGGCCTGTCCTGACAGAGGAGTTGTCTATCACAATGGATTCAAAGGCAGTATAGCGCTTGATCCGCTTCTCATAGTCAGCCTCGATATGCCGTATGGACTCGTCAGTGGTTTTACCCATCAGAAGCAATTTTATTTTCATAGCTGTATTGATAAATTAAAATCTATATTTGCGCGCATAATTTCAAAAATCAAATAAAGGAATACAAATGTCTAAAATTAATTCTTTCGTACTAGTGCTCATAATAGCAATATCTCTGTCATCATGTACTGACAAATCAAAAACCCTGCTCAATACATGGAGAGTAGACAACGTAAAGTTTAACAAGCCTATCCCGCCGCAAATGCAGACATATATACAGTCTCAGATAGACTTTATGAAATCATACCAGCGCACCACCTATAATGCTGATGGTACATTCGACGATGTACAGGGACCAAAAACAGCTAAAGGCCATTGGGACCTGAGCAAAGATGGCAAAGTGATATACTCTACTGACGAGATGGGCAAAACCATCAGGTATATGATCCAGGAGCTGAGCAAAGATAAACTGACATATTCTATGGTCCCATCAGGACCGGCTGATACACTTACTTTCTACCTAGTTCCGTTTTCTGCTAAAGATACACTAAACAAGAAACCATTGCCACAGCCTCAAATGCAACATCAGTCTCAGGGTGCACCTGCAGATCAGCAGCCAGGTGATAGCGCATCTGTAGCTCCGGCCGGCAAATAACAGAAAGGCTATAACATTGTGCGGAATTTTATTGAATATGATCTTTGTTTATAGATTGATATGAAAAGTCTATTTGTTACGCTCTCATTGATCTCGGTATTTCTTCTGGCATCTACCTCACCGGTCAAAAAGAAACTGATCGGAGTATGGAAGATACAAAGCATGGAGATAAAGGGTATCGTAATGCGCCACGAAGAGATGGGGCTGCCTTATATAGAGTTTAATGATGAAGGTGGATTTATGATCAAAGTGAGTGCCTCGGCTGAGAAAGGTCGCTATTCACTCAAAGGCAATGACATTACTCTAAAGTTCCTTATCCCTAAGAGAACTTCCCAGATGATGAGTATTACCAAACTGGATGAAAGGGAGCTTGATTATACTACTTCAGACTCCAGCGGTTTGGTCAAAGTGAAATGCTACAGGATCACTGAGGGCCTGAATGGTGATAGTGATAAAGACAAGGATAAAGATAAAGACAAAAAGAAACATTGACCAGACCGAGTTGCAGCTCATTAAATCGCAGACCTCATTTTTATCCTGCAATTTAATATCTTAGGCATCATAAATCCTAATCTCACGAAGTATGAAAAATGTATATTATCTGACAATGCTGATATGTATATCGGTATCTGCCCTGGCACAATCTACCACTAAACCTTCGAAACAAAAACCCGTACCTGTCGACCTCTCGCGCTTCATACTGGTTGACGGCGGCTCATTTTCCATGGGCTCTGCAACCGGTATAGAGCCACATGAAAAGCCGGAACATAATGTATCAGTAAAGAGCTTTTATCTGGCAAAATATGATGTGACATTTGACGACTATGACCGCTACAGCGACAGTACCAAAACATCAAAACCAGATGATATGAAATGGGGCAGAGGAAAACGTCCGGTCATAATCGTCTCATGGCTGGATGCTGTGGCGTATTGCAACTGGCTGAGCAAACAGGACCACCTGCAGCCATGCTACATGATCAATGGCAAGGATGTCACATGGATAGATACTGCCAAAGGCTATCGTCTGCCTACTGAGGCTGAATGGGAATATGCTGCACGTGGTGGCAATAAAAGCAAAAAGACTTTATATGCAGGAGCAGAGAAACCTGACGATGTGATCTGGTATACTGCTAATAGCGGACAAGAGACGCAACCGGTAGGTGTGAAAACCCCGAATGAGCTAGGGCTATATGATATGAATGGCAATGTCTGGCAATGGGTGTGGGACTTATATGATGGATCATACTATCAGCAGAGCCCTTCAGATAACCCCACAGGACCGACCACCGGAGGCTATAGGGTAATGAGAGGTGGAGCCTGGTACAATAATGCAAGCTATATCACCGTATCAACCCGCCAGTATAATACAGCAGACTTCAGGCAAAACAGTGTGGGCTTCAGGCTTGTGAGGAATAAGTGATCATCCTTTTGGCTCAAAAGAATAAAATATTATATTTGCAGTCCTTTAGAAAATTGTGTTGTCCTTGTAGCTTAACTGGATAGAGCATCTGACTACGGATCAGAAGGTTAGGGGTTCGACTCCCTTCAGGGACACATTTTGTAAGCGATCGGGATATTTCCGGTCGCTTTTTTATTTATATCTACCCCTACTTTTGTTGCGTTTTGGGACTACAAATCAGGCCGTTTACAGATGACGATTATTTTTCTTTTGAATAATAAAATCTTATCTTAAATTTATTTAATAATCTTTTAATAAGATTAGATAAACCTTGTTCAAAAGTCAACCTAAATTCCTATATGAAGAAAATTTACATTGAGTCTGCTCTTGTCAGTCTATTGCTTTTTGCTTTCTCACAAATATCCTATGCCACCTCGCCATCCGGCTGGACAAACAAATATGAACCGCAAAAAGTCTTTATAGAAAATAAGGGGCAATTTACTCTAAAGGAAAGCCCCGGTTTTGATTCTAAGGTCATGTATGCTTTTGATGGTGAAGGCCAGCGCTTTCATCTGACAAAGTCAGGTGTGGTTTTCGAATTGACAGATATAGAGAAGCCTAAAGAACCTAAAAAGAATGAAAGTGAAGAGCGCGAAATGAAAGAGCGCAGTAAAAAAGGATTGACTTCTGAAGATCTCGAAAAAATGGAGCGTGAGGAGAGGCGGCGGATAGTCACAAGAGACGAACTGCGTGCCCAATGGGTAGGAGCGAACCCTGATGTGGAGATAATAACGGAAGACAAGATAGACCCATACTTCAGTTATAGCTTTAAGAATGAAAAAGGGGAAGATGTCAATGAAAATATGATACCCGGATATGCAAAAGTGACATACCGCAGCTTATACCCTAATATAGATGTGGTCTATGAAGTGTATCCAAAGGGCGGGATCAAATATTCAGTGATAGTACATCCCGGTGGAGATCTTTCGCAGGTCAAATTGCAATATTCAAAGAAATCACGCCTGCTGGCAAATGGTGATATCAGGACCAAATCATTATTTGGCGATTTCATCGATCATGCACCTGCAACTTTTTATCAGAATGACAAAAGCCCGGTGAATTCATTATACAAACTCGATCATAATGTAGTTTCTTTTTCGGTTGGTAATTACGATCAATCCAGAACCTTGGTGATTGACCCTTGGACACAGACGCCTACTTTCGCAGGTAGTGGTGGCTGGCAGTGTGTATGGGAATGCCAGAAAGATGCAGCGAACAATGTATATGTCATCGGTGGTGTCAGCCCGATGAAATTGATAAAATATAACTCTACAGGCACGCTCCAATGGACATATAACACTCCTTATGATACAGCAGGGGGGTGGCTTGGAACTTTCGCGGTGGACAATCCCGGCAACTCCTATGTGACCAATGGTACTCCGGAGGCGATCATACAGATCAATACTGCCGGTGGGGTAGGATGGACTAATCCAAACCCGCCGGGACTTACTCTTCTTGCTGAGTTTTGGAGCATTTCATTCAACTGTGACCAGACGCAAATGATCATAGGAGGGACGGGAGGTACACTCAATCCGACACCCTATATCTACAACGTGGATGTAGCTACAGGCGCTGTGACCAATAGCCTGGCAGTGACCGGAACGGGATCATTATTCGGTATACCACCTATGACTCAGGAGGTGCGAGGTGTCTGCGCCTGTGGCAATGGCAATTATTATTTTATCACACATGATTCGATCGGTTATATCCATCAGGGTTTGACATCTTGCCTGCCTCCGGGATCATCTTTTCCTTTTCATGTCGCTAGTGGCTACGATTGGGGATATAAGTGTGAAGATTGGAGAGCCAACAATACAGGTATCAAAGCTATCAAGGCTTTTGGCGGCTATGTTTATACAGCCGTAGGTAATAGGGTAGACAAGCGTTTGTTTAATACTGGTGGTGTGATCGGCACGGCGACCATACCCGGTGGTGCCTATACTCTCACACTCGGACAAGGTCAGGTATCCAATAGCGGGATAGATATCGACAGTTGTGGTAATGTATATGTCGGATCCATAAACGAGGTAGTGAAATACGATGCAAATCTGAATCAGATAACAACGTATCCCACATCCTCCAATTTTAATGTCTATGACGTGCAGGTTTCTCCGAATGGAAATATAATCGCTGCCGGTTCTACCGGAAATGACAATTCAGGAGCAAGGACAGGCTACGTAGAGACATTTGCAGCAGGTGCTTGTGCTACTATAGCTATTGTTTGCTGTGATGCTACTATCTGTCCGGTAGCTCCGGTATGTTCGTCTGCTGCGCCGTTTACTTTGTCAGCGACTACGGCAGGTGGTATATGGAGCGGTACAGGTATTACCAATACCTCTAATGGTACTTTTAGTCCGGCTGTATCAGGGGTTGGAACCTTTACGGTATATTATACCCTGCCATGCGGTAAGGATTCTCAAACTGTGACAGTAAGTAACTGCTCTGCTATGACCGTTTGCCGCAATGCCAATGGCACCTTGACTGTTTCCGGAGGTACAGCTCCTTATACCTGGTCCGAATGGGATAGTACAGGTCAAACTTGCGTAGGTGGTATCGTGCTGTTTGGGATATGCACCGGCACATGGGAACCTATTTACGGATGGACCCAGTTTGCCACCGGTACTACGGTGACCGTACCTGCTGGTATCGATACTATAAAAGTCTCAGACGGAGGAGCTACTGATACCATATACAACCCTGCTACTGTCGCACTCTGCGTCACATGTAATATGACAGTAGCTGCAGGCACTCAGACCAATGTCAATTGTTTCGGGGCCAGTACAGGGGTAGGTCGAATCACAGTAACCGGAGGTACATCTCCATTCACTTATACATGGTCTGCAGGTGGCAGCACCAAGGATTCGGCTACCGGTCTGGCAGCGGGAATATATACGGTCACGGTGCACGATGCCGGCGGATGTACGGGCACTGCTACACTTACCATTACTCAGCCTGCGGCAGCAGTCAGTGCTACAAGTACTACTGTGGCTAACGGATGTATCGGTAATACAGGTAAGATTGTATATACAGCATCAGGCGGCACCCCGGGTTATACTTATATCTGGTCGCCCAATGTCAGTACAGTAGATTCGGCTACTGGTCTTGCTGCTGGCACTTATCATGTCACTATTACGGATTCTAAGGGCTGTACTTTTACCACCTCAGCCATTGTAGACACAGCTGCAGCCGTCACTGTTTCCGGTACTCAGACCAATGTCAATTGCTACGGGGATAGTACAGGCGAAATAACTGTGATAGTACCTGGAGATACTGGTCAATATATCTTTACATGGTCTCACAATATCAGTAGACAGGATTCAGCTACCGGACTCGCAGCCGGCACATATACCGTTACGGTACATGAGGCAAATGGATGCACAGGAACCGCCACATTCACTATTACACAGCCTTCTGCACCAATTAGTACTACTAATACTACGGTGCCAACTACCTGTGCTAATAGTAATGGTCGCATCGTCATCACTGCAGCAGGTGGCACCCCTGGGTATACTTATACATGGTCGCCGAATATAAGCACCGTAGACTCAGCTATCAATCTCGCCGTAGGGACGTACAATGTCACGGTCAAGGATTCAAAAGGTTGTACCTATGCAACGTCAGCTACAGTCATTTCTACCTCAAATTTCTCCGTATCACCGGGCCTGCAAAAGAATGTGTCATGTTTTGGCGGAAATACAGGCGCTGCATATGTGACCGTGTCCGGTGGCACTACTCCATATACATATACATGGTCGCCTAATGTCAGCACAAATGACTCTGCAGTCAATCTGATTGCAGGTACCTATACGGTCACTGTACACGATGCAGGCGGATGCTCAGGCACCAGTTCGTTTACCATCACTCAACCATCGGCGGCTGTGAGTGCTAGCAGTGTTATTGTACCTGCCACCTGTACAAGTAGTACCGGTAAAGTTACCTTTACTACAGTAGGAGGTACCCCTGCATACACTTATATGTGGTCTCCGAATGTCAGTACTGTAGATTCAGCTAAAAACCTCTCAGCAGGTACTTATCAGGTCACTATTACAGATTCTAAAGGCTGCACTTTCACTACTTCTGCCAATGTAGGAACTACAGGTGGTATAACAGTATCTCCCGGCCCTCAGACCAATGTCAATTGTTTCGGAAGTGCTACAGGGGTAGCTCATGTCACGGTCACAGGAGGCACTACACCTTATACTTTCACATGGTCGCCCAATGTAAGTACATTGGATTCTGCTGTGGGACTTGCAGCCGGCACGTATACAGTGACGGTGCATGATGTAAATGGATGTTCAGGGACAGCCTCCTTCACTATTACGCAACCAGCTACTGCTCTTAGCGCAACAAATACGACTGTCTCTACTACCTGTGGTAATAGTAATGGCCGCATCGTCATTACAGCTGCGGGAGGTACGCCGGGATATACTTATACATGGTCGCCGAATGTAAGCACCGTAGACTCAGCGGTCAATCTCGCCGTAGGGACATACAATGTCACAGTCAAGGATTCAAAGGGGTGTACTTTTGCTACTTCAGGTACTGTCATTTCCTCATCAGGTTTTTCTGTCTCTCCGGGTATACAAAGAAATGTTTTGTGTTTCGGTGGAAACAATGGCGCTGCATATGTGACTGTGATAGGTGGTACTACACCATATACTTATACATGGTCACCTAACGTCAGTAGTGTCGACTCTGCTGTTAATCTGACTGCTGGCACTTATACGGTCACTGTACATGATGCAGGCGGATGCTCAGGCACCAGTTCGTTCACAATCACTCAACCATCAGCTGCTGTGAGTGCTACCAGTATTACTGTACCTGCAACCTGCACAAGTAATACAGGTGAAGTTATCTTTACTACAGCTGGAGGTACCCCCGGATATACGTATATATGGTCTCCGAATGTCAGTACAATAGATTCAGCTAAAAACCTCTCAGCAGGCACCTATCAAGTCACTATTACAGATTCTAAAGGCTGTACTTTCACTACTTCAGCCAATGTGGGGACTACAGGCGGTATAACAGTGTCACCCGGCCCTCAGACCAATGTCAATTGTTTCGGCCTCAGTAGTGGTGTGGCGCATGTCACAGTGACAGGCGGCACCTCTCCATACATATACACATGGTCACCTAATGTCAGTACAACTGATAGTGCTACAGGTCTGGCCGCAGGCACCTATGCAGTTACTGTACGTGATGCAAATGGGTGTACCGGTACGGCTTCATTCACTATCACACAGCCAGCGACTGCATTGAGTGGCTCAAGCACAACCGTGGCAACCACATGTGGCAATAATAATGGAAGGGTAGTCATCTCCGCCAGTGGTGGAACTCCGGGCTATACCTACACATGGTCTCCGAATGTGAGTTCAGTAGACTCTGCTATCAATCTGGTAGCTGGAATTTACGTTGTCCTTGTCACAGATTCTAAAGGCTGTACTTTTCCGGTATCTACCAGTGTGAATGCATCATCTGGCCTTACCGTTTCTCCTGGTTTGCAAAGGAATATATTATGTTTCGGCGAAAACACGGGAGCAGCATTTGTGACAGTGACTGGTGGCACCACCCCCTATACCTATGTATGGTCGCCAAATGTCAGTGTACTGGACTCCGCGGTCAATCTAACAGCTGGCACTTATACCGTTACAGTGCATGATGCGGGCGGATGTTCGGGTACCAGCTCCTTTACTATATCGCAGCCTTCATCTGCTTTAGCAGCTACTCAGACTGTCACGCCTGCATATTGCGGCAATAATAATGGGAAAGTCAAAATAACTCCATCCGGAGGTACAGCGGGGTATACATACACATGGTCACCTAACGTAAGTGCAAATGACTCTGCTATTAATCTCGCATCCGGCACTTATCTTGTCACGGTGACCGATGCCAATCAGTGTACAACTACAGTATCAGCATCTGTGCTGCCCATCACTGGGCCTACGTTGTCTTTGCTATCTGAGCAGGATGTAAGCTGCAACGGTGGTTCTAATGGTAAGATATTTGTCAATGTAGCTGGAGGAACCGCTCCAATTTTATATACATGGTCTCCGGCGGTGGGTACTAACGACTCAGCAGTTGGGCTATCACAGGGTACATATTCAGTCACTGTAAAAGATGCTAATAACTGTTCTTCAACTCTATCAGTCACAGTCAACCAACCGGCACTGCTCAGTGTTTCGACTACGACTGTACTGGCAAATTGCGGCGTCAGCAATGGCAGTGCTACAGCTATCGCGACGGGGGGAGTAAATCCGCTTTCTTATCAATGGTCAGTAGGAACTAGCACTACCGCAGTCGATAGTGGTCTGCCTGCAGGCTCATATATTGTCACGGTCACAGATGCTAATCATTGTACAGCTTTGGCGACAGCGACTATCAGCAATATTGGAGCGCCGACTGCTACTATTACCAATCAGGTCAATGTTAACTGTCATGGTAGCAGTACTGGCAAGATCGTAATAGGCGTATCGGGAGGTACTTTGCCATATGGCTATACATGGTCGCCAAATGTTTCTACATTAGATAGTGCTGTCAATCTCGCGGCAGGGACCTATATCATAACTGTCAATGATGCATTGAATTGCATAGCAGTAGTTTCTGCAACTATTACACAACCTATAGCTCTGTCAGCTGGAGTTCAGTCAGTAAATGCCGACTGCGGTCAGAGTGATGGATGGGCCAAGATCACTGTGAATGGTGGCGCTGGGTCATATACTTATGTATGGAGCGTTCCTCAGACCACAGATTCTATTACTGGATTAGCAGGTGGAACTTATTATGTCACAGTCACAGACAGTTTAGGCTGTCCATTAGTCGATAGTGTAATAGTAGGAACTAACAGCGGGCCTGTAACGCCTACTATTATGGCGGGCGGGCCACTTATATTCTGTCAGGGAGGCAGTGTGACATTGACTTCCAGTGCTACTACAGGCAATACCTGGAGCACGGGTGCTACTACCCAAAGTATTACTGTGACATCGAGTGGTACATTCACTGTGACGCAGACAGTAGGTAGTTGTACCAGTGCGCCATCAGCCTCTGTGACTGTGGTGGCCAATCCTATACCACCAGCTCCGACTATCGTAGCGAGCGGGCCACTATCATTCTGTCAAGGAGGCAGTGTGACGCTGACATCCTCTGCTATATCCGGCAATCTATGGAGTGATAATGAGACAAGCCAGTCTATAGTCGTCAGCGCTGAAGGTACCTACACAGTATCAGATACACAGGCAGGCTGTCCGAGTCCGGCATCAGCTCCTGTCACCGTCAGTATCATCTCAGCACCATCGGTAGTAATAAATGCCAGTCAGACGTCCCTATGTCCGGGAAGCGGCTCAACAGATACACTTGATGCCACCACTGCCTTAGCCTCGGCTTATTTGTGGAGTAGCGGTTCTACTCAGCCTACTATTACCATCACTGCACCAGGCACCTACAAGGTTACTGTTACTGTTAATGGATGTGTGGGTTATGATAGTATTATTATAAATACACAGCCGCTGTTAGGTATCTTGTCATTGCCTGATTCATTCTTTGTATGTCAGGGAGATACCGTGACAATAGATGCAACGACGCTCAATGCTACCTCATATTTATGGACCGGCGAGATCAATGCAACAACACCAGTCATTACAGCCGATTCTGAAGGGGTTTATTATGTGAAAGTTTCTAATAATTGCGGATCACTTAATACATCTACGATCGTTTCATTCAAGGACTGTGATTGCAGGGTCGTGATGCCTAATGCATTTACACCAAACGGTGATGGGAAGAATGACTACTTCATGCCGGAATTCGACTGTGCTGATCCGAAGTCTCTTGTGATTAGAATATATGACCGCTGGGGAGAGAAAGTATTTGAGACTAATGAGTTGAATGGCCAATGGGACGGAACATACAAAGGAGCCGTACAGCCTTCCGGAGTATATATGTATTATGTAGAGTTTGTCGGTTATGCGAATAATACAGAAAAAAACTATAAACTGATGGGCACCCTGACATTGATCAGATAATGTAATTTATCTGTATATAATAAAAAAACCTCCCCATTGGGGAGGTTTTTACGTCTCAAAGATTTGCATATTTTTAATAGCCGTTCTTGCTATTTATTTAACACAATAAAAGTAGTGGTTTTATTTTCTATATATTGTCAAATTGTATAAGCGTGTTGCTTTTGTGTATGAGCGTGTATGAATCCTGTATGGAGTCGCTTTTGGTTTTGTGTTTTCTTTTGTTGACAATATTATACGTTAGATTATCTTTATTGAATCTTGAAAAATAAGTTACTTTTTTGGGTTTTAGCCTTCAGCCCTATATGGCTGTTTTGCCAATATTCTAATACGATCCATTATACAGTTAAGGATGGGTTGCCTTCATCTACTGTTTATTCAGGAGTACAGGATTCATTGGAGTTTATGTGGATAGGTACGGAGGCCGGGCTGGTAAGGTTTGACGGTGCATATTTCAAAGTATTTACTACTCAGGATGGTCTCCCGGATAATGAAGTCCTCGGTTTGGCATTTGATAATATCACAGACAGACTGTGGATCATTACATATAGTAAAGCAGCCTGTTATTATCGCGACGGTCATATTTATACAGCCAAAAATGATTCGACATTACGCATTATCACTGCAGAATTTGGAGAATACATCAATGCTAATCTCCAACCGGGCCTTGGTATCTTTTTTTACAATGGCAAGTCTGTCTATCTGGGTGCCAGAAATACCCTCACGAAGATCAGGATGAAAAATGAAGGGATGCTGTGTGTGCATCAGTGGAGTGATACAGTGATCGATGCCCTCCTTTCCGGCAATGGGGTGATAAGGCATACTTCACATTCAGAAGCGTTTTATAAAGGATTTGGTCCTCTTGGATTTCAGGCTCCGGGAGCTAAATGGATAGGCAACCTCTTTTTTTTGTATAAAGAAGGGGACGTAATGGTCTACACGATGAAAAATGGAGATTATGAATATCGAGGGAAAATTCCTATAGACCCTGACAAATTTGCTTCAAATCTGATCGAAGTAAAAGGAAAATATGTCATATCGATTCCTGATGGTGGTGTGTACATAGCTGACACATCCTTAAAAGAGGGGGCTGTGAAAATCTGGTCAGGAAGGGCCAATAGTGTGGTAGCCGACAAGGATGATAATATATGGGTAATGACAGGGGATGATGGGATATATGTAATAAGAAGGCGTGCCGTACTCAATTATTCAAGTAACAATGCATTTGCTCATGACAATATCACTTCACTATATCTGGATAATAATGGACAGCTTTATATGGGTAATAGTTACGGTGAGTTGTTTACTCTGAAAGACAAAATTATAGACCCGATCAAAATCTACTACAATGATAAACAGGAACGTGTACGGGCCATTACCAGATATGACCGCTCTGTTTTATTTATAACAAATAATACTCTAGGGGTTTTCGATACACTAAGCCATAAACTTGAAATAGTACCACATGAGGGAGGTGGACTCAAAGCAATATTGCATCTCCCGGAGAGAAAAACCATATTGGCAGGTTTGGCATCCAGGATGCTGGAATATAACACGGAAACACATACTTCCCGTGAGTTAATATTAAAACAACGTATGATAGCCATGGCAAGACATCCTGATGGCCGGGTTTTCTGCGGTTCTCTGGATGGCCTGTATTTGTATAGGGATGATAAACTCACTCATATTACTAACGGCGATAACAGGCTTCAAAGCAGAGTTACTTCTTTATGTTTTACCCCGGACAGTATCCTGTGGATAGGCACACCATCGGATGGCATTATGGCCTACAATGGATCAAAGATCGTGGGGTGTATTAATACGACGAAATACTTAAGCTATAGAGGTGCTATGTGCAGAAAAGTAGTGTCCAGCAACCCTAATGAGATATGGGTAGCTACAAACTCCGGCATTGACCGGATTCGCTATCATGTGCAGGATACTATCATTGTTGACAATATCACTCCCCTAAACATCATAGACGGGCTGCTGAGTGATGATATCAATGACATACTGGTGAGAGATAGTATGATATATGCGGCCACATCTCATGGGCTATCTATACTCAATATAAATGAAATGATGAGCCCTACACCTGCGCCGATATATCTGTCTTCGGTCAAGATCAATGATAGGGACAGTGCTATAAAGGATGATGAATATGATCTGGCATACTGGCAGAATAATATCAAAATAGAGTATGCGGGGATAATCCTGCCCGCTGCAGGCGCGATCAGATATCAATACAGGCTTTTGATAGCAGGTAATGATAAGTGGGAAACAACCCCAAATACTTCGATTGAGTTTCGGTCGCTTTCTCCGGGAAATTACACATTTGAGGTCGCTGTGCTGGACAAATTTGGCAACAGATCAAAACATATCGCACAAGTCAGATTCCATATAGCGCCTGCTTTCTATAGAACAATATGGTTTTGGAGCCTTATCTTTTTGATCGTCCTTGGCATAGGTTTTTATATCATACGATCTGGATTTAGAAGACGGCAGGTAGCTTATGAAAAGGAACAGTTTTATAATACAAAGATCATAGATCTGGAGCAGCAGGCACTCAAAGCTCAAATGAATCCACATTTTATTTTCAATTGCCTAACCGCGATCCAGCATTTTGTCAATAAGGAGGATGTATATTCGGCAAATATGTACCTTTCAAACTTTGCGAAGCTGATCCGAAAGACACTGGACCTGTCAGGTGAACAATATATTACACTGGATAAAGAAGTCGCATACCTCGAAAACTATATTCAATTGGAGAAGATGAGATTTCAGGATAAATTCAATTATTTTATCACGGTCTCTGAGGATGTGGATATTCATTCAGCCATTATACCGCCTATGCTTCTTCAGCCTATCATAGAAAATGCTATCAGACATGGTCTGAGGTATAAAGATGATAATGAAGGGGTATTAAATATTAGTTTTGATATGGAGGGGATTAAGCTTCTTTGTAAAATCGATGACAATGGTATAGGCATCAAAAGATCACGGGAATTGAAAACCAATACACATGTGGAATACCAATCGAAAGGCATGAAGCTGACCGAGTCAAGGATCAGCGCCATTAATATGATCAGCCATAAGAAAATACAAATGGAGGTGAAGGATAAATATAATGACATTGGGATGGCCATAGGAACCCTTGTTCTCATCTATTTTGAACAATAATGATATACTATGAAAGTTATAATAACAGACGATGAGATATTAGTAGCACAAAACCTGGAAATGCTGCTTAAGAGGTATTGCCCTGATATTATTGTGGAAGGTATAGCCCACTCAGCAAAAGATGCCGAAGCCTTGATCCGGGATAAAAGGCCCGATATAGTCTTTTTGGACGTTGAGATGCCCAATGGTAATGGATTTGACCTGCTTAAAAGATTTGACCAGATCAATTTTGGAGTAATATTCGTAACAGCATTTGATCACTATGCAATCAAGGCTATAAAATACTCAGCTATTGATTATTTGCTAAAACCGATTGATATTAATGAGTTGGTAGCTGCAGTAGAGAAGGCAGACCAGCAAATAAAGAACAAGAGTGTCAATCAGGGATTGAACCTTCTGCTGAATAATCTTGCTCAGCCGTCAGCCCGGCTTCAAAAACTAACTCTGCCAACTATGGACGGTATGATATTCGTCAATATCGATGAGATATTATATTGCAAGAGTGATGGTAATTATACTTCCTTTTATCTGGCCAATGGCCAAACCCCGATGGCGACCAGGCAGATCGGCACTTATGAAGACCTGCTGCCTGAGCCATTATTTTGTCGTATTCACAGGCAGTATATAGTCAATGTGAATAAAGTCTCAAAGTATATCAAGGGCAGGGGAGGGTATGTGGTTATGAGCGATGGTAAGGTCATAGATGTATCCGTTAGAAAAAAAGAAGATTTTCTCAATGCCTATAAAGTCATGTGATCAGGCGAGTATACCTATAGCTTTGTTGATGGCTATATAAAGGCTGTCAATTTCTTCTGTTGTATTGTAAAACGCAAAAGATGCCCTGCAGGTCCCTTCTATTCCCAGCCTGTCCATGAGCGGCTGGCAGCAGTGGTGTCCTGTGCGGATAGCAATGCCTTGCTCATTCAGCAATACCCCAACATCATAGGGGTGGATATCATTGATGAGAAAAGAAATGACTGTTGATTTATTGGCAGCGGTTCCAATGATCCGCAGTCCATCTATCTGAAGAAGTTTCTCAGTAGCATATTCCAGTAGTTCATGTTCGTATGCTGCTATCTTGTCCAAACCGATCTCGCTGACATAATTAATAGCTTCACCGAGTACGATTCCACCCTCTATATGTGGTGTCCCGGCTTCGAATTTATATGGCAGGTCATTGTATGTAGTCCCTTTGAATGAAACAGTTTTTATCATTTCACCTCCTCCCATGAATGGGGGCATATCATTCAATATTTCTTCTTTGCCATACAACACACCAATACCGGTCGGGCCAAAAACCTTGTGCCCGGAGAAACCCAGGAAATCACAATCCAGTTTTTGTACATCTACTTTCATGTGCGGGAGTGCCTGCGCCGCATCGATGAAAACCTTAGCCCCAAACTCATGGGCTTTAGCGATTACTTCTGCGACTGGATTGATCGTGCCGAGTGAATTTGAGATATATGCTAGTGAGACTAGCTTTGTTTTATGGCTGAGTAGTTTCAGAAATTCATCAAAAAGCAATTCACCTTTATCATTGATCTGAATTACTTTTAGCACAGCACCAGTTTCTTCGCATAACATCTGCCATGGCACAATATTAGAATGATGCTCCATAGCTGTGACGATGATCTCATCGCCTTGTTTGATAAATTTCCTGCCGTAAGTTTTTGCTACGAGGTTTATGGCCTCTGTTGTGCCACGCACGAAATTGACTTCTCTTTCTGAGCTGGCATTAATATGAGTAGCTATAGTCTTGCGGGAGTTTTCATATGCCTCGGTGGCTTTGTTGGCCAGGTAATGCGCTCCGCGATGTATGTTAGAGTTGGTGTGCTCGTAGTAGTCAGTTATAGCATTGATCACTCTCAACGGTTTCTGAGAGGTAGCGGCATTGTCCAGATAGATCAGCGGCTTGCCATTTACCGTTTGATGCAGTATGGGAAAATCTTTTCTTATTTTATCGACGGGAAAGCTCATGGTGTTTAGATCGTAATGTTCAGTCTTTGTTTCAGTTTCTCATCCAGATAGGTCTTTAGCTCAGGCAACTTAATCGCAGCGATGATCTCATTGGCGAAAGCATAAGTCAATATTCCTCTTGCAGTATCCTTATCTATGCCCCTCGCGAGCAGATAGAATAATTCATTCTTGCTCACCTGGCCGATGGCCGCACCGTGACTGCATTTCACATCATCTGCGTATATCTCCAGTTGCGGCTTTGAGTTCATACTTGCTTCATCAGACAGGAGCACAGCCTTGCTGCTTTGATAGGCGTTTGTTTTCTGCGCATCTTTTTGTACAAAAATTTTTCCATTGAAAACACCGGTAGCCCCATCATCCAGTACACCTTTGTATGTCTGATGACTGTTGCAGTTTGGTACACGGTGGTCTACGAGAATATGATTATCTATGTGGTTAGCATCTTTACCGATATAGAGGCCATTCAATGTAGCTAAAGCATTCTCGCCATCCATATAGGCGTTCACATTATTGCGGACCAGTTTGCCGTCCAGTGTCACAGTCGTGATATGGTAGCGTGCATCCCGCTCCAGACGCGCTTCTACATAGTTGACAGAAGTAGTGTTGGGATTGTGTAGTTGCAGTAATGAATAATTCACCTCCGCATTGCGGCCGACGTAAACCTCTGAAACATGATTATAAAATTTCTCACCGGTACTATTCTGAAAGTCTTCTACTATAGTAATGTCTGAATTTTCCTCTGCTATGATCAGGTTTCTGCTCTGCGTGAAAACATCCGCAGAAGCATTGTCATAAATATGAAATACAAAAACTGGAGCTTCAACGATTGTATTTTTCTTTACATAAATGAATGCCCCATCTCTTACGAAAGCTGTATTGAGTGCTGCAAAATTCTCTTTAGAAATATCAGTAGCCTTATTGAAATATTTTTCGAATTGTTCAGGATACAGGTTGCTGTTTTCTTTCAGGCTGCCGACTGTCAAACCCGATTGCGCCAGTATCACTGAACTCTCAGCAGAGAAATCCCCATTGATAAAAACAAGCTTGGTGCCTTTGATAGAGTTGAAGTACTTCAGTTTGCTTGCGACTTGCAACTCAAAGCTTGCAGCTAATCTTAAAGTCTCCGGCAACTTTGTTTTGATATGGGTGTATTTCCACTCTTCATGACGTGCCGATGGCAGGCCGAGCGCTTTGAAACTGGTTAATGCACTTTCCCTGACCACTGATAAATTGTCTTTATCAATAGTCTCAAACGCCACATCTATGTTATCTGTGAAACTCATTATACTCCTATTTCTTCTTTGATCCAATCGTATCCTCTTTCTTCCATCTTTAGTGCAAGGCTCTTGTCGCCTGTCTTGACGATACGTCCATCGTACATGATGTGTACATAGTCCGGTACTATATAGTTGAGCAGTCGCTGATAGTGGGTGATGACGAGGAATGCATTGTGTTTGTTCTTCAGTTTGTTTACTCCATCTGCCACGATGCGTAGTGCATCAATGTCAAGCCCTGAGTCGGTTTCATCAAGTATGGCTAGCTTCGGATCGAGCATAGCCATCTGAAATATCTCATTGCGTTTCTTTTCGCCACCGCTGAAGCCTTCATTAATAGAACGAGACAGATATGATTTGTCCAAATCGACCAGCTGGCGTTTTTCATTCATCAGCGCGAGGAATTCCTTTGCAACTATTGGTTCCAGACCATGATGTTTCCGTTTGGCATTGACAGCCGCCTTCATAAAGTTGGTCGTGCTCACACCGGGTATCTCTACCGGATATTGGAATGCCAGAAACACACCTTCACGGGCCCTTTCGTCAGGGCTAAGTTCGAGCAGGTTTTTTCCTTCGAATAATATTTCTCCGGCAGTGATCTCATAGTCTTCTTTGCCGGCTATGATGGATGCCAGTGTGCTTTTGCCGGTGCCGTTAGGGCCCATGATGGCATGTACTTCGCCTGCATTTACTTTCAATGATAATCCCTTGAGGATCTCTTTATCCCCGATCTTTGCGTGTAAGTTTTTTATTTCTAGCATAATACCACCCCTCCTAACCTCCCCAAAGGGGAGGAACAATGCAAGGGAATTTTATTGTTTTACTATTTTTATATAATCTTTTTTGTTCGTTTGTAATGTTGCTTCGACTACATAAACTCCTTTGGATAGTCCATCAACTCCGACTTCATAGGTGTATTGAGAAGAAAGATTTGGTTGCTTACTTAATTGTAGCCTACCTAGTTGATCATAGATATTAAGTTGGTTTATTGCTTCCAGGCAAGTCAGAGTCAAAGTTGAAGTAATTGGGTTTGATAAGACTTTAATTACTGTTTGACTAGATAGATTAACACTATCAATAGATAAATGAAGTGTGTCCGTAACTGTGACAAATACAAAATTTAAATTCATATACAAATCACAAAATAAAGTCGAAAAATCAATTTGATATAATCCTGATTTAGGAAAGTTATATGGACCAATATCAGGTGAATTTGTATCTCCTAAAAAAGAAATGGTAATTCCTGCCATTTCCCCAACACTCATACTATGTAATTGAATGTCAACATTGTTGAGATATATAGTGTCATCACCCCCCAAATAATATGTACTATCTACAGGCATATTACCTGGAGGAAGATAAGCTCCAACATAGCCAATTAGTTTGCCATTTAGAGTGGCATAGCCAGCACAAAATCCACCACAAAAACTATACCCTGAATACAACATCATCATTAATAATAGTAAACGTTTCATATTTTGATTTTGCTTCAAAACGCCACTTTGTATTTATTATTTCGTAAATCCATTTTCAAATTATCAAATCGCCGAATTGGCACATTGGTATTTACCCCACACTACCTTCCAAACTTATACTCAGCAGCTTCTGCGCCTCGACAGCGAACTCCATCGGCAATTGTTTGAATACTTCTTTGCAATAGCCATTTACGATCATGTCTACAGCCTCTTCGTTCGTCAGGCCACGCTGATTGCAATAGAAAAGCAGGTCTTCGCCTATCTTAGAGGTGGTCGCTTCATGCTCTACCTGGGCTGATTTGTTTTTGATCTCCAGATACGGGAATGTATGCGCACCACATTTATCACCGAGCAGGAGGGAGTCACATTGAGAGAAGTTATAAGCATTCTCTGCGGTCTTGTGCACCTGCACTAGTCCCCTGTATGAGTTTTGCGATTTACCGCCGCTGATACCTTTTGATACTATGCGACTGCGGGTGTTCTTTCCGATATGGATCATCTTGGTACCCGTGTCCGCCTGCTGATAGTTATTGGTCACCGCGACAGAGTAGAACTCGCCAATAGAATTCTCACCACGAAGTATACAGCTTGGATATTTCCAGGTGATCGCAGAGCCAGTCTCTACCTGCGTCCAACTGATTTTTGAGTTGATGCCCTTGCAGAGGCCGCGTTTTGTTACGAAGTTATAGATACCGCCCTTGCCTTCCTTATCACCGGGGTACCAGTTCTGTACGGTAGAGTATTTTATTTCAGCATTGTCGTGCGCTATCAACTCAACGACAGCAGCATGAAGCTGGTTCTCATCTCTCATCGGAGCGGTACAGCCTTCGAGGTAACTCACATAGGCATTGTCTTCGCAAATGATTAGCGTCCTCTCAAACTGGCCCGTGTTCTGCGCATTGATACGGAAATAGGTCGATAGTTCCATAGGGCAGCGAACGCCTTTCGGAATAAAAACAAATGATCCGTCAGAAAAGACCGCAGAGTTCAGCGCGGAGTAATAATTATCACGTGGAGGGACCACACTGCCAAGGTATTGTTTGACCAGATCCGGATGCTCGCGGATAGCCTCTGAGATCGCACAAAATATGATGCCCTTTTCTTTTAAGGATTCTTTGAAGGTCGTGATCACACTCTCGCTATCCATTACAAAGTCCACTGCTACTCCGGCGAGGAGTTTTTGCTCTTCTTTGGGCAGGCCGAGTTTATCATAAACTGCAAGCAACTCCGGGTCAACCTCATCCAGCGAGGCATACTGCGGCTTTTTCTTGGTCGCGGCATAGTATATGATACTTTGAAAATCAATATTCGGGAAATGGACATTCTGCCATTCGGGCTGTTTCATCTTCAGCCACTGGCGAAAAGCCGTCAGTCGCCATTCCAGCATCCATTCCGGCTCATTTTTGCGGGCAGAAATGAAGCGAACAGTATCTTCTGACAGCCCGATCGGGGCCTTTTCCTGCTCTATGTCGGTGATAAAGCCATACTTATAGTCAGCGGCTATATGTTCACCCAATATGGTATCCTGTTCACTCATTTTGTCGATCCGGAACATCTCGTATCCGAATTTGTTCTAATTTTGATACAAATATAAGGCTTATTTAGATTTCGTCTAAACAATGTTAGGAATAAAAGAGGTCACACCCGCAGAAAAGCTCCAAAAGAGGCTTAGGTATCACCCAGTGAGGGTATTTACTTATCTTATCCTGCTTGGGATCAGTTCGGCCTTCCTGACCCTTGTTTTCTGCTATTTTGCAACTACAGCCGGCTCTGTTTGGAATAAATTCACCCTGCCTCATATATTTCACGCCAATACTATCATCATCCTGGTATCCAGCTATACGGTCTGGCAGATGCGCCGAGCTAACCTCCGCGATGACCATGCGGGATATAAGTCAGCGCTCCTGATCACTGGGCTTCTGGGTATGGCTTTTACCATATTTCAAATAATAGGCTGGACAGAACTACTCTCGAGCGGGGTCAGCTTTCATAATAACATTTCCGGCAGCTATCTCTATCTCATATCCGGGCTTCACTTGTTGCATTTGCTGGTAGGAGTGGGGTTTCTGCTTTGGTTTCTGGTCAAAGCATTTATAGCCGACCAAGACGCATATAAAGCACTTATTTTTGAGACTGATCCTGTCTCAAAGCTTAAGATCGAGATGATGGGGCTATACTGGCACTTTGTGGATGGGCTTTGGATATTTCTTTATCTGTGCTTTATCGTGGCTTTATATTTGCTGCCGAGCAGCCTGGATGGCTGGCTTTCGCATCCGTTCAGATGATTGGCCTAAACTTTTAGTGTTTTTATGTAAAACGCTTAGTTTTGGCATCATAATGATAATTGACCTGTGCCGTCTATAATAAAACAATGAATCTCTTTCAAAAACTTTTCTCAAGCCCTGCTGCTATGCTTAAGCTGGCTATAGGCTTATGTTATATGGCACTTGGAGTATACATACTCGTCAATGCCAGTCTGCTCTATTTTATCGACCGGTCGTATAGGTCGATCCTGGCAGTTGTATTTATTTTGTATGGCGTATTCAGGCTATACAGGGCTATAAATGATCTGAGAAATGAGTGAAATGCAAAATCCCCCTAGCCCCCTTTATAAAGGGAGAATCAAGGCCATCCTTTTGAGTGGAAAATTGATTTATATTCTTGCCTTGGCGTTATCTTTTGCTGCATGCAGCAATAAGCAAGCTGCTACAGATATGGCCACGGAAGGTCACATGGATTCCATTACAGTCTATTGTGATGAGGGATTTCAGGAGCTGATGGATCAGGAGATCCGGATCTATGAGATAGAATATTCTGATAAGCATATTCATATCATATATACCTCCGAGGCTGATGCGCTGAAAAGATTGACTGCAGATAGCTTTGCTGTGGTCATCGTAGGAAGAAAGTTGAGCGAGCAAGAGCGGAGTGACATCCTACACCGGACCAATCTCCAGGCAGAGGAGCATACCTTCGCGACCGATGCAATAGCGATCATAGTCGATCGCAAACTGGACCGAAATACGATGCCCTATGTAGATATATTGTCTTTGCTGACCAATAAGTCAAGTGCCTACAATCTTGTCTTCGAAGGCAATGGCAGCGGGGTGATCAACTATATGTTTGCACAGATAGCCCGCTCATCTGTCCGTCCGTCGGCATATGCAGCTAAAAACCTGAATGAATTGGTCGAATATCTGCAGAAAGATAATAAGGGCATTGGTTTCATTCCATTCTCTCGTACCAGCGATGAGCACGATACTACAGCCCAGCAACTCCTAAAGAAAGTTAAGTTGCTGTATGTTTCCCGCATAGATTCTACAGGTAGATTAGTTTCATCTACCGCCAGTCAGAGCGAGATAGCCGATGGTTCATACCCCCTGGACCGCCCTATCAATATAATCTCTCACACTATGGAAGAGAAAGTCGGCACAGGCTTTGTAAACTTTCTATATGGTGACAAGTCAGGAAGGATCATTCTGAAGGCAGGTCTGGTTCCTACTATTATGCCACAGAGGGTTGTAAATGTGAATACTGATACAATAAAATAAAGCCTTGTGCTGTTTAAGTTTCAAAAGGCCATGGCTGCATCGGTTATTAAATGACATAATCGTGACAATTCAAGGGTATAAGGCTGATATGTTTCATTGGGCTTCTGCGTTGTATTGAAATGAAAAAAACTGTATAATTGCACACTTTTAAAAATCAATAGATAATGAAAAATCTGAAATTGTTTGCTGTATTGATATTCCTGTCATCTGCTGCGTTTGGCCAGACTGCTTTGGACGATGCTAAAAAAGAGATAGACAAGGAAAACTATATCAAGGCAAAGAATATACTCCTGAAAGCGCTCAGCGACGGCTCCTCTGATGTCAAAGAGATAGGCTACTATCTTGGCAATACTTACCTGCTCAATGACGATCCTGATTCTGCCAAAGTATTTTACCGTATGGTGGGTGGAGCAGAGAATCATTCCGCAAAGGGATATTTGGCTTATGGCAGACTTACACTCCTCAATGGTGACCTGAAAACTGCGGAAGATCTTTTTGACAAAGCAGCGATCAAATCCAATATGAGGGATGCCTCGATCCTATTTCAGGCAGGAGATGCACTCTTCAGGCCTAATAAAGCTGACCTGCCTAAAGCTATCGGCTATTTCGAAGATGCCTATAAGCTGGACAATAAGAACTACATGAATATGCTCGAACTGGGCGATGCATATCTGGAAAATAATGAAGGTGGTAAAGCACTCAGCAAATATGAAAGTGCAGCTGATCTTTACCCTAAGCGTACAGAGGCGCTGATCAGGATCGGTAGGCTTAATCTGAATGGCCGTATATATGATGATGCTATCAACGCATATAAAAAGGTACTCGCGCTGGAACCTGACAATGCTATCGCACACAAAGAGCTGGCACAGACATACTATCTGTCTAAGAAATATGACCTCGCGAAACCTGAGTTTAAAAAATACATAGAGTTGAATAAGGATGATGCTGATGCTAAGACCAAGTTCCTTACTTTCTTATACATGCAAAAGGAATATGAGCAGTGTGCTACCGAGTCTCAGAACATGCTGACTGATGACCCTACCAATTTCCTGATCCTGAGAGCACTTTTCTATTCGGATTATGAACTTAAAAGGTATAAGGAAGGCATGGAGATCGCTCAACGTTTCTGGATAGCCACTCCTCAGTCTAAGGTCAAACCTTTCGACTACGTAGAGACTGCTAAACTGGCCAGCAAAACCAATGACACCGCTATGGCGCTTAAGTACTTCACCATCGCTCTCAATGTAGATAGCAATAATGACGAGCTACTGTCAGACTATGCTTTGATGATGTACAACACTAAGAGGTATTATGATGCAATAGTCGACTACACCAGAAAGGTCACCAGATTTCCTAATAAGACCAACTTCTATGACTACTATTATATAGGCAGGGCCAACTACTATATAGGACTATCATTCAAATCTAAGAAGGACGATGCTGTAGCAAAGGACTCCGCCACCTATTATTTCACTCAGGCTGATACTGCATTCTCTCACTTGACCTCAAATGCCAACTATGCTACCTATCCGGATAGCTGGCAGTGGAGGGCTAAATCCAACAATAACCTTGATCCTGAGATGAAGAGCGGCGCCGCAAAGCCTTTCTATGAGCAATATATAAAGGTAGCTGAAGCGAAAGATCCTACCAAATATAAGACATTCCTTCTGGAATCATATCAGTACCTTGGCGCCTACTATCTGAATGCAAAAGACAAAGATAACGCTAAGGTAAATCTGGATAAGGCTTTAGCTATGGATCCTGATAATGAGGTCACCCATGACCTGATGAAAGCACTACAGGAAATGAAATAATTCAGAATGCCTCTCTATCCGGGAGGCATTTTTGTTTTACTAGCCTTCGAAGCCTCTCTCTGCTTTGATCTTTTCAAATGCATCCTGTATCCTTCTGAACTTATCAGCGAGGATCGTTTGTTCGCCTGCAGAGAGGTGAATATTACGGTCGGGGTGATACTCCAATACCAGTTTACGGTAAGCAGCTTTGACCTCATCATAACTCGCATTCATTTTCACACCAAGCAATGTATATTTTGAGTCGCCGGTTGATGAGAAGGAGACTTTTATCTTTTTGAATTCAACGTCATTCACATTCAACCAGCCGGCTAGTTTGAATATCAGGTCGAGCTCGCTTTGGTTCAACTCGCTATCAGACAGCGACAGGTCAAATAGAAAGTTGACCACCTGATGACGGGTAGAAGGAGATGCGGAAATACGAATGTCATCACAGGCTTTGCGAGGGTTATAGCTTTTCTGCAGGCAGTGATTGAGAATATTCATCTTCTCATCGGCATGGTCAGGGGAGAAGTGATCATGAAAGAACTCCCGCACGAAATTGATCTCAGCAAGTGTCACTTTGCCATCTGCTTTTATGACAGCAGCAGCGAGAACGATGAGATTGGTCTCGAATTCTGAAGTATGGCCTGTATTCTGGTACTTCTTAGTATCCGGCTCCATATAGGCACCGGCAGCGAAACCCAATAAGCTTCCCACAGGACCTCCTGCGAACCAACCGATCCCGGCCCCAAGCCATTTCTCGTATTTTGCCACTATATTATGAATTAAAGACTCCTGCAAATCACGCTGATTTTCGCCGATACTATTAAAATCTGCGTAGATTCGTGCTATCTGCGGGAGATGATTTGTATGCAAAGATAAACAATATCAGTCCAAGCAGGATCAATGGCACACTCAAAAGCTGTGTTTTACTTATCAGTCCGAGGTATAGCTGGCCTTCCGGTTCCTTCATAAACTCTAAAAGAAACCTGGTCAGGAAGGTGAAAGTAAAGAAGTATGCCACATAAAACCCCGGCCGGAAGTTGCCTAGTCTGCGGTATATAGCGATGATGATGACCAGCAGCAGGAAATAACAAATACTCTCATACAGCACTACCGGATGGCGTGGCAGGAGATCATCACCCCGCTCAAAGATGAATGCCCATGCGACATTGGTCACTTTGCCGGGCAGCTCAGAGTTGAATAGATTGCCTAGTCGTATCAATGAGCAAGGTAGAAATATAACTAATGCGATATGGTCAAATAGCCATGTCAGCGTATATTCACGATGCGCCCGCTGAAATAGGAATATACCGATCAGCCCGCCTATCACACCGCCATGACTGGCCAGCCCGCCATGCCACACCATCAGCAGTTCTCTTGGATGAGCGAGGAAGTAGGAGAAGTTATAAAACAAGGCCTGCCCTAGCCTGGCCCCGATGATAGCACCAATAAAGATATACTGTATGAGCAGCACCAGGTGCTCCTCGCTCAGGTTTTCCTGTGCTAGTATCCATCTGCCCAGAAAGAAGCATCCGAATATCGACAAGGTCCACATCAGCCCATACCATTGCACTGTGAACAAGTGTATAGGCAGCGGTATATTGGGATCTATATTCCAGTGAATGAATAAAAACATAGATTCAAGGATAGTGATTTTTTGTTTTAACAGGTGGAAATAAATTTACACTTACACCAATTTCGGATAAAAATCGGGTCGATCTGCATGCATTTATTAGTTGAACACAGCTTGCATATTTTTTCACTTATGTATTATAAAATTTTCTTTTTTACCATCTTAACCCCCCTTTTCCGAAAAAAGACACATCGCTCTTTATCAATTCATTTACATATTTACAAATTTAAAATTAGATTTAGCCATATGCATAGTGGAAATTAATTTGCTCTATTCATTTATTAAATGTAAATATAGTGATAACTTAGGACATTTCAAACCTGAATTGCGCTAAATAGAAGCAATTCCAATTAAGTCTGGCGTTGTTAGTTATAGATAAATAGCTGCCTTCAAATGAGTTTAGTGATATTTAAGTTTTTTTTCCCATTTTTGGAAAACTAATCTCAAGATCAATGCACAAGAAAACATTAGCCCTGTCTGTTCTATTTCTTTCAGTTTTGTTTGCCGGCACTTCCTGCAAAAAAAGCAGCGCGCCCAAGGCAAATCCTAATAGTCCGGCCCCTCTGTCCACTGTGTTTTATGTCAGGGGCTTATTAGATACTACGTGGTTTTATCAGGGGGATAATAATCCTGATGAATGCCAGTCGAGTGGCTCGCTGTGTTCAGCTTTCCTTACCTATGGTCCTAACGGTTCAGTGCCCGCAGTGAAATTTAGCCTGATCGATAGTGCGCATGTAGTGCCCAGGGACTCGGTCATCTTAGGATGGGCCGGCAAAACTTTTGTTACCGCTTCTGACAATTCGGTATCATCGCATGCTTACCTGTTTAGTTTTGAATATCCTGATACTTCAGGTAGAGAGATGTCCTCTGACTATGTGATCAATAATATTGGTGCAAAGTTTACAGTAGATTCTGTAGTGTACAACGGCCTCTCACAGCAGGGGTATACAGATTCCACCGGTACCCCTTTGAAATGTTATAAGTTGGTTGGTACATTTAATTGCCAGATTGCTCATCTGGGTGATAGCACTAAATACTATCATAAGGTCACACAGGGGGTATGCTCAATAAATGTAATGGAGGCTAAATAAGGCATCAGATATATAGCTTGGACTGACCGTAGTCAATAACCATATTGTGCTTTTTCAGCAGGTCTGATCCGAGTATACCTTGTATCTTTTTCAATTTCATTTTCTGATAGGTTGTATTGACATGCATCAGGTCTACACCGGCTACCGTATAGGCAGGGATAACCAGCTTGCCGATCGCCAGTTTCTTTAAAGTACCTACGTACGACTCCATCACAGTGCTGTGCAGGCCGGTAGTTTCCTGTTTGAGTACTTTCATCTTTCTGCCCAATTTAGCTTCGTAGAAGTGCTTGTCTATGACAGACTTTGAAGCCCCGGTATCAATGAGAAATCGGCATTTTTTGCCTTCGATGGTCACGTTGACGAATGGGTGAAATCCGCCACCCAGCATCTCGGTGATGACAAATTTTACAGCGTTTGGTTTGCTTGTATTATTCTTTGGCATATATGAAAATAAAAAAGACCGTGACATGCACGGCCTTTTTTTGAATATTTATTTTTTAGATACTCAGCGTTTTGAGTACATCGTTCATCGCCCTTACAGCATCTGCACTCTTGTTGAATGCCTCCTGCTCTTCAGCGTTCAAATGATAATCTACGATCTTTTCCCAGCCATTCTTTCCTACTACTACCGGTACACCGAGACAGATGTCCTTCTGTCCGTATTCGCCATCCAATGCTACACAGCATGGGAAAACTTTCTTCTCATCGCGTACGATGCTTTCTACCAGAGCAGCACCGGCAGCACCCGGAGCGTACCATGCAGAGGTACCAATGAGCTTAGTGAGTGTAGCACCACCTACCATGGTGTCAGCGGCGATCTTTGCCAGTTCTTCAGCTGAGAGCAGATTGCTGACAGCATGAGAGTTGAGGAATGCCAAACGGGTCAGTGGTATCATAGTGGTATCGCCGTGACCGCCGATCACTACTGCATGCAGGTCCAGCGGAGAGCATTTTAATGCACTGCTCAGATAGTATTTGAAACGTGAGCTGTCCAATATACCACCCATACCGATGATACGGTGCTTAGGCAGGCCTGTAGCTTGCAGAGCGAGGTAGGTCATGGTGTCCATCGGATTGCTGATCACTACGATGATGACATCAGGAGAGTGCTTCAGCAAGTTTTCTGCTACACCTTTCACAATAGAGGCGTTAGTGCCGATCAGTTCTTCGCGGGTCATACCTGGTTTGCGCGGTATGCCGGATGTGATCACGGCTACGTGGCTGCCTTGTGTCTTTGAGTAGTCATTGGTAGAACCGATGATCTTGGTGTCAGAACCCAGCAGTGTGGCTGTCTGCATCATGTCCATGGCCTTGCCTTCGGCGATACCTTCTTTGATGTCCACGAGTACGAGCTCCTGGCAAAGTTCCTTTCTGGCTATGTTATCAGCTACAGTGGCGCCTACAGCCCCTGCGCCTACGACGGTAATTTTCATTTTATTATTGTTTGATGTGATTTAAAAAGCGGGAGCAAACGTAGTCGAATTTGCGGAATTACAAAAGGATTTTTATCATAAGAATTCAAACAGCCGTGTATCACAGAGAGCACAGAGAATTTTGAGTAACAGCCGGGAGGACACAGAGGTTTGAACGAAGTATATCTCTGTGTTCTCTTTGTATTTCTCCATCCTCTCCGTGTTCTCTGTGATAAATTGTATTTTCGTGTTTCATGCCACATTCATTCCGGACCATAGTAAAGGCCACTAAGCCACCCTTCACCGTCACTCATCAGGATAGGACCATGACCATTGGGTCCTGCTTCTCGGAGAATATAGGCCGGTATTTCGAGCAGTATAAGTTCCATATCAATATCAACCCATTCGGGCAGCAGTATAATCCCTATTCCATCGCTAATGCCATAAATAGACTTCTCTCGCCCACGCCATATAGCGAAGCAGACCTGATATATCAGGATGAACTATATCACAGTTATGACCACCATGGAGACTTCTCGAAAGCATCCAAAGAGGAAACATTGGAAAATATCAATTCAAATCTGAGTACCGCTGCTGAATCGCTCAAGACGACCTCAGTGCTGATGCTGACCTTTGGCACATCTCATTATTTTCGACTAAAAGAAACCGGCAAGGTCGTGTCCAACTGCCATAAGGTGCCGGGCTCGCATTTTGATTTTGAACTGATGAAGCCTGATGAGATCGTGACTGAACTGGAGAAAAGTTTCACTGCATTATGGAAGATCAATCCCGCCCTCAAAATAATCCTGACAGTCAGTCCTGTGCGGTATTTTGCATTCGGGCACTATGAGAACTCAGTCAGCAAGGCGCATCTCTTTACAGCCATTCATACGCTGCGGGAGAAATATCCTCAATTGTATTATTTCCCGGCGTATGAGATCGTGATGGATGACCTCAGGGACTATCGCTTCTATGCAGAGGATATGCTGCATCCTAATCAACAAGCCACAGCCTATGTATGGGAGGCTATGTCGCACACACTGCTTCCGCTATTCACCCAGAACCTGCTAAAAGAACTCGATGAGATCGTCACTGCTGCCAATCACCGCCCAAGAAATCGAAAGAGTCTTGGGCATATAAAGTTCGTGGAAAGCATATTGAAAAAGATAGAGAAGCTGGAGACGCAGTATGGATTGGATTTTTCTGGGGAGAAAGGAAAATTCGTTTATTGAAATGTAATTTTCAATTCATTATTCGCCTTCTCCAATATCTCCCTCACCGCCTCACTATCCTGTATCTCGCTGATAGGAATAGGATTAGGGGGATTATATATATGCTCTGAGAGGATATATTCATACCATTTGAGGTCGTGCCAGCTGCCATGCTTGTATCCGATCTTAGGGAATACGCCAAGATATTTAAAGCCAAATTTAGGATGGAACTTATCGCTTTTGCCATCGGGGACTGATATACCTGCATAGACATTGATAAAGCCTTGCAGTCTTAGTATATCAAACAGACATGTGTAAAGAATTGAAGCCAGTCCTTTGTGATGATATGCCTCTGCGATATAGATGGTCGACTCTACTGACCACTGATAGGCGGTCTTGACGCGGTGTGTGCTGCCATAGGAGTAGGCTACAATATCGCCATCCACCTCGCAGACCAGAACAGGGTAGTGTTTGGCTATAGCACTCAGCCGCCTGGTAAACTCATCCAGTGTCGGCACCTCATACTCGAAGGTGATAACAGTGTCAAGAACATAGGGCGCATATACCGCCAATGCTCCTGCATAGTCTGTGTCTCTGATCAGTCGTATGGTTGGTGTATTCATGCTTTGATTTTATTAAAGCCAAGCCTCCGGTATCACAGAGGTCACAGAGATATGGAGAAATACAAAGAGAACACAGAGGCAAAATAAGGCGTCCGGCTTCTGTGTTCTCTTGGCTGTTCACTCAATCCTCAGTGGCCTCTGTGATACAATGTATTTTTAAATCAAAACAGCCACTTGCATATTGCAAATGGCTGTTCCTGTTTTTCCTGTCAACTGTCAACAGCCAACCGATAACTATCTTATAAAGAGCATCTCTCTGTATTTTGGTAGAGGCCATTTGTCATCGTCTACTATTATTTCGAGAGCGTCTACTTCAGCACGTATCACATCGAAGAGTGGCTTCACTTTGTCACAGTATGCTTTCGCAGCATCTGAGGTTGTTTTCGCATGATGTGCAGCATCGCTGGCAGCTTCCAGTTTGGCTACGCCTTCTACTATAGCATTGATATGTCCGGCGATCTTTGATGCGAGTTCTTTTTGAGCTTTAGAGGCAGAAGCAGCGAGACCTATTTCTTTCAGGCCATTGATATTTGCCACGAGTACATTGAGGTAGTTGACCGCAGCAGGAACTATGGTGCTGGTAGCGATGTCAGCGAGTGCTTTGGCTTCGATATCGATCTTGAGCACATAGCTGTGGTTCATGATCTCGTAGCGTGCCTCTAGTTCACGCTCGGTGAATATCCCATTCTTAGCGAACAGGTCTTTAGATTTTTTGCTCACATAGAAATCAAGCGCATATGGAGTAGTTTTGACATTGCTGAGGCCGCGTTTTTTTGCTTCTTTTTCCCATGCCTCAGAGTATCCGTCGCCTTCGAAGCGTATCTTCTTTGAGTCCGCGATATAGCCGCGAAGTACACGAAGGATAGCGCCATCCTTGCTTTCACCTTCTTTCACCAGTTTATCTACCTCTGCTTTGAAGCTAAGCAGCTGCTGGCCCATAATAGTGTTGAGTACGGTCATTGCCTGAGCGCAGTTAGCCGATGAACCCACCGCACGGAACTCAAACTTATTGCCTGTGAAAGCAAAAGGAGAGGTCCTGTTGCGGTCAGTATTGTCAAGCATTACATCCGGTATCTTATTATGGATGTCGAGTTTCAGATTGGCGTTGGTCAGCTCATCAAATTTACCTGCAGCTACGCGCTTCTCGATCTCGTCAAGTACATTGCTCATATATGAACCGATGAAGGCAGATATGATAGCAGGAGGTGCTTCGTTCGCACCGAGACGGTGGTCATTATTAGCTGAAGCGATAGAGGCGCGGAGCAGGTCAGCATACTCACTCACAGCTTTCAGTACATTCACGAAGAATGTCAGGAAGAGCATATTGTTCTTCGGCGTTTTGCCGGGGCTGAGGAGGTTTTTGCCTGTGTCGGTGCCCATGCTCCAGTTGTTGTGCTTGCCGGAGCCATTGATACCTGCGAATGGTTTCTCATGCAGGAGGACACGGAGTTTGTGGCGACGTGCTACACGCTCCATGATGTCCATGAGGAGCTGATTGTGATCTACAGCCACGTTCACCTCTTCAAACATAGGTGCGCACTCGAACTGAGCAGGCGCTACCTCATTGTGCCGGGTACGGACCGGTATGCCGAGTTTGTGGCACTCTTGCTCGAAGTCGAGCATATAGGCATAAACCCTCTCTGGAATAGTGCCGAAATAATGATCTTCGAGCTGCTGGCCCTTAGCAGGAGAGTGGCCTACCAGCGTGCGACCGGATACCATGAGGTCAGGACGAGTATAGTAGAGCGCTTCATCGATGAGGAAATACTCCTGCTCCCAGCCGAGAGTAGCTGTGACGCGGGTTGCTTCCTTATCAAACAAATGCACCACAGGCAGCGCAGCTTCCTCGAGGAAGTGTGATGATTTCAAAAGCGGTGCTTTGTAATCAAGCGTCTCACCAGTGTATGATATAAAGATAGTAGGTATGCAAAGTGTCTTGCCATCGCCGATCTCCATGATAAAGGCCGGAGAGTTAGGGTCCCATGCTGTGTAGCCACGCGCTTCGAAAGTCGCACGGATACCACCACTCGGGAAAGATGAAGCATCAGGCTCTTGCTGAACCAGCGCATCGCCGCTGAATACCTCGATAGCGCCGTCACCCTTTGGAGTGAAGAACATATCGTGTTTCTCAGCGGTCAGTCCGGTGAGCGGCTGAAACCAGTGTGTGTAGGAGTTAGCACCTTTGCCCATAGCCCAGGCTTTCATGCCTTGTGCTACAGATTCAGATACTTCGCGGCTGATCTTTTTGCCGGTCTTGATAGCTTCTTTGACAGCTTTGTATGCCTCATCAGAGAGATGATCACGCATTGCTTTGTCATTAAAAACATTAGATGCATAGTAGTCAGATACTTTGCCTCCGTTTAGTTTCGGGGCGACCACTTCGCGATTGATGACCGTTTCGATGGCTTTTTTTCTTGCACTTGGCATAAAAAGGTAGTTTTTTGGTTAGAAATAATATTGTTATTGATAAATTTTGATTGGACGCCGCAAAGGTAAACATAGAAATCGGGAAATGAAATGAATCAGGGCTGATTTATCCACTTTTTGTCTATAATCCCACTTAAAATAAGCGTTAATTTATTTGAAAAGTAGTTTTTGGGCCTTTTGGAGCAAAAAAGTGGTTTTAGGCGACTTATTGGCTATAGATATGATTTTATTTAAATCAACAAGGCAAGCCAGCATGATCAGATAAAATAGCAGGCCAAATATCTTATACCTCACCAATGCCCCGATGATAGGGACAGTGATACCAATGAGTGTATAATTGAGGACGAAGAATACAAAGCTAAAAACCGCCAGTTGGAGTTTTGTGCCTTTAGGTTTCTGAAATACAGATAAGGTCAACAATGTCAGCACCAGCACTATCAGGTTTTCGACGGCAAATAGTTTCTCAAACAGTCCATGACTCCATAGGAAAGGCTGCATGAACATATTGTAGATGCCCATTGGAACTAACTTTAACGGCGCAAGGCAGCCACCGACATATACCTGCTCATCGACCAGGCTGCCGGCTTTCATTTTGAGCCCCAGTGCGACAAACTCATTTCGCTTATTGATAAGTGATGACATGATCTCGCAGATGAAAGTATTGTGTGCATATAGAAACCATGTGACCGCCAAAGTAGCGACAAGGACTGAGACCACTCTCAGATAGCCTTTGAAATAAAAAGTGCCCATGATATAAAATGAAATAAGAAAGCTTAGAGCTATAAAGGGTTTTGCCATGTACAGGAAACGAAGGCATAGTAGGGATAAAATCAGATTGACGAAAATATTTTTCATGGCAAATAGCTTCACCGAGGTAAAAAATAGCATCCCAAGGAAGAAGATAACAAGTGTTTCTTTCAGCAGTCCTGAGGACCAGAACAGTACTGATGGAATAAGAAATACGGGAATGATCAGGATCTGCCCGGTACCCTTTTCGAAAAATAAGATCAAGGTCCTATATAGTGCCACCAAACCGATAAACGATAAAAAACAGAAGAAAAGGCTGTGTATATAGATACTACCATAAGAAAAAAAGCGAAAAACAGTATTGATACGAATGATCTGGCGATGGTTTGACTCAAGGAAACTGTCATCCTTTTTGTCATAATGATGAGTGTTTGCAAGGACTTCTTTTATCTCAGGGTCGGAACGATCGAAACCAATGCCTGTAATGATCTTCATCGAGGCCTTCGGATGTGCGCCAATAGAAGAATAGATGGTATTGCCGTCGTCAAAATATTTGTAGATATCTGCATAGCTACGATCGGTATAATAATATGTATAGACCAGTACAATGCTGATACTGAAAACCAGTTTGACTCCAAAAAGCACTGACAATCCCCTGCTGCTCAGTCCGCTATTGCGGAATAAAGGCAGACTGCTAAATGACCATAGCATCAATGTGAGATAAAATATGAAAAGGATAAGTGCTATCAAGGTGCGATGTTTGGTTAAACTTTTTAAATTGCGAATTCAACGTAATACGAGCACTAAGGTAAATTTAATTGTAATTCTTGCAACGGGGTATCACAAATACGACATTCTTCAGGCTGCTATCGACTATTTCCAATTTTCTGATAGCACTGCTGTTGGCGCGCTTTATGGGCCCGAAGGTGAAGGGTGATGCGACCATTTTCATTACGACGATCACCTTTCTGGTGTTCTTTTGCAGTTTTGTCGGTGGGCAGGCACTCGTATACCTTGTGCCTAGGTTTCGAATAGAGAACCTGATCATTCCTGCATATATATGGACCGTGCTGGTCGCGGGGATATCCTACATTCTGTTCAGGCAGTTTGATGTTTTTACCTGGAGGCGTTCTGTCAATATCTGTATCATATCCACGCTTAGTTCTATTGTCAATATTAATGCGGCAGTATTGCTGGCCAAGCAGGAGATACGTCGATATAACATGCTAAACCTTTTGCCGGTACTGATCACCATGACAGGATTGCTTGGGAGTATATTTATTTATCAGATCGACAGCATTTATGGCTATTTGTATCCGCTTTACGTGGCCTATTTCATTTCGGTGCTTGTCAGTTTCTACTTTACAGCGAGATATATCAGGATCAGTTCTTCGATAGGGGTATTTGATGACATAGACAGTGCACTCAAATACGGCGCCGGATACCAGATATTTGAGCTGCTTCAGTTGCTTAATTTTCGGCTTTATTTCTTTCTGCTTTATCACCTGCAGGGGGCGGGTGACTTAGGGCTTTTTTCTATCGGAGTGTCAATACTGGAAGTGGTTTGGATATTTGGCCGGAGTGTATTTGTGATACATTACAGCGATTTTTCAAATAGTGACAATCGGGTAATGGCTGTGCGACAGACAATGCTATACATTAAGATCGTATTTCTTACGAGTGTAGTTATCCTTGCTATGATCGCACTTTGCCCGTCATCCATTTACGGTTTAGTATTCGGCTCCTCATTTGCCGGTGTTAAATACCTGGTCAAATGGCTTTTCCCGGGGGTGATGATGTATAGTATCGCATTGGTCATTCAGAGCATATACCTGAGCCGCGCCAGTTATGGCAGGCTGATCTTTGCCCAGTTTGTCGGCCTGGTATTCTCCGTGGCACTTTGTTATGTGTGGATACCCAAATACTTCTATTCCGGCGCCAGTGCCGCGGCATCTGTCTCATATATCGCTTGTACTCTCATTATGTTGGCCTTTTTTATCCGGGATTACAAAATTCCGCTATCTAAATTCCTTATTTCCAAGGCAGACGTTGATTTTATCAACAATGTTTTAAAGTCTTACCAGAGAAGACGAAAGGATAGTTAAATTTGCCGAAGCAAGTATTGAGTAGTGAGTATTGAGTAGTGGGACCATACATGTGTATCGCCATATTATTTAGATTTTCTGCCAATAAATTGCTGCATTATCTCACTACTCAATACTAAATACTCACTACTCAAATGTCAGACGCATCTTTAGCAGCTACTACCATTGATACCGCCAAACAATTAGGCTTACTCCCCGAAGAATTTGAAAAGATAAAAAAGGTACTGGGCCGTGTACCAAACTTCACAGAGCTATCTATCTACTCGGTCATGTGGAGCGAGCACTGCTCCTACAAGAACTCCATCAAATGGCTTAAAACCCTCCCACGCAAAGGCAAGCACCTGCTCGTAGAGGCTGGCGAAGAGAATGCAGGCCTGGTCGATCTGGGCGATGGCCTCGCCTGTGCCTTCAAAATTGAATCTCATAACCACCCATCAGCATTAGAGCCATATCAGGGTGCTGCGACTGGTGTAGGTGGTATACATCGTGATATTTTCACAATGGGTGCGCGTCCTATCGCTGCTTTAAATTCATTGAGATTTGGTGATCTGGCCAATGACAGAACTAAATACTTACTGCGTGGTGTGGTGAAGGGGATCGGCGATTATGGCAATGCCTTTGGCGTGCCGACAGTAGCAGGTGAGGTATATTTCGATCCGGTATATCAGACCAATCCGCTCGTCAACGCAATGAGCGTAGGCATAGTCAAAGTCAATGAGACGGTTTCTGCGACCTCACATGGTGCAGGAAACCCTGTTTATATAGTCGGTTCGTCTACAGGCAAAGATGGTATACATGGTGCGGCTTTTGCATCAAAAGATATTACAAAGGATTCTGTCAATGATCTGCCAGCAGTGCAGGTAGGTGATCCTTTTCAGGAGAAATTGCTTCTTGAAGCATCACTGGAAGTCATCAAGACCGGCGCTGTAGTCGGTATGCAGGATATGGGTGCTGCGGGTATCACCTGCTCGACATCTGAAATGAGTGCTAAAGGGAAATCGGGCATGAAAGTATATTTGGATAAAGTGCCTACCCGTCAGCCGAATATGAAAGCTTGGGAGATACTCCTCAGCGAGTCACAGGAGCGTATGCTGATCATCGTGAAAAAGGGTATGGAGAAAGAAGTACAGCATGTATTTGATAAATGGGACCTGCACTGTACTCAGATAGGAGAGGTGACCGACTCTACAGACCTCGAATACTATATGGGCTCGGAACTGGTAGCTAAGATACCGGCAGAATCTCTCGTACTGGGCGGTGGCGCACCGGTATATGACCGGGAGGTTCGTGAGCCGTCATACTATGCAGGTTCAAAGAGCTTTGACATGAAATTTATGGAACCTGCTGAAGACCTCAAAGAAGTCGCTGAAGAACTGATCGAGTCTCTCAATATATGCTCAAAGAAATGGGTGTATGAACAATATGACTCCATGGTGGGCATCCCCAATATGAGCACTAACAGTCCAAGCGATGCGGCTATAGTTCGTATCGAAGGCTCTAATAAGGCGCTCGCTGTGACTGTGGACTGTAATGCTCGTTATGTTTATGCTGACCCTTTCGTTGGAGCACAGATAGCTGTGGCAGAGGCAGCCCGTAATATTGTTTGCTCAGGTGGGGAACCCTCTGCCGTAACTAATTGCCTCAATTTCGGCAATCCATATAATCCTGAGGTATACTGGCAATTTGTCAATGCTATAAAAGGCATGGGCAAGGCCTGTGAAGCGCTGGGTACGCCTGTGACCGGTGGCAATGTGAGTTTCTATAACCAATCTACAGATGGTGGTGCTGTATTCCCTACACCGACAATAGGTATGATCGGGTTACTGAATAATAAATACGACGCCATGTCACTCAACTTCAAAAATGAAGGCGATAAAATATATCTGATAGGAGAGAGCCGGGATGATATTTCATCCAGCCAATACCTCCAACTGAAATACGATATTCAGTCTTCTCCTGCGCCACATTTTGAAATGAAAGAAGAACTGGCTGTGCAGACTGCTGTCAAGACTTTGATCCGTGCTAACCTCATTAATTCCGCTCACGATGTATCTGATGGTGGCCTTTTTGTGACATTGATCGAGTCTGCCATGTCCGGCGGCAAAGGCTTTAACATAGAATCTGACCCTAATGTGCGCAAAGACGCATTCCTTTTTGGTGAATCACAATCCCGTATAGTAGTGACCGTACCTGCTGCCCGTGAGGATAACTTTATCAAAACGATGATGAAAGCGGATGCTGAATTCTCAATGCTGGGTGAGGTAAAAGGCCTGCAAATATTGATAGATGGTGAGAAGTGGGGCTCGGTGAACCACTGGCGTACATTGTATGACAATGCACTGGAGGCAATATTAACAACTACTGCAGAAGTCTAGATCTTATATTTTGTTATTCGGATTGTCTTGGTAAATTTGCAAGCATAAATTTATTGACATGAAACATAATTGGAAAATAGTATTTGTTATAGCTGGCTTAATCTTTTTTTTGGGTAGCTGTACTAAACCAGCATCTAATAACACCTCGGCAAATTCTAATGTGTCCCAGCATAATCAGGATGTTTCCAACACTACGACGGAATCAAATAATGTTAACACCGATATTAATTCAGCTTTGGTCAATAATTCTGTCTTCGGAAAGAATTTTTCTGTACAGTCTTCGCCTACTATTTGTGGTGCGACTATCGATACGACCGGGGAAACCGCAGCTCAGCCATATATAACTATCAATTACAATGGAAGCACTAGCTGCTCTCCTACAGAAGTCAGGACAGGCCAAATCAAAGTGCAACTTATCTCAGGCACTCACTGGTCGGATGCTGGCTCAGTCCTTGAGGTGACTTTTATAAATTATAAGGTCGTATATCCTACTCTCTATAATCACTCACTTACATTCAACGGTATAAAATACCTCACAGATGTGAGCGGTATAGATTATCTGTCATACTATTTATCCGGGTCAGCCACTATTCAAACGAGAGAGAGGAGTTATAATATGATAGTTACTTTTGATAATGGACAAGCTTCAAGTTGGAATTCAGCAAGGCTGACCACATGGGCTGCTACTAATTACACTCAGTTTTCTGGTACTGTCAATGGAGATACTACTATAGGTGGCAAAACGATTGATTCATGGGGCAAGACACGCTTCAATACTAATTTCACTACTCAAATGATCCAACCATGGGTATCAAACACTACCTGCGGATGGTGGTGCCCCACGTCAGGAAATTATTCCAGCGTTACAGATAGTTTCACAGTGACAGCCCTGCTGGGAGTCAATAACGCGGGTACACAGGTCACATCCGGTTGCGCTTGGGGCCTCAAATTAAACTGGACACTTCTGCCCGGCAATTATAGCGGACAGGCTTTAGTGCAGTATTGGTAAGCCATCATATCCATGGTTTATTTACTTTGGAAAAGAATTTTGTCGAATCTGTGTACGACATGGAGTTCTTTGCTGTGCAGATAGCTAAGTAGTTCTTCTTCAGATCTGTCATTGGTCAGCATTACAAAATCACCCCCCCAGGCACCCAGTGACTTGACCGCACCCCAGTAGTCGGGCAGTAACTTGTCTTTGGCCTTAGGGAGTTTTAGTTCTTCTGCTATGATGTCTTCATGTTCTCTGATGATCTGCTCCATTTTAGTAAGCGACTGACAGAGCAGCATACTTTCGGTTAACTTGTTCAGCCAGCCGATGCAGTCCTTGATGCGAACGGCATTGTCGCGATAGTGTTTGATGCCCTTGGTGGAAAGTTGCTTCTGACCGGTATGGACAAAGTAAAGACTGTCGTGAAAAGGAGGCATAAAGGAAACCTGCTGCCAATGTGGCTTCTCATCTTTCAGATGATAAAGAATCGGGCTGTCACTGCCTGCACATGCCAGATCATAACCTGAACCACCCATGGTAGCAGTAAGCAGTTTAAACTCATCTACACATGCCCACTGTGAAATACAGTACAGCAAAGTAGAACTGGAACCAAGTCCCCAGCTATTCGGAAACTCAAGATAGGTCTCGACCGCAGTATCCTCATCTGAGGCTAGAAAGTCAGGATTCAATGTTCTCGCCTGTTTGAGTATCTCAGAGAGAGTGTCTGCTTCAGCTCCGCTTTCATTTATGCACGTAAAATCACTCTTGTCAAAAGCCAGATTCAGCCATGGTTGCTTGAGATTATTCAGTGCCACCCAGTAGAGTGTATTGCTATTGCCGGACAATGTTCTCACTCTAAGATGTTGCCCAAACCTAGTAGGGATAGCCAGTGAATTCGCACCATCGAGTACAAAATACTCACCTGTGAGCATTAGTTTGCCATGGCCATAAAAATGTTTTGAATCTGAAGCAGGTAGTGCCATTGAGTGAAGATCTATTACTCTTTATTTCTGATACTATCTATGAAATCTCTGACCGAAGACACAGAAATGGTCTTGTCTCCGAAGTAAGCTTTTGCCTGTTCTGTCTCTTCATCAGTCGCCTGAAACTGTGCACAGATATTGGTCAGGTGCATTTTCATATGGCCTTTTTGGATGCCAACTGTAGTGAGTGAACGAAGAGCTGCGAAATTTTGTGCCAGGCCCACCGCTGCGATGATCTCCATCAGTTGTCGGGCATTGGGATTTCCGAGTAGTTCCAGTGATCTTTTCGCCAAAGGATGCAGTGATGTCAAACCACCGACAGTACCTATGGCAATCGGAAGTGTAAGGGTAAATGTAAAGAGACCATCCACAACCGTACAATCACTCAGGCTGCGATAATGTCCATCACGGCAGGCGTATGTGTGCGCGCAGGACTCTACTGCACGAAAGTCATTACCTGTGGCGATCACGACAGAATCTATACCGTTCATAATTCCTTTATTGTGAGTAGTGGCGCGATAGGGGTCTATGATCGCTATCCTCACTGCACGTTTCATCTTCTCTGCAAACTCCTGTGCGCTTATTCTCCCATCGTCGAATGTGCCAAGCTCTTCCACTCGACATGAGACCTCGCATTTGACCAGGCATTCAGGAGTATAGTTTGACAGTATGCACATGACGATTTCCATTTCTTTTTCTTCTGCAGTAAAGAGCGGGCTTGCGACTATCTTCTCGGTCAGCATAACTCCAAATTCCTCCAGACAGGAGTTGATAAAATTGGCTCCCATAGAGTCCACGGTCTCAAAATAACCGCGTATCTGGTAGTAATCCTTTTCTATTTCCGTAAAATCGATAAGCTCAAGATTTGTCACGCCACCACCACGTTCTTCCATTTTGGTAGTGATCGATTTGACTCCCGCTATGAGCTCGCTTTTTATATCATTGAAGAAAGTGTATAGCTTTTCAGTATTGCCTTTATAAATGAAGTGTACCTGTCCGATCTTGACAGTAGATAGTACAGTGGATTTAAATCCCCCGCGTGTCAGCCAGAACTTTGCTGCGTTTGAGGCGGCAGCCACTACTGAGCTTTCCTCGGTGACCATCGGTACAGCAAATACTTTACCGTTTATCATAAAGTTTGGTGCTATACCAAAAGGGACAGGGAAGTTGGTAATTGTATTCTCACTAAAGCCATCCAGTAGCTTTTGAGCTTCGATATTATCATGCCAGAAGCCGGCGAACTCATTGAGTACCTCAATAGGATTGGCGTATAAAAAATTCTTGGCTATCCATTTGATCTTTTCACGCTTGCCGAGTTTTGAGAACCCGGCTATGATTTGGCCTTCTTCGTCAGACATTACCCGCTAAAATAGGATTAAACCATCAATCTGACAATCGGATATTGATCCAATCGATGGATATTGTTTTTAACAAAACGAAGAGTAGTCTCTTATGACAAATTACTTGAAGGGGTTTCGGAGTATATATTCCCTGGGTTTTAGCCTGCCGGTAAACAACCCCATTATGCTATTGAGTATCGGGTTTCTATGCTTCAGATAGCCGTACATCGGATGTGGAATAGCACCTATAGTACTTTTTACTTCAGGCGCGGTACGGCCAAAGTGGAGCTTTCTAAGGTTATTTTCGATGGCATACTTTACCGTGTCATATAGCATCCTTTGATATAGTGCATGGTCTTTATTGATACTGTAGTCTATACCGCAGTAGTGGACCTCCGTTTTATTAGGTAAAATGAAAAGCGACATGAAGCCAACTAAAACACCATCGAGATAGTAACCGAATATTTTGTACAGATAAGGATTTAGCCTTTTTTGTGCAACGAAATATGACTTAGGAAATTTTGCAATATTGAAATCAGCTTTGTCAGCTACCAGTTTATACAAGTAAAAAAAACGGCCAAGCTCTTTCTCTAATTCATCAGCAGTGAGCTCGTGCCCTGATAGCTTCTGACTGTTTTGCATGATCTTCTTTGCCCTAACTCGATATTTCGATGATATGGCTTGTAAGTAATCATCAAAACCATACCAGTCATTTGGGATGATCATACTCATATCGGCTTCTACATAGATGCGCTGATATTTGTTTTTCAGAAAAGCAACATCAAAGTCGCCTGATGGCTCATACATATCCGGGAGTAATACAGTTTTTATGTATTTCCTTTCTTTGAGGATATGATCTATAGTATGAGATAAATAAAATGACTTTTCTAATTCCGTAAAGTGGGATAAGAAATAAATACCCTGCTCTCCGGTGATGAATAAGTTTCCGCTGACCAATAATGGAATATCAATCAACCCAACTATACCTTTCCCGAGTTTCATCACCACATTCTTCCATCTATTGCTACCAGCAGCTGGAAAATAGGGCAGGAGGTTAGTTCCCTTGAACCTCACTATCTGAAAGTAGCAGACACCGATGAGCCTATCTTCCTTATGCACGAGCGCATAGATGAAATCCATTTCACCCTGCTGAGTGTCTTCGAGAAGCTTTAAATATTGAGGTTGTAAGAGCGGGTTTCCGTCCGGGATAAAGCGCAGCCAGTCAGATTCGGGGACGGAGTCGATAGTATCAAAGATAGATACTCTTGCGGCTGCACATTGTACACTAGCGGTGATGCTATTTTGGCTGATCCCTATCTGCTGCATAAATGGGCCGACATTCTCATTGACATCGTAAATATAAGGGTTTCATCTTAAGACGTATTAGACGTTTGTTTATGCTAGGCCTTACGAAAATTTAATATCCGAATACTTGTCCAACAGCAAACAAAACTGAGAAGATAAAAGTTGAGATAGCCAGCTGTTTCAGGAAAGGATCAAAATCCTTCGGGTCTGATACTTTCCATATTGCCATGATATTTCTCCAGAATAATGGAGCCGTCAGGACATACAAAAAGGAAATGGAAGAATGAAATACCCTAAAAGAAAAAGCCAGTGCAAATAGCCAACCACAAATGATAAGTGTAGTATGATATATTTTGGCATTATATGCGCCCATCTTTACGACGATGGTATTCTTGCCTGCTTTCTGGTCGCTGATGCGGTCGCGCATGTTGTTCAGATTGAGCACTCCTGTCGAAAAGCAGCCAATGGTCAGGCCAGGCAGCAATATGCTCCAGTGAAGCTCATGTGACTGCAGATAATAGCTACCAGCTACTCCGACGAAACCGAAGAATAGCATCACAAAAATGTCGCCCAGGCCGTAATAGCCATAAGCGCCTGCACCGACTGTGTATTTGATAGCAGCAGCGATAGCGGCGAGGCCAAGAGCGAGGAATATCAATGAACGCATATCCTGCTCACCCAGTGAGAAGTGGATCAATAATGAACCGGAGATCAGACACAATACACTAAAGAATATGATAGCCTTTTTGATCTCTGAGAATGAAAGAATACCTGATTGCACTGCGCGTTTGGGGCCGATGCGGTCGGCATTGTCGGTACCTTTCTCACTATCACCATAGTCATTGGCCAGATTAGAAAGTATCTGTAACAATAAAGTAGTAAGAACTGCTAAACCAAATATTGACCAGCTAAAAGTTCGATGATACGATATAAACGATCCTGTAATGATAGATGAAAATGCCAGTGGCAATGTGCGCAGCCTGAATGCATAGAGCCATGCCTGAAATTTCGAAGGGGAATCCATGGGGCTAAAATAGAATTATAGTTGTGGTAAAACAAAAACGCCCCAAATATTTGGAGCGTTTTTAATATAGTATATGACAGAAATATTATTCTGAAATGAGCTGCCTCTTTTCGCTGATACGTGATGCTTTACCTTTCCTTTCTCTCTGATAGTAAAGTTTAGCACGCCTTACATGTCCTACTTTATTGACAGCGATCTCATCTACGAATGGAGAATAAAGCGGGAATACACGCTCTACGCCAACACCGTTTGATATTTTCCTTACTGTGAACGTAGAAGTAGTACCTGTGCCGTTCAATTGGATCACGTCCCCACGGAACTCCTGGATACGCTCTTTGTTACCCTCGGTGATCTTGTAAGATACAGTGATATTGTCGCCCGGGCCAAATTTTGCGTGCTTCAGCGGCTGGTTAAAAGTATCTTGAACTAATTTAAGTGTTGGATTCATATACGTCGATTTATGCCTGTTTTTCTAAAATGGAATGCAAATATAGTGATTTTGATCGAAATCAGACAAGAATTCTCAGAAAAAGATGGTATTTGACTATCTGCTCATGCCCCCACATACACTTAGTACCTGTCCTGTAATATAGGCAGACAGGTCAGAGCCAAGAAATAACGCAGTATTGGCTATATCTTCAGGCTGGCCCATATGCCCCAAAGGGATCTGGCTGAGCAGGTTTTTCTTGGTATCTTCTCCCAGCACATGGGTCATGTCCGTCTCTATAAATCCCGGCGAGATGGCATTGCAGCGGATGCTGCGTGAGCCGAACTCCTCGGCAATGGACTTGCTGAAGCCTACGATGCCGGCCTTAGATGCGGCATAGTTGCTTTGTCCGGCCTGTCCTCGGAGACCTACTATGGAACTAAGATTGATGATCGAGCCTGATTTCTGGCGGAGCATATGCTTGGATACATGTTTGGTCAGGTTAAATATTGATTTAAGGTTGCTCTTGATCACTTCATCAAACTGCTCTTCGCTCATACGTAGTATCAGGTTATCTCTGGTAATGCCTGCGTTATTGACCAGTATATCTATCCTGCCAAATGCTACTATTACCTCATTGACCAGTTGCTCAGAGGCGCTGTATGAGGCTGCATCTGATTGGAAGGCCAACACTTTGACCCCATAGGCAGCGGTCAGTTCATCCACTATAGCCATAGCTTTCTCAGCACTATTCAGATAGGTAAATGCCACATTGGCGCCCTGTTCAGCATATTTTTTGACTATTGCATAGCCTATTCCCCGAGAGCCTCCTGTGACCAGTGCGTTCTTTCCTTTCAGCAGCATCCTGTAGTTTTGGCGCAAAGTAAAAAAATCCCGTCAAGTATTTAAATCTGAAGCAATAACATGTCAATTAACCCTTGCGGAAGGCTTAACAGAATCGACATAGTTTAGTATGAGGTCTATCTGATAGTCTTTCAGATTTATGAACATATTCATTTCGTTCTCGCGGGATTTGGCCATTTCTACGCCATATGGATAACCTGCTGCGACGACATCTTTCCAGTTTCTCACCCACATTTTCAGCCATTCATCGCCTGTTTTACCTTTGAAAGAACCTGCTCTTTCCCACCTTCCCTTAGCACCGGATAGGGCAGGCCCGAGGCCATTGCTAAGCGGATAGTGGCAGGAGTTGCAATAGCTATGGAAAAGCAGCCTGCCTTTCTCCAGCTTTTCATCTTTGAGAGTGACAGATGTGTTTTCAGGTGTGTAACTGTCTATTGCCGGATTGGTAGTTTTATTTGCCTGAGTTGGATAGAATTTGAGGTTCCACACCAGTATGCAAAACAATGCTATGAATGATACGAGTGCAATAACTTCGAGCAGCATACTTTTTTGCTTATTCATCACAGAGCTTTTTAGATAGAAAACGAATGCAAGTTATGGCTGGAAAACAAATAATACAGTAAAGTGGAGGATAAATTTCAAAAATGAAACTTCGTACAAATAAAAAATCCCACCGTGAGGTAGGATTTAGAAGTGTTCCCGTCGGGATTCGAACCCGAGACCCATACATTAAAAGTGTATTGCTCTACCAGCTGAGCTACGGAAACAGCCTGCTTTTTTCAAAGCGCGTGCAAATATAGCAGTATTATAGAATTATAAAAGTAGTGTTTATAATTTAATTTTTAGTGAAACCCACAAAGGGTTTCAAACCCTTTGTGGGTGTGAAATGACTCAGGAAAATAATAGTTTGAAATAAAACTTTGGATCCTTTAATCTGGCCCGTAGGTCAAGATCTTCAAACATGGCAGAGATAGTCTCTCGTAGCAAGGCATTTGAATTAGCCTTTCTCACTACAAAGTTGAATAGCGAAGGGAAATTTACCAATTGCTGCATTCTATAACTTAGCAGCAGTTCACTCCAGAGCCTGTCATATACAGCTTTATCATAAGCCTCTATTACTTCTGCGGAAAAATCACTTGCATCAAGACAGCGCTGAGCCTGCTGAGCCGCAAACATACCACTCATCATCGCATTACCTATACCCTCGCCGGTGAAAGGATCTATCAGCATAGCCGCATCGCCTGTCAGTATATAATGGTCTCCCGAGATCGGCCTTTTCTTGCTGCCCAGTGGCAGCCCGTGCAGTTTCACTTCTCCTATCTGTTCTGCATTGGCAAAACGGGGTGAGATATCAGGATGCGTCGCGATTATTTTTGCAAACTCTTTTTTCAGGTGCAGTTTCTTTTCGTGTACCACATCTGCCCTCATTCCTACTCCGACATTCACATATCCATTTGGCAGTGGAAATATCCAAAAGTATCCCGGCAGAAAATCTTTCAGAAAATGCAGCTCGATAAAATTCTGATGATCGAGCCCTGATACGTTTTTATAGTAAGCACGAAGCCCAAAACAATTGTGTGGAGCTTCTGTTTTTAGGCGCGCTTCTTCTTTAGCGAAAGTAGAATAGGCACCGTCAGCTGCTATGATGAGCTTGGCCACAAATACTTTTCCTGCCTTGGATATGGCCCTGTAGCCGTTTACTACCTTTTCAAATTTGCGCAGCTCCATATCTTCGATCAGGGTGATCAATGGCTGCTTACGGACTTGTTCTAAAAGCCAGTTGTCAAAATCAATTCGCTTGGATATAAAGCCGGGTGGGGGAGATGTCTCGGTTATTTCATTTTTGAATGGCACTCTCAGTGCCTGACCGCTTGGCGCAACAAATGTAACTCCAAAGGAACCGAGAAAATCATCTTGCCTTGCATAAAGTTCGTCGATAAGTATAGGATCAAGTTTCTTCAAAACCTCTACCACCTTGCCGCTGAGTGCATCACCACATATTTTATCACGCGGGAATGTCGCTTTATCGACCAGCGTGGACCTGATGCCGTATTTAGCCAGGAATAATGCTGTAGAAGCACCTCCGGGGCCAGCGCCAATAATTAAGATATCAGTGTGTACCATCAGATCAGAAATGAGCAACGAGGCGAAGATAGAAAGAGCTGCCGGGATAATACATCGGAACGAGACAGCCTATCAGATTATTCGTACCTAAAAGGAAGTCAAGATTGCGCCAGCTTTTGCCGAAATCATATCCCAGATTAAACAATGAGTATCCACCTGCTCCTGCGCTGACTGAGGTCGACCAGTTGTGGTCCAGGAGGAAAGTGGTTTTGACATAACCATAAGCATAATAATGATATAGGAATCGGGTATTTACTCCGATCGAGAGGACCATGTCGTGTTTTTTGAGCTTAAATAGCTGAGAAACCGTCGCCTGAATCGTCGTTGGCAATATTGTATTGTATGCACGGGTTGATTTTCTTGGTTCGAGAGCAGAGATGGTAGAGTCGAGATTCAGGCCTTGTATCCCGCTTCCTGATATATTGGTCAGATTACTGATCTCTATGCCATTATAGGTAAGGGATGTATCTCCGCGATAGCTGACGGGATGTTTTGCCCATCTGAGATAGCCGAGGTCCTGCACAGTGATGCTAAACCTTGTTTTCTCCGTACTATAGCCAAACTGCAAATCACCGGACACCCCCTGACCGTTTAGGTCAAAGAAATGACTGGCACCTGATGTCGCCTCATTGAATGTCATATTATAAGATAGGTCGAGATACTCGCCATAAGGTGCGGTATAAAGGCTGCCATTAGGATTTTTGATCTGCTGGTCTGTGAACCCTTGCAAGTAGGATACATTGACACCTACAAAAAAATGTCCAAAGGTCTTACTCAAACCGACAGAATACTGATTGTACATCAGGTCCTGAAAGTTAATGTCATTGAGGCTGGCGGTCTTATTCTCAAAGGGAGCATTGCCCTCAAAGATCAGCTGAAATGCATCGTGGCTCGTGGTAAGTGAACGCAGGTTTCTATGATAATAAGACACATAGAGCGTCACCCCACTTTTTTTGAATAAATGTTTATACGCCAGGCCTGCCTTCAGTTCATCTTCATATTTTATGTCTTTTTTAGTATAACCCAGCACGCGGTTAATCATGTCCGGGGTGATATTATTCTGCGTGAGAAATGCGCCTGCAAATGTCGTAGGCATGGCATTGGAGTTCATGTGGAAGTCGACATCAAGCTGTATGGAGTTCGCGTCATTTGGCTCAGTAAGGAGCGGGCCGAGAGATGAATACGAATAGCGGTCTGTAAATGGTTTAAAAGTAGGGTCTCGAATTTCAACTGCTATATTATGTACGGAAGAATCTTTTTTCAGTACCGCACTATCATCAGAAGACGGGGGACTACTGTTCTCCTGAGCAGTGACTGACAGGGCTGATAAAAAAAACAATAATGCGGCAATGGAGAATTGTCTCATGTGGTGATAGGTCCCTCGCTAGAATTTTACTTTATAATTAAAATCTGCCGTGATCGTGGCGTCTATATTATAGTCGCTGTATATGTTCAGGAATTTCCCATTGCAGATGGTATTGCTTGATTTGGTATTGAATACTACTGTCATGATAGCATGCTTAGCAAATCGCAATTCATTTATCACGTTAGCCGGTGCCGGCACATTCAGTACGCTCTGTGTGGTCTGAGTAGCGCGGCATGAGCTATTGAGAGGTGCAGCATTGACCTGTGCATTAGAGAGCAGTGTGTCGAGTTTATTCCAGGCGCTGTCATAAGCTATCAGCGTGATATTGGCCTGCAGCGGGAATTTATTATTCACGATCACATGCAGGGTGCCATTGAGAATATTGGCCACATCCTTCTGACTATACCCCAGACTGAAGTTGAATGAATCTTTCAGGATGAGGTCATTGGCCATCAGTGACAGCGGGATATTTACATTCAGATTGACATTGAGGCCGCTGGTCAGATAGGCGAACTGGTTATATGTCTGGTCATTGCCATGAGGATTGGTCTTGATCTGGATATTGTAACCTATAGAGCTGGGCAGGTTATTAATAAAAGCCGCCAGATTAGATGTAGTACTGGAGAGATTAAAGGTTGATACATTCGGCGTGAGCGGAAAGTCTGTCGCTCGTCCAATATATAGCGGCCTTCCGATGATCGAGCTACCCGATCGCTCTACCAGTTGTACTGTATTTCCATTAGCATTGACACTGGTCAGGTTATTGATCGTCACAGTGCCGTCGACACCGATACCGTTCTCTATGGAGACAGATATACTGGCTTTATTTATTTTCAGAGCATTTGGGGCGCTACCGCTAAAGAGACTAGCAAAAGCAAAGGGAGTAGTACCGGAGTAGGAGATGGTATCACGACCTACATAGCCCTTGATATAGTTTGGTTTGATATTCTGAAGAAAATATTGAATGTGTAGACTATCATTTTCATTAATGTCTTCAAGCTGTCCTGTTGAATCTATATGAGCAATAATAATTTGAGTATAGGTGTTAAATAGATTCCCATTGTTACCAGTTAAATTAATTGAATAGCCACTCAAATCATATGACTGATTTATTGAGCCTAAATGACCAATAGTGGCCGCTGGAATAGTAGAAATAGCAGTTAACGGATTACCAAATTTATCGTATGCTCCAAGAAGTTTGTACGTAAACTTAAGTGGTTGCGGGATAGCACTTGTAATTGTAACTAATAATTGACCCGAATTGCAATCCACATAAGTGAATAATCTGCCATTAGAAATGTTTTGAGTGAGTTCATCATCCTGAGATATTATATTTTGTGAAGGGAACTCAGCGATAGCGCTGTCTGCAAGTAGAGCACTAATATAAGCTCCGATGGCAATATAATTAGAGGTATCGATGAGGACTGTATTACTGCCGGTACCTGGTATTGTAAAGCTTGTTATTTTAACCTCTATGGACGATGTTATAGTTATATTACGTAGGTCATATGAACTGTAACCACTAGAATTTGGAGCTATATAAGCAAAGGAACCATTTAGGATAAGGTTGTTAGTGCCACTATCTCTTAGTTCATAATATACATTTTGGAGCGCGACAGGTAATCGATTGTCGACATTAAGGACCACACTGGCATTTGATAATGTAGCTGTTTTGAAGTAGGATGTAGCAGAAAAATAAAATGGAGATAAGGTCAATCCAGATATAGTCGGTAATGAATCATAATGGCCATTCTGAGCTAGGAGATAAGCTCCTAAAAAATTCCCCTGTGCATAAAGATTCTGAGCCATTAAACCAAGAGAGATTTTATCGTAAAAACTTACATTAGGTAAATACAATGAATCAAGATTATATTTCTGACCAATGGATGTATCTGGTATATGTATAAATTGGTCAGCAAGATTTAAACTGTAAATTGTGTTTTGATATACAATAGACAAAGAGCTATCAGAATTTGTGTGTAGAAAGGAATCTGTAACCAAGTTATTAATGGTAAGATTAGTAGTTGCCAGTGGCGCTAAGACTCCATCGGTCCAATTCGTTTGGGAATCCCTTTTACAGGAAGCTATTATAAACAGAAATCCTGCAATAACTAAAGTACATTTAAAGAGGTTTTGCATTAATTTAATACTATGTCGCAAAATAATGATTTAACACAACAATTTCCAATTTGCCATATGTGGAATGTCAGTGCGCTGGTAATGAGAGGTGTAACTTAACTACCTTTCCCATTGACAATATATCTGCTGGTGCCTTTCCATCATCGTTGATAATTATTGTATAGCCTTTTTGTTGTAGATTTTCAATGGTTTTTTTGTCAGCAGTATAAGGATAAACTATAAGATTGGTATAAAACATAGCATCGATTGATTTTTCATAATTAAACAATATTCCTTTTTCCATATTCCTTTGTTCCATATTTTTCAAATCTATTACCCATTGAGGACTTCTGTCTTTTTGAAATGGCTTTACCCTCTCAATACCATATCTAACGGGAAGAACGATAAGGGCTAATAAAAGCAAATTCACGAACCATTTTTTCCAAACTTCAATTTTCTCATTTGTCTGAATAACATTCCTATAATCCCAAAGTGTATACCAAAATGCTGCTGATATTATAAAGATAGCAGGGCATACAAACAGGATATAACCCTGCATTTTGGTTTTAATTAAGGAGAAAAAGATGGTTGGTATTAAAACCCAAATTAAAAGAGATAAATATTTCAAATTCCCAAAGTCCTTTAATGCTATCCAGACGAACCAGATCAGAGGAATATATATAAGCTCACCGTAATTGATTCTAATCTTATTTAAGTAATAATAAACAGGCCCACCTTGCTCGTCCAATACTTGGGTGATGTGCTTCATATTATATCCTGCCTCCCAATTTGCTTCAATCGGGAAAGTATGGTAGATGTATATTTGCCAGGGCAGAAATACACACCCTGTTATGACTAATAAAATAACCAAGTGGATTATGATTGATTGAATCGTAAATTTTTTCGATTCTACTAGCACTAATAGCCAAACAGGTAAAACAATCAATGCTGGCATCCACTTGCATAATATGGCTGCACCAAGGCTGAACCCGGCACAGATATTATAAACAAAATTCTTTTTTTGACTAAAAACTATGCTGAAGAAAATAGTTAGTTCTACAAAAACCAAAAAGAAATCATCGATGTGATCGGTTGGAATACGCCCAGCCGTCATTTCTATAATAAGACCATTTATCGAATAAAAAAAAGCTGCCAGGTAGCCAACCTTCTTATTGAAAAAGTAATTGCCAATATAGAATGTTAGCCAGATACCTATTGTAGTCAGAATGACTGAAGGCAAACGGAGTGCTATTTCATTTACACCAAACAAACTCATGCTTAGCGCCATTATCCATAACGGTAAAGGTTGTTTGTGAACCCAAATGTAATTTCCTGTCCAGTTTTTATAATCATAAGGAAGTATAGGATTTTCATAAAGTGTCGGTATCAGAGGGTGCTGAATCATATGTTTTGAAGCTAAAGCATGAAACACTTCGTCCCAGGGATGCAGAAATAAATCAGCAGATGCGAATAGCCGTAAAGCAAATCCACTCAGCATTAGCAACAGAATCGCTATGGAGTAATTATCCTTTTTCTTATAATAATAAGAAGCATAATAAACCAATGACGAAAAGAGTAGGGTTGTAATTCCTGATACTTGATTGGACATTGACTTGTTAGTTTATTCAGTTTAATCCTTACTTCTGATTATCCCTTCTCAGGTATTTTTTATTGCCATTGACGTCGAAGTAATACTTGCCGCCTTTAGGAGATGAATAGACCTTCTGGCCGCTGGGGCCTTTCATGGTGCGGTCTTCTTTGTCTTTTACTTCTGCATTAGCTTTGGCCTCTGCGCCGGGTATGATCTTGGGTTCTGCTTTTACTGGTTCTGCCTTGACCGGCTTTTTGGGGTTGGCTTTGCCTTTCTTGCTGCCTTTGCCATTGGCTTGAAGGCTGTCGATCGCGGCAGCGGCATCCTCGGCTTTCTTTTCTGCCACTATCTGGTCCATTTTACTGCCTTTGCCTTTCTTAGCTTTGGGTTCTTTGACTTGCTGGGTACTATCCTGATCTGAGGTCTTTTCTTTCTTCTTGTTCTTAGATTTTTTGCCTTCAGGTTTCTGGTCAGTGGAAGGGGACTGCACATTAGATATTGACTGTTCTGTCTTTTGATTGCCTACAGTAGAATCCATTTTTTCCTGGGCTCTGAGAGCAGATGTTGATAGTAATAGTGTGAGTATAGCTATAAATAGCTTTGTTGACTTCATCTCTTCTTCTTTAACTCCAAATCTATCTAAAAAGATGGTCATTACAATAGCTTGTGATAATGGTGGGAAGACTTTTCCATTTCAGAGGCAATAAGTGAAAAATCTTTCTTGTCATTTTCCCACATGAGTATCCAGCTTTTCGAGTAATGTTTTTCTCTCATCACCCCATTTTTGTTCGATCAGGATAAGTTTATCTGCGTCAAGAAACGGCATATAATGTTTACTTCGCAAAGTCAATCGTGAATAGTGATGGAAGAATACACCAAGTGCCACCTGCATTGGTTTAATGTCTCCAATGGTCAAGCTCCGTTTGCGTACCTGCATATACATATCAAAATCGGCAGCCTGAATCCGTTCATCCCATTTTCCTCCTACTTTATCCATACCAAACCTAGAAACCAAGACGCATGAACCGGAAAAGTCTTCAATTATATCAATGCCAAATTTTTCATGCCGCTTTTTTGTATATATCTCCCAATTGCCATACATCATGTAGCACATCCACTTGAGATTATAATAGCCATGCCCGAAAAGAAAAATAAATGGATATTTGACGTACTTCCAACGCTTCACTATAGTTTTGGTTGAGACTGTTGTTTCAATACGGTCGTTTGATGCCGGGCTGATGAAATCAATGTTTTTTTGCGTCATTATATTCAGTAGCAGTTTATCCCAGTATGGGCAAACAATAATATCATTATTAAAAAAAGCAAAAACATCATATCTAGCCGCTGCTATTCCTTGGTTCTGGCAATGGGGGTAGGAGTAGTTTCCTTTATTGCGAATCACTTTTGCACCTACTGATTCAAAAAACTCTGCAGAACCATCAGAAGAATCATTGTCAATAATAATAAGCTCAAAGGGCAATACCGTATACTGCTTCAATTTTTCCCAATAGAGGCGGTTCATATCAAGATGGTTGCGAATGGCAGTAATTACACTAATCATGTATTGCAGTTTTACATTAAATCTCTCTTTTCCTTCCCAACCCTCTTATTGCTTAGTAAGCCTAAATGGGACAAAACGCTAAATTCTTTTAACATTGCTATGCGTGTGAATATATTTGCCACATTCATTTCTCTATCAATTTTAGCTGTAAATAAAAGAGAATTTGATGATTATTCGGGATGAATTCCTGTTTTTTATTTCAATAAATTATAGCTATATTTGTATTGTATAACTTATTAAGGCAAATTAAATATTCATTATGCATATTATTATTACAAATACTATTTTTATTTATATGTAAAAGGTTGATATTTTGAATTTTAATTTTTGGATGAAAATTAGCCAAATAGTTTCAAAAATGGATTATTTATATGTATAAGTGGAAAAAGTGCAGACAAGGATTTACAGGATTTTTAGGATTATAGGATGAAGGGGAATTGGATGCTGATGGGCGACCAACATCGGTATGAGAGACACCTCCAATTTGCTTCGTCATTCCGATAGGTTTTCAAAATATAAAAAATAAGTGTCATAAAACTGAGGAATCTCCTCGTGTATTTAGAGCGGTTAATACACGAGGGGATTCCTCCAAAATGGCATATTTATTTTTACGTGAATTTTGTTCGGAATGACGAAATTATGCGTTGGCTTATGTCTTTTGTTTCTTCTTGCGGGCAGCAGGGAAGAGGACATTATTCAGGATCAGCCTGTATCCGGGTGAGTTGGGGTGGAGGCTCAGATCGGTCTTGGGGTCGCCGACGAGGTGCTGATAGTCCTCAGGATCATGCCCGCCGTAGAATGTCCACATGCCTTTGCCATATTCGCCGTGTATGTAGCGTGCCTCATTGGCGGCTTTGTTTTCGCCGAGTATGAGCACAGTCTTTTTGATGAAATTCTTATTGAAGGCTGTGGTTTGCCCGAGGAAACCTTTGACCGTACGGGTATGGCACTGGGTAAGCATGGTGGGTACCTGGTCCCATTTGGCAGAGAAATCAAACAGGGTGAAGTAGTCGAGGTCCTTCTGCACGCTGCGCCCGAAGTTGGCGTCTATATCTGAGTATTCATACTCATAGGGATTGGTGCGTAGGTGGTAATTGTCAAATGCGAAACCTTGTGAATAATCGAGCTTGCTTTGGGCATTGGGATCCTGCGGGTCATGGTCATACATCACGTCGCAAATATCGGTATTGACTGCATCCAGCGCTATATCGTATGAGTCAGTCGCACTGCACATAGCAAACATAAAGCCGCCATTGCCTACGAAGTCACGTATCTTCTGCACCACTGCCAGCTTAAGCTTTGATACCTTACCAAAGCCCCTGCGTTTGGCTATTTCCTCCTGCTCTGCTACCTGGTCCTGATACCATTTTGCATTGGCGTAGGAGGCGTAAAATTTACCATACTGACCGGTAAAGTCCTCATGGTGCAGGTGCAACCAGTCGTATTTACCCAGCTTGTCATCGAGCACCTCGTCGTCATATACTATGTCGTACGGGATCTCGGCATAGTTGAGTACTAATGTCACTGCATCATCCCAGGGCTGCATGGCCTTAGGCTGATATACAGCGATCTTAGGAGCTTTTTCGAGTTTTACCACATCCATATTTGTCTCCGGATTGGCTATTTCGTTGAGGATCTCAGTGTACTGGCCATCGGCGACTACCTCTATAGATACTCCTCTGACGAGGCATTCAGCCTCAATGTTTTTGACATATTTAGTGGCGAAACTGCCGCCTCTGTAGTTGAGCAGCCAGTCTACCGTACCGCCGTTCTTTATAACCCAAAAGGCAATACCGTATGCCTTAAGGTGGTCCTTTTGAGAGATGTCCATTGGTATCAGGACATAAGAAGCCCTTGCGAAGCCCGCTAATAAAATAAAACCTATGACCAACAGCTTTTTCATGATACTATATTGATGCTAAGTTCGGGAAAAACCATGAGAATTCAATTTCGGTGCTATGGCCTTAGTATTATTTGGGAATGTTGTTTGGCCGTATTGCCGCAGATTGACTTTAGCCACATCATTTCATTAATATGCAAAAACATTTATCTTGGTTGAGATATGAGGTATCTATTCTTCGTCGTTTTATTCTTGTCGACTTGCCATATTCAGGCACAGGCTAGAGACTATACGCAATTTGCTGATCCTATGGTGGGCACGGGCGGACATGGACATACTTTCCCGGGGGCAGTGATGCCTTTTGGTATGGTGCAACTCAGTCCTGATACCCGTCTGGCTGGCTGGGACGGCTGCTCAGGGTACCATTATTCAGATAAAAAGATATATGGTTTCTCGCATACTCACCTGAGCGGCACCGGAGCTTCAGATGATGGCGATGTGATGATGATGCCCACTTGTGGCAAACCGCATTTTGGTCACAATCAGTATGCTTCGACTTTCACTCATGGCAATGAAAAAGCATCGCCGGGTTACTATGCAGTGAAACTGGATAAGTATGGCATCAATGTGCAACTGACCGTGACAGCACGTACGGGACTACATAAATATGTTTTCCCTAAATCATCCAGCGCTAATATTATCCTTGACCTCAATCATCGCGACAAGTTAAAGCATGGAGAAGTCAATATAGTAGGTGACAGAGAAATAACCGGCATGCGCCTAAGCAGTATATGGGCTGATAGCCAATATGTATATTTCGTTATCCAGTTTTCAAAACCGTTTAAACGCTCAGGGATACTAAAGAACGGAATACTGCACAATAGGATGAATCAGGCACAGGGACATCATCTGAAAGCATATGTGAGTTTTGAGACGGAAGAAGGCGAGGCGATATACGCTAAAGTTGGGCTGTCATTCGTGAGTATCGATGGGGCCTATCGGAATCTGGAGGCTGAGCAGCCGGGATGGGATTTTGGAAAGGTACTCAGTAATGCAAAATTAGAATGGAATAAGAACCTTGGTAAAATAGAAGTCGAGTCAAAGGATACCAACGTAATGCGGACTTTCTATTCATCGCTCTATCACGCTATGGTTCCACCGATATTATCATCTGATGTAGATGGGAAATATCGAGGCCGAGACCTGGCGATTCATCAGGCAAAGAATTTTGACTACTATACCGGCTGTTCGCTTTGGGATACCTACCGAGCACTTCATCCCATGCTGACACTGATAGACAGAAAGCGGACAGCAGATTTTGTTAATTCATTCCTGTCGATCTACGAGCAGCGCGGCCTGTTGCCAGTCTGGGACCTCAATAGCTGTGAGACATGGGGCATGATAGGGTATCACTCAGTATCTGTGATCAATGATGCTTATCAAAAGGGGATCACAGGCTTTGATACCAATCTGGCGCTTGAGGCCATGAAACGGAGCGCTACCCTTAGCCGCAAGGAGCTGAACCGGTATTTCAAAATGGGGCCCTTTATGACAATGGCTTCTTTTTACCGCTATGCTATCGGCTGGGATGATTATCAGAAGCTGGGCTATATACGCTGTCGGAAAGCTATTGAGAGTGTGTCTAAGACGCTTGAATTCTCCTTCGATGACTGGTGTATTGCTCAGATGGCAAAGAAAATAGGCAAGACCGACGACTATAATTTCTTTATCCACCGTGCCCAAAACTATCAGCACCTGCTGGATACCACTACCGGATTCATGCGGCCAAGATTAAAAAACCATTTTATAAGAATATTTGATCCTTATGCCGTGACCATTCATTATACAGAGGCAAATCCATGGCAGTATTCATTCGCCTGTCCGCAGGACCTATCAGGCCAGATGAAGCTAATGGGAGGCAGGCAGAAACTTGCCACACTACTTGATTCTTTGTTTAATACCACTTCAAAACTGCACGGCCTGCCTGCACATGACATCACCGGACTCATCGGCCAGTATGCTCATGGCAATGAACCCAGCCATCATATAGCCTATGAATTTGACTATGTGGGTCAACCATGGAAAACACAGGCCATGGTTCGCCGTATCATGACAGAACTATACCGCCCCAAGCCCGACGGACTCTCCGGCAATGAGGACTGCGGGCAGATGAGTGCCTGGTATGTGTTGAGTGCTATTGGCTTCTATCCTGTATGCCCGGGTGCTGATCATTATGCAATCGGTTCGCCCATAGTAGATAAGGCGATCATTCACTTTGAAGATGGTAAGTCCATGACTATCATAGCGAATGACAATAACAGGCAAAACGTCTATATCAGCTCCGCAAAACTCAATGGAGTAGAGTATACCCGAAGTTATATCACTTATGCTGATCTTATTAAGGGCGGCACATTGGAGTTTAATATGTCATCCACACCCAATCAAAATTGGGGCTCAGCGGAGAAAGATATACCGGTATTGAAAATTGAATGAAAAAGCCGCAGGATTTCTCCCACAGCCTTATTGGGTGGATCTTGGGTTATTTATTCAATTGTGTTATTTCGCAATACAAACTAAAAACTATTCTACTATAAGAAACAGGACAAAAATGAAACTTTCTTACCGCGGTCGAAAAAATCCTTCCAATAACAAGACACAATGCCGTTGGTCAACAGCCAACAGTTCTTAAAAAAACTTCTTTGTTAATAGGATATATCTATTTTCGGCTCTGTATGACATTCCAGCTTCAAGCCACAGACCCAAATAGTAAAGCCCGTGCAGGAGAGTTTACCACTGCTCACGGAGCGGTACAGACACCCATCTTTATGCCCGTAGGAACTGCTGGCACTGTCAAGGCGGTACATTTCTCCGAACTCAAGTCCCAGGTCAATGCACAGATCATTCTCGGCAATACTTATCATCTATATCTTCGCCCCGGATTGGGAGTATTGGAAAATGCAGGCGGTCTGCATAAATTTATTGGTTGGGATAGGCCTATATTGACCGACAGCGGCGGCTATCAGGTATACTCACTGTCAGACATCCGTAAGATAAAAGAAGAAGGTGCTGAGTTTCGGAGTCATATAGATGGCTCTAAACACATTTTTACTCCTGAGAACGTCATCGATACCCAGCGAAAGATCGGTGCTGACATCATAATGGCTTTTGATGAGTGTACGCCCTATCCATGTGAGTATGATTATGCCAAAAAATCAATGGGCATGACCCATAGATGGCTGGACAGATGCATTACGAGATATAATGAGACTTCTGGCTTATATGGCTATGAGCAGACATTCTTTCCCATCGTCCAGGGCTCCACTTACAAAGATCTCCGTAAACAGTCTGCTGAGTATATCGCGTCAAAAGGTATGGAGGGCAATGCCATCGGAGGCCTGAGCGTAGGTGAGCCTGATGAGGATATGTATGAAATGACTGAACTGGTCTGCGACATTCTGCCGAAAGATAAACCTCGCTATCTGATGGGTGTGGGCACACCAGCTAATATATTGGAAGCTATTTCTCTGGGCATTGACATGTTTGACTGTGTGATGCCGACCCGTAATGCTCGTAATGGTATGCTTTTTACGACACAAGGCATCATCAATATCCGCAATGAGAAATTCAAGAATGATTTCAGCCCGATAGATGAGCATGGGGCATGCGACGTGAGCAGGACACATACCAAGGCATACCTACGTCACCTGATGCACTCAGGTGAGATGCTCGGCGCTATGATATCATCTGTCAATAACCTGAGTTTCTACCTATGGTTGGTCGGCGAGGCGAGAACACATATCATAGCTGGAGATTTTGCAGCTTGGAAGAAAACAACTTTAGACAAAGTAATGACAAGATTGTAAATTGAAGAAGATCGACTGGTACATATTAAAGAAGTTTCTGGGCACATTTGTGTTCATTATGCTGCTGCTGATACTCATCACTGTAGTGATTGACTTGTCTGAGAAAATAGATAATTTCCTTGATGGTACAGCCTCATGGAAGGAAATTGTTTTCTCATATTACCTCAGCTTCATTCCTTATATCGTGGCTATGCTCGCCCCGTTTTTCGTACTGGTCTCTGTGATATTCTTTACTTCACAGTTGGCTGACAGGTCGGAGATCATCGCTATACTCAATAGCGGTACGAGCTATTACAGATTTCTTTGGCCATATTTTGTCGGTGCGGTAATACTTGGCGGAGGATTATGGTATTCTAATAATTACCTCGTCCCTGCATCCAATAAGCGACGGCTTGCCTTTGAAAACAAGTACGTCAATAAGTTTACCAACAACCTGGCCTATAATTTTCACCGGCAGATCCGACCCGGCATGTTTATGTATGTGGAAAACTACCGACCGGTAGACGCGGTAGGATTTAAATTTTCAATAGATAAGTTTGAAAATGGGAAAATGACCTTCAAGCTGAGAAGTGATAAAATAGAATGGGATAAGAAAATAAATAAATGGCATGTCTATAATTATTATACCAGGGAGATGCATCCCACCGGTGATGTAATCAGAACAGGACAAGAGTTTGACTCTGCATATAATTTTACTCCTGAGAGCTTTTCTATTACCAGTGACAGAAAAGATGAAATGACCACGCCACATCTCGCAGATTATATTGACCGCATGAAGAAGGCAGGATCAAACGATATTGAGTTCTATGAAGTGGAGCTATACAGGCGAACATCGGGTGCATTCAGCGTTTTTATCATGACCTTGATAGGAGTGAGCCTTGCTTCCCGTAAACTACGGGGAGGGCTAGGCTGGCATCTGGTACTCGGTATTGCTATTTGCTCCGTATTTGAGATCATCAATAAATTTTCGATCACTTTTTCAACCAACTCGTCCCTGCCGCCGGTAATAGGTGTTTGGATCCCCAATGTGATATTTATTTTTGTGGCGATTTATCTGACAGTGAAAGCGCCGAAGTGAAAAGTGTCTTTGCTGAGTTGAAGGGAATATCTATATTTCCACTCGTTTCCAATGGCTACTTACGACAATATATCCCGTTATATACACATCAGCAATCAAGGCATCATGCTTAATAATGATGTGATCTATCGACCTGATAATAAGTTGGGGTCAGAGCTTCTGGTCGATGCATTTAAAACTTTGGGTTTGAATTATCCTAAATTCTATAAAATGGATAATCTCTGTAAACTGGCAGTTCTGGCTACAGAGTTATTGCTCCGAAATACAGATTTTGCAGGAAAATACAAACCCGAAGATATAGCGGTGATTGTCTCCACTGCCAACTCAAGTCTGGATACCGACCGGAGGTACTGGGACAGCGTCGTGGCTGGTGCACCGAGTCCTTCATTGTTCGTTTATACACTGCCAAATGTCATGCTCGGTGAGATATGCATTCGCTGGGGTATCAAAGGCGAGAATACCTGCCTGGCATCAGAGCAGTTTGATGCAGCATTTCAGACCGATTATGTCAATTCGCTGCTTGATCTGGGCAATGCAGAAGTGTGTATTTCCGGATGGGCTGACTATCTCAATGGCGAAATGGAAGCCTTTTTTATGTTGGTTGAAAAAAATCTCACATCTTTGGAGAAACATAATCCCAAAACAGTACAAAAACTATACGACAGGAAATGGAAGAATTAATGAAGACACTGAAGGTGCAGATAGTGGAGCAACTCAATCTGCAGCAGATCAAACCTGAAGACATAGGAGATGACCAGCCGCTATTCGTCGAGGGACTGGCGCTCGACTCTATCGATGCTCTGGAACTGATAGTGCTGCTCCAGCAGAAGTATGGCATTAAACTCGCCAATCCAGCTGACGGCCCTCAGATATTCAAGACCGTACGTAATATCGCTCAGTATATCACTGACAACAGACCGAAATAAATTGACCGGAGATTTCTGTTATTTTATAAAATGAAGTCACCTATTTACATCGCAGGCCTCGGTCTCATCTCTGCCATAGGAGATAGTGTTGCTCAGACTTTGGACAATCTTGTCAAGTCACAAACAGGTGTCGATGAAATAAGAATACTGCCTACCCAGCTCCGAGGCACACTGCCTCTCGCAGAAGTGAAATACACCAATCAGCAGCTCGCCAAAATGAGCGGATTGGAGCCCTCGCAGACCCGTACAGCGCAGCTAAGCATGATCGCTGCACAAGAGGCAAAGGATAGTTGCAGAATAGACTATTCGGAATGGCGCTGCGGATTCATTTCTGCTAATACTGTAGGTGGTATGGACCGTACTGAAGACTTTTTCAAAGAATTCATATTAGATAATACCAAAGGCGAGCTGCATGATGTGATCAATCATGATAGCGGCGATGCTACAGAGATCGTAGCTGACAAACTAGGCATGAACTACTATGTAACCACGATCAGCACGGCCTGCTCATCTTCCGCCAATACGATAATGTTTGGCGCACGTCTGATTCATAATGACATTGTGGATATAGTGATAGCAGGTGGCACAGATTCGCTTTCACGCTTTACATTGAATGGATTCAAGTCACTGATGATATTGGATGATAAGCCGTGTACTCCTTTTGATGAAAATCGCAAAGGGCTCAATCTTGGAGAGGGTGCAGGTTATGTGGTGCTAGTCTCTGAGAGGGTATTGAAAACAGAAGAATTAACTCCATTAGCAGTGTTAAGCGGCTATGCGAATGCCAATGACGCTTATCATCAGACAGCATCATCTCCTGAGGGGAATGGTAACTATCAGGCCATGAAAGGAGCACTGGAAATGGCCGGACTGGAGCCCGCAGAAATAGACTACATCAACGTTCATGGTACCGGCACGCCCAATAACGATGTCTCCGAAGGCATGGCCATGATGCGTTTATTTGGTGATACACCGCCAGCATTTAGTTCAACTAAAGCCTATACTGGCCATACGCTGGCTGCCAGTGGTGGGATTGAAGCAGTGCTGTCCGTTTTGGCGATACAGCATGGGCTTATATTTCCTAATCTGCGCTTTACTACACCGATCAAGGAACACACTTTCGCACCTCAGACATCGTTGGCAGAGGGTGTGAAGATCAATCATGTACTTTCCAATTCATTCGGCTTTGGAGGGAATTGTTCATCACTAATTTTCTCAAAAGCATGATGCCATTATACATAAACGGATTAAGTTGCATCTCACCGCAGCCTACTTTTGGTGGAGATTTTCCGTTTGAGGTAAAGCAGTATGACTCGAGCAGGTTGCCATGTATTGAACCTGACTATTCTCCATATATCGATCCGAAAGCATCCCGCCGGATGGGCCGACTGCTGAAATATGGCACTACTGCAGGATTGCAGGCACTAAAGGATGCTGGTATAAATTCACCTGATGCAATATCAACAGGGACGGGTTTTGGCCTGCTCGACGATTCAGGCAAATTCCTGAAAAATGTCACCGAAACTGATGAAGGAGTGGTCAGCCCCACAGCTTTTATCCAGTCTACTCATAATACCGTCAGCTCAAATATCGCTCTGACGGTAGGCTGCAAAGGGCATAACAATACTTTTGTTCATAAAGGTTTTTCATTTGAAAGTGCCTTGCTCGATGCCCAAATGCTGACGGCAGAGGATCCTGCTATCAAGAATATTTTGGTGGGGGCCTATGATGAGACGACAGATTATAGCTATACGATCATGCAACGGCTGAGACTCATCAGGGATACACCCGGTTCCAATCTGGGACTGCTTAAAAAGCCAGGATCGGGTAGTATAACAGGGGAGGGGGCTGCTTTTTTTCTTTTGTCAAAGGAGAAGACCCAGCACACATACGCCAAGTTTCTTGGTTCGGAGATACTATTCAAGCCAAAGTCATCCGACTCAGTAATAGCAAAGCTTGAAGCCTTTTTGACCAAACATAAGCTGAACCTGTCTGATATTGATGTCGTGATCTCAGGCCTTTGCGGCGATACCAAGCGTGATGAAATACTTAGGGCGTTAAATGACAAGTACTTTACAACTCAAACCATTCTGGGATATAAGCATCTCTGCGGTGAGTATATGACGTCCTCCGCCTTTGCCATGTGGATGGCGTCGATGATTGTCCAAACGGGCCAAATACCCTCTCAAACACTACTTCAGGATAAAGAAAGAGCGCCAAAATACATCCTGATCTGTAATACATATAAGAGCGATAATGCGTTTATTCTCTTAAGCAAATAGGCCTGTTTTTTTATTATTTCAGAACTGTGAAATATCTTCTCCGATACTGCGTTTATCATAGTAGACAGAGTAAGTGGATTTGCAAGGTATCACTTGTTTTGGGGCTGTCCATTTATTTAGTCAAAAGTTATTTATTAACCTTTTAGTAATTTTCACGTAAAATAATTTTGAAAGTGATACTCTTTGTCTAATTTCAAATTATTATTCTTCACCAATTAAAACTGTGAGCATGAACGTTGTCATCCATCCCGTGCGTTTCGACGCATCCATCCAACTGATCGATTTCGTAAATAAAAAATTAAAAAAACTAGAAACCTTTTTCGACCGTATTGTGGAAGCAGAAGTTTTCCTCAAAATGGACACCAAACAGAATATAAAAGACAAGACGGTAGAGCTCAAACTGCATGTGCCAGGACGTACCATCTTTGTTTGCGAGACATCCAAGACCTTTGAAGAGAGTACAGATATGGCCATTGATACTATGTCCAGGCAGCTCAAAAAGCAAAAAGAGAAGACAAAAGCATACTAAGTTGAAAATTTGTTGACAAAAAGCCTCTTAGGGTTTTGTCAAGTAAAAATATCTAGCTATTATTGCGTCCCGTTTGAGAAAACGGGATTTTTTTATGTGTTTTTTGAAATATAGGAAATAAGCCGAAGTAGCTCAGTTGGTAGAGCTACTGATTTGTAATCAGTAGGTCGGGGGTTCGACTCCCTCCTTCGGCTCATAAGTAAGAATTTAAGTGTAATGGCAATTGGGCAGGTAGTCAAGTGGCCAACGACAACAGACTGTAAATCTGTCCTCTTCGGAGTTCGGTGGTTCGAATCCACCCCTGCCCACACTTAGTTTTTTGCCGCTCTTTAATTTAAATGCGGGAGTAGCTCAGTTGGTAGAGCGACAGCCTTCCAAGCTGTAGGTCGCGGGTTCGAGCCTCGTCTCCCGCTCAGCATGATGGCGGATCGGGGATTTTTGATTGCGGAAGGCTAAACTGCCGAAATCAAAAATCCGAAATCTGAAATCTGTAGGCCGTTGTAGCTCAGTGGTAGAGCACTTCCTTGGTAAGGAAGAGGTCGCGAGTTCGATTCTCATCAACGGCTCAAATGTGTAAAATGTGCTTTTAGAAATGTGACGTACGAAACAGGAATTATTAAAACAAAGAATAAAAATCTTTTAAAAACAACAATTAAAAATCAATAACAATGGCTAAAGAGAAATTCATCAAAGACAAGCCGCACGTAAACATCGGTACTATCGGTCACGTTGACCACGGTAAGACTACCCTTACTGCAGCTATCACTACTGTACTGTCAAAGAAAGGTCTCGCAGAAGTGAGGGATTACTCTTCGATAGACAACGCTCCTGAAGAAAAAGAAAGGGGTATCACGATCAATACAGCTCACGTAGAGTACCAGACTACTGCACGTCACTATGCGCACGTGGATTGCCCTGGTCACGCCGATTATATCAAGAACATGGTTACAGGTGCTGCCCAGATGGACGGTGCTATCGTGGTCGTGGCTGCTACTGATGGTCCTATGCCTCAGACTCGCGAGCATATCCTGCTTTGCCGTCAGGTAGGTGTACCTCAGCTGGTAGTATTTATGAATAAAGTAGACCTCGTCGAAGATCCTGAGTTCCTTGAACTCGGCGAAATGGAGATCCGTGATCTCTTGACTTTCTACGGTTTCGACGGTGCTAATATCCCTGTGATCCAAGGTTCAGCTCTCGGAGCTCTGAACGGCGAACCAAAATGGGTAGAGAAAATAGACGAACTGATGAACGCGGTAGATACCTGGATCCCGGTTCCTCCACGTATGGTGGACCTTCCATTCCTGATGCCGGTAGAGGATGTATTCTCTATCACAGGTCGTGGTACAGTGGCTACAGGCCGTATCGAAAGAGGTGTAATCAACTCTAACGATCCGGTAGAGATCATCGGTCTGCAGAAAGAAGGCGAAAAAGCTTTGACTTCTACAGTGACAGGTGTTGAAATGTTCCGTAAGATCCTTGACAGAGGTGAAGCTGGCGATAATGTTGGTCTTCTTCTCCGTGGTATTGAAAAAGAGCAGATCAAACGTGGTATGGTTGTTTGCAAACCAGGTTCTGTAACTCCTCACTCTGAGTTCAAATGCGAAACATACGTACTCAGCAAAGACGAAGGTGGACGTCACACTCCATTCTTTAACGAATATCGTCCTCAGTTCTACTTCCGTACTACGGACGTAACCGGTACTATCACTCTGCCTGCAGGCACTGAGATGGTAATGCCTGGTGACAACGTGACACTGGCTGTAAAACTCATCTATCCTATCGCAATGGAGAAAGGTCTTCGTTTTGCGATCCGTGAAGGTGGCCGTACAGTAGGTGCTGGTCAGGTGACTGAGATCGTCAAGTAATCTAATCGATCATAATATCAGAAAAGGCGAACTTAGGTTCGCCTTTTTTATATACCTCAATGCTTTCAGTTCAGATTAGAATTAGTGGTTTGGCCATTTTTATCTTCAATACATTTCTATTTTTATCGCAAGAATTACAAAAACTAAAAATCAATTACTATGAAAAACGGATTACTTCTGCTGTTTTCTACTATTATTCTTGTATTTACCGCTAATTCTCAAACCCCCATTATCACATCGTTTGATCCGAGTAGCGGATCAGTGGGTACATTAGTCACTATCTCAGGTACCAATCTCAGCAGCCCTACATCTTTAACAATAGGCGGAACGAATGCCATTGTAGTGTCAAATACAGGCACTTCACTAGTTGCCATGGTAATGCCGGGAGCTGTTAGTGGTGTAGTGTCTATCACTACTTCCGGTGGCACTATTTCTAGTTCAAGCGACTTTAATGTTTTAGCCACTGGCTTTCCATCTACTCAGCAAGGTTCTAAGCTGGTAGGTACAGGGAGCGATACTGCTTCGCAAGGGAGCTGTGTAGCTATATCAGCCGATGGCAATACAGCAGTCGTTGGTGGTTCGGGTGACAGTGATGGCATAGGTGCTGTTTGGATATATATACGTATCGGAAGTACATGGTCTCAGCAAGGTTCTAAACTCGTTGGCTCTGGTGCAGTGGGAAATTCAGGGCAGGGGCAGACAGTTGCGATATCAGCCGATGGTAATACTGTTCTTGTTGGCGGACCAAATGATAATTCAGGAGAAGGAGCAGCATGGGTATTTACCCGTAATGGAAGCACCTGGAGCCAGCAAGGGGCAAAACTGTTGGGTAGCGGAGCTATTAACACACCTGTTAATGCGCGGCAAGGGCAAGCAGTTTCGCTGTCGGCAGATGGTAATACTGCATTAATTGGTGGGTATCTGGATAATAACGAACTTGGAGCGGCATGGATATTTACACGCAGCGGTAGTTCTTGGGTGCAACAAGGATCTAAACTAATTGGTACCGGAGCTATCGGTACTGCATGGCAGGGTGTTTCTGTAGCCATTTCAGCAGATGGCAATACTGCATTAGCTGGAGGGTTTAATGATAATGGTGGTCTGGGTGCAGTATGGGTATTTGCACGTAATGGTAGCATCTGGACACAACAAGGCCCTAAATTGGTTGGTTCAGGAATTGTTGGAGTAGATATAGAGCAGGGCAATTCTGTAGCAATATCAGCTGATGGTAATACTGCTATAGAGGGCGGGATTGGCGACAGTTTAGGTTTGGGGGCTGCATGGGTGTTTAACAGGGCGGGGGGATCTTGGTCTCAGCAAGGAGGTAAATTAGTAGGTGTGGGAGCTATAGGAAATGCATGGCAAGGTTTTTCCGTAGCCATATCAGCTGATGGAAGCACCGCAATTGAAAGTGGTCTGCAAGATAATGATACAGGAGCTACATGGGTGTTTACTAAAAATGCAGGCATTTGGACTCAGCAAGGCTCCAAACTAATTGGTAGTGGTGGTAGTGCAGGGGCATATCAAGGGTATTCTGTAGCTCTGTCGGCAGATGGCAATACAGCTATCATAGGAGGATTTGGCGATAATAAGGGTATAGGTGCGGCATGGGTATTTGTTTCTGATGGTACAACTGGTATAGAAGAAATATCTATAGACCAAAATCGAATCCAACTTTTCCCCAATCCTAATAAAGGCTCATTTACTTTGCAAACTAGTTATAATGTAGGTGACCGCTATTTTATCACTGATATGCTTGGCAACGTCATTGTACATGATGCCATAATATCTGATAGTCAAATAATACAAATACCTGAAGCAACTGAGGGTATTTATACAATGGTCGTGACAGGGGCAAAGCCAGTGAGGTTCATAATAATGAGATAGAGGATATAAAAAAGGCGGACTTCGGTTCGCCTTTTTGTTTTTTACAAACATCAAATAAAGAGATACTTTTGAGTCAAGAATGAATGCAGACCATAAAACACAATGGATAGATGCTATAAGCGAAAGCCTCAGTGATAAAACCTTTGTCAAGATCAGCCTTGGCAACTATAAAGGTGATGAAGCAGGCCTGAAGAATATCTATATCAAACCAGTACTAATAAAACGTGAAGAGAAATTGAGTTTCACTTATCGCTATCAGACCAAGGACATCGTCAAGAATTATTCCCCTGAAGAGACTATTTCCCATCTTCTCAGCCTTATCAAGGCAGATAGTTTCAGGGTGGCTACCATATTCACGACTGAGTTTGATCTTCACTTTGAATATACAAACGGAGATAAGACCATATTCAAGAAAAAAGTTGCCTCCAATACTGCCAAACCATCTCTGGAGCATGACAAACAAAAACACAGACTGATAGAATCACAAGGCAAGCACTACCTCACAGAACTGCGCATAACTGATGAAGCAGGCAATGTCTATAAAGCTACTCAAGACAAATACCGCCAGATAAACCACTATATAGAGATACTGAGTAGCCAGCTGAAAGAGCTGCCAGCGCATGATGTCCTGAAAGTAGTAGACATGGGGGCGGGTAAGGGCTATCTGACCTTTGCGCTCTATGACTATCTGACTAATGTCCTACATCTAAAGGCTGAAGTCACCGGAGTAGAATATCGTCAGGAACTCGTCGACCTCTGCAATCAGATCGCGCAAAGCTCAGGATTTAATGGACTGCGCTTCGTACAGGGATCTATACACGACTATGACAACTCAGGAGCAAATGTCCTCATAGCCCTCCATGCCTGTGATACAGCTACGGATGATGCTATAGCACAAGGTATAAAAGCGAATGCTGACCTGATAGTAGTAGCGCCATGCTGCCATAAGCAGATCAGACGAGAAATAGAAACGTACAAACACAAAAACAATCTGGATTATCTGACCAAACACGGTATATTCCTGGAACGTCAGGCTGAGATGGTGACAGATGGCATCAGGGCATTGATCATGGAGTATTTTGGATATTCTACCAGAATATTCGAGTTTATCTCAGATGCTCATACACCAAAGAATGTAATGCTGGCCGGAGTAAAGAATAAAAAGAGCTCATCGAAGGAGGAACGCTCATTACAGAAGATTAAAGAAGCCAAAGCTTATTTTGGTATAAAACACCATCATCTGGAGGGCTTAATGGAAATTTAGATCAGTTTATTTCTTCAGTATTCTCTTGGCCAATATGGCAGTTTGAGATTTGAGCTCAGGTACAGCAGTGGTTTCCCACAGGAGACCACGCAGGTTACCCCCGATAGTATGTAATGTAGGGTTTTCTTTGCCTGATTTATCCTTGATGGTCCATTGGTCAGTCACATCCATTCCGATATGGAGAGTATCGGGCTGTATCATACCTTTGGCTACGAGAGCCTGTAGCAGTGGATCTTCAGATCTGGTAATGTCAGTATGAGGGCCGGTACAGTTTATCACAAGGCCTACCGGCAGAGTCTTTTCTGTCTGTGTATGCTTGCTCAGATAGTGGACTATAATTCCATTTGCATCCTCTTTTATGTCTACCAGTTTAGCTTTATGCACTTTGAGGTTTCCCCTGACGCGCAGACGCAGTATATAGTCATATAGATGTGGTGCCAAGCGATGGCGTATCTTATTCCAGAGTGATTTGACATCACGTACGAATGTCTCACGTTCCTGCTGGGTCCATGACTGCCATATCTTCTGAGTGATAGGGCGGAGTGAGTCTACGATAGGCTCGACAGATAGCCCTACTTTATGGAGCATACGAAAGTGCTTATGCCCAATAGTAAAAAGCTCATCCAGCCTGTATGGCTCTTTTATTTCATTGACAAAATCTTTATATTCTATATGGTTATGCCTGTGAGGTATTACCGTGAAGCCAGTAGGAGACAGGGTGTGTATCTTGCCTTTGTACCCGGTTTCCATAATGCTGATGATGACATCGACCATTGTGAGGCCATTGCCTATGATCAGGATGTTCTGGTCCGGCTTGACCAGTTTGGTGACGTCAGTGAGCCATGGATCTTTGACATAAGACTTACTTTTATAAAAGTCCATATTAGGTATCGGTGGATCGGATGGAGCCTCATTGCCTGTAGCCAGTATCACATTATCGGCTACCAGCGGGGCACTTGATCTGAACTGTACATAATATCTGCCATTATCCTGCTCTATATTAGTCGCCCTGTCATGTATGATATTGACAGTAGTATCCTCCCGTTTGCTTTTGATCGCTTCGTCCAGGATCGAAACAATATAGTTGCCATATAATTTTCTAGGCAGAAAGGTCTTGCCCAAAATATCTTTATTGACTGTCTTATATGCAGGTTGGTGATGAACCCAGTCTAAAAAATGGTTAGGATCATCATGCATGGCACTCATTTTGGCAGCAGGTACATTCAGCAGATGTTTGAGAGTGGGTGTACTATAAGCTGCACCTCTTCCGAAAGTCTCTTTTTCATTGATCAGATGAATAGTCAGTGGGCCTGTGGCTTCTTTGATCAGGTGATATGTGGTCATCAGTCCGCTGAATCCGGCTCCGATGATCGCTATTTCTATGGGTTTATCTGATTGAGACATATATTTCGAAGCTAATATTTTATTTTGATTTTAAATCGGGGCGAAAGATAGTGATAAGTAATTGACAATTTTAATAGATAATGGCTGCCCGGACTATACATTTTGCATTTTGACCGAATGATATTCCTCATGTCTTTATATCTGGTTGACTTGTTTGGTATTTGTTGATAAAATCATTGTATAATTGAGACGGTATCGTATTTTTGTCATGCTTAAAATCAATCTCTCATGGATGTCTCTCAGATGAATTATGTGCCGGTGATCATGCAAAGTGTTTTTGCGGCTGGTTTTGTAGCTACGATGCTGTTTCTGTCCCATATTGTGGGGCCGCGCCGCAACTCTAAGATCAAGGATGAAAGCTTTGAATGTGGCATTAAGTCCTATGGCAATGCGCGTATACCGTTCTCGGTCAAATACTTCATCGTCGCGATCCTTTTTGTTTTATTTGATGTGGAAGTTATCTTTCTATATCCATGGGCTGTGAATTTCAGGGCACTTGGTTTTGTTGGTTTATATAAGATGTTCCTTTTTATGGGAATGCTGCTTATTGGGTTCTTTTATGTCGTAAAAAAAGGTGCTCTGGATTGGGAATAAAAGTGATAATAGAACCCTCAAAGGGTTTCAAACCCTTTGAGGGTTGAAATAAATAAGGAATATGATAGAAGGAATAAATAATAACAATAGTGATGTAAAAATGGTCGCAGCACCTCCGGGACTAGAGGGTCAGGGCTTCTTCGCTACCAATCTGGATGCTGTGATCGGCCTGGCCCGTTCTAAGTCTTTGTGGCCCTTGCCATTTGCGACCTCATGCTGCGGTATTGAGTTTATGGCTACGATGGCATCTACCTATGACATTGCCCGCTTTGGTTCGGAGCGTCCGAGTTTCTCACCCCGTCAGGCCGATATGCTCATGGTCATGGGGACTATAGCCAAGAAGCTCGGTCCTGTTTTGCGCATGGTATATGAGCAGATGGCCGAACCCCGCTGGGTCATAGCTGTAGGAGCATGCGCATCATCTGGCGGTATATTTGACACATACTCCGTGCTGCAAGGTATAGACAAGATCATACCTGTAGATGTATATGTACCGGGATGTCCACCCCGCCCTGAGCAGATCATTGATGGAGTAATGAAACTCCAGGAACTCGTGAAGAATGAACCTCTGCGCCGCAGAAATACGCCGGAGTATAAGGCCCTGCTGGCTAGTTATGGAATTACGGTAAATTAATTGACGATTGGTATCTTAACCATCTGAAAAACAAAAACTAAAGTGGCTTTAACTAAAGAAATAATATCAGAGAAAATAACCGCAAAGTTCGGTGAGGCCGTCAGGATTGATGGTGATTCTTTAGACTATACTGCAGTCGTGATCGAGAGTGCTAAAGCACATGATCTGATCAAATACCTTCGCGATCAGGAGGGCTTCAATTTCCTGACCGATGTTTGCGGAGCACATTTCCCTGATAATGATAAAAGTGCTCAGTTTGCAGTGATCTATCATATGCATAATTGGGTAGACCGTTTCCGCATCAGGATCAAGTCTTTCCTTAATGCAGAAAATCCTGTAATAAATACAGTTTCTGATCTCTATCTATCAGCTAATTGGCAGGAGCGCGAGACTTATGATTTCTATGGTATAGAATTTAAGAACCATCCAGACCTGCGCAGGATTTTGAATATGGATGAGATGGAGTCTTTTCCGATGAGAAAAGAATTTCCTTTGGAAGATCAGGGCAGGACGGACAAAGATGACCGATATTTCGGCAGATTGCCACAGACCAATAATTTGCCTAACAACTAAGGAGAAGAATAATGAGTCAGTATACGCCGCTAACAAAAAAAATAGAAGACCGCTACAACGAGGAAATACTCTTACGGGAGAATGAAGATGGCAGTGAATTGTCCATTCTCAATCTCGGACCTTCGCACCCGGCTACTCACGGTATATTTCAGAATGTGCTGCTCATGGACGGCGAACGTATAGTAGATGCAGAGCAGACTCTGGGTTATATACATCGTGCCTTTGAGAAGATAGCCGAGAACCGCCCTTTCTATCAGATCACTCCACTCACAGACCGTCTCAATTACTGCTCCTCGCCTATCAATAATATGGGTTGGTGGCTCACTGTCGAGAAACTGCTAGGCATAGAGATACCAAAGCGAGTGCAATACATGCGTGTGATCATAATGGAACTATCGCGTATATCCGACCATATCATTTGCAATTCTATCGTAGGTGTAGACTCAGGTGCTTTCACAGGCTTTCTGCACGTGTTTCAATACCGTGAGAAAATATATGAAATATTCGAAGAGATATGCGGTGCCCGCCTTACGACCAATATGGGACGTATAGGAGGTTTTGAGCGCGACTGGAGCCCTGCTGCATGGGCAAAGCTCGATAAATTCATGATAGACTTTCCGCCAGCATGGGAAGAATTTGACAGGATGCTGACCCGCAACCGCATTTTTATGGATAGGTGCCTGCACACAGGAGGTATATCTGCAAATCGTGCCATCGAATATGGTTTTACCGGACCTAACCTCAGAGCAGCCGGAGTAGATTATGATGTACGTGTGGCTGAGCCATATTGCAGTTATGAAGATTTCGAATTTGATATACCTGTTGGTACAGCCGGCGATACATACGACCGTTATATGGTTCGCCAGCAGGAGGTGAGAGAATCTCTTAAGATCATTCGTCAGGCTTTGGATAAGATGCCTAAAGAAGGTGGCTTCCATGCAGATGTTCCGGATTATTATTTGCCACCTAAGCAGGAAGTATATAATAATATGGAGGCATTGATATATCACTTTAAGATCGTGATGGGCGAAATCCCCGTGCCGAAAGGTGAAGTATATAGTTGTGTGGAAGGCGGTAACGGAGAGGTCGGGTTCTACCTGATCAGTGATGGGAGCCGGGTGCCGTTCAGGTTACATTTTCGTAGACCATGTTTTATCTATTATCAGGGTTATACAGAAATGATCAAAGGTGCATATCTGTCAGATGCCATCCTGATCATGAGTTCAATGAATGTAATAGCAGGAGAATTAGACGCTTAAAGAATTAAAATCAATCAGTAAAATGAGTTTGGCGGAAGTAACATCAGAGCAGGTAGTATTCAGCGATAGGTTGTTGAAGCGCATAAAGGAATTGAGGGCACACTTTCCAGATGGGAAGGAAAAATCAGCTCTGCTGACAGTTTTGCACGAAGCACAGGACGAGCATAATAACTGGCTCAGTGTACCGGTCATGAATAAAGTAGCCGAGGTGATGGGTATATTACCAATCGAAGTATATGAAGTAGTGACCTTCTACTCAATGTATAATCAGAAACCTGTTGGCAAATATATGTTTGAGTTTTGCAGGACATCCTGCTGTGCTATACGTGGCGCGGAGGATATGATGGAGTATACCTGCAAGAAACTGGGAGTGGAGATGAATGAAGTAACCGCTGATGGCTTTTTTCAGGTCAAGGGGACAGAGTGCTTGGGTGCATGCGGATATGCACCGATGCTGCAACTAGGCGATTACTATCATGAGTTTCTGACCAAAGAAAAAATAGATCAGCTCATAGACGATTGCAAAGCAGGTAAAGTAGAATTGCTAAGTCAGGTATAGACTATTTCTCATGGGTGTAAAATCTTCCGTAGCGTTTCCCATCAAACCCCTGTTTCTTTCCTGGTTATTAGTGTTGATCAGTTTGTCGCTGATCCTCAAATCCGGGTTATATTCTGACGATGTCATCACTTTTCAGACACGCAAATCTGCCGGACCTATCTCGTTTATACAAGTGACCAACAACGCCATCTCCGAAATAAAGGACTGTGCCCAGGCTGGCCGATTCACGCCCATCACCTATCTTTTGCATTGCTATCTTTTTTGGATAGTCAATACTATACTAGCGTATAAGATCATCATCCTATTTTTCAATCTTTTGGCTGTGCTCAGCTTCACGCAGATGTTGCGAAGTTTTGAACTGGATGGATGGATACCGCTGGTATTGATTCTTTTTTGTGCCTCGGCGCAGTTTTTTGTGCGATATCATGATCCATTTACTTCACTTCATGCCATGTATCCTTTGCTTGCTGTATTTATTTTCTCCTCTATTAGCTATTTTGCCCAGTATTTGAAAAATGGGAAAGCAACAATTCTGGCCGGTTCTGTATTGATGACTGTTCTAGCTACTCTGCAGTCCGAGATAGGCTTTGTTTTATATCCTGTCTTAATGGTTTTACTGAGCAATGATGACAGGCCAATTTCTTTTAAATCAAAAGCATTCCTTCCCTTTATTATTTTACTTGCCCTCAATGCCACCTTGTTCCTGTTTCTTCGCAGGGATAGCTCGCATATGTATAGCGGAGTTCAAACCAATCTGGATCCGGCAAAAATGTTTGACGTCGCCTATTTTCAATTAGTATCTGCTATACCAATGACCGGATATGCATATATGTCTAATATAGGCGGGTTCTTTGCCCGGGAATTTTCAAAAACTTATCCCTTTTTGATCCTCAGTATTATTGTTGTCATAAGTATTATTAAGTCTTCAAATCCAGATCAATATAAAAAGCTTGATACACTGAGGAGGAGGGATATATTGGGTGTTGGGTTAATCTTATTAGTGCTGCCGGCCTGTATACTGATGATGTCAAAGAAATATCAGGGAGAATTAGACTATGGGAGAGGATATCTGCCCGTTTATATTCAGGATTTTGGTTTTGTCCTGCTGATGCTGGCTTTCTTCGACTTTCTTTTTGTTAAATTTAGGAATAGAAAAAAAACAATATTGACCCTCGGATTCAGTCTCGTCTTTTTGGTAGGTCAGCTCACTTTCATGAGAAATGATTATTTGATTGGCCAGATGAATTCTGAACGGTCCACGCCTTCAGATTTTCTATATAAAAGTCTGAAAAACGGCATACTAAATAGTTGCGAAAAAGGATCTGTGATTGTTTTCGGGAGCAATTATTTCTATCCCACTCCGGTATACTATCAAACCATAGTTGACAATTTTTACAACACTCATCTTCGGGTCATTTTGAAAGAAGATTTCAACGGAAAGAACATAAAGAACGATGGGGCTTATTATCTCCTGGAACATGATAATACAGGCCAGTTTACCACACTATATAGGCTGTCGTCTAATGAAAAAAAGATGGTTCGGCGCATTAATTATCCCATAGGCGATGAATTTAGTTATTTTGATTTAATTTCGAAGCCATTATAACATTGTAAGTGTGTATAAAAAAAGGGCATTTTATTCTGTTTTGAAGTAGATAAATACAATTTTCGTTTCTTATAAAATTATGGGCAGAAAAATATTATTAGAACACATCAATGTACCGGGCATACAGGGCTATGATGTATACCGCCAGAAAGGCGGCTATGCTTCTGTAGAAAAAGCGCTGAAGATGGCCCCGACCGATATAGTCGAGGAAGTCAAGAAGAGTGGCCTGCGCGGCAGGGGTGGGGCGGGATTTCCTACTGGTATGAAGTGGAGTTTCATCGACAAGAAATCAGGACGTCCACGTCACCTCGTATGCAATGCAGATGAATCGGAACCTGGCACTTTCAAGGACCGCTATCTGATGGAGAAGCTTCCCCATCTGCTCATAGAAGGAATGATCACATCCAGTATCGCATTGGAAGCACATCTCTCTTACATATACATCCGCGGTGAGTACATGTGGGTATATAGGATATTGGAAAAAGCCATCAAAGAAGCATACGCAAAAGGTTGGCTGGGCAAAAATATACAAGGTTCGGGTTACGATCTCGACTTATATGTCACCTGCGGTGCAGGAGCATACATATGTGGTGAAGAAACAGCCCTGATCGAATCTCTCGAAGGCAAACGCGGCAATCCGCGTATCAAACCTCCATTCCCCGCAGTGGTAGGATTGTATGGTAATCCAACTGTGGTAAACAATGTCGAAACCATCATGGACATTCCATGGATAGTAATGAATGGTGGCGAAGAATTCGCGAAAATAGGAATAGGTAAATCAACAGGTACTAAACTCATCTCTGCATCAGGACATATCAAAAAGCCCGGTGTATACGAGATCGAGCTTAGCATATCAGTAGAAGAATTTGTGATGAGTGATGAGTACTGCGGTGGAATGTATTCTGATCGTCCGCTGAAGGCCTGTGTGCCGGGCGGTTCATCGGTGCCGATACTACCTGCAGAACTGCTTTTCAAAACAGCCAAAGGTGAGCAGCGTATGATGACATACGAAAGTATGTCTGACGGTGGTTTTGCAACCGGCTCTATGATAGGCTCAGGTGGGTTCATTGTGTATGATGACACATCATGTGTCGTGCGCAATACATGGAATTTCGCACGTTTCTATCATCATGAGTCTTGTGGGCAGTGCTCGCCATGCCGTGAGGGCACAGGCTGGATGGAGAAGATACTCTATCGCATAGAAAATGGCTTCGGCAATATGGAAGATATAGATGTGCTCTGGGACATACAGCGCAAGATAGAAGGCAATACTATATGTCCGCTGGGAGATGCTGCTGCCTGGCCTGTGGCAGCTGCGATACGCCATTTTCGTCCTGAGTTTGAATATCACGTACGCTATCCGGAAAAGATAAAAGACCGTAAGCATTTCGAATATGAGCCTTGGGAAAAGGTCAAACATTTGATGGCAAAAGAGGCAGTTTTAGTTTAATAAGTTTTATTTAAGAATATGCCAAAAGTAACAATAGACGGAGTCACAGTAGAAGTAGAACCGGGGACCACCATCCTCAACGCCGCTCGTCAGATAGGCGGAGACCTGGTGCCACCAGCTATGTGCTACTACTCCAAGCTCAAAGGCAGTGGCGGCAAATGCCGTGTATGCCTGGTGGAAATATCAAAAGGCAGTGACGCCAATCCTAACCCGATGCCTAAACTGCAGGCCAGCTGCTGCACACCTATCGCAGACGGCATGGAGGTTAAGAATATGACTTCACCGAAAGTACAGGACATGCGCAAAGGTGTGGTGGAGTTTCTGCTGATCAATCACCCGCTCGACTGCCCTATATGTGATCAGGCAGGGGAGTGTGACCTTCAGAATCTTGGATTCAGCTATGGCGCTGAGGCTACCAGATATCAGGAAGGAAGGAGGACTTTTGATAAGATAGATATCGGCGATAAGATACAGCTCCATATGACACGCTGCATACTCTGTTATCGCTGTACATATGTCGCTGACCAGCTCACTGACCACAGAGATCATGGGATATTAAATCGCGGTGATGCTTCGGAGATATCGACCTATATATCACATGCTATAGATAATGACTTCTCGGGAAATATGATCGATGTATGCCCTGTGGGGGCACTAACAGACAAAACAGCTCGATTCAAATCACGTGTTTGGTTCCTTAAACCATATGATGCTCATCGCGAATGCAGCCATCCTAAATGCACTGGTAAAGTTAATATCTGGACATTTGGCAATGAAGTCTACAGAGTGACTGCCCGCAAGGATGAATATCATGAAGTTGAATCATTCATCTGCAATGAATGCCGTTTTGAACATAAAAATAAAGCAGACTGGACCATCGAAGGACCTCGCAAAATGGAGAAATGGTCGGTGATTAATCAGGGTAAATACATGCAAAACAAAGGAGAGGTCAAGATAGATACTGACAAGTTCCTGCTTATTGGTAGGGAAGAAGACAGAGAGCGCCTGAGCATGGTGGCCCCTGAGAACGGTAAGAAGTAATTGTAAATAATCCCGGGAGGGAATCGAAGAAATAAAAAATGGATATTACATTTTTAATAGAAAAGGGAGTGATCATATTGGTTGTATTTAGTATTACCATGCTGATAGCACTTTATTCCACATTTGCAGAGCGGGTGCTGGCAGGATATTTTCAGGACAGACTCGGGCCGAACAGAGCGGGGCCGGGTGGGTTTATGCAGCCATTGGCTGATGGACTGAAGATGTTCACCAAGGAAGATTTCATCCCTGATACTCCAAACAGATTATTATTTATCATAGGCCCCGGACTCGCGATGACCACCGCTCTGATGACTAGTGTTGTAATACCCTGGGGAAAGACACTGACTATAGCAGGTCATAATGTTACGCTTCAAGCTGCAGACATTAATATAGCCATACTATATGTATTTGGTGTGATATCTATAGGTGTCTATGGCATTATGATCGGCGGATGGGCTTCAAACAACAAATTCTCTCTGCTAGGTGCCGTACGTGCTTCATCTCAGATGATATCATACGAGGTAGCAATGGGGCTCTCCATGATTGCGATACTGATGATGTCTTCATCACTCAGCATAAGCGCTATCGCCGAGAAGCAGCATGGTTTTATAGACTGGACAGGCAGGGTTCCTTACCCAAGCTGGTACGTATTCAAACAGCCATTAGCATTTCTAATATTTCTGATATGCGCATTTGCGGAGACCAACCGTACACCATTTGACCTGCCTGAGTGCGAGTCAGAGCTGGTGGGGGGCTATCATACCGAATATTCATCAATGAAGCTTGGATTCTTCCTCTTCGCTGAGTATGTCAATATGTTCATCTCTTCTGCTATTATTTCGATTGTGTTTTTTGGAGGGTATAATTACCCGGGTATGGACTGGGTGACGACCCATATCGGAGGCAATTCATCCGTGATACTTGGTGTATTTGTCTTATTCGCCAAGATATTCTTCTTTATCTTCTTCTATATGTGGGTTCGTTGGACTGTTCCGCGCTTCCGCTATGATCAGTTGATGAACCTGGGATGGAAGATATTGATGCCTTTAGCTATTGCAAATATCGTACTGACAGGGCTGGCGATTTTAGGTGCACAACATTTCAATCTGTAGAAACATGAAAAATTATCTTTTAATAGTACTATTTGCAATTCTTGCTTTGTTTGGTAAAGCGCAGGATGCAGGGAAGATACTGATGGTAAAAGTGTATGAGGTTCATCCGAGTATTTTGAACTGCGATCCGTCGATCAAGGTCATTAATCCGGATAATACGATTGAGACAATACCATTGGAAGAAATAAACAGAAAGAATATGGCAGATAATGACTCTAACGATAAAAAAGTAAGGGAAACATTGGAGAAAGTGACAGCAAAAGGTTATTCTTTAAAAACCAGTCATGAGCTTTATTATGCGAATGGAATAATGATGACGACCTATGTTTTCGAAAAGAAGTGACAATAGTATTATCAGTGTTGAAAATTTGATAAGTAAGATTAGGGTATTTGGAGGTTAAATATATTTTTGCAACGATTTAATTATGACGGATTTCGCGACCATATCATTATCAGGTAGAAAGAAGGATGTTTCCCGTAAGGAAATGACCCTTGAGGAGAAGCTGTATCTACCAGGTATCATCAAAGGTATGGGCATTACTCTCAAACACTTTTTCAGTAAGAAAGTAACTATACAATACCCTGAAGAAAAACGCGAGTTCAGTCCAGTGTATAGAGGACAGCACATCCTAATGCGTGATGAGAATGGCGCTGAGCGCTGTACTGCTTGCGGACTCTGTGCTGTGGCATGCCCTGCTGAGGCGATCACTATGACATCTGCAGAGCGGAAACAGGGTGAAGAAAAATTGTATCGTGAAGAAAAATACGCTGCAGTATATGAGATAAATATGCTGCGTTGTATCTTCTGCGGATTGTGTGAAGAGGCTTGTCCTAAGGAGGCGATATTCCTGACTGAAGAAATACCAAGTGCAGATTACAACCGTGAAGGTTTTATTTTTGGAAAAGACAAGCTGGTTATGAAGCCGGCACAACAAGTTTTGTAAAAGATGTCAGGACAAGAGATCATATTTTGGGCATTATCTACTATAGCTTTCATTTGTGCTATATATACAGTCATTGCCAAGAACCCTATCTTTAGTGCCATCTCACTACTTATGTGTTTTGCATGTATAGCGGGTCATTATCTCCTGCTCAATGCCCAATTTCTTTTTATTGTACACATCATAGTTTATGCAGGGGCTATCATGGTGCTTTTTCTTACTACTCTCATGCTCATGAATCTGAATGATGAGACCGAGAAGCATAAACCGGCCATAGCTCAGATCGCAGCCATCGTAGTCTCGGTTGTAATGGGACTGATATTGATCGTAGCAGTTCATAAAGCGGGCCTTATTTTACCTGCTAAGCCGGTCACTCAGGGGGTAGGCATGATAGGCAGTCTGGGCAAAGTGCTACTGGACGAATATTTTTATCCGTTTGAATTTATCTCGATATTACTCTTGTCTGCTATGGTAGGCGTAGTATTACTTACTAAAAAAGATAAGAAGACAGAATATAAATGACGCTACTCACTATTTTTGAAAATCCACACATCACCATCAATGATTACATTGCTGTCAGTACAGTACTGTTTACCATTGGGGTGCTCGGAGTGCTCTATCGCCGCAACGCCATCACGATATTCATGTGTGTGGAGCTGATGCTCAACTCTGTCAACCTGTTGCTTGTGGCTTTTTCCACTTATCATCATGATACGAGCGGACAGGTATTTGTATTTTTTACAATGGCAGTAGCTGCGGCTGAGGTGGCAGTGGGGCTGGCGATATTGGTGACCATATTCAGAAATATACATTCAGTGGATATTGACGAATTGAAAAACTTGAAAAATTAATAACAGAGAAATAGCTATCATAAAGTGTTGAATATATACTTACTCATCTTATTGCCCCTTATGGGTTTCCTTATCAATGGATTGCTTGGTAAGAGTCTCTCAAAAAGCATATCGGGCATCATCGGTTCGGGTGTGATCCTAGGCTCTTTTGGTATTTCCTGCATTTATTTTTTTGGCTTAGTAGGAGGCACGAAACCAATCGATGTTAAAATCTTCGACTGGATCAGTTTCTCAAATATTCATCTTGATTTTGGTATATTGATAGATCAATTGTCTGCCATGTGGCTCATGATCGTGACAGGTATCGGCTTTTTGATACATGTTTACTCTATCGGCTATATGCATGATGATGAAGGCTTTCAGCGTTTCTTTGCTTATCTGAATCTCTTTATATTTTTCATGTTGCTGCTCGTACTGGGCAATAACTTCGTTGTGATGTTCATCGGCTGGGAAGGCGTGGGCCTTTGTTCATATCTGCTGATCGGTTTTTGGCACAAGAATCAGGCATATAATGATGCCGCTAAAAAAGCGTTTGTAATGAATAGGATAGGAGACCTGGGTTTCCTGATCGGCATGTTCATTTTGTTGTATAATTTCCATACGCTCAATTATAATGCACTTCATCAGGCTGTAAGCGGTGGAGGAGATTTTCACCATATAATTGTATGGGCTACTTTATTTCTTTTTATCGGCGCCTGTGGCAAATCAGCACAAATACCACTATATACATGGCTGCCTGATGCGATGGCTGGCCCAACTCCGGTTTCGGCATTGATACATGCAGCCACGATGGTGACTGCGGGTATCTTTATGATCTGCCGTGTCAACTTCCTTTACACATTAGCACCGGAGACACAGCATGTGATCGCAGTGGTCGGAGCTGCTACCGCCTTGTTCGCTGCTACAATAGGAGTGATGCAGAATGACATCAAGAAAATTCTTGCATATTCCACAGTATCACAGCTAGGCCTGATGTTTATGGCACTGGGATTTGGAGCATACTCTTCTGGTGTGTTTCACGTCATGACACACGCTTTCTTCAAAGCTTGTTTGTTCCTTGGATCTGGTTCAGTAATACATGCGATGGGTGGCGAGCAGGATATTCGCAAGATGGGCGGCCTGCGCAAATATATGCCGATCACATTCTGGACATTCATGATAGCTACCTTGGCTATATCGGGTATTCCATTCTTTGCGGGTTTCTTTTCGAAAGATGAAATTCTCGCAGTCGCCTTCGAACACAATAAAATACTTTGGGCTGTCGGTTCATTTGCATCAATGCTTACAGCTTATTATATGTTCCGTTTGGTATTCCTTACTTTCTATACCTCCTTCAGGGGCACTCATGAGCAGGAGCACCATCTTCACGAATCTCCGACTACCATCACATTACCACTGATAGTTCTGGCTATTTTATCAGCAGTGGGTGGCTTTATTGGCTTGCCGGCTGTATTCTATCATACACATTGGCTGAAGGACTTTTTGGCCCCTGTATTTGCAGCGCCGGTTGCCGAAGGGGCTGAAGCAAGCCACTCTATGGAATTGATACTGATGGGTGTCGCTGTCTCATTTGCTGCTGTAGCTATAGGATGGGCATATATGAGGTTCGTTTCCAAACACATTCTACCTGCCGAAGAAGGCAAACTCAGCGGATTCGCAAATCTGGTATACAAGAAGTACAAGATAGATGAACTATATAATGCTATGATAGTGGCACCTTTATTATTTCTGTCAGAATGGGGCTATGACGTAGTAGATAAGATCATCGTGGATGGGATCGTGGTTTGGTCGGGACGCATGTCAATGGTCACCGGTAAGCAACTGAGGCAGCTTCAGAGCGGCAATATCGGTTTCTATCTGCTGATGATGGTGCTCGGTGTGATAGCAGTATTATTGTATTTATTGAAAGCTTTGTAAAGAAACAGGCAATAATCAGAGAAAGTATGTTATTAGTTTTAGTCTTATTTTTCCCTCTTGTAGCAGCGCTGCTGACCTATGCTTCAGGCAATAAGCAGGCGTGGAAAGTTGCGTTGGGATTGTCTGCTGTTGAATTTGCTTTATCGTTTATCCTGCTGAATAATTATGCCAAGCATGGAGTAATCGAAAGTGTCTCTAAAGTTTGGATCTCAAATCCTCATATCCTTTTTGCAATTTCCTGTGACGGACTAAGCCTTCTGCTGGTGCTGCTGACCACATTTTTAGTGCCTGTCATTATCCTTTCATCTATCAATAAACAAATAGAGAATACCAGAACTCTTTATGCGCTTGTACTGCTAATGCAATTTGCTTTGATCGGTGTATTTGTAGCAATGGATGGATTCCTTTATTACATATTCTGGGAGCTTGCACTGATACCAATTTATTTCATCGCTTTGCTATGGGGTGAGAATAAAGACAAGGATTTTAGGAGCACGGCAATCTTTAAGTTCTTCGTTTATACACTGGCGGGATCGCTCTTCATGCTGGTAGCATTTATTTATCTGTATTCTAAATCAGGTAGTTTCCTTATTCAGGACCTATACAATCTCGATCTGAGTACTACAGAGCAATGCTGGCTGGCTGCTGCATTTTTCTTTGCTTTTGCCATCAAGATACCGATTTTCCCTTTTCACACATGGCAGGCAGATACATATAAAGAAGCTCCGACGGTCGGTACTATGCTGCTCGCAGGCATTATGCTCAAAATGGGCCTTTATAGCCTCCTGAGGTGGCTGCTACCTATCGTACCTCATGGTGTGATAGCATTAAATCCAATTCTTATTACATTGTCGGTCATCGGTATTGTTTACGGCTCTGTTATTGCTATACAGCAGAAAGATATTAAACGACTTTTAGCTTATTCTTCCTTTGCACACGTAGGACTGATAGCAGCAGGTATATTTTCGTTGACCATCGAAGGTTTTCAGGGAGCAGTAGTACAGATGCTTGCTCATGGTGTCAATGTAGTGGGTGCATTCTTCGCCGGTGAGATCATACTCAGAAGAACCGGTACACTGGAGATAAGCAAGCTAGGCGGTATAAGAAATGTCGCTCCAAAATTTGCCACTTGTTTTATTCTGGTCGTTCTGGCATCTGTTGCACTACCGACCACGAATGCTTTCATTGGTGAGTTTCTGCTGCTCTATGGTACATTTGAGTATAATACATGGCTATCTATCGTGGCCGGTCTGACCATCATACTGGGCGCTGTCTATATGCTAAAAATGTATCAGCGTACAATGCTGGGAGAAACCAATAGTCTGACTGCCGGTTTTACAGATTTGAGCATAAGCGAAATGGCTGTGTTTGGGGTGCTGATAGCAGCGATATTTATTTGTGGTGTGTATCCAAAGCCGATCCTGGAGATAGCAGGCCCTGCTCTGGACAATATTTTGAAATATACTTTGCGATAAGATTAATACCTTTTTGTCACAGAGATCACAGAGGAAATTGAGTAATACAGAGAGGACACGGAGTAAATTATAAAGTGTGATGAAAACTGAAGATGAATTAAACAAAATAAGCGGGAGCATAATTGGTAAAGCAATAGACATTCATAAAGCGCTAGGTTCAGGGTTGCTGGAATCTACATACAGAGAATGTTTGTTTTATGAATTGACAAATGCTGGATTAAAAGTTGAAAAAGAGAAGCCGATTTCAATAAAGTATAAAAGCCTGAATATAGAAACAGCATATAGAATTGACTTACTTGTGGAGGATTTTGTAGTTGTGGAATTGAAGTCTGTTGAAAGAATAGCTGATATTCACAAAGCCCAGGTTTTAACATATTTGAAAAATGGTAGTTATAAGTTAGGGTTGTTATTGAATTTCAATGTTCTTTAACTAAAAGATGGAGGTATAACAAGAATTTCAAACTGAATAAAGTTCAAAATCGTATTGGTTACCTCTGTGTGCTCATTGTATTTCTCTAAGACTCTGTGATCTCAGTGATAAATTGTATTTAAGATAAGGTAAAATAGAAAATGAAGGCTTTAACATATACATCGTTTTTGGGGATAGCCTGTTTGGTGCTGGAGATATTTAATCTGCGCAAAGTGGCTGTGCCATTTGTACTGCTCTCACTGGCTATCATATTCGGGCTGAACTATACCGAATGGAACACAAATCAGATATATTACCATGACATGCTGCGCGGAGATAATTTCGCACTGGCATTCACGGGGCTTCTGCTGGTCATTGCATTTTTACTTATCAGTCTTAGCGGTAATTTCTTTCAGTCTGAAGAGACTAAACTGGCTGATTATATTTCTATCATCTTATTCACGCTTTGTGGTGCTATAGCGATGGTTAGCTTCTCAAATCTGACCATGTTCTTTATTGGTTTGGAAATTCTGTCAATTTCACTCTATATATTGGCTGGCACCAAAAAGAAAGATATACGTTCAAACGAGGCCGCGATGAAGTACTTCCTTATGGGCTCATTTGCATCCGGAATACTTCTCTTTGGCATTACATTGGTATATGGCGCGTCTGGTAGCTTCAACCTTACTGAGATCGCTATATATGCTTCAAATGGCAAAGTGGATGCGATCTTTCAGGTAGGAGTGGTGCTGATACTGATAGCCATGCTGTTTAAGATTTCTGCCGTTCCATTCCACTTCTGGGCACCGGATGTTTACGAAGGTTCTCCGACACTGATCACTGCTATGATGGCTACCTTGTCTAAAGTAGCTGCACTGGCGGCCTTTTACAGGCTATTTAGCACTTGTTTTATCGGTAGCTTCCATGTTTTCGCATGGACTTTGAGCATCGTGGCTGCAGTTACTATGCTGGTTGGAAACCTGACCGCTCTCAATCAGGACTCATTCAAACGTATGCTCGCATACTCAGGCATAGCACACGCAGGCTATATGCTTCTGTCGATCATAACGCTGTATCACAATACTCCCAATTCACTTTTCTTTTACGCCACAGCTTATTCATTTGCATCGATAGGAGCTTTCGCCATCGCCATGATCGTGATAAAAAATACTAAAAGCGAAAAGATAGATGCTTTCAATGGTCTTGGCAAAAAGAAGCCTCTATTGGCATTTACACTTACTGTACTTATGCTGTCAATGGCAGGTATACCACCGATGGCCGGATTCTTTGGTAAATATTATATTTTCCTTGATGCGATCAGAAATCAGCACCTTCCACTGGTAATTGTAGCTGTCGTCACATCAGTGATCAGTGTATACTTTTACTTCAAGGTCATTCTGGCCATGTGGACCAAAGACAGTGATGAGGTAGCCTTTAGCGCTGATATGCCCTACACTATTGTGTCTCTGGTATGCCTCTTTGTCACCCTTGTTCTGGGTATATTCCCCGGTATAATTTCTTCTTTATTTTAGTATCAGGCCGTTTAAGATAGTAAAGGTATGCCTTATTAAGCATCTGGTGGGTTTGACCCTTTTAAATTACTCTTTTACAGAAAACTAATTTAACTAATACATCAAACTGCTATATTAGCTTTTCAAAATCATAATAATGAAAATCTACCTTCAGCTTTTGGCTATAGCAGCTACCGCAATTATTTTTAATAGTTGTAAAAATGGTGGCTCAGTCCAAGGCGCATCAAACTCAGCAGAATTCGAAAAACAACTGCAGGAGAAACTCATCAATGCCAAAGAAGGTGATGTGATAGAGCTGCCTGAAGGAACATATAATATCTCTCGACCTCTGATCCTGGATGGAATTAAGAATGTGACCATAAAAGGCAAAGGATCCGATAAGACTGTATTGAATTTTAAAAATCAGAAGGATGGTGCTGAAGGTCTGCGTGTCACTGCTAATGGCATAGTACTGGAAGACTTCGCAATACTGGACGCAAAGGGTGATTGCATCAAGATAGAAGATGTAATGAATGTCACATTCAGAAGGCTAAAAGTGGGCTGGACAACACTTCACTCGCCTTCAAACGGCTCTTATGGCCTATACCCTGTGGGATGCTCCAATGTACTCGTCGAGGACTGTGAGGTATTTGGTTCATCAGATGCCGGTGTATATGTCGGACAGTCAAAGAATATCATCGTACGCAGAAACAGGGTGCATGATAACGTGGCTGGTATAGAGATCGAAAACTGTATAGATGCAGATGTATATGAAAACTCCAGTTTCAATAATACCGGGGGTCTATTGGTATTTGATAATCCTGACCTGCCTGTCAAGAACGGTATGCGCTGCCGTGTTCACAATAACAAGATATACGACAACAATACCAATAATTTCGGCCCTAAGGGCACCTCTGTATCAGAGATTCCTGCCGGCACAGGATTTATCGTGATGGCTACCAATCAGTGTGAGATATACGCTAATGAAGTCAACAACCATAACAGCGTAAGCGGAGCGATCATATGCTATCTCACTCTCAAGAAGCCATATAAAGACACCCTATATGATCCATACTGCGGTGGTATATCTGTACACGACAATAACATCAGGCGTGGAACAGGCAATATAGACCAGAGTGTCAATTTCGGCCAACTGCTGAGTGCATTGTTTGGTGACAAAGTGCCAGACATCGTGTATGACGGCAGCGTAAATCCTACATATAAGAACAACGATGGCTCTATCAAGGAAGACCAGAAGATCTGCATCAGAAATAACGGCAATGTGACCTTCGTCAATCTCGATATGGCGCACAATAATAAGAACATGACCACTGACATCTCTGTGATGGATTGTACTGTGCCGGGATGGCAGGATGTCAAGCTTATTCAGTAAATACTGTCTTTATAGACTTTCTTAGTATCTTGCCATCATCTTAAAAGTATCACAGTGATGGAAGTCAAATCGGCTGAATATGTAGCCACGTATGTAGATGTCAATAAATGTCCTGAAACTTTCATGCCTGAGTATGCCCTGATAGGCAGATCAAATGTGGGCAAATCCTCTCTGATCAACTATATTTGCAATCACAAAGGACTAGCTAAAGTATCTGGCACACCGGGTAAAACCCAGACCATTAATTACTTTGTAATCAATAACACCTGGCACCTGGTGGACCTGCCCGGATATGGATATGCGAGAAGGTCTATGTCTGAACGCAAGAAGTGGACGACGATGATCGAAAACTATCTGCTCAAAAGAAAACAGCTGCAGTATGTCTTTATCCTGATAGATTCGCGCATACCACCGCAGGAATCCGATTTGAATTTCATCCATTTTCTCGGAGAACATAACCTTCCGTTTATCATAGTTTTTACCAAAGCTGACAAACCGGGAGGCAAAGAAACATTATACAATATTGAGATGTTTAAAAGGCTGCTTCAGCAGAACTGGGATGAGCTACCCGATATGTTTGTGACATCATCCGAGCGCAAGTATGGCAAAGAACTGCTATTAGCTTTCGTCGAAGCATCCAATAAGGAGTTTGCTACATCGGGCAAGAAGAGGATGGATGAGCATCCGGGCTAGACAAATTATTTTTTCCACTTAATATCACATCCTATACTGGGTCTTTGTCTGGGAGATGGTTTCTGTCCCGACAGGATAGCGTCCAATGCAGCCCTTATGTCTTTGCCGTCAGCAGGAATGTGATTGGACGGGCGTGAGTCATCTAGTTGGCCACGATACACCAGCGTCATATCTGCGTCATAAATAAAGAAATCAGGCGTACATACAGCATCATATGTCTTTGCTACATCCTGGTTTTCATCCACCAGATATGGGAACGGATACTTTAGTTCAGTAGAAACCTTTAGCATATTCCCCGGCGAGTCCTCCGGATACGTAGTAAAGTCATTTGAATTTATCGCTACAAATGCTATCCTTTTTGGTATGTAGGTATTTGCCAATCTTACCAACTCCTCATTGATGTGTTTGACATATGGGCAATGATTACAAATGAACATTATGACTATTGCAGGCTTGCTTTTAAAGTCACTAAGTGAAACATTGTTTCCACTTATTACGTCATGTAATGTAAAGTCCTGAGCCAAAGTACCCAGATCGATCATTGTAGATGGTGTAAGTGCCATTTATTTGGAATTTAAACAGTGTAATTTGCATTTTTTTTCTGAATAATGTGTCCTGACAATACATAGCAGTTGTCTTATATGACCAATTATACGAAGTCGATCTGATATAGAAGCAAGTAAAATTAATTATTATAGATTTGGCTGGGGATGAAAGTAGAAACTACAAAAAAAATAATATTGTCCGGTAATACAGGTGTAGGCAAAACCTCTCTGGTAAGCCGATATGTCCATGAACGTTTTCTGGATAAATATTCCTCCAGTATCGGTGTACGCATTGACAGGAAAGAACTGGAAATAAACGATACTATTATCGATATGATCATATGGGACTTGTCAAGCAAAAGCAGTCAGACAGAAGTACCGCAATCATATTTATTGAGAACAGCCGGGGTCATATATGTAGTGGATATATCAGATCCATCTACATTTGATAATATTGATAATGATATTAAGTTCTTCACTACAAAATTGCCTGAAATCCCCATACTGATAGTGGCAAACAAATCGGATAAAATAAACCCCGCAGCTATGACGAGCATTATTGATTCGATGCCGATCAAACCGGATTTTATATCAAGTGCCAGGGATTCTGTGAATGTTAACGAGATATTTCAGCGTCTCGGTGAGCTGATGCTCTCATAATGTAGTAATTTTCTGATATCATCCAATAAATCCTCATTGTATTTTTATAAACAGCTCTTTATGAGCTAGTCCTGATTCCACTATGTTCCACGAGATCAGGTATGCACATTCACTATCAAAAGTTGTGATTAGGATTGTTCGAAAATTTTCCGTAACTTTTATTTGAGTAAATCGGGATGAAAATGCTTTTTTGCAACCCCGCAAAAATCAAGGAGACAGAGAAATGGCAGAGCAAGATATAATCAAAAAAAGTGTAACAGTAAGGAGAGGCGGCAACGATATGTCTGCAATGGAGTTTGGTAAACTGCCGCCGCAGGCACGTGATTTCGAAGAGGCTGTGCTTGGTGCTATCATGATCGAAGATAAAGCTGTCGATGAAGTGATTGAGTTTCTGCGTGAGGATGCATTCTACGTAGAAGCGCATCAGAAGATATATCGCGCCATGCGTCATCTCTATCTCGCAGAGGCCCCTATAGATCTGCTCACCGTGACTGAGCAGCTAAAGAAGAACGGAGACCTCGATCAGGTAGGCGGGGCATACTACATAGCGCAACTGACAAACAAGATCGGTACTGCTGCCAATCTCGAATATCATGCACGCATCATCTCTCAGAAGCATATCCAGCGAATGCTGATATCATCATCGACAGACATCATCAGAGATGCATATGAGGACAGTACGGATGTATTTGAACTGCTGGACAAGGCTGAAAGCAGCCTGATGACCATCAGCGAGAATAACGCCAAAAAATCAACACTTGATATCTCCTCGATCATCAAAAAAGAACTCGAAGAAATAGATATAAGGATAAACAGTACAGAGCACCTGAATGGGGTGGCTTCGGGATTTATGGAGCTGGACCGCGCTACAGGCGGCTGGCAAAAATCTGACCTCATCATTGTAGCAGCAAGGCCAGGTATGGGTAAGACCGCTTTCACATTGGCACTGGCACGAAATGCCAGCGTAGATCACACTAAGCCGGTTGCTTTCTTCTCACTTGAAATGAGCTCGAACCAACTGGTGCAAAGGCTCATCTCTATGGAGTCCGAAATACCTGCGGAAAAGATCAGGCGAGGCAATCTCGAGAAGCATGAGTTTCAGCAATTGACTTCTAAGATCGACTCACTAAGCAAAGCGCCATTGTTTATAGATGATACTCCCGGCATCAATATTTTTGAGCTAAGGTCTAAATGCCGTAAACTCAAACAGAAGTATGACATATCTATGATCGTGATAGACTACCTGCAGCTGATGAGTGGTACTAATGAAGGTAAAGGAGGAGGCAATCGTGAGCAGGAAATTTCCCAAATATCCCGTTCACTCAAAGGCCTCGCAAAGGAACTGAATGTACCCGTCATAGCCCTGTCACAGCTTAGTCGTGCTACAGAGACCCGTTCAGGTACTAAGAGACCGATACTGTCTGACCTCCGTGAGTCAGGAGCTATAGAGCAGGATGCTGATATCGTTATCTTCCTCTTCAGAGGTGAATACTATGGTATGGTGACAGATGAAGATGGTATGGATGTGAAAGGCGTAGCTGAGATCATTATAGCCAAGCACAGAAATGGTCCGCTCAAGACAGTCAAAGCTAAATTTATTGACCGCTTCGCGAAGTTTGCTGATTTTGATGAGTTTCAGAAAGATGATGCGATCATTCAGGTCGAGTCAGGAGGGGAGAAGCGTATATTCAAAAAGATACAATCCCGTATGAATGACGAATTTGATGCCGAGAAGAAGCATTCAAAGGATGATTTCAAAGGTGATGACGATTTCGTACCATTCTAAAAATACCTCGCAGGATTTGCTGTAATTTTGCTATATTTGTATAATATATTTCACAAAAGCAAATTTATTTTCATTATACATATTGGTTTTTAAATATAATATTTCCATGAATGTGCAAATTATTGATTTGTAATTAAAAGTGTTTTTGAGGCACAAGGGGGGTTAACCTGGTAAATATGGATTATTTATATGTATAACTAAAATTTTAACACTTGTATATTCAAGTCATAAGTGCAAAAATCTATTGGCCTGATTTTCTGATAGAAAGTGTAGATGAAGTGTTTTTGAATAAATAATAAACGTTACAACAAATATTTTAATGCTCAGTTCGTCTATTTAATACCTGATTTAAAAACAGGAAAATTAAAATTCTTCATTCAGAAACTAAATAGACAAAAAATCATGGCAACAGACAAGAAAGTCGCCCTCATCACAGGCGCAAACAAAGGCTTAGGTCTTGAAACAGCCCGTCAGCTTGGTAAACAAGGTATAACAGTGCTCATAGGTGCAAGAGACGCAGGTCGCGGCAATACAGCGGCACAACAACTCAAAAAGGAAGGTATCGATGCACACTACATACCAGTAGATCTCGAGAACCCATTTACCTTTAAAGAGATCTACAGGCTTATCGATAGCCAATATGGCAAACTGGATATCCTGGTCAATAATGCCGGGATCAATGCAGAAAGTGGTGGCGGATGGGGTGTCAATACAGTGACCAAAACAAGTCCTGAGGCGATCAGGAAAACTTTTGACACTAATTTCTTTAATCTGGTAGAACTGACACAAATACTGCTGCCGCTTATAGAAAAAGCACCTGCAGGACGTATCGTGAACCTGTCAAGTATCCTGGGTTCATTGGAACTCCACGCAACTCCGGGCTCTCCGATATATAACTCAAAAGGCTTTGCTTATGATGCTTCTAAAACAGCCTTGAATCAATTCACCGTGCATCTGGCACACGCGCTCAAGGATACAAATGTAAAAGTGAATTCAGCGCATCCGGGCTGGGTCAAAACTGATCTAGGTACTGATGCTGCTCCAATGAATGTGGTAGATGGAGCCAAAACATCTGTTTGGCTGGCAACACTGCCGGCAGATGGGCCTAATGGTGGCTACTTCCACATGCAGGACAGATTGCCTTGGTAATTATTTTGGTTGACTAATACATGCACCATGCCATAGTATCTGCTAGGGTGTGGTGTTTTTTAGATCATAGAACTCAGGCTTGTAATATTCCGCTATCAGACTTTTCTGTGTCATACATTTCATGCCTTCTTCTTTGAAATACTTAAGCAGAGTGATGTATAGCCTGTCATAGCCAGCGTATAGCATATCATCGAAGAAGTTATTGTGGAAATTGATCGTGATGACAGTGTTTTCTTTGTTTTTGTCCAGCCAGTCTATGAGTTCTTTCTCAGCCTGAGCGACAGATTTATTCTGATAAAAGAAATTGCCATCCATAATATTCATTGGTACTTCAATCAAGTCATAGATACCGTTTTCCTTCAGATCATAAGGCATGAAAGGCAGGCCATAGCTGTTGCGAAAACCAAAGTCCTCAGAGAAACCAAGTGATGTATCGAGCTTCAGACATGCGTCTTCGATATCAGACCATGCCTTAGGCAGGTTGAATTTCAGAAAGTGGTAGCGCTGACCGACAGGCAGAGTGCGGAGCAGTTGTATCTCGTCTTTGAATGAGGTATTTCTTAAGCTTTTGTGAAGGCCTATCTCAAAATTATTTTTCTCTATCTGAAGTAATGCACTCTGAATCGGCAATGTACCTAAGTCGTAGTCGGCATTCTGTTTGTCCTTATGTACCAGCCAATAAAACGTAGATGTAAAACCATACTGCTCTTCGATAGCCATGATCCGGTCCATATTGATCCAATCAGGTTTGCCGAGGTAGTGATTCCAAAGCAGCTCAGGTATCTTGTGGTATTGATGAGTTTTGAGAGCATGATTACCATTCTGGTTCTTTGCGCCATAGATAGTATCGACATCATGGGTCAGGAAGAAGGATGATCTGCGCTTAGTGGTTTTGAGTTTAGCTAGTTTGGGTCCAGAGGAGATAAATACATCGATGAGTTGTTGAACTATGTTTTGATGCAAGAGATTTTCCCGCTTTTGAAGGCTCTGAGTATAGGGATAACGGCCATATTTATCAGTTTCCTTCCCGTCATATTCCTGAATGCAATTGACAAGGAAGAAAATAGAAGCCAGAAGGTCAGGCTTCCCGTCTGATGAGTAGAAGTGGTAAGAACCTTTACTGATCTGCCTAAGCCCGTCAAAGTCTGATGCGGTTAAATTTTGATAAAAGGGCATGCACAATGGAATGTCAGAACACAAATCGGCGCTTATTTGCAGCTCGGCTTCAAAGTTCTGATGGGCATATATAAACTCTACGCCTTTGTTTTGGGCGATCAGCTGGAGGGTATAGTGTATAATATGCCTACCTGATAGGTCATCTGCTATATGTATCTTCAAAGACATACTAAACAATAATAGCTAATAATGGCGGTTTTATTAATTTTAATTTTCAAAAGTACTTCGGGAAAATGTGCGGTATAGCTGGTTTTATAAATAATTCACTCAGGGAAGACGACAAGAAAGAGCTGAACTACAAAATGCTTAAGGCTATCATTCATCGTGGCCCTGAGAATAGCTCTGTTTGGTGCGAAGGCATTGTGTCCCTTGGCCAGAACCGCCTGAAGATCATCGACCTCTCTGATGAAGCCAATCAGCCTTTTGACTACATGGATCTGGTCATTATTTTCAATGGTGAGATATATAACTACATTGAAGTAAGGGAAGAACTACTAACGCTGGGATATAAATTTCGTACCAAAGGAGATACCGAAGTGATCGGTGCAGCCTACAAAGAGTGGGGTGAAAGCTGTGTAAGTCGTCTTATTGGTATGTGGTCCATGGCTATATGGGACATGACTCAAAAAAAACTATTCTGTTCGCGCGATAGGTTTGGCATCAAGCCATTCTATTATATCAATAAGGGCAATGACCTCTATTTTGCCTCTGAATATAAAGCTCTAAAGCAGTTGCCTGATTTTGATTATACAGTCAACGAAGAACAGATACAACGCGGTATAACTATGAGTTGGGCGGTATATAAAGATGAGACCTATTATCAATCTGTCAAAAACCTTCAGCCTGCTCACAATCTGGTTTATCAAAACGGGCAAATCAGCATATCGAAATACTGGGACATTGATTTCTCGCAACCCAAATCGACGCTTAGTTGGAATGATAAGAAAGACCAGTTCTATAACCTGTTTACAGAAAGCATAAAGCTCCACTCACGTAGCGATGTGCAGAATGGTACATGCCTTAGTGGTGGCCTGGATAGTTCAGCTATAGCGAGTGTATATTCTTCTTTGTTTCCTGATCTGCCCATCAAGTCTTTCTCCATATACTATGAAGGCAAGAATGATGTAGACGAGCGCCCATTCGTACGTGAGGTGGTAAATAAATATTCAAACATAGAGCCATATTATTTTACGCCATCAGAGCAGGATATAGCTGACAGCTTTCACAATGTCGCTTATCACGCTGATGTACCGCTTTTAGGCTCGTCATATCTGTCACAATACTTTCTCATGAAACTCGCCAAGAGCAAGGGCGTGACAGTAGTGCTCGACGGGCAAGGCTCAGATGAATACCTTGGGGGATATTTGCATTCTTTCTATAGGTTATTGGCGCAGGATGTTTCTGATATGCATATCGGGGATGCGCTAAAAACTTATTCTTCGCATCTTTCGCGGGAACACTATGGGTTTAATAAATCACTAGGCATAGCTGTCAAATCGTTAGTGTCACTTTTCGCTGATGAAAACAAAATTTACAATCTGGAATTGTCACGCAAGAATAATTTCTTCAAAAGCAATGCTGCAATTTCATTTGAAAAGAAAACAAATGACCGAGTGGATAATTTCCTATATCATTTGCTTTTCAATAGTACACTTCAGACCTTATTGCATTTCGAAGACAGGAACTCGATGGCTTTTTCACTGGAGTCTCGTGTACCATTCCTGAATCACAAGTTGGTGGAGTTTGCTTTCACTTTGAATAATAGTGATAAGATCAATAATAAAGCTGAGACTAAATATATACTGAGGGAGTCACTGCAAAAGGCTTTGCCTAAAGCCGTCTACGAGCGTAAAGACAAAAAAGGCTTTGTCACTCCCGGTGAGGTCAAATGGCTCAACGGCCCTTTGAAATTTCTTTTGGACATCGACTTCAACCGGCTTTCATTTATGAATACAACATTGGTGAAAAGTGAAATTGATAAATATAAAACAGGAGACACGTCAAATGCAGCCTTTGTGTGGCGTGTGGCCTGTCTTCATTATTGGATAAAAAATTTCAATTGATATGGATTACTGGATAGGATTATTGATCATAGTAGGCAAATCCACTTTAGTATATGTATTTATAGTCGCTGCTATCAGGCTGTTTGGCAAAAAAGAACTATCACAGCTATCGGTAGTGGACCTTGTCTTCATTTTGCTCATAAGCAACTCTGTTCAAAACGCGATGGTTGGTAATGACAATACGCTGATGGGTGGTATCGCAGCTGCATTGGGCTTATTTATAGTAAACTATATTTTCAAATTTATATCTTATCGTTCCAATGCTTTTAGTGCAGTTTTGCAAGGGGAATCTATCATGCTCATCTATGATGGCAAGATGATTGATAATAACCTTGAAAAAGCAATGATCACCAAAGAAGAAGTGGAGCGGGCCGTACGCGAGCATGGCGTAGAACATTGCAGGGATGTGACGCTAGCTGTACTGGAAGTAGATGGAAACATTAGCGTGATCTCAGATACTTTTTCTACAAAATCTCTGCACAAACGTAAAGGACACAAGATACTAAGACCACAAAACTAAAAAATTTAAAGAACAGAATATGGCAGGTAAAACACCTAAAGAATCAATAACGGTAATGACGGAGATCGTTCTCCCCAACGACACCAATGCACTACACAATCTGCGGGGCGGCAAGATACTTCACTGGATGGACATAGCATCTGCGATAGCAGCCGGTAGGCACTCAAACGCAGTGGTAGTAACGGCTTCCGTAGATAACGTTTCTTTTGAAAATCCGATCAAGCTGGGAGATGTAGTGATAGTCACTGCTCAGGTCACAAGGGTCTTTAATACTTCTATGGAAACTCATATAGAAGTATGGGCGGAGAACCTTCCGACCCAGACTCGCTATCGTTGTAATGAGGCATACTATACATTTGTAGCACTCGACAGTAATGGCAGGCCCAAGAAAAGTGTGCCATTAGTACCCGAAACAGAAGATGAGCAAAAGCGATTTGATGGTGCCTTACGTAGACGTCAGTTGAGATTAGTCTTGGCGGGCCGTATGAAGCCGGAAGATGCATCAGAGTTGAAATCTCTTCTACAAGTATAATACGCTAATTACTTCTGACCTGTGGCTTGAGCTATTCTGGCATTATATTCCTGTACTTTTTGAGTATCTCCTTTCTTATTATACGAGATAACCAGATTTCTCAATGCAGGGATATAGTTAGGGAACTTTTTAAGGCAATCCTGGGATACACGAATGACGTCGTCAGGCTGATTTTTGAGGCCATATGCCACTCCTAGGTCTTCATAGTACACTTCAATGTTCGGATTGTACTGTATAGCTTTAGAGATGTATTCTATCGCCTTATCAAGGTCGCCGAGTTGTTTGCCGTATATCGTGCCAATCTTATAATAGGTCACAGCGTCGAGCGGCTTGAGCTCCAGAGTCTTTTTGAACCAATATAAAGCTGAGTCAGTCATACCGAGGTTAGTATATGCTACTGCCAGATTGAACCTACATGGGAACTCATCAGGCTTGATCGCCATAGCCTTGAGAAAGTTATCCTTTGCCTGAGCAGACATATTATTCTCGACCTGTACACAGCCCATATTATACCATGCGTCATAGTAGCCACCTACACGGTATTGTGCAGCCTTTTCATAATAACTCATCGCTTCCTTGGGGTCTTTATTGAGTTTATAAGAGGCATTCCCTAATAGCAGCCAGGCATTGGAGTGGGTCGGATATACTGTCAATGTACGGTTTAAATACAGGATGGCGCGCTGCAATATCTCCTTTTTAAGAGTAGAATCAGGTACGACCGTGTTTATATCAAGTATATCGCAGACGTACTGAAGACGACCATTGTGGCGGATGGTATCAAAGTTCTCATCGACAAATTTGGTCAGGTCGCCACCGGCAGACATTTGCACTTTGGCACTATTGTCACTCGTTTTAGAATCGACTAAGAAAAGTGTTAAATTATCTACCCATACCCGGTTACGAGATATTGTTTTGACCGAATACAAAAGCAACACCACAAGCAGTATTACACCAACAGCCTGCACAGGAAGGTTAAACCTGTCTTTAGCTTTGACGAGTAGATATGCCATTAGCAAACAGAAACCAATAGAACACATGTACACAAAACGCTCATTCATCAGGATACCAACAGTGAAGAGTAAGTTGGATACAATGGAGAAGGTGATAAAGTAAAATAAGATCGCATAAGATGGAATCGTTTTTTTGCGAAATCCGATCACAGCATAGATCAGAAGGCCTGCATTAATCAGCAGTGATATTATGAAAACAGGATTTTCGGGGCCTACGAATGGTATTTGATTAAAGTAATAATCATGAGTGAGGGGGTGCGGAAAGATCAACAGTTTGAAATACAAAAGGAAGGTCATGATGATAGTAGCGTACCGCTGGAGATAGCCATCCATACCTTTAGGCAGATATGCAAACGGGTTATTGAGTATTTCAGGTGATTCAGCTCCAAGACCTGCTTTGGTGTATATCGTCCTCATGAACAGGAATGCGGCTATGGGTATCAGATACAGACCAACTGTAAGTATATAGTCCTTAAGTTTTGCCTTAGTAAAGAAATAATAAGTAAGTGGGATGATCGCGATGAAAGTAATGGCGTTTTCTTTTGAAAGTAGCGCAAGAAAGAACATCACTACCCCCCATAGCAGATGAAGAAAATTTTGTGTTTTCACATATTTGACGGCAGCGAATAAGGCAAGTAATGAGAATAGCAATCCCATTATCTCATCCCGTCCTTTGATATTAGCTACCGCCTCGGTGTGTATGGGATGTCCTGCAAACAACATTGTAGCAATAAATGGAATAGACAGGTAAAAAACCGAATCTTTTTTCTTGGGTATTAGATTTCGGAGAATGTGATATAGCAGCAGGCAGGTCAATGTGAATAACAATATATTGACACCATGGCTGATCTTAGGATTCATACCAAAGAATTCCACCTCAATGGCAAGTGTCACAATACTCAGCGGGCGATAACGTCCACCACTGACCAGTTCACTGCCTCGTTCACCGAAGAAACCCACAAATGCATCATGTGTCATCAGGTCTTTGATCCCACCGAATCCCTGCAGGGTGAATTTATTCTCCGTTAGGACTAAAGTGTCATCTATGGCGTATGTATTCCATAAGGTATTGAAATAAATACCTGTGGTAAAAAGAAAAATGATCAGATAGGGGAGATAGCTACTGGCTAGAATGGCCGATAGCCTTGAATTAGTCTGTTCCTTTGAGCTGCTCTCTGCAGCCTGTGATTTTGATACTGCCTGCGGGCTTTTTGATACTGGTCTTTTGTTCGGTGTTGTCTTCGCCACTAGCTTCTTTTTTTTGTCAAATCTAATAAACAGTCAGCAATACTGTACTTGCAATTTATTTAAAAATCCCACTATTACTCTGCCCTGTTAGTTGTGCGAGCTTAGCGTCATATTCATGTGCCTTTTGCATATCGCCTTTCTTATAGTATGAGATCGCTATATTTCTCAGTACCGGCAGGTAGTTCGGGAAACGTTTCAGACATTCTTCAGATACCCTTATGGCAGCGTCGGGTTGATTTTTTAGCCCATATACGACCCCTAGGTCTTCATAGTAGGTCTTATCATTGGGATTATATTCAATAGCTTTTGAGATACATTTGATTGCCATGTCCAGGTCATTTAGCTGCTGACCGTAGAGCGTTCCCATCTTATAATATGCCAATGCGTCATGAGGATTTATCTCCAGCGACTTTTTGAACCAATACAAGGACGAATCAGTCATATTAAGTTTCATATATGCCACTCCCAGATTTAATGTTGCATCTATTTTATCAGGTTTTAATTTTAAAGCTTTAATGAAATTATCCTTAGCCGGAGCGGGCATGCCATTCTCCAATTGTACACATCCGATATTATACCAGATATCATAAGAGCCTCCTGTTTCATAATCCGCAGCCTTTTCATAATCCGCCAGCGCTTCTTTGGGGTCTTTATGCAATTTATATGAGGCGTTGCCCAGAAGCAGCCAGGCACTCGAGTGTGTTGGATAAATGCTTACTGTGCGGGTGAGGTAATCAATAGCACGACGTAGAAATTCATTTTTCAAAGTAGAATCCGGTATAACTGCTACATTCACATGCATGTCGAGAAGGTCTGTTACATATTGCAGGCGTCCATTGGGGCGAAGGGTATCAAAATTCTCATTCGTCAGTTTGGTCAGATCGCCACCAGCTGCCATATTCACTCTGGCACTATTAGTGCTAGTCTTTGCGTCGACTATAAAAAGTGTCAGATTATCCACCCAGACACGATTACGCGATATGGTTTTGACCGAATACAAAAGCAATACCACTAACAATATTCCCATTACCGCCCGTACAGGCAGCTTGTACCTGTCTTTCGCTTTGACGAGCAGATAGGCCATTAGCAGGCAGAAACCGATCGAGCACATATACACAAAACGTTCATTCATCAGGATGCCGACAGTAAAGGCAAGGTTTGAAACGATAGAGAATGTGACAAAATAAAACAGGATAGCATATGAAGCTATTTCTTTTTTATGAAGGCGCATGATGGCATAGATTAGTAGTCCTACATTGACCAGCAGGGACAAAAGGAAAATTGGATTGCCGATACCGACGAATGGTATTTGATTGAAATAATAATCATGCGTGAGCGGATGAGGAAAGATCAATAGCTTGAAATATAAAATGAAAGTCATAATGACCGTAGCATAGCGCTGGATAAATCCATCCATACCTTTAGGCAGATAGGCGAATGGATTATTAAGTATCTCCATGGATTCAGCAGCCAAACCTGATTTGGTATAAGCAGACCGCATTAATAGAAATACAATAATAGGAATGATGTATATCCCAATAGTGACCAGGTAATCTTTAGGTTTTGTCTGAGTAAAAAAATAATAAGTCAGTGGAATGATCGCGACGAAAGTAATGGCGTTTTCCTTTGAAAGTAATGCAAGAAAAAATACAAACCCACCCCATATCAGGTGCACAATGTTTTGAGTCTTGACGTATCTCAGTGCTGCAAATAGTGCAAGTAAAGAGAACAGCAGCCCCATGATCTCGTCCCTTCCTTTGATATTAGCCACGACCTCTGTATGTATCGGATGCCCTGCAAATAGCATTGTCGCAATAAATGCAACAGACATATATGCAGGGGTGCCCTTGTTGCCGGGTATCAGGTAGCTGAGGAGATAGTATAGTAGAAGACAAGTCAATGAGAAAAGCAAAATATTGATGCCGTGACTGATCTTTGGGTTCATTCCAAAAAGGCCTACCTCAATAGCCAATGTCACCATACTCAAGGGACGATAACGGCCACCACTGACCAGTTCATTGCCTTTTTCTCCAAAGAAACCAACGAATGCATCATGCGTCATTAGGTCCTTGATACCGCCGAAACCCTGCTGAGTAAATTTATTCTCCGTAAGTACCAGTGCATCATCTATTGCGTATTGGTTCCATAAAGTGTTGAAATAAATCCCCGTGGCAAAAAGAAAAATCGCCAGATAAGGGAAATAGGGATTATTAAAAATAGATGAAAGCTTTGACTTTGATGCAGACTTTGGGGTAGCCCCTGCAGCCTGAGGTTTCATTGCTGATTGTGGGCTCTTAATTATAGGCTTTTTATTAGGTGTAGTCTTGGCCATTGGTATCCTTGCGTCAAATCTAATAAACGGCAGGCAAAAGTTTGATCTCGTCTTACTTTGACCGCAATTTATTAATGATATAAGAAATAAGTATTACAACAAATGAAGGTATCCAAACCCAAACGAACTCACTTTTAAGCACCTTTACACCTTTTTCGCTAAAAAACCTGGTCACACTAATGGGGGACACTTTGATCACTTTCCATGGAAAGAAATACCGCTCATCCCAAAAAGGTGCAAAGAATGCCACCCCCAATCCACCCGTAGTGAAAGCATCAAGAATGCCATGAGAGGCAGTAGCCGCAAAGAATATAAGATATAATATCCACCAGTATCTGCTGAATGGCTTTTCCGTTCGGTAAAACAGATACATGACAGCAGCAGCCAGCAGAACTGCAAAAAATATAGAATGCGTTATACCCCTGTGCCCCCATAGCGAATCATATGGCACACCCATCCAATAGCCAATGGCATCCGCATCAGGGATCACAGCACAAAATGCACCCAACAACCAGAATTTTCGTGAGCCTATAGTGGCTCTCTCCGAGGAGTTGGGAACAGCAACTGCCAGTGCTATGTTTCCGATAGCGACAGAGGCGATAGCATGTGAAAAAGCAGAAGCCATTTTTGAAATTAAGAGTTAATAATTAAGAATTAATAATGAATCAGCAAAAAGATTAATTCTTAATTAATTTATATCGTTTGCCGGGCAGGGATACGATCACGCCGCTCATCTCCATCTCCAGCAGGGTGGCAGCTATCTCGCCGCCACTCATTTCAGACAGCGTGACTAGTCGGTCTATTTCCAACTCATTATGTTCCGTGAGGAGCTGATATATTTTTTGTTCTTCCGGTGATAGTGTAAGCGATAGTTGTGCTTTTTTCTTTTTAGGCTTATTAGTGCCCTCCCAGTTCATAGCTTCGAGTAGATTAGCCGCAGATTCTATCATCGTAGCCTTATATGTCTTGATGAGAAAGTTGCAGCCTGCGCTATATTTATCACCTATCCGGCCCGGAATTGCAAAGACATCCCTGTTGTAGGAATTGGCTATATTGGCAGTAATAAGCGCTCCACCTTTGACAGCACTCTCTATTACTACTATCGCATCGCACATTCCCGCTACGATCCTGTTTCGCTGCGGAAAGAAACTCGGGTGCATCTCCACCTGACTGTGATACTCTGTAAGCAGTCCGCCTTGCTCCACCATTTTCTTTGCTGTGGACTTGTGTTGTGCAGGATAGACCTGATTGAGGCCGTGCGCCATCACGCCGATTGTTTTGAGGTTACTTTCCAATGCCGTATTATGAGCAGCTATGTCCACGCCATATGCCAATCCGCTTATCACCAAGACATCCTGAGCGGCCAGTTCTTGCACAAACTTCTTTGTGACCTCCTTCCCATAATCGGTTATGTTCCGAGTGCCAACTATGCCGACGATCTTATCAGCATTTAGGTCTGCGTTACCTTTGTAGTATAGCATGAAAGGCATGTCATTGCATTCCCTCAATCTGCGCGGATAGTCCGGGTCTGAATATAGCAGGGGTTTGATATTATAATTCAGGATAAACTTCAACTCAGCTTTTGCCTGCTCCATCACATCAGCTGCCAGTATATCATTTGCACGCTCTTCACCGATCAGAGGTACTTTGAGCAGCTTAGCTTTAGAAGCCCTGAATATAGCCTCTGCACTACCGCAGTATGCTATCAGGTTCTGTGCCAAACCACTACCGATGTTAGGGATCATGGTCAAAGCGATATTATATAGCAGGGCATCTTCCTTCACGGTACTCATACGCGTTAAAAATAAAATAAATACGTATAAGTAAAAGTGGATTCAGATAATTTGTATTTTTGTTACCAGTTTTTTACTGGCTTTGGCCCCATTTCAAATACCATCTGACCACCACTGATGACGTCTCCATGATGCAGGAATGGTGTGTCGAGCTTTTTGCCGTTGACTGTCACAGACTGTACATACTTATTTCTTCTTGAAACCTTATGAGCTATGATCTCAAACTTTCTGCTCTTGTCTTTAGGGTCGAAATAAACAGTGGCTTTAGGAAATAGTGGTGTGCCTATAGCATATACATCTGTACCAGGTGTGACAGGGTAGAAGCCTAGCGCACTGAATATATACCAGGCCGACATCTGCCCGCAGTCATCATCGCCGTCCATGCCATCAGCCTCATTGCGGTATTTCACACGACGGAAATGAGCAACCCGTTTCTGTGTCTTCCATGCCTGTCCTGCATAGTCATATAGATAGCAGAAGTGATGCCCGGGCTCATTCTCATGAACATAATGCAAACCGTTGAAATTTGCATCCAGCTTTTTGATGAATTTTTCTTTGCCTCCCATCATATCTATTTCACCAGGAATGTCATGCTGAGCGGCATACTGATAAGTCCACGGACTACCCTCACAGAAACCAGCCCGCCTGTTCTCATTCCATGTGCCATCAATTTTTTTCGGTGCCATGAATCCCGTAGCGGGATTATAGAGATAAACATAGTTCTTGCTTCGTTTCATCAGTATGTCATATATATCCATGTGGCCTGTGGCTTTGGCGACCTGCGCGACACAGAAATCGTCATAAGTATACTCTAGCGATGAAGCCACCGACTCTGCGGTCTTATCGACAGGTACATAGCCCAGTCTCATATACCACGTCAGCCCCTGACGCGCCTCATATGATGTCCATGGCACACGGTCACCCCAATGTTTGATGCTATCTCCATCGGGAGGCATCATTGCGTCTTTGAGGCATGCCTTATATGCACCGGCCATATCAAATCCCTTGACACCTTTCACTATGGCATCAGCAAGTACAGCATCAGCATGTGTCCCGATCATGATATTGGTATAGGTAGGATTAGGCCATTTAGGCATATAGCCTCCCTCCTGATACATCTGTATGAGCGATTGCACCATGCCCGGCACATGTTCTGGAGCGATAAGTATCAGCAGCGGATGCTCTGCGCGATATGTATCCCAAAGTGAATAGTCATTATAGCTGACGCCATTGTGAATCTTATCGTCAAAGGCACTGTAGTAACGTCCATACTCCGAAAACTGCCGAGGAAAAAGCAATGAATGATACATAGCTGAATAAAAGACAGCTCTGTCTCTGTGGCTAGCACCTTCTATCTCTATGCGACTGAGATAGTCATTCCACATCGCTTTGGTCTGCGTCTCCACCTGCTCAAAAGTATTATGCTCGACTTCCTTTTCAAGGTTTTCTCGTGCCTGCTCCAGACTGATGAATGACGTTCCAATTTTCACCTGGACCGTTTCTGTTCCCTTGTCGAAAGTCACCCAAGCGCCGCAAGCTTTAGAAGTAAGAGTTATATTACCCGCCATGAGCTTGTCGCTGTCAGTCGTCCCCCACGATTCAAATGCCTTGTCATACTGAATAACAAAATACCCTTTGAAATTAGGCAGGCGAGGGCCGAGTTTTTCTGATGCGCGCTCAGTATTCCATCCTGTTATTTCTCTTTTGGCTGTATCGATTTTGATCCAACCGTGATAGCGCTCGACGATCAGATCTCCCTGCTGTCCCTTCGGAAAAGTAAACCTCAGTATACCGCATCTTGTACTGGCGGTCATCTCAACCTTCATCCGATGAAGAGCTTGGGTAGTAACTTTCAATGAATAGTAATAAGGCTTGGAAATTTCATTGTGATGTGCATAAAAAAGTTTTTCATGCAGACGTTTCACATCCATTTCACCTACGGTCGGCATCAATGCCACTTGTCCATAGTCGCCCATCCACATGGCGGGTTTGTGTGTGCCACGGAATCCCGTAATCCGGGTGTTTAAATATTGATACAACGGCCTGCCTATCCTTCCATCTTGATTGCAGGCGGTCCAATGTGTCATCCCAAATGGTGTCGCTACGAATGGTGTAGTCCTTCCGTAATAAAAAATAAGTCCTTTCGTGCCAATCAGTGGATTGGCATATTGGGTCAGGTCTGTTTTGTCTGACTGAGCCACTGATGATAAACAGGTCGTGAACAAAAACACAAGGAATAGTGTTAAGTAAAGTGCAAACCTATGTATGGTCATCTATTACATTTTTTGTGGTATGGAAATAATAACAAAGTGAATGTAGATAATCTCAAAAGTATTCCATAAAACATTTATTAACTTTAATACGTCCATTTTTACCGACCAATAGACAATAACCTGATCGAAACAAGATCTCATTCATGCCTAAAAGTTTACCACTCTTTTTTGTTTATTGTATGCTGACGGCCAGTACTTCGGGTCAGTCTATAACCATTACCGGCAGGGTCACCGACATGGAAATGGAAAAGGGGATCGGTTTTGCTACTATATTTATCAAAGGTACTGACATCAGCATTTCTACTGACTTTGACGGCTATTATAAAGTAGACTTAAAACCCACAGCGGAATATATAGGTGCCAAGTGCATAGGCTATGACAGGGTTCTCACTGCCATAAAAAAGCACACAAAAATACAGACGATCAATTTTGAATTGGAGCCTGTCGACACTATTTCAAACGGGGCTTTTCTAAAAAAAAGTGAGTCGGCTGCCCTTAGCATAGTTCGCAATGTGATCATCCACAAATCTTCCCATGATAAGAAGATGCTCAACTCATATGGCTATGAAGCATATACCAAGATACAGATCGACCTGATCGACCTGAATGAAAGATTCAAGAAGAGAAAAATATTCAAGCCATTTCAATTCGTATTTAAAAATATAGACAGCACTTCGGAGGTTAAACCGTTCTTGCCTTTCTTCCTCACCGAAACAGTCAGTGATTTTTATCATCGAAGGGGGGCATTGACCAACCGTGAGTCCATAAAAGCATCTAAAGTCTCAGGAGTAGATGACCTTAGCATAAGCCAGTTTCTAGGTACATCAACCCTTGAGACGGATATATATAATGAATATATAGTGCTTTTGAGACGGCAGTTTATATCACCCGTTTCCCCCTTAGGACTGGACTGCTATATCTACTATCTGGAGGATAGCCAGGTGATAAACGGGTACAAATGCCATAAAATTAGATTTATACCCAGGTCACAGAAACTGGCTCAGCTCGAGGGTGAAATGTGGATAGCAGATTCATACTATGCCGTCAAAAGCATCAGATTGAAAATGCAAAACGACTCACGGTTAAATCCTATCCGAAGCATAAGCCTCTATGATGAGTTTGTCCCAGTGGATAGGGCGATATGGATGCTAAAAAAGCAAATATTAGGTGTGCATGCTATTAAGTTTAAAAATACTCCTGAAATGACACTTAGAAGGAGTATTTATTACGATCGATTTATCATTAATGAAAAAAAACATGTACTCGATAGTATTTTCAGAAAAAGCAAACCAGACATAGCTGTAAGTGACTCTGCCAATTCAAAAAGCAACACCTACTGGGAAAGAATACGAAAAAATGCCTCTATGTCAGAACACGAGGATAAAGTGTATAACATGATCGATACGCTTTCAAACCTTAAGGTGATCAAAAACTACATTAATGCTTTCCAAACAGTATTATTGGGATACGTGGATGTCGGACCGCTCTCTATCGGCAATTTATATTCCTTTATTGCACTCAATCATATACAGGGCTGGCGATTCAAATACGGAATGCGAACCAATAGCAGTTTTAGTAAAGTAGTACGGATAGGGGCATATGGCGGCTATGGGATAAAGGACCATTTGGGTGTATATGGCGCAGATGTGTTGTGGCTGATCAAAAAAGACCCGAGGATCAGTATTGATGCCTCATACCGGTTTGACATCACTCCGACTCGCAATTATAATTCTTTTTATGTCTCACCCGACTTCTGGACTACCTATGGACTTCGCAGAATAGAAAACGGGCACTTCATTCCATTAAAGCTTATGGAACTGCGTGAATTTAAATTGAAATTCTACCATGAATTTAAATTCGGATACTCATATGCAGTCGGCATCATGAATCAAAGGTTACAACCCGTATCTGATTTCAATTTCAGCTATCACACAGCCGCAGATAATAGCAACCCGAATACAGACATAATTTCAGGAACCGTCACTGAATTCAGTCTTACACAGCGGTTCGCCTGGCATGAGAGGTTCGTGAACAGTAATTTTTACAGATATGGTTTTGGCAGCAAATTACCCGTTCTTACTATTCAGGTAGCAGTCGGAATCAAAAGTATCCTTGGCAGCCAGTTCAATTATGAAAGGCTATGTGCTACAATACGGGACACTCGTTTTTTGGGAATATTTGGGAAACTCCGCTATGATATTGAGGCAGGTAAAATATTCGGCACAATGCCCTTTTTATTTTTACAAACACCGAATACTTCGGAAACATATCTCTCAGTATGGCCGCGGTTTAATACTATTTCCCAATATCAATTTGCTGCAGACAGGTATGTGCAGGTCATGGCTGAGCATCATCTCGAAGGGCTTATATTGGACCGGATACCAGGCGTCAAGAAACTACGACTACGAGAAGTATGGGGTGCACATATGTGGTGGGGTGATATGACCGCTGCCAATCAGACCGCTAATTATGCTGACCTGTCCTCAAATCCGCTTAATACAGGTCTGGTAAAAGTACAGGTGGCAGACAAAAAGCCATTCATAGAAATGAATGCGGGTATAGAAAATATCTTCAGTTTCTTTAGGATAGATGCCGTATGGAGGGCTACCTATCTTGATCCCAGGGGTACACGCTTTAGCTTTCGATACGGCAATTGCGGGGTTAGGCTTTCATTTGCCTTCCAATTCTGACCTACTATCCGGATGGCTACTTTCTGATGATATATGTGTCAATTGGTTTATCGGGTAGCGTCGCTATATAATACTCAAATACGATCATGTGCGCTGTGGCTTTGACTTTCATCGCTCCAAAGTGCTGATCGTCACATTTGATCTTGAAGCGAGCGCTATCAAGTGGATTCACATTACAGCCATAGAGATGTGTATTGCCGCTGCTGCCACACGTGATGTAGATGGGCTTCTCAGATGTCAGGTCCTGCACCCGCTCATAGAAATGTTCATGTCCTGTCAATACAGCATCAATACCCCATTTCCCATACGGCCACTGCATACTGGTGGCACTTCCATGTTCGCCTGTGGAGTATGGCGGATGATGGAAATAAACGATCTTGAATGGTGCATTGCTTTTCGCCAACTCACTTTGTAGCCATTTGGGCTCCGGGTCATCGCAGCATTTTATATCAGCATCTTTTCGGGTATCTATGCTAAAGAACTCAATCGGGCCCCATGTGAAATCATAGTTCTTTTCATCTCCGGGCAGGGTGAAGTATTGCAGATATGGCTTCATGCCGGCAGTATAGTTGTCATGATTGCCAGGGCTGGGAAAAAAGCGGTTTACCTTGTCCTGAGCGGCCTTGCCGTGACACTGCTCATTGGTAGGAGCATCTGGATTGTATATGTAGTCCCCATAATATTTGCCTATATTCTTTTTGATGGTCTTTCTGCTACCGAGGGTATAGTTATTGTCGCCGGTTGTGATTATAAAATCAACATTCCATGTCTTGATCATAGCAGCCACCTGGCCTTCTTCTGGGCTATTCTGCCCATAGTCACCTATCACCGCAAAGGTAATGGAGTCAGCGGGAACGTTAACTGTAATAGGTGTAGATGACTGAGCAAATGTGGTGCCGAGAAGTGTGCTAAAGATCAAAGTGGCTATGTAATGTAATTTCATGTGTAGCTTATTATGTCTTGTAAAAATACATTTCCGTATTGAGAAAAATGAGCTTTATTTTGAGTCAACAGCTTTCAACCTTTCAGTAAAGTCTTTGTAATTCTTCCGTGAAGGAGATGTCCAAAGTGCTTCCGCCAATGCAGCCAGTCGTGGCATCAACTGATGCTCTGCCTGAGCCTCTGTGGCCACATATTCAGTCCATAGCGTTGCTTCCCCACCTAGTATGTGCTTTTGCTGTTTGGGCAATAGGCCTCCGGGTACAGGGTTGAAGGAATAAACTTTTTTTAAAGGCAAAGGCAGCATCCAGAATGCTTTTGCTATATCTCCTTCCTGCGGATAGTCAAAATAGCAATAACCACGAGGAGCCATAATGACATCGTTACCATATTTAGCTGCTTTGATACCTGCACCTTTACTCAGCCAACTCATGACCACCATGCTATCACTCAGTCCGCCTTTGACCACTTCACCCCAGCCGATGGCTATCTTGCCTTTTGAATTGAGATATTTCTCGACACGATGCATAAAATAGTGCTGTAATTCTTCCTCATTCTTGAGATTATACTGTTTCATTACAGCCTGTGCGACTGGGCTGCTTTTCCATTGAGTTTTTGGGGCCTCGTCTCCACCTATATGGATATAGCGCCCGGGAAACAAAGCGCAGACCTCATCCATGACTTCCTCAAAGAATTTGAAAACCGTATCAGTAGGAGCGTAGATGTCCTTCTTAATACCCCAGGTATTTGGTACTGTGATTTGCTGTCCCGTGCAGCCGAGATAGGGGTATGCTGCGAGCGCAGCAGAAGAGTGTCCGGGCATTTCTATCTCCGGGGTGATAGTAATATAGCGTTCTTTAGCATATTCGACGATCTCTATGATGTCTTCCTGCGTGTAGTATCCTCCATATTTGCTACCATCTTTCTCTGTGCGCCATGCGCCTACTTCGGTCAGCTTGGGGTATTTTTTGATCTCGATGCGCCAGCCCTGATCATCTGTGAGGTGCCAGTGAAAGGTATTTATCTTATAGTATGCCAGCTGGTCGATATACTTTTTGACAAATTCTTTTGAAAAGAAATGCCTGCATACGTCGAGGTGCATGGCACGGTAGGAATAGGTCGGATAGTCTGTAATTTCACAGCAGGGGATCTTATGGTCTTTAGATGAGTTGTACAATTGAACCAATGAGACAAAAGCATAGTAAGCGCCTTGGGCTTGGTTTGCATCAATAGAAATATATTCCGGAGTTACTTTTAAGTGGTAAGCTTCCGCACTTGGTAGATTAACAGCGGATGGTATTTTAATAATTAAAGGTTTTCCAGACATAAATATTGAATCTGAATCTGGTTTGCCACGGGCTATGAAATGAGATAAATACTCAATTAAATGATTGCTTATGTCTTTTTTTGGTTCACCCAGATACCAGGCTTCAATGCTGTGAGAAAATGAAAGCATCCGGGCATCAAAACTACCCGGGTTTATAGTAATCTCCTGCGGCTCGGGTATAATATTTATACTTTGGCTAAAACACCAAAGCGGGGCAAAAAACAGGATGGCAATTATTGCTTTATTCACATCGCATATTAATCAGGTAATATTAAGTAAGTGTTAATTAAAAACACCATTTTTTCCGCTATAAAAAATTACTTGCTATTTTTACACATCACATGCCGCGCCAACTCATACACGAACACAGATTCTTTCTTGGGATATTTGCTCTTTACCTCATCGTTGGAGCTTTTGGCTTTCTGTTTTATCAACAAGGCACTGAGACGCTTTTTTTTGATCGCCATCATACGCCATTCAGGGATTGTTTTTTTGTTTTTTGTACCCGACTAGCAGAGGGTGGTTTCCTTACATTGATAGGACTGATCTTGCTTTTCAGCAGGTTGAAGTACTTATTTGTCTATCTAATTGACCTATCGATAGTGGCTATCGTTATTGGTTTTCTTAAGGTAAAGATGTTTCCCGACCATGTGCGGCCCGCCATGTTTTTCAGCGGGCAATATAAGCTCCATTTTGTAGAGGGTATCCCTGTTCTCACAGTTTACAGTTTCCCTTCAGGCCACACTGCCGTGGCCTTTGCTGTCTTTTTCCTATTGGCCATATACATCAAGCGTACCTGGGTCAGTATGGTGCTGCTATGCTTGGCACTTTTGGTTGGCCTGTCACGCATGTACCTGATGGAACATTTCTGGATAGATGTATATTTTGGCTCCCTGGTAGGTATTCTTATCACACTTTTAGTGTATATTGTCCTGCAGAAGTCTATGATACATAGTGATAGCAAACTGCTTAATCTGTCACTCTATGAGCGGTATTTAAAAAGAATGTGAACATGACTATTGCGAAGCGGCTTTCGGGGTTTCCCACATGGCTATTTCTTATTTTGATCGGATTGCTGGTCTTTGTGCCTTTTTTGGGCAATGTACATCTCTTTGACTGGGACGAGGTCAATTTTGCCGAGTCTGCGCGCGAGATGCTCCTGACGCACAACTACAGAATGGTGCAGATCAATTTTCAACCTTTTTACGAAAAACCACCCTTCTTTATCTGGCTGCAGGCGCTGTCGATGAGCTATTTTGGTGTGAATGAATTTGCCGCCCGTTTCCCAAATGCTCTTATTGGTATTGCTACGCTGATCACAGTCTATAATACCGGTAAAAGATACTTCGATGCCAATTTTGGTATCTGGTGGGCCATGTTGTTTACCTGTTCCATACTTCCCCAGTTGTATTTCAAATCCGGTATTATCGATCCGGTATTCAACTATTTTATTTACCTGAGCTTATATCTTCTCTTTATTATTTCTATCAAAGACGACTTTGAATCTCCGAAACTCGGGCGCAAAAACCACCTGTGGTATATGGTCGCATCAGCCTTGGCGGCTGGAGTGGCGGTACTCGTCAAAGGACCAGTAGCACTAGGTTTGATAGTTTCTACGGTCAGTATCATTCTCTTTATAAATAGAGGCAAGCTCAATTTCAACCTGACCGACCTGATCATCTGGCTGCTGGTCATCACGATAGTGATCGGTGCATGGCTGACATTTGAGATCAGGGCAAACGGTGTAGCCTTCATCCATAATTTCATAGCGTACCAGATACGGCTTTTCACTACAGAAGATGCAGGACATGGAGGGCCGATCTATTTTCATTTACTGGCACTTATTATCGGATGCTTCCCTGCATCTGTGCTGTGTCTTGAGTCATTCCGCCGCAATCCTGACGACACACTGCACCAGGTATCCTTCAAAAGATGGATGATAGTGCTGCTAGTAGTTACTTTATTTGTTTTTTCTATTGTCAAGACCAAGATCATACACTATTCTTCGTTGTGCTATTTCCCTGTTACATTCCTCGGTGCATACTATATCTATCATCTCACCAATAACAGGTGGAAGTGGTCATGGAGGCAATATGTACCTGTCTTTCTTCTGGGTAGTATTTTTGCATTGATCATAGGTGCTGCTATTTGGATAGGCTCATATCATATATCTATTCCTTTTTTTGGCGAAGACCAATTCGCTTCGGCGGCACTAAAAGCTGTGGTTTATTGGAGTCCCAAAGAACTGATCATGCCGATAGCTTTCTTTGTGGCACTGATAGTCGGCCTTATATTGATCGGACAAAAGAGGGTCACAGCAGGATTATGGACTATCCTTATTGCTACTTGTTTATTCACAAACCTGATGATGGCTATCATTGTACCCCGGATGGAGAAATATTCTCAAGGGGCTATGATCGAATTTCTACAAGCGAAAAAAACTGAAGACTGTTATATAGAGGTCTTAGGATTTAAAAGCTATGCGCAATTATTTTATTATGACAAGAAAATACCTGCCACACGTCAGGACCTTGACCTGAACTATATAGTCTGGGGACCCACCACTAAGCCTGTCTATATCATCACTCGAGTCACTAAGCTTGGAAGCTTCTATGATCCTAATAAGTTTCAGGAACTATACAGAAAGAACGGCTATGTGTTTTTTAAGAAACTGAAGTAATAGCAGTTCTCAAAATAAGGACATCTAAAATTTTATGCTATCAAATGTCTCTACTGTCTCATGTAAAATTGCTATATTTGTATTATATAAGTATTAAAAGCAATTAAATATTTATTATGCATATTTTAAACAAGAATAATAAATACGTATATCTTCAATCCATTGATTTTGTATAATCTAAGTTTAGAATGAAAATTCACCCAATATGCGGAAATATGGATTTTTTATATGTATAAGTGAAAATACATGTGTGACTGAAAAGCTCTGAAAACCATAAATCTAAAGATGATATCATATGTGTCAATAATTTATTTGACAGATTAAAATTAAAATGCTTGTTTTGCATTAGCAAAGGTTGCCAGTCAGTTTCATCTGATGGGCATTAATAGGGAATCACGTGTAAATCGTGAACAGTACCCGCTGCTGTAAGCTCTTTCAGAGTTTTGGTCTCAATACCACTGTTCGCCCAGGCGAATGGGAAGGTGCCAAAACGGAGTAAGTCAGAAGACCTGCCAATTGCTACAATGGTTCGACAGCTTTCGGGAAGAAAGGCTGGGAATAGATGCGGTGTACAACGTATTTGCTCCTTTTTATTTATCCCGAAGTTGATTTTTTAATTCTTAAATTCGTGTTTTCAAATGAAGAAAATCAGCTTTACTTTATTGGCATTTATTGCCATTTTCTCTGCCACAGCCCAGCACAGGTCTACTTTTGACGACCTCGGCCTAGCACCAAACTCATACTGGAACGGGTCCAACCTGTCCGGTGGTTTCCTGGATGGTGATGCATACTTTACCAACAGTTACGACACTACTTATCTTTTCTGGTCGGGATTTGCATACAGTAACATACCTGTCAATGTAGACACTATTACTACCGGCACTACCGACTACAACTATCAGTACAACAATGCCGCCAGTAGCGGGGTTTATGGCTCCAGTGCCTTCAGCCTATGCTATGTCGGCAGCAGCCCTACTCTCAGGCTTGAAGGCTTCGCACCCGGTCACCAGATCTATGGCATGTATGTGACCAATTCGGCTTATGACTATCTCAGTATGAAATACGGAGATGGTTTTGGGAAAAAGTTCGGCGGTGTAACGGGCATGGACTCAGACTGGTTCCGCTTGACGATTACAGGCTGGTATCAGGGCAACCCTATAGCAGATTCCGTAAACTTCTATCTGGCAGATTTTCGTTCTCCGGACACCACACAACATTATATCCTGAAAAGCTGGGCATTTGTCGATCTATTGCCGCTTGGTAATGTAGACAGCCTGACATTCATCCTTAACTCCAGTGATACTGCAGGAGGTTTTGGTATGAATACCCCTGCGTATTTTGCCCTGGACAACTTCATGACCACTGACGGGGCTACTTATCAGGGCCCATTGCTGGCGAATGATTCATTCTCCTTTGTGTACATGGATACGCTCACAGGTAATCCGGATACTCTGATCGCCAATATAGTCGCAAATGATACTCTTTCACCATTTCTCGCATATACAATTTCATTGGTATCAAGCCCTTTGATCCTTGGTGCCACAGCTTACCTGAATTCAAGCGACAGCCTTGTTTATATTCCCGCTCAGGGGATAACGGGTACTGACACACTATATTATTCCGTATGTGATGAGATCGGCACGTGTGATACAGCACAAATACTGGTCTATGTAGCGACTCCGTCCAATGCAGATACCAGCACAGGCATTAAGAATATAGGTTTGCCTGACCTGCATATATACCCTAATCCGGCCAGTGCCAATCTGTCGATCAGCTACTCGGGCACTATACAGTCTATTTCTATTATAGAAATGACAGGTCGAGAAGCTATGCAAATAGATATTCATAGTACTCAGTCTACGTTCAATATTGAACAGCTTAGTCCGGGTGTCTATACAGTCATCATCCATACTGCGGATGGCACAGATGCGAAACGATTAGTCAAGGAATAAAAACCTAAGACAATGACTATTCGTAGCATCCATAAATTTTGTGGGCTGGTATTTCCTTTTCGTAGGTTACTACTCTATATCTTCTGCTTATTACTGTTTGCATCAGACAGCTATGCCCAGTTTGCTCCTGTTGTGGGCTTCCCGGGTACCACAGCTATACCCGGAGATTCATCTGCTTTTGTTGCATGGGCGAGTGGATGCACTGTATATAGGGGTCTAAGATGCATTGAAGTTCCTGACTCCGGCTATGCCACTGATGGTGACTCAAGCTCAGCACTCGGGCCTGCAGGACAGAATGGTACTGTAAGCCTCGGCGATAGTGGTATTGCAATACTTACTTTCCCCAGTCCAATAGTGAACGGCCCTGGATTTGATTTTGCAGTATTTGAAAATGGATTTGATGTAGGGCCACCCGCAGATGGATTAGCTTTTCTCGAGCTTGGCTTTGTTGAGGTGAGCAGTGATGGAGTAAGGTATGTACGTTTTCCGTGTATAGACAATGTACAGGATAGCAGCCAGATCAGCAATGCTATCCCCATGGATGGCAGTAGGCTCAATAATCTCGCAGGTAAATATGTTTGGGACTATGGTACTCCGTTTGATCTCAATGAGCTTATCGACTCTCCTGGGCTTGATGTCAATAATATACTCTTTGTAAAAGTGATCGACGTCATCGGATCCATTAATACCGCTATTGGCACTCATGACAGCCGAGGCTACATAGTCAACGATCCTTACCCTACTAATTTTGCTTCATCAGGTTTTGATCTGGACGCAGTAGGAGTGATCAATCAAAAAGGAGTAGCCGGGATCGATCATGTAGCGACTACTAATGTAGAAGTTTATCCAAATCCCATAACAGATGTTTTACAAATCAGGACTTATCAATCTGGTCCAAGTATCGTGCAGATCACTGACATGAATGGTCGTTTAATAATAAGCAAAGCCTTTAACTGTGGAACAGAACTATGGCTGGACTGCCTGCCTACTGGCGTATACAATGCTAAAATTACTAACCAGCTGTCTGCATTCTCAAAACTGATCGTGAAACAATGAAGCCAGAGAATAATATCACACCAATACTTAAGCCCTCAAAGGAGTCTAAATCCTTTGAGGGTTCCTGTGATTATTATTTAGAAAACGGATATGTTGTTTTTACAGAAGAATATCATCTCAGGCGTGGCCATTGCTGCAAAAACGCATGCCGTCACTGCCCGTATGGATTTAAGAAAAAGCAATGAGGACTTTGCTTAAATATGGTATGACTAGTATGATATTGATGAATGTAATTGAGATCAGTATTGCACAAGGTATTAAGGATTCAGTTATACAAATGAAAACCATACCTATAGAATGGAATGCAAATAGCAAGGAGCGGACCAACATTGATTTGAGTACAGATAACCTAAAACTGGATGCCGACTATCAGACAGGCAAAAGAGTATCAGACGTCCTGGGTGAAAACACAAGTGTATTTATAAAAAACTATGGAGTGGGACAATTAAGTTCAATATCGATCAATGGCTCATCAGCAGCTCAAACTACTATCGAGTGGAACGGTGTCAAAATAAACAGCCCGACCACAGGTCAGGTGGATCTGGCGCTATTTGACATGGGGACTGTCGATAATATGAAAGTGACCAATACCGCTACAAATCAATCAGTAGGTGGCTTACTATCATTGAATAACAATAAGATGTTCAATAGCGATACCCTGATATCAAACAATGTCATCCGCTATGGAAGTTTCAATACACTGAACCTTTCATCCAATAATAGTTACAGTATTGGAATGTTTTCAGGGAGTACTAAAATAAATTACCTGCGTTCAGATAATGATTTCCCATTTGTAAATAACTCCCAGATCGGTGCTCCGATACAGAGAGAAACCAATGCTGCTACATCTCTGGTTTCTTTTTTGCAGCAGTTGGACTTTAGGATCAAGCAATATAATGTGGGTGTCATGTTCTGGGTCACAGATGCTGATAGACAGCTTCCACCTGTCATGACAGATCCCAGCGGGTCTGAGCACGAATGGGATAGATCATACCGCTCAATGGCTTATTTCACCGGACGCAAAAAGGCTTTTACTTTTTCTCTTAAATCTTCGTACCTCTACGATTGGTTGAGATACACGGATCCGGTAGGAGCTATAGATAGTCGGTCCACCGCACAGGCCATCAGAAGCCTTTTTAACCTTGGTTATAATTTCAAAGACAAACTACTGCTCGACGGGACCATCAACTATGACCACGAGCTGGCTACATCTTCGGGATTTGACACATTGAGGTCACGAAATATATCAGGCATCAACATTTCTGCCACTTATCGTTTTGGGCGCTTTTCAAAAGCGGGAGTATCTGTCAAGCAGGACCTGCTCGGGACGAGCGCACTGCCTTTTTCTCCCGGGGCCTATATTTTAGTTGGGAAAACTATTAAGAAAAGTACCTTCTATGCGAAACTCTGCGGTGCAAGGACCTATAGATTACCGGCATTGAATGATCTATATTGGAATCCCGGAGGCAATCCATCATTGCAACCGGAACATGCATGGAACAGCAGTCTCAGCCTCGATTACGGCTATAAAAGTTTTGTGAAATTTCAGGTGAATGGCTTTTATAATTACGTCACGGATTGGATATTGTGGACTCCCACACAGAGCGGTATCTGGACTGCTCAAAATGTAAAAAGGGTCGTGTCACGGGGAGTAAATGTCAGTCTCAAGGCACAAAACAAGGTATCCCTATCTGACAGAGGGTTTGTAGTAGCTTTTCATGCCGGCTACTCTTATACCAATACTATTTCTCTGGATGCAGCCTCAGCTGATGACGACTCTAAGGATAAGCAACTGATCTATGTACCACTGCACAATTTCTCTGCCAGCCTACAATTACAGTACAGGAGATTTTATATCCGCACTATACATAGTTTCACAGGCATAAGGTACACTGCCACGGATGATTCGCAGTTCCTACCCGGATATTACCTGACCCATCTTGAGGCTGGCAAGGATTTTTACTTCCACAATCAGCAGATCGGTTTGTCTTTCAGGGTCAATAACATCACTAACTGTCAATATCAGGTGATCGCGCAACGGCCAATGCCGGGCAGGAGCTATGAGATGACAGTCAGATTAAATTTAGCAAAATGAAACAGGCATATTCATTCATCACTATCACTATAATCACATTCTTGTGTTCGTGCCATAAAGAGACGCCAAATTCAATTGGCTCGGGTAGTATCATTGTGATCAATGAAGGAGGCTTTGGACATGGCAATGCAGATCTGTCGGTTTATAATCCAAGCACCAAAACAGTTTTTAACAATGTTTTCTCACAAGAGAATGGATTTGCGATGGGAGATGTAGCACAAAGCCTTTACCTAATTGGAGATACTGCTTTTATAGTGATGAATAATTCGCAAAAGGTAGTGATCGCGAAAGCCAGTCAAAATTTTAAATATATCTCAAGTATCAGTTTGCCCAATTCATCACCGCGCTACTTCTTGCCTGTGGATAGTCGCAGGGCTTATGTCACAGAGTTATATTCAAATAAAATATGGGTGGTAGACTACAGGGCAGATACACTGATCAAAAGCATACCAGTGACAGGCTGGACAGAACAGATGGTGTCATGGAGTGGTAAAATATATGTGGAAGAAGCAACCACACCCTCCGCGACATATGGCACAGGAAGTACCTCTCCACCAGTTCACGCAGTATTGATGATAGATCCTGCCTCAGATCAGATAGTCAATTCTGTCTCTTTGCAGTCTGACCCCGGGAGCATAGCACTCACAGGTCAGAATAAACTATTTGTCCTGTCTCCCCAGCAGACCAGTCCGCTACTCGTCAGTGCCAGCCTGTATGAGATAGATATGGCCTCATTCTCCATACAGCATCAATTCAATTACAGCCCTACTCGCTATCCAAATTATATCCGGTACTCATCCGTCAGCAATCAGCTGATGTACGCTGACAGTGGCGGGATATTTGTCATGCAGCCTACTGATACGATCATTCCACCAAACCCTTTCATAGTATCACAAGGCTGGAATATATATGGCCTCAATCCTGATCCAGTGACTGGCGACATATACATCAGTGATGCAGTGGATTATCAGCAGGCATCGCATATCTGGCGGTATTCGCAGACAGGGGTCAATCTTGATCATTTTAATGCCGGTATTATCTCAAATGGATTTGTATTTGAATGAAAAGAAATAGAATCCATATTAGTTTATTAATAATAGCTCTTTCATTCTGCATCATAAATGGTGCATGTACGAATAAACATGCCTTTCAAAGCAATAAAAATGCTGCCATAATTGACTCTCTTATCCCTAAATATTCCCGTTCGTTCAGGATTGATTATTATGAAAAATATAAAGTGGTTTCGGTGTTTTCGGGAAAAGATAATAAGACAGTGACTTCCTATTTACTTTGTTCTAAAGACAATGTGCCTATGGGTCTTGTCGATGCAGTCCATATCAATTACCCGGCGTCACGAGTGGCATGTATGTCCACAACACATGTGGGTGCATTAAAGCTACTTGATGCCAGAAACCTGATTGTCGCCACTACCAATAAAGCCCTGATATGCGATTCCATCATAAGAGAATTGATAAGCAAAGGTATCATTAAGGATGCAGGCAAAGATTATCAACCCGATTATGAGGTAATAGCACAAGTTAAGCCAGATATGCTTTTGTCAGATGGGGAAAACACTGCATCATCCCAGATGTTCGCTAAGATGAAAGCATTAGGTGTGAATGTGGTTTGCTCACGTGACTACTTCGAGCAGGAGCCATTGGCACGTGCAGAATGGATCAAATTTTTTGCTGCATTTATCGGGAAAGAAAAACTAGCTGATAGTATTTTTAATGTTGTTCAGTTAGATTATCAACGGCAATTAAATCAAACGGCAAAGATAAATGATCGTCCAACAGTATTCTGCAATCTACCTTATAGCGGCGTTTGGTATATGCCTTGCGGCGAAAACTATGTGGCAAAATTAATAAACGATGCTGGTGGGGACTTTCTTTGGAATAAGGATAAACCAATGAATGGTCTAAATCTGACACTCAATTTTGAACAGGTTTACCAAAGGGCAGTGAACGCAGACTTTTGGATCAATACGAGTACTTTTACCAATCTGAAAGAGATTGGAAACGTAGATGCAAAGTTTAAATTATTCAAGGCTTTTAAAACTGGCAATGTCTATAATGGCGTCAACCGCCTTTCTCCTGGCGGAGGTATGGACATATGGGAAACAGGTAGCTATACCCCCAATATAGTTCTTCGCGATCTTATCCTGATATTTCATCCTACAGATTCTATACAGGGTAATTTGTACTATTACAAACAATTAAAATGATTGATAGCAATAGAAATATACTGTTATGGTCGCTCTTGGGACTGGTTATCATCATTGTATTCCTGTTGCAGTTAGTCGTCGGGTCATATCCTTTATCTTTGTCAGACCTCATCCATGCAGTCCCAGAAAGTGCTTCTGGTAATATTCTTTTACAATCCCGCCTGCCTGCTGCCATAGCAGCTACCGTCGGCGGTGCAGCATTATCACTCGGAGGATTGCAGATGCAAACGTATTTTAAAAACCCCGTCGCTGGGCCATTTGTACTTGGCATTTCGTCAGGTGCATCACTAGGTGTGGCTATACTAATGATGTTGTCAGGTATTCTTGGCCATGAGCAGACGAATGAATGGGGGCTGGTCGCAGCGTCTTCTCTCGGTGCATTTGGTATCTTCTTTCTGGTCATGATCATATCATATAGATTGAACAGTGCTGTTTCAATGCTGATTATCGGACTGATGATCGCGTCATTCGTTAATGCTATAGTAGAGAGTATACAGACACTGGCTACTGCAGATAGCATAAAGAGTTACCTCTTCTGGACCATGGGCAGTTTCAGAAACATATCACTATCACAAACTCCGACGCTACTAGTGATAATAATTATCGCTATCGTCATCAGTGTTTATCTTATCAAGCCCCTTAATTTGTTATTAATAGGAGAGGAGTATGCGCGGCTTACAGGGCTCAACATAAGACGTAGCAGAGCCCTGATCATCATCAGTACATGCCTGCTGACAGCTGGTGTCACTGCGTTCTGCGGGCCGATAGGTTTTGTGGGTTTGGCTGTACCACACATGGCCAGAGGCATATTCAAAACTTCTGATCATCGTATTCTCACTCCCGCTGTGATATTGATCGGAGCCATAGTGAGCGGTGCCTGCAATCTGCTCACCGGAATCTCAATTCATGGATTGGTATTGCCTATCAATACTATTACATCACTACTAGGCGCACCATTTGTGATATGGATCGTATTCAGAAGCCGGGCGCTGAGGTGAATTACCTGCTGGCAGATATCTGGGCAGCAGGTACAGCTTTAGCCTGCACATCTTGTTTCTTTTCATCTACCGGCATGCTAGGCTTAGTCCCATAGCTGATCTTATCTATATTGGTTTTAAACGGTGATATCTTTGCCATATAGTCTCCTTTGTATTTCTTAGGCAGCGGCTCGCTGAATTGCAGTTTTTGTTTGAACGGATCTACCTGCTGGCCATCCTTCCAAAAGCGATAACAGACATGAGGGCCAGTAGCAAGCCCAGTCATGCCCACATATCCTATTACTTCACCCTGCTTGACTTTCCTGCCGGCGTGCATACCTGCTGCTATTTTGCTCATATGCAGGTACTGCGTTTTATATTCTCCATTGTGGCGTATCTTGACATAGTTACCATTGTAAACACCAAATTGTGCCTCCTCGACTATGCCATCCCCAGTAGCTAGGATAGGAGTACCCGGAGCTGCAGCATAGTCCGTACCGAGATGTGCGCGCCATTCTTTGACTACCGGATGGAAACGGCTGAGTGAGTATTTTGAGGTGATCCGGAAAAATTTCAAAGGTGCTTTCAGAAATTGCTTCCTCATGCTATTGCCATTCTCATCAAAGTACTCACCGCCGTGGGACTTTTCCTTTTCATAATAAAATGCATAATAATCTTTTCCGCCGCTTGTGAATTCCACAGCATCGATCTGACCAACAGCCAAGGTTTCACCTTTTACAAAATCCTGATCATAAATAATTTTGAACTTATCGCCCTTTTGTATTTTATAGAAGTCAATGGTACATGAAAATATGTCAGCAATTCTCACTGCCAGATCAGAAGGTATATCCATATTGTCAAAAGTTTCATAAAGAGAGCCCTCCACGACACCAGCTACCTCCTGATGCTTGTGCTCGACCTCATTTTGTCCGCGGCAGATGTAGAGTGAATCATCAAGATTAAATATGACATAATTGAGCTTATTTTCTTCATAGACGATCTTTTTTGCTACAAACCCCGTGTCTGAATTTGTCCCGATCACTGCGTATTTATTCCCAGCGCGTATCTTCTTGCAATTAAAAATATCCTTTGACTCTTTGATCAAATAGCTTATTGTTTGATAAGCGACATTATGCTTTAGGAATATGTCTGAGAATGCCTCATTCTTTTCTACTGTCTGGTCTATCACCACAAACTCACTAAGGTTCAGTCCGTATTTAATTACCGGAACTTTTACCGTATCAATTCTAGTGTATGCTGTGCTAGTGACTTCTGTAAATCGAGGATTTAATTGTTGCTTCTCAACCAGTATACCAAAAAGCAACGCCACGCATGTCACAGAGAGAAATGATATGATGAGCAGGCGGTTATTATTCATGCATTATTTTTATGCTTGTAAAGTTAAGTCATCCTCCCACCGGATAAGCAATAGAAGTACACGTGAAAGATTTGAAAACGACGAGATAGTGCAGTAAAAAGGACAAAATAATGAAACCTTTTACTTCTGAAATTGAGGCTCGGCTAGTGTCCATACTGAGGTCCTGCCAAGGAAAGACATGCCTAATACGTATCCGCGAAGTTCGATTGTATTTCCTTTGTATGTCATATGACAGTCATATGTCTTGCCATTTTTAGGGTCATAAATATGACCACCATCATAATAATTAGGGTCTTTTGCGGTCTTGTAAATATCATGCAGGACTACTAAACCCAGAACAGGCCTGCTCTTTAGCTTATCATCCGGATTTTCTTTGTCCAGTTTGGGTTTGCCGTTTTCATTTGGTTCGCTCAGCCATATGATCTTCGCTTCAAAGGTTTTGCCGGTTTGATAAACCTCGAGTCTTGACGTTTTCTCTTGATTGTACCATATTTTGCAGACTTGATCTTTCTGGGCGGATACAGATGTGGTTAGTGCGATGAACAGAAAAATAGAAATGGCTATTTTGATAGTACGCATATTGGGCTTTTATTATGTCTTGTTATCTAATATTATGTCAAATATGTACAAATTTCTCTGATCTACCCTTATTTGATATCAAATTTTTAGAGCCTGTCAAAAAGGAGTTGTTCTATCATCCAGTACTGTGTATTGGGTTCCTTGACAAGTGTAAAATGCACCTCGGCATTTTCCGTTTTAAACCGTCTCCCTTTTTGAGTTTGTGTTTTGAAATCTGCTCCTACGGAGACATGAGCACTATTATTTTCATTGTCAATATCTATCGACTTAAACTCAGCTCCAAGAAACTGCATTTGGTTATAGCCTAGTTTAAATGTATCTATTTTCTCAATTAGTTCATCCTTCTCTATACCTAAGCCTAGCTCGCTTTTCATCTCATCGAGGAAGACAAAGTCAGCGGTAATGAATCCCTTATCAAAAATGAATGCCAAAGCAGTGCCACATTGGTTTTTTATATCAAATTCATCGCTTGGATGAAACTCCTCATACAGCATATGAATGGTCCAGTTTGGCATCCTGATATTCTGTATCTCCTGCTTGAATATTTCTTCCGTCACAAACCGATACATTTCTTTATCGCCGACACCACTGAGCGTCTCGACCACTATTCCTTTTTTGCGAAGGAGTTTGAGCAGTTTCTGGAGTTCCTTCTTTATTTCTTTGTCAGAGAGGTCATGTACATGATTGTAAAGAGGAGCGCCGATGAAATCGTATATCCTGACCATTCCTGCCTTATCGTGCAGCTGATGAAATTTGTTGATCTGCCTGAGAAATACATGCTCGATCTCAGGTGGGAGGTGCTCTGAGCCTGCAAAATCACCGCCGAATTCCGCCATCATTTTCAACTTCAGAAGCTCATTTTCTGTTGTCAGTTCTATATTAGACTTTTTCCTTCGCTTAGCCATAAGATTGTAAAATTATAAAATGATGACAAACAATTTTAGGGTTTCATTAAATTTGATGACAAACAACAATATGCTCAAATTTTTCAGCAAAAGTCCTTTCCTGCTTTTCTATATAGTTTTTGGCTATATCATTATCTTTTCGATGTGGTGGGGATACCTGCTTTTTTCGAAAAACGAACAGGCATTCACCGAAAAGGTAGAACTGGACAGGATCAACTATCAATCAAAACATGATCCGATAAAATATGAAGAAACCCAGAGCTACCTTCAGTTATTGACCAAATACAAAAGCTACAGGGTCATGGTCCTGTCTGAAGGGATATTTTTCCTCTTGCTTCAGATCATGGGATTGGTGCAGGTGAGGAGGATATTTGGCAAAGAGATAGAACTGGCTGCCCAGCAGACCAATTTCCTTCACTCCATCACACACGAGCTCAAATCACCGCTATCAAGTGTAAAACTGGCCCTTCAGACGATAGTCAAAAGACAATTAGAGCCAGAACTGAAAGCCAAACTGGTCAATAATGCGCTGAGCGATGTGGTCAGGCTGGAGTCTCTGGTAGATAATATACTATTTGCCGCAAAGATCGAACGAGACACACATGGCTTTTCCAATGAGGAGGTGAATCTGTCAGACCTGGTACATTTGGTAGTGGAGAAGTTTCAAACCAATAAAAAGAACATACAGATCCTTACTGAAATAGAGGATGAAGTATACTATAGTACCGATCAGATGGGCTTTATTTCTGTGGTGATGAACCTTGTAGAAAACGCTATCAAATACTCGGAGGTAAACTCTATGGTCAATGTATCACTAATTAGCACAGATGCCGCGATCACACTGGCTGTCCGCGATCAGGGTTTTGGTATACCAGATGAATATAAAAAGAAAGTGTTCGACAAGTTCTATCGGGTAGGCAATGAGGATACACGAAAGACCAAAGGCACCGGGCTGGGCCTCTTTATTGTAGGCCGATTCATCGAAATATATAAAGGCAGGATTACATTGACTAACAATACTCCTAAGGGTAGCATCTTTGAACTCTCATTACCCAAATGACACTATCCGATATCTATCAGCGACTTTACCTTTTCGAGGTCCTCAGGCGTATCTATTGATATGCTTTCGTGTGTGGTCACTGCTGTCTGGATGCTGTAGCCATTCTCCAGCCATCTAAGCTGCTCCAGACTTTCTGCGAGCTCCAGAGGCGTAGCTTTGAGTTTGGTTATTTCTTTCAAGACATCGATCCTGTAGCCATAGATTCCAATGTGTTTATAGAAAGCAGTATACGTATCAATATTTCTAATATATGGAATCACACTCCTGCTAAAATAGAGTGCTTTTAAATTCTTGTCTACGGTGACCTTGATAATTGATGGCTTCTCTAGGAGTGCCCTATCGTTACACACCTTGATGAGTGTACCTATCTGACATGCAGGGTCTGCAAAAAGTGCTGCCAAAGTATCTATCTGCTCCGAGTGAATGAATGGTTCATCCCCTTGAATATTGATCACTGCATCAGCCGGTATATTTATGCTGGCTTCAGCACAACGCTCAGATCCATTCTGATGATGAGATGCTGTCATTACTACTTTACCTCCAAATGAGATCACCTCATCATAAATGCGCTGATCATCGGTAGCTACAATGACATCCGATAGGGAAGCAGCTTTTTTAGCCTGTTCATAGACCCGCCTGATCATCGTTTTGCCGCCGATGTCTATCAATGGCTTGCCGGGAAAACGGGTAGAGGCAAAACGGGCAGGTATGATGCCGAGTATTTTCAATGATAACTTACTTGATCACAGTAAAGCGGGAGCTTGATATCATCTTACCGTCAGCACCGCTGAACTGGATGATATAAAGACCATTGCTGAGTCCTGATACATTCACAGATGTGCTGCCAGAAAAGTTTTCAACCTTCATTACATTACCCAGCATGTCAATTACGCGGAGCTCGGATACTGCTGTACTACTTGCATTGATATATAATTTATCGCTGGCGGGGTTTGGATATATCCTGGTCTTATTTTCGCCCAACTCATTGATGCCTGCAGGATATGGCACGACTCGTACCGTCACCTGAGCAGAATCGACAGGACCAGTACCCACCGCTTCATAATAATCGAAAGTATCCATACCTGAATAGTTTCCGGCTGGAGTATATACTACAGAATCTCCATTGATTGTAATAGTGCCATGTTTAGGGCTCAGGCCACCAGCGCTGATAGTAAGCGGCCCATTGTCGCATGATGAGTCATTGGCGGTTACACCGATACTTACAGGTGTATTTTCTATTGTATGAGTAGAATCATTAACAGGATAGGAGATACCATAGACGATTGAATCGCCCAAAAATATACTGTCAGCCAAAAGGGTCGAGCCAATATGAAGGCCGGATTGGTTTCCTAATGCTACCCCAGTAAGTGAATATGGGTTGCCGGAAGAAATAGTATAAACCATAGTATCAGGTAAGAGGCAGTTCTGATATATGAATGGAGCTTCAAAGTATGTATAACCTGCATCAGTAGTGTTGCGGGTATAAGTAGCGGTAGCTACCACCGTAGTGCCCTGACGGAGTATAGCCACTACATAAGCACTGTCACCACCTACCGGAGTATATTTCATATAGCCGCCTATCTTGCTGTATCTGGCATTCACAGGTATGCCTGCACCTGGCAGAAGAGCAGGGTTAAAAGTTGCGCCAAAAGATACAAATGCCGTCAAATTGATAGGAAAACTCCCGCAAACGGCAAAACCCGGGCAAACAAAATCAATAGGATATGGATCAGGAAAGCCTGTAGGTAGACCGTATAAAAGCGCCGATAGAGTATCAGTCCTGAGCTGAATAGCTGAACTTCCTACATAGCTGTTAGCTGTCTGAGTGACTAAAACTTTATGGCCAAATACATTGCCATTGGTAATTTCATCAGAAGTAGTCCAGTTTTGTGGTATTTGACATGTGGTAGTATCGAGGGTAGCCGGGGTAGTAAGAGTCAGATTGAGGTAATTAGTAAATGATACCCAGTTTTCGAAACTACTATTGGGAACGGTCTGCGCCATAGCAGAAATAAAGGTCCCAAGACATACCAGAAATGTAAAAAGTACTTTGTTCTTCATTGTTTGATTGGTTTATGATGTAAATATAATTTTTTACTATCATTTTATGTCATGGATTTATCATTTTTTACACTTTTAGCTATCTGCGATATCGGGGATTGCTATATTAGCATAGTGAACTGTCCCAAAAAACCTTCCTGATGTCCTATTCCATTACGACGATCATTATTGCGATAAATGTTATTATCTCATTTGTTGCATTTCAGGACGAAGAGGCCTTTTACAAACTATGCTTCTGGCCTGACAGGATCTGGCATAATAAAGAATGGATTAGAATACTTTCTGGTGGCTTCCTTCATGCCAATATGCCCCATCTGCTGTTTAATATGATCTCCTTATACTTCTTCGGGCCCTTTGTGGAAGATAGCTTTATGGTAGAATTTGGAGCGGCGGGGCATACGGCTTTCATCATATTTTACCTGCTTGCTATAGTAGTGGCCAACATTCCTGACCTATATGAACACAGATACAACCCTAGCTATCGTGCGGTCGGTGCTTCCGGTGCGGTATCAGGTGTGATATTTGCATCGATATTATACAGCCCTTTAAACAAGATCTACATATTCTTCATTCCGATCGGTATCCCGGCTTATCTCTTTGGTATACTCTACCTCGTATATTCCGCCTATATGTCACGCCGACAGGCTGATAATATCGGCCACATGGCTCACTTCAGCGGAGCTATATTTGGCATTGTTTTTCCTTTGATATTTGAGCCGACCTTATTTATGGAATGTATGCATAAAATCCTTTCACTATGATGATAGACCTGCGCAGTGATACCCTTACCAAACCCACTCCTGCCATGCTTGCTGCCATGATGCGGGCAGAGGTAGGAGATGATGTATTCAATGAAGATCCGACGGTCATAAAACTTGAAGCACTCGCTGCGGCTATGTTTGGTATGGAGGCAGGGCTGTTCTGCCCCAGCGGCACCATGACCAATCAGATCGCGGTGAAAATCCACACCCAGCCATTGGACGAAGTGATATGCGACAAACTCTGCCACATATACAACTATGAAGTTGGAGGGTTTGCTTTCCACTCCGGGGTATCCGTGCGGCTCACGGATGGAGATAGAGGCATAATGACCACCGAGCAAATAGAAAAATGCATCCTGCCTGACTACGACTGGTATCCTAACACTCGCCTGGTCTGTATCGAGAATACCGTCAACAAAGGCGGCGGATCAGTTTACACCATAGAGCAAATGAAAGCTATCGGTGAATACTGCCGGACAAAAGGACTCACCTATCATCTCGATGGTGCCCGGATATTCAATGCACTCACAGCCCTGGGCAAAAAGTCCAATGACCTGGCAGGAATATTTGACACTATATCTGTCTGCATATCCAAAGGACTCGGTGCACCTGTTGGTTCAGTATTGCTAGGACCTCGCGATCTGATCAAAAAGGCGCGCAAGGTCCGTAAGGTCATGGGCGGTGGTATGCGTCAGGCCGGATTCCTTGCTGCTGCATGCATATATGCTCTGGAAAACAACATCGACCGGCTGTCTGAAGACCACCAGAAAGCAAAACAAATAGAGACCATCCTCAGGCAATGCTCCTGGGTCAAACAAGTGCTTCCTGTAGAGACCAATATAGTGATCTTCGAAGTGGCAGATAGCGCACAGACCGCAGAGCAGCTGGCGGCTGTGGGCATCCGTACATCCCCATTCTCTCCGATACTGGTTCGCATGGTCACGCACCTTGATATCACTGATGATATGATGGAAAAGTTTGAAGAGACGATCCTGAATCTGTAAAAATGATATTATTATTCTAATACTATCTTTCCTTCATGCAGGAGCATATTCTCGCTGCTGACTTTGTAGAAGTAGATTCCTTTACTGTTACCTGCCAGGCTCACAGGGTAGTGATCCCCGTCAGCCGTAGCAGTATATACAGATCGTCCCATGATGTCAAAGACCTCGATCTTATCCCCATTCGCTGCGCCACTCAGGTAAAAGTCACCAGTGGTGGGATTTGGGTATATAGTCATCGGGCTGGTGCCAGACAGTAGTGCCACTCCTGTAGGTCCTTCTGACAGTTTTGCGATGAAGATATTGTACGAGCCATTATTGGTCAGAATGATACTGTCAAAATCTATCGGAGAGTTGACAAAATATCCGGTTATATATGAATTGCCGCTGGCATCCTCATCGATACCTACTGACCCCCCGGTTGCATTACCTGATACTCCTTTTGCCCATATGCTACTACCTGATGAGTCAAATTTGGTCACATATATGCTACCATATGAATATAATACAGCTGTATCAAAATAGGTATCCAGACTCAGGCAATGTCCCGTGATATAGATGTTGCTTTGCAGGTCTGTGACTATACCAGTGCAATAGGCCTGGCCCCTCACACCGTCTGCCCATATTACCCCACCCGATGTGCTGTATTTGGCCACAAAAGAGCCAGTAAGCCCCTCAGAGCCATTGTTCATCAGAGCTATATTGTCAAAGAACAATGTGTCGCTATTGTACGTGCCAGCTATGTATACATTGCCGGCATTGTCGCAGGCCACTCCGCTGGCACCATCACCAAACCCCTGCGTGGCAAAAGTATTGTCACTATGGCTGCCGGCACTCCTGGCCCATAGAGGATTGCCTGATGCGTCATATTTGGCCAGGAAAATGAAAGCAGTGCCTCCTTCATGGTTTGGAAAGAGTAGTAGTGTATCACTGGCAAAGAAAATACTGTCGCTCTGATATGACCCCGCGACGAATACATTGCCGGCAGCATCTGTACTGACACTGCTGGCCGCATCTGCACCTTTGCCACCTGCGCTGCGTGCCCAGACGACAGTTCCCGATGTGTCATATTTAGCAACAAAAATATCATCCCCACCCATACAGGATATAGGAGCAGCGCCCAGTCGGAGAGCCACATTGAAATATCCGGCTACAAATATGTTATTGCCGGCATTGCAGGTGATACTGCTGGCATAGACTCCGGCGAGGCTTTTAGCCCATACCAGATTGCCTTGTCCATTGTATTTCACCATAAAGCTATGAAGGGAAAAGGAAGTGGTGTCGATCAGAGTAATGCCATCAAAAATGATCGTGTCAGTCAAAAAACTTCCCACTGCATATACATTGCCTTCGGCATCTGTTGCCATGGATAGTATTTCCGAATTTTCCCTGCTGTAGGCGCTTCTAGCCCAAAGGACATTGCCCTGCGCATCATATTTCAGCAGAAAAAGAGATACAAATGAATTGGCAGGCTTGGTAAATGTGGTATCTCCGAAGACAATGGATGAACTCTCAAAAGCCCCTCCTACATATACATTTCCGCTCAGGTCAGTTTTTATACAGTATGGGACATCACTGCCTGTGCCTCCTTGACTCTTGGCCCATACCCAATCAGGAGCTTGAGCTTGGAGTAGCTGAGATAAAAAACTGAGGAATATAAAGGCAAGAAGGCGGTTTGTTTTCATATGTTTTTGATATTTCTAAAAACGAAAATATCAAAAAAAACCAGTTTTACTTCCAGCCTGCCGGTGTTTCTATGAGTACTATTTCTTGACCAGCAGTTTAAACCCCGTACCATGTACATTCAGTATCTCTACACCAGTATCTTCTTTTAGGTATTTCCTAAGCTTAGCGATATACACATCCATACTCCTTCCGGCGAAATAGCTATCAGTGCCCCAAACCGTATTGAGGGCTATGTCACGCTCCAGCAACTTGTCTATATGCAGTGCAAGCATCTTGAGCAATTCCGACTCTTTTGTAGTGAGTTTCAATTGATTATCACCTATCGTTAAAGTTCTGCTTGAATTATCAAATACATACTTTCCTATCTGAAACTCATTCTGCTCACTCATTTCTGCTTTAGGGACACGTTTGAATATATTGTCCATACGCAGGGTCAGCTCCTCCATACTGAATGGTTTGGTCAGATAGTCGTCTGCACCGATCTTGAGGCCTTCGATAGTATCTTCTTTAAGAACTTTAGCTGTGAGGAATATGATAGGTATTTGTGCATTGGCCCTTCTGATCTCTTTAGCGAGAGTGAACCCATCTTTCTTAGGCATCATCACATCGAGGATGCACATATCGAATTTGCCTGTCTTGTATTCATTCCAACCCTCTTCACCGTTGCGCTTTAGGGTCACTTCGTAGTTTTTCAGTTCAAGGGAGTCTTGAAGCAGGTTACCGAGATTAGTGTCGTCTTCTACTAGAAGGATCTTTCTTTTGATAGCCATAATTCAGTGGGGTGATTTTAACAATGTAATTTAGACACTAATAAATTTAACAGTTTAATACACAAATTAACTTTAACAAATCTTTGCAATTCAACCGTTATGGGCATCATATGGCAGGAATATTTCAAATTTACTTCCCACACCCAGTTCGCTTTCCAGTTTTATACTACCCCTATGAGCATCTACGATGATCTTCACATAGCTCAAACCAAGCCCAAACCCCTTCACATTGTGTATATTTCCGGTAGGGACGCGGTAAAACTTCTGAAATATCATTTTCTGGTCCTCTTTGGATATTCCGATGCCATTGTCCTGAAACGATATCGTCACACCTTTATTGCTGCTTCGGGTAGATAGGGTTATTCTCAGTTCACTATCCTTGCGGTATTTGATAGCGTTTTCCAGAATATTATAGAAAACATTGGTCAGGTGCGCCTTATCACCACGTATAATGTCATTCTTTGCATCCAGATGGCGGATCATTTCACCATTTTCGCTGTTAATTCTGAGTGATAGTGAGTCTGAAATGTCTGTCAGTAGTTCATTTACATGTATATCTGTGATATTGAGCTTGAATTCGCCTTTGTCATATCGCGCTACTTGCAACACATTCTCGATATGTCCGCTAAGTCGTTTATTTTCCTCTTCTATGATACCTGAGTAGCGTTTGATCTTCTCCGGGTCTGCCAGTATCTTTTCATTTTTCATCATCTGTGTGGCCAGAGAGATAGATGCCACAGGAGTTTTAAACTCATGGGTCATGTTATTGATAAAATCAGTCTTGAGAGAGTCGAGTTTCTTCTGTCTGTATATAATAAAGAAAGAAGTGCCAAATGCTCCCGCGATGATAAAGATAAAGGTGAGGGTAGTGGCCAGCATGATCCACATGGACTGAAATAGGTAGTTCTTCTTATTTGGGAAATACAGGATCAGTATGCCTGAATTCTTATACAGATCATTTGCGAAGAGCTGCATAGAATAGTAATTGACCGTTTCAGCCTTAGGGACATCTTTCAGCGTGCCAAATACCGGTACATGCGAGAAGTGGTCAAAAACTGCGTAGCGATATGGGGTCTTGATGCCTGCTTCTCTCAGTTCCTGATCTATGAGGTTATTGATACGCGCTGAGTCCAGCCGGTCACGCAGGCATTTATCATCCAGCATGAACTTCACCGCCAGGTCCTCAAACAGGTGGTTGTATTTCTTAAATTGCTCCTCTATCAGCTTCTTCTCGCGCTCATTGTTATTAGTCACTGTGACATTATCTAGCTTAGTCTCGCCGAGGTGTCCCTGGTGCTCCTGCAGATAGGTGACTGTTCCTATGAACTTTGACACAAAAGCCCCGGATGTATCACTGAATGCAAACTTGATCGCATGCTGTCCGGTAGAATCCACTAGTCGTACATTGTTGTTCAGGCTTTTGAGCGCCTGCAGGGTGTCATACATTTTATTGATCGCAGTGGGATATCCGGCATTGTGAAAGTAATTATCAGCCTCATTCATCTCCAGGGACTGTGCCACCTGATTCATGGCCTGATACACCCCCTGGTCAAAACGGTCCTCACGCAGGCTGTAGCTCTGCCAGATCCAGCCCACCTGGATCGCAACCAAGCCCAACAGTACTATACAGGTGGCAGCTAGGACGATATTGATATTGCGGAGATTCATAAAAACCCGAAAGTAGCGCTTTTAGCCATAAGCCCCTCATTTGCTTAACAGAACTTAACCTATGGGAAGACTATTACCGGTAATGAGAGTCAAGAAATAGTCGGAATATGATCAAACGCAAAAATACGGATAAATAAATATTTTTTTGTATTTCAACCTAGTGGGGTTTTTCATTCTGATATCATTGATATCAGATCAGCCGTTCAGAAAACAATTTCCCCGCCTGTTTTGTGGTGATGATTTGCTAAACACAATGTCGGGAACCTGATTTTTGTATCATTTTTCATATTTTCATAGTACAAATAGAAAACAAAATGAATAAACTAATAGTGCTGGCCCTCGTGGTGGTCAGCTTTTCCTCTTGCAAACCCAAAACAAATTCGACAACAGCCAATGACTCATTTCAACTCAGCGGGAAACTGGCAGGTCTGGGCAATGATACAATACTTCTCATACACCGCACCGATGAGACTACGATCACTGATACAGCCATCGCAAAGAATGATTCGTTTTCCTTCACAGGCAAATGTCCGGAGGCGAGAACATATATACTACAGTGGTACAGAAAAGGCGATAGGCGCAGAAAGGAGCTCTTTATCGAGAATATGCCGATCACAGTCTCAGGTAATGCAGATAGTGTGGAGGGAATCACTGTCAGCGGTTCGCCGATGCAGAAAAAATATGAGGAGTTTCTGACTCAGGTAAGATCACTTGATGAGAAGATGGACTCTTTGAGCAAAGTAGCAAACAGCAAGGCTGAGGGCGCGCTCAGTGAAAGTGACAAAAAGCTTATGGCTGCTATCGATACCGCCTATGACAAGCTGGACGCGGAGAAAAAGATAATAGCGGGTAAGTTTATAGCACTCAACCCTGCCAGCCATGTATCCTCATTTCTGGCATTACGTAGTTTTGCTATCGAACCAGTTGTAAGCAGATTGGATAGTATCTTCAAGTCGCTGGACAGCACTGTCCAAAATGGCTATTACGGCAAACAGCTGAATGGGCTTATCTCATCGCTACGACTGACTGAGATCGGCTCGCCTGCGCCATCATTCAGCCTGCCTGACACCAGCGGCAATCCTGTCTCTCTGGACTCATACAAAGGCAAAGTGCTATTAGTGGACTTCTGGGCATCATGGTGTGTGCCATGCCGCCATGAGAACCCTAACGTGGTCAAAGCATACCAGAAGTTCCACCCAAAAGGATTAGAGATACTGGGCGTTTCGCTGGATGAGAAGCGCGATAGGTGGATAGCAGCCATTATCAAAGACAATCTCTCCTGGCAGCATGTATCAGACCTGAAAGGCTGGAATAATAGTGCCGCCAAACTCTACGCGATCCGCTCTATACCCAACAACTATCTGATAGGTAAGGACGGCAAGATCATAGCCAAAGGCCTGCATGGGGATGAACTGACGAAGAAACTGGAAGAAGTTTTGAAATAAGTCCTGATATTCCCAATAAAATGTATTGTCTCTGGTCGATATACTAACTACTAGTGTCTATTCGCTATATTTGACCCCGCCTGTCAGAGTATCCACAGGCATTAATTAAGAATATGGGTTTTTTCGAAGATCGTTTTGGCGCACATGGCTTTATTGGCGAACATCTATGGCTAGGGCATGTGGGCTACTTTATGCTCGTGCTGAGCTTTACCGCGGCGCTTTTATCTTTTGTATCATATTGCTTTGCAGAGTTTAAAAAATCACCCGATGACAAGCACTCATGGCAAAATCTGGGCAGGGTGACATTTGTTGTACATGGTTTTGCTATCCTGTCGATCTTTGTTTTGCTTTTTGTGATGATATTGAACCATTGGTTTGAATATCACTATGCCTGGCACCACTCGTCGAAAGAACTCCCGATGAAATACATCATCTCCAGCTTCTGGGAAGGGCAGGAGGGGAGCTTCCTGCTTTGGCAGTTCTGGCTGGTGGTATTAGGATTAGTCGGGATACGCAGTCTGCGTGACTGGGAGAGCCCGGTCATGGGCATGACAGCGCTCACGCAGGTGTTTCTCGGATCAATGGTGATAGGCATCAATATACTCGGTCATCATATCGGTAGCAATCCATTTGTACTACTCAGGAATGAGCTGGTGCAGGCTCCGATTTTTCAGAGGCCTGAGTATCTAGGTATGATAGTCGACGGCAATGGACTGAACCCCTTGCTCCAAAACTACTGGATGACCATTCACCCGCCGGTGTTGTTTTGCGGTTTTGCATCAGCGCTTTTCCCTTTTGCGTTTGTTATCGCAGCACTTATCAGAAATGACTATACAGGCTGGATCAAACCTGCCTTACCCTGGGTATTGTTTAATGTGGGTGTGCTCGGCACCGGTATCCTGATGGGTGGTGCATGGGCATATGAATCGCTGAGTTTTGGCGGTTTTTGGGCTTGGGACCCGGTGGAGAATATGTCATTAGTTCCGTGGCTATTCATTGTCGCAGGTCTTCACCAGCATTTGGTGTTCAAATACACTAAGCATGGCATATTCAGCACATTTCTATTTTACATTCTAGGGTTTTGCATGGTACTGTATTCGACCTTCCTGACCCGCAGCGGTATACTGGGCGATACATCAGTACATGCATTCACAGACCTTGGCATGACAGGACAGTTGGTCATTTACCTGTTTGCATTCCTGATACCATCTTTCGCTTTATTGGTTTACCGATATAGGCAGCTACCATCTGTTGACAAAGAAGAAGAATTGCTCTCCCGCGAGTTCTGGATGTTTATCGGATCGCTGGTATTGTTGTTCTCTGCTGTACAAATGACATTTACGACTTCCATCCCTGTATGGAATATCCTGATCCGTGACTGGCTGCACCTGACCGACAAAAAGATAGCTCCACCGGCTGACCTGATCGGGCATTACAATAGTATACAAGTATGGCTAGCTATACTCGCAGGTATAGGCACTGCACTGATACAGTTTTTTGCATATAAATCAAACAGGCTGCCATCGACGATCAAATGGGCTTGGTACTCGCTGGGCATAGCGTTCATACTGAGTATCGGCATAGCTTATGGAATGAGAGTCGACTTTCTTATCAGTACTTCTATCAAAGACCATCATTTCAAATTTATCTCTCCATATTACCTTATGCTTTTCGCCGGGCTATATGCTGTCATAGCAAATCTGGCCTATATATTTGTCATATTGAAAGGCAATATCAAACTGGCAGGCGGCGCTATCGCTCACTTTGGTTTCGGGGTATTTCTGGTGGGCGTTTTGCTTTCACAGAATAAAAAAGAAGCTATCTCTCTCAATACGGCCGGCGTGAACTTCGGAAAAGACTTCAGCAACAAGGACCTGGCGGAGAATATGCTCCTGATGCGCGACTCTACCTATAAGATGGGCGACTATGAGGTCAGCTACAGGGGCTTCAAACCACAAAAGCCTAATAGCCTATATGAAGTGCATTATATCAAGAGAAATAAAGACGGCACGATAGCCGAGGAATTTTCGCTCTTCCCGAATGCACAGATCAATCCCAAGATGGGTATGCTGGCCAATCCTGATACCAAGCACTACCTGACTAAGGATGTTTTCACGCACGTATCATCTGTGCCGGACAATACCAAACTCAAGGACAAGACCACACAATATGATGCCGGGGTAGGAGATACATTCTATACAAAAAAGAATTACATCGTCTTTCGGGGAATGGACCCGAAACCGCCTGTACCGGATGGCTATGATATGAAAGGCAAGGTCGCTGTAGGTGCCAAACTAGCTATCAAAACTCTCGATGGGATGGAAGTCGAGGCAGAGCCAATATATGTCATCAATATGCAGGACAATAGCGTCTCTACAGCAGCCTACGAAAATCAGGACCTGGCATTGGGTATCAATATCGGAAGAATAAACCCCGAGAATAAGAAGTTTACTTTTGTCGTGACTGAGAAGGAACTCTCATCTGACTTTATCATCATGAAGGCCATCGTTTTCCCATACATCAAGCTCGTATGGCTCGGTGGTATCATAGCATTCCTAGGAATATTCCTGAGTATGTACAGACGTTTTACTGAGAATAAAGCTCAGGCTGCCTGATCTACTTTTTCATCAAGCGTGATAGATATACCAGTATACATGCTCCGATGAAGGCGGTCACCAGTTCACCCACATGGCCGGGTATAGGAGCGATCTGAAGTGCGCCGAATAGCCAGCTGCCCAGCCATCCTCCGACTATACCTACTATGATATCCACGATGATCCCGAAACCTTCGCCTTTGAGGGCCTTGCCGGCCAGGAATCCTGCCAGTCCGCCGATGATCAGATATAGGATGAGGTGCATAATGTTTGTTTTAGCTGTTACAATATAATACTCCAAATATAGTATTAAAGAGTACATTTCATATTTTCGGGCTATGGCAAAGATCACCCTTATAGGTTCGGGCAAAACTGCAACAGCTCTCGGCAAAGCTCTATCGCAGGCAGGGCATGAGTTTGTGCAGGTATGGAGCAGGACTGAAGCCAATGCAAAAGAACTCGCGGAAAAAATAAATGCCGCTGCCACTGCTGATCTCTCCGCCATCGATGCTAGTGCAGATATTTATATCATAGCGGTCAAAGATGATGCTATATCGGAAGTAGCAAAGCAGCTTCATATCGGAAATAAAATAGTCGCCCACACATCAGGTATTAAATCCAAGGAGCTACTAACGGGCGTTAGTTCCAATTATGGTATTTTTTATCCTTTCGTATCGATGACCAAAGAATCTGTAACTGACTTCAAAACTGCTTTGATGATGGTAGAAGGCAGCAATATGGAAACATCCAATACATTATTATCTCTGGCACATACTATATCCGATAATGTAAGAATAGTCGCTGAAAAGCAGCGCCAGTCCCTGCATCTGGCGGCGGTATTCGCACACAATTTTACGAATCATATGTACGTTATAGCAGAGAAGATACTGACAGATAAAGGTCTGAAGTTTGGTGACCTGAGGCCATTGATAGCAGCTCATATTGCCAATGTACAGCAGCTTTCACCGGCTACGCTTCAGACAGGTCCGGCTATCAGACATGACAGCACGACCATTGACACACACTTGCAACTTTTAGATGGAAATGATGATCTCGAACAATTATATTTGGCAATGACAGAGGCCATACAGTTATGGCATAAAGAAAAAGAATGAAAAGAATTTTCGCGATATTAAAACTGGTCCGTTGGGTCAATCTGCTCATCATCATCTTGAGCATGTATTTGTTTCAGTACTGTGTGATAGGCCTATACCTCGGCGTTTCGAATATAGTCCCCACAATGAGTTGGGGGTATTTTTCGCTACTGGTATTGTCTACTGTGCTGATTGCGGCCGCCGGGAATGTCACCAATGCATACTTCGACTATGAACAGGATATGGAGTATAAACCCGAAACTGTTGTGATCGGAAAATACATCTCAATGGACAATGCCTTTGCCCTGCAGATGGGACTAAACATAGCCGGTGTCTTACTCGGTTTTTATCTGGCATACAGCTACGGTAATATACGTCTAGGCTATGTATTTCTGAGTGTGGCAGCCCTCTTGTGGATGTATTCACTTCAAATAAAGAAATACTTTCTGGTTGGCAATATACTGGTGGCGGGACTTTCGGCCTTTGTGTTTGTTTTGCCGGTGTTATTTGAGCCGCAGCTTGGTATCATCGGTTACAGCGACAATCTGGACATGGCCAGAAATACAATCACCACAGAACTCAAATGGTATTTTGCTTTCGCCTTTGTCATATCACTGATACGGGAGATCGTAAAAGACGCAGAAGATAAATATGCTGACAAAGCCTATAAAATGCATACACTGCCCGTCGTGCTCCCACAGATGGCGGTCAATAGCATTGTGGTCTTACTCCTCATTACCGTGATGGCAGGGCTTGTAGTCCTGCAAATATACTTCTGGCGTCAGGGTTTGAAACTGCACTTCTGGTATATATTGTTCTTCCTTCAGTTTCAGCTGCTGACCAATGTCTTCACAGGCTTTATATCCAAGAATAAACAGGACTATCATAACCTCAGTGTACTGCTCAAAGTACTGATGTTTTTTGGCGTGGCATCACTGCCTGTATTCTATTGGTTCATTAAGCTGCGATACGCGCAGATGTAAATTCACTTCATACATGTACAAAAAGATCATTCTGGCATCTAAGTCCCCGCGCCGCAGCGAACTCATGCGTATGGCGGGTTTTGAATTTGAAGTGCGGTCAAAAGATGTGCCTGAGGACCATCCGGCTGATACCAAAGCAGAGGATATCCCATTGTTTCTGGCCAAAAAGAAAGCATCTGTATTCTTATCTGAAATGAATGATGATGAAGTCGTGATAGGAGCAGACACAATAGTGATCCTGAATGGCAAGATATATGAAAAGCCAAGCGACAGAGAGGATGCTATCAAAATGATCTCAGAACTATGCGGGCATACACATACAGTCGTGACAGGCGTTTTCATCGCTTCTACGAGTAAGGAAGTAGGTTTCTCTGAAGCTACCCAAGTGACATTTAATAAACTCTCTCATGATGAGATCGCCTACTATGTCGACAATTACAAACCCTACGACAAAGCCGGCGCCTACGCCTGTCAGGAGTGGATAGGAGCGGTCGCTATCCGAAAGCTTGAAGGGGATTATTTCAATGTAGTCGGACTACCGATCAATAGGGTTTATCAGGAGTTGAAAGAGTTTTAACTAATCGCAAATCAATAAAAAACTATGAAAAAAATCTTTCAGCATGACTGGTAAACCTATACCAACTCAATCACTATAGCCGATGCGCCACCGCCGCCATTGCAGATACCTGCTGCGCCGATCTTGCCGCCTTTGTGTTTGAGGACTGATATGAGTGTACAGATGATACGCGCACCGCTGGCACCCACAGGATGTCCCAGCGCTACCGCACCACCGAATACATTGACCTTAGCGTGATCGAGGCCCATCAGTTTGATATTGGCCATAGCCACGTTTGAGAATGCTTCATTTATTTCGAAATAGTCTACGTCTTTTATATCACGGCCTGCCTTCTTGAGCGCAAGAGGGATAGCGATAGAAGGTGATGTAGTAAAATCATCCGGTGCCTGCTCTGCATCAGCATATCCGGTGATCTTCGCGATTGGTTTCAGGCCGAGTTCTTTCAGTTTAGCCGCGCTCACGAGCACCAATGCAGCCGCGCCGTCATTGAGCTTGGAGGCATTGACAGCGGTCACAGTGCCTTCTTTGCTGAAAGCAGGTTTCAGAGTAGCGACTTTCTCTATCTTAAGCTTTTTATATTCTTCATCTTCCTTGACGAAAGTTGATTCCTTGCCTTTGATCTCTATATCAAACAGTTCATCGCTAAACCAGTTATTCTTATATGCCTCACCGGCCCTGCGGTATGACTCGACAGCATAGGCATCCTGCTCCTCACGGCTGAAGTGGAACTTTGCTGCACAGCGGTCGCCGCTATTGCCCATCATTTCTTTAGTGTATGGGTCCTGAAGCGCGTCGCGCACGATAGCATCCTGTATCACGCCATTGCCATAGCGATAGCCATTACGGCCGTTGTCGATCATGTATGGCGCATTGGTCATACTCTCCATACCGCCTGCTACGACCACACCCTTGTCGCCAAGCAGAATAGACTGCGCACCGAATATCACCGCCTTCATGCCTGAGGCACAGACTTTATTGACGGTAGTGCAGGTAGCACCTACATGTATACCTGCGCCCAGCGCTGCCTGACGGGCAGGGGCCTGTCCGGTATTGGCCTGTATCACATTGCCCATGATGACCTCCTCGATCTGGTCACCTGTGAGGCCCGCTCTCTTGACTACTTCTTTGATGGACTGCTTACCCAGTTCTACTGCGGTCAGCGGGCTCAATGTGCCACTCAGGCTGCCGATAGCTGTTCTGGCTATCGCCACTATATATACTTCACTCATGATCTTATGTGTTTTTAAATTTGATGGGCAAATGTAAACTTTTTTGGGGTTTCATATCGCCTGATCTTAAGACGGTTTTGGTGAGAAAACCTTTCACTTCCAAAACTTTAAAAATATTGCATGATTGCAGATTTTCGACCTGTTTTTGCCTCAATTATCCCTCATTTTCACAAATTTGACCATAAAACTAGCGAAATCGCCATTTCCTATTCTTATCAAATATTATAACTTTGCCATCCTCGATAAAATAAACACAATGACCAAAGAAGAGATAGTAAAACTCCTCGGTGAGAAAAAAGCAGAATACCTGCTGTCCCATGAATCAAAAACTTTCCCTAAAGATAGCCTGTACCTGCCCAAAAAGGACTTTGTAGAGCGTTACTGGAAAGACAGCAACCGCAATATTCCAACCCTGCGCAGCCTTCAGACCCTTGCGAGTCACGGACGTCTGAAAGGTACCGGCTATGTTTCTATTTTCCCTGTAGATCAGGGGATAGAACATTCAGCAGGAGCATCTTTCGCAGCAAATCCCGCTTATTTTGACCCTGAGAATATTATCAAACTAGCATTGGAAGGTGGCTGCAATGCAGTAGCATCAACTTATGGTGTACTAGCCTCTGTAGCTCGCAAATATGCTCATAAGATACCATTCGTAGTAAAGATCAATCACAATCAGCTATTGAGCTACCCTAACAGCTTTGATGAGATCATGTTTGGCACTATCAAGGACGCATGGAATATGGGCGCAGTAGCAGTCGGAGCGACGATATACTTCGGCTCTGAGGAATCCAAACGCCAGATAGTGGATGTTGCAAAGGCTTTTGAATACGCGCACGAGCTCGGTATGGCTACCATACTGTGGTGCTATACCCGCAATAATGCCTTCAAAAAAGATGGCGTCGATTATCATATGGCAGCAGACCTGACCGGCCAGGCCAATCATATCGGTGTAACCATACAGGCTGATATCATCAAGCAAAAACTACCGGAGAACAACGGTGGCTTCACAGCGATTAATTTTGGTAAAAGTGACCCGAAAATGTATAGCCAACTATCTACAGACCACCCGATAGACCTGACCCGCTATCAGCTAGCGAACTGCTATATGGGACGTGTGGGCCTGATTAATTCCGGTGGTGCGTCAAATGGGGCATCTGACCTGGTAGAATCAGTAGAGACCGCTATCATCAATAAGCGTGCAGGAGGTATGGGACTGATATTGGGCAGAAAGGCATTCCAGCGCCCTATGAAGGATGGTATAGCCCTACTGAATTCGGTACAGGATATTTATTTGAGTAGAGAAGTGACGATAGCGTAATATTTAGTCTTGGTCGAAACCCGTAAAGGGTTCTAAACCCTTTACGGGTTGGCTATTTTTGAATTTGTTCGCAAAGGGAAATATATGAGTGCAGCAGAGAGAGTGCCATGGTGGAAACGCTTACGTAAAGGCGTTGAGACTTCGACTGAAGAAAAGCGGGAAGCCCCTGACGGAGTGTGGCACAAATGTAATGGCTGCAAAAAGACATTTCTCACATCCCAGTATAAGGAAAACCTCTACACCTGTCCTGAGTGCAACTATCACGAGCGGATAGACGCCGAAGACTATTTTGACATCATCTTTGATGAACATCAGTACACCGAGCTATTTACTGACCTGACCCCTATAGATTTCCTGGAGTTTACGGACTCAAAGCCATACAGCAAACGTATTACAGATGTGACAGCCGCCACCGGGCTAAGAGAGTCCATACGTGTAGCATCAGGGCTAACCACTGGCATGGAGCTGACACTGGCTGCCATGGATTTTCGCTACATAGGAGGCTCACTGGGCTCAGTGATGGGAGAGAAGATCGCCCGCGGTATAGACCATGCCATTGCTCATCGCACTCCATTTATGATCATATCTCGCTCAGGAGGTGCACGTATGCAGGAGTCGTCATTCTCACTGATGCAGATGGCCAAAACATCTGCTAAGCTCTATCAACTCGCCGAGGCCAAACTGCCATACATATCGCTGATGACCAATCCTACCACAGGTGGAGTCACCGCTTCATTCGCTATGCTGGGCGACTTTAATATCGCTGAACCCGGCGCATTGATTGGTTTCGCAGGGCCACGTGTGATAGAAGAAACAACCAGAAAAAAACTACCCGAAGGATTTCAGACCTCGGAGTTCCAACTCGAGAACGGATTTCTCGACTTCATCGTAGACCGCAAGCAGCTGAAAGAAAAAATAGGGGTGCTGATAGATCTGCTGAAAAAGTAAAATCCTTAGCTTTTATGGAATAAATCTGCCCTCTTCATCTCATATCAAAAACAGTATGAGGCCACTTTTGATATTCCTATTCAGTTTATCTAGTTCACTGGCATCTGCTCAGGATACAACCTTTTATATGAGAGGTAATGACACCATCTATTATAAGGTTGATGAGATGCCTGGATATCCTGGTGGTGATTTGGCATTGACTAAATTTATTCAAAAGAATATCAAATATCCGGACATGGAGAGGGAAAATGATATACAGGGCATGGTGGAAGTGAGTTTTGTGATTGACGAAGAAGGGAATTTGACCGATATAATTATAAAAAAGGGAGTGAGTAAAGGAATTAATGCAGAAGTCCTACGTGTAGTTAAATTGTTTCCGAAATTCACGCCTGGCAAACAAAACGGGCAACCCGTAAAGGTTGCAGTAGTAGAATCTTTTAATTTCAAACTGCAAAGTGATAATGGTCAAGTGGATGCAAAAATTGAGCGCAATGCAAAAAGCGAAACAGATAATATCAATAGATTAGTACCACTTGGTGCGTTATATCAAACTGTCCTTGATATTTGTAAAAAAGACTACGCAGAAATGGAATCCATTAAAAAAGGGATGGTTCTGGAAAGAGATCTAAGCGAACGCCAAAAAGAGCAACTGAAAGCACATGATAAAGATCATTTAGCAAACCTTAAGAAAGCAATGGGTGATGATTTGTATAGTAAATATGAAGCTGCGAGACAAGCCCAACAAAAACAATAATAGCTCTACCGGAAATGTATTTCTATAAAAAAAAAGCCCCTTAGCGGGGCTTTAAATATTCTGAACTAAACTATATTCAATTATGCTTCTTCAGTAGTCTCAGCTTCTGATGCTGATTCAAATTCTACAGGCACTTTGCTGTCTACTACCAGAGTGACGTGGTTGCTGCGTTTGCGCAGACGGTATGCACGGCCCTGTGGTGCAGGGAGGAAGCGCTTGATGGTAGCACCTGCGTTGACCTGAGCTGATTTGATAAACAGTTCATGATCTTCTGGCTTCAGGCCATTCTTTTGTTCCCAGTTATTGATAGCTGATTTCAGCAACTTCTCGAGCTTGCCGGCTGATTCTTTCTTATGAAACTTCAGTATATCCAGTGCTACTTCGACTTTTTTGCCGCGTATCAGATCTACCACCAGACGTGTCTTGCGTGGTGAACTTGGATTGTTTCTTAATATTGCAACTGCTTCCATTTTGCTTATTTTTGACTTATGATTTTTTATTTATGATTTCAGACTTGAGATAAAAGACCGTTTGTATTGTCTAATGTCTCATATCTATTGTCTCACGTCTAACTTATTTTACTTTCTTAGATGAGTGGCCCTTGAACAGACGCGTAGGGCTAAACTCGCCGAGTTTGTGTCCAACCATGTTCTCAGTCACATATACCGGGATGAACTTATGTCCATTGTGTACTGCGAATGTATGGTTGACCATGTCAGGTATGATCATAGATGACCTTGACCATGTTTTGATCACTGACTTCTTGGTACCTGCATTGAGAGCATCCACTTTCTTCAGCAGTTTGTGTGCTATATATGGTCCTTTTTTAATCGATCTTGCCATTGTTATTTATGGTTTTTGATTTATGATTTATGATTGTGTTTGCATTTTGTATTATCTTAATACTAAATACTCACTACTCAATACTATTTATTGTTTTGGTTAGCTATAGCTCCTTTGCGACGCTGTACTATCACCTTGTCAGATGCCTTGCGTGGAGTACGTGTCTTCTGGCCCTTAGACTTGATACCGTTGCGTGAGCGTGGGTGTCCGCCTGATGCACGGCCTTCACCACCACCCATCGGGTGATCGACAGGGTTCATCGCTACCGGCCTGGTACGAGGACGGATACCCATCCAGCGTTTACGACCTGCTTTACCCAGAGACTGGAGGTTATGGTCAGCATTAGATACTGAGCCTACGGTAGCCAGACATTGTTTCAGGATCTTGCGAACCTCGCCGCTAGGCAGTTTGATCACGACAAATCTTTCTTCTTTAGCCATCAGCTGAGCAGATGTACCGGCTGATCTCACGATCGTACCGCCTCTACCCGGATGCAATTCTATATTGTGGATGATAGAACCGAGTGGAATGTTCTCCATAGGGAGTGTGTTTCCGATTTCCGGTGCTACGTCCTTACCTGAGTTGATGATCGTACCTACTTTGAGTCCTTGCGGAGAGAGGATATACCTCTTTTCGCCGTCTTTGTATAGCACGAGTGCGATGAACGCTGTACGATTCGGATCATACTCGATAGTGGATACAGTGCCTTCTACGCCGAACTTGTCGCGTTTGAAGTCAATGATACGATACCTGCGTTTGTGTCCACCACCTGTGTAGCGCATAGTGGTACGTCCGCTTTTATTACGGCCACCGGTACTGTTCATGGTAGTGAGGAGTGATTTCTCCGGCTCGCGGGTGGTAATCTCCTCAAAGTTGAGCAAGGTGGTAAACCTTAAGCTCGGGGTGGTCGGTTTGTACTTTTTAATTCCCATTTTATTCTTGCTTTGTGTTATCAGCAGTTTTGCTTCTGCTATAGTTTATGAATTAGTTTTAAGTAGTAAGTACTAGGTTTTAGGTAATACAAACTTATTTATACTGTTCCGTAGAAGTCTATTTCCTGGCCTTCTTTCAGGGTTACATATGCTTTTTTGAAAGAAGCTTTCATACCTCTTGCTACACCTTGTTTGGTCTGGCGCACTTTCAGTTTGCCGGGGATCACGCATGTGTTTACGTCTTCCACTTTCACATTGTATGCAGTCTCAACAGCCTTTTTGATCTGAAGGCGATTGGCATCTTTGTCTACGCGGAATGCATAGCGATTGAATTTTTCGCCCAGCTTGGTAGATTTCTCAGTTACTATCGGTTTGATAAGGATATTACTCATTGTCCTTCAGATTAATTTTTGTTAGATAAATTTGCTTCCAGTTCTTTGACTGCTACCTCGGTGATGACGATCTTGTTAGCGTTCATCACTTCAAAGATGCCTGCCTGTGTGGCTTCGATCACTGATGTCTTTGGTATATTGCGGCTGGAGAGGAATACGTTTGAGTTAGCTTCGCTGATCAGTACGAGTGAGCGTACATCAGCTACATTGAGGTTCTTCAGTATAGATATGAAGTCCTTGGTTTTAGGTCCTGACAATGTGAGATTGTCTACTACTATGATATTGCTTTCTTTGGCCTTGTATGCGAAAGCTGATTTCTTAGCGATATCTTTTACTTTCTTATTGATCTTAAAGTCATAATCGTGTGGTCTTGGACCGAAGACCCTCGCACCACCGCGAACGAGCGGAGATTTCATATCACCACGACGGGCGCCACCGGTACCTTTCTGGCGAAATGCCTTCTTGGTAGTACGGCTGATTTCCCATCTTTCTTTAGATTTGTGGGTACCCTGGTGCAGCGCAGCCTGATGCTGGCGTACAGAGAGCCAGACCGCGTGGTCATTAGGCTCTATACCAAAGATAGAGTCGGCTAGTTCGATCTCCCTGCCTGTTTCTTTTCCTTCCTGTGTTAGTACTTTGACTTTCATGTTACTTCGTTTTAATCTCCGATGATACATGAAGTCGCCAGAAGTGTTGGTACACTTGGAATAAGCAGCGAAATCATTTCAACGGAGACGGTGACGTTCTCAATACTTTTTGAAAACGGAATGCAAATATAGCATTATCATCTAATTCTGCAAATATTTCTTTGGAGAAAAGAATTTGAGGCTTGTTTGGACGAGATGGCACACGGATGACACGGACAAAACGGATATAACAGTAGCTGATTGTTTAGTGAAAAACATTCACACGCTGCAATCGGTACTTAATCAGCTATGTTGTAACTAGCCAATAGCTGTTGGGCTTCGTCGACATTTCCGTTTATTTGCCCTTTCTTAATGAAATGGCTACGCAAGATTCTAATTATAGTACGTTCTGAGTTATTTCTAGGTAAATTCAATAGAATCCTTATTTCGAAGTATAAAGCATCACTAATTGCATCTAGTGGCACATTTTCATCTCCAAATTTTTGGAAGATGTATCTGCTATCTAAGTATCTATTTGCTCGTCTATTTTGCCATTTATCATATTCCATATTGATACTATTCATATCCATGGAAGAATAGCTGTCTTCATTTTTCATATCCTTTTCGGTAGGTTTCCTGAAAAAAATGCGACCGCACTTATCAGGAAAATAAATCGCAGTTATAATGGGTAGTCTAATTTTAGCGTTTGATTCCCAGCTCTCAGCAGAATAAACAACCGCTGTCCGTAGATTGAAGGGTGGGATGAGGGTTGGCTTCTACGGAACTGCATCGGCATTTATGCTGGCGGGGATTCTTCGGCTTTGGCATGTTTATTTTCTACGATGAAAAGCCTCTGAATGACGCTTTGGTTAAGAGGATTTCTGTCTACACCTTCACCTGCTTCTCGACCTTGGTGATAAACTCATCTATGATCTCGACAGCACGGTGAGGATGCGCCATATGATAGAGATGCTCGCGAAAGAGATCGGTCTCATGCGGATTGGTCACATCTATGACCTCTATATTTTCTCCTACATAGAAACGCGGCACGTATTTCGCCACACCATCGCGTTCACTTTTGAGGATGAGTACGGGTATATCGTTTTGTGGAATATTTACTAGACCTTGTTGCTTATCAAAATGTGTACTTTCCTCCAGTGCAGAGTGTATCTGAATGGCAAATACTTTTGCAGGCAGACGATTTAGCGCACGTTCTATTGGTATCCTATTCAGGTGTGGTAGTGAGTCCATATTAGTCATCAAATAAAGGATGCGCTCCTTTGCTGCTGCCCATACACGGTCGCGCATTGTGCTTTCCTTGCTGATGAGCCATTCAGATAGCTGGATGCCACGCTTGCGTACACCTGATTTAGAGTCGAGAGGGATGAGTTTGCGCAGTGTGACCATCATTGCCTTTGCTGTGAGGCCATTATCGGCAGATATAGCCGGCAGGATCACATTGTCGAGGAACCCAAGCGTGGCATGTTTAGCCTCCTCACCGAAGAAAGGATTGGCACCTATACGCCCACGAAGATATTTTTTGATAGCAGGGTATTTTTTAAGTTCCCGGTCTATCATCATAAAGTAAATATTGCCCATCGAGTGGTCGTAGATATAGACCGGATGCTCCCTGGAGCCAAAATACTCCACGACAGCTTCTATGTTTTTAGCAATGTGATGAGAATACTCTGAAACCGGCAGATCGTTAGGTATGGAGCCATAGTGCATCGCAGCAGCTATATATTGATGTGATGGGATAGTAGCCAGCATGCCATCAAAAGAATTGAGCCCCAGAAATCCGTGTATCAGCAGAACGACAGGGAGTTTTTCCTTTGCATTTTCGTTGTAGGGATTGGCAGTATCAACGCGTATCACACTCGTACCATATGGAGTTTCACGGTTGACCTCGATCTGTGGCCAGGTGAGTGCCTTATCATCTACAAATACCGTCATACGTTTTTGGACATTAGGCAAGTAGCGCAGAAAGCCGGGGCTTTCATTGATCTTAGCGTCTATCGCATACAGCCATGCGAGCGGTCGCCTTTTGTCAGCCTTGGTAGCGAGAAATGCGATCCTCTTAGAGCGCAGAAGAAACTGAGGCGTACCGGTTAGTTCTTTCTCTCTGTGTATGCTCACGACTGCTGCTATATCATTAGAGCCAAATGCTTTTGAATTGCGCTCTATACCGGCTACACGGCCCTCGGGAGTACAAGCGAGAAATACATAATCAAAGCCATCTTTGCCATGCTCCTTGAGATATTCAGATACTGACCTGTTGAAATCTGCGGCATAGGTTTCCACGCTTTCCCTGTTGAATTTATATCCAATGACTTGCTCACGGGTGATAAGGCCGCCACGAAAAAGTTTTTTGATAAAGGTCCTTGCATCCAGCATATCCTTTATGTCACGCTGCCTACCGGTGGGAGAGTTGACAAAAGTATATAGGATATTGCCGGGACTATTGAGCTCCTGATAGTGGTCCAGGATGTATTGATAAACACTGGCCGGAGACCTGCCATGAGAAAGGCCGACCATAAAAGGTTGCCCTTTTTCGGCGGCGCGGTTGGCGTGCTTGATAAAATCCTTCCCAACGGCCTTGTCAAACAATTCTTTCTCCAGAAAATACTTCGTCTCCGGTACAGCCGGGGTCAAAGTGCCGTATGGATTTCCGGAATCAGAATTATCTTTCTTTTCGATTTTTATATCAAATGCCATGTTATGTTTAAAATAAAGCGGATACGATAATATTAAATTAACCGTATTTTAATTAATAAGAAAAATACATATACAATTGATATTTCATACTTTAATCATGTTGTATTTTACATCAACTATCTTTCTCACAAAATTAATCATGATATGTACCTGAAGCTATGAGCATTGTCAACGAAGAATGTGATATATGTCATCTAAACATGACTGATATACCTGGATATTGCATTACAAAACAATAACAAATGGATAAGCCGCTCCGTAGGATCGATCATATCATGTGGGACGCAGATACACCGGACAGTATCGCTACCATAGCAGGGATCATGACATTCAAGAAAAAACTGCATCGGGCACATATGCTGGAAGTATTGGAAAAAGGCCTGATGAAGTTTGAACGGTTTCAAAAAACGGTGATAGTCAAAGATGGCAACCCCATGTGGCATCTTGACGAAAATTTTCAATTGCAAAACCATATCCATCATATAGCCCTGCCCGGCAAGGGCGGGTATAAGGAACTACAGGAATGCGTGAGTGATCTGATCAGTCACCCCCTTGATTACAACAGGCCGCTATGGGATATACACGTCATCGATAATTACAACAACGGTACTGCCATATTCTGGCGCATTCACCATGTGATCGGTGATGGTATGGCGCTCGTCAAAGTGATCTTTTCGCTCACCGGTATCACAGCCAAAGATTCACTGGCTATATTTGGAAAAAAAGAAGCCCCGAAACCCAAAAAGGTGAAGGATGAAATAGAATATATCATAGACCTGGGTGTCAGTTTGTATGAAGATGCAAAACAGATCCTGCATAATCCATCTATACTCAGAGATATGCTCCAGCATAACTGGCAACTGGCCAAGGAAGCAGGTGATCTGGTCAGAGGCCGAAAGGCTAATCATATCTATAAAGGATCACCGGGTCAGGCCAAAAAGGCTGCATGGACAGAGCCTTTGCCATTGGATGCTTTTAAAAAACTCAGCAAGTTCTATGAAACAAAGATCAATGATATTATGTTGGCTACCCTGGCAGGGGCGATGCGCAAACACCTCCAAAGACACAAACAAAATGCCAAAGAAGGAGTCAAGGTAGTAATACCTGTCAATCTGAGAAGGGAAGGCGAGGTCAATAGTCTGAACAATGAGTTTAGTTTTATCACTTTAGACCTTCCGGTGCATCTCAGCAGTTTTGCCAAACGAGTAGCCTATATCAAGGAAAGGACAGCTGCGCTGAAACCATCAGCAAACTCAATGATAATGACAGAACTGATACATATCGTAGCAGATTATACACCCCTCGCAGCCAAGCAAAAACTATTGGCATTTCTGGGTAAGTCAATAGCCGGTGTAGTGACCAATGTACCTGGCCCTAAGCATCCGATATATCTGGCAGGCGGCAAGGTAGAGGACTTGATGTTCTGGGTGCCTCATACCGTACCGCTGGGCATAGGCGTGAGTCTGATGAGCTACAATGGAAAAGTATATATGGGCCTCGTGACAGACAATGTGCTGGTAAAAGACCCTGATGTGATCATAAAAGGCTTTGCCGCAGAGCTGAAACGGGCACAAAAACTGATCAAACAGTAGGGGAGAGAATAAGTAATAAGGATTAAATTTACCTTGTATCAAATAATCCTTTTATGAAGAAGCTTTTTCAGACTATTCTGCAATTTTCAATTATATCATCTTTGATCTTTCTGATCGGCTGTGAAACTCATAATGCTGCGCTGCCGGTTGCGGATTTTTCTCCCACTGCTGCTGATACGACCGAGAGTGACATCAGGGAGCAAAAACCGAAATTCCTCGACTTTACCCCTATTACTTTTCATTTGGTAAATACCGGCGAGGACAACTATATCCGTGTCATCGCAAACTCTGATGACCTGCAGAAAGTATGGATGGTGTATTATAACCACAACGCAAAAAAATGGAACACCCTGACATGGATAGGCAAGGGGATGGGCAATAAAATAATAGCAGATACAGTTTTCAATACCATTTACGGAGTAGTAAATCGAGGCGGACACATTGAAGACCCAACTTTCTACATGGCATATTCAAAGGGCGATGGCAAGACATGGCAGAACCATCCGATCGAAAAGTCTGCTTTAGTTTGCAAAAAAGGTTTAGCGCAGCTTTTAGTGAGTAATGATTTTAATAGAGACAAAGAGCAGCCTGCTATCACAATAATGATACAATCAAAGGGACTGATCGGTGATGCGCCTAAATCAATGGATGAATGGAACAATAGTGGGTTATGTTCTTTGATTATCGATTCAGCTAAAATCTATTCAAAATAGATCAATGCCTTTTGATCCTCTCTTGATGAGGCTCCAGCAGATCTGGCCGCCTTTCTTTAGTGCGTTCCACTGCCTGCTCATAGCGCCATTCGGAGATATTTTTATCATGGCCGGAAAGTAGTATTTCAGGCACTTTCAATCCTCTAAATTCTTCAGGCCGTGTATATACCGGCGGAGATAATAAGCCATCCTGAAAAGAATCCGTAAGCGCAGAGGTCTCATCACTCAGCACACCCGGCAGAAGCCTGCCGATAGCATCTACGAATACCGCCGCACCCAGTTCTCCTCCGGATAATACATAGTCTCCGATAGATATTTCCCGGGTGATGTATAGCTGGCGTATGCGCTCGTCTATGCCCTTATAGTGTCCGCAGAGAATGATGATATTCTGTTTGAGGGAGAAGGAATTCATCATACGCTGGTTCATCGTTTCACCGTCAGGTGTCATGTAGATGATATCATCGTATGTTCGTTGGCTTTTTAGCTCGTCTATACAGTCTGCTATCGGCTCGCACATCATCACCATGCCTGCACCCCCGCCATACTGATAGTCGTCGACTTGTTTATAGCGATGGAGGCCATATTCACGCAGGTTGATGACATTGATCTCCAGAATGCCTTTGTCACGCGCACGCTTCAGGATAGAATGGGAGAGGGGACTCGTCAGCAGGTCGGGAACTACAGAAATAATATCAATGCGCATGAGGGGCTTTTGTGCAAATATAAAAGAAAGAAGGGATGAGGGACGTAGGGGACTATTTCTTCGTCAGGGATATGAACTGGTAGATATCGTTTCCACCTTTACCACCAGGGCGGTTTGATACAATATAGCCTGTTTGTCCGGTTGAATCGCTGATATATCCGAAATCATCGTAAGGAGAATTCAACGGGACTCCGACATTCACCGGGAAACCCCAAGCGTCATCTATGAATTTCACCTTGTAAATATCCAGTCCGCCTAAACCCAGACGACTGTCAGATGCAAAAAAGAGAGTACCATCATCAGCTATAAAAGGCGTTTGCTCCTTGCCGCTGGTATTGATCCGCTTGCCCAGATTGACCGGCTTGCTCCACACATTGTCTCGTTTGTGGCTGACATATATATCGCTACCTCCAAAACCTCCGCGAATATTGCTGACAAAATATAAAGTGGTGTCATCTTTTGAAAGAGAGGGTTGCTCAAAGTTGTAATTGTAATCTATAAAATCAAGTGACTTCACATTGATCCATTTCTTTTTGGCCTCATCATAATCTGCATGATACAATCCTAACAACGTTAGTCCATCTTCGCTTTTGTGGTCATAATTACTCCTTGTAAAGATTATCTCTTTTCCATCTCGGCTGAATGTAGCTGGACCTTCGATGAGCTTTCCGTTTATATCACCTTTTAGTTTTTCAGGAGCGGCCGGGTTGCCGGGGTTGCCCGCCTGTCTTATGTATAAGTCATAATTATCGTCATCGGGGTGCTTATTGGAACTAAAGCACAGGGCATAGAGACAGAAGGTCGGCCCGACATCTGAGCCCGCAGTATTTTCGGCAATATTGATCAGTTTGTAATGCGGGGTATCTGCAGCGATATGCTTTGCATTGTCACCAAAATAAAGAAATTCACCTGCCAGCTGATCGTCCGGATGCTCCCTGAAATAAGCCTGATATGCTTTGTCAGATTCACTGTATTTGCCATTGCGGCGCAGTACCTGTGCATAGAAGAAGTGGTCTATTGAACTATCGGGGACGCTTGAGCATATCAAGCCATATACCGGCTCAGCACTCTGATAATCCGACACAGCCATAAGAGCCTTTGCCAGTTTTCTATACAAGAATACAGACTTAGGACTTGATTCTGCCGCTTTGCGATAATAAATTGCGGCCTTAACGTATTCAGCCTTGTCCATACATACATCTCCCTTCTTTATATCGACCTCGTTCTGAGAAATGCCCTGCAAGGACACAAATAAGAAGCAACCAGAAATGATCAGTTTATATAACATTCAATGTTTTTATAGTTATACGGCACCCTTATATGCTTGCTGCAAATATTAACTAAAAAAATGGCAAAGGACATGACCTGAATCACCAGAGATTGTGATTTGGCTACCTTTTTGGTCAGGGGCTTTACTTCAAACTTGGCCTGTACAGGCTCTCGGAATGATGCAGCCAGTAGTCTTTATCAAATGTCTGATGCTTCATCCTATGGGCGAGAAACATCTCCATCTGATCAGTGTAGTGCGGACTCTGAGGGTTGAGTGAATTGCCGAGCGGCTGAAGGGATTCTACAAACTCGGCGCCATCCTTACCATAGCGTACGAACATAGTATAAGTATCTCCAAAATCAGGATTGAATTCCAGCTTCCCGTTAAATGTATGCGGCTTAGGATAGCTAGGTGAAAGCATATCAGCAAAACTGCTATATGGGTATGACTTATCACCTCGGCGCAGCCTGTGTACGGTGCCCCACTTGACCTCTATTGCGCCAAAATTACTAAGCATGAACTGCTGCGCATCTCTGATGGCCTGTACAGTCTCCTGCTCAGTGATGGAGAAGCCGCTGACAAACTGTGCATCATCATAGCCGCGTTTATTCCATATCTGATTGAGGAAACAGGCAAAAGCAGTGAGGCCTGTAGAGTTGGTATCTGTGTTTTTGTCCCAAGTCTGAAGAATAGTGATATAATTGGCAATGTCCTGGTATTGGGATTTATCTAACTGCCATAGAGGCTTAAGACTCAGGATCAGCGGACAATTGGGATCGATATGGCTTTCAAATTTGACCTTCACAAAATCGTCAAAACTGATACGGTCATGACTGGTGAAAAAATTCTTAAGTGTCAATGAGCGGTTATTATTACCGGGACGCATGTTCATATAGTCAGGCAGCCTGTGGGGATTGTCATTATGGCCCAGACAGGTAGCATCATAGCAATCATTATTGCTATTAAAAACAAAACCACACGGCGGATCAATGACATGTGGCATACTGTCAAATGGTACCAGATCGGTCCATAGGGTCTTGGATGTATTGCCGGGCAGCAGCCCCGCCCAGTTGTATTCCTGATGCTTGCGGTCAGGTAAAGTGCCCTGAGAAATGTATGCTATATTTTCCTTCTCATCCGCATATACCAAATTAAACAATACCAGGGCATGATTATTTCTGAATGCATCCATGAACTCCTTCATAGTGGTAGACTTTGCCATCTGGTATAGTTGCTGGCCTACCTTGATATTCATATTGGCAGGAAACCGGATCGAATAAAAATTATCGGACTTATCAGATTTCAGTGTGGTACCATATACACTGGTATATGTCATCTTTGGGACAGGTATCACAATACCATGCCAGTTTACTTTGAGCCAAACTCGGCGCTTCTCCAGTTTCATAGACTTCCCATCAAATATGTACTGCAGCTTGTGTACTGGGTCCATCTGGAGTTTAAACACATCTACCTGATCGAAGGTGTTCCAGGTGAATGACCAGCCAAGATGTTTGTTAGTGCCCATGGCATTGGAGGCATTACCCTGAAACATATTACCGATCATATTCAGTCCTTGCTCACTCTGAAGCTGACACTCATAAAAGCTAAGCCCGCCATCCATTTCCATATGAGGATTGATACAGAGATAGGTTTTGCCATCGTTAGATTTATTGCCGTTCATAGCATAGGCATTAGACCCATATGGTGGCCTTTTGAAATCAAAATCCACACCTACCGAGTCGTATTTGCCGCCTACCACATCGCCTACTGCGTTCTGCACCCCCGTCAGAAAACTCATGATAGCCACATATGATGTCAGGATGTCCTTCTCGGTCACCGGAAATGCCTTGCGGTTCTTTACTTCTTTGGGATGGGCAGCTGCATATGCATTGAGTCCCTGAACAAAGCCATTTAGATACTTCTTATACTCAGGTGTGAGGTCCTTATCATACCTTTCATTCACCAGTTTTCTGGCACCTATAGCATGAACAAAGAAATCTGCTTTAGCACCTTCTATGCTCTGCACCCTGCCCATAAAACCCTTTGAGGTATAGATCAGTGTTTGCGTTTCTTCAAATGCATCTTCTGCATTGGCCCAAGCCAGCCCATAGGCTACCTCAGCATCGGTCTTAGCGAAAATATGCGGCGTACCGAGGCTGTCACGGGCTATGGTGATACCGGCAGGATCTATCTTAGGGAAAGTGGGATCTTTTTGAGCAAAGACTAACGAACTGGAAACAAACAAACAGACAAACAATAAATATCTCATGGGGAATTTTTAGCTGCCACTAAAATAAGCTTTGCGTATGGGTATATGCTAAGGATAACAATGGTTTTCAATAAAACAGCCATTGGTGAAATCAAACGGAGATTGTATTTGATTATTAATTATTATCTATTCGCTATTCATTAGATTTAACTCGTCCGGCCTTATAAAACCAGCGCTGATAGTATTTTTCATCCATGCTACTCACTATCACGCCCCCATGTACAGCCGCATGAGCGAACATGCCATTCTGCAGGTAGATGCCGACATGATAGAGATAATGTCCGTTGATATTGAAGAATAAAAGGTCTCCTTCCTGTAGCTCTGTAGGTATGACCTCATCGCATTTCTTGAAAATATCTCCTGCTGAGCCGCCGAGTTCCTCGTTATAAAGTTTATTGTATACAAAACTCACAAACCCCGAACAGTCCACTCCCGACTTTGTTTTGCCACCCCAGTGATAAGGCGTATTAAGCCAGTCAAATATCTCAAAATACAGATCAGGTTTATCTGCATTGACCACATTGATACCTTTGGATAGATAGTAGTCATTGACATCACCAAACTTCAAATAGGAATAGTCAATAGTATCTACCTTCTGGCAAAAAGCCGCAGATGTCATTATGACCATAAAACCAATTAGTAGATACCTCATGTTTAAGCCTGCTCTTTTGCTTCAGCAGCCAATCGCAATTTGCTATGCTTGCTGCCATAAAGGAAATAACATGCCAAACCTACGATCAGCCATACGAAGAAACGCTCCCAGTTGGTCGCGCCGGACTCTGACAGCAGATAGCCGCAGGCAATGAGACCAAGCAGTGGTAGCAGTGAAAGGTTCTTGCGAAACGCCAGCACAACCAGTACCAATATCATGACGATAAATAAATAATGCGGTACCGTCTCTCTGATGAGATGCAAGTTGAAGCCCTTGTCAAGTCCTACGTACTCCCAGAATGTATCACGATACAGAGAGAGCCAGAAAGCGAGTGCTGCGATGATCAATAGGGGAAAGATATACTTAGAGTTGATATACGGCGTCTTGAAGCGCGATGTCGGCCTATCTGGCATGGAGTCAAGCATCATCACCCCACCTGAAACAAGTGCAAACGCAAACAATGTACCGATACTCGTTAGGTCTACCATCACATCCATATTCGCGAATAATGAAGGAACTCCAACGACAATCCCCGTGAGGATAGTAGAGAATGAAGGTGTACCGAACTTGGGGTGTATCTTGCTGAAAATCGGCGGCAGCAAGCCATCACGGCTCATGCTCATCCATATTCTCGGCTGCCCGACCTGAAAGACCAACAATACGCTAGCAGTCGCTATCACTGCGCTGACAGCTACTACGCCGGCGACCCAGTGCAGGCCTACTTTCTCAAAAACAAAAGCCAGAGGCTCGGCTACATTGAGTTTAGTATAGCTCACCATGCCGGTCAGCACTAATGCGATGGCAACATAAATAACTGTACAAATAATAAGTGAGTATATCATGCCTCGTGGCAGGTCGCGCTGCGGGTCTTTACATTCCTCGGCTGTGGTCGATATGGCATCAAAACCAATGTAGGCAAAAAAGACCGACGAGATGCCTTTTAAGACACCTCCTGCGCCATTTGGTAGAAAAGGTACCCAGTTCTTTGGGGTGATATAGAATGCTCCCGCAAATATTACCAGCAGGATAATAGCCATTTTGAGGCCGACCATGATATTAGCTGCATTCTTACTTTCCCTTATACCCACATAAGTGATATAAGTGATCAGCACCACTATCCCGAACGCCGGCATATCGCATATCAGCCTGAAGCCGAATATCTGAGGGGCAGAGTTCCAGGCAGCAATAGCCTCAGGTGTGGCCATCTTCTGCGCCGACCAGTAGCCCATAGTGAGAAAGGCCGGTATATCAATACCGATACCATGCATGAAGGTAGTAAAATAAGCACTCCAGGATATGGCTACGACTATATTGCCGATGGCATACTCCATGAGCAGGTCCCAGCCAATGATCCATGCTATCAGCTCACCAAATGCCACATAAGAATAGGTATAAGCGCTACCGCTCACAGGTACGATACTGGCAAACTCCGCATAGCAAAGCGCTGAGAAACCGCATGCCACCGCTACAAAAAGGAATAACAATATAATACCCGGGCCTCCGTCGAAACTAGCCTTACCAATAGTGGAGAATATACCCGCACCAACGACGGCGGCAATACCGAGCGCCGTGAGATCACGCACCCCGAGCGATTTCTTCAGCCCGACATTAAACTCACTTTCGTTATAGCCAGCTGCAGCATCGGCTATGACCTTAGTGATCGACTTTTTTCTAAATAGATTATTCATATTTCGTTAATACTCGGCTAAAGATAATATTATTGAATAAAGTAGAGTCTCGAAAATAGACAAGGGAAATGTGTAAAAATCCTGAGGAGAATTAGAGTTTCGCGACTTTAGATCTGAGCAGATGATCAGCCAGCACCAATGCTGCCATAGCCTCAACGATAGGCACGGCGCGGGGTACGACACACGGATCATGGCGGCCCTTGCCATGCAGCGTGATGTCATTGCCTGAATTGTCTACCGTCTGCTGGTCCTGTATGATAGTGGCGACAGGTTTGAAAGCCACATTGAAATAAATATCCATGCCATTAGAGATACCGCCCTGTATGCCTCCTGAATGATTGGTAGTAGTGATGACCTTACCGTCTTTATCATGAGAGAAAGTATCATTGTGCTCGGAGCCTTTTAGTTTAGTTCCTCCGAAGCCACTTCCGTATTCAAAGCCTTTGACGGCATTTATGCTCAGCATTGCTTTGCCCAGATCAGCATGTAGCTTATCAAATACTGGTTCGCCGAGGCCTACCGGGCAGCCTTTTACCACACAGCTGATAGTGCCACCTAGCGTATCGCCTTTAGCGCGTGTATCCTGAATGAGTGCTATCATTTGCTCTGCAATAGCGGTATCCGGACAGCGAACTATATTCGTTTCAGTGTTTGACAAATCTAACTCCTGATATGATTTACTGACGGATAGTTCCCCAATGGCGGAGACATATGCTTGAATAATGACATTGTGTTTTCGGAGCAATAATTTAGCAATAGCGCCGGATACCACTCTCGCTGCGGTCTCACGTGCCGAGGACCTGCCGCCACCTCTGTGGTCACGAATGCCATATTTCTCCTGATAGGTATAGTCGGCATGTGATGGGCGAAAAGCCGTCTTGAGCTGATCGTAATCTTCAGGTTTTGCGTCCTCATTTGGGATGATGATGGCGATCGGTGAGCCGATGGTCATGCCTTCATATACACCTGAGAGTATTTTAAAAATATCAGATTCTTTTCTCTGAGTAGTGATAGCAGACTGGCCGGGCTTGCGGCGGTCGAGTTCTCGCTGTAGAAAATCCATATCGATCTCAAGACCGGCAGGGCAACCATCGATGACCACACCAATGGCGCTACCATGTGATTCACCGAAAGTTGTGATTCGAAATATTTCTCCAAAACTATTGCCTGCCATAGATCAAAGAAAAACAATAAACCGGTTAATTTGAAAATTCGGCGATTTGAAAATTTGAAAATGGAATTCAAAGACCACTTATTTGTATTATTGTATCGTCTAAATACTAATATTATCCTCTATGTCTATTCTTATTAAAAACATCAAGGGCTTGGTTCAAACTAGAGACAGCAGTAGCCGTATGGTCAAAGGAGCAGACATGAGAACACTACCTGTAATAGAGAATGCCTACCTGTTGATAGAAGCTGGCAAGGTCAAAGCCTTCGGCCCTATGGCTGAGTCACCTGATCGTGCAGGAGAAATTATAGATGCAACAGGACGCTATGTGTTGCCCTGCTGGTGCGACCCACATACACATATAGTCTATGCAGGGAGCAGGGAGGGTGAATTCGTCGACAAAATAAACGGCTTGAGCTATGAGGAGATAGCAAAAAGGGGAGGAGGCATCGTCAACTCCGCAGCAAAGCTCAATGAAACAAGTGAAAACGAACTTTATGATGCTGCCTGGCAGCGACTGGAGGAAATGAAAGCCTTTGGCACCGGTGCAGCAGAGGTCAAAAGCGGCTATGGTCTGTCTTTCGATGGTGAATTGAAAATGCTACGCGTCATCAAGAAACTAAAAGAAAACTCAGCGTTAACTATTCGCGCCACATTTCTCGGAGCACATACTTATCCCCCATCATTCAAACAAGACCACGAAGGCTACATAAAACTATTGATACATCAGCTTTTACCACAGATAGCAGATGAGGGTTTGGCCGATTATATCGATGTATTTTGCGATAGAGGCTTTTTCTCAGCAGATGAGACCTCACGTATACTGGAGGCCGGTGCCCGATATGGTCTACGACCAAAGATACACGCCAATGAACTTGATTTCTCAAATGGTATAGAGACAGGTGTCAATCACCATGCGCTTTCGGTAGATCATCTGGAGTTTACCGGCGAGGAGCAGATACAGGCACTGCTCACATCTGATACCATGCCTACGCTGCTGCCATCTACAGCCTTCTTTCTGGGCCTGCACTATGCACCTGCACGTCGCATGATCGATGCGGGACTGCCTATCGCACTCGCTACAGACTATAATCCCGGCTCATCGCCTTCCGGTAATATGCAATTCATCCTTTCGCTGGCTTCTATCAAAATGAAAATGCTGCCCGAAGAAGCTATCAATGCAGCGACCATCAATGCTGCCTATGCAATGGGAGTGGAAGAAAAACTTGGATCAATAACCATAGGCCACAAGGCAAATATCCAGATCACAAAGCCAATTCCGTCATTGACATTCATGCCTTATTCTTTTGCCAATAATCTGGTGGAAAGAGTAATTCTCGGATAGGACTATTCAAAGCGGTCTTTCAGCTTCAATATTTTACTCTCAAAGAAATGCCAGCTAAGAGACGCCAGCCCGAGCGTCACTGCCGCATACATGACGAAGCGGAGGTTGGGGTTTTCAGGATACTTCAAACCAAGCAGCATGCCCGGTACAAAATCATGAAACAAATATATGGCATAACTGATCTTGCCGATATACTGCAGCGGACCGGCATTCAAAATATATCCCAATATGCCCGTGAAACCAAATGTGGCACGGCCTATCAGCCACATACTGAATAATCCGAAGGAAGCCCTTATACCAACAGTAAAAATCTCTGTATAGCCCGGAATATGACGGACATTGATAAGTATAGCTGTTTGCAAAATGACCAGAAAGATGACGATAGGATTGAATAGTATCTTTTTGAGCCGGTCCTCGTGAAAATGGTATATATATGCCAGCAGGCCACCCATCGCCAAAGCATCCAAAGATCCAAGCGGGTGCATATATGGCGTCCAGAATGGAACAGCCATTATAGACCAGTATGTTTTAGCAACTAAACTCAAAACCACACATGACACCATGACGATTGGAAGCCGGCGAGTAGGGATAAACAGGATAATAAAGGGCCATACGAGATAGAACTGTTCCTCTACAGACAGCGACCAGAAAAGCCCCGCCACTCCCCAGTCCTGCATCTTGATACAATGGAAATTGACGAGATATAGCAGGTACCATCCTATCGAGCCCGCCATCTGTTTATGCCAGAATATCCAAAGAATAAATACAGTCAGATAGTAAATCGGAAAGATGCGCAGAAAGCGCCTTATATAGAATTTAGAGAGTGATCGCTCTCTAGTCTGAGGCTTTTCTTTGGCACCGATCAATCCGAGTGTGATGAGAAAACCACTGATCACAAAGAAAAGGTCAAGGCTCCTGACTCCCCATAGTGTCCAGTCGATCAGCTGGCTGCCTGACCACATCCAATGTGCAGATAATACAGTAGTGATAGCAAAAAACCTGAGACTGTCTATCTGTCCGAATCTGGCTGTACCCATTATTGTATCATTACTTTTCGGACTTCACGATCTTGTTTTGATAGACTATTCCTGTGGCATTGTCGGTCATGCGGATCAGATAGATGCCCGGATCCAGTGATCCTATATTGATCACATTGCTGGTATTGTTTATTGTTTGACTGAAGTTCATCTGGCCTACCATACTATAGAACTGTACAGTATATGTGTTGCCGTCATCAGGCAGATCAAAAGTCACTATGCCTGTCGTAGGATTAGGGTAGACCTTTACAGGGTTTGTAGCTATATTCTTTATGCCGGATGTATAGAGGTTAGAGTGCCCTAGCAGCAGCCGTATCATAGGAGAGCCGGGCGGATACAGAGGAGCATCTATGGAGGCATTTTCCCACACCCCATTAGCAAAGAAGTAAATGTGCTGATAGCCTTTCGTGCTGTTTACATCGTAGCCCACCTGCAGGTTATTGACATCAGCCTGAGACCAGCCAAAATAGAAGTGGGTAGGCAGATATACCGGCGGTATCCTATAGGTGGTATAGCCATTGACAGAGTCTACTGTGTAATATGGGACAAGATTATTGGTAGTATACACAGGAGTATCGACATAGAATACATTATTGGTATCAAGTGAATACCAAAGGTTAAAGTTGAATACCAGCTGACTGACATCGACACTCACATTACCAAACATGACCTGAAAGCCGACCAAAGTATCAGGTTGATTGAGGGTGAAATCATAAGCCAATTTATTGGTCGGGGAAAATAGATTGGTCACACCGATGGCCATCTCTGCAGTACCATCATCATATGCCAGGGTATTGTACAATACCTGATCGTGACTGATCGTGTCATTCGCAGGCAGTATGTCAGGATTATTAAGTACAGATTGAGAATTGATGACCATCATAGTATCAGATGTGGTACCCGGCGGGGCATATTGAGTATTAGGAAAGAGATATAAAGTATTCTCTAATCCTGCATTGAAAGTATTGGTCAGCGGTGCGAATACTATCGACGCATTCGGGAATGTCTCATTTGCCATAGTGGTATATGGTGTGGCTGGTGGATTTGTTGCCGCCTGGGTCGGGTTAAGGTTATCCACGTACAATGCTATCGTATCTGCCAGGTCCGGTGTCCCCGTAAACTGCTCGATAGGCATCTCGCTATAGTTTTTGAGAATGGACGGATATTGATACTGGAATGCCACATCATTGATAGAAGTATCTGTCATATTGCGGTTCTTATCGAGGCGTACGTAGTCGAGGTTCCATATATCTACGCTACCAGTCAGCGGGCCATAGTTGAGGAATCGGAACTGGAACCCATTAAATAAATAGGTCCTAACGCCAGTGATTGTACTGTCCAACTTTATGAGTACTTGCCTGAAACCATCAGGTGCTGCAGGCGGGATCGTAGGTATCGAGTCTCCTGTCATAGACCCCATGGGGACATCATCCCATTGATTTGTAAATCCATTATAAAACTGCACTACCAAACTATCTCCTACTACTGCATCGTAACCGAAGCCGCCCGGCTGATAGAAGAAACTCAGGTAAACAGAATCAGCATAGCTCACACTACCCAGATTGATAGGTTTGGATGTCAGGATGTCAGCTATGCCCCAGTTGGTCGGGGAGCTATTATCATAGGGCTGGCCATAAGCATTCAAACCGTCTAATGTCACTACACCCAGTGTAGGCGGCAGATAGGCTGAGGTATAGTTTTGATAGGCATTATTGTCCAGCCATTTCGTATACGTTGGGGATTTGCATTTATATAGTACGGGGGCATAGCTAATGGGTACTAGAGTATTGGTTGTATCAAATATCTGAAAAGTGAGGGCACCTGTGATCGTATCAAACACATCAATATATCCCCTCGGGTACAAAAAGACTGTGTCTCCCGAATAAAAACAATTGCTGGTATAGCTATTTAAAAATATAATGGGGGCATTAAGGGTGCTGTCTATTGATTTAGTAGCTGTATCATAGGTATATGTATATGTAGGGCCAAAGCTAAATGTATCTGTGACTGTAGCGACATTCCATCCATGAGCAGTATCGCAGGGGCCTACTACATTGTATATCGTATCGTATATAGAGTCCCGATAATTGTATGGCCTGAGTGAAGGATAGGTGAAGTCATCAATAAAGGGCAAGGATAGTGTATCTGATTCGACCAGCACCGTACCGCTGTCCTCTATTATCACAGCACTGCTGTCCACTATCAGGAGATTCTTATAGTTATGGTCTGATTGGCTATGCTGATACTTTGCAGTAGAATAATACAACCTCGGATTGTAATTCAAGGGGCTTAGCACCAGTTGGGCCATAGCCTGTGAACACATAAATACACTAAGGACCAGTAATAATTTTCTCATGATGGACTTCGTTCAATAGAATGCTAAACGCGACGCCAAGATAAATATTATTGCCGTAGTCTTAAATGGATGAATATTTTTGGGTGCAAACCAAATTGTCGCTATATGTCAGAATTTCCGGTTGGCGGGGACGCCAACCGGAAGCCGTATCTAAGGTCGGCGTCCCCGCCGACCTTAATATGTTGTGACAATTTGGTTTGCATCATATTTTTCAAAATGGACATTTTCATATTTGAATCCTATCTTTGCCATAATATTAACATTTGGTTGTTGCTAAGTCTTTGTCAGCTATTGACCACAGCCATTCATTTGGCTTAGCTTTGCATAAATTACAAAAGTGGGGTTCATATCAAATTTATTTAAGAAAAAAGAGGTACCGTCAAACCTGACCGACCTGTCAGGGCTCTATATAGACCTGCACTCTCATTTGATCCCGGGCATAGACGACGGAGCTAAGACCATCGAAGACTCCATAGCTTTGATACGGGGCCTGCGAAATCTGGGCTTCAAAAAGATCATCACATCTCCCCATATCATGAGCGGAGGGTACAACAATACTCCCGAAATAATACTCAAAGGCCGCGATATAGTCCGAGAAGCGATCAAGGAAAATAATATAGATGTAGAATTTGACGCATGGGCTGAGTACTATCTGGATGAGACCATCATGCCTAAGATCGAGAACAAGGAACTCCTGACAATGGGAGACAACTATGTGCTGGTGGAACTGTCGTACCTCATCAAATCGCATAATGCCACCCAGTATTTCTACTCTATGATCACCAATGGCTACAAAGTAGTACTGGCACACCCTGAGCGGTATCCATACTATCATGGTGAGGCATTCGGCGAATATCACAATTTAAAAGATCAGGGCGTCTTCTTTCAACTCAATATCGCTTCGCTGACAGGCACATATGGACAGTCAGCCAGGCAGACAGCAGAGAGGATGATAGATGAAAATATGATAGACTTTGTAGCTACGGACCTGCACAACGAACGCCATCTCAACTATATCAGGGATTCAGTCAAGCTGCCATATCTCGAAAAGATCATCAACTATCCCAAGCTGATGAACAAGGTCCTGATATAATTGATAATGGAGAATTGATAATTAAACTATTGCTAATTACCAATTCTCCATTATCAATTGTCAATTATAAATTACTTCGTTTCTGTTTTCTTCTTATTAAAAGGATCCTGGAATATCTTCTTGCTCATATTGATCTGTATACCGACAGAGAACCCAAATGCGCCAAGATTGGCCACCTGACGGAGTTCGTCCTGACCTGCATTTTCATTGACATAGCCGGGGGTGCCACTCAATGCCGGGGTGCCTGTAGCTCTTTGTTTCCCAAAGTAAGTTGTATTGCTGTTTGGAGTAAGCTGGTCCACAAAATTTGTGACAGTACTATATGTAGAAAAACTACTTAATAAATTTTGGGTTTTGCCACCTGTGGTCAGAGAGTATTCAGTCAATACAGCTTGCTTTGCTCTTACAAACAGATACTGTCCCTGTACCTCTGCCCAGAATGTCATCAGAGGAAATGGAGTGTAGGATACTCCCGCACCACCCTGAAAGCCCAACGATACATTTGCACTGGTCTTTACACCTATTTGTGCTGTAGCCCCACCGGCACCCAGTGGTGAGTTTGGAGCATCGACATCCAGTGTATGATAGATAGCACCGGCTACAGGCAGCGCTAGTCCCAGACGTGCATATGGGGCAAATTTTGACTCTGCTTTAGCAGCTCTGAAATAAAGAGATGGATTGATACTTAGACCATTTGAGTGGGTATACGTGTTGATAGTGACATCGTTGCCGAGTATACCACCTATGTCAGATACCTGATTACCGGTGACAGTAGCTCCCCAAAGGTAAGCTCCGTCCAGTTGAATACCAAAATAGGGATTGAACATATATCCGAATGAAAAATCGAGATGTCCGCCCTGGCTGTAGCTGGCGTATAGATTTGACTTGTAGTGGGCTGATGGACTGTCTGCCGCTGTTGTATTGAAATTGACCAGCGGGATGATCGATGCGTTAGCAGGGTCAGTACTCGCGCCCGGCTGAAAGGTCAGTACACCTGTACTTTGTTGCAAGCCGCCCCAAGAATAGCCACCACCAAGTTTCATCGTAAAGTATTGTGAAAAGGCGGCTGAAAAAGTGATGACAAATGCTGACAATAGAATAATTTTTTTCATATTCATTTTTTTAGTGATTAATGTTGAGGCTGATATTCTTAAATAGTGAACTTAATTTGAATAAATATAGATAGTTTTTTGAAGGAAGCAAGAATTTCCAATGTTCATTTCTTAAGTTAGATTTGAGACATGAGACATGAGACAAGAGACAACGAAAAGCCCACAGACGACGGACGACGGACGACAGGCTTCTTTCCATTAGCATATTGCCGCATTGGCATATTGGCATATTGTCTTGTATTCCTTCATTCCTGTACGAACGACCCACAGGTATTTGACAGGCAGGTATTTCATTATAACCAGTCATCGGGCATATCCTCACTCGACCCTGCATTCGCCCGCGACCAGGCCAATATCTGGGCTTGTGATGCCCTCTACAACAGCCTCCTGCAGCTAGACGACAGCTTGCATATCCTCCCATGTATCGCTCGCGCCTGGGACATATCCACAGACGGACTGACCTATACCTTTCACCTCAGAAATGATGTCTGGTTTCACAACGATGCCTGCTTCAAAGACAGTACCCGTCGCCTCACAGCCGCTGATGTAGTATATTCATTCCAGCGTATCAGAGACCCAAAGACCGCCTCGCCCGGAGCATGGGTATTCAATGGCAGGCTGGACAGCATTGAGCCTTTTAAAGCTATTGACGACACGACCTTTGTTCTGAAATTATCCAGGCCATTCCTGCCTATGCTGGGCATACTTACTATGCAGTATTGTTCCATAGTACCCCACGAGGCAGTGGAGATGTACGGGCAGGATTTCCGTTCGCACCCGGTGGGCACAGGGCCATTCAAACTAAAACTCTGGCGAGAAGCTGCGGCGATGATACTCGTGAGAAACGATAAATACTTCGAGCGGGTGAGAGGGGAGCAACTACCTTATATCAAAGGTATACGTGTGTCATTTATGAATAGTAAAAAGACAGAGTTCGTTGCCTTCAAACAAGGGAAACTCGACTTTATATCAGGCATAGATGCTAGTTTTCAGGATGAGGTAATAGATGAGAAAGGTGAACTGAGAAAAGAACTACAATCGACTATCGACATGAGTAAATCACCTTACCTTAATACCGAGTATTTGGGTTTCCTGATGAAGGCGGACAGCAGCAATATACTCGCTGATAAGCGTATCAGGCAGGCTATCAATTATGGTTTTGACAGAAATGAGCTCATCCGCTATCTGCGCAATGGCATAGGCAAAGCTGCAGAAAATGGATTCACGCCGCCGGGTTTGCCGAGCTATGATGGAAGTATAGCTGGCTATCACTATGATCCTGAGCTGGCACGGAAACTACTAAAAGAGTCAGGTCATGAGAATGGGGCAGGACTGCCGGAGATCTCACTCTACACGAATGACACTTACAAAGAAATGGGCCTGATGCTGAGCAAGCAGCTAGACAAGATCGGCATCAAACTAAAGGTCGAGGTCACAGAGCCTGCTATACTACGCGAGTGGATGAGCCAGGGCAAGGTGGCTTTCTTTCGCGGATCATGGATAGCTGACTATCCCGATGCAGAGAGCTACTTCACGGTATTTTATAGCAAGAATACATCACCGCCTAACTATACCCGCTACAGCAATCCTGAGTACGACCGCATATACGAGCGTGCATTGACAGAGGTAAACGATAGCATGCGATATGCCCTCTATCATGATCTGGAGCGTATCATCATAGCCGATGCGCCGATAGTGCCGTTGTACTATGACGAAGTGCTGCGCTTCACGCAGAAACGGGTGCACGACCTCCACTCAAACGGCCTCAACCTGCTCGATCTCAAGCGGGTCAAACTCCAATAAAAATTACAACACCAGCCTTGTAACAATGAATTACTTGTAAATCATTCGATTGATTTTCAATTATTTGCAATACACATCCCCTTTTATGGGGATACGCAGAGGTTCGTTTTTACCTGATAAAAATTTACCTTACAGAAAATAAGATACTTATGAGCAAAAAGAAAGTGATCATTCTCGGCGGGGGAGTAGCGGGCATGAGTGCCGCTCATGAATTGATAGAACGCGGTTTCGATGTGGAGGTCTACGAGAAAAACCCAATCTATCCGGGCGGCAAGGCACGCTCTGTGGAGGTCGAGGGAACTGCAAGCCCCACCACAGGAAAATCACTCCCCGGTGAGCACGGCTTCAGGTTCTTTCCGGGTTTTTACAAGCATGTCACCGATACCATGAAGCGGATACCTTTTAGTGAAGAAGGTTCATCGGCAAAGTCCTGCTACGACAATCTCACACCCACACATCGCATCATGATGTCGCGATATGGAGAGCCTGAACTTATCACGGTTGCGAATTTTCCACGTACATGGGCAGAGGTCAGGCTTTTGATAAAATTTATTAAGGACTTTGAAAGCTGCGGGCTGACAAAAGAGGAGCTTAGTCTTTTCAAAACTAAAGTACTCCAACTGATGACGAGCTGCAAAGACCGCAGCAAAGATGAATATGAGCGCCTAGGCTGGTGGGAATATATGGATGCTATCGATCAGAGCATACTCTACCAGAACCTGCTCGTAGGAGGCATGGTGCGTACGCTTGTGGCCGCACAGGCCAAGTCCGCCAGTACTAAAACCGGCGGTACTGTTTTCCTGCAATTGCTTTTTAATATGGCGACGCCCGGCATGAATACCGATCGTGTGCTAAACGGCCCGACCAATGAACGCTGGCTGGCCCCATGGAGTGAGTATTTGAGATCCAAAGGTGTGAAGTATTACCTCGGGCATGAGACGATAAACTTCGATCTGAACAAAGATTCTATCAAACAGGTAAATATCAAAGCCCCAAACGGCAATGCACTGACCGTGACCGGAGACTATTATATACTCGCAGCACCTGTCGAGCGGGCTGCAGTGATCACTGCGAAAAGCACAGGCCTCTATGATGTGGATGATACACTGAGCTATCTCTCAGATCTCGCGCAGAGCGTGAGCTGGATGAACGGCATACAATACTACCTCAATGAAGATGTGGTAGTGAGCGAGGGCCATGTGATATACAGCGACAGTGAGTGGGCAGTGACATCTATCTCGCAGCGGCAGTTTTGGGGCAAGTATGACTTTAGCGACCGCTTCAATGGAAAGGTGAAAGGCATCCTCTCAGTTGATGTGTCTGACTGGCTGCATACGACCTTTGACGGCAAGCTAGCCAAGGACTGCACACGCCACGAGATCAAAGTATATGTCTGGGAACAGATGAAAAAGAGCCTCAATGTCGGCGGGCAGGTGGTGCTGCGCGATGATATGATCGAGCACTACTACATCGACAGCGATATACATGATGCGGATGCTGCGAAGTTAGCGCTCGACAGCGGCAACGTGGCTCCGACAGCTAAGTACTTCAATATGGAGCCGCTGCTGGTCAACTCCGTCCACTCATGGACGCTGCGCCCTGAGGCGAGAACGAACGTGCCTAACCTTTTTCTGGCCTCGGACTATGTGCGTACCAATACGGACCTTGCTACAATGGAAGGAGCTAATGAAGCCGCCCGCCGTGCCGTCAACTGTATCATCGATGCATCGGGGAGCAGTGAGGCATACTGTAAGATATGGGACTACACACAGCCATGGGTATTCACGCCGATGAAGTGGTACGATGCATCACGCTATAGGAGAGGACTGCCACACTCATCGAGTACCCCATGGTATATCAAAGCGCTAATGGTGCCTTTTATCATCGGCTATCTGATACAGTTTATTTTTATGGCTATCGGCAGCCTGATATTTTTGAAATCTCGATAAATGCGTAATACATTTTATCACAGAGAACACGGAGTGATGAGAGAAATACAGAGAGGACACAGAGCATCAAAGCAGTTATGTCTCCGTGTCCTCTCTGTATTCCTCAATAATTCTCTGTGTCCTCTGTGATAAATGGCTGTTAAAAACCAAAACCATGAACCATATCCTCTGCATACCGGTGTCGCAGTACACGGTCAATATCTTTGAATATTTCAAGACGCCGCATCCCTGGTTCAATACCGTGGACTATACCATCCCGCAGATAGCGCTATTCACCACAGGCGCGGTGCTATGGGTCATAGCATATATCAATACCCTCGTCTGGATCAAAAAACGACAGGTCCTCGACATACCCGCCATCGCCATCACGCTGAACTATACCTGCGAGATCACTACAGGCTTTTTTTTCCTGCCCAATATGGGCACAGTGCTCGTCATCGCCTATTGGGCATGGATGGTGCTCGATACCTTTATAGTGATATCACTCTTCAGATACGGGTACAAGCAGATGCGGGTGGACTACTTCAGGGAGCATGTCAAGCCGTTCCTCGCGGTGGGGCTGGTAGTGTGCTTCGCGGTGCAGTGTAGCTTCATCGTGACATACGATCTGCCGATGGCGCCGCTCGATTCCTATATCATCAATCTCATCATGAGCTTGTGCTTCATCTACATGTACTTCATCCCCGGCTATGAGGGCAACCGCAAGCTCACAGGCTGGACCAAATTTCTCGGCACTGGTATCATCAGTATCATGTTTCAGACAAAGTACCCGGACAATTTCTTCCTGACATCGCTATATGTGTCCTGTGCGGCATTTGATATCTTCTATCTCTATCTGCTGTATAAAGTCGAAGCGCCGAAAGCGGTGGCGGAAACAATTTAAAAATCACTAGAAATGAGGTTTTTTAATATTAATTAAATAGTAACTTTAAAAAATAATCAAACATGAAATTTACAGAATTCAAAATAAAAAACTTTAAAGGAATTGAAGATGTAACCATCAATTTAGATAGATCTCCTAATGCCAACATTTATACTTTAGTCGGGTTAAATGAAAGCGGCAAAACTACAATCCTAGAAGCAATAAATTTTTTTAACCCAAACAATAATGAGTTAGGGGCTTTGGAATTGCCTGGAGCTAGCATTAAAGATTTCAACAACCTTATCCCTATTAGTAGACGAGATAATTTTAATGACAATATTTTGCTGGAAGTAACTATCAAACTAGAAGATAAGGATATAAGTGCAATTAACCAGTTTGTCAACAGTAATACCCCTTTTAGACAAATTGAAAAAGTAGCCTCAATTAAATATACTAGTAACTATGTTTTTAAGGACTCGAGATATGAAAAACTTAATTCAACATGGTCAGGCTTCAGAGGATGGCTAAAATCTACTCCAACTCAACAGTTCATTAACATGTGGGGAGATTTATATGGTGATGACAACTTTAAATTAGCGGCATTTTGCCGAAAGCTTATTCCCAGTATATTGTATTTCCCTAATTTCTTGTTTGATTTCCCAACTAAAATATATCTTGAAACAAAAGAAGAAAACACCGCAAAAGAAAAATTTTATATCGAACTTATACAAGACATTTTGTTTTCGTTAAATAATAACTCCAATATTAAAACTCATTTAGTTGATAGAATAAAAAGTGGTGATGCAAACGATAGAAGAAATCTAAACAGTTTACTTCAACGAATGAGTAAGCAGGTTACTGATGTTGTCTTTGAAGCTTGGAATAAGATTTTCAAAAGAGAGATTAAAGATACAAGAATTGACATTAAATGTTATACTGATACTGAGGGTATGCCTTATCTTGAATTTGAAATTGAGGCTCAAGATGGAATCTATCAAATTACAGAGCGATCTTTAGGATTTAGATGGTTTTTTATATTTCTATTGTTCACCCAATTTAGACCTTTCAGAAAAGATTCACCCCAAAATGTTATTTATTTATTCGATGAACCTGCTTCAAATCTTCATTCATCTGCTCAAAAGCAACTATTAAAAAGCTTTGAAAATCTGATTAAAAACAGTAAAATAATTTATACTACCCATAGTCATCATCTAATAAATCCGAACTGGCTAGAAAGTACTTATGTTGTAAAAAACGAGGGATTAAAACTTGAGAATCCTGAAACATATAATGTCAAAAAAACCAATATCTCAATTCAACCTTACCGGGATTTTGTTGCGAATCATCCACATAACACAGCTTATTTCCAGCCAATTCTAGACGTCCTTGATTATAGCCCAAGTAATTTAGAATCATTGCCAAATTGTGTATTTACAGAAGGGAAAAATGATTTTTACACTCTACAATACTTTCAAGATATCATCCTAAAAAGGCCCAAGAAAGTAAATATTGCTCCAAGTACTGGTTCAGGTAATTTAGACACACTTGTGAGTCTATATCTCGGTTGGGGGAAAGATTTCATAATATTGCTTGACTCAGATAAAGAAGGTAAAATTCAGAAACAAAGATACATAGACAATTTTGGGGTAATCGTTCAAGCAAGGGTATTCACACTTCAAGATATAGACTCCACCTGGTCAAATCATCAAATGGAAATGCTATTTGAATTATCAGATAAGCTAGCATTTCAGCAAACTGCCTACCCGACTGTATCAGCATATAATAAAACGCATTTTAACAGAACAATCCAGGAGTATTTAATTAACAAGAAGTCTTTTGCTTTTAGTCAAGCATCAAAAGATAATATTGAGAAGGTTCTGACATTTTTGGAAAGTAAATTCTCCAATATAGCGCAAAAGTGATGCGTTACCTATGAACTTTAGTTACAGATTGCGACAGAATTTTACGCTGCCTATTTTTACGGGAGAAATTCTTCGCAATGACGTGGTGCTTTAAGATGAAGATAATAAACCCTTCATTGTTTTCGTATGGTGCAGAGTGTGGTAATGTGTAAAATACAACCATTCTCTGACCGTCAGTAGCCCTAAGAGGGGATGCGGTGCCTGGTACTCATCCAGGACCTCATCAGGCAGCCCAGCCGCCCGCTCGATAAATTTGGCATGTATGGAGTGCTGGTTAGCTATCTGCTCTGCCTGTGTGGCGCTGAGGCCCTCGACATTGTTGCGGCTTACCACGGGTGCAGCGACGGGGCTATTGAGTGTTTTGAGATAATAATCCACCACCTCATCGTAGTTCATAGATGGCCTGCTTCGCTTACCAAATTGAAGCATGATCTCAGGCTTGCCAAACAGCCCCACGAGAGGCTTCACCGATACAAACAAATGCTGCATATGCTCCGCTGCACTCCACTTGCCATCAGCCGGTCTTTTAAAAAACTGCTCTTCGCTAAAACTGTTGCCTGTCTTTTCAGCCGCCGCAAATGCTAGCGTAAGTTTATCGAGTGTTTCCTGTAGTGACATAAGAATTTGTTTATGGTTTATAATACAAATATTAGCAAAGTATATCTACCTGCGGTCGATATTACCTCTTGTTTATTTTCCTATAATTTGCTATATTTACATTTAATTAGCTATTAAAGAAATTAAAATATTAATTATGCATTTTATTATTTAAAATAATAAAACCGCATATGTGCAATAGATTGATTTGACGGAGTTTTAACATTTGTCAAAAAAGGGGGGTTAAGCTGGTAAAAAAGAAAAAATCATAATATATAAGTGAAAATAAATTACTGGCTCTTTTCATCTGATTTGTCAGCCGTTTGTAAATTTATCATTGAAATATTAATGTGATATAGAATAATTACGCCTCGGTTCGTGTCCCCACGGACCGAAATAAGGAGCATCATATGGTGGTTTGTGGGGACACAAACCACGGAGCAGCAGGACTATGTTAGAAAGTGCTTCTCCACGGCAATATTAATTATGCAGGCTTGCTAACATTTGCCACTTTAGCTATATGAAGAAGTATTCATTCGCTTTATTGCTTTTGGTATTGGGCATCATACTCGTGGTGTTCACTGAAGCTAAGCGGCCATCCTTGCACTGGACCTGGCAGAGGTCACTGCCTGTTGATCCTGCGAGCATGCGGATAGATCAGATAGGCGGTACCGAGGCCCGCGCCTTTGCGGTGATGAATGGCAAACTATATGCTGCGATCGGGTACTGGATGGATAGCCTGCAGGATGATCCACATCTGCCGGGAGCCCAGGTGCTGGTGAAAGAATCTGCCAACACTGCATGGCATGTAGACCTGCAACTCGACCAGCGCCAGCCTAATGGCAAGAGGACATTCTTTGCTATCGCCTCTCTGGCGGCTGTCACATTCGACCGCGATATTCATCTTCGGACTTTGGCTTCACCTGTTACTATGTTGGCGGCAGGAGTATGGAGGCGTGGCCTGGGCCTTGATGTCTTCACGAGGTCAGATACGGACACCTCATGGCACAGAAAGGAAATTCAGCAGCCCGACGAGTCAGAGCAGGGCGCGCAGGTGAGGGCCTTTATAGCCTACACGGACAAGGTAAGCGGACACAGGATGCTCTTTGCGGGAGCTACCAATGCCATCTTCACGGCAGAGTATGATGATCAAAGTCCCGGCCATCTACATTGGAATGCTGCGCCCGAAGTTTGGCCCGGTGCGGGCGGTCCTGCAGGTGCGCGCAACAGGGTTCTGAGTTTCGCGGAATGCAATGGCAAACTATATGCGACCGTGGGTGATGGCGTATATGAGCGCAGGGATGGCATGACAAGTAGTTGGGTGAAAGTTCTGACAGTGCCTATCCAATCAAACGGTGCGGGCGTCAGCGGCATACGTGGAGCAACGACCGTAGATAATCCATCAGGCACAGGACAGTCTTTGCTGCTCGGCCTCGAAGATAATCCTGCAAAGATATTACGCTTTGATCCGCAGACAGATAGCCTCCTGACCGAACTGAACGTGGCGGAATTTCTTACGAAGCAATTCGGTTCGCATACAGGCTACGCTATCACTGCCTACAATGGAATGGCCGCATATCCCGACCCCGAGAGCGGGAAGCAGCTGTACCTGATCGGGTTTGAAGCGATCAGTCATCAGTATCCGCGTACCTTCGGGCATCAGTATCTAGTGGCAGATGCGCACTTTCTGATCAGGAAAAGTACGGGTGTCTATGAATTGCGAAAAATAGAAGACCTGTCCATTTCGCCTGCTCCATCATTGGTGGCTACGAGGACAATGATCGTTTCTCCATTTGCTGATGATCCGCCCGGAACCATCTATGCTGGCGGTTTTGATTGCAATAAGAACAGCGTTCATAATAGTGCCTGGATATATCGGGGTGTGCTTATTCAATAGCTGTATTACTTTCTTTTGTCAGCCTTTTGTAAAATTTAATAATGAAATATTAATGTGAAATAGAATAATTATATCTTACACTTGTGATACAATTTTGTGGGATCATGAGCTTTGTATCTCGTCTTTTATCATCTAAAAACCTTTCGCCTATGTTGACCTCTTTCTACTCTTTTTTTTATACCTGCCGCACGGCGCTGCATACATTGATTGTTGTTGTACTGATCGCATCGGGCCAATCCCTCAGCGCGCAGGGCACATGGACCCAACTGACCAATCCCGCGCCCGACTATAATTTGGGGGTCATGCTTCTACTGTCCGATGGCACTGTAATTTGTAAAACAAGTACCGGGGGATATGACGGAAATGGAACAGTATGGGACCGCCTGACGCCCGACAGTCATGGCAGCTATGTGAACGGTACATGGACCAGCATCAACCCGATGCATAACTCACGCCTCTATTTTGCCTCGCAGATATTGACTGATGGACGGGTATTTGTAGCAGGTGGTGAATATGGCCCAGGTGGCAGCTATGCAGAGACACTCGACCCGGTGACAGGTATCTGGACCCAGGCGCCAAACACTACTCAGTATTTTGGCGACGCCAATTCCGAGATCCTGCCCAATGGGAACGTGATCGTAGGAGTGCTATATGATACCGTTTACCAAAATACTACCGCTATATATGAGCCCGCTACAAATAGCTGGGTCCCCGGCGGAGCTCCTACTATCAATAGCCATGACGAATCATCCTGGGTCAAGCTGCCCGATGGCAGTATCCTGTATGTAGATTTTAATGCGACCACATCCGAGCGTTTCATCCCATCGCTGGGCCAGTGGATAGCAGATGCCAATGTGCCTGTATCACTTTATGATTCCATAGAAGGTGAGACCGGGCCGGGTTTCCTGCTGCCGGATGGTCGTGCTTTCTTTCTGGGCAGCCCGGGGCATACAGCTTACTATACCCCATCTGGCAATACAAGTCCGGGTAGCTGGGCAGCGGGACCCGACATTCCTGCGGGCTATGGATGCGCCGATGCCACAGGTACTATGATGGCCAATGGTATCATTCTTTTTGACGCCTCACCGATCCCCACTGCGACTAGTACCTATCCCAGCCCTACGGTTTATTATGAGTTCAACTACCTCACCAATACCTTTACGCAGGTCAGTCCACCTCCGGGTAGCAGCAGCGCGACGGAAGCAAGCTATGTGACCACTATGCTGGACCTGCCGGATGGCACTGTGATGTATGCAGAGTTTAGTTCTAATTATTACTGGGTCTACACGCCCGGCAGTGCACCTCTGGCAGCAGGCAAGCCAACGATCGACACTGTGATTCAAAATAGCTGTGATTCGTTTACTATCACGGGCACTCTCTTTAACGGAATCACAGAAGGTGCGGCCTATGGCGATGACTGGCAGATGGCTACTAATTATCCCATAGTAAGACTGACACAAGGCAGCAATGTATACTATGCAAGCAGCTTTAACTGGAACCGTACCGGTGTTCAAACCGGCAGCCTGCCTGATACTGCTCAGTTTAAACTACCGTCCGGGCTTCCAGCCGGAACATATTCGCTCCAGGTAATAGCCAATGGCAATAGTTCTGCCCCTGTTTCTTTTACCCCGCCAGCGCTGCCATATCTGACCAGCACGCTCGCACCACCTGCTATATGTACGGGTACACTGTTTACGTATAATGCCTCAGCGAGTACCGGTGCTTCCTATACCTGGACCAGGCCCGCTATACCGGGTATCAGCGATAGCGCCATCACTGTACCTCAAACCAGCAATCCAAATGAGGTTTTGGTGAACACTACTTATTTCCCACTTACTGTTTTCTATAACTATACTATAAGCAATAATGGCTGCAGCATTATAGAACAGGTACCGGCCATAGTTATATCACTGCCCGACACAGGCTATATTACGGCAAACGGGTTTACCACACTCTGTATCGGCAACTATCTAAGCCTGCAGGATAACGTAAGCGGCAATTCCAGCATAGTATGGAGCGTAACAGGAGATACAGTTTATTACGAAAATGTAACCCAAAGCGGAGATTACTATGTGGTCAATACCAATATATGCGGCACGGACACGTCCAATCATATCGTGGTTACTTCATTGCCTTATCAAGCGCCCAACGTTCTCCTTGACGGGTATATGTATGGAACAGATACGATTTGCTCAACTGCAGCACCTATAGCTATTACTGGTACCCCGTTGGGAGGTATTTTGATATATAATGGTACTGATACACTCGCAAATGGACTTGTCATAAGTCCCGATTCTGCCTATTTAGGATACGCTTACCCCTTCTCGTATTATTATACCGATAACAACGGCTGCAGCAATACGGCCGATGAGTATGTGCTATTCGAACAATGCACAGATACAGTATTAGGAGTAAAACATATTGTGGGAAATGCAGTTTCATTAACTTTTTATCCTAATCCGGCCAGTGACCTGATCAATGTCAAAGCTGATGGACTAACAGGTGGTAGTTATACACTATCTCTGAATAACATCGATGGGCAAATAATCAGCATACAGCAGATAAGTGTGACAGGCAATGCACTCGACACGCGCATGAATATGGAAAACATCACGGCCGGTATTTATTTCCTGAGCCTGAGCTCAGAGACTGTCCGGGAAACGATCAAAGTGGTGAAATATTGAGAAGCTGTTTTGAAATATTCATAAGCCAACCCTCAAAGGGTTCAAAACTCTTTGAGGGTTATACTCATATAATGAAGTTTTAGAGTAAAATCAAAACAGCCCCTATAGTGCGCTAAAATACTATCCAAACAAACTACCAAAGAGGTCGAGTTGTTTTAATTCGGGCTCTTTTTTCTTTTTAGCGGGTTTAGCGTGTGCTATCTCGACAGATACGGCATCGTCGAGTTTCTTTGTGACGAGATGTACGGTGTAGCCGGTCACTGTCACTTCACCGAACTCGCTCATCTTTCTGGTGCTCTCCAACGTGCACTCTATACGTGTGCCATTTTTGAACTGTGCGCCCTGATTGATGACCTCATTTTTAAAGTCATTGTCCTTCATCGCAAAATTGATGATACGGCCGGTGGCGAGGTAGATGCCTTTCCATTTATAGTTGCCGACCTTGAGCACTGGAGAGATGATCTCGATCACTGCGGCCTCATCAGTCTCAGGCTTCAGCGTATCAGCCACCAGCATATATGTTCCGAACTTCTTACGGCTGATTGTGTTGGGCTTGCCTGATAGGCTATCGTCGTTCTTTAGCTGTTGTACTGAGAGTTTAGTGACCTTCTCGCAATTAGTGATCTGGCGGTAGAAGTTTGATTTGAGCTTTATGATCTTGAGATTATTTTTGAAGAGACTCGCGGCGCTCTCCATATCGATGGCATTCTCTTCATCCTTTTCATAGTACTTTATTTCTTTGCGTAGTTTCTCTGTTCGTTTTTTGGTTTCGTCTTTGTTTTCCTCATTGACGACCTTCTCTATATCGACCTCCAGCGGCAACACATAGTGAAATACGGCCGTAGTCAGACTCCGCATGAACTCACTCTTGCTGCGCAGCACAAAGCGCTCGACGAGGCCGCCTTCTTTGTATGCTTCAGTCTCTACCTGCACACGAGAGCCCAGCACAGTTGAAATTTCTTTGAGGATGCCCAGCAGGTTGACCTCACATTTATTGCGGATCAGGGCGTTCATACTGTGCGATGTGTCTGCGAAAAAATAATGAAGCTCGATCTTGCCGGAAGCTTCTTTGACTGATATGCTCATAATTCTTACTGCGATTCTTTAAAAACGGGTTACGAAAGTAAGGAATTACGCGGCTTGTAAAAACAATGTGACTATCAATAGGCAAAACCGAAGCCCTGTGTGGCTTTGAGGCTGATTATTTCTTCCGTATCAGTGGTATTTGCAGATTGGTGGGGCGGTTTTCCACTTTGTCAAAGTTGCGGCCATCCACATTTCTCGCGCCCCAGAAGAGCATCTCATTCAGTACATAGATCAGGTCGTACTCGGCGTATACCTGCCCCTCTGCCAGTCCGAACGGTGCAAAGGCCTTGCCCATCACGCTTTGTGTGCCATTAACTTCCCATTTGTTGAAGCCGGTGCTTGCTATCTGGTTCATCGCATCCACGAAGCCCTGGTGCAGTGGCGTGACCTCGTATGCCTCGTCAGCTATGTAGTCCACCTTCTGTGCACCTTCAGCGATAGGATGCTCACCTTGCCATGTGATATGGCCTTTGATGAGGATCTTCACGAGCGGTGCTTTGCCGTATGGGTCAGCTGAGTTGATCACCGCAAGTTCAAATTTATCGCCCGCCGAATACCTGAATACGCGTGAGAGGTAGAAAGGCTTCATGTTTCCATCGGCATTTTTAATAATGCTCGGACGAAGTTCGGGAGCTATGCTGACCCAGTCGCCCTGTATCGATTGTTTGGTTTCTTCGAGTGTCATGTTATTGTTTTTTGAGATAACAAAAGTCTTACCTTTGTTCCGTAATAACAAGTAGTCAATAAATTGCTTCATAGTACAATATTATAGACCAATGGCAAATACAAGGAAAAATAAGGATTACAACCCCAATAACTGCCCCGTGACGCACTGCCTGAATAGGATAGGAGGCAAGTGGAAGCCGCTGATCATCTATGGCGTGAGCAAGAAATGCAACCGATTCAGCATGCTGCAAAAGGCGCTGCCAGTGATCAGCAAACAGATGCTGGTCAACCAGCTCCGCGAACTCGAAGAAGACAAGATACTGGAACGCATCATCTACGCCGAGATACCGCCGCGTGTGGAATATAAGGTCACACCGTATGGACAGTCGCTGCTCCCTGTGATAGACGTGCTGCAGGACTGGGGACTGAAGGACATGAAGAAGAAAGCGAAATCAAAATAAAATACATTCAGCAGATGCCCAAATACAGCGCCTTTATCTTTGATATGAACGGAACGATGGTCGATGATATGCACTATCATGAACTGGCATGGTACAAGATACTGGTCAATGAACTAAGGGCCAATATGAGCAAGGAAGAACTCAGGCATCAGATGTATGGCAAAAATGAAGAAATGCTGGAGCGTGTATTTGGCGCAGGTAAATTCTCTAAAGAAGAGATCGATGACGTAGCCGACCGCAAAGAAGCTCGCTATCGTGAGGAGTTTCTACCTGACCTGAAATTAATAAAGGGTTTAGACCAACTGCTGATAAAAGCTAAAGCAACCAATATCGGCCTGGCCATTGGCACCGCGGCCATTCCCGCCAATGTCGATTTTATACTGGGTAATCTGAAACTGTGGGAATACTTCCCAGTGATCGTCACCGCCAGTGATGTCACTACGAGTAAACCTCACCCTGAGGTTTTCCTCAAAGCTGCAGAGAAGCTAGGTGTCGCGCCTGAGCACTGTCTCGTGTTTGAAGATGCGCCCAAAGGCATAGAGGCCGCCCGACGCGCAGGGGTGAAGGCCGTAGGCATCTCGTCCTATCATACTGCCACAGAATTAGCAAATGACAATGTATTATGCGTAATCAATGACTATACTGATACCAGGTTGAATGAGTTGATCTGGTAGCAGATAAAGCTGAATTATCTTATCACAGTAAGCCTGACAGGACGGACATCTGATAATCCCGGGAAGGTAATTGTATAAACCCCTGAAGCATCTGAAGGTAGTGTAACAGGAGTAAATTCTCCGGTCAGGACACCCTGCTGAATCATTTGACCGGAAAGGTCTGATATAGTATAAGCAGCCCCCACAGATACATACGATCGAATGAAGAACTCGCCATTAGAAGGATTGGGATAGAGTCTGACATAATCGCTGGTGGTAACCGCCACACCTGTATTGGTAAATGCATACGGAGCAGAAATACTGCTGCATCCATTACTATCTGTGACAGCTACTGTATAGTTCCCGTTTTGTGATGTCTGAATGATCTGGGTCGTATCTGCCGAAAGTATTATGTTGTTATATATCCACTGATACTCAGCATAGCCTGATACAGTATTGAGGGTATCTCCGGATGAAGAGATAGCAGGGGCAGTGGGAGAGGTGTGCAGTACAGATACAGCGACCACAGTAGTATCATGATTGCCTACACTATCGAGGGCCACGCATGTATATGTACCTGCACATAGGCCGGAGATCGAAGCAGTGGTATAGTTACCGGGTGTCCATGAATAGTTGACCGGCCCTGTCTGCCCTGTGACAGAGGCAGTCGCAGTACCTGTACATGAGTCTGAGCAATTCATATTGATGGAGGAAGCTGATAGAGAAAAAGTATTGCCCAGTTTGCCAAGAAAAAGATAATATGGTATAAGAACTCCATCAAAATAAGCTGCCGGTATACCGCCGGCTTCATATACACTATTGCCAAAAATAGCTGGGGTAGATGAAGGTCCTAGTGTTTCAGTTGGCCAACCATATCCTTTACCCCATATGGCGTTACCATTTTTATCATACATGATAATAAAGTTATTGTGTCCTGTGCCAAAATTTGTCAGATCACTATGTATGGATATATTATTCACTGTCAAAAAGGTATCCGAAAATGTACCTGAGAGGTAGCAATTTCCTTGGTTGTCGATGACCAGATTTCCACCCTGAGTGTTGCCCTGAGTGATTACATTTGTCCAAATGAGGTTGCCTGACAGATCGTATTTGGCCAGATAAGCTTTATTGTATCCGGGCATTGTATTTGCCAATGTGGTAGATCCAAATAGAGCGGTATCACCATTATAATATCCGGCAGCATATATATATCGATCTGAACTCACCGATATGCTGCTACCCCCGTTTGATGTAGATGTGAACGACCAGCCGCCTAATAAAGTACCCCAAAGGCATGTACCACCCGGAGAAAAACGAAACAATATCCCACCACCCTGAAAGATGGGCGACATGCTAAGCGAGATATTATCCAGTTGTATTGTTTCCGCTATCTGATTGACATTTGATACTGCTACCGAAAGAAGGATATTATTTCCGCTATCTATACATATGCCCGATGGTTGCAATGATTGATGATCTGTATAGTAAGACTTGCTAAAAATCTGTGTGCCATTAGCATTCAACTTATACAGGGCAAGCTGCTCACCGGGACTACCTGACAGAGATAAAGTGTCCGTACCGGATACGAGCTGGTCAGTGCCAGTCACTGTCATAGCCATGACAATATTATTAGCCTTGTCAAGAGCCAATATCGGTTCCTGGATACTAGAGGACGGGATCGCATATATACTCTTCGCCCATACTACTGTACCTGATGGAGTCATCTTGATCACAAAAACATTTGCTGCATTGCCCGCTGCCTGCAGCAATGTCTGACCATTCATTCTGAGGGAGGCATAGAAAGTACCCGTGATATATATATTGCCTGCAGAATCCAGATCAATTATATTCATACCGGCATTGCTGATACTGCCGCCTGCAGTACTTCCGTATGCATTAGCCCACAAAATATTGCCGAAAGAATCCAGCTTAGATATAAAATTGCACCCGGGAAGAGGAAACGTAGTGGTATCCTGCCTAAGTACGGTAAAAGATCCAAGATAACATATAGACCCATAAAACCCGCCACTCTGATATATAAAGCCGTTCTTATCGATCTTCATTGCTCCCACGCCAGCAGGATTGGCTATGCTATCGTATCCACGCAGCCATTTCCATGCAGGGGCATTGCCGGCATGAGCGGAGGACATGATACTGATAAGAAGAATAGTAAATGAAAGTTTAAGGATAAATGAGTAGCTATTTTTCATAGTTGAAATTTCTGATAAAAATATAGCAAATCAATCGATAAGGCAATGAAGCATGTGGATATTATTATATCTAATGAATCAAACTGAACTAAAGAGACAATACAAGCAGTCAGTATGCTATCATTGCAATCATAAAATTTTTAGCCCCGAAATTGATTTTCGAATGAGGGTAAAAGCCAGCAAGGGTGGTCTTTTTTTTATTATTGCGGAAACCAATTCTAAACTCAATACTGCGCAGTAAGCCATATGCCGGGTGCTATAAGGGGTTTAAGCATACCTGCATTTTCTCTACGACCGATAAATGTTGATATTGCTCAGATTTTCGTCAAATCAGCCTTTTGACGAGCATAGGTAGTTTGTTTATTTTGTCTTATTATGCTAAATTTGCATTATAGTGACAGAGTGTTCTTTGGCTAGGGCGAGAAAAGATTTCTCTGCGAAACGCTGCGAAATGACAAAAAAAAGGCTCGCTGCATGCGGGCCTTGTATTAATTATTTGTATTCCTGACAACCGACAACAGCCACCTGCCAACAGATCAATGAACTGCTGCTTTGAATTTCTTGAGTTCTGTGATCAGGGCAGGCACTACCTGGAATGCATCACCTACGATACCGTAATCAGCAGCCTTAAAGAAAGGTGCCTCAGGGTCAGTATTGATGACCACTATGCACTTGGACTGATTGACACCCGCGAGATGCTGGATAGCACCGGAGATGCCGATAGCGATATAGAGATTAGGCTTGATAGTGATACCTGTCTGGCCTACGTGCTCATGGTGAGGACGCCAGTCGACATCCGATACCGGACGCGAGCAGGCAGTAGCAGCACCGAGTACATGGGCGAGTTCTTCGATCATGCCCCAGTTCTCAGGGCCTTTGAGGCCGCGGCCTGCAGATACCACGAGGTCAGCCTCTGTTAGTGACACTTCACCTACTACTTTGTCTACGGACTTGATAGTGCTGGTGAAGTCAGCATCAGTGACAGACGATGTGAAAGCCTCTACAGTGGCCGTTCCTGCTGCCTTGACAGGCGAGAGGGAGTTAGGGCTCACAGCGATCACCTTCTTCTCAGTAGATGTGAGGTAGCTTGCTTTAGCCTTGCCGGAGAAAACGTTCTTTGTGACATGGAGGTCATTGCCGGTGAAAGTAGGCAGCTCATTAGCACCCGGTACATAGCCGGCTTGAAGCCTGACAGATATGCGAGGAGCGAGGAGTTTGCCGTTAGGGCCAAATGAAAGCACGATGACTGTGGCGCCTGCAGCATTAGCAGCATCGGCTACAGCCTTAGTGTGGGCCTTAGAGTCAAATGTATCGAAACGGGCATCATTGGCATGGAGAACCTTCTTGATGCCATAGTTGCCGAGGTTAGCGAGTTCATCAGCGGTAGATGTACCGAGCACGAGCGCCACAGCCTCAGTGCTTAGAGATTCAGCGACCTTGGATGCATAGTAGGCAGCCTCGTATGCGGCTTTCTTGATCTTCCCTTCTGATACTTCTATGATTGATAATACAGACATTTTATTTGTGATTTATGATTTATGAATTTTGATTTGTTCAATTTCGGATTGGGGATTTTTGATTGCGGCCATTTGGTTTGTATTCCAGCCAACAGCCATCTGTCACCCGCCACCACTTTAGATAACCTTTGCTTCTTCATGAAGAAGACGAACGAGCTCGGCAACATTGTCAGGGCTGATCATCTTGACTTGTTTGTGTTTGTCAGGCAGTGTGTAGCTGGCTATGCTGGTCAGCTTGGCAGCACCGGTAGGAGCAACGACTGCGAGTGGCTTAGTACGTGCAGACATGATGCCTTTCATATTAGGTATACGTGCCTGAGCGAGGTCCTTGGTAGCGCAGATCACGGCAGGGAGGCTGATCTCGAGGGTTTCGGTGCCGCCTTCAATATCACGGGTAGCGAGGGCTTTAGTGCCTTCTACTTCGAGCTTCGAAACAAGGGCGACTGCATTCCAGTCCAGAGACTCAGCGATCATACCGCCTACTTCGTAGCTGTTGTAGTCTATTGTTTCTTTACCTGTGATGATCAGGTCAAACCCTCCGGTTTTGGCGTAAGCAGCGATCTCTACAGCTACCTGATAGGCATCAGTAGGGTCGAGGTCCACCCTCACAGCAGAGTCAGCGCCGATAGCGAGGGCCTTGCGGATGATCTGCTCGTTTTCAGCCAGACCGACGTTGATAGCGATGACCTCACCGCCTAGTTTTTCTTTCAGCTCGAGCGCGCGGGTCAGGGCATACCACTCATCGGTGGGGTTCATAATAAATTGTACGTTGTCAGTAGAGAATTTGGTGTTGTTGTCAGTGAAGGCGATCTTTGATGTAGTATCAGGCACTTTACTGATCGGTACTAAGATTTTCATTTATATATTTTTTAAATTGCGGGTCAAACCTACCAAATAAGTATCAAATACCAAACGATTGTTTGGTATAAATGTTTATCAAACAAAGGTAGGTAAAAACAACATGGATAGATTGGCTACTTTGCTAACAATGGCGCGGGACAAACCCAATGATCCTTTCCTCATATTTGCGCTGGCATTAGAGTATAAATCGGGTGGTAATCAGGCCAAAAGCAGGGTATATTTCGAACGATTGGTTTATGAATTTCCTGACTATGTCGCGACCTATTATCAATATGGTAAGATGGAGGAGGAAAATGGCAATTCAGACAAGGCTGTTGACCTATATCACAAAGGAATGGAGAAGGCTGACGCAGCTGGTGACACTAAAACAGCCAGAGAGCTTCAGCAAGCTATAGATATGATGGACTGAATCACATCTTTCGAGGCCCCAAAAGTCCTCTGATCATTCCTATACCACCGGCCAAAACACCGCCGATCAGACCACCCTCTATACCTGGTATAAGAATAGATGCGTCAGAGTCAAACATAGCACCAAGGCCGCCCCAGAAAAGACCCAGTAAACAACCTATCAGACCACCCAAAGCAAAATACATCATAGTTTTATCAAAGGCCCTTTTCTGAAACTGTCTTTGTGGAGCATAAACGTTTCGTTCTTTGAAATCTGAGTTGAATCTTTTCTCAAGCAAGTTCTTTTCTTCTTCCACCTCCAGGAATTGCTTCTTTTCAAAAGAATTTAACTGTACCCGTATGTCCTTGTCTTCTTTTCGGATAAAAGTGGCAGAGCAGTGAAACCGGTCTCCTCTGATAAGGTCAGTGATCGGATTGAACTTAAACAATGTTTCTGCAGCCTCGCCAATGAAAGACATATCAGGCATCCAGTTGACATAGTCCCGATCTGTGACTGGGTTGTGCTGGATAGAATAATGGTAAGTATCAGCACTGATCTCATAGTCGCTATTAGTGCCTTTACGGACAGATGATATGATCGCTTCAAATTTGAAGGGCTGGCCGGCCAGTTTCTTATAGAAGTCATTTACCTGTAGTGATGAGAAATTTTTCCTGTCCGGGTGCTGTTCAAACTTCTTTATTTCCGAGATCACATCCATAATATTTTTATTTTTGGGTAGCTTTCCATCAAAGGCATCAAGCCTTGCCAAAATACTGCCTTTCAGCAAGAATATAAAAATGTCTTCAAACCTTATACATAAAGTCAAAGCTTTTCTCGGAGAGAACAACATAACCCTCAGCCGCAAACGTACCCTGTTGGCCGTGAGCGGTGGGATGGACTCTGTAGTGATGGTCGAGTTATTTCATCAGTTGGGTTTTGAGTTTGCCATCGCCCATTGCAACTTCCAACTCAGAGGCGATGAAAGCGAGGGCGATGAAACCTTAGTAAAAACTCTTGCACATACATACAAAGTGCCGTTTTTTCATACCCGTTTTGATACCGCGACTTATACTCAAGACAATAATGTCTCTGTGCAGGTAGCCGCACGAGATCTGAGATATGAATGGTTTGAGCAGATCAGGGCTGCCAATAAATATGACTATATCGCTACTGCGCATCATCTCAATGACAATATAGAGACGGTGTTGCACAATTTCATCAAAGGCACTGGTATAAAGGGGCTGCGTGGTATGCTGGCAAAGAGGGGCAGGCTCATTCGACCGATGCTATCGCTCAGTCAGGATGAGATCAGAGCCTTTCAGCAAGAATACAAACTGGACTATCGTGAGGATTCGTCTAATGCTTCAGATAAATATACCCGCAATAAAATAAGGCATAAGCTTGTGCCGCTGATCGAAGAGATCAATCCCGGTTTTGAAGCTGGTTTTGCTGACAGGCTAAAGGTGTTTGCTGATCTTGAGACCCTTTATCAAAACCAGGTAAAGAGAACCAACAAGCAACTTTTTGAGAAAAGAGGAGAGGATGTATATATCCCTATCCGCAAACTCAAAAAGCTCTCTGACAAGCGCTCGATGCTGTTCGAATACCTCCACCCGCATGGTTTCACTACATCACAAGTCGATGACATACTGGCGACACTTGACAGCGAGTCAGGGCGACAATTCTTATCATCCAATTCACGTGTGATCAAGGACCGGCAGTTTTTGATCGTCACTCAGAATAACCAGACAGATTTCACAGCTGTACTCATCCAGCCGGAAGATAAAGAAGTCATCCTACCTAATGCAAAGCTAGTGATAGCGATAGATGAGGCAGCAAAGGTCACGATCAAAAAGGATAAAGTCTATGCCTATCTGGACATCGACAAGCTGGAATTTCCCTTGATACTGAGACAATGGAAGCAGGGTGACTACTTCTATCCCTTTGGTATGGCGCTCAAGAAAAAGAAGGTGAGCAAATACTTTAAGGACCAGAAGGTCCCTATCCATGAAAAAGAAACTATCTGGATACTTGAGTCAAACAAAAAAGTAGTCTGGATAGCAGGGGAGCGGATAGATGAGCGGTTTAAGATCAGCCCCAAAACCCGTTCGGTGATGACACTGAAAATAGCCAAAATCTAGCTCAGGCTATTATTGCTATCAAAATCAAAAACCCCACTAGGTTGAAATACAAAAATTCATTTTGGATTCACTATATTTGCATTATTTACATAAAACCAGATAATTTACCATAGTTATAATGACTTTTAATGATTGGTCTTTGACTTTTTACAAATTTCACGTACGTTTGACAAAAACCTTACTACTTCATGAGCAAAGTGTGGACAATAGCAGCCCTTGTGATCGTTTTAGCAGTTGTGACCCTGACCTATTGCAATCATTTCCATAATGGATTGCATTTTGATGACGCCCATACCATTCAGAATAACGCTTACCTTCAGGATATAAAGAACATCCCGCTGTTTTTTAAAGATGGTTCTACCTCCAGTTCGCTGCCCACGAATCAATCATACCGTCCCATACTTACGACCACACTCGCTATTGATTACAAGATGGGCGGGGGATTGGCAGATACATTTTATTTCCACCTGACCTCATTTACGTTCTTCCTGCTGCAAGGCATCCTGATGTTCTTTCTATTCAGGATCATCCTTCGTCGGGTGTCATCCGATCCTGCCGTTGATTGGATAGCATTATTTGCTGTGACCTGGTTTCTACTGCATCCTGCCTGTGCCGAGACCATCAACTATATCATTCAGCGAGGCGATTCGCTCTCTACATTCTTTGTGGTATTGGGATTGACGATGTATGCTGCATCAGCCATGAGCAGAAAGTACTATCTGTATCTTATTCCGATCGTATTGGGCATCCTGACCAAACCATCTGCCTTGATATTTGCTCCATTACTCTTATGCTATGTCATCTTATTTGAAAAAGATTCAGGCTTCATTTCATTCCTGACTCAGTCTGGCGCGAAGAATAATAACCCACAAACTAAAAGCATATCAGGAAAATATCAGGCTTATATAGGCCTGGCAGTTTCCTTTGTTGCATGTGTCTTGGGATATGTTTTTGTCCTGCACATGCAGCCAAGCACCTATATCAATGGATCATTCAGCCCATGGATGTATAGGATCACTCAGCCATTTATCATCTTCACTTACTTTACAACATGGTTTGCACCTATACATCTCAATGCTGATACCGATTGGTTTGCATTCACATCTGCTATTGACCCCTATGCTATCTTAGGATATATGTTCATTGCATTTTTGATCTATATCATATTCACTACGTCAGAATATAAATCGACCCGCCCCATCGCATTTGGGCTAGCTTGGTTCCTGCTGGCCTGTGTACCTACTTCATGGACGGCCTTCTCTGAGATCACTAATGACCACAGGATGTTTTTCCCATTTGTCGGGCTTTCACTGGCTGTGAGCTGGACACTATACCTCCTGGCAAAAGTGATAAACGATAATGTAAAGCTCCCTGCATCTGCCAAATATGTCTTTTATATATTCCTGCTGGTCATGCTCACAGGTTATGCATATGGTACGCACGAAAGAAATAAAGTCTGGAGAACAGATGAGGCATTATGGAAAGACTGTACTGAAAAATCGCCTAAGAACGGCAGAGGGCTTATGAATTATGGCCTTGCTCTTATGACAAGAGGGGACTATACAGGTGCGGACAAATATTTCAGTGATGGGCTCATGTACTGGCCCAACTACTCCTATCTGGATGTGAATATGGCCATCCTGAAAGATGCAGAGGGAAAGAAAGATGAGGCTGAAAAGTACTTCAAATTAGGAGTGCAAAATGGCCCCACATATCCCAATTCATATTACTACTATGCTCGTTTTCTCAATGCTAACGGAAGAAATGATGAAGCGGTAGGCCTTCTGAAGAAAGCTTTGGAGATGGCAAGCGCACATATGGACTGCCGCTATCTGCTCATGGATATATTATACTCTCAGAAACGATTGGAGGAGTTGAAACAGGTCGCTAACTCCACCATGCAGATAGCACCAAATGATCTCAAAGCGGCAGACTATCTCAAAATGGCGTCCGGCAAGTCTCAACTGGATATAACCAAAGAAGCTGCCGAAACCCGCAAAACACCCGATGACTATCTGAATCTCTCCTTACAATACTATAACGCGGGAGACTATCAGGGCTGTATAGATGCTGCCAAAAAATCTCTCGAACTGAAACCTGACTATGCGGCTGCCTATAATAACATTGGCTCGGCGTATAATGTGATGAAGAAATACAAAGAAGCAAAAGAAGCAATGCTGAAAGCTTTGGCGATCGACCCAAACAGTCAGTTATATAAAAACAACCTGGCAGTATCTGAAGCAGGATTAAAAGGGGCAAGCAAATGAAAACACTATCCATAGTAATACCCTGCTACAATGAGGCCAAGAGCCTGCCGGTAGTGCTACCGGAGCTGATCAGTTTCGTCAATGCAAGAGACTATCGCCTTATCATCACTAACGATGGGTCCAAAGATGATTCGTTAAAAATATTGCAAGAGCATTTCGCCAATGAATCAAGATGTACAGTGGTCAATCACAAGGTAAACAGAGGATATGGCGGCGCTATCAAATCCGGTATCCAGAAAGCAGGAACTGATTATGTCATCACCATTGATGCCGATGGCCAGCATTATCTGGACGATGTAGATAAGCTTTTCTCACTCATCCAGCAGCAGGATGCTGACATGATCGTCGGCAGCCGAAAGGGGCAGCAGGAGGCCTCTGCGTTTCGCGGGTTGGGTAAATCACTGATCCGCGGCATAGCGAAATTTCTAATGCCGATGAATATCCATGATATCAACTCGGGCATGAAGATATATGATACTGTTCTCGCTAAAAGATACCTACCGCTCTGCCCTGATGCTATGGCTTATAGCGACATCATCGCCCTGGTCTTCATCAATCAACGGCATAAGGTAGGCGAGGAGCCGATACGCATCAAGCCACGAGTAGCCGGCGATAGCACCATCAATGTCAAGACAGCCTACGAAACGATCATGGAGATCATCAACGTAGTGATCCTCTTCAATCCCATGCGTGTATTCTTTCCCATAGCCGTATTCTTCACTTTGTCAGGAGTCATATGGGATATACAGTTCTTTTCTGTGGGTTTGGGTGTCAGCACCGGTGCGGGTATGCTGGTAGTCTCCGGATTTATCTTCTTTATGCTTGGGCTGGTGACCGAGCAGCTATCTCAAATCCGAAAAATGCAGATCAGGCAATGAGTCCCGTCAATCCCAATAGTAATTTCTTTCTCTTTAGTGTGGACCTGGAGGACGTACGTGATTTCATACCCAATGGGAATAAATATAAAGAGGCAGTTCCTGCCAATACAATAAAATATCTTGACTGGCTGGACAAGGTAAATGCTAAGACTACCTTTTTTATAGTTGGAACAGTAGCTCGCACCTATCCCGACCTCATTAGGGAAATCATTAAAAGAGGCCACGAGACAGCCTCTCATACTGACAATCACTTGCATCTGACCAAACAAACTGAGGACGAATTCAGAAAGGATTGTGATAGTTTCTTAAATACGATGTACAGCTTAGGTGCAACATCTGTTAAGGGTTTCAGGGCACCAACCTTCTCTATGGTCGAGCAGAGCAAGTGGGCATATAAGGTGCTAAATGAATTTGGCTTTACTTATTCGAGTTCCGTATTGCCATCTACGAACCCTATGTTCGGCTGGCCAGAGTTTAAAGGTGAGGGCTATTATGAAGGCATCTATGAATTGCCCATGAATGTTGGCTCCTGGCCGTTCAAAGTGCCCTTTGGGGGTGGAGTCTATTTCAGATTTTTTCCGACATTCATTCTAAAAGAATTATTCCGATCCACTTTTCAAACTAATAAACCGGTATTGAGTTATCTTCATCCTTATGATGTGGACACGGAGCAGGAACGGTTCATGCACCCGCATCTGAATGACAGCAAGGCCCTCAACTGGCTCATGTATGTCAATCGGACTGGGGTGTTTGAGAGAATGGAATACCTTATCAAAAATCTCAATGCCAGTATCGTACGGTATGATGAGTACCTGAAGCCTAAACTACAACAATCATAGTGGCCAGTAATATCAAAATAGCAGATCATGAAGCGCAGATACTCTCAAAGTATCTGGTGGGAAAAGAATGTCCCTCTGAGATCGCCGATCGATATCTGGAAGCGGTAAACAAACTCAATGCAGTATTTAATGATAAAGAACAAAAGACCTGGAGTAAAATGCTCATCTCTCCATTCTATCTCAAACTCATTGACAGTGGGCTGGCTATCTCAAACCCACAATCAGCGCTAAGGAAAAGGATCTTTATCATGCTCGCGATCCTTGAGGCATCTCCAGACTTCACAGAGAGTTTCTTACCGCAGGAAAGAAGTATATTTTATCTGATACCTCTCGGGTTCAAAGCCGGACTTAGTGCGTTGTATCTGGTATTTGGCACACTAACAGTCAAAGTACTTAAAGTCAGCTAACCACTAGTCAGGATAGTAAAACTGCTTGCTCCATATCCTATACTGGGCTACAGGGCCATCGCCTTTAGCAAGTACCGGAGGGTCTATGTATATCTTATTTTGCCAGATATTAAAGTCTTGGCTTACATCATTGGCATAGCCCTTAAACGCCTGCTGTGAAATGATCTTATTGAGCAAAGGCCTCGGCACAACATTCAGCAGTGGATGAAGCGCTGAAGGGTTGTCTACTTTTTTTACGCTCATACCTATCTTGAGGTTTATCTTTCCATTGCCAAGTGGTGTCGGTAATACAAACTGCCTGGTCTGCATGTTAAACTGCGGTATATTGACTTCCACAAAAGAATAGCCTAAACCATAGACATGTACTTCAAACTCTGTGGTGAGTGAGCCTCTATTAGTCAACAAACCACCTTTGCGGGTCATCGCATATTGTGTATTCAGATAATGACCATCCAGTGTGAGTTCTTTCAATTGTTTCACATTACTATAACCATGCACGATACTGAAATGCCCCATGTCCACACTATTTTCAGTGGTTTCCTGAGGATGACTACTCAGTTCATAATCAGTAGTGATCGTCTCATTCCAACCTGTCTGGTCTATCTCCGGTACTTCCCATTGGGGAGCATTCCCATGCTCATCATAGTAAACCAGAATAAAGCCATTTCTTTCACGTGAATGCCAGATGGGCAGTTTCAATTTAGGAGAAGGTTTCGTGCCATACCCTGTCGAAGTACATGTCCCATCTGTGTCAAAACAAAAGTGATGAAACGGGCATTTAATAGTTTCGCCCTCGACCGTACCACCATAGCCGAAGTGTCCACCCATATGCGGGCAATAAGCATCAGAGATAGATACCTTACCAGACTGAGTTCGAAAGATGATCAGTTCTTTGCCTGCAAATCTTTTCATCAGAATTTGCCCATTAGCTATCTCAGAAGAATTAGCTAATACATACCATCCGTTAGGGTAGGGCTTTAATGGTATTTTTTGGTACATATTGACATCGTTAACTACATATCATACGACGAATACGTAACAATTGGATTTTTGAAGGGCTTAGAAAATCAGTGATTGACTTAAATGTTACAACAAACGTTGTCGTCTTAAATACAAATTTAAGTCTTGAAGGAAATAAGAAAAGCCCCTTAGGGCTTTTCTGTGGAGAATATCGGAGTCGAACCGATTACCTCTTGCATGCCATGCAAGCGCTCTAGCCAAATGAGCTAATCCCCCTTGCGTTCTGCAAATGTAAACGTTCCATTCATTTATGCAAATATCCGAGCATCAATTCTGCAGCCCTGTCTGATGCTCCAGACTCGCCTAATAATTTTCTGACTTCTTCATAACCCTGAAAGATGGTCTCTCGCTCAGTCCTATTAAGCAGAGCATCAAGTTCTCTTTTCAGATTAGTCGGGTTTACATCATCCTGTATGAGCTCTGTGACTATCTTTTTGTCCGCAATAAGATTGACAATGCATATATATTTGATGCCTTTGACTAGTTGCCGGGCTATGAGATAGGAGAGTGGACTGGACTTGTAGCAGACCACTTCGGGAACATTATACAAGGCCGTTTCGAGGGTAGCAGTACCTGAGGTCACTACCGCTGCTCTCGCCTTATTAAGCAGCCCATATGTATTGTCCCATTCTATTTCACATTGGGCATTTCCAATTATAGACCTGTAAAAATCTTTCCCGAGGTCACTGATGCCTGCTATTACAAATTTATAATCAGGAAATTGTGGTATCACTTTCAGGTATTCAGGCAACAGTTTATTTATTTCCTGTTTGCGGCTGCCGGGCAGCAGTGCGATGATCTTATCTGGTGGCTGGTGGCTGGTGGCTGGTGGCTGGTTGAGTTCATCCAATAACGGATGCCCTACGAAATCCACATCTACACCATGCGAGGCATAGAATTCTTTCTCAAAGGGAAATATCACAAACATCCTATCCACATATTGTTTGACCTTTTTGACACGGCCTGCCTTCCATGCCCAAAGCTGAGGGGATATGTAGTAGAATAGTTCGAAATGATGCTGCTTAATAAACTCAAACAACCTGAAATTGAACCCCGGGTAATCTATTAGTATGACTACATCTGGCTCATAAGCGAGGATATCCTTTTTACAGAAGCTGATATTACCGAGTATGGTCGGTAGATGCTTCACCACTTCAAGAAATCCCATGAAAGCCAGATCACGGATATGCCGAACCAGGTGACCACCGGCAGCAGCCATTTTATCACCACCCCAACAGCGTATATCAGCCTCATGGTCCCGGGCTTTAATGGCCTTGATGAGATTAGACCCATGCAGGTCGCCTGATGCCTCTCCGGCTATGATATAATACTTCAAATGAAAAAGAGATTGTGGTGAACTATATGAACCAACTTTTGACCGTCACGATGATAATGGGCAAAGCAACGAGCATAGTGGCAAAGATAATCCCTCTGGCTATATTAAAATAATCTCTATTGATAAATAAAAAGAATACCCCGAGGTTTACTATACAACCCAGGCTCAGGAATTTAGAAAGCAACATCAGGGAATTAATATTGCGGATAATAGTGCTTATAGACAATGTCTCTGTGCCAAAGAAAAAATGATTACCTAGAGACATCAGGTATATTATTACCACACCGAGTGTAGAAACCAGCAGTCCAAGTACCACCCCGATCCACATTCTATCATACTTGTAAATCGTAGGTTGTTGTGAAAATATTCTATCAAGCATTCTCATTGTTATTTAATATGCAAATATAGCATTTTTTAAATAAAAAAACACTAATAAATATCCCAATTCTGATTTATATGGGCGATGCCGTGATGGGCGGTGAGGTCATACTGGACCGGAACCACACTGACATATCCGTTGGCAAGTGCCCATTCATCAGTATCAGTACCGTGATCATGGTTCACAAAATTGCCGGTGAGCCAGTAATAGTCTCGCCCGTATGGGTCCTGCCTTTGGATATATTCTTCTTCCCACTTGGCCAATGCCTGCCTGCATATTTTGACACCCTTGATCTCACTCTGCTTTAGCTTAGGGATATTTACGTTCAGGAGTGTTGCTTTAGGAAGGCCATTCCTGAGTATTTGCTCACTGATCAATCGGGCAAAATGCGTAGCTGCACTAAAATCAGCATCCATAGTATAATCGAGCAAAGAGAACCCCACTGAGGGGATACCCTCCAGGCTGGCCTCCACCGCAGCTGACATCGTACCTGAGTATAGCACATTGATAGATGAATTCGAACCGTGATTGATCCCGGACACACAGAGATCCGGATGCCGATGCATGACCTTATCCACCGCTATCTTGACACAATCTGCCGGTGTGCCAGAACAGTGATAGGATACCACATTTATATCATCAAATACATGAGATTTAGCTAGCCGTAATGGCTTATTGATAGTGATAGCATGTCCCATACCTGACTGAGGAGAGTCTGGCGCTACTACTATGACCTCTCCTAAAGGCCGCACAGATTCTACCAAGGCACGTATGCCGGGAGCTGTGATGCCATCATCATTTACGACCAGAATTAAAGGTTTTGACACTGATGCTTAGTTTTACTTCACTGCGAAATAACCAATATTTCCTGAGTGAAATCTGCCATAATATCAACGTCAGTAAATAAAAATGGCCTGCATGAATGCAGGCCATTAGAATACCTTTTACAAGAGAATCAAAAGATGCTTTTGGCAGGAGTAAAATGACATACTATAGCTCCCATGATGGCGAGGCATACGATCCAGTAGCCAGCGTTGATCAGGATGTATTTCCATCCTTTTCGCTCAAACATGCCATTGGTGGCGATGATCGGCAGTATAGTAAATACTCCTAATAAGGTGCCATGAAATGCACCATGCCTGAATGTACGGAAATTGCCGCCGCACATATCATAAACTGCTTTGGCATGAATGTAAAGCGGAGATGTGTGATCCCCCAGTTGCTTTTGCGAATCCGGGTCCATCATCATCGAGAAAAACCCGTTCTGATGTATCACTACAAAGTTCAGCGAAAAGGCCAATATAAAACTGAGAACATAGGACAAACCGAATACCAAAGGCATATTAAAATCTTTCATAGCGGTTTCCTTGGTCAGTCCGGCACCTTCCATCCAGGCCTTACCGAATAGTTTTTCATTATACCATATAAATCCCATGATCATGGGTACAAGGGCTGCGATGGCACATACAGCCGGGATAGGTAGTGTAAAGTTTAGCATAATTATTGTGTTTTGGTTTACCCAAATGTACGTTGATTTATGTGCAAACCAAATTTATTATTCCACATCATAACACATTGAATTTAAACATTATCCGCATCCTGGCAAAAAAAATCCCTCGCATTGCTGCGAGGGATGTGACCCGTATCATGAAAGACACAAAGTCACCAGCTATTTGAATCGGTTGTCAGTTGTTAGTTGACGGTTGGCAGGCTGTACTTTCGAAACAAACCTTTGTATTTCCAGCCACCTGTCACCTGTCACCTCACACCAGTCACCTTACTTATTATCCTTTACTTCTTCATATTCTACATCGCTCACATGGTCTGAGCCGCCGTTAGCTGCACCTTGTTGTGCTCCGCCGTCTGCGTTTGGCTGTGCTCCCGGAGCTGCTGCCTCCTGACTGGCTTTGTAGATCTCTTCAGATGCTGCATTCCAGGCTGTGCTTAGCGCTTCACTGGCCTTATCGATCTTCTCAATATCCTGCGAAGTTAATGCATTTTTGAGTTCCGCGAGGGCAGATTCGATGGCTGTTTTCTTATCGGCAGATATTTTATCACCAAATTCCTTCATCTGCTTTTCTGTCTGGAATGCCAAACTGTCAGCCATGTTCACTTTTTCAGCCACTTCACGGGCCTTTTTATCGGCATCTTCATTAGCTTTTGCCTCCTGACGCATCTTTTCGATTTCTTCTTTGGTCAGGCCTGATGAAGCTTCTATACGTATAGTTTGCTCTTTACCAGTACCTTTATCCTTGGCAGACACATGTATGATACCATTACTGTCTATATCAAAGGTCACTTCGACCTGAGGTACGCCGCGCATAGCAGGTGGTATGTCACCGAGGTGGAAACGTCCGATAGTCTTGTTGTCTTTGGCCATAGCGCGCTCACCTTGAAGCACATGTATCTCAACTGATGGCTGATTGTCCTGTGCTGTGGTGAAAACCTGAGATTTTTTGGTAGGGATAGTTGTGTTTGACTCAATCAGGTGGGTCATGACACCGCCGAGGGTCTCAAGGCCCAGAGAAAGAGGAGTCACGTCCACGAGTACGATGTCGTCTTTCACTTCACCGCTCATGATACCGCCCTGAATAGCTGCACCTACTGCCACTACCTCATCCGGGTTTACGCCTTTGTTAGGTTTGCGGCCGAAGAACTTCTCCACTACCTCTTGTATCTTAGGGATACGGGTAGAGCCACCGACTAATATGACATCATCTATCTGGCTGGCTGTGAGGCCTGCGTCTTTCATAGCCTGACGGCACGGTTCTAGGGTCCTTTCTACCAGTTTATCACACAGTTGCTCAAATTTAGCACGGGTCAGTTTCCTCACGAGGTGCTTAGGCACTCCGTCTACTGCAGTGATATATGGCAGGTTTATTTCTGTTTCCTGACTTGAAGACAACTCTATCTTAGCCTTTTCAGCAGCTTCTTTCAAGCGCTGCAGGGCCATAGGGTCCTTCTTCAGGTCTATTCTTTCTTCGTTTTGAAACTCCGCAGCGAGCCACTGGATGATCTCATTGTCAAAGTCATCACCACCGAGGTGGGTATCACCATTGGTGCTCTTCACTTCAAATACACCGTCGCCCATCTCGAGGATCGATACGTCAAATGTACCACCACCAAGGTCATATACTGCCACCTTGATGTCTTTGTGCTGTTTGTCCAAGCCATAGGCGAGGGCAGCAGCGGTAGGCTCATTGAGGATACGGCGTACATTGAGGCCGGCGATCTCGCCTGCTTCTTTGGTAGCCTGACGCTGAGAGTCATTGAAGTATGCAGGTACTGTGATGACCGCATCTGTCACTGTCTGGCCGAGGTAGTCCTCAGCGGTTTTTTTCATTTTCTGGAGGATGATCGCAGACAGCTCCTGCGGAGTGTACATACGGCCATCTATATCGACGCGGCAGGTATCATTGTCGCCTTTTACTACTTTATATGGTACACGGGGGATCTCAGAAGCTGCTGCAGAGTAGCTCATACCCATGAACCTCTTGATAGATGAGATGGTCCTGGTCGGGTTTGTGATAGCCTGACGCTTAGCCGGGTCGCCCACTTTACGCTCGCCATTATTCAAAAATCCAATGATGGAAGGCGTGGTTCTGCGGCCCTCATCGTTAGCAATCACGATAGGATCATTTCCTTCCATTACAGACACGCACGAGTTGGTGGTGCCTAGGTCAATTCCGATTACTTTTCCCATTGTTGTAAATGTTTATTGTTTAGTTTTAAATCTTTAAGGTCAATAGCTATACTCAATGACCATGCCATGAGACAAAAGCGCCAAAATGACAGGATAATGGATAATTGAGAATGGATAATTGAGAATTAATGACATGTATAGGCCAAAACGGGCTGACGGATTGTCAAAATTGGCCTTTCTGATAACAACCTAAATGGAGTAGGGTGGGGGTAGTGTTAAAATCTCACTTATACATATAAATAATCCATATTTACCAGGTTTACCCCCCTTGTACCTCAAAAACACTTTTAATTACAAATCAATAATTTGCACATTACCAAAACTATTATATTTAATAATCAATATGTATAATGAAAATTAATTTGCTTTTATTGATTATATAATACAAATATAGCAAACTAATTTAAAAATCCAAACTGAATTTTAACCCGCAAAGGGTTTGAAACCTTTTGCGGATTCCAGATATAATCACTCCTTCACCACCTTCATTACTTGCAGCGTATGATTCTCATCACTGATCTGTACCTCATAGATACCTGCGGCGAGGTCACTGATGTCGAAGGAGTGCTGAGAGTCATTTATAGTAAGGGTCTTTAGTCTTTCACCCAGGAGGTTGATGATCTGTACAGAGAGTGCGCCTGGATAGTTGTTAGTGATGGTGAATGAGCCAATGGTCGGATTAGGATAGAGGCCAAATTCTTTATCTCTGACTGATACAACACCAGATGGAGAGACATACTCCGTAAAATGCCCGTAATAGGGGCCGCCACCGGTGGCAGAATCCAGATTGACCTCTGAGGCATATGTAGATGTGGAGATATTATATTGAAATATATTGCCACCACCATACAGTCCGCCTTCGTTTGTCATGCCATAGAGCTTGCCATCGCTGGCCTGATATAGGTCCCCCAATGGCCTGGTCCCGTCGTTTGTGGCCGATCCAAAATTATATAGCGTGAGATAGGTGGCTGTAGCTATATCATAATTGAATATAGTGCCCAGGCCACCTGAGCCATCGCTATTGGTCAATCCATAAAGATTGCCATCCGTAGCGCGGATCAATGATCCCCCGGGGTTGGCAGAGGCATCCAGATCAAAAAGATCATCATAGGTACTGGCAGAGGCTATATAGCGAAATAACGTGCCGCCACTATAATTGCCATCAAAGCTGGACAGTCCATAAAAAGTATCCCGCCCCACCTCAAGCAGTCCGCCATAAATAGTGGCTCCTGACTGCAATGTAAATAGTGTGCTATAAACATTGGTATTGATATTGTAACTAAAGATCGTTCCATCCTGATTGCCGCCATTATACCAGGTACTGCCATAAAGCAGGCCATCTTCAGACTGTATGAGCGGGGCAAAAGGATATGCAAAAGAATCCATATCCATTAGTTTGGTAACTGAGGTCCCACCTGGAGTATAGGAGAAAAGAATGCCCCCGCCGTTTGCCCCTCCATAAGCGGTGGTCCCGTATAGCTTGCCATCATTGGCGAGTGTAATATTACCGGAAGGATTATTACTCGCTGCTGAATCAAAGTTAACCATGACCGAAGAAGTGTTTGCCACATAGTCATACTCTATAATGGAGCTATAATAGTTAGGCCCACTACCAAGTGGGCTGCCACCAATAGTTAATCCATAAAATTTCCCATTTGGGGCCTGTGTCAAGGTAATATATTCAGGCTGTTCTAATATTAGATTTGTCCATTTTGACACGATAGTGTCACTTCCGGTATATTGGATAATGGTACTATTGCCATATACACCACCCTGAGAAGTCATACCAATGAGATTGGGGCCTTGTGCTTGTATATAATGGGCGAAAAAAATAATACAAAAGAGTAAAACTGGATTTTTCATAGTTGAAATATATTGATTGAATTTCCAAAAATAAAAAAGCCGCTGATATTATTATATACTAGCGGCTTCATAATTAATTGCAAAAGTATGATTCTTCACCTACAAAAATAGTTGTTTATAACCTAATTTTTGTATTTCAACCTAGTGGGGTTTTTCATTTTGATAGCAATGATAGCAAATCACAAAGTCAATTTATTCCTTCACCACCTTCATTACTTTGAGGGTTTGTTTGTCATCGCTGATCTGCACCTCGTATATACCTACAGCGAGATCGCTGATGTCAAAGGACTGCTGTGAGCCTGTCATAGAGTAGGTTTTCAGCCTTTCGCCGAGTAGGCTTACGACCTGTACAGAGAGTGCACCGGAGTAGTTATTTGTGATCATGAATGAGCCATTGGTGGGGTTAGGATAGAGATTGAATTTATTACTGTTTACAGACGCTATACCTGCGGGTCCTACATATTCAGTCAGATGACCAAGTAGTGGACTATAGCCCGTAGCGACGCTTAGGTTAACCATTGTGGTAAATACTCCGTTGTTGGGATTGTATTGGAATATGGTACCGAGGCTGTCTATACCACTGGCTACTACATTAGCGCCAATGTCGCCGCCGGTCGTACCATAGATCATACCGTCGCTGGCCTGCATCACATCTCCCGGTGTCTGGTCTCCTGTATTGCCACCGAAATTGTGTACTACGGTCACAGAGTCGCTGCCTATGACATAGCTGAAAAGAGTACCGCCTTTACCGTACAGTCCATCGTTGGCATTGACAGTGGTCGTGCCGTAGAGTTTGCCGTCTGTGGCGCGCATGAGCGTGCCTATGGGGTTGTATGCGCTATCGAGATTGACCATGACGGTAGATAGGGTATCACCAATCACATAACGGAAGAGCGTCCCGCCGAAATCATTGCCGTCATAAAAGCCCAGTCCATAGAGGGTATCTGTACCCGCTTCCAGTAGGCCGCCCTGTGGCGAGGCAGATAGAGGCAAGCTGCACCTCACCTGCATGACGGTGCTCACCGGATCGTACTCGAATATAGTGCCGCCGCCATAGGTGCCGTCATATTGGGTCTCCCCATAGAGTTTGCCATTGCTGGCCTGCATCAGTGAGCCGAGAGGGGTGGCATTGGCGGGCAGGGAATTAATAAGATTGAAAGCAAAAGTAGTGAGGTTGAAGGAAAAGATAGTGCCACCATTAAAGGCCCCACCGGCGGAGGTCAGGCCATACAGCAAGCCATCAGACGCCAGCAGGAGGGAGCCATAAGGGTATCGTCCTGTCAGACTGTCAAGGCTTATCATCTCTATAATAGTATCGTAAGTATAAAGATACAAATACAGGGAGCCGGCACTATTTACTCCTCCATGGCTCCGCAGGCCATACATAGCGCCGTCCGGTGTCTCAGTCAGAGTGATGCTCGATGGGCCAAAGTCATAAACCCCATCCACCGGAAAATCTTTCGTACCGCTTACAGTGTTACTGCCGGCTAGGTAGCTTATGATGGCACCCGGACCACCTCCTGCGCTGGGGTTCACTTCGGAATATTGAGTAGCACCAAAGAGCACTGGCTGCGCCCCGGCACAAAGAGAGATAAGGGCCGTAAGAAGGGTCAATATTTGCTTTTTCATTTTTACTTTTTTTAATAGTGTGAAGCTACGCTTAATAATTACATAGCAAGGTTAGCAGTCTTTAATCGGCCGGACAAACCATTATAGTCCGCATTTTAGGAAAGATGAAGGGAAAACGGGCCTAGCTACTGGGTATAACAGAATAAAAAAAATCACAGACATTATAACCAGCGGCTTTCAATTTTCCGTTAAAATATTTTACTCCTTCACCACCTTCATCACTTGAAGCGTTTGATTGGTATCGCTGATCCGCACCTCATAGATACCCGCTGCGAGATCGCTGATATCAAAGGCCTGCAATGTGCCTGTCATACTGAAGGTTTTCAGCCTTTTGCCGAGGAGATTGATGATACTGACGGAGAGTGCGCCAGAGTAGTTATTTTGAATGGTGAATGAGCCGGAGGTCGGGTTAGGGGAGAGGCTAAAGAGAAAACCGGATATCTGATCTATACCCGCTGCGGTCACTGTGACACAATTGGTCGTATCTACACACGCACCCCTGGTCACCACACATTGATAGTCTCCATTCTGAGTAGAAGTGAAGGACTGGGTAGTCGCATTAGCTATGACCTCATGGGTAGAGCATTTGACCCACTGATATATTCCGCCTGCCTGCGTCACAGTGCATACTCCACCTATGACTGTCGCTGTATCATACACTGCTGCACCGACTGTGAGAGTGGCGATAGCAGAGGTATCTGCACCCTGAGTATTGCTGAATATCGCACGGTATTGATAAGCGTTTTGAGAAGTGTCAGCGGAAAAAATATATACTGCATTTGTATCACCTATGATATTACTGAAAGTAGCCCCTCCATTTGTACTGACCTGCCATTGTGTCGATACAGAAGGGCCGCCAACTGCAGCGATCAGAGCTGTAGCACTACCCTGACAGGCAGAGATCGAAGTAGGCTGGATCAAAATGACCGGTTTGGATAAATACTCTGTCAGGGCTCCATATGCAGGAATACCGCCATTAGCTGTATCCAGATCTGCTTCCTTGGCATATGTCCCTGTCGTGACGTTATAGCTGAATATCGTCCCTAAACCGTAAACCCCGCCGTTATTGGTTGTGGCATACAGATTGCCGTCACTGGCCTGCATTACACTGCCATAGGGATTGGCCCCGTCAGTCCCTACCCCAAAGTCATGCAGATCGGTATAAGTGCTTGTACTGATATTATAACTAAAAAAAGTTCCCGCCCCACCGCTACCATCACCGAATGTCACTCCATAAAGAGTACCACCTATGTTTACGACCCCACTGCTCGGAAAAGCAGCACTGCCGAAGTCATACAGGTCAATAAATTTATTAGAATCAACTACATACAAAAATATATCTCCTGCCTGATTCACCCCGCCATATGTAGCCATGCCATACAGTGTGTCAGCCCCTGCTTCGATCAGGCTGCCGGTGGGTTCTGTGCCTGCGGCAAAAGTATAAAGTGCCGAATAGATACCTGTAGTGATATTATACTGAAAAATCGTCCCATTGCTATCCGGTCCGTCATACTGTGTCAGGCCATAGAGATTGCCATTACGTGCCTGTATGAGTGTACTGATAGGATTAGCAGATACAGGAAGTGCCATAAGTGTGATCACCGAATCAGCTCCCGGCGAATAGGAAAATAATGTGCCTCCTTCGGCAGTGTCGCCTGTGTAGGTCAGGCCATACATCAGGCCATTGGTAGCCAGCACCAAGCCCCCCTGTGGATATTCTGCTGTACTGTCAAAAAGTACAAGAGGAGAGTAGGTGTTGGTCTGGATATCATAAGCAAAAAGACTACCATAGCCGGCAGGCCCGTCTGACTGGGCCAGGCCATATAGTTTGCCGTCAGGTGCCTGGGTCAGATTGCTGCTCTCAGGGCCATAATCGGCACCATTGGCCGGGAAACTAAACACCTGACTAATACCGGCAGAACCACCCAAATGGCTGACTATACTGCCAGAGCTATTGGCACCATAGTGGGAGGTCGATGCTACGAGCAGAGGGCCGGATTGAGCGATAGCACAGATAGATACACATGCTGCTATAAATGATAGTATTTGTTTCTTCATCTCTGGATTTTGCTTTGTTTGCTTGGTTATTTGCTTTCCTACAAATGAACTATTTCAATCCGAGATAAACAAGTTTATAATAACAACTATACTTTACGAAAAAGAGGTGAGGAGCCTTATTCTAAAAAAATCCCCAGTTGCTTTAACAACTGAGGACTTGAATTTTATTACTTAACCTGTACACCTATTTTAGGACGATTCACTGAGAATCTTAATTACTCTTTTACTATCCTGAGTACTTTCAATGTTTGTTTATTATCACTGATCTGTACCTGATAGATACCTGATTCGAGGTCACTGATGTCAAATTGTCCTTGTGTTGAGGTCATAGTGAACTCTTTCAAGCTCTCGCCGAGCATGTTTACGATCTTTATACCAACTGTGCCGGATTGATCATTCGTGATAGTGACAACACCTGATGTAGGATCGGGATATAGACTGAAGTTGTAGCCTGATATTTCATTAATACCGGCATCGGTTACCGTGACACATTGAGTGGTGTCTGTGCAGTTGCCCAGGGTCACGACGCAATAGTAGCTGCCATTTTGTGTGGCTGTATATGTCTGAGAAGTAGCACCGCTGATAGCTACACCGGTGGAACATGGGTACCATTGATAGGTAGCGCCATTACCTGTCACAGTACATACTGCATCTGAGACAGAAGCTGTATCATTCATGATGGTCACAATGAGGCTGGCCGCCACTGTAGTGTCTGATCCGCTGGCATTGGTAAAAATGATGCGGTATTCAGTACCGTTCTGTAGTGCAGTAGCAGTGAAACTATACGAAGTATCTACAGCACCTACTATATTGCTGAATGAAGTTCCGCCATTGGTACTGACCTGCCACTGTTCACTCAGTGCACCGGTGGCAGATGCTGTAAACAGGGCCGTGCTGCCGATACAGGCTGTTATAGCAGCGGGAGAGGAGACGGTCACAGGAGGTGTAGACCTGTATTCTGTCAGGCTGCCACCGCCCGGAAAGTCACCTGTCGTAGTGCTCAGGCTGGTTTCCGAGGTATAAGTCGAAGTAGCAATATTATACCGGAAAATTGTGCCGTTTCCAATTGTACCGCCACTATTGGTTTGGCCGTACAGATTCCCGTCGCTGGCCTGCATGACCCCACCATCAGGAAAAATTCCATCAGTGGCGGTGGCGCCAAAATCATATACATCAGTATAAGTAGCAGTACCAATATTGTAGCTGAATAGCGTACCATCAGAATTGGCACCATCACTATTGGTCAGACCGTATAGATTACCATCTTTAGCTACTATCAACCAGCTGCTTGGAAAAGCATCTACGTTCAGGCTATACAAAGCTGTATACATGTTTGAACTGATCACATACCTAAACAAAGTACCTGAATTGTTTGTGCCGTCATCATTAGTGAGGCCATATAGTGTATCAGCTCCGACCTCCAGCAGCCTTCCGTTAGGAAAGGCACCATTAGGCAAATTATATGCAACTGTATAAGTGTTAGACGCGATATCATATTGAAAAATAGTACCGCTGGCATTGGTACCATCTCCGTTGGTCAGGCCATATAGTTTACCATTGGAGGCTTGTATCAGTGCACCGGAGGGATTTGCAGAGACAGGCAGGATCACCAGTGTGGTCAGAGTGGTATCGCCGGGAATATAAGAGAACAATGTACCGCCAAATAACGAATCGTCATTTTGGTTCAGGCCGTACATAATGCCATTGGATGCCAGCAGTAAGCTACTATTGGGATTGTAGCCAATCTGTGCACTGTCCATATACACCTTCACAGTAGCAGTATTGGTATTGTAATTGTATTCGAATATACTTCCCATGCCGTTTGGGCCTGCAGTAGGGTTTAGCCCATATAGCAATCCACTGGGTGCCTGAGTGAGATTGGTATAAGCGGGCCCATTGCCACCCAGACTACTGACAGGGAAGTTATAGATACTGCTCACTACAGTATCACCGCCTGTATATTGTATAATGGTGCCTGAGCTATTGGCACCATCGCTTGGCATGCTGCCGACCAGTTTGGGGCCTGTTATAGCCTGGGCATAGACCGATAGACAGGTTGCCAGAAAGAATAGTATAGATTTCTTCATTATGTTATGGGTTTTATATAAATAAAATAGGAATCATTTCGTTTAGCACAAATGAAATGTTTCGATCCGAGATAACCAATTATATTTGTCAACTAATCTTTCACGGAAAATACCCAATTGGCCAAAACAAAAAGGCCCCCGATAGATCGGGGGCCTGATTTATTATCAGAAAAACAAACAATTTACTTTACTATCTCCAGTTTCCGGGTTTTGATACCATTGTTGGTTTTGACTTGAAGAATATAAGTACCGGTAGCGAGGTCTCCGGCATTGACAGTGGTAGAGTAATTTCCATTTGTTTCCATAGCTCCTGATGTCCAGACTTGCTGGCCGACCATATCATAGATTGAGATATTCATTTCACCTGCTGCCTGAGATTGTACTTTGATAGAGAAGTTCCCGTTATTAGGATTAGGATACACATTCACAAAAGTGGCAGCATCTATATTATTGATACCTGATGGTACACCTGATCCGAATGTATAGACACTGGCAGCATGGCCATTGCCGTCATCAACGAATCCCACAAATGGTGCACCGTTGGGGGCTATGGCCAGAGATACCCAGTCAGCTTCCGAAGATGAGAAATCTGCAGCACCCAAAGACACCCAACCCTGAGGGCTGAAATATTGTACAGAGGCATTTTTGTTGGAATTATTATCGCTATATGCAATGACCGGTATCCTGCCAAAGGCCATAGCAAGACTCAGATAGTATGCACTACTCAAAGTGATATCGCTATCTCCGACAAAACTCCAGCTGGTACCATTGAATGTCTTAATATCAGCATTGTAATTTTGATTGGCGTCATTATATGCTACATAGGCGTTATTATTGTTGTCAAATGCCAATGAGACAGGGTTTTCGACCCCATATTGACCCCCGGAAAATCCCTCCTGTCCCTGGAGTATCCAGTTATTGCCGTTAAACTTGGATACTGACAGCATTCCGCTTACATTCCCATCGGAATATGCCAGCCATGGAGTACCGGTATTATCCAGTTTTAAAGACAAATAATCGGCTGAACCAGGAGTGAATAGTGCAGGCCCTACACCTGCCCATCCGGTACCATTGACGTGTTTCAGTACTGTTGCCTTATAGCTTTGATTGCCATCCACAAAACCAATGTATGGGTTGCCATTCGCATCCAGGTCCATGGTCAAAACATAAGATTGCCCATTGGTCACAGTAGCCGCCAGACTGGCACTATCTACCAGCGACCAGCTGCCTCCTGTGTATGTCATGACAGAAAAAGGAGGGGCAAGCGAATCCTGAAAGAAAACAAAAGGTTGGCCTGAAGCAGAGATCTTCAGTACAAGGGCATTTTCACTTCCTACGACGGTCACTGCATGAGAAAATCCCGGATTGCCCACATATACCCATGATGTACCGTTAAATTTTTTGACTGATACTGCGTCGTTATTTGCCAGGTCCAAATATGCGATGTAAGGCGTGTCATTGAGGCCTACTGCCATTGATGTGAGATTCGCCTGACCCTGCGAAAAGGCAGGTCCGCCGAGTGCTGTCCATACCTGAGCAGATGCTGCGCCACCCATGAGGAGTGAGCATGCTAATGATAAGAGTAAAAGTTTGCTTTTCATTTTGCTTTATTTTTGAGTTTAATTAATAATGCAAAATTGGATAGATAGAAACTTACCAGAAAGGACAAATCGGGCTATCTCTTACTTAATAAAAAATAATCACATGTAGTGCTTAAACCTAACAGGAGTGAGGACATAACACTTAAGTTATTGAAATACAAAAGCGCAAAACCCTACAAATTTACTTGTATTGCTTTGCGCTTTTATGTAACGAGCTATTTTATTAAGCCAGCTTTCTGAAAAGGCCCATGAACTTCATCATTTCGCCGAGGTTGCTGATCTTGATCTTGCCCATCATAAATGCCATCTGGGGATTGGTCCTTCCCAGCTCGATATCGGCATAGTCTGATGCTTTTGCTTTGATATCACAGGTAGGGGTGCCGTGCAGGCCTTCTTCTACAGTGACCTTTTTGTCTTTGAGGGTGATAGTATATTCACCTTCACCTTCCATATGAAAGTGGAAAACACCTTCTGTAGAATCGTCTACTTTGTCCTCTTTCAGACGGCCTGGGAGTGAATAAAGGATCTCTTTTGCTGTTTCTGGTAACTTATCCATTTCTGATTTTGTTTGGTTTTTATTGTTATTAGGAATAGACTGTGGGGATGCAGTGGCGGCTGCGGGCTGTGGGGCCTCATTAGAGGCCGATCTCATATTGGCATAGGTGCTTTCATAGTTGATACCGTCTATGACAGTCTTGGCGATGATCTCTTTCATGATTTCTGTAGTGCCTGCTACAATTGTGCCGATACGCGCATCGCGATAGGCGCGCTCTACGGCGTATCCGGTCATATAGCCACTACCGCCGAATATCTGAAGGCATTCATCGGAAGTTTTTTTACATAGTTCAGAAGCTACCATCTTGGCCATACTGCATTCTTTCACGGCGAATATATTATTCGCCTGTTTCCAACAACAGTGATAGACAAATTGTTTTGTAACTTCTATTTCAGTGATCAGATCGACCAACTTATGACGTAGTACCTGAAACTTTGCCAGTGGCTTGCCGAAGGCTACACGTTCGTGCAAATATCGCAGTGTCTCTTCGACTATATCTTCACACGCTGCCACCGCCATAATGGCTGCGACCAGACGCTCCAACTGAAAGCTCTCCATAATATAGAAAAAGCCTTGGCCCTCTTTGCCCACCAGCTGACTGACCGGCACTCTGACATTATCAAAAAACATCTCAGCGGTATCTGATGAATGCCAACCCATTTTCTCCAATTTTCTGACAGTATAACCCGGAGTGCCCGCATCGACCACTATCAGGCTGATACCGCCAACTCCTGCTGATGGGTCTGTCTTGCAGGCTACAGTTACAAAGTTGCCATAGACACCGTTTGTAATAAAGGTCTTATTGCCATTGATAACGTAGTGGTCCCCGTCGCGGGTAGCAGTAGTGCGGAGATTAGCCACGTCTGAGCCGGCTCCCGGTTCAGTGATCGCGATACTGCCGATCCATTCACCTGATATGGCTTTAGGCAGGTATTTGCTTTTGAGTGGTTCATTGCCTGCACTGACTATGTGGTTGGTCGCCATATATTGGTGTACGCTCACTGATGCCGATATGCCTGCGAAGCCGGCTTTATTCAATTCCTCCAGATATGCTACTGTATACCAGAAGTCATTGTCTGTGCCGCCATATGCCTCAGGGAAGTTGATGCCCAGAAAACCATGTGAAGCCATTTTGGTAAATATCTCACGTGGGATCTTTTGTTCTTTTTCCCACTGATCGATATGCGGCCTGACCTCTGTTGTTATAAATTGCTTGACGGACTGTCTGAACAGGTCGTGCTCTTCGGTGAAGTACTGATGTGCCATATGTGCAGGGGAGGTGTAGTGTTGTTATTCGATCGTGGCGCTGATGCCTCTATCTGTGATGGCGTCCTTCATAGGCTTCAGCCTTTCGAATGAGCCGTGTTTCACAGCATATTTACCTTTGTAGTGAATGATGAATGAACACTGCTCTGCCTGCTCATATGTATGCTTACAAACCTCAACTAAGGCATCGATGACCCATTCAAAAGTATTGATGTCATCATTATGGAGAATAAGTTTTGAGGTGATGACATCCACCTCTTCTATTAAAACGTCTTCTTCAAATTGAATATCGGATAATGTATTCATCAATATTTTTCTTTTTAGACAATAATCAAAGATAAATAATACCTATGATATAGTGATAATAATACTCGCCTGAAATTTGTCTTCCGCTGCCAGCGATAAGACACCCTCTTTGTCCCGAAAGGCAACCGGCCGGCCAGCTGTATCAGCACACCCGAGCCATGGTTCGATACAGACATATGGCGCACCGACTTTGGCCCAGAGTCCCAGATAGTTAAATGCCGGAAACTCAACAGAGAGGCTGTGAGGATTCTTGTTTGACCTAAGGGTAATTTTCCGTGAATTAAAGTCTTTGAGTATGATGGCATCTTTGGAGAACATATCTTTCTCCAGCTGAAGCCGATTAGTGCCTTTGATGACATTGGATACAGAAGTGTCAAAATAACCCTGTTCATTAATATTCTCTCTATCGAGTACGGTGTCTTTCTCAAACTCAATATAATAGTCCTCATAAGTTTCACCCGGCAAGAAAGGAGTAGCAAAAGCGGGGTGACCGCCGAGCTGGAAATACATGGTGTCTGCACCGGTATTCTCCACCTCAAAAGTCTGGATCAGGTAATTGCCCTTTATCTCATAAAAGATATGCAGATCAAACAGATATGGATATACAGCCAATGTCTTCTCTGAGGCGCTAAGGGTAAAGTGGAACAGGTCGGACTCCTGATCAACCAGACGAAAGTCGGAGTTTCGTGCGAAACCATGTTTCTCCATTGGGTATGACTTGCCATCGATCACTATTTTATCATTCAGACAGCGACCCACCACCGGAAACAGAACAGGAGCATGCCATGGCCAATACTGCGGGTCAGCCTGCCATAGATGCTCAATATTGTTCTTTTTATCAAAAAGGGAGGTCAGCTCAGCACCTTTGTCACGGACCGCGATCCGGATATTATCATTCTCAATTACATGCATAGTCTAGTTTATAGGACTTTTTTTAGTGTTTGTCAAGAAATACGGGTGACTGAAACTTAAACTATAATAAAACGAATATATCTTCACATTTGTAAACCAAAACTCTAATGAAAAAATACATCACTTTACTCTTGTCCCTTGCTTTAGTTTCATCATCTATGACCGCTAAAGAGCTATCAAAAGAACAAAAAAAAGAGATCAAATCCCAACTAAAGGAGTATATGAAGCATCCGGAAAGTTACCTGAAGCTCATTTCCAATTATAAAGAAACAATTGATACCCAAAATTCCGATATCGCCCAGCGGAAAGCGACCATCTACCAGCTAACAAACAGGAATAACGACTTGGAAAATCAGGTAACAAGCCTTCAGGGCCAGTTGAAAGTATGCACCAGCAAACCTGCTCCCGAATGTCCTCCATGTCCAGAACCGGGTGCAATCCCATCTACAGGCACCATATATAAGATTCAGATCGGTCTATTCAAAAATCTGGACATAAGTGGCTATTTGAAAGATCCTAAATACTTTGGCCTGGAAAAAGATGATGACAAGAATAGGTATGTGATCAGTTATTTCAATACCAAAGAAGATGCCGAGACATTCATTACTGAACTCAGAAAGCTAGGGGTGAGGGGTGCTTTTGCTGCCAAATATGAAAATGGCCAAAGGATATTTGAAACCACAAAGAAAGATAAAACTAAACCGGCCTCTGACAAACCAGTCACAAGCACAAAGAAAAAGGTACCGCTAAAAAAGAACTAGACCCAGCCGTTATTTTTTAGGAGGGTTGAGTTTATTGAGAAGTGCAACTACATCTGTAGTCACATCCAGTCCTTTATCCCTGTATAGAATAGCGCCCCCTTTTTGGTAGGACAGTACATAAGCTAGTTTATGGTCTTTGGTGTAGTCCTGAAGTACACTGTCTATTTTGCCATATATTTCTATGTTAAATTGGGTCATTTCATTCTGAAGCATCTGAGCACCATTGTCCCTTTGTTGCTCCAGTTTGCTCTTCTTTTCCATGAGCGCCTGCTGAGCCGCTTCGCCTTCTGACTGGGTCATGGTCTGGGCCTTTTGCTGAAACTGATATGCTTCACGCTGAAGGGATTCCATGCCGGAGCTTAAAGTAGCTTCAAGGTTCTTTTGTTCCTTTTCGAAAGAAGCCTTTTTATCCTTATAGTATATATATTCAGTCTCCAGGCTATCCAGATCTACATATGCTATTGTTGACCCGGGGGAACTGGTATTGACAGAAGCAGTGCCACTAGTTTTTGGACCTTCAGATTTGCAATCCCTAAAGTGTAGAAAAAAAAGGACTCCGATAGCTAAGGCTAAAACACCATTAATGATCCAGGATAAATTTTTCATTGTTAAATTATTTTTAGAAGGAGGCAAATTTAGAATAAGATATCAAATCGCTAAAGAAAAGAAAGAAGATGTATTACTGGTCTATAGTTGTATTAGTAATCGAATAGATACATAGGGGAGTTCAAGTTCTTAATATCTACTTAACATAATATTAATTATAGTAAAAAATGTTTCTAATTAATTGATAACCAAAGGTGATCACTTGCGAGTCATTGCTTCAATAGTATTGAGTGCCTTTTTGATCTCTGCATCATCAGGCTTTGCGGCGTTGGCTTTTTCCAGATAAGGTTTGGCCTGCAGGAAGATCGCATCACGCTGAACTTTGAGCTCATCATACTTTTTGATGTCTTCTTTGCTTGATCCCAGAGCATTCATTTGCTCCTGTACAGGTTTAGTACGGTTGAATATCAAACCACCCAAACCATAGTTTCCAGCGAAACTATTGGGATCCAGAACGATGATATTCTCATATACCTTACGAGCATTGGCTGTATCCTTGATCTGGTCATATGCGACTCCCAGGGCAGACTGGATCTCAACATTCTTTGGATCTTGTTCAGCTGCCTTCTGAAGGTAACTTATAGCATCTGAGAATTTACCATCTGCCATAAAGAAATTGATCTTGTCGATCAGGAGTTCCTTTTCGGATGGATATTTTGCCAGACCCTCATCGGTATACTTTTTGGCCGATTCGATATCCTTTGTTTTCTTATACAGCGCTATAAGTGAAACATAAACCTTCGCATCCGTAGCCGTTGAAAGCAGCTTTTTATAAATGGTAATAGCATCTGCATAATCATTATCATATTCAGCAGATAAGCCGGCATTACCTAAAGCTTTGCTTACAGTTTCCGGATCCCCTTTTTGCCCCTTTGCCACCAATATGTCATATACGTCCGAAACAGCGCTAAAACGAATATATGCTCCATGGTAATCCTTCTTTTGATAGGAAGTTACTGCATCATTAAACATATTATTGATCAGTACCTGAAGATAGGTATATACATCACTCCAATCTTTGAACTTCGGGTCATTCAACTCCTTTAGCTTTTGATAAGATTTCAAAGCTTCCAGACCCGCTGTCGGATATTTATCTGTCAAAGTCTTCTCTGTGCTAATGGTTTGGTATATTTTGGCGCGGTACCACCAGGCCTTTGATGAACCTGAAGTAGATGGATCAGCCACAGCAATGTCTATATTTGCGGCAGCCTGCACCAGATTCGAAGACTCACCCTTACTTTTAGCCTCACCGACTTCCGTCGGCTGATTGTAGGCTTCCAGGTAATTGTATGCAGAGATCACTTTCCCGTTTTGCGAAAAGGCAGATACTGTTAAAAACAGTACAAAACTGCCTAAAAAAAGCTTTTTCATATGAAAATGTTTAGTTTTTTGAAGATTTAGTTGATTTCTCTATTAATTGAAATACCAAGCTAATGTGTTATGATATTATTCAACTGTCTCACCACTAGTATCTGCAGCTCCTAATTCTCCATCCTCTTCAGGATTGAAGGTCAGCTTGCCGTTTACTATGTTTGTGATAGCCGCGATACTGTCCGATTCATCCAGTTTGATCAGCCTGACCCCCTGTGTAGCACGGCCCATTACCCTTAGCTGTTCGACAGCCAAACGTATCGCAATACCTGATTTATTGATAATCATAATATGGTCATTGTCAGTTACATTTAGTATTCCAACTAAATCTCCGGTTTTAGGTGTACGTTTAAGGGTGGTGACTCCTTTGCCACCCCGGTTTGTGATACGGTAGTCCTCCAGATCGGTACGTTTGCCATATCCCTTTTCGGAGATCACGAGGATAGTTTCTTCTTTATTTTCCGGATTGACTGTTATCATACCAATCACATAATTCAGTCCATCATCGTCATTCAGGTCAACTCCTATAACCCCGCTGGCCGTTCTGCCCATCGAGCGTACCTTTTCCTCATTAAAGCGGATCGCCTTACCTACACGGGTAGCCAAGATGATCTCGGCCTTGCCATTGGTCATGCAAACCTGGACCAGTTCGTCGCCCTCGCGAATCTCGATTGCGTTTACACCACCCTTGCGAACATTGCTATATGCCTTTAAAGTCGTTTTCTTTATAATGCCATTCTTCGTGCAGAATATCAGATAGTTATTTTCAAGATAATCATCTTCCTTGAGGTTAAGTACAGGCAAGTATGCCATGATCTTATCCTCCTTAGGGATGTTCATCAGGTTCTGTATTGCACGGCCTTTTGAGGTCTTTTCGCCCTCCGGCAGTTCATATACCTTGATCCAGTAGCACCTGCCAGATTGGGTAAAGAACAGGATATAGTTGTGATTATTGGCAATGAACAGATGCTCTATAAAGTCCTCATCTCTCGATGCTGAACCTTTCGAACCACGTCCTCCCCTATTCTGGGTTTTAAATTCACTTGAGTTTGTCCTCTTAACGTATCCGAGGTGACTAATTGTCACGACCACCTCCTCGTTCGGGATCAGGTCTTCTATATTGAGATCGCCTTCCGCAAACTCAATATCCGTTCTGCGGACATCGCCATATTTCTCTTTTATCTCCAAAAGCTCACCTTTGATGATCTCATAACGGAGTGGCTCTTCATTCAAAATACGGTTTAGGTAAGCGATGGCTTTCATCAGTTCTTCGTATTCTTCACGTATCTTATCTCGTTCTAAACCAGTGAGTCTCTGTAGTCTCAGATCAAGTATCGCTCGAGCCTGAATTTCGCTTAGACCAAAGTTCGACATCAGACCTTCGCGTGCCTCTTCAGGCAATCTTGAGTTGCGGATCAGCTTGATCACCTCGTCCAGATGGTCGAGGGCGATAAGCAAGCCCTGGAGGATATGGGCCCGTTTTTCAGCTTCTTTCAGTTCAAATTTGGTCCTTCTAACTACCACCTCATGACGGAAGTCGACAAAATGGCGTATCATGTCCCGAAGGTTCAGGATCATCGGCCTGCCGCCGACGAGTGCCACATTGTTCACTCCATAGGACGTTTGAAGCGGGGTCATGGCGTACAGCTGATTTAGAACGACACTGGATACTGCCTCCCTTTTCAGCTCGATCACTACCCGGATACCATCGCGGTCGGATTCATCGCGGACATCAGAGATGCCTTCGATCTTCTTCTCTTCGACCAGATCGGCTATTTTTTTGATCATATCAGATTTGACCACCTGAAATGGAATTTCATTGATAATGATCTGCTCCCTGTCACCGCGATCCATCGGCTCGATGGTTGCCTTTCCTCTCAGCACCACCCTGCCACGACCTGTAAGAAATGCCTGACGAACCCCCTCCATACCATGTATGGTACCACCGGTAGGGAAATCGGGAGCCTTAACGTGATGCATCAACTCTTCTACAGTAACTTCTTTGTTGTCAACATAATGAACACAAGCATCAATCGCCTCTGAAAGGTTGTGCGGGAGCATATTGGTCGCCATACCTACGGCGATACCGGAAGCGCCGTTGACCAATAGATTTGGAATTCTGGCCGGTAAAACGGTAGGCTCCTCAAGCGTATCGTCAAAGTTCAAGCGCATGTCGACGGTCTCTTTTTCGATATCGACGAGCATCTCCTCGGCTATCTTACGAAAGCGTGCCTCGGTATACCTCATTGCTGCCGGCGGATCGTCGTCTATAGAGCCATAGTTACCCTGGCCATCCACGAATGGATACCTGAGTGACCAGTCCTGGGCCATACGGACCATGGAGTCATAGATGGCAGAGTCACCGTGCGGGTGATACTTACCCATGACCTCACCCACGATACGGGCAGATTTCTTGTAGGGTTTGCCGGGGCTCATGCCGAGCTCGTTCATGCCGAAAAGGATCCGGCGGTGTACCGGTTTCAATCCATCCCTCACATCCGGGATGGCGCGGGATACAATGACCGACATAGAGTAATCTATGTAGGCGGTTTTCATTTCTTCCTCGATATTGATCTTTATGATCCTATCTTCGCTATCTTCTGCCATAATGGGTTGTCAGTTGTTGGGTCGCGGTTGGCTGGGAACAGCCAATTCTCCTCATTTTTTCAAAAAAACGCTTTTAAAGCCATTCTAAGGCACGAATGTACAAAATAAACACCCCCCTTACAAAATATACTGAGGGGTATTTTTCCACATTTTAAAGCATTTTAGGAATATTGGGAGGAATTTGACGGAAATTGAGGTTTAAATGACCATAATGCTATATCCGACAGAATTGTGATCTCCTCACTTTATAATATATTATACCACTAAATAGTAAATATTATAGTTTATTGTAATTGTCAATGTTTATTTTTTTATTTCTCTTTGCTCCTTGTAATCAATACTTTTGATCTAATATTTTGAAACTTAAACCCTAAACACAATGAAACACCTTAACAAATTATTAACCATACTTTTAGTATTAACCATGCTGGGATCAAAGGCCCAGAATACAGATAATCCATGGCTTTTAGGCCTGGGTACACATGCTGCAAATATGACCTTTGAAGATGCTAAGTCCAATTATTACAACAACTGGCATGTGATGCCTGCTATTTCTCAAATAAAACTTTTCAGGTATCTGGGCAAAGGCTTATCGATAGGAACACAGTTATCTTTGGGTACCGCCCAGAGATATGACTCTATCGGATCCTTGTTTTACTTACAATGGGGCATTGACTTTAAGTATAGCTTTGCCAATGGATACATTCTTAAACAAAACTGCTGGTTTGATCCATACATACTGTTTGGCGCCGGACTTAATAAATTCGGCGATGTCAAGGGTAGCCTTAACCCCGGAGCAGGACTCAATTTATGGTTCATAAAGAACTTAGGTGTCTTTATTCAGACCCAGTTTGAATACATGCCACATAGCAATTCCGGCCCATACTATAATGATCCACGCCCCAGCTATATGCACCACTCATTCGGTATGGTGGCACGCCTCGGCAAAGGCAAAGACACAGATGGTGACGGCATACCTGACAGTGAAGACGCCTGTCCAAATGATCCGGGTAAACCTGAGTTTAACGGCTGCCCTGATACAGATGGCGACGGTATCATAGATAAGGATGACAAATGCCCTACTGTACCTGGTGTACCGGCATTGCAGGGATGCCCTGATGCGGATGGCGATGGCATCACAGATGCAGATGATGCATGTCCGACTCAGCCCGGCCCTGCGGCTACTAAAGGTTGCCCTGATAGAGATGGCGACGGCATAGCTGACAAAGACGATGCCTGCCCTGACCAGCCCGGTCCGGCCGCGACCAAAGGCTGCCCTGACCGTGATGGTGACGGCATAGCAGACAAAGACGATGCATGCCCTGACCAGCCCGGTCCCGCCTCAACTAAAGGCTGCCCTGACTCAGATGGTGATGGGATACCTGATAAAGATGACAAATGCCCTACTGTACCGGGACTGGCAGAATATGGCGGTTGTCCTAAGCCTGCACTGGATGAAACCAAGAAAGTAGAGGTTCAAAAGAAGCTCAGCTTTGCAGCAAAAAATATCTTCTTTGAAACAGGACAGGACGTGCTCAAGAAACAATCGCTGACAGTTCTCGACTCAGTAGTAGCGCTTATGAACCAGTATGACTTCCTCAAACTGACTGTAGACGGACACACAGATAATGTAGGTCCGGAAAATGTCAATCTGGAACTCTCGATGAAAAGGTCTGTAGCTGTGGTCAACTATCTAGCTGCTCACGGGATAGCCAACAACCGCCTCACTCCTCAGGGTTTTGGGCCGAGCGTACCGATAGCGGACAATAAAACTGCCGAAGGCCGTGCTAAAAATCGCAGGGTAGAACTGCTGATCAAGGATTAATAAAAGCCTAAACTAAAAATCGAACCTGCAAGTGGGGTAAAACCTGCTTGCAGTTTTTTTATGCTTTTATTAAAGATTCGACTTCATCAAAACAAAAGGCCCTGCGTCTGCAGAGCCTTTCATTATTCACTATCCGTTATTCTCTATTCTCTAATTCTTAGCTTGCTTTCCACTTGATAGTGCAGCCTATAGCTTTGGTCTCAGTCACAGCAACTGCTTTGCCGGCGAGTACTGCATCTATAGCGTTTGCGAGGTATGGGGTCTTGACATTCTCAGGCTCATCGGTGTTATCATCGATAGCGCCGATGTATTTCACGACCCATTTGCCGCTTTCTTTAGCTACGAGAAATGCGTGAGGAGTCTTGGTAGCGCCAAAGGTCTTGGCTACAGCCTGTGTCTCATCATAGGCATATGGGAAACCATATCCTTTTTCTTTAGCACGGGCAGCGAGCAGGTTTGGAGCGTCCTCAGGGGCTGCGCTTGGATCATTAGAGCTGATAGCCAGTACAGGGAAACCTTTAGAAGCGTACTTTTTGTCAATATCTATGATACGTTGCTCATATTTCTTGGCAAATGGACAATGATTGCAGGTAAAAACGACAACAGCGCCTTTGGTAGATCCGGGAAGGCTGTATAGGGATACTGGTTTTCCGGTCACAGTGTTCTTGACAGTAAAGTCTGCTACCGAGTCTCCTACTTTGTAAGAGCTGGATGCAGGAGCGAATGACAGCAGGCCGCAGACGAGGGCTGTAGCGATGACCGTAAATACGGTGCGGTTTTTAACGATGTGTCTCATTTTTGTGTTGTTTTTATTAGTTAGTAATGTTTTAGTGTTGTTTATTAATTACGTAATCAGACATTATGAAGTCATGAACAGCTTGTTGTAATGACTCAGGAGTAAAATCATGGGGATAAAACTGTCTCATATGCTTGGCATTATTGAACATAAAGGTCACAGGTATCTCACCCTGCCAGTCCGGATTGATCTTATTGATCCAGGAGTTATAGTCCGGTTCATCTAGTAGATAGACATCTCCATCTATCGGGTGCTTCTTTATAAATGGCAATAAAGCGTCATTATAACTCTTCTTAAAGTCGAGACTGATCATTATGACCTTTACATTCTCATTCTTGTGGGCTTTGGCAAATTTCTCAAACGATGGAAACTCCTTGACACATGGCACACACCAGGTAGCCCAGAAATTGACCACATATGTCGTATCACTGTTGCTATTCATAATTCGCTGCAGATCGGCCAGCTTGATGATCTCAGGAGTCTGTGCCTGAGCTAATGAACCCAATGAGAATAACAGGACCAATATGACCGATGTTTTTCTCATGCTTATTTTGCTGCCGGTTCAGTGAGGAGTTTGATCTTGCGTGTAGTGCCGTTGTATTCAGTTTCTACTACTTTGTTGTTCTTGTCGAGCAGTTCTAGTTTGATAGTATGCTCACCGAGCGGCAGGCCTTCGATGAAATATGGCTCCCATTTGGTCAGGGTAAACTCAGCGCCGTCTATCGTAGCTTTGACCTTGTAGGTCTTGTCGGACAGGGTGCAGTTGATCAGATAGAAGTCAAGTAAGACTTTCTTCGTTTCTTTTTCACCCACATATTCACCCTTGGGGCGGCTGAAGAATATATGTGGTGCCTTGGCATCAAACTGGTCCGGGCTCTTTTTTGCTACGTCAAACTCCTTCAATATATAAGCTGAATGGCTCTTGATGCTCTCATGATATGAGCGGGAAAGAAATGCCAGCAGCACATGGTGGCCGGGCTTAAGGCTCGACTTGATATCAGGGCTGTATGATGCCTGATATGGTTGATTGTCGAGAATAAAGTGAATATGCTGGCCTTTGGCAGAATTCGCACACATATGTATGTCTGCATCCGGTGTCTGGGCGCCGAGCGTATAGTTCTCTACTTTAAACTTAAATGTAGTCGAGCCTGTATCGAGCATTTCTTTGCCGGTAAACATAGCCTGGTCCAGCTCCAGCTTGGCATCCATGAATGTTTTGGGATTATCATAGCCAGTTACTTTGATGCCTTTGCTTTCAGAGGTATAGTTAGGTGTTTGTGCAGTAGCTGTGAGTACTGACAGCGCAAGGGCTATAAACGTAGTGGTCTTTTTCATTGTAGTTTATTAAGGGTTAAAAGTAGCGGTACTTAAACAAAGTTAATTACAAAATCGGTGAATGGCTAATAAAGAAAGTTAAAGGAATTTGGAAATCTGAATTATTAAGTCGATGATACGGGGCACGGATAATACGGATTAATGGGATTTGCAATAGATCAATAACATCCGTGTTATCCGTACTTCGTATCGTCGTTATAAGGTAGTTTGCATCAGATTGTATCCCCAGAATTATATCTTTGTTCATATAAAATCAACGATTGGACTCACTGCTCACCAGGCTCAGATCGCAGTTTCGGCTATCTACTGTATCTAGCTTGCAACTTTTTCAGCTTACCCGTTATTCTGGCTTCATGCTTACGGGCATCTGTTTTGCCCGGCTGGGTATAGCCAAGGCTGAGATCGGACGTTTTGAGACATTCCTCTGGTGGATGGGGCTTTTTAGCTTCTTCTGGATAGCAGGTCTGATGAACTCTATGCTGGCTACTTATCCCGGACAGAGTGATCAGGACAAAAAACAGCTCCTCTTTACCACCTTTTGCCTTATACTGCTTCTCAGTGCAATAGCTGGCGGAATTCAGCTGATCGCCAGCGGCTCTGCATTAGGACTGGCATACCTGCTGCTCAATAATGCTTCTTATGTAGTAGAATACATTCTTTTTCTTCAGGACCATCGTCGCCGTCTCATTATATATGGTATCACGATGGCTGTCATACAATTTCTGCTATGCGTCGTTCCTGCATATATATATGGTGACACCCATTACTCATTGTACGGGCTGCTGATAGCAGCGGGGATCAAGTTCATATATATTGTATACCTGCTCAGGCGACATACCCTGACCGAATTTCAGTGGAACAAGATCAAACAGCTCTTTCTCTTGGCACTGCCCCTGATGATGAGTTTCTTCGTCAATGGATCCGCTGAATATATTGATGGTGCCGTGGTCAAGCATTACTTTACGCTCGGAGATTTCAGCCTGTTCCGCTATGGGTCGCGGGATTTCCCGCTATTTACTATTCTGGCAGCTACCCTGAGCATGAGCATGATACCGCGAGTAGCAGAGGACCTATCCGACGGACTGGATAGCATCAGACGGGAGTCACTCAGATATATGCACTTCTTCTTTCCGCTTGCCATCGTTCTTATATTATGCAGCAAATGGCTCTTTATCCTGTTCTTCACTTCAACCTTTACCGAGAGCGGACATATCTTTGCAGCTTTAATGCTGCTCACAGTGCCGAGACTGATGTTTCCTCAGACCATCCTGACCGCAATGAAGGAAAACAAGCTGATACTGGCATCTGCCATCGTTGAGATGCTGATAAATATAGTAGCAAGTATACTACTGGCCCAGCGCTATGGCCTGGTAGGCGTAGCTTATGGCACAGTGATCGCCTTCGTCGCCGAGAAAATGTTGATGACAGTGATCCTGTATTATAAACACGACATTTCGCCATCCAGATACATCTCCTTTGGCCCTTTTTGTATTTATACTCTCCTTACAGGCCTTTCTTATCTGGCCTCATTAAAATTTTAAGGCGAAAAGTACAAACCCAATCCACTCTTTTTCAGCCAAATACGGATTTATTCATTTTTTTTCATGATAGGGTGTAACCTTATGCAAAGTGTTCACGTAATAATAAACATAAAACGCTTGCAAAATGAAACAGTTCAACACTACCCTCCTGAAAAACCTTATCACCCTTGCAGCAATAATCACTGTAAACTTTAGCTACGGCAAAACATATACAGCCATCAACTCCGGCAAATGGTCTGATGCAAATACTTGGGATAACGGTACTCCAGGTAATACTATCTCTGCTGATGACGAAGTGATCATCAAAAATCACATCACCATGAACACAGATGTAGCGGTAAGCGGTACACTGACCATCGAAAAAGGAATGACCATGATGAGCAACAAAACTCTCGTCATCACAAACGTAGGTAAACTGATAAACAACGGAAATATCACTGTAAAAAGAATAGTAAACGAAGGCACCATCAATAACAACTCAATGATGGAGTCAATGAATGACATCGAAAACAAAGGCGCTATCAACAACAACTCAAACATGGTAGCGGGCACTAACCTCCTCAACTTTGGCGGAAATGTAGCTGGCAACAAAGGCGCTTACTTCGCTAACAGCAGCGTAATAGCATCTACTGACGCAAAATTCGGCAATGATGTAAAGATCTATAGCAGCCCATCACAAGCTACAGGCGAATCAAACATGTCTCTCGACGCTCAGCCGGTCAATGGCAATGTAATGCTGACAGTAAACAATCCTAACGGCGAGAGTGTAAAGAAATTTACTATCGAAAAAAGCTACAACGGTACCACATATGAAGTCGTAACAGATGTAACTGCTTCAAACAGCACTACTGCAATGGTTTACCAAGACAAAAACGTACAACAAGAAACTGTAACCTACAAAGTAAGAGTTAATGATGCGAACTACTTGCCTCAGGCAACTGTTAGAATGGCACTCGCTAGTGCATCTATCAGATAGAAGTGAAGGGTTCGGGTTTTAATAATGAGAGATCGGTCGAAAGGCCGGTCTTTTCATGTTTTAGGGTGTTTATGATTTTATCTACCAAAGGTACCCAACCCAATAATGGTTTAATTACCCTGCCACTTGCTCAAAACCACATATCCTCTTAAAACCAGCTTCCCCTGGGCCGTTCAACGGAGTTTTCCACATTCTATTTAATATGTATAATTTATTTTTGGTATTTAGGTTTCAATAAGTTATTTTTAAAATAACAAATATGAAACTTGATGATAAAACTACTACACGCCTCAGTAATAATTTTCCTCTGTTTCAGTTTTTCGGTTTTTGCCGGAAAATCGGAAAGCCATAAAAGGACTTTCGCGCAGAAAGATCCTTTTCAGTCATCCGTATTTCTCCAAAACAATGGAATTTTTCAGGATTATGAAGGCAGGCATATACAATACTATGCGGATCATGACCATGTGAATGTCTACTTCACCGAGCAGGGCCTCATATACAGAGAGCGCTCGATAAACCAAAAAAAGTATAAGGAAATACTAAAAGAACAGGAAGAAAAGAAAAAAGGGACCAGGAAAAAGGAAAAGGAAGATGAGGCAAAAGAACGAATACCAATTGATATCTCAACTATAGCTATGGACTGGATCGGTGCTAATCCTCACCCTAAGATCATCTCTAACGAACAGGCTGAAGGGTACCACACTTACCTTCAAAAGACTGACAATGGATACAATACTATAGAGATACATGGATTCAAGACTCTGACCTATAAGGATATCTATCCGGGTATAGATGTGGTATATAGTTTCCCCGACAAAGGCGGGGTAAAGTACAATCTGATCGTAAGGCCCGGTGCTGACCCCGGCCAGATCAAAATGAAATACACAGGCCCTGTCAAAAAGATCCGCAAAAACTCTGATGGTGATGTCGAGATCGCAACTAACTCAGGCTCGATAATCGAACATGCCCCTGTGTGCTATACTGATGACAATAAGCCTGTCGCTTCGTCTTTCACTGTAACCAATAATATTCTTCAATTCAACTTTCCTAATCCATATAACACCGGCAAAACACTAACCATTGATCCCTGGCTGACATCGCTCACCACTCTCCCACCGGTAGAAATGGGATTTAATGTAGATTACGATTTTGGAGGCAATCTTTTTGTGTTCGGAGCGGGAGCTACCAGTACGAATGATATTTCTCAATACTTTCAGATAGCAAAATATTCACCGGGTGGAGCTTTTCTCTGGTCTTTTGCCGGTACCGTACCTGGAATCTGGAGTACCGTAGACGAGACATACAATAACTACCCAAGCAATTTCATAGTGGAAAAGAGCAGCGGCAAGACCTACACAGGCCAGGGTTTTTGTGTACCGGGGAGCCAGACGATCAGACTGACTGCCGCAGGGGCCTATGACAATTTTATATCTACTCAAAGCGGCTTTTTTCAGGAAACATGGTGCTATGCCTATAACTGTGCCAATAATGCAGTGCTGGGAGTAGGTGGTGGTACTACTTCTAATATCAATGTGGGTGTGATCAATACGGCTACAGGTGCTATCGCTCAATCGAACATTACGGGTGTCGTGGGTGACTATCAGGACATAGCCTGTGGTACTTATGACTCAGCTGGTAGCTTTTATGTGATAATAGCAAACAACTACTTAGCGGAGTTCCCCTATACAAATCCAATATACAAGGTCAACAGTTCATATGTAGGCAATACATGGGTCAATAATTCACATTATACAAATCTCGTAGAAGTACAGAATAAACCATTTTGGGCTGTGGGAGGAAGTGCAAACGGTGCTAATTGCCTAGCTGCAAATGGAAGTTATCTCTATTATTATGATGGCTATAATGTAGCAGCGTATAGTCTTGCTACCGGAGCCAGGCTTGGCAATACAACTATTGCCGCTTATGCTGGCAGTGAGTTATACCAAACCGGTATAGCGGTGGATAATTGCAACAACCTTTACCTCGGAGGAGTCGGCAAGATCAAGACATTCACTTTTAACGGGAGCACTTTTACTGCAGGTCCGGATATACCCCTCGGTGGAGCATTCGGCAGCACTAGTGTTTATGATGTGCGTTACAATTCATCTACCAATACCCTATATGTATCAGGCAATGGTTTTGTAGGAACGTATATCGCTAGCCTTAGTACCACTTGTAATACGGTAGGTTCGTATGCAGTGGCGACTACCAATACATGCAACTCGATCACCGAGCATGTCTCTCCCGATATTAATCTGAACCCAAAAGTATTTACATACGTACTCACCGATGCGGGAGGAAACGTGGTCAATCAGCTCAACAGTTCAACAGATACTATCAATACTGTAACCGGCCTCGCGAGTGGTACTTATACTCTCGAAGTACAATGGAATGTGAACTGCGGCGGATCTTCGATCACACAGACCATCGTCATAAATTGCAATGATACGCTGGCCATTTCACCTGATACAGCTATATGCAGCGGCCAGTCCGTAAATTTAACAGCTACGGCATCTATGCCCGGTGGTACCTATAGCTGGGCACCGGGAGGGGCTACTACACAAACCATCACTGTATCTCCGACCACTAATACTACTTACACTGTTTCCTATACGCCGCTTAGCGGGCCAGTCATAACCGACACTGTCACGGTGAGCATTCTGCACGCTCCAACCGTCACTGTCAATGACACCACGATATGTCAGACCAGTAGCGCGACACTTTCCGCCACTCCGTCCATAGCAGGAGGTACATACAGCTGGGCTCCCGGCGGAGCTGCTACACAGTCTATTACCGTGACCCCAGCTACGAACGCTACCTATACTGTGACCTATACATATGGGGCATGCGGGAGCGGCACCGCCACAGGTACCGTGACAGTCCTGCCTCCACCGACCGTATCGGTCGATAATGACACTATATGTTTCGGTACAAATGCCACACTCACTGCTACACCATCCCGCACAGGCGGTACATATAGCTGGGCTACGGGCGGAGCTACTACGCAGAGCATTACGGTATCTCCTGCCACCACTACGACATATACCGTTACCTATTCTATTTTAGGTTGTGCAAATGCCACTGCGACAGGCGCAGTCAAGATCATCCCACTGCCCACTGTGACTGTAGGCACTTCATCTACCATTTGCTTCAGCCAAAGTGCGAGCCTGACAGCTACGCCATCTATTGCAGGCGGCACATATAACTGGGCGCCGGGAGGAATGACGACACAAACGATCACTGTATCTCCGACGACTACTACGACATATACTGTGACATACACCACTGGCTGCGGTTCGGCTGTAGACTCAGGAGTGATCACCGTAAATCCGACACCGACTGTAGCTATAAATACAGATACCATTTGCTTCAGTCATAACGGAACACTCACCGCTACACCATCCCGACCGGGCGGTACTTATAGTTGGACACCGGGTGGGGCTACTACACAGAGCATCACAATATCACCGGCAACTAATACGACATATACGGTTACTTATTCCATACCGGGATGTCTAGCTGCTAATAATTCAAGCATAGTAGATGTCATTCCACTACCCACTGTGACAACTGCAAATGCCGCCATCTGTCAGGGAAGCAATGCAACACTAAACGCTAATGGATTGCCGGTCGGTGGTACATATAGCTGGGCACCGGGCGCAGGCAATACTCAAAGCATAACAGTATCTCCTGCCACCACTACTACTTATACTGTTACCTACACTACCGGTTGCGGTACCGCTACAGATACATCCAGAGTAGCAGTCACAGCACCGCCGACATTATTGGTAAATAGTGACAGTATTTGTTTTAGTCAGAGCAGTACACTCACTGTAACGCCTTCTTATGCAGGAGGTACATACAGCTGGGCACCAGGTGGAGCTACTACTCAATCTATTACCGTGACTCCTGCCACTACTACTACTTATACCGTCACCTATACGACTTCCTGCTTTGCAGTAGTTGATTCAGGGACCGTGACTGTAGCGCCGACACCTACATTAACAGTGAATTCAGACAATATCTGCTTTGGCCAAAATGCACTGCTCACTGCCACCCCATCACGCCCGGGGGGCACGTATAGCTGGACACCAGGCGGAGCTAGCACTCAAAACATCACTGTGTCACCGGCAGCCAATACCACATATTCCGTTTCTTATTCCATCCCGGGTTGTCTGGTTGTGACCAATTCCGGTGATGTCAATGTCACTCCACTACCGACTGTAGCATTCACAGGTGCATCTATTTGCCAAGGCAGCAATGCAACCCTAAACGCGAATGGAATGCCCGTCGGAGGTACATACAGCTGGGCACCGGGCGCAGGGACTACACAAGGTATTACTGTTTCGCCAGCTACCACGACGACATATACTGTAACATATACTACCGGCTGCGGTACTGCCACAGATACAGGAACTGTCTTTGTCACTCCACCACCGACTTTAATAGTTAATAGCGACAGCATCTGTTTTAGTCAAAGTGCGACACTGACTGTTACTCCTTCTTATGGAGGAGGCACATACAGTTGGGCACCGGGCGGAGAAACTATTCAATCCATCACAGTGACCCCAGCCACCACGACTACATACACTGTCGCATATACCACTTCATGCTTTACTGTGGTTGATTCAGGGACAGTGACAGTAGCTCCGACGCCAACACTAACGGTAAATTCAGACAATATCTGCTTTGGCCAAAATGCATTGCTCACAGCTACTCCATCACGTCCGGGTGGTACATATAGTTGGACACCGAGTGGCGCGAGCACTCAAAACATCACTGTGTCACCGGCAACCAATACCACATATTCCGTTTCTTATTCCATCCCGGGTTGTCTGGTTGTGACCAATTCCGGTGATGTCAATGTCACTCCACTACCGACAGTAGCATTCACAGGTGCATCTATATGTCAGGGAAGTAATGCAGTGATGAACGCTACCGGAACGCCGGTCGGAGGTACATTCAGTTGGGCACCCGGCGCGGGGACTACACAAAGTGCTACGGTATCTCCGGCTACCACTACTATGTACACTGTTACCTATATTACCGGCTGCGGTACTACCACGGATACAGGCACTGTCTTTGTCACTCCACCACCGACCTTATCGGTAAATAGTGACAGTATCTGTTTTAGCCAGAGTGCAACACTGACTGTCACCCCATCATACGGCGGTGGTACATACAGCTGGGCACCGGGCGGAGAGACTACTCAATCTATCACTGTGGCGCCAGCCACCACGACTACATACACTGTCGCGTATACCACTTCATGCTTTACTGTGGTTGATTCAGGGACAGTGACAGTAGCTCCGACGCCAACAGTAACAGTTAATACAGATACAGTTTGTCAACGTCAAAGTGCTACTCTGACTGCTACCACTTCGCGCACAGGAGGTACATTCAGCTGGTCACCGGGAAATAATATAACACAGTCGATCACCGTATCGCCTACTTCTACTACGACATATACCGTGACATATGCCATCCCGGGTTGTTTAGTGGCGAATAATACCGGAGAAGTAGATGTGGTCATCCCACCAATAGTGACCGTAGATAGCAGTATCACTTGTCAGGGTAGCAGTGCTACGATCAGTGCCACGACTACTGTGCCGGGCGGAAACTATAGCTGGGCCCCAAGCGGCGATGTGACGCAAAGCATTACTGTATCACCTGCATCTACTACTACCTATACAGTCACTTATAGCATCCCGCAGTCTGTATGTCCACCTGTCACCGCATCTGGTCTGGTGTCTGTATTCGCACCACCTAGCCTATCTGTCAACAGTACCTTAGTATGTCTCGGAGCTGATGCTACACTCACAGCTACGCCATCACCGACAGGCGGTACATATGTCTGGTCTCCGGGAAACAATACAAGTCAGAGTATCACTGTATCACCAGCTGCCACTACTACTTATACAGTAGCTTATACTTATTCTAATTGTAGTCCTGTGTCAGCCAGCGGCACGGTCACTATCGCACCATTGCCTATCGCTACAATCTCCATCATCGATGCTATTTGTACTGCATCAAACGGACAGGAGATCGCACAGGTGAGCAGCGGTACCACACCATACTCCTATCTTTGGAACAACCCATCAGGAAGTAACGCTTCAGCTTTGACAGGTTTACCGTCAGGTACTGCATACAGTATCACTGTGACTGATGCAAATCTCTGTACTGCCACTGCTACGGGCACTATAGGCGATAGTATCACTCCACTTCCGATAGTTAATACACTTTCAAATATCACATGCTATGGATTGGAAAATGGAAGTATATCTGTCTCAGTAGCCAACTGCAACAGCTGCAGTTATCAGTGGAGCAATGGTACAAGTGGCACTTCCCTAAGTGGACTTTCAGCAAATGATTATACAGTGACTGTGACCGATCAAAATGGCTGTACATCATCAGGGACATATACGATCACTGCCCCTGCACAGGCCACACTGACTATCCTCCCGAATGATTCAACAGTAGCAGAAGATTCACTTGTCATACTGGATCCGGTATTCGGGCCATATTCGGCATCGAGTATAGTGTCATATAGCTGGACACCGTCAGCAGGATTGAGCTGTACCAATTGCCCGCAGCCTGTGTTTAGTTCTACATCGGGCACTTACACTTACTCGCTTGCTATCACATACAATCAAGGCTGCCAGATCACTGACTCAGTCACAGTGATCGTGACAAACCAGCACATCATATATGTACCGAATGCTTTTACACCTAATGGAGATGGTGTGAATGATGTATACAAGGTATTTCCTAGAGGCAGCCTGAAATTCCTCGATCTCGCTATATATGACAGATGGGGTGAGAAGGTCTTTGAATCATACGATCCTGATCAGGGATGGGATGGCACATTCAGAGGACAAAAGGATGACCCGGGTGTATATGTTTACGTACTGCTTGTGACCTTCGATGATAACTTCAGCTATAACACCAAGGGTAGTATCTCACTGATCAGATAAGGGCTACATCAAACACCGAATTTCTGCCTGACCAGTTTGTCAAACAGTCGCGCAGATTGCATTTCGCCATTCCATTGGTACTTTGGCAGCAGGTCTGTTTTGATATATTCGAATGCAGCTTCGATCGTCTGTGCATCATTGATACGACTGATCGCTGTCTGAAATGCCTGGCTATCGCCTTTAAATAGTTCATTCGTCAGGACATACTGCTTATTAAAGTCTATCATGCTTTTAAGGTCTTTGCGGCCCGCATGATCATTGAGCGCAGGGCGCTTGTCACCACCACTGAGGCGTTCATTCAGTGACTTCTCCTCCCCTGCGAATATCTCATTGAGTGAAGCCGGTTTGACTTTGGTCTCTTCCTGCATGATCACTTCGGCTATTCTGACAGGTTCCGGTTCTTTTGTCATGACCATCTGCTTTGGTTCTTCTTTAGGTACTATTATTTCGACAAGCTTCTGCTCTATTACAGGTGGCGCTATGACTTCTTCTTTGACCGCTATGATAGGTATAGTATCGATCACAGTAGCTTTAGGCTGCTCTATGACCACATGCCTGACGGGTACATTACCTTTCGCCAGCAGATAGAGGCAGCGCAGGTCTTCGAGCAGTATATCACGCTCTATTTCCGAAATATTGCCATCTGCCAGCAGACGGCTATTATCATTGATCCTGTTTACTATTTCCTTTATATCCATTATGATGTATTTAAGCCCCCTTCAGGGGGTTTGGGGGTTACCATTGACAAACAAACTTACCGCGATTACTCTATAAGGTAAAATGTATATTTTCACTTTTTATTATCTACTGTGCAAATTATTAGAAATGTTTATAGAACCGGGCAGGAATAAAGACGGTAAAGGATGGATAGAAGTGATCTGTGGATCAATGTTTTCGGGCAAAACCGAGGAGCTGATCCGCCGGATGAAGCGCGCCCAGATAGCAAACCAGTCTGTGGAAATATTCAAACCGTCCATCGACATCAGATATGATGAGCAAATGGTAGTCTCTCACGACGCCAACTCGATCCGCTCCACTCCTGTGACCCACTCAGAGAATATACTGCTCATGGCGACCAATGTGAGTGTGGTGGGCATAGATGAGGCGCAGTTTCTGGATATGGAGCTGCCCAATGTATGCGAAAAGCTCGCCCAAACCGGCACCCGTGTGATCGTAGCAGGCCTGGATATGGACTTTGAAGGGAAACCATTCGGGCCGATGCCTCAGCTGCTGAGCATAGCCGATTATATCACCAAGGTACTCGCTATCTGCGTCCAATGTGGCGATATAGCCCACTTCTCCTATCGCAAAAGCGCAGAAACCACTAAGATATTACTGGGTGAAAAAGAAAGCTACGAGCCGAGATGCAGGAGTTGCTTTTATAAGAAAGATTAGTTGTACAGTTCTCTTATAGCTTCAGATACCAAACTAAGTAATGTTGTGAAATTGCTTTTATTGAAAGTATAAAGGCAACATGTCTCACTATCGCTGTCTTCTTTGATCATGTCAGCATAGTTCTTAAATCGCTTAGACAGGCACTCCTGAATATATGCCGTCCAGCCATGACCATCTGACTCAAATCCTTTCGCTTCAAGCCTTTCATTGAGGTCTTCAAAATCAAAAGCCGGAGAAAACTCAATAGACCATGTGAGCGTATCATGGCCCTTGAATTCGGTTACAACTACACTGATCGAAAACGGCGGCACTTCAATGTCCCACATGGAGTCTTGCTCCAATAGACCTTCGATATTATCCGGGATCATGATAGCCTCCAGATGTAGGTCTTTATAATTCATCGATATTGGATTAGGAGTAAATAAGGCTGTTTCATTTTAAAATTATCAACCCTGCCTTTGCCATAGGAAGGTATACAGATCCCTCCACTTGCATTATATTTCATTAGCACATTAGCATATTGGAAAATTGCCACATTATTTCAGACTTTTCTTCATGATCTCATCAGAGAACTTATTAAAATTGCTCAGTGTCTCTGAGATATATTTGCGTTTCTCAGCGTCCAGATTGAGATCTTCTATGGGATTGATATTATTGCCGAGATATTGGAAGGTTGGCTCAGGACCACCATCAGACACCGGAGCCTGCATCCATTGGCCATTGCGAAGCACAAAGCGATCATCTCCGTTGATGAAGCAGAACTGATTGTATTTATATTTCTCCATCGTCCTGCCGTCGTTATTGTACCAATAGCTTTGCAGAAGTGGCAGAGAATATGGTGTTTCTTCAAAGAGATTAGCTGTTTGCTTTTCGAAGCCCGCTGCTTCGAGAATAGACTGATGTATGAGGCGTGAACTAACCTTATGGGACTTGGTTTCCGCTGCAGGATGATCATGACCAAACCACATCACAGGGACTCTGTTGCCCGCATCGGTCACATTGTTGAAATGATACTGCCAGCCCTGGTCACCGAAGTTATCTCCATGATCAGAACAGAAAATCACAAGGTTGTTTTCATCTTTATGAAGCTCTTCGACAAAGGCATCGAGGTCATTTTTTATCAATAGCCATGCCCTGCGCTGACGCTCTTTGAACAGTGCCAGCATATCATCCTTTATCGTCTGCTCTCCTGTTCTCATAAAGGTCTGCGAGAGCAAATGATAGAAAGTATGCCACTCGCGCACCTTATTGCGTAGCGAGGTACTCAGCAGTTCAAATGTATCATTGACATGATAGGGATAGTGAGTCTCCATCATGTTTAGGAAAAAGAAAGTCGGCTGTCCCTTGTCATTATTGGCTTTCATTTGCTCACGAGTCTTATCAAAAAGGTCCGTGCAGGTCTTTTGGGCCCAGATGAGGCCCTGTGACAGATCTTCAGACAGTTTGCTGAATATCTCATCATCAGGTTTGAGTACCATCCTTCGGATACGCGGTCTGTTCATCATAAGAACGAACCTGAGTAACATAGGATGGCGCGATTCTACATACTGCCAGATCTTATATATCTCATCAAAGTCTTTCGACAGGTTAAACACCTCCGTGGTCGTGCTGTTTGCGGTGACCATGATCGGTTTGTAGCCTTTGGTTTTGAGCTTGGATGCCAGCGATGGGATCTGGTCCTGAAACCATCTGGTCTGCGACGAGGCGCCATGCTCATGTGGCATCAGGCCCGAGAATAAACTCGCAGTACCGGGCAGCGTCCAGCATGCTGCTGAGCGTGCGTTGGTAAACTGAACCCCGTGCTTCTGCATGTAAGGGACTCCGAGGTCTTCACCCCTGTATACTGCGTCAAAACGGAGACTGTCCGCTACTATGAGAATAATGTTTTTTGGTTGGGATGCCATGTACTTAGAAGCGCGAATGTAGGATAATCAGGATAAACGAGGGATAATTTAGCTGAATAATAAGAATAAACTACTGAAAGCCTCAATCAACTCGGTTAATTTCAGTGATTCTTATCTCTCGATCGAAATGAATATTTTTGCTCATCAATATGAAACAGAAGATAGTCATACTAACCGGTGCAGGCATTAGCGCAGAGAGCAACCTCACCCCAACCCCTCTCCCAAGGAGAGGGGCTAACAGCCAATACAAATGAAACAAAAGATAGTCATACTCACAGGAGCAGGTATCAGCGCTGAGAGCGGGATACAGACCTTTCGCGGTGCGGGGGGACTCTGGGAAGGCCATCGCATAGAAGATGTAGCCTCACCTGATGGATGGCGGCGTGATAAGGAGCTAGTGCTCAATTTCTATAATCTACGACGCGCACAGCTGCTGACCGTGAAGCCTAATACAGCTCATGAGGCACTGGTAGATCTCGAAAAGAACTACGATGTGACTGTCATCACCCAAAATGTCGACGACCTGCATGAGCGGGCAGGCTCATCAAATATCCTCCACCTGCATGGCGAATTGCTGAAAGTACGCAGTTCTCTCGATGAATCACTGGTCTATGAATGGAGGAAAGATCTCGTGACAGGCGATAAATGTGAACGAGGCTCACAACTCCGGCCGCATATAGTCTGGTTTGGCGAGACGGTACCAATGATAGAACCGGCGCAGCGGATCAGTGCCGAGGCTGATATCTTTATAGTTATCGGTACATCACTCGTGGTATATCCTGCTGCAGGACTACTACATTTCGCACCTGACCATAGCCGGAAGTTCCTTATCGATCCGCATGCGGATGAACTGTCTGCTTCTGTCCCTAACCTTCGTATTATCAGAGCCTCAGCAACAAAGGGTGTACCAGAGTTGGTAAAGATGTTGATGGATGCATGAAAATTTAATTCTATCCTTTTATATTTACACAAAAAAAAAGAAAATGAAACACCTATACTACGTATCATCCATACTATTCCTACTTATATCTCAATCGGCATTCAGTCAGGGCGGGAGCATGAGAATGCAGATAACGCAACCTACCGATTCTATATCAAATGATGGTTCTCTGCAAATATCCCTACCCGGTATATCCAGGTATGCCCATATTGCAGTTTATCAATGGAATATCTCGCATCCTTCCACTTTGATTGACACGGGATATAATATATCCCATCTGGGTTGGGGGACTTATCTGGTAATTGGTAATTTTTATGGTCCTCCGATATTGACTGATAGCGGCTATGATAATAGCCCTCAGTCATATATGAATTATGATGATCTCTTCGGCGCATTTGTGATCGGCAATTCAAATATATCTACCTTTCAGGGTGATACGATCACACGGCCATACCTGAGCGATAGCAATTATGTGATCCAGGCACTGAGTATCAGCGATCCGGCTCAATCACAGTGCAATGGTTCAGTAGTTTGCGATGGGCGTGTTTTATGGATGGGGCCTTTCGTAGAGATCATTGGCAATTCAGGTACTGCATATTATACAAACGATAGTTTCCCCCTCAATGCTCTTAGGGATACTTTTGACGGATTGTGCGAGGGCAGATATATTGTGTCACTATCAAATCTGGCCGGAGGTATAGGTTATACTTTTTTTACCGGAAGCGAGGCTAATGCGTTCCCTCCGGTGGGTGCATCGGCTGTACCGACCCCTGTATCAACTCAGGGTGCTTGTGATGGAACGGTGACATTGTCTGCACTTCACGGCATACCGCCATATACCTGGTTTCTTGACTCAGTGCCCCAGTCATCAAATGTATTCACAGGTGTATGCGAAGGTTTGCATTCTTATTTTGTTACAGATTCTGTGGGTATATCAAGCCCTTCGCAGGACGTGGTAGTGGGTGAATTGCCGCATTATTATGTCATCAATCCAGATACTTTTTCCGGTCCCGTCATTGATACTGTTTACATGTATACACAAGACTGTAATTTCAATTACAACGTACAGATAGATTCTGCTCATCTTGATACGATCATTAATACATCAGGGAGCAATGAATACATATTGGAGTACGATATCTGGCAGCAGGGCCAACACATATACGTGACAGACACCGTATTCATCGATAGCGTTGGTGTAAACCAAGTGGACCTTGCTTTATATTGCGATACATTGCACAGGTCAATTCAGGGTACCCTTTTTCTGGTCGACTATATCAATACAGCTACAAACACAACAACTGGTATCAATCCCTTAGCAGCCAACGACCTGATCTATATTTACCCTAATCCGATCGGAGATGCAGGGTTTGTGACAGTCCAAATACCTCAAAATATCACATGCAATTTAAACATCACTGATATATTGGGCAGAAATATAAGTGTGCCAATGTCAAACTCTACCGGCAAAGCCATTCTGGATATGCGAGAAGTGCCAGCCGGTGTATATACTGTCACGGCATCTGGTATGGGAAATAAAACCACCAGACAGCTGGTCAAATATTAGGCTGACTCTCTGATTCGGTGGGGTATTGACATCATTAGCATAACCCTCAAAGGGTTCTAAACCCTTTGAGGGTTGTTTGTGCTATTCGTTGACCGTTGACTGTCGTCCGTTGACTTTCACATATAGTTTTTCAAATTATTCCTACTTTCGCTACATGAGTAAAATAAATACAGTCCTGACTGAGATGCTGGGTATGGACTACCCTATCATCATGGCGCCGATGTTTCTGGTGTCAAATGCCAAAATGATCATAGAGGCCGCCAAAGCCGGTATAGCGGGCTCCGTACCTGCCCTCAACTACCGAACTGACGAGGATTTCCGCAAGGCGCTCACAGAGATCAAGGCTGGCCTGGGCGATAAACCATATGGCGTCAACCTCATTACCAATAAATCAAATATTCGCTTCGACGAGCAGCTAAAGACCTGTGTGGAGTTTAAAGTTCCCTTTATCATCACATCTCTCGGCAGCCCCGAGAGCACTATCAAAGCCTGCAAGCCATTAGGGATGAGAGTTTTTTGCGATGTGGTAGATGTAGCCTATGCGAAGAAAGTCGAAGCTATGGGTGCAGATGCTGTCATAGCGGTCAATAACGAAGCAGGCGGACATGCAGGCAATCTCAGCCCTGAGCAGTTCATCCCCATGCTGATCAAGGAATGCAAGATACCAGTCATCTCAGCGGGTGGCGTGGGCGATCGCAAAGGACTCGACAGGATGCTGAACCTCGGAGCATGTGGAGTATCTATCGGCAGCCCGTTCATAGCATCTTTGGAGGCACCTGTCTCACATGAATACAAACAAGCTATAGTCGACTACGGCGCGAAAGACATCGTCCGCACGACCAAGCTGTCCGGTACTCCCTGCACGGTCATAAACACTCCATATGTACAGAAAGTAGGCCTTCAGCAGAACTGGCTGGAGCGCGTGCTTTCACAGAATAAGAGTATCAAAAAATATATCAAGATGCTGACCTTCTACAATGGTATGAAAGCACTGGAAAAAGCGGCTTTCAGCGCCAGCTATCAAACCTACTGGTGCGCAGGACAATCGATAGAACATGTCAATAATATCAAACCAATATCAGAGATCGCTAAAGGATTAGTTGAAGCCTGATTTTTGTAATCAGTCCAGGCTCATAGCAATGGGCATCGCCTATTGTATACTAATTGACATATGGTATCAACCCACGTATACCCATATTGACGATATTCTCGCCTTTTGTAGGCTCCCAATTGCCATCAGGTATTACTTCTACCCATTCGAAACTGTGATTGACCGATAGCGATACTGTGATCACTATATCACTGGTAGCAGTACCATGCGGAGGTATGGTCAGCGAGGTCAGCTGACTGCCGCCAGAGGTTTGAAACTGTCCTGTAGCCACACATGACCCTGCCGGTATAGGCGAGGTGGCAAAGAGCGGATTGACTACAGTAGTAGCTCCTGCCGGTGCCTGACCGCTTTCCAGCCAGTTGTATGGATATGGATAATTCACACTGGCATAGTTATAGTTATAAGTTCCCTTTGACTCAAAACCCCAGTATCCCTGGAGTTTATTACCATTGACGGTGATTTGCTCTGTATTGACCAGATAGGTGGTGATATAAGTATTGACCCCCACAAAACTGGCTATGGTACATGGAAAGAACGTATCAATAGTAACGGGAAATCCCTGATAGGTAAAAGTAGTATCATAATAAAGGTTCACGCCATAGTTCTGATAGGCCAGAGAAACACGCAGGTACTGATAGGTCCCCGGTGTCACACTATCGAGCGATACGCTATAGAAGGTGCCATTATTAGGAGTGAGTACTTCTTTGGAGAAATCAATAGCACTCGCACCTCCGGCGGTGGTAGTAGGAGTCATATAAAGTACTGCTCCAGTACCTAAAGCTGTATTCGCATTCTGTGCCAGCTCGATATAGTGACCGCTCATGACGTTCATGTGAGGGCTCTGTGCTGCATGGCCTGCAGGCATAGTATCTGGTTGACCAAAATTATTTAGCCGTACCTGGGTAGAGTCAAATACAAATTTGAAAATAAGACGAGGGCCTATGGTAATATTCTGGCAGACTGAGTTAGAACAGGTAGTGCCAGGTGTAGAAACATCAAGGCAAACGTTATAAGTACCCGCACCACTAAAAACATGTGACAGAGATATAGCATTGGTAGTTGAAGTACTCCCGGGAAAGGTCCAGTTGTGGTTATTGGCAGAACTAGTATCTGTACTATGCAGATAAACGCTATCTCCGCTAATAGTATAAGTCCAGGCAGCACTGATATGGCAATTGCTGTTTTTTTTGCAAGACGATACAATAAGAAGAGCGGAGATAATGATCCCCAGTATGATACTTTTACGCATTAATATTTGAGTTTGTTTACCCAATATTAAGCTTTTCGGGAGCGGAAACCAAAAAAAATCCCCCGACTTATCGTCGGGGGACACCAAACCTAGTTTAACCCTTAAAAACTAAACTCTATTAAATAGACGTCAGGGGGGACAAAATTGGTTGCACATGTGCACCTTTTAACGTATAATTAACAACCATTTTAACGAAAAAATGCTCTCATTTACAGATAATTTTAAAAACAACCTAAACCACTACCATTATGGCAATACCAGCAGGACAAACAGCACCCGATTTTAAACTATTTAACTCAGAAAAAAAGGAAGTATCCCTCTCTGATTTCAAAGGCAATCATAATGTCATCATACATTTCTACCCACAGGCCTTCACCGGGACCTGTACCGCACAACTCTGCAATATGCGCGACAACCTCAATTTTTATACCAGCCTGGGCTGTGTGGTACTGGGCATTTCAGTTGATTCTATTTTTACATTGGCTGAGTTTAAGAAGCAGCAAAACTATAATTTCGACCTCCTTTCTGATTTCAATAAAGAAGTCTCCACTGCATATGACATGCTGATGGAGAACTTCGCTTTCGGCATGAAAGGCGTATCAAAACGCGGTGCTTTTGTGATCAACAAAGAAGGTGTGATCGCATACTCAGAGGAAACCGCCAATCCGGGCGTACAGGTCGATTTTGATGCTATAAAGGCTGCGGTCGAAAAATTGTAACAGCCTGTATCACAGAGACCACAGAGGATATTGAGAAATACAAAGAGAACACAGAGGTGAATGCATCGTCAGTGCTCTGTGTGCTCTTGGCTGTTCCTCCTTAATTCTCTGTGCTCTCTGTGATACAATGTATTTTATTCCACATTGCCCTGTTATCAATTATCCATTCTTACTTCTATATTTACGCCGTTCAATCAACAATACAACATGGCATCTTACGAACTCATCATGCCCAAAATGGGGGAAAGTATCACCGAAGCGACCATTCTGAAATGGCTCAAAAAAGAAGGTGAGGCAATAAAAACGGACGAAGCTGTCCTCGAAATAGCAACCGATAAAGTAGACTCTGAAGTGCCGTCGCCTGTGGCGGGTACGCTGGTCAAAATGTACTATAACGAAGGCGATGTAGTGGCAGTGGGCAAACCAGTAGCCATCATCGAAACAGGTGGAACCTCACCCCAACCCTCTCCAAAGGAGAGGGAACAAATACAAACTGCGGAGAAAGCAAGTCCTTCGCAAACCGTATCTGCGACCAAGTCAGTCAGCACTCCTACCCCAGCGGTCTCTCAGCCCACGGGTGATAGGTTCTATTCGCCGCTGGTGCTGAATATAGCCCGTCAGGAAGGTATCTCGATGACAGAGCTCGAGAGCCTGCAAGGCACAGGTGCTAATGGCCGTGTGACCAAGAAAGATATCCTCGAGCATGTGGAGAAGCGCCACCTCGCTCCTGCCCAGCAGATCGTGCAGACATCTGTCGCACCCCCGGTGGTCAATACCGAAGCGCCTAAACAGGAAACGAATGTCGTCGCTGCCAAATCATACTCCGGCAATGTCGAGATCATAGAGATGGACCGTATGCGCAAGCTCATAGCTGAGAATATGGTCAAGTCCAAGCACACCTCGGCCCACGTGACCTCATTCGTCGAGGCGGATGTGACCAATATTGTGCTGTGGAGGAATAAAATGAAGAAGAAGTTTCAGGAGCTATATGGCGAGAACCTGACCTTCACGCCGATCTTCGTCGAGGCTGTGGTCAAGGCCCTGCGCGACTTCCCGCTGGTCAACTCATCGATAGACGGCAACAACATCATCGTCAAAAAGGACCTCAATATCGGTATGGCTGCGGCACTGCCATCAGGGAACCTCATAGTACCCGTGATCAAAAACGCCGACCTACTCAACATAGTCGGCATAGCTAAAAAAGTAAACGACCTCGCTAACCGCGCCCGTCTCGGTAAACTCAAACCCGATGAGATCGAGGGCGGCACTTTCACTCTGTCCAATGTCGGCACCTTCGGCAATGTGATGGGTACCCCTATCATCATGCAGCCGCAGGTGGCGATACTCGCTGTCGGCGCTATCAAGAAGAAACCCGTAGTCATAGAGACCGAAGATGGCGATCTGATAGGCATACGCCACATGATGTTCCTGAGCCACTCGTATGACCACCGTATCGTAGATGGCGCACTGGGCGGCTCATTCGTGCGCCGAGTAGCTGACTATCTGGAGAAGTGGGATAGCAGCAGGGAGATTTAAGTGTAGGTTATAAGTAATAGGTTTTAGGAAATACAGGAGTGGCATAAGCTGGCGAGATGAAAATAAAGGAGGTCATAAAGAAATTGGAAAGTGAAGGTTGGATTTTGGCCAGACAAAAGGGTTCTCATAAAACTTTCAAAAAGTCCGGAGTACCAGAACTAATAACAGTCGCAGATCACGGCATAAACGAGCCTATGAAAACCGGCACCCTCAAAGCGATCAAGAAGATAGCTGGATGGGATTAGTTAATTAAGGTCTCAATTATTATCATTAAATTTGCTAGTATGAAATATCTAGTAGTTTTTACCAAAGAACCTGATGGAACTGTTTCAGCAGAAGTGCCGGACCTGCCTGTCTGCACCAGCTATGGGGCTACCCAGCAGGAAGCAGAAGCAAATATCAAAGAGGCTATCGAGTTGCACTTATCCGTGATGAAGGAAGAAGGGATGGATGTACCATCTCCCACACATCTCGCACAGTTAGTGGAAGTAGGTTGATCTGATTTTTCTGAGCCACTCGTATGACCACCGTATCGTAGATGGCGCACTGGGCGGCTCATTCGTGCGCCGTGTAGCTGACTATCTGGAGAAATGGGATGGTAGTAGGGAGATATAGTTGATTTCGGATGGCGGATTTTTGATTGTGGATTGAATACAAGAGTGGCGTTGGAAACGCCGGAGTGAAAACGAGGTCGAGAATGGATCCGTTTTAAATTAAGTTGAAATGATTCTTAAATCACAGTTCGCCGACCCTGACAAATCAATATCACAATTAATTCAGGGTTTTTGGATGATTGAGAATGAATCCGAGACTGATTTAGAAGCGACGGTATTACCCGATGGAATGGTCGACTTGCTTCTCTTTAAATCATCAACCGAATCATTTCAGGCAGTCCTTACAGGGATTAATACGGGGCCATCTGACGTGGTGGTAGTTTCAAAAACCAAAATATTCGCCGTCACTTTTAAGCTACTTGCCATTGAATATCTATTGCGAAATCCGATACCCAATTTATTAAACAGTATGAAACCTGCTTCCAACGAATTTTGGCAATTCGGAGTAAATGATTTAAATGATTTTGAACTTTTCTGCAGGAAAACCACCGAAAAAGTAAAATCAATAATGCCCGATAATATTGATGTACGAAAAAGGGAATTATTTGAACTCATCTATTCCTCTAATGGCTCATTAAGTGTAAAGGAACTTTCGGAAAAGGTGTATTGGAGTCCCCGTCAAATCAACCGCTACTTTAATCATCAATTTGGTATTTCTCTTAAGGCTTATTGCAATATACTTCGATTTAGGGCATCCCTTGACCATATCAAACAAGGCAGATTGTTCCCTGAGGGAAACTTCTTTGACCAAGCTCATTTCATTAAAGAAGTAAAAAAGCTTTCAGGTGTTCCTCCAAAAGAACTTAAACAAAATAAGAACGACCGATTTTTACAATTCTATGCGATACAACCGTAATAATTTTGTTTGGTTATAAAACGAGTTCAGTTATAATTTTATTTTATGAATTTTGTTATGCTATGCGGGTTGATTTACATTGTAACTTTTACGGATAAAAGTAATTTATGCGTTGTTGTGAAAAATATACAACCCGGCGAGGGAAACATTATTGTCGAAATTTACAACAGTGAAGAAAATTTCTTGAATAAAGCTATTGTAACGAAAAAAACATCTGCAAGTAATAAGAGTTTGGAATTTACTTTTGAATTGCCAAACGGCTCCTACGCGGTTTCGGCCTATCAGGACCTCAATGAAAATAATCAATGCGATAAAAACTGGTTTAGTAAGCCTACCGAACCATACGGGTTGAGCAATAATTTCAGGCCAAAATTTTCAAAACCTAAATTTCAGGACTGTAAAATAAATTTAATCCGAAACATGACGGAAATAATAACACTTATTAAATAACAATGGATAGAGCCGTTGCTGATTGTATTATGAATATAGAAATTACCAATCTGTTTTTTACAGGGATTCTTGCCGGAATTGAGGTTGCGGTTCATTATGGTTTCCACGCACCGACAGTCGCTTTGGACACCAAAGCACAAATTCAATTACGTCAGGGAGTTATACGCAGATTGCGTTGGCTTGTACCTGCCATTTTTATACCCTCGGCTCTTACCGGAATCGCTCTCACAGTTGTCGACGGCCACGCACCAGGTTTACCCTTTCGGTTGGTAGCGTTAGGTGCGGTTTTGGTCTGGATAATTGTGAGAATAGTAGGCACCGTTCGCATCAATTCCGCAACACTCGAATGGAATCCTGAGGTTCCGCCGGAGAATTGGAGACAGCGCATTACGACCGCAGAGCAATTTCATATCGTTGGCACATGGGCGGCGGTTCTGGCATTTGTATTTTTCTTACTGGGGATGACCTAGCTGGCGCGAGCTTTTAGCTCGTGTCCAAGACTGTCAGATAGCACGAGCTATAGGTTCGCGCGAGCAGCGCATGACCAAAAGCATTACGTCATGGCGAGGAGGCTTCCGACGTCGCCATCTGTATCTATAAGAATATAGCGCTTCTCTATGGCTCTGAGCTATCCATAGCTTTCGTTACGGATTACTACAAAATTTCATCGCTTCTTATTTTTTACAGTAGAAATTTTTCGTAATGACGGTGTGATTTTAGTTTGGCCCTCACTCGTCCTCGTCTCCTGACAAGGATGCGCTCATCATAGCGTTTCTAACGCGTTACAAACGCGCTTGTCGCAGCATCCGCGTTACAAACGCAGACGAGAGCGAGTCCATGGCTGCTCGACAGCACGAGCTAAAAGCTCGCGCTAGCAGAGGAAATTAATCTTTCCTTTTATTGCAATTTTAGCAAAATAAACTTATTTTTGTATTGTGAGTTGACCCTCCCTACTGTCCAGAACTTATTTCCGTGACTAATAACCGCTATAAAATACGGATGTAACATACGCGATAGAGAGGTTATGGTATTTGGGGCATTAGCGCAATGATGGAATCGTCAAATAAATGCTCCAAAATGAGCGAAAATATCAAAGCAAAAGGCTCAAAATATTGAATTCAATTATACAATTACAAAATTAAAATGTCAATTAATTAATTTCATAAACAATTAAATTTTAATTAGTTAATATTTATAGCAAAATTTACTCAATATGCGGAAATATGGATAATTTATATGTATAAGTAAAAAAATAAGCACGGGAAAATAGAGCAAATTCGAGAGTTTTCTACCAGCCACTACCGCCGCCGCCGCCTGCTCCACCGCCGGATGAACCGCCGTCTCCGCCACCACCATATGAGCCACCGGCAGATCCGGTGCTACTGCCACTACCTCCTGAACTAGTGACCACAGAGGCTGCTACACCACCATAGAAGCTAGGCCAGATAGTACTGTGAGAGTACCAGTATGAGTTGACACCATAGTTGCTGCTCCATCCGTGATAGTGTATAGTAGAGTTGAATGTGCCATTGGCCACAGCGTCAGACAAGATGTTAGCAAAGAGCTTGCCCCAGTTGTTCTCTACACCGAGTGCGATGGCATAAGGCAGAAACGCCTCATACAGCTCAGGGGTCAGTGCAGGCGGGTTCATCATATTCATCCGATTGGCCTCCGATGTATTGAGAAACATTTTGAAGCCTTTGATCTTTCGCTCTATCTCTCCGCCACGGCTGCTATAGCCCTTGATGGTATTCATAAGAGCGAAATGCATGCCCACTGTGACCAGCATCAGAACGATAAATATCCATGACATCCAGTTGAGAAAGACACAGGCAGTATAGAAGAGTATCAACAGGATAATGAATGTCAACAGCCTAGCCAGAAAGTTCTTGAACGGATGCGAGCCTTCATCAAAAAAATTGTTGATGATATTATCTTTTGACAGCGCTTTGGTGAGGATATCATTCAGGCTATTGAGCTCAGGCAGTTTTAGCTTTTTATTGATCTGGAGAGGACTGGCCGCAGCTATGGCCGTCAGGAAACCATCACCGGTTTTATTGTCGGTGCCCAGATTGTTGACGGTATAGGTGATACTGCCATCATTGTTAGTGACCGTGAGAGATACGACCTTTTTGACCGCTGCATAGACGATCTCGCTGACCAGCAGGTTTGATGTATACTCACGGCTGTCGATGAAGCCTACCTGTCCCGGTGATAGACCGCCGGGAGGTGCGAACTCAGGTATCACGACCGAACTGCTTTGGCTATAGATGTTGGACATAAACCAGAGGATGAAACAGTACAAAAGGAAAGCAATAACTGCTATCACAAAGACTATATTGCTATGGCAAAACTCTGTCAGCCTGGCGGTTAAACTAGGTTCGATCACAGCTCCTTTGTCAAAGGATAAAGAGATTGTCAGGCCTTGATTTTCACCTAAGGCTTTGGTGGTATGGAATGTATAAATGCCCGACTGGTCAGCATATCCTGTGCAGTAGGACGATTTGGAGCCCACGAGACCTGTGTAGCATGCATTAGTACGTATATGTGCACCCATAGGCAGCTCGACCTCGCAGGAGGCACTGTCTATACCAAAGTCCCAGCCATTGCCGGTCACGTTCCACTCGAGCTGGTCATGGTCGCTGTAGAACCGTATCTCAGCATTGGTGGTATAGGTGATCGTATAGGTATGTATCCCGGATTTGATCAGTACAGCTCCTATTCTGAGCTGATCTTCTCCCGACTTATGGTCCATTTGTCGCGACTCAGGGCTGCCGTCGCATAGCACAGATGTCACAGTCCAGGGAGCTTTGTGAAGGAAGCCTATTTTGTCGTGATATTGTGTAGGAAAACTTCGGATGATCCCATGCATGATAGGATGAAGGCTCTTGTCATGCAATGCAGGTTTGAAGACCTTGATAACCTCTGTGACCTGTACCTCGCCTGTCTGTAGCAGTTTGACATGTGAGTCGAAATAGAGTATCCGGGATATGGACTCATATTGTTTATAAGGCTGAAAGAAGTGGTCATTTGAGTCCACTACGTGCACAATGGCAAAATATATCTGCACTATATAATCGCTTCGCATGAGTTCAACATTACTTTTGGATGCCTCACTTGTGTTTTGGTCATTTTCAATGAACCTGGCTTTTATAAGGGGATTGAGCCTACTGATGAGGTCATCTTTAAATCTCGGATACCTCTCGCGAAATACCTCGCTAGGTACTCCTTCACTATTAAACTGTGCCTCAACAAGCGAATCAACTGCAGACTGCAACTGGTCTCTGGTGAAATAATGTGAACTGAGAGGTGTGACAGGATAGTTAAGCTCGGTAGCAGTCGCATTCATCTCGAAGCCTGCGATCATGCACCATACGGCAAAGAATGCCTTACTGATATTTGATATCATATTTGGGTTTAAATTTTATTTAGGAGAAAGATACTTTAGGTACGACATGTGACTCTGCATCTTCTTTGAAGAATGCCTCAGGCTGAATATTAAACTGCCTTGCGATCATGTTATTTGGAAAGACACTCAGCAGTGTATTCAGTTCTGTCACTGTGCCGTTATAGTATCTACGTGCGTAGTTGATCTGTCCTTCCAGGCCCTGTAGTGTACTCTGGAGCTCCAGAAAGTTTGTGTTTGCCTGTAGCTGAGGATAGCGTTCGGAGACGGCATAGAGACCACCCAGTGCAGACATGAGTCCGGCACTCGCTACACTTTGCTCCTGTGGTGTCCTGGCAGCGGCGCTTTGATTTCGCCATTTGATCACATTAGTGAGTGTATCCTGCTCATGGGTTGCATACCCTTTGACAGTTTCGACCAGATTTGGGATGAGGTCATTACGCTCCTGAAGGTATGTACCGATGCCACTCCAGCCCTCCTGTGCTCTCACCCTTGCCCGGGCTATTGTATTGTATACTCCAATCACCCACAATATGAGTATTACTATTACTACTGCTATAGCTATTCCAACGTTCATAATTGATATTTTTATAAAAAATTTAATGATTTCAAATATAGAATTAATACAACATGCGTATGGAAATCCAGAGCCATTTTGCTTCAAACAATTATGAATCAAGGGGCTTATTTTTCCCACAAAATCAATGTTGTAAATTGATCCAGGATCTTTATTGATTTTCTGATTACGAAATGTATCTTTACTAGTTTTGTCTACAAATAAAACAACAACTATTCCAGCCTAATGAATCCCAACGACGTGTTCGAGATCATCCGGAAGCATATTGTACGAATACAGAAAGCCAAGACAAAACCTGTCCGGATAGCGATCAATGGTATAGAAGGAAGCGGCAAAACGACCTTTGCAGAACAGCTGACTTGCTATCTGGTATCGAAAGAGCATACTGCTATTCATGTCTCCATAGATGGATTTCACTATCACAGAGAGCATCGCTACAGACAGGGTAAAGACAGCGCACGTGGATATTATGAAGACTCGTATGATGAAATGACCTTTGCCGAAAAGGTACTGATAGCATCACAGGACGAATACCCTTCTTATCTACCCACCACGCATGATCTGGAGAGTGATCAATATGTCCATATACCCACTCTCAGTCTGGCGCATGATGCAGTCCTGATCACTGACGGGGCATATCTCTTCAAGCCTATCTATAGAGCGCATTGGGACTTGAAGATATATCTCCGGACAGATTTTGAAACAGCGCAGGAAAGGGGTATAAAAAGGGATGCGGAACTACTCGGAGGATACCAATCAGCCAGTGATAAGTATAAAAACAGATACCACGCTGCATCAAGAATCTATAACGATGAAAATACCCCAGAAACTCAGGCGGACATCATCGTTGATAATGTTGATTATAATCGGCCGATAGTGATAAAAGGAAAGCTAAGTTGATCTGATCTACTTATGTTCTTTCTCTTCCTTTTTGAGGATCTCTTTTTGTTCTTTGCGTTCTATCTTCATGATAGCAGGGTCACAAGGTCCATCTTTATTGACCATGATCTTGACAGTCCTCATACCAAAGATACCGCCAGTAAGTGTGCCTGCCAGCATATCTATGAAATTGAATGAAGATTTGACCTGATAGCCGCAGCCCTGTGGCATCACAGGTTGTGACTGGCCGAGGGATATTAGTCCCCAGAACAAGTACATCTGCTTGGTATGAGAATATTTGACTGAAGGAGTGGCCTTTCCTACCGGTCCGTCACCGACAGTAGTACGGTTGACATAGCAGGAGTGGAATGACAGGGTAACAATAAACAAGAGTAATATCCGGGTGATTTTTTTCATACGATTATTATAAGTGGTTGATTAATTGAGGGCGCAATCTATATTTTTAATAGCGAAAATAGAATACAGGGTATTCACATAACTATGAATGATGGTGCAAATGTTGATTTTTAGGGGCTTTGCAGACATCTGAATAGCGTTTATTTGCATCATGATAATCGTATTCGGGGTTTTTACGGCTGTGGCAGTGATACAGGTGCTGTTCTATAGCCTGGTATTTGGCAAACTGGCCTATAGAAGCGAGCCACACTACGAGCCTGATGAATTCCCTCCGGTATCAATAGTGATCTGTGCAAAAAATGAAGCACAGAACCTCAAAAAGAACCTCAAAGTAGTCATGATCCAAAACTACCCTGCTTTTGAAGTGATCATCGTCAATGACCAGTCTACAGACAATACGGTCGAAGTAATAGCTGAGTATTTCGACCGCAATGACAATATCCGCCTCTTTAATATCAAACCCGGAGAGAAGCCACTGCCGGGCAAAAAATTTGCATTGAAAACAGGTATTGAAAACGCCCAATATGACATCATCGTAGTCACTGACGCAGACTGCAAGCCCGTCTCAGCGCATTGGCTGGAGCATCTGGTGGGAAATTACCTTAACGACACGGATTTTGTCCTGGGATATGCACCATTCTATAAAGCTCCTACCCTACTCAACAAAATAGCACGATATGAGAACATCATGACCGCTATGCAATACCTGTCTTTCGCTAAGATCGGCATGCCATATATGGGAGTAGGCCGCAACATGAGTTTTAGGAAAGAACTTTTCACAGGCTGGGACCAAAAGAATGGCAAAAATATCTCCAGTGGTGATGATGACCTCTTCGTAAATGCACTGGCAAAAAGTAGAAATACCGAATTATGTCTGCATAAGGACGCATTCACATACTCCGATGCTAAAACTACATGGCAAGAATGGATCAGACAAAAAACCCGGCATGTAAGCACAAGCAGCCATTATAAACTCATTCACAAGTTTGTTTTGTTTCTCTTTGCGCTCAGTAACTTTTTATTTTACACAAGTTTTCTTGTATTGTGCATTAAAGCCTTCATACTGCCCATTGTCTTGTTATCACTGGTCTTAGTCCTGTTTACCAAGTATGTCATCACAGCAAAAATCAACAATAAACTGCAGCAAAGCGACCTGACGGGATGGCTTATCATTATGGACCCGCTTTATGTTGTCTACTTATTGCTTATATTTATCCTTACAATATTCAGACCCAATCCCGAATGGAAGTAGGAAATACACCGTCCCCCAAAGCAAACGCTGACCTTGAATTAGTCAATAAGGCAAAAACAGGCGATCAAGCCGCTTTTGGCAAATTGATGAGCCGCTATAAAGAGTCGGTATATTATATGATCCTGAAAATGGTTCATAATCGCGATGATGCCGAGGATCTCACGATGGTGGCCTTCAGCAAGGCTTTTCACAACCTTGCTAATTACAGTGCGGATTTCGCTTTCAGTACATGGCTTTTTCGCATAGCGACCAATAACTGCATTGATTTTATCCGAAAGAAAAAGCTTCAGACCACATCGATAGACCAGTCCTCTCAAACAGAAGATGGCGAATCTACGCCAATCACGGTTAAGGACAAATCGATGACCCCTGAAGAGAGCATCATCAAAGACCAAAGGGCTATCAAGATACGGGAAGTGATACAGCAGCTCAGTCCGAAATACAGGCAGCTGATAGAATTGAGATACTTTGATGAACTATCATATGAAGAAATAGCCGAACAGCTCGACTTGCCACTAGGCACTGTCAAAGCCCAGTTATTTCGGGCCAAGGATATGCTTTATAACCATATGAAGGATACTAAAGATAGGTATTAATCAGACTTGAGTAGTGAGATATGAGTATTGAGGAAATACAAAATACCATGCACTGCAAATATACTTTATGATCCATGCAAGGCACAGAACTCCTTCTCAAATACTTTCCAGGACTCACTAAGGAGCAGCAGACAGCTTTCGATAAATTAGGCGAGGTATATACTGAATGGAATGATGAGATCAATGTGATCTCTCGAAAAGACATTGACAACCTATATCAGCACCATGTGCTCCACTCACTGGCTATCGCTAAGTTTATCACATTTAGAAACGGCACCAAGGTAATGGACCTCGGTACAGGCGGAGGTTTCCCTGGTGTGCCTCTGGCAATATTATTTCCGGAGTGCAGGTTTCACTTGGTTGACTCCATTGGCAAAAAGCTAAAGGTAATAGAAGCTGCTAAAGAAGCAGTGGGATTGAAAAACATCTTCACATTTCACTCACGTGCGGAAGACATGGAGTATCGGTATGACTTTGTGGTATCAAGGGCGGTCGCGCCCCTCAAAGAACTAATGAGGTGGTCTACGACCAAGTTTCTGCCAAAGCATCTAAATGAAAAGCGGAACGGCCTCATCTGCCTCAAGGGAGGTGATCTGACCGCTGAGAAAGCGGGCATCAAAATAGTTGAGACCACCCCTCTCTCGGTATATTATTCTGAGGATTTCTTTCAGGATAAGTCTCTGGTCTATGTACCTAAGTAATATTTTGAGCTTTATCATAAGACAGATTTTTTAATTTTCAGTATAGCATACGATCTCAATGCTGCTATAGTCTTTGGCAGAGAGATTGCGGGCTACCTTGTTGCTTAGCTTCATGAGGTAGCTGTTTTCTTCTGCCTGAGGTATCTTGCCTACTACTATGGCATATGTTGATTTTCCATTGTCAGCATTTGTCAGCTTCAATATTGTGCCGATGGGAGCATTATTATAGAATGCAGTATTTGCACTGGTATTGTCAGACATAAATTTGGCTACACCTGTTTCCGACTTTTTCAGCATCCCTGAATATATATTCTGATAGTAAAGTGACTCATATTCCTTAGCAGCATCGTCAGATACTGGTTTCGTTTTATAGTAATCCCTCACATCTGAGGTACTTTCCACTTTCCATGATTTGACAGATTTGGAATCTGCTAACCCAACTGCTGATGCTGATGCTGTAGCATCCCCGGAAGCTGTAGATACATTGTTCTTAGAATTTTTTGCGGTTTCAGAAGGCAATGTCCATGTATAGCCATCCTTCTTCATTGCCTGCTCTGCATCAGACTTGGCAACTGCTGGTTCCCCTGCATGATTAGACACAGGTGCTGTGCGTGGTTTTTCTGCCAGTATAGCAGCGGCATTTCCTTCATTCTTTATGATGAGTTTCTGTCCTATTGCAATAGCATTGTCTCTGATCTTATTCCATTCGAGCAGATCATTTCTTGAGATACCATATTGCTTGGAGATACTAAATACAGTCTCCCCTTTGCTGACTATATGATATTGTTCAGTCGAGCTGCTTTGCGGAGTATTATTCACTATAGGCAGATCTGCATCAGATTCCGAAGATGGTATCTTGATCTTCTGGCCTACATGGACCGTTAGTTTTTCTCCTATCGCGTCATTATATTGTACCACATCATTGGGTTTGAGCCCATACATGTGAGAGATAGAATAAAGTGTTTCCCCTTTCTCCACGGTATGGTAAATAAATCGTCCGTTGGGGCCGGCAAACAATATGGCTGATAGTAAAACGAATAAGGTTGTAAAAATTAGGTTTCGCATTATAGTCGGTTTTAATTGTTTTAGGGAGGCTTACTAGACCTTCCTCTAACCGACTAATACGCAATTTGATGACAAAGGTTTCAAATTATTGTCCATTGTATCCGGTCACCTCAAGCAGGAACTTATCCTCGCTGACCTTCAGCTTATTAGCAGCCTCACTACTTACCTTTAATATCACATCCTTTTCATTATCTGAGGCCGGGACCTTTCCTATTATCTTGACATAAATAGTTTCCTTACTCATCAGGTTAGTTACCTTCACTATAGAGCCCATATCTGCATAATTATACAATGCCAGAAACTGATTGCCGGGGTTATCGCTTTGCATGAACATTCCTATTCCTCTATAGATCACCTTTTTCTTTCCGGAGTCATAGTATTGAGCAAAAACGGCCGCGTAGTTATTGGGATCTTTATTCTCATTTTTTAGCGGACTAGCGGGTACAGGTTTAGATACCTCAGTGACCGGTTTTGTGGATTCAGCAGGTTTAATCAAAAAGGGGGTTTCTTCATGTGCCGCTTCTTTGGCTTTCTCGACTTTAGCAGCCGGCTGAACGGTTTTTTGTTCTGTGGGCCTGGAAGCAGGGACAACTTCTTGTTTTACAGGCTCAGGTTTTACGACGGATGTAGGCTCTGATTTGAGGTATTCTCGCCCCTGCTCTGTAGTAGTAGGTACTGGCACTGGTTGGGATACCGGCTTATGTTCAGATATTGGCTCTTTAGCTTCAGATTTATACATTGCCTCCTGATTTTTGGATGGGATGATGAGTTTCTGTCCTACTTTAAGCTTCATATCTTCAGACATATGATTAGCATCCCTCAGTTGCTTTACGGTCAGACCATTTGCTTTCGATATCCCATAGAAAGTTTCTCCCTTCTCTACGATATGCACTGAAGGATTATTACAGGCAGTCGGCGCCTCTTGTTTGCTTTGAGGCTTGACAGGTTTTGTCTCTGTGACAGATGCCTTAGTAGTCGGAGTGACCGCCTTTTCTGTTTTATTTTCAGCACCCTTGACTGATGTGCCTGGTATGGTTAGTATCTGTCCGATCTTTAGCTTCAGACTACCGCCGAGTGATTTGTTTGCATTTTGGATAGCATCGACCGTCACATGGTACTTTCTGGAAATAGAATATAGCGTTTCTCCCTTTTCCACTTCATGAATAGTAAGGCCATTCTTAGATTGCCCTATGGCGACATAAGTGAAACAAATAAGTAGGAAGGTGGTGAATAGCTTTGGCATGATCTCTTATTAGATAGTGACCAAAAGTACTCATATCGGCAGGGTCATAACGTTTGTAATCATCACATATCAACAAACAACCCAAAGCTTTTGGGGTTAATTGTATACAGATATAATAATAGCGAGCACCCTATCAGGATGTAGCCAAAAGAGGGTAAGATTTGCGAGCAATGTATTTCGAGCTGAATACTTGTGAATAACCGACATTTGTCTTGGGAAGAGAAAAGTAGAAACAAGTGCCCTCCCCTTTTTTGCTTTCCAACCATATTATACCACCATAGTACTCAACTATCTTTTTGCACACAGCCAGTCCTATGCCTGTCCCTTCAAACTCGCTATCAGTATGAAGCCGTTTAAACATTTGAAACAACTTATCCTGAAATGCCCCGTCGATACCTATGCCGTTGTCTCTGATGCAAAATACATACTTATCAATTGCTTCTATACAATTTATTCTCACCTCGGGCCTTTCATTAGTATTAAACTTAACACCATTAGCAATTAAGTTTTGAAGAATATGATGAACCATGCTTGAATGGACATTTCGAAGTATCGGCAAATGCCTGTCAACTATTATTGCGGCATTTTTATCTCTGATCTTTTCTCCCAGCTCGACACGTATTGTTTCGATCAATATGTTTACGTCGACTATGCCGGTAGCAGGCAAGTCTCGTCCCAGTTTGCTATATGCCAGCAGATCATCTATCTGTCTGGCCATTCTGTCTGTACTATTTTTTGACAGCTCAATAAAATTGAGCGCATCGGGCTCCAAAGCTCCGCCATACCTACGTATCAGCAGGGTCATAAAACTGCTTACATTTCTGACGGGGGCTTTGAGGTCGTGGGAGATTATGGCGGCAAACTGCTCAAGGTCATTGTTAGAGCGTTTCAATTCTTCAGCCTGTTCTTCCAGCTTTTTATTGGTTAACGCGAGCTCGGTTTCTGTCGTAAAGTTATAGTACGAAAGAATATAGATTGCAACCCCAAAGAGAACGAACTTCATCCATAGATTAATATTAGATATCACATACTGGGTATTGATGTCCAAATTATACTGAACAAAGTGAGGGTAAATGACCTGATAAATATTAAAAATGACAATAGAAATCAAGACACCAACTATAATATTCTTATAATCCTTGACACTAAAAAGAAGGAAGGGCACTATATAAGCGATATAAAAGAAATCCTGTACCCTGCTTTCATAACCTATAAAACAAGAATTGATGAGTACAAAACTATTGATAACAAAAATATAAGTATGCCTGGCCAGTTTATGATACCCGAAATGATTGAACCACAATACACTCAATACACAAATAATATCCACCCCCTGCAATATACCAAGCACATAATATCCGCGCAGGAGAGAAAATGGTATATATATGAAAACCGAGATAGCAGTGAGAACAGCAATTACATTAGTAAACCTAATGTACTTCTTGTATTTCTCATCTTCATGGTCATTATGTCCAACGGAAACGAGGCATTGCCAAAAACTCTTTAAGAATCCGATATATTTTTCCATACTAAGAGGGGTTATCAGTTATTGTTGACTGATAGTATAACAGCTTTCAGGGATGTTACAACATATATTATGTACGAAATAAAACGTACTAAGGTTTTATTAACCTCTTATTGACTTAAATCTAAATTGACCCACTATGCTAAAAAACAGTGTGATAATATTTTAGATATACTCATTCTTTAATGAGTCTCTTTACTGATCTGGGCAGTTTTGGAGTTTGAATCACTTGATTTGCTATCAGCTTCGCCAAACTTTAACAGCATAGCAGCAAAAAGGATCAAAAACAGGGTAGTAATGAGTTTCGGGTAGATGTTACGCATTTTTGAAGATTTACGTTAAGCAAAAATCACGTATTCAGGTTAACCTAAAATTAAGAAACCGTTTTTTATTCACCAAATAAAGAGAGTGAAAAATTCAATTTTCATCGAAAAAAGTTGCCATTAATCAAATTATTGTATTTAAAGACATCATAGGCATAACTTATTCACAGCAAGTAGGTTAATTGATAATATACATCAAAAAATAATAGTAGGGGCCTTATTGCAATTGCCTTTCAATCATGCCGAAGAATAGTACTAATATTAATTCTTAAATGACTATCCGTATGTATACCTAGAATTGTTATTACTGCGTAAATAGATTGCGTTGTGCGTCAATAATTTTGGTTGAAAAATAAAGGATATGAAACTATCAGAAATTTTCACCAAATATTCC